>VFQR01000115.1_pt1 | contig 196506 bp, 189 predicted proteins | sample 3512321 | NCBI WGS metagenome assembly VFQR01 (sample SAMN10412374, study PRJNA504923) | tailings metagenome | isolation source: Relicate 3 Philex TSF1 revegetated site | place: Philippines: Tuba, Benguet | collected 2017-08-29
CAAAGCCATCCACATTAGGCGGATGGCTTTTTTATTTTTTAGACTTTGCACTAGAAATAACTGTCCGCCTCAGGCGGATTCGATCCCTCCCACTACAGCTTTTTAATACAAACCGCCTTGTAATATTCTTACGAAGCGGTTTGTATATAGGTCAAAAGCGGTAAGATAATCTATAGAGCTTACTAGTCTTTGGTTTAGGCCTTGTATTAAGTATAGCCCTCTAAAAGTCATCATGCATATTCCGCCTGAATAATGGCTTCAGAAAACCTTTCCATTTCTTCTAGTTGTGGACTGCATTGTAATAAAAAGAAATCAACTCCAATTTTTTCAAATTCTCCTATACGATCCAGTACTTGTTGAGGTGTTCCGGTTAAACCTGTTCTGAGTCCACGATTACTCACAGAATAATCTTCCAGAGAAACTTTTTGTTCCAACTGTGTACCATTCAACCATTGTTGGTAATTCTCATAACCTGCTGATCCGATTTTGATATTCGTGATCCTTTCTAACTCTCTCTTTACTTCCGATTCCGTTGATCGGATAATACTGTATGCTGCTACACCAAATTTCATGGGTGGCAACCCTTTTTTATCTCTTCTTTCAGACAGGTCTTGTATTCTTCTGGCAATCACTTCCGGATCATCACCATGCATCACATACCCATCACAGGTAGAAGAGATCAAATCTTTGGCCTTTTCACTTTCACCACCCGCATAAATAAAAGGTCGTGGATTTGAGATTGGCTTGGGCTGTAATACATTATCCTTGACGCTGTAGTATTTACCGGAAAAATTGAAATGGTCTTTTTGCCATACACCATTGACCACAGATAACCATTCTTCCGTTCTCGCATACCTGTCGTCATGTTGTTCAAATTGAACACCATATTTTTCCGCTTCATCTTTCCACCAGCTACTCACTACATTCAATGAAAGTCTGCCATTGCTGATATGATCAATATTTGCAGCAGCTTTTGCTAGTAAAGCAGGATTGTGAAAAGTAGGTCTTACAGCAACCATCAGTTCAATACTATTGGTTACAGCTGCTAGTGCCGCCGCTGTACTCCAAGCATCTATGCTAGGTGCATGAATACCTTTGATATCATTCAGATTCAATTCTGCAATCAACGATACACTATAACCCAAGTCTTCACTTCTAATGGTGATTTTTTTGACATAGTCCCAGTTGGCTTGCATGTTTTCATCTTCTACATTTCTGAGCCAACCACCAAATACAGGTAACCAATATCCAAATTTCATAGTATGATTTTAAAATGTGTGTGCAACTTGTGAAGCTTCTTTCGCATAAATTTTTGCTTCGATGAAATCCACCAGTCTTTCATGTGGATTAAAGCCAATCACATTCACCGCATCGGCTACAAAGTTTGAAAGAGCATTTACATCATAATAGAGAATTTCTCCATCGCGGTCATCAATGATGTACTCAATACCTCCAACATCAATACCGGCGGATTGAACAATTTTTTCAACTGCATGAATGACTTCGGGAGGAGGGTCGTATGCTTCTACTTTCAATCCCGTTTTTGGTGCATCGAGTGCGCAGGCATTGCGTACCAATTCTTTTCCATCGGTTGTCTGACAAATATCTGCCGGACAAAGATTGAAGGACTCTCCGGAGGTATATACTTTGATAGCATACAAAAATTTACCACCTAGTGTTTCTACTCTTGTTATGTATCCGCCTCGTGCAGGAATATATTCTTGCACCAACGCTGTGTGGTCGATACCAAAATCAATCTGGTTTTGCATGATGTCTTCTGCGAGACTTGACTCTGAATTGTATTTAACAATACCGGCACCGCTTCCGCCAATATTCGCTTTCACCACAATTGGAAATCTCAATCCATGGGTTGCTCTTACCAATTGGCTGGTATGGTTCACTACTTTCGCTTTGGGATATTTATAACCCAGTTTATGAATCAGGGAAAGCTGATTGGCTTTGGAAGTTTCATACAAAAAAGCTTTGTATCCATTGATCGTTTTAACGCCACTGTCTTCTAAAAATTTCAGATAGGACTGTGTGTAGAAAATCCCCTGTGTTCCATTGCGTAAATAGGCAGAAGGACTCATTCGATTAAAAACCAGACTGTACTTTTTTGCGCTGTCACTAATATCAAACTGGTGATTTACCGCATCAATTTTCTCAAAGGGCAATCCTCTTTTCTCTAATTCAGCAAACAACGGTTTGAACCAGTCCGGATGCTCGTAATAAATAGCTATAGGTAACATGTTTTTTGCTCAAAATTATATAATTCTACTAATTTAGTAGACTTTTATTTTGAAAATAAAAATAATCATCTATTTTTGTCTACTATTTTGGTAGACAAATGAAATTTAGCGTTGTGAAAAATGTTGTCACTAACCCATCAGAACTATATCAGGCAAATAGAAGATTAGTTTGCCCTAGGCCTTTAGCGGCATTAGTATTTACTGCCATTCCTACTTGCTGCACTCGATGTTGTTGTTGATTCTTCGCTTCTACGGTCTGTTGCTTATTTGAAACAGGCAAACTTGCCATTTGATTTCTTTTTATTCATTTATTGTAAACAAACAAACTATGTATTTACATGTACAAAAGATATTTCTATTATTGAGTTTTATTGTATCTACTCAGATCTCTGCACAGAAAATTGTTAGTAGAAAAGTATCCGATGAAAGTGAAAATGCACTAACTAAAAGACCTGTTGAACAGCTTGCCTCAGCTATAAAAAAACAAGCTCCTAATCAGGTTGTCTATCCGATGATAACAACTAAAGCTGTTATCGGAGAATTAGCAGGTAACTGGCGTGGAGTCTTTACGCTAAAAACCGGTGTTGAAGCTCCATTTAATTTTATCATTCATGAAAAGGACTCAGTACTAAAAGCCTTTTTGGTGAATGGAGAAGAGCGTTTCCCCACCGGTGATATTCGTATAGTAGATGACTCTATTGTAATTGCATTACCCTTATTTGATAATGAACTTGCCTTCAAAATAGAAGACAATGCCTTAACAGGTGTACTGCGCCGACAAGATTTAAGAGGAACAGCGACTCCTGTGAAGGCCAAAAAAGGAATGGTATATCGTTTTAATGAAGCATCTTCTTCCCCTATTACAGATATCAGCGGTACTTATGATGTTGTTTTTCACAATAGCAATGGTAAAGAAGAAAAAGCTGTAGGGATTTTTAAACAGAAAAATGGAATCGTTACTGCTACCTTTTTACGTGTTACCGGGGATTCACGCTTTTTGGAAGGCATTATTGAAGACAATGTAATCAAACTCTCTTCTTTTATCGGTTCATCACCGGTACTATATGAAGCCAAGGTAGATAATAACGGACGTATACAAGGTGAGAATATCAATGCTAGGTCTTCCACTCCTTTTACTGCCGTACCCAATGCTGAAGCCTCTTTGCCTGATGCGTATTCCTTAACGCGATTAAAAGAAGGGAATGATCGATTGGTTTTTAATTTTAAAGATGCGAATGGCAATATTGTAAGTTCTGAGGATCAAAAATTTAGGGGTAAGCCATTCATTATTACCATTGGAGGTACTTGGTGCCCGAACTGTATGGATGAAGCAGCTTTTTTAGGACCATGGTATAAAGCCAATCGAGACAGAGGGATTGAAATCATAGGATTGCAATATGAACGTCAGACAGATAGTCCGTTTGTGAAAAAAGTTTTTGATAGATTTCGTAAACATTATGGAATAGAATACACTTTAGCATTGGGTGGTGTAGCGGATAAACAGGTTGTATTAGCATCTTTGCCTCAATTGGAACAGTTTCTTTCTTTTCCTACCACCATTTTCGTTGATAAGAACGGCAAAGTAAAAAAGATACATACAGGCTTTTCCGGACCGGCAACAGGAAAACATTATACTGCTTTTATCAATAATTTTAATGCAGAAGTAGATGCTTTACTGAAATAGAGTAATGCTATTCATTAGAAAGATTTATAAAAAAGGAGATATGAAAACAGTCATATCTCCTTTTTTATAAGAAAATGAGTTAAAAGTATCATGCATCATACAAATAAGCATAATATCTTTTTTGTGTGCTTTTATAAAATACCAAAGGAACCAAGCCTAAAACGGTTAACAATACTAGAATAGAATTATTGGGTATAAATGCATAAAAAATAAAGCCAATCAATAATAATCGGAAGTAATCAAGATAAAAGACCCATTTCTTTTGCTCAATCATAGCACCGGAATTGATGATGCTGATGAGTATGAAAAGACATAATAAGATTTGTTGTTGTGATGTAAAATATTCGGTTAGTAGTAATGTGAAAAATAAAACAACCAGTGTTAGTATTGTATTCAGGAGAATCAAACGCTGCAAGGAGAATTGTATACTTTGCTTATTCCGATTCAATAATTTTATTTCAAGGTATTCTCGATGAGTGGGATCGATATCATCCGGCTTCCCGAACAGTACTTTGAATTTAGCTTTGATGCCTTTCGCCGCTCTTAGTGCCAGTAACAATTCAAGCTGAAAGTGAAAATGTTGCCATAAAAAACTATAGCTGTTCAAAGGCTTGGTAAGTCCGTATTTGGGCTCTTCTTTTTCTTCTGCAAATGTTCCTAAAAGCTTATCCCAAATAATGAGTATATCACCATAGTTTTTATCCAGGTATTCAGGATTACTACTATGATGTACCCGATGATGAGAGGGTGTAACAAAAACATATTCTAACCAACCCAGTTTTCCAACCAGTTGTGTATGCGTGAAAAATGGGTATACCCCATGTATGATCAGGAAAATAGCAATCATGTCCGGAGGAAACCCTAAAAGGGGTAAGATCGACCAAAATAATCCACGTGCGATTGCCTGAAAAATAGTAATCCGCGTAGAAACCGTATAATTAAAATCATCACTCTGATGATGTACCACATGAACACTCCAAAATAAATTCACTTTATGACCAAATCGATGATACCAGTACCATACAAAATCTGTGATCAAGAAGATTAGTACCCAACTGATAAAAGTTGGACGAATATCAAAAATTGCATAGTGAGCATATATCCAAGAAAAGACAAAATAAAATGCGCCGGTGGTAAGTAGATCTGTTACCCTTTCGGCAATGCCAACATTCAAATTAGCGATTGACTCTTCAAATTGATGCAGTTTTCTTTTTCTTTTTTGACTGATATGATATTCTAATAAAATGAAGCCTATAAAAAAGGGTACTGCCAGTGCAAGAAGATTGATTTTTGTCATAAATACTTTCCCTGTTGAAGGGTAAAAATAATTTTAAATTATTATCCTACCAAATTGGTAGACTTATAAAATTCTGATAATTTTACACGCAAGCAATTGCCATTCAACAAATGTTACCGAGCATATTATTGAATAGCTCGACCCATTTGATCCGTTATCATCAAAACAGTTTCAAATCATATACAGTCACGTGGCCGAGTGGATAGGCTGAGGTCTGCAAAACCTTCTACGATGGTTCGAATCCATCCGTGACGTCTTTTTAAATAAGTCTTACTAAAATAACAGCGTAAATTTCAACTGATTGGGTTGAGTCTTTCTCTTGCTTTTGTTCGCGAGTCAATAGTGGTTTGGATGTGTTGATCATGTTGTACTTTCAACTTAGTTTTCCTTCAACACAAAACATCATAACCAAATGGGAGCATTTTTATGTAACAAACTGACAAGCCTATTCTTTTCATCCAGCCCTATTCACCCACTGCCCCTATTTATTTGAATCCCTATCCTTATTCGCGTTTCTATTCCGAAACAGATGTAAATCTTTACACTGCTTAAAACAGAAACGTATGAAAATGAGATCTACTCTGCTGATCATAGGCTTATTGATATGTATATCCGGCGTCTATTCCCAATCAGCACCATCCATATCCGGTACTGTTACCGATGATCAGGGAAAACCTGTTCAGTCCGCAACCGTTTCACTTGTGCAACAAAAGGATTCTGCATTGGTGAAATTGGCTGTAAGTGGTAATAATGGACAATTTGAGTTTACCAATATCAAAGCCGGGAATTATAGGATTACAGTAGCATTAATTGGATACAATAAACAGTGGTCTGCCCCATTTGCATTTTCTAACACTACTGTTACTATTCCTGCTATTGCGCTGACACCAAGTAACAAGGGAATGAGTGAAGTAACTGTTACCGCTCGTAAGCCTTTTGTGGAAACCAAAATCGACAGAACCATCATCAATGTGGAAGCATCTCCTACCAGCGCTGGTTCTAGTGCTTTGGAAATACTAGAAAAATCACCAGGTGTGAGTGTCAGCAATGAAGGCAACATTAGTTTACGTGGTAAAGCAGGCGTTATTGTGATGCTGGATGGAAAACCTACTTATATGTCTGCTACTGATCTGGCTAATCTCTTGCGCAATATGCCTGCTTCAGAATTAGATGTGGTAGAAATCATGACCAACCCATCTGCACGTTATGACGCTGCAGGTAATTCGGGCATCATCAATATCAAAACAAAAAAAGGGAGAAACAATGGCTTCAATGGAACACTTACACTCGGTGCAACCGCTTCATTGTTTAAACCGGAAGATGCCTTGTATGTTATTCCAAAATCACAAAACAACTTTACATTCAATTATAAGCATAACAAGATCAATTTCTTTGGTAGCTATCTTCCTAATTTCTTTCGTGGCAGACAAAACCTGACGATCAACAGAAATTTCTATGACGCTATGGGAAATAAAGATGGATCCTCTGATCTTATCACACGTTTTCAGTTCGAAAATTTTAATCAAACACTCAGACTAGGTTTAGATTATCAACCGAATAAGAAAAATATTTTTGGTGTTGTGATGAGTGGATTTGCATTCGAAGGCAGACCTACACCTACCAGTATTTCAACCATTAAAGACAATAACAACAATATTTTATCAAGTCTCATATCAAACACAAAAAATATAAGCAGTTTTAGAAATTTCACCGGCAACCTAAACTGGAAGCACAACTTTGATTCCGCCGGCAGAGAACTCACGGCTGATATTGATTATGTAACGTATAACAACACTTCGGATTTATTACTTACAACAGATGTGTACAATAGTGTAGGAAATAAAGTAGGTCCCACTATTTTATTAGATGGACACCTGCCTTCACTGATTAATATCTGGTCATTCAAATCTGATTATGTACAACCATATAAAGGCGGACGTTTTGAGGCTGGTATCAAAAGCAGCATTGTAGAGAATGACAATGAGGTAGATTATCAACGTGAGCTACCGGATAGAACACGAATACCCGATAGCCGATCAAATCATTTCATTTATCGCGAAAATATCAATGCAGTGTATGTCAATGCCAATAAGCAACTGGGCAAATGGACATTACAAACCGGCTTACGATTAGAAAATACGATTGCAAAAGGAAGACAGGTTACAAATGATTCAACCTTCAAACGGAACTTCACCAATTTATTCCCAAGCGTATTCTTAAGTTATGCGTTCAATAAACAGAATCAACTAACAGCGTCGTATAGCAGAAGGATCACACGCCCGAATTATCAGGATTTGAATCCGTTTACTTTCTTCCTCGATTCATTGACGTATCGTGTGGGTAATCCTTATTTATTACCTCAATTCACTCATAATGTTGAATTGACCTATGCATTCAAATCAAAGTTCATTTTTACTTTAGCAAGAAATTCTACGAATAATGTAATCTCTCAAATACTGCGTCAAAATTCAACAGAGAAGATCACATTCAATACTTCAGAAAACATTGCCAGCTTTGATAATATGAGTTTATCGATCACAGCTCCTGCGAAGTTCGCTTCATGGTGGAATGCCAATTTCTTTATCACGATATTCAACAACCATTATAAGGGTATTTACAATAATGATCCTATCGATATCGCATTTACTTCTTTTAATACCAATATCAGCAATAGTTTTGTGTTGAGTAAGAAAAAAGGATTGACTGCTGAACTCAGTGGTTTCTATCGTCATAAAGCAGTGGATCAATTAGCCGTATTTGATCCGGTTTATTTATTCAGTATTGGCTTGCAAAAACAGGTCATGAAAGGCAAGGGTACATTGAGAATGAACATACGCGATCCTTTTGCATGGCAACGCTTTAGAGCAACCACTCAATATGGTGATGTAGATGTTCGAACCGATGCTAGACCAGATGCCAGATTTGTATCAGTGACTTTCTCATTACGTTTTGGAAAGAATACGCCGGGTTCACAACCGCGCAAAAGAAACATTGGTTCTCAGGAAGAGCAAAGTCGTGTGGGAGGTGGGAATTAATGGTCTACCAGCGACTATTACATCCTAAAATAGTCTGATATTATAAGTAGAGCCCCCTGTTTGGGGGCTTTATGCTTAGTCAGCATCCCTTATTTTAATGCTTCTTTCACAAAAACCAGGCTTCGTGGCGTCATTATTGTGTGTCATAGTGTAGCAAATAACCAAACCATGGAGCATTACACATTACAAACCCGCTTTGTTACAACAGAATCAAAGGGTAACAACCTATTGAATATCCTTACCCGTTTGTACAATAAGATTGCCTATTTGCACGGTTGTCATTTGTACATTATTAATCAGGATGCAGAAAACAGTGACCATATTCTGGTGACCGAATTATGGGATTCCCCAGAAAGTCACCAACAATCTCAAAGTCTGCACGATTTCCAAGAAGCCATCTCCCAAGCCACCCCTCTTCTGGCAATTGAACCTGAAAGAAGGGTATTGAAGGCTGTGGCGGGGAAAGGATTGTTATAATAAGCGACAAGAAACAAGGAACAGGGAACAAGAAAGTGTCAAGGTGTAGGAAACAATAAAAGAGATCCGATTGCATGAAGGCTTGCAGCGTGTAGCGTGTAGCTTGTCGCTTCCTTGTTCCCTGTTCCTTGTTCCTTGTTTCTTATTTCCTATTCCTCTGTTTTGTACTTTTGCCCGAATGGGACAGAAAAAGCTGATACGATTTGAAGCCATTAAGGGTTTTGATAATGTGCTGGAGTATCCTGAAGGGATGCAAGGTAAATGGAAGGAGTTTTTTAAAAATGATCAACCCATTACCCTTGAACTGGCTTGTGGTAAAGGAGAATATGCGGTTGGACTTGGGCGCATGTATCCCAATCGAAACTTTATTGGTATTGATATCAAAGGCAATCGTATTTGGCGGGGGGCTAAAACGGCTTTGGATGAAGGATTGAATAATGTAGCGTTCATCCGCTCTCACATGGATAAGATCACGAACTATTTTCAGGCAGGAGAAGTTTCTGAAATATGGATTACCTTTCCCGATCCTCAATTACGCATCTCCAGGGCTAAGAAAAGGTTAACCCACCCTAAGTTTCTTCGACTATACCAACAGATTTTATCAGCCGGCGGATTGGTTCATTTGAAAACCGATAGTCCGGATTTGTATCAGTTTACTTTATTGGTGATACAGTTATATGGATTAACATTGGTAGAACAGTCTGATAATATCTACGCCCAATCCCATATAAAACCGGAATTGTGTATCAAAACACACTATGAAGGCTTAGACATTGCACAAAGTAATCGGATTCATTATCTATGTTTTAGATTAGACAAGGAATTGTTATTAGAGACTGATACGATTTTAAAAAGCCACCTGCATGAACCGGCAACTGATTGAGGGAAAAGATTTTTATTATGATGAACATGGTTATGTAGTGTTCACAGAAGCTTACCACATAAGTAAGGGATACTGTTGTGGTCATGGGTGCAGGCATTGTCCTTTTGACTATGAATCGGTACCCGAACCTCGCCGTTCAGAATTACTCGCTCAAAAACAAAAAGCGACCGAGCCAAAAGCGTAAATTGCCTGTATAAATTTCATACAGGTGCCACCAAAAAAATCAGCTGAAAAACCTAGGACTGTATTACCATCGGGCAACAAAGATGTCTCTTTCTTTGAACAGGTATATGATGTTGTTCGACAAATACCCAAAGGGCGTGTAACTTCTTATGGTGCGATCGCTGCTTTCTTAGGCACTAAAATGAGCGCTAGAATGGTGGGCTGGGCGATGAATGGATCCTTTCATGTACAACCAAAAGTACCCGCACATCGTGTTGTGAACAGAAACGGTATGCTCAGTGGGAAAGCACATTTTGCTACACCCACATTGATGGAAGAATTATTAGCCAAAGAAAAGATCAAAGTGAAAGATGATGTGATCGTTGACTTTGAAAAGAAATTTTGGGATCCTGCAGTAGAGATTGGTTTATAAGCTGCAAGCTTCACGCTGCAAGCCACAAGGTATTTGTAAAACAATACTGTTTCAGATCAATCACTTGCGGCTTGCAGCTTGTAGCTTGTGGCTCATAGCTCCTAGCTTAAGTATAGTAAGGACTAATCATCCAATACACCACCGGCCCCGTTACCGCCACATAGAACCATAATGGCCAGGTGATCTTCGCAATTTTTTTGTGTTGCGCATATTCACCTGTGAGACCTCTGTAAGCAGTGAATAGAATAAAAGGAAGAATGATCGCTGCTAAAAAGATATGGGTGATCAGGATGATATAGTAGATTGTTCGCATACTACCTACTGCTAGTTTCTCCGCTTCACTTACCAATCCGTCGTGATCTGCATCTCCGAATTTTGCTTCTCCTGCTAACAGATGGTGCGCAATATAAGATACCAGAAAAGCTACTGATAGTAATAAAGCCAGCATCATGATTCGCTTATGCAATGCATAGCTTTTTTGTTTTACTGCGACTAGTGCTGCTACCAATAAAACAGCTATTGATGCATTGATGAATGCATTGATCTTCGCAAAAATATGTACATCGAAATTTACACCGATATCCAGTTTAACTCTGCCGAGTACCACTACAGCTGTAAATACTACAACTGAGAATATACCGATGAGCCAGCGGGCTTGTTTGTCGTTTTTGGGGAGTGAGGGTTCTAGCATGTTATTTAGTTTATTGCCATTGTCCGAAGGACTCCTTCGGAGAAAACACAGAATGACACAGAAAGTTGTTTATCCGTTTATTTTACGTCTGCTTCTCATATACAGAACAAAGAATATCACAGCCAAGACAATGATCAACCATAACCAGCTGAGGTCAATGATCTGCATGAATACGGTACTTTTTTTCTTTTTATCTTTTTCCAACATCAGAAAGCCAATGTCTCTTGCCAGTTTTGAAAGAGAAGTAGAATCCAGTCCATTATAATATCCTCTTACATAACGGTCTTTATCCAATAGTACAAACCTTGTGGTATGCACAAAGTCTGGACTCATCGGCTCCTCACTGAACTTGTCTACTTTCAGTTCTTCATAGGCAAAACGGTAGATGGAATCTTTACTTCCGGTCAGCATCCACCAGTTATCATGATTTACACCGAATCGGTCTGCATAATCTTTTAATACACTTACAGAATCATGTTCCGGATCCACTGTAAAAGAAACAAATTGTACAATAGATGTATCGATCTTATTGCGAACATTACCACCTTTCAAGAAGGACTGTTGCAGTTTCGACATATTTCGGGTGAGTCCTGGACAAATGCTTCTGCAACTGGTGAAAAAGAAGTCAACCACCATAATCTTGCCTTGCTTATCATACAAGCTCACAGTTTCGCCTAATTGATTTTGCAAAGTGATATTAGATGTCTTGTGCCAAACACTATCAGTGATCATCTTCCCTTTCTCTACCCTTGTTACAACAGTATCCAGCAAATATTTGCGTGGCATATCCACTGCTGACTCACTGGCATATTTCAGGATCAGGTAACAAAGAATGGGAATGAACACCGCAACCATCAACCCCAATATTGCTTTCTTATTCATAATTCAACAGTATAAAAAAACCATCGCCAAAACAGCGATGGTTTGAACAGTAATAAGGTTATAACAAGTATCTCTTAGTGTTTGTTTTCCACCGCACCTTCACTCTTATGCGTAGTATCAGCATGTGCTCCTGCAGCCGCCCCATGTGATCCATGTTCTTTCTTCTCTACTTTGATGGTACTTTGCTCTTTGAAATAAGGATCGTAAGTGTTACGCAAATTTCTGAAAGAATTACCATCAGCCAGGAAAGCGATGATGAACCAGATAAACAAAGCCAAAGGAACCACGATCGTCATGATCAGGTTTTTGATCTCATGTTTCAGGTGCATGAAATATCCAACAATATAAAATGCTTTTGCTAACATCAGAATGATGATGGCACCTTTAATGGCTAGAACCAATCCTTTATTTTCCATACCAATCATCCAGAAACCAAGCGCCAGTTCAATGATGGTTAAGACAGAGAGGATGATGGTTACTTTTTTGATCTCACTGGTACCGCCGCCATGTGTTTCTTCGTGACCTACTGAATGTGACATATCAATATCTTAATTAAGTGAATGAATGTTTGATTAAACCAGATAAAAACAAGTAAACACGAATACCCAAACGAGATCTACAAAGTGCCAGTACAATCCGGCTTTTTCGATCATCAGGTAATGTCCACGTTGTTCGAATTTATCCATCAGTGTCATGATCAACATTACAATGTTGATGATCACTCCGGAGAATACATGGAAACCATGGAAACCGGTGATGGTAAAAAAGTAATTGGTAAAGTTGGTAGATGAAGCTGTTCCATCAGCATTCAAAAATGGATTGCTACCCCACCATGCACCTTCATGATGTAAGTGTGTCCACTCCCAAGCCTGACAACCCAAAAACGCTAAACCACCGATGATGGTCCAGATCAGATTTTTAACTACGCCTTTTTTATCCATGTTGTGTCCTGCATGCACGGCCAATACCATGGTTACAGAACTGATGATCAGGATAAAAGTCATGATACTAACGAATACCAACGGTGCATTCATTCCTTCAGGAGCAAAAGGGAAACTTTTGAAGACCTCATTGGGGTCAGGCCATCCATTGGTTGAAAAGCGGATGGTACCATAAGAGATCAAGAAAGCTCCAAATGTGAAGGCATCACTCATGAGGAAATACCACATCATCAGTTTACCATACTCCACATTGAAGGGACTCTTTCCTCCACCCCACAATTTGGTTGTTGTTGCAGTTGTTGTCGTTGCCATGATCGTTCTAAAAATTTCGTTACAAAAATATTGGCTGTTGTTCAAAAAAGGTGAATAAACCCTAACTTTTTCTTGAACTATCCGATCCAATTATAAAAGATGAACAGATAGATCCAGAGTATGTCTACAAAGTGCCAGTAAGTACCCGCTACTTCCACCGGAATAGCACTGTACGACTTCACTTTGCTGCTATATGCGCGAATAAACATTACCAGTAAAGCAATCACTCCACCCAGTACATGCACCATATGCAAACCGGTGATCACGAACAGAAAAGAGGCAGCAGAATTGCTTTTAGGGCCCACTAAAGCAATACTGCGTGCTTCAAGGTCATTAAAGCCCATGTATTGCAGAATAATGAATAAAAGACCTAATGCAGCTGTTACCGTCATTAAAGTACGATAACGCCCCATTTCTCTGGCTTTGAACGCCTTGGTAGCCAAATACATAGTCAAACTGCTCACCAGAATCACTACGGTAGAATACCAAAAAACGATTGGCAAGTCAAATTCAAGCCAACTGCTTTGATTCTTTTTTACAATATAAGCACTGGTTAATCCGGCAAAAGCCATCACAATGCTACCCATCGCTACCCACATGGTGAATTTGTGGGGGTGAATTCTTTTTGGTTCGTTTGTTGTCGCACTTGTCATCATCTCAAATTTTTGTGAAAAGTGAAAGGTGAAAAGTGAAACGATTTTTTTGACTTTTCACTTTTGACTTTTCACTTATTTAATTTTATCCGCCAGCAAAGCCAGCAACACGATCGGCAGATAAATATAACTGCTGAACATCACTCTTCTGGCTGCTTTTACGTCCATGTCTTTATATAATCTGATACTTTGCACTACCATAAATAGATTGGCTGCTATCACGATCCACATACTCGTTTCGCCGGTCAGTCCAAAATAGTAGGGTAAAATACCTACGGGTATCATCAATACCGAATACATCACTGCTTGTAAGGCGGTGAATTTTGTTGGTCCCAGATCAGAAGGCAGTAATTTAAATCCTGCTTTACTGTAATCACTATGTGCTACCCAGGCAATGGCCCAAAAATGTGGGAACTGCCAGAGAAATTGAATGCCGAATAATATCCATCCGCCTGCACTAAAATCATCGTTACCTGCCACCCACCCAATTAAACAAGGCAATGCTCCGGGAAATGCACCTACCAATACTGCTATTGAATTAATTTTCTTTAATGGCGTGTAGATGTAGGCGTACAAAAACAAACTAAAGGCAGACAATAATGCGGATGATAAATTGAAGAAATACCACATCATCGCAACACCTAATAAGCCAGCAATCAGCGCAAAAACATACGCTTCCTGCTGTTTCATTCTGCCATTGGCTACAGGACGTTTACCTGTGCGTTTCATCATGGCATCGGTATCTTTTTCTACCGCCTGATTAATAGCGTTGGCACTTCCTGTTACCAACATACCCGCAATAAAAAGAACTACGATCATGCCCAAATCATACTCCACCACTTTAGGCGCCAGCAGATAACAGACCACACAGGAAAAAACCACTGTAAAGCTCAGCGTGAATTTAATGAGCTGAAAGTAGTCTTTTACCTTGGCCGCCACTGAAAAGGAAGCGGAATCTTTTGTATCTGCTGTCATGTATTTTAAGGGTCTCTTATACAACGAATATCGATACCATGCTGCTAATCACTAATCCGTTACTACGATGATATCCTTTCTTTGAATCTTAAAAACAATGCTCCCGATGTGCGGGAGCATTGTCAATATTAAGTACCTGCTTTTGTTATGAATCATGCAGGTGATTGATCATTTAGTGATGACTTTCATCTGCTCCCACCGGTGTTGTTTGTGCAATGAATTCCTTGCCATCCTTACCGTAGTCATACGCCCAACGATGTACTTCAGGAATTTCTCCCACCCAGTTACCGTGTCCGGGTTTGATCGGTGTTGTCCATTCCAAAGTAGTAGCACCCCATGGATTCAATGTGGTCACTTTTCTTCCTTTAAAAATAGAATAGAAGAAGTTGAACAAGAACAATAACTGTACAGCGAATACGATCATTGCTACTGTACTGATGAATCTGTTCAGCTCCGCAAATTGTTTGAAGCTTTCCCAGATGCTGTAATCGTAGTAACGACGTGGCATACCTGCCAGACCTTCATAGTGCATTGGCCAGAAGATCAGGTAAGCACCTGCGATGGTTACCCAGAAATGGATATAACCCATTGTGTTATTCAGGTAACGACCATACATTTTAGGGAACCAATGGTAGATACCCGCAAACATACCGAACATAGAAGCCACACCCATTACAATGTGGAAGTGTGCAATTACGAAATAAGTATCGTGCAGGTGAATATCCAATGCTGAGTTACCTAACCAAATACCTGTTAAACCACCGGAGATGAATAAGCTTACAAATCCGATTGCGAACATCATACCCGGAGTAAAACGAATATTACCTCTCCACAATGTGGTTAACCAGTTGAACACTTTGATAGCGGATGGTACGGCGATCAATAATGTCAAGAGTACGAAGATAGAACCTAAGAAAGGATTCAATCCCGTTACGAACATGTGGTGCGCCCATACCAAGAACGCAAGAATTGCGATCGCGAACAATGATCCGATCATCGCCATGTAACCGAAGATCGGCTTACGAGAATTCACTGAAAGGATCTCTGATACCATACCCATGGCTGGTAACAAGATGATGTATACTTCAGGGTGTCCTAAGAACCAGAACAAGTGCTGGTAAAGGATCGCACTACCACCTTCATTCGGCAATGCACCTACACCGTTGATGAAAATATCTGATAGATAGAAACTGGTTCCGAAGTTTCTGTCGAAGATCAACAGAATAAAACCAGAGAATAATACCGGGAATGACAATACACCTAATACCGCAGTGAAGAACAATGCCCAAATGGTCAATGGCATACGTGTCATGCTCATACCTTTTGTACGCATGTTCAATACAGTAGCGATATAGTTCAAACCTCCCAATAAAGACGATACAACGAACAATGCCATCGAGATCAGCCACATATCCATACCAATCTTAGAACCAGGTGATGCATCACCCAAAGCACTTAATGGAGGATAAGCTGTCCAACCACCGCTGAATGGACCTGTCTCTACAAACATAGAAGACAACATCACAATACTAGCTGCAAAGAAGAACCAGTAGCTCAGCATATTCATGAAAGGAGATGCCATATCACGTGCACCTACTTGTAAAGGAATTAAGAAGTTAGCAAAAGTACCACTCAAACCGGCTGTCAATACGAAGAATACCAGTACGGTACCGTGTGTAGTAACCAAAGCATAATAAGCTTCGGGAGTAATACGACCACCTTTTGCCCATTTACCGAGGATATCTTCTAACCATGGGAAAGTAGCATCAGGATAACCCAGCTGCAAACGGAAGAGAACACTCATCAAACCACCCAATACAGCCCAAACCATACCGGTGATCAGGAACTGTTTAGCGATCATTTTATGATCCTGGCTAAACACATACTTCGTGATGAAAGTCTCATGATGGTGATGCTCATGATGATGATCGCCATGACCTTCGTGTGTGGTCACCGCTCCATGTGCATGCACTACTGCTTCGTTACTCATAATCTTCTTTTAAAAATTTCTATCAATGATAACAACCGATTGCTATTACGGTTGAACAATGTTTTACAATTTGGCTACTGCTTTCTTTGCTGCTTCAACAGGCTTCGCAGAAGCTGTCTTTACGCTGTCTGTAGCCGGCTTTGGAGCAGCAGGATCTTTCTCAGGGAACTGCTGTACATAGTATGGCTTTTGTTTTACCATCCATGCATCATATTCTTCCTGTTCTACTACTTCAATCACCCCTTTCATAGAGTAGTGACCATTGCCACACATTTGGTCGCAACTGATTTCATATTGGAAATCGGGATTATTGGTCAACTCTTTCATTTCTTTGGTGGTGTACTTTGGCGTAAACCATAAGGTTGTTGGGATACCCGGAACCGCATCCATCTTCATACGGAAATGAGATAGACCTACGTCATGAATCACGTCTCTTGAACCGATGATCAATTTAACAGGCTTTCCTTTCACGAGGTACATGGTTTGTTCCATCACTACATCATCATGCGCTAATTCATCTTCCCAGATCAAACCTAAACTGTTGCTAGCATTATCAATGTTCTTATAATATTTTTTACCGAAAGAACCATCTTTACCCGGATAGCGATAGATCCATCCAAATTGTTTTCCGGTTACTTCTACCACCATGGCATTTTGAGGAGCTTCACCAGTAAATAGGAACCAGTTACGCAACCCGATCACCACCAATACTGTTAATGCAATCGCAGGGATTACAGTCCAGATAATCTCCAATTTATTGTTATGAGGGAAGAAGAATACTTTGCGTGTATCACTTTCCTGGTATTTATAAGCAAACCAGAAAAGAATGATCTGGGTAATAATGAATACGATACCGGTAACAGCCAATGTAACCCATAACATGGAGTCAACACGAGCACCTTCCACACTGGCAGCATCCTGAACCAATAAGGTCTTGCCATAGTACAGTTCATTACAATACCATACACCGATCAGACCCAATACCAGAAAACCGATCATCAGGAATCCATTGATCTTATTGTTCTGCTTACGGCTAACTTCTTCTCCTTTCAGTACTGAAACATATTCACTTGCTTTCGCGATCTGGAAGATCACCACGAAGATCAGTACGATTACGGCTGTTGTTAAAAACATTGTCATAATGCTATCAGTATTAAATCAATTTGAGAATGTATTAATTTGAAAATTTGAAAATGAGATTATCATCATTTTCGGTTATTCAAATACATATTCATTTTCAAATCTTCAAATTTTCAAATTTTCTCCAACTGAGTCCTTTCGGACAAATTCTATACCTGGTGAATCACACTCTCTTTCAAGAAAGGATGATATTTCGGTACCAATGGTTTTTTAGTCAACGCTTTTCCTACACCCAAGATCATCATACCCACAAACAAGCTCAGAATTCCGAAATCTAACCAGCCTAAAGTCACGTGTTCTTTAGACAAACTTCCCATGATCATTTGGTAGAAATCGATCCAATGCCCAAAGATGATCAATACTGCCATAAAAGTTACAAGTGTGTAATTTCTCTTCGCTGAGCGTTTCATCAGGATCAACAAAGGACATAAGAAGTTGATGATGAGGTTCAGGAAGAAGATGCCTTTATATGGACCTTGTACTCTGTGTTTGAAGTAAACAGTTTCTTCAGGAATATTTGCATACCAGATCAACATGTACTGAGAGAACCATAAATAGGTCCAGAAAATAGAGAACGCAAACATGAACTTTCCGATATCATGCAAGTGTTCCTGAGAAGTTAACTCGAGGTATCCTTTGTTCTTCAGGTAAATTACCCAAAGAGCTACCAACGACATACCTGATACAAATGAACTTGCAAAAGTGTACCAGCTATACATCGTAGAGTACCAGTGTGCATCGATACTCATCATCCACAACCAAGGAATGGTAGAACCTACAGTTAATGCAAACCATACGGTAAACAAAGCAGCACGGATGGTATTTCTCCAGATATAACTAGCTCCTTTTTCAGCATCCATTGGAGCTTCATCCGCTTCACTACTGATCTGACGCATTCTCCAACCTAAGATGCTCCACAAACCGATGGTCAAAGTAGTCCAAACGATAAAGAATACAGGATTCAAAAAGCCTGCTTTTCCTTTCAGGATCGGGTCATTGGCTACTGCCTCACTATCCAACCAGTGGTAGATATGGTGCTTATGTCCAACTACTACATAAATCAATACAGCAAAAGTGATGGCACCGAAAATAGGTACCATGGTAGAAATGGCTTCAGGGATACGGCGGAATGACTGCTGCCATCCACCCATGGCCAAAGTAGTAACGCAAATAAAGAACATGCTGGCATTACATACCAGTGTCCAGAAAATGGTATTATACATCAGTGTACCCCAGAAAATGGTTTGCTCATGTTCATCAGAACTGAAACCTTTGATCACGAGTCCGGCGATCAGCGCTACAAGACCTACACCGATCAAGGCATAAGACCATGTTTTCATTTTTCCGGGTATCTCAAATTGCGTTTTGATAGATGCCATTTTTATTCTTTTAATCATTCTTCCGGATTAAAGTCCGGAGCTATTTGAAATCGATTTTTATTTCGCGGCAGTTGTTGTTGAGGCAGCTGCTTTTGCTTCTTTTTGTTTGTTCTTGATGTACTTGATCACCATCCAGCGTTGCTTACGGTTGAGCTGAGATGCATAAGAACCCATCATGTTCTTTCCATAAGCTACAGAGTAGAACATTTGTCCATCAGGCATGGCTTCATATTTCGCATCCCCTACCAGTGTTGCTGGTTTAGCTGCATACGGACCATTGCCATCTTTGTACAACGGACCATTACCATCCAACTTATTGCCATGGCAAATACCACAGTTGATCTGATACAAACGCTCAGCTTCGATGGTCTCTGCTTCGCTCATAGACTCTATTGGATTGGGTACTGCTTTTGATGCATTGTAATTAGTGGTGTCACCGGGAGCATCTTTTGCAATATGGAAAGGCAACTCAGCACCTCTTGGCATGGTACCTTCAACAGGCATTGCTGTGTAATGAATTCCTTTCTCAGTCAGATTGCTATAATCTGCATAAGACTCGTAGGCACGGCTATAAGCCATATCAGGCATATAAATGGTACCCGGCGTACGCTTAACATCACTACAAGCTACGATGGTAGTTGCAGTGGCAGCAAGAGCTATGATCAGTAATTTCTTCATCTTCTTTCTTATTCAAAAATTAAGCAGCAACGATTTCTTTGTTTTCAAACGGCATTTCGTCTTTGTCGTAACGACCTAACCACCAGCCATCTTCAGCAACCTGAACATCTGTTTCAACAGCACCATTGCTGGTGAGGAATGCTTTCAGATCATCGGTATTGGTTTTATCGGTACACTCAATCACCATTACAAACAGATCATCTGTTGCACGGGGATGGAAATGATGTTTCTTCACAAATGGAGCCAGTTGGCACAGGTAGCAGAAAGTCAGTACCATTCCTACCGCCGCAAACAATACTGTCAACTCGAACATGATAGGAACCCATGCAGGTAATGCAAAGTGAGGTTTACCACCAATGTTCAAAGGCCAGTCGCGGGTAAAGATCCAGCTGATACAGCTTAATGCTGTTGTGGTACCGGTGATACCATAGATGAAACCTGCAGTATGCAAACTGGTCTCTCTCAATCCCAGTGCATGATCCAATCCATGTACCGCAAACGGTGTGTATACGTCATGGATCTTGTAACCTGACGTACGAACTTTCTTCACCGCAGGAAACAATACTGCTTCATCATCAAAACAGCCTACTACGAATTTCTTTTTTGCCATGTTATTCTAATTAAACAATTTGAGAATTTGAAAATTTGAAAATGAAAAGCAATCGCTGTTTCTTTTTCGGGTTTCAAATCAATCAAATCATCATTTTCAAATTTTCAAATTTTCAAATTGGCACATTATCAATGGTGCGCTTGCTCATGCACAAACTCTTCCAATTTCTGCTCTTCGATATTGCCCATCTTATTCTTATAGCCTTCACCTGTTGTTTTCAATACATACTTGATCTCTGCGATCGCGATTACCGGGAAGTATTTCGCGAAGAGGAAGAAGCAGGTAAAGAACAATCCGAATGTACCGGCATAGAAACCGATCTCCCAGATGGTTGGACTATAGTATACAGACCAGCTTGATGGTAAGTAATCACGATACAATGAAGTAACGATGATCACAAAACGCTCAAACCACATACCGATGTTTACGATGATACTCATAAAGAAGGTCACAAACAGGTTTCTTCTCATTTTGCGGAACCAGAAAATCTGCGGACTCAATACGTTACATGCCATCATACCCCAATAGCTCCATCCATATGGACTGAACAGGTAAGCACGGCTATACCAGAATGTGTATCCTTCATATTTATTTTGGCTATACCAACCCATGAATAACTCAGTGAGGTAGGCAACACCCACGATAGAACCTGTTAATACAATCACCTTGTTCATCGCTTCGATGTGACCCATGGTGATATAGTCTTCCATTCCGAATACTTTACGAACGATCACCATCAGTGTTTGTACCATCGCAAATCCGGAGAAGATCGCACCCGCAACGAAATAAGGCGGGAAGATCGTGGTATGCCAACCGGGAATTACTGAGGTAGCGAAGTCAAAGGATACTATTGTGTGTACTGACAATACCAGTGGTGTACTCAAACCGGCCAAAACCAGTGAAAGACTCTCATGACGCTGCCAGTGTTTGGTAGAACCTGTCCAACCGAAAGAAGCGATACCATACAAACGCTTACGCAGTTTTGTGAAGGCACGATCACGAACGGTTGCAAAGTCAGGAATCAAACCAGAGTACCAGAATAAAAGAGATACCGTAAAATAAGTAGAGATCGCAAATACGTCCCACAACAATGGTGAGTTAAAGTTCACCCATAAAGGACCACGTGTATTTGGATAAGGAAGTACGAAGAAAGCCATCCATACACGACCCATGTGGAAAATCGGGAACTGACCCGCACACATTACCGCGAAGATGGTCATTGCTTCCGCAGCACGGTTCACACCTGTTCTCCAACCCTGACGGAACAGCAATAAGATTGCTGAGATCAATGTACCTGCGTGACCGATACCTACCCACCATACGAAGTTGGTGATATCCCAACCCCATCCAATGGTCTTATTCAGGTTCCACTGTCCAATACCGTAAGTCACCTCACGATAAACGCTATATACACCAAACAACAAAAGGGCTACAGAGATATAAAAGCCGATGTACCATAATTTGGTAGGCTTGGCTTCAATAGGCTTAACGATGTCTTCTGTTACCTGATGGTAAGTTTTGTCACCGTACACCAACGGTTCTCTAAGCTGTGATTCGTACTTTAAATGCATCTGGTCTTATTTTGGTCCATGGGCCAGTGTTAATGGTCCATAGTTATTTTAGATCTTTTGAGTTAAAGTGAAAGGTCAAAAGTGAAACGTGAAATATTTTTTCACTTTTGACTTTTCACTTTTGACTTCTATGCGTGTTCTGCTTCTTTTTTAGTTTCATGCTTTCCTTCACCATGCGCCGATTCTGTGTTACGCACTTTCGCTAAGTAAGTAACACCAGGTAATACGTGCAGTTGCTCCAATACATAGAACTGACGATTCGGATTCTCCGTTCTCACCATGGTGATGGCGCTGTGTTTATCATTGGCATTACCAAAAGTGATCGCGTTGGTAGGACATGCCTGCTGACATGCTACTTTGATATCGCTATCTACCATTGGTCTGCTTTCTTTCTTCGCTTTCAGCTTGCTCTCTTGTAAACGCTGTACGCAGAATGAACATTTTTCGATCACACCACGTGAACGTACAGTTACATCCGGATTCAGTACCATGCGGGTCAGATCATCATTCATGTTCAACACCACATCGTTTACAATACCTTCTTGGTTATTACCAAAGCTGTCTGATCCTGTGTAGTCTGACCAGTTAAAGCGACGCACTTTATATGGACAGTTGTTTGCACAATATCTGGTACCGATACAACGGTTATACGTCATTTGGTTGATACCTTCTGAACTGTGGTTGGTAGCTGCTACCGGACAAACGTTCTCACATGGAGCGTTATCACAGTGCTGACACATCAGCGGCTGGAATACTACGTTTGGATTGTCCATATCACCGCTGTAATAACGGTCGATACGTAACCAATGCATTTCATGTCCGCGTAATACCTCCGGCTTACCTACTACAGAAACGTTGTTCTCAGCATTACAAGCCACCACACAAGCACCACAACCGGTACAGGTGTTCAGGTCTACACTCATGCCCCATTTGATACCCGGTCTATCGAACACTGGATAAATGGTACCCTGACTTTCAAACTTTTCCAATCCGCCCCAAGGCTTCAATTCATTGTCGCGCTCTTCACGGATCTCTGTTGGATGTTTTTTATAATCAGCAAGTGTCAATTCTTTCATTACCTCGGTACGATTACCTTGCGTGGTATCATAACGATTGTGTGTTTGTGTCAATGCAACCGGATATTTTTCACCGGTTACAGTGATCTCAACACTGCTATTGCTAAAGCTTACCAGACCATTGCTGATGCTTGCCAGTGGGAATGCATTTTGTCCAACACCTGCAGCAGCTTTACCAATATTATTGCTACGGCCATATCCTACCGCGATACCGATGGTATCAGGATGTGTGCCGGGGATGATCAATACAGGCAGTGAAATTTCTTTGCCATTGGCAACTACTTTCACCACTTTCTTTGGAGGATTTACTTCATAAGCATCCGCTTGTCCGCCATTATTCAAATCAATATCCAGCATGGTTCTCGCCAATGCAGGAGAAACAATTACGTAGTTATCCCAAGTAGCACGTGTAACAGGATCTGGCAACTCTTGTAACCATGGGTTAGAAGCACCTTGTCCGGCACCGATACCTACTTTTTCATACAGCACCAATTCATACTTACCAGCTTTCTTACCGGATGTAGCAGCAGCAACAGCAGCACCTACAGCAGCGCCATTGAAAGAGCCAGGCTTGGTAGCTGATTCACCTATACTGATCACACCATCTTGCAATGCTTTATCCCAACCGGTTTGTCCGCCCAGTTTGGCACTCCAGAAGTTTTTCAGATAAGCAAGATAATCGGATGTATTACCACTCCACTTCAGCAGGCTATCTTGCCACTGACGTGTTTTGAATAAAGGATAAATAGTAGGTTGGATGAAAGAGAAATGACCGGTTTTGGCTTCTGCATCACCCCAGCTTTCCAGATAGTGGTGATCAGGTACTACGAACTTACACAGTTCAGCAGTTTCATCCACTTTAGAAGCAAAAGAAACGGTGGTTCTTACTTTTTTCAGTCCGGCTTTGAATTTCTCAGCATCGAACCAAGTATAAGCAGGATTGGCACCATACACCAATAAAGTATTTACAATTCCTGCATTCATGTCTTCCACCAATCTCACAAAATCAGCATCTACACCTGCACGCTGGTGATTCAGTACACCCCAGTTGATGGTAGTTCCACCGGCACCGATGGCATTGTTGATGGCGTTCACAATGATCTGAACATTCACATCATTGCTTCCTGCTACCACCAATGCAGCACCTTTATTTTCATTCAGCGCTTTCGCAGCTTTTTCAATACCCGCTTTCAGTTTTGCATCACTGATACCTGTAACAGCTTGTCCATTTACTGCACTCAATAAAGCAGCAGCAATAGCACCTGTTTCAGATGGGCGGTGTAAATATTTTTCATCCGCATTAGAACCGGTCAGAGAAGCTACAGATTCAAAATGAATGTGCTTGCTCATGCTTGGGTTCTTCTCGTCGATCTTTTTACCGCTAGCATATTGTTTAGAGAATTCAACCGGACTCAACCAGGTACCTAAGAAATCGGCACCCAGACTCACAATGGCTTTTGCATTCTCAAAATGATAAGAAGGAATACCGCGAACACCGTAAGTAGCTTCATTGGCTTGCAACATGGCACTGTAAGAAACAGCATCATATGTTACGTGGCGGCTACCGGGATTCTTAGCGAGGAATTCAGCAATGATAGCTTTGGTTGATGGAGAAGTGATAGTGCTGGTCAAGATCACCACATTACCACCTACTGCACCGGCTAATGCTTTATCAATAGCTTCGAATGTTACTTCTTTACCATCGATGGTAGGGAAGCGCAAACGAGCAGTATCATAGAGGTCTAACACAGAAGCCTGAACACGGGCAGAAGTACCGCCTTTAGTGATCGGGCTTAGGTCATTACCTTCAATTTTAATCGGACGACCATCACGCACTTTCGCCAAAACACTTACTACATCACCATCTTGAACATAAGTGGTTGCATAGTAATTAGAGATACCGGGAACGATATCTTCTGGCTTATTAGCGAAAGGAATGGCTTTCTTTACGGGCATTTCACAACTCGCAGCTACGGCAGCAGCAGCAGTACTAAATCCCAGGTACTTCAGAAAGTCTCTGCGCGGAGCAGCTGTTTCCAGGAAACTCTTGCTTTCATCACCTACAAAAGGCAATTCTTCCTTGAATTCGTCTTTTACTTCTTTATTGTAAGCCTCAGACTGATTCAGCTCTCCAAAACTTTGCCAGTACTTTTTTTCCATCTTGTTAATTTGAAAATTTGAAAATTTGAAGATTTGAAAATGATTGCATCCCCTTCCCCAAATTTCTTTTCGTTACTATATCAATTTGAAAATTTGTGAATTTGAAAATTTGAAAATTCTCAAACTACAATCTTCTTTTTCTAATTATTCTGATACACATTATTAATCTTTAAAACCGAAGGTTTTGAAAATCTGAATCCGCTTTCATTTTCAAATTTCCAAATTGACCGATTTTCAAATTAATAATGACATTTCTGACATTCAGTACCACCAATCGCTTCCACAGTAACACCTTTGGTGCTATCCATTTTTCCGCTCTTCAGATCCTGATGGTATTTCTCATAAATGCTATAGAAACCATTGTCTTTGAACTGAACTTGTGTTTCACGGTGACAGTTGATACACCAGCCCATACTCAAATCGCTGAACTGCTTTACTTCACCCATTTTCTGGATTTCACCATGACAGGTCTGACATTCCACCTTACCCGCTTTTACGTGCTGAGAGTGGTTGAAATAAACGTGGTCAGGCAGGTTGTGGATACGCACCCACTCGATTGGTTTTGCTTTGGAAGGATCCCAAGGTTTACCGGGTTCAAAACCTGCGTATTTGTATAATTTTTGAATTTCAGCTGTACCATTGATCTCATCGCCGTCTTCTGTGTACATTTTCTCACCATTGTACTCATTGATAGACATGTGACAGTTCATACAAACATTCACAGAAGGAATGGTAGCTTGTTTGCCTTGGTATACACCGGTATGACAATACTGACAGTTGATCTGATTGATACCTGCGTGTACTTTATGCGAATAATAAATAGGTTGTTCAGGCTGATAATCTTTACTACGACCCAATGCCATAGCGCCTTTTGAAGTGAGGTAACCACCCACTACGAACAAAATCACAGTGATCATAGCGATGTAGCTCTTGTTTCTCCAGAATGGAACCGGCTCAATTGGACTATGACCTTCACGCTCATCAGCTAACTTTTTAAGGTTGGCATTCACTTGCAATAAGATCAATGCAACCACAGCCAGGATCAGGGTGAGGATACCAAATAATAAGGTATTATCACTTTCAGAAGCGGCGTCTGGACCAGGGTCACCATTTTTGATGTCACCAGGTTTTGGAACTGAGTTAATATAAGTGATGATCGCACCAATTTCCTCATCTGTCAGACTCGGGAACTGGTTCATCGCTGTTTTATTCCACTGATTGTACAGGTCATTCGCGTACTTATCACCTGTTTTCAGGAAAGCCGCACTGTTCCTGATCCAGGAATACAAATTCGCCTTATTAGGCCAGCGATCTTCCACACCAGCCAATGCCGGACCCGTAGAAGGTTTATGTACCTGGTGACAAGATGCACAGTTTGTAGTAAAAAGAGCTTTACCATCTTGCGCAGAAACTGTATTCACTGTTGAAAAACCCAAGAAAAGGAGTGCACTGAGCAGGCAAATCTTGGTTATGTGTCTAAAAGATATCATATACACAAACGTGGTTCTTGGTGTGGAAAAATATCCGTGAACGGCTGCAAAAATATGACAGGATGCTGACAAAAACCAAACCTTGTAGAATTTTTTTTATCCTTATCTGGCTTGTGTTTCAGCGAATTGATGCATTTGAGACAAAATGAATGTCATGCTTTGACGCGAATATTTGAAATGCCACTGAAGACACAGAGGAACACTGAAAGAAGAAAAATATTCTGTGTTCTTCTGTGCACTCAGTGGCAAAAAAAACAAAACATGAAAGTTTCCTCCCCTTTTTATCGCATTTTTGGCGCATGTTTCGTCGCCTGAAAGAAAAATGGAAGCTCACTTGGACCGGTTTCGTACTCGTTTTCACCACATTTGCCCTTGGCGGAAGTCTTTGTGGTTATGCCGGAAAGAAGCTCATGGCCTTCACTTCACTGGATAAAGGACCTCTTTATTATATAGTTTACATCATTCTGGTCACCATTATCTGGCCACTTTGTGTGTTGACAGTCAGTATTCCCATGGGACAATTCCCTTTTTTCAAGAACTACCTGGCGAAGATGTGGAGGAGAATCTCAGGAGGGGGAGGAAGTGAAAAGGGAGAAGTGAAAGGTGAAAGGGAAGTCCATGGACAAGAACCAGTACCAAATCCGACATCCGACATCAGACATCAGACATCTAATCTCAAGCGCATAGCGATCTTCGCCTCTGGCGCAGGGAGTAATGCTGCTAAGATCATTGAGCATTTAAAAGATCATGCTGCTATTCAGGTTGCATTGATTGTTTGCAACAAACCCGGTGCCGGGGTCGTTCAAATTGCTGCAACACATCAGATTCCGGTATTGATGATTGAAAAAGAAAAGTTCTTTCGGGGTAATGCGTATGTAGATGAGATCAAACACCGAAGCGGAATTGATTTCATAGTCTTAGCAGGTTTCTTATGGAAAGTTCCGATTGCACTGATTCACGCCTATCCGAATCGAATCATCAATATACATCCAGCCCTTTTGCCTAAATATGGCGGTAAAGGCATGTATGGCACGCATGTACATGAAGCCGTGATTAATGCGGGTGACAAGGAAAGTGGTATTACCATTCATTATGTCAATGAACATTTTGATGAAGGGGAAGCTATCTTTCAAACACGCTGTGCAGTCACTCCTGATGATACTCCTGAAACATTGGCACAAAAGATTCATCAACTAGAACATGAACACTTTCCAAGAATTGTAGAAAGCGTTGTACTTGCTCAGATATCCTGATGATGTGTTGATTCCTATTTCCCATAAAATTATTGCTACAATACTTGCAGAAATCAATTATTCCCTCTACTTTGTCCTATTAATACATGGCCGTGTGTTGAATGAATAGCATTTAAACATCTGCTTCATTGTGAAGCTAGGTGTTCACTATAACCCTACAGCAGCATGAAACACACGCCTTTGCGTAATGCCCTTCTATTGGCATGCGGGATCGTTCTTCTCTTTCTTATTTTCTGGGAAACTTATCTAAGATCAACCGGTATCGGTATCTCCTATGACGATGGTCCTGAATTATGGACACATAAACGTTCGCTGGTCACCAAAGAACAAGATCGGGCTACTGTATTTATTGGTTCTTCCAGGAATAAATATGACCTAGATATTGAAACATGGAGATCATTAACCGGCGAAGATGCCATTCAACTTGCCTTTGAAGGCACTTCTCCCATGCCAGTACTGGATGATCTTGCCAATGACCATTCGTTCAAGGGAAAATTAATGATCGACGTGACTGAGATGCTTTTGTTTTCAACCAATCCGGAGGATTCGCGATTGGCTAAAAAAGGACTTGATTACTATAAAAATATTACCCCTGCACAATGGTTCAGCTTCCAGGTCAACAAACCTTTAGAATCACAGTTCGTTTTTTTAGAGCGTGATTATTTTTCTATCAAAGCGCTTTTAAAACGAATAGATATTCCTACGCGTGCAGGCATGGAAAAAGAACCACTGTTCCCGATTGATTTTGGAAGGATCAGTTTTGATCGTCAAAACAAAATGTCAGATAAGTTTTTGAAAGAAATTTCTATTCAGGATAGTGTAAAAAATATCTGGTCTTATTATAGTAGGATGGGAGCCAAACAACCTCCACCAACACAACAATCCATCGACTCCTTATTTCAGGTGATACAAGAAGATGTACAAAAAATTACATCAAGAGGTGGCAAAGTAATTTTTGTAAGAACCCCATCGAGTGGTGTATTCCTCCAGATAGAACAACAGATTTTTCCAAGAGAACATTTCTGGAATAGAATACTCAGCCTGACAGGTGCCCCAGGTATTCACTTCATGGATTATCCTGAGCAACAACTGATTTGTCCGGAAGACTCCCATCTTTCTCCAACTGATGCCATTACTTATACAAAGAGTTTGGTGAAAGTGCTTGAAACAGAGAAAGGATGGAGCTTTCCCAACAAAATAAAAAGTAATTAATTACCCCTACCCAACTACTACTTTATGGTTTTCAATTCATATACATTCATCGTTTTCTTTCTGGTGATGATGGGGCTCTACAATCTTCCCATATCCTGGAAATCCAGAAAGATCATTTTATTGTTAGGCAGTTATCTTTTTTATGCAGCATGGAATCCGCCTTTTATATTATTGTTATGGCTATCTACTGTTGTTGATTTTTTTGTAGGCCGTGCTTTATACACACAAGAAAACAAAGCCAAAAAGAAACTATTACTGGTGGTGAGTCTGATTGGCAATCTCGGTATGCTTTGTTTCTTCAAATACGGAGGATTTCTTCTAGATAATTTTGTACTATTGGTAAATGCATTGGGGATGGATTATCATCCTGCCAAACCCAATATCATTCTTCCGGCAGGTATTTCTTTTTATACGTTCACCACACTTTGTTATACCATCGATATGTATAAAAAAGAAAGTAAACCGGTGAAATCGATGCTGGATTTTTCTCTCTTTGTTACTTTCTTTCCGCACCTTGTTGCCGGACCCATTGTTCGTCCGCCACAACTGGCACCACAATTTGAATCACCTAAAAAAGCAACCGCCCAACAGATCTATGAAGGACTGTTTCTTTTATCCTTAGGGTTATTCATGAAAGTGGTACTTGCAGATGGCATGCTTGCTTCTCCTGCCGACACCGTATTCGGTGCTCAAAAATCATTACATACATTGGATGCCTGGCTTGGAGTATTGGCATTCTCAGGTCAGATCTTTTTTGACTTTGCAGGATATTCTACCTGTGCTATCGGTGTTGCTGCCTGTATGGGCTTTACATTACCGGAAAACTTTAAATACCCTTATGCAGCCACCGGATTCTCTGATTTTTGGAGAAGATGGCATATTACGTTATCAGCCTGGTTACGTGATTATTTGTATATACCAATCGGCGGTAACAGAAAGGGAGTATTTCGTACCTATATCAATTTAATGATCACCATGTTACTGGGAGGACTATGGCACGGCGCTAACTGGACATTTGTGGTATGGGGTGCTTTACATGGTCTTTACTTGTGTATTGAAAAATTGATGCAGGATCGGTTTAAGAAAAATGCAGTGCCGGAAGATGCTTCCGCTGCATTATCCGGTTGGAAAAAAAATATTCCTACAGGATTCTTCAAAGCGATGCTGGTTTTCTTTCTGGTAAATGTAACCTGGGTCTTTTTCCGTGCCCCTGATTTCACCTCTGCTTGGCGTTTATTGATCGCGATGTTTTCGAGCGTTACAGATAGTATCGTTGTTCTGACTTCACTCGATGTATTGGTCGTAACCATTGTCATTACCGTCATGGTATTGTTTCACTGGCGTATGCGCAATACCAGTGTGCTACAAGCTGCTGCAAAAATGCCTGCATGGTTGCTAGGCATTGTATGGTCAGCCATGCTCATCTTATTAATATTGAGTCAAGAGAGCAGTGGCTCTTTCATTTATTTCCAGTTTTAAAATAGACACGCATAAATGAGATATCCCCTATTGGATATCTCATTTATTTTTCCGAAATTTAAGGTATAACAGGTCTTACCATTGCCAGGCTTTTTCCAATCGCAAGTGTGTTTTGCATCCGTCATTCAATCACAAAACCAATCGATATGGAAACAGGAACTTCCCCTTACCAGTACTCTATGGCCACACGTGGCATTTTGGGTGGATTATTTGTAGGTATTGGTACTACAGTCATCAATCTTGCATTCGATCTGATTTACAGAAAAGTAACAGGTTATGAATTTGCGGAATGGGTGAACATCAACTCAATCATTTATTTCACGATTCCAACATTAGTTGCCGCAGGTATTGTATATGCTGCAATGGTGGAATACCTCAAAAAAGGGGCATTACTGTATACCTTATTGTGTATTTGTCTGGTTACTATTGTCGCCTTTATTCCACTCGGACCTAACATGATGCCTACAGGTGAAGCATTACCTGCCAGTGCCCGCGGACTCACACTCGGCATTGAAATCATCACCGGCATCTCCGGCTGTTTTGCACTCCCGTATTTTGCTAAGCATCCGGATGTTTGGGGGTGAGGAAATAAGAAACATGAAATGAGAAATAAGGAATGAGAAAGTGAAGAACCTGCGCCACTTTCTCATTCCTTATTTTAGGTTTCTTATTTCTGATTTCTAAAGTTCCACTCTTCGCATCTCATCCGTAGCGGTTTTCTGCTTTGCTGCTTTACCGGTTTTACCGAAACGATAAGAGAAAGAAACAGTGAATACACGGCTGTCTCTGCGGAGGATGAAATATTCATCTGCATTCAGGAAATCTGTCATCCCTTCCATCCAAAAAGTGCGGAAGATATCTCTGATAGAGCAACGTAGGGTGCCACTATTCTTCATCACTGGCATAGATAGCCCAGCATTTAATTGACCAAATGGATACAACAGCTCTTGCAAATCGTTCCGTGAGCGGCCTGTATAGGTTCCTGATAACTCGCCGGTGATTTTCTTACTGATGCGAAACTGGTTGTTCATATTGATGGTCAGCTGTGAAATATCAGAGCGATAATTGTTCCATACATAGCCGATCAGTTTCTTGTAGGTATAAATGGCTTCTGTATTGAGCGACCACCATCTGGCCGGCTTTGTGGTGAGCATACTTGAAAAAGTAAAATTGTGCATCCGTCCTACATTCCCTTGTGTGTACACCAATGATCCATCCGGATCAGTCAGAAATAACTGTGAGAAATAATCCCTGATCAAGGAATATGAAACGGTAGTATGTAGCAGTTGCTTGTACTGATGCGACAATTCAAAATTCCATGTGAACTGTGGTCTGAAAAAAGGATTTCCTCTTTCCAATGTATACTTGTTGATGATGTTCACAAATGGATTCAATCGCTGAAAAGATGGACGATCAATGCGTCTGCCAATAGATAAGGAAAATGTATTCACCGAGTCTGCTTCGTAAGTAATAAAACCTGATGGAAACAATCCGCTATAGTTTCGGCTAAAGGAAGAATCTTTTACCACCACATTCCCTAACTGATTGGCATCATAAGAAGTGTACTCATAACGTAATCCCGCTTGTAAAGTGATTTTTTTGAATTTCTGCTCCAGCATTCCATACGCAGCATGGATCTTTTCTGAATACAAAAAATGATTGCTCATTCCATAATTGGGTTGCCATGGTGCGTTGTTGATACTCATGCTATAAGCCGCATCATTATCTGTGTCGATCTTCGAAGTTTTGACGCCAGCTTCTAACTTAGACTGCTTACTAAGATTTGCAGAATAATTAGCAGTTGCAGATACAATATTGATCAGTGAAGGAATGAAACCTTGCGTAGATTCAGTATAGCCCATGCTACCCGCTCTATCACTTCGAAACAATTGCTGGTTACTTAGATCGTATCTGGCAGCATCCACATCAATGTTTAACTGTGTTGTTTTAGAAAGTTTATGTCTACTGCCAATACCAATAGTTCCTGTAGTAAACTTGTTTTCGGAATTGGCCAGTGTTGAAACAGAGGAATCAATGACACCTTGTGGCGTTAACCAATCTGCTTTCGCTGTATTTCTACCTTTTCGATTGATCAATGAACCGGAGAAAGAAAAAACAAAACTCAGTTTATCCGTAGCAGCATATTCAGTTCCATATCGTACTGTATGATTCAACCCTTTGTTATTGAATACAGTGGGTTGTTCTAAAATTGCAGTAGGGTTACCTGCTGCATCAAAATAGGTTCTTAATGCATAGATATCTGTTTTGGTTCTGGAATAATTGAAACCATAAGAAAAATAATGACTCCATTTGTTATATCGATAATTCAATAACAAAGAAGGATTGGTTCTTGGAAACCATCCCAGAGCTGCAGCCAATGTGATATTACCATTGAAACCGATTTGCTTACTTCTTTTTGTTTTGATATTGATAATACCCGAATTACCTGCCGCATCATATTTCGCAGAGGGATTCGTAATCAATTCAATCTTATCTACCTGCGAAGTATTCATAGAATTCAATAGATTGATCAAATCAGCACCTTGTAAATAAGTGGGTTTATCGTCAATCAATACCAATACACCGGATTTGTTTCGCAGGCTAATACCATTGTTACGATCGATCATAACACCCGGCGATTTCTCCAATAATTCAACAACGGTTGTTCCACTGTTAGTGGGTGAGGCGTCAGGATTTACAATAAGTTTGCCTTGTTCTCTTTGAATAAAGGGTTTGGAAGATTGAACCACTACCTGTGTTAATTCAGATACACTCACTTTTAACTGAATCTCCAGATACACATCCTTGTTCTCCATCAATACTTTTGGAAGTATCTGCTCCAAGTAACCGGTAAATGAAGCTTTGACTTCATAACTACCTGCAGTGATTTGTTCTAAGATGGCTTCTCCATTCTTTTTACTGATCACAGATCGAACGCTCTTTCCTTTTTCTAGTAACTCTACTACAGCTCCTTCGATAGGTAACTGCTTTTCATCCGCTACTTTCACAATGATCTGATGTTGTTGCGCAAACAGTGAGACCGACAAAATACAAATGGATACTAATAAGACAAATACTCTTTTCTTCATAGCAGGTTGAATAGGCTACAAATATCTATTCAAAGTAATAAGACTTACTGCAGAAGATAGACAATGGTACCGATAAGAGGATATACGGTTGATGTTACATCCTTTTTTGTTAGGAACGAAAAAGATTGAGACGGATTTTTACATCTAGCCTATGGCTAATAGATCATAGTCCATAGCTAGGAACAACTCATTCTCACCGGTTCTAACTATGGACTATTGACCATTAGCTATTAACCATCAGCTATTTCCTACACGTATTCACCCCCACCAACGTATACAAGGGACAAAAACCAATCACCGATGTAGCTAAGAAGATGCCCCCTAGTACAACTAACACAGTACCCCAAGTACCAGATACTGTTCCGGTGAAATACAAGACTGCAAAAACAATTGCCAGTATTACGCGAATGACTCTATCTGCATTACCCATGTTTGCTTTCATATAGAAGTGTTTAGTTAACGAGATTGAAAAAGCCATACGATCAGCCATACCAATGCCACACAAATCACACACACCAAAGCCAACCGCAACCATTTTGATTTCATGTTACAAGGTACTCATTAGGTGGGCATTATTTTATGATAATTGTCATGTGAATGGTGAATGGAATGAATCATTAAAAGCTCCCCCTCTTTCCACACTCACTACTCACTATTCACAATTCACCATTCACCATTCACACCCCTTCCCCACCGATTAATCCCATACAATTCCCCACTTCGATTTATATTCGAACTTATTCCAATCACCAACTATCTGCTTACTATGAAAAAGATCTTATTGGGTTGTATTGCTTTAAGCATAGCAACCGGAATTATGGCACAACGTCCGACCGGACCCACCACAGGTGCTACCAATACTGCGGCTTCATCATCAGCCGCGGCTGATCCGAAAATGGCGTCCTTTAATATTCCATTCAATCCGGATGCCACTGTTAGTTCAGAACATGAAGCCACCATCAAAGGTGTTCGTGTTCCTTATAAAGCAACAGTGGGTACTATGCCTGTGTGGGACAAGGATGGCAAAGTTGAAGCCGGTGTATTCTTTACTTATTATGAAAGAACAGATGTAAAAGATAAATCAACCCGTCCTTTGCTCATCTCATTCAATGGTGGTCCGGGCACTGCTGCATTATGGATGCAGATCGGTTATACAGGACCGCGTATTCTAAATATTGATGATGAAGGTTATCCCATTCAGCCTTATGGCATGAAAGACAATCCACATTCTGTTTTGGATGTATGTGATATTGTATACGTAGATCCTGTGAACACAGGTTTCTCTCGTCCCATCAGCAAAGACATTCCTACTACCCGATTCTTTGGTGTTCGTGCAGACGTACAATACCTCGCTGAGTGGATCAATACTTTTGTTACACGTATGAACCGTTGGGCTTCTCCCAAATATTTAATTGGTGAAAGCTATGGTACCACACGTGTTTCCGGACTGGCACTTGAATTACAAAATGCACACTGGATGTTTTTGAATGGTGTAATTCTCGTTTCCCCCACTACTTTAGGTATTGAAAGAAGTCCAAGAGAAGCTGCGGCATTACGTTTACCTTATTACGCTGCTACCGCTTGGTATCATAAGAAATTACCTGCCGATCTACAGAAAAAAGACCTGACAGATATGCTACCAGAGGTAGAAGCATTTACTTTGAATGAACTGATTCCAGCCATCAATAAAGGTTGGCTCTTGGGTGATGCCGAAAGAAAAGAGATTGCTGCGAAAATGTCGCGTTATTCAGGTATCAATGAAAAAGTGATCTTACAAAATAACCTCGATGTTGCTACTAGCTTATTCTGGAAAGAATTATTGCGTGAAGAAGGTTTTACAGTTGGTCGTCTCGACTCGCGTTACAAAGGCATCGATAAAAAGGATGCAGGTGAGTCGCCTGATTACAATTCCGAATTGTTATCATGGGAACATTCTTTCACACCTGCTATCAATATGTACTTACGCGAAGAATTGAAGTATAAAACGGATCAGCGTTACTATGTTTTCGGACCTGTAAACCCATGGGATCGAACCAACGACAGAACAGGAGATAACCTCCGTACTGCTATGGCAGAAAATCCATTCTTGCATGTATTGGTACAATCCGGTTATTATGATGGGGCTTGTGATTATTTCAATGCCCAATACAACTTATGGCAAATGGATCCCAGTGGTCGTTTGAAAGACCGCATGAGTTGGGAAGGTTACCGCAGCGGACACATGATGTACCTGCGGAAAGAAGACTTAGAGAAGAGTAATAATAACCTGAGAAATTTTATCAAAAGAACGATTGCAAAGCCTGGGACACCGGCGAAATATTAATGAAGTGAAAGGTGAAAGGTCAAAAGTGAAAGGAGTTATATCCCTTTCACTTTTGACCTTTCACTTTTCACCCTTCTCCATGTAAACCACCCCTGGTAAAGGGTTCTCATAATACGCATTGATCACTTTGAAGCTGTATTTTTCGTATTGTTTGATGCAGATACATGCTTCCATAAGAAGATTTTTCCCTCTGATACATCCAAATATCTCAACCCCTCGTAAATAAGGTGACAACATTATTCAACCTACAACCTTATTTCAATGAAAAAAATCAATGTGATCGCTATTGCAGCTTTGTTTACAATTACTGCAATTTCTTGTAAAAAAGAAACAGTTCCTGCAGCAACTGTAACAAAAGAAATTACCGTTTTACTGGCAGCAGCAAATGAAAATCCACAACCATCTGGTAGAACTGAAACAGGCACCGCCTCTATAAAAGTTTTCAGTGACAAATCTGTAACAGTGGATATTACCATAACCGGACTTGCTTCAAGTGATAATATCACAGCAGGTCATTTTCATGTTGGAGATCCTGTTACCAATGGTGGTGTAGTGGTAGATTTAAATCCTACTGTAATGGGTAATATGGTAAAAGCCAAACTGATGAATGTACGCAGTTCTTTTATCGACACTTTGATGAATGGTACTGCTGATATCTATCTCAATGTACACTCCACACAAGTACCTGCTGGAATTATTAGAGGTCAAGTATTCAACGGTGTAACTTTTGCTTCCAGTGTGGCATTATCAGGAATGAATGAAGTGCCTGCAGTAAATACTACGGCAACTGGTATGGCTTTACTTAGAATTACAGCTGATAACAAACTGTATAGTAAAGTAACTGTAACGAATGTGGAAGCAGGAGATGCTTTGACAGCCGGACATATCCATACAGGTGCTGCCGGTACAAATGGTGGAGTGCTGATCGGAATATGTGAAAGTGCTGCTGACTTTGGTGTTACTAAAATTTTTACACCTACTACCGCCATTCTAACAGCTATCAAAACAGATGCTTTGTATGTAAATGTTCACTCAACGAATAGACCCTCTGGTATCGTACGAGGACAAATTCGTTAATCAATAATTTTCCAACCTAAAAGGCCATTGACAAAATATCTATTTCGTCAATGGCCTTTTAATAAGATGATACTACAACTTACTGGATTTTCTTTTCCATGTATACTACACCTGAAAGTGGATTCTCATTATAAGCTTGCGTATTTTCGAAACCTAAACTTTTATACAGTGAGATAGCGGGTTTTAATCTCTCCAAAGTATCCAGTCGCATCTCAGTATATCCCAGTTGATATGATTCAGTTATTAATTGCTCAACCAAAGAGCGTCCTATTCCATACTTTCTGAGTGCAGGTTTTACATAGAGACGTTTCATTTCACATACCCCTTCTTCTTTCAAAGGTTGCAAAGCAATACATCCTGCGGGTACTTCATTCCAATAAGCAATAAACAAAGCTCCTTTTGGCGGACCATATTTCTTCAAAGGGTCTTTCACTTCGGCATCAAAACTTTGGAAACATAAATTTTCCTGCAGTTCATCTGCATACTCCAAAAAAAGCTGCCGCACAGTTTCCAATGCGGCAACATCTGATGATATTTTTTGTAGGATTAACATTTTTTTTATCGCTGATGTAGGATGTCGGATGTCTGATATAGGGATATTAGGAATCTCTCAAATCAGACATCCGACATCCTACATTTCTACCCCGGTACCCTCGAAATATATTTCTCCACTTCCTTAATCTGATCCACCACTTGTTTGGTAGTGGGTTTACAAGCTTTGGCTTTGCGGAAGAAGTCTTTGGCGGCGCGGAACTCTCTTTTGTTCATGAAGATCTGGCACATGGTGAGATAAGCCACTGCTTCACTTTCTTTATCAGGAATACCGGCACGGATAGCGGCACGGATATAACTTTCGCCTTGCTTTAGATCACCACGTTGCATGGCCATCATACCCAGTTGTAATTTGTTAGCGCCTTCCGCCTCGGGCATCGGAGAACCCAGATCGGTACTTTTCTTTAAATGTTTTTCAGCAGAATCAAAATCCTGCTTCATCATCGCCAGATTACCCTTGATGGTGTAATAAGTAGAACGAACAGGTTTGTACAATAAATTGGGGAACCAGATCGAATTCAGGATTCTTTCCACTTCTTCAATATTGCCCGATTCCATCGGCTCCTGGATCAAACGCAATGGACCAATGAAAAAATGGCTCAATAATCCGATCAAAGCAATAAAATAGATGGGGAAAGTAGGCCAAAACCCCGTACCCGTCATATTCAAAGCCACCCCACCCGCAATCAACACCAAACTGAGCCAGAAGCGGTATTTAATGATAATATTATAAAATTTCATAGACTGTTTTGAGAGGGGCAAAGATAGAGAGAAATGTCTGATGTAGGATGTCGGATGTCGGATATAAAGAAACCCTCAAATCAGACATCCTACATCAGACATTATTCCCTCGCGTCATTCACCTCAATCCAATATCCATCCGGATCTCGGAACCAGATTTGCTGAATCCCGTCTATTCTTTTGGTGATGGATCCCGGGTTAGCATTTACGTCTTCGAAAACAATGTTGTTCTTTTTAAGTCGATCCACAAATAATTGCATATTACTCACACTAAAACAAGTGTGTTGGTTCTTATAATATTCTTTACTCTCCGCAGCACCTGAGATAATATGCAATGCCATTTTCGGTCTAATCCGAAACCATTTGTGACGACCGATGGGAAAGGGCTCCGGAATTGTATCCAATCCGATCACATGCTCATAAAAGAAAGCTGCTTTCTGCAAATCTTTCACATAAATGGCGGTATGATTCAGCTGAATAGAAATTTTCGTTTGTTGTGCATCAGAATTGGTTACAATGGCTACAAACAAAGAGTATAAAAGAGTATACGCATACATTGGGGTTAAGCCTCTAAAAATACAGAAATCCCAACACCCATACCTCTAAACCACTATTTTTGCGATGGTAGAATTTGAACATTGATTTTTGGATATTTCTTATTCCATATTTCTCTGTTTCTTATTTTCCCCGTTCCTGTAGTTTCCGCCTCGGCGGAAATAGAATATCCCCACAGTACTGTGGGGACAAAACTTTGAATACAAGTTCCTTTAAATAGAAATTCGAACATCGAATTTGGACATTTCTTATTCCTTATTCCTCTGTTTCTGATTTCACCGGTCCCGTAGTTCAATGGATAGAATAGAAGTTTCCTAAACTTTAGATACAGGTTCGATTCCTGTCGGGACTACTAGCCCGCCGAAGCTGAAAAGCGAAGGTGGGCTTTTTTATTGTTGGGACTTTCCAAATGTTTATACTCATGCATAAGCAACATGACGGCCAGAAAGTTTAGCACTCCTAAACGCCGATAATACTTCATGCATACATCTTACTTTCTCAGTCAAACACAATAGCTGATCATAGCTGATGGTATAATCTGCTTTATAGCGCGCATCACTATATGCTTTTTGCAAAAGTTGGAACAACTGTTTATCTGCTTCCGTTTTTTGTGGGAAGAGATCAGACAATTGATCAGATACAAGACCTGCATAACGTAATAACCTATCGATATTATGTGTGTTTGCATGATAGCCAGTACCTACTTTCAATAAAGTATGTAAAGATTGCTCTGCCGATTGATGCAACATAAAAGCCGCCATCGCAAATTGTTTTCTGATCCTATACAGTTCTGAACCGGCTAAGAATTCTTTGGCTTTTGTGATTCCATCTCTCCAATATTTTTCAATGCCAATCTGTTCATCATGGGGCGTTGCTGTATGTGAAGCCTGTAATTGCAGGCTTCCCGAATCATAGAGAATCTCAGCAGATTGTTGTACGTTGATAGCAAATCGATGTCCTGCTTTCAACCACTCATTAAATGTATACACAGATAATACGATGCTGGTTACAGGAATCCCTTGGTTTTCGATCTTATCCTGCCATTCATGCGGTTCTTTATTGTTCAGATTTTCCAATAAAACCAGTACAATATAATTGCTCATGTACTGTGAACCAACTGCTGAGGTTTGAAATATACTCTTAATGCTTCGATGATACACAACAGCACCCAACAGAAAAATCATTTCAGGCTTTACTGCTTTTACAATGCTGTCCACTAAACATTGCTGATAAGTAGACTGCGAATATTGATTCATTGCAAATGGTTGCATACATCCTCCTTTTCCTAGAGTACAAGTCTTGACTTTCTAAACCATTTCTTAAAAAATAGTGCTGATATTGATCCTGTCAGTTAGCATATTCATCCATCCATTTCATTTTGCCATACTTTTGATAACAGGATAAATTTAATACCAATATTTAGATATTATCCATATCTTGATATCAAATATTTGTTCACAATCACTTATTACTGTGAAATTGCTAGCTAATAATTTATACTTCCTCAGACGGAGCCGTCAGATTCAACAGGCACAAATACCTGCTGTACTTGGAATTCCACAAAGTTCCTGGTCGAATTGGGAGAATGGAAAAAATAATCCGGATATTGATACCCTGATTTCGATATCGAATTTTTTCGAAGTCAGCTTAGACGATTTGGTCAAGACAGACCTACAGGCTTCAGGACAGGTGATCGTAGCTAAAAGCCTACCTAAAAAAAATAAAATAAAACCACTTTTAGAAGGGTATCCTGAGCTGCTAGCCAGCTTACAAAAAACGAATCCGCAACTTAGTCAGCTGTTGGCAGAAATGTGTGAAAGCATTGATCAGTTGCGTAATTCAAGATAACCAGGTTTATCATTATTAATCCACGCCATAGCTGGTCAGGCGACCAACTATGGCAGAAGTAGATCATCAATCCGTTATCTCCACCACTTTCTTATTCCGCAATTGCCGCATTTGTTTGGGCACCATCTCGAGGATCTCATCTTTTAAAGTTTGGATGAGTTTGGTTTTGATATGATCACGGTGTGTCACCAAACTTACCTCTCTTGCCGGAGCGGGATCTTTTAATCGCTTTACCAGTTTCATCTGATTTTTATTGAATTCCTTCACGGCCAATTCAGGCAGGATGGTGAGACCATCACTTTTATCAACCATTCGTTTGAGTGTTTCAATATTGCCGGTTGCATATTTGAAATGCAGGTCTGCACTTTTACGCAGCTCGCATAAATTCAATACCTGTGAACGAAAACAATGCCCTTCTTCCAATAACCACAACTGGTCTGGATTGATATCATCTGGCAACACATATTTCTTATCATACAACGCATTCTTCCGGGAGACGTACACAAACAACTCTTCATAAAATAATACATCCTCTTTAATAGAGGCATCTTTCAATGGCGTTACCACCAACCCACAATCCAATCGATTATTTTTCAACTCATGAAGCACTTCTTCCGTAATCGTTTCCTTGATCACCAATTCCAGTTGCGGGTATTTGGTGCGTATTTGTTTGAATAAAGTAGGCAATACATAGGGCGCCAATGTAGGAATGATACCAATTCGCAATTCACCCGTCATCACATTCTTTTCACTATTGATCATTTGTTGAATCCGTTCTGCTTCACGCAATACCACCCTGGCCTGCGCAATAATTCTGGTACCAATTTCTGTAGGTATCACCGGCTGCTTGGTACGGTCAAATAGTTTCACGCCCAATTCCTCTTCCAGTTTCTGTAACTGCATACTCAAAGTAGGCTGCGTTACAAAACATTTCTCTGCAGCCAGTACAAAATGACGGTAGGTATCTACCGCAACCATGTATTCCAATTGGGTGAGTGTCATAGATAAAAACTATATGTTTATAAAGATAATCAATTTGATTTATTTGATAGGTCTGTGTAATCTTGCGTTGCAGAAGATTGTATTTTACTATACAATCCATTTGTTTCATTCGATAAAAAATCTAATCATATGTCAGCACAACAACATCCTGCCGGAGACATCAGCAAGTGTCCGTTTCACAACGGCTCGCTGAAACAGGTAGCCGGTAGCGGTACCCGTAACCGCGACTGGTGGCCTAATCAACTCAACCTCAACATCCTTCGCCAACATTCTGAATTATCTGATCCCATGGATCCTGATTTTGATTATGCTAAAGAGTTCCAGTCACTGGACTTAGACGCGATCAAAAAAGACCTGACTGATTTGATGACGGATTCACAAGACTGGTGGCCGGCAGACTATGGTCACTATGGCCCTTTCTTTGTTCGTATGGCATGGCATAGTGCCGGTACCTATCGTACTTATGATGGTCGAGGTGGCGCCGGTGCGGGTATGCAGCGTTTTGCCCCATTGAATAGCTGGCCTGATAATACTAACCTCGACAAAGCCCGTTTGTTATTATGGCCTATTAAGAAAAAATATGGTAAGAAGATTTCCTGGGCTGATCTCATGATCCTTGCAGGTAATGTGGCGATGGAATCCATGGGTTTCAAAACTTTTGGATTTGCAGGTGGACGTAAAGATGTGTGGGAGCCTGATGAAGATGTATACTGGGGAAGTGAAAAAGAATTTGTTGCCAGCCACAGAAATCCGGAAAGCCTGGAATCACCATTGGGTGCAACAGAAATGGGATTGATCTATGTAAACCCTGAAGGACCTGATCGCAATCCCGATCCAATCCTCGCAGCAAAAGCCATCCGCGAAACCTTTGGTCGTATGGCGATGAATGATGAAGAAACAGTGGCGTTGATTGCGGGTGGACATACATTCGGTAAAACACATGGTGCTGCTGATCCTGGTAAATATGTTGGAAAAGAACCAGCTGCTGCCGGCATTGAAGAACAAGGCATGGGTTGGACCAGCTCCTTTGGAAGCGGAAAAGGTGCAGATACGATCACGAGTGGATTGGAAGGTGCATGGACCACCACACCCACACAATGGAGCCATAACTATTTTGAAAATCTGTTTGGCTATGAGTGGGAATTGACCAAGAGTCCGGCAGGTGCTCACCAGTGGAGACCGAAGAATGGTGCCGGTGAAGGATTGGTTCCTGATGCACATGATCCGAATAAGCGTCATGCTCCATTTATGTTGACGACGGATCTTTCTATGCGTTTCGATCCGGCTTATGAAAAAGTTTCTCGTCGTTTTTATGAGAACCCGGATGCATTTGCAGATGCATTCGCTCGTGCTTGGTTCAAACTGACCCATAGAGATATGGGACCACGTGCACGTTATCTTGGAAAAGAAGTGCCCAAGGAAGAATTGATCTGGCAAGACCCTATCCCTGCTGTAACACATGAATTGATCAATGATGCAGATATCGCTTCTTTAAAATCAAGCATTCTTGCGTCTGGTCTAACTGTTTCTGAATTGGTATCTACTGCATGGGCTTCTGCCTCTACATTCCGTGGTTCAGACAAACGTGGTGGTGCGAATGGTGCACGTATCAGACTGGCTCCGCAGAAGTTCTGGGAAGCGAACAATCCTACACAGTTGAGTAAAGTGTTGGATGCACTGGAAAAAATTCAGCAAAACTTCAATGCAAATAGTGGCAAAAAGCAAGTGTCTTTGGCAGACCTGATTGTATTAGGTGGATGTGCAGCCATTGAGAAAGCAGCAAAAGATGCAGGACACAATGTAACTGTTCCTTTTACACCGGGACGTGCTGATGCTTCACAAGATCAAACAGATGTTGAATCCTTTGCAGTATTGGAACCACAGGCTGATGGTTTCCGCAACTATATCAAAGGAAAACAAATGGCAACCGCAGAAGCTATGCTGATTGATAAAGCACATTTGTTAACACTCACTGCTCCGGAACTGACTGTTCTGGTAGGTGGTATGAGAGTTTTGAATACCAATTATAATCTATCAAAGCATGGTGTGTTCACAAATAAACCGGGTGTGCTGACCAATGATTTCTTTGTGAATTTGTTGGATTTTGGTACTAGTTGGAGTGCTACTGCTGATAGCCATCAACAAGAATTTGAAGGTCGTGATCGGAAGACTGGAGCAGTTAAGTGGACAGCGACCCGTGTTGATCTGATCTTTGGCTCTAATTCAGAATTGCGAGCACTCGCTGAAGTGTATGCTTGCGAAGATGCTAAAGAAAAGTTTGTGAAAGACTTTGTAGCAGCATGGAACAAAGTGATGAATCTCGATCGTTTTGATTTAGCATAAACAATGCAAAAAACAATGAAAGGTGACCAAGAATGGTCACCTTTTTTTTGCTTCAACCTATGTTTAAAAAGAACTGACGAACTAATTCCAAAGGGTACCGTTTAAACCCAAAACAGAACCTAACCAAATAGCAATCACATAACCAACAAGCCCTACCACTGTTGCGATCAATTTCGCCCACACATTATTTTTTACAATTTGAGTCATGTAGTAAAAAAAAGCCCCGCCTCCTGCTCCTGCCAGCGGAGTGATGAGCATGGGCTTCAGCATCCATAAAGTTCCCCATTCAGGCTTGGGATCTTTTACACTGAGTAATAAGCTAAGGATTAAAGCAAATGCAATGGCAGCGCCAATAAACATGCGCTTAGCAGCTGCAATCGGGTTTACCTGAATAAAGTTTGCGTCGTTTTGTTGTATCATATTGATTGTTTTAAAAGTACTTTGAATTACAAAGTAAAAGTATAAAAATCAATTCCCAAAATTTTTATTGCCAGGACCATGGTTTTAACAATACCAATACTTCTAAAGGCAGATTGATGAGCCATTGGTTCCAAGTCCTATCTATCTTTGCAAAAAATGGCGTATGGAGTTAGGCATTAGCATGTTTGGAGATATTCATGTCAACAAAGATGGAGTTCAAGAACCCACTGGTAATCGTTTGAAACAAATGATCGAGGAAATAAAGCTGATGGATGAATTAGGTCTTGACTTCTTTGGTATTGGTGAACATCATAGACAGGAATATGCTGTATCTGCTCCGGAGATCATATTGGCTGCGGCTGCTCCGGTAACAAAAAATATCAGACTGGGAAGCGCGGTATCTGTTTTGAGTTCTGCAGATCCTGTGAGATTATACCAACAATATTCCACGATCGATCAACTTTCTGATGGCCGAGCAGAATTGGTTGTAGGACGTGGCAGCTTTACAGAATCATTTCCCCTTTTTGGTTTTGATCTCAGAGACTATGATGTTTTATTTGAAGAGAAACTCGATCTGCTATTCCAAATTAATCAGCAACAAAAAATAAGTTGGAAAGGCCAATTCAGAAAACCATTAATTCAGCAGGAAGTATTTCCAAGGGCATTTCAGGATAAGTTAGACCTATGGATTGCTGTTGGCGGCACTCCGGAATCGGTATTAAGAGCAGGCACGTATGGCATCCCCGTGATTTTTGCGATCATTGGTGGGAGTCCGGCCCAATTCAAGCCACTATTCGATTATTATCATAAAGTCTGTACACACTTCAAACATCCTGCGTCACATCAAAAAACCGGTGTACATATGCATGCTTTTTTTGGTAAGCAAGGTGAAGTTACTGCTGATCAATATTTTCATCAGTATGCACAGCAGATGAATAGAATTGGTCGGGAAAGAGGATGGTCTCCCTATACAAAAGAACAGTATGAAGCAGGAAGAGGCAAACATGGGGCCTTGATTATTGGTGATGCCAATGAAGCCATCGACAAAATTCTTTACTTACATGAAGTACTTGGATTTGATCGCTTCGCTGCGCATATGGATGTGGGTGGACCTTCGCACAAGGATTTAATGGAATCGATAGAAATCTTCGGAACCAAAATTGCTCCCGCTGTGAAAGCAGCTTTGAATACTACCAACTAAACATCCGTTTCATCAAAAGATAGATGTAATTGTTGCATACGTGAGATCGCTTTGCGATAACTGATACCAGCTGTATCCAACATTTTTTTGGAAGCGATGGATGTATCCGATCCATTATACTTATCTGACAAATACACTACTTCCTTAATCCCTGATTGAATAATGGCTTTTGTACATTCATTACAAGGGAAAAGAGCTGTATAGATTTTACATCCTTTTAAATCCATTCCAATATTATTCAGGATGGCATTCAACTCTGCGTGACAAACATAGGGGTACTTGGTATCCAGGAAGTCGCCTTGCTTACTCCAGGGAAATTCATCATCATTACAACCGATAGGTAACCCATTGTATCCGGTTCCTACAATTTTATTCTGTTCATTCACAATACAGGCACCCACCTGGGTATTGGGATCCTTGCTTCGTTTGGCAGACAATAAAGCAATACCCATAAAATATTCATCCCAGCTGATATAATCTTGTCGTTTTGTCATCCAATAAATAAATTATTGCTTATCGTTTACCTTCAAAAAATCCTTGCTCTTTTAAGATGCCTTTTAAGATATTCATTCTTGCATCCATCATTTTAGCATCAGCAGGTCCTTCCGCATTCAGTACAAAGAAATAAGGATGCTTGTTTTCTTCAATCCATCCAACAATCCACCCAATCAGATTGCCATTTTCCTTAAACCCTAATCCGGTCTTGTATGCCAGCTGATAATTCGCATTATTTTCTCTGATCATCATTTTTTTGACGATATCTTGGGTACGTTTTTGAAAAGGCAATTGACCGAAGTACAATCGTTTTACCAAGCCCAGTTGCTCATCCGGAGAAATTTTCAAGGAGTTATTGATCCAAAAAGAATCAATAGCTGTACCTAACTGTTTGTTACCATACTGCAAACTATCAATCCAAATCTGCATGGTATCTTTCCCAATTCTTCGAGCCACTTCCTGATAATAAGGCAAAGCCGAAGCTGCAAAAGCTTCTTCCATGGTCAAATCCTTGTTCCAGCCATGCGCAGTATCACCACCCGGCATTATGCGAACCAACCCATCCCATTTGATCACCATTTTTTCATTGCTCACTCTTCCGGTTTCAATACCAATCAATGAGTTGACAATCTTAAAAGTGGAAGCTGGTAGATAAGAAGAGTCTTTGAATCGGGATAAATTATAGATGGTGAATTGTCCGGTACCATTATCAAATAATCCGAAAGTGCCCGTCACTTTATTTTCATCGAAATATTTTTGATACCCGTTTTCTACGGTTACATTATTGGGTGAACAAGCAACAAATAGAACCACTACTAACGTAAATGCCGAAAGCATTTTTTTTGAAAAATTCATACAGATAGATTTAGCCACTTGGAGTGGATATTATTTCAATACCTTCAATTCCTTTCCTACTTTAATGAAAGCTGCAATGGCTTTATCAAGATGCTGTTGTTGATGTGCAGCACTTAACTGAACACGTATACGTGCCAGCCCTTTAGCTACCACCGGATAAAAGAATCCAATTACATATACTTCTTCTTCCAGCAATTTTGCTGCAAATTGTTGTGCCACCACCGCATCATACAACATAATTGGCACGATGGGATGATCTCCGGGTTTGATATCAAACCCTGCTTCTGTCATTTTTGTACGGAAGTACTTCGTATTATACTCCAGTTGATCTCGCAAAGTGGTTGTCTCCGTAAGCATATCCAATACTGCAATAGATGCCCCTACAATGGAAGGAGCTACCGTATTGGAAAACAAATAAGGTCTGCTTCTCTGACGTAACATTTCGATGATCTCTTTTCTACCGGAAGTAAAACCACCACTGGCTCCACCTAAAGCTTTTCCTAATGTTCCGGTGATGATATCAATCCTACCCATTACACCTCTGTATTCATGGGTTCCCCGTCCTGTTTTACCTAAGAAACCGGATGAATGACATTCATCAATCATTACAATGGCATCATACTGATCAGCGAGGTCGCATATTTTATCTAATTGTGCAATCGTTCCATCCATGCTGAAAGAACCATCTGTTACAATGATCCTACTTCTACAGCCGGCACTCTCTTTCAACTTCGCTTCCAGATCTTCCATATTGTTGTGCTCATAGCGAAAACGCTGGGCTTTGCACAAACGAACACCGTCAATAATAGAAGCATGGTTAAGCGCATCGCTGATAATGGCATCTTGTTCATTGAACAGTGGTTCAAAAACGCCACCATTTGCATCAAATGCCGCTGCGTATAGTATAGTATCTTCTGTTCCGAGAAACTCAGCCAGTTTTTTCTCCAATTCTTTATGGATGTCTTGTGTGCCACAAATAAAACGAACACTACTCATACCATAGCCATGTGTATCAATAGCTTTATGGGCAGCTTCGATCACTTTGGGGTGTGAAGACAGACCTAGGTAATTGTTGGCACAAAAGTTTAAAACGGTTTTCCCATTCACTACAATCTCAGGACCTTGCTCGCTGGTAATAATACGTTCTTTCTTAAACAATCCGGCTGCATCTATTTCTTGTAATTCTTCCCTGATACGGGTTACAAACTTTTCACTCATAGCTTGGCAATTATGGAATGCGAAGGTAGGAAAAGTAGAGGGAACGTTGATAGTTGATAGTGGGCGGTTGACAGGGAAAGTTGGGGAAGAGTCGGGTTGACAGTTGCTAGTTGACAGTTGACAGGAAAACCTTCCTGCTGTCAACTAGCAACTATCAACTAAAATTAGACAACGAACCGATACCCCACCCCTTTAATCGTGATAATTTCAAGAGAGGGGTCTTCTTTCAGGTAGCCCCTGATTTTGGTGATGTATACATCCAAATTACGGCTATTAAAAAAAGAATCATTGCCCCAGATATGGTTTAATAAATCTCTTCTGTCGATTACATCATTTTTATGACGATAGAGATACTTCACCAGTTCTGCTTCTCGATAAGAGAGTTTTCTTTCCGTAGAACCGTTGGTAAGGACTTGCTTATTCAAATGGAACTGGTATTTACCCATGGTGATGCTGTCCCCAGTTTCGGGGATCAATACTTCTTTTTTTACACGCAAAGCATTCTCAATACGAACGATGAGTTCTTCCATGCTGAATGGCTTCCTGATATAATCATTGCCACCTATTTTAAATCCTTGCACCACATCTTCTGTTTGTGTTTTGGCGGTAAGAAAAATTACAGGTACATCATCATTCAGTTTGCGAATATCTTCCGCTAACTCAAAACCACTTTTATTAGGGAGCATGACATCCAGTATGCAGATATCAGGATTTTCATCTTCGAAACTGCGGATCACATCGGCACCATCAGACTCCATGATCACTTCAAATCCTCTTGTTTCAAGGGTTTCCTTCACAATCTTACCCAAAAACAACTCATCTTCTACATATAGTACTTTGATTGGCATGATTCATTATTTATGACTAACCGGAAGTGTTACCGTAAATGTACTTCCTTTCTCCGGTTCGCTATCCACTGAAATGGAACCCTTATGGCTTTTGATCACTTCTGCTACATAACTCAAACCCAAACCATAACCTTTGATATTATGTTTATCGCCGGTAGGCACACGGAAAAACTTGTCAAATATTTTACCCTGGTATTCAGGCGCAATGCCCATCCCATTATCTGAAACCGTTAATACGATTGATTTATGATCTACTAAGTCTAGGTTTACTTGAATCTGTGCGTTGTTTTTACTGTACTTCAATGCATTGTCCAATAAATTATAAATCACACTAGTGATATGCAATTTATCCGCTTCCAACATAAAGCTATGGTCACTGGAGGTAAATGTTACCGATGCTTTTTGTTTATCAAACTGAAGCTTCATGATTTTTAATGTCTCTTGCATCAGTTCTTTCAAATCAAAAGGTTCTTTATTCAGTTCAATCTGTTGTTTTTCAAACATCGAAAGTTTTAATACTTTATCTACCAACAGACTCAAGCGTTGTAATTCAGCAGCAGAAATATCCAGATATTCTTTTGTTCTTTCCGGACTTTGCATCGCATTAAAATTTCTCAATGCTTCAATCGCTACACCCACTGTTGCAATAGGTGTTTTGAGCTCATGCGTGATATTACTGATAAAATCGTTTTTGATTTCTGCAAGTCGCTGTTGAGCTAATAGGTTACGATACAATACAATAAAAGAACCAGCCACCAATAACAATACCAATAAAGACCCCCCTATCTGCATTTGCATTTTTCCCAATACATACATATTAGTGTCTTCAAATTTCGCTTGGTAAGCATAAGGTGTAGTATATCCTACAAAAACCTTATCAGTTACGACTGCATTTGAACTGTCGCGTTTAAGATTCCATATTTTTTGGCTGCTATCTTTATAAGACTCAAACTGTATTGAAAATTTTAATTGCTTATTGGTCTTATTTAATTCTACTCTATAAGCGGAGTCTACAGTTTTAACAGGAATGGAATCGTTGATCGTTTTATTACTAGAAAGAAAACGAATGATGGGTGAGCTTACAGTCTTTTGTACGGGAGATGGAAACTGTAAAATGGTATCCGCCGGTGGGGTGATGGCTTTTGTAAAACGGATACTATCTGTTCTACGCATCCTATCTTCCAATGTTTTTGCAGCTCTTAACATAGGCATTGTGAAAACCCTGTTTGACAATTTAGCCATACTATCACCCAGCATTTTCAGTCCCGTAGTATCTTTTCCTTGAATACTAATGGTGACCCCATTACGTCTTTCAAATGTTCTTCCATCTAAGTTTTCATGAAATGCACTATCCACTCTAATGACAATTCTCCGTGGAGAGTCAATAGCATTTTGTGATTGTTTCATGATCAACTCAATCAAAGCGGGATTAGGTGCCCCCTTAAAGCTAAAGCCTGAAGCTGCTCCTTTCAATACTGTAACCGACTCAATGGAATCTGGTGGAATTTTTTTCAATACATCTGATGGGGTAATTGACCGGTAAACAAAAGTAGAAGGTCGGGCATTCTTTTTAACTGATGCATCCGATTGAAAAGTAGTATTATTTTTTTTTGAAGTCAGTGTCGTGGTAAATACTTCGCCTACCAGTGCTGTATCTTTTTCAAATCTCCCTAACTGGAGTTTATTCATGGTTTCCCGAAAACTAACATCCACTTCTTTGCGTAAACCATCATATTCGTCTTTGTATAGTTTATGCAGCCAATAACCTTCGAATGCAGCCAACAGTAAAATGGTGGCCATCATTAATAAAAGGGTAAGCTGTACTTTTTTCATGTTGTTATAGTGAGCAACAAAGGTAAAGGGTTCAACTAGGTCTAAAGGCATTTCATTAACCTAAATTAACCTTTGAGCAAGAATGCTTAACAAAGGCTAGGATTAGCTTTGAGGGAATTTATACGCACACACAATCAATTTGTTTTATTATTAAAAAAAGTAAATCGTAACCTTCATGAAGAAAGCATTTTTATTGATATCCGCTGCGATGGGTATCAGTGCATTACAAGCCCAGATAAAAGAGGGCACCATTGTTTATGAACGAAAAATAAATACGCATCGTAACATGCCCAACGAACAGATGCGTGCGATGGTACCGGAGTTTCGTATCTCCAAGCATTTGTTGATCTTTAGTGATAGCATCTCTGTGTACAGAATGATTCCTGAGAATGAAGCTCCGGATCCATTTGCAGGAGGTGCCGGTGCCGGTGGCGGTGGTGGTGTTCGTATGTCATTCACCATGGGTGGTAGCAATGATGCTGGAGATCTGTACAAGAATTTCACACAATCAAAATCAATCCTTAGCTCTGAACTGGCAGGCAAAAGCTATCTGGTAGTAGACTCTATCACGCAGCAACCTTGGAAATTAACCAATGAAACCAAACAAATTCTTGGTTATACCTGCTTAAAAGCAACCAGAAAAATCACCGTACAGGCTGCACCCATGAGAATGATGGTCATCAATGGTCCGGGAGGAAATACAAATCGTGATACCTCTCGTCCTCAACCACGTGAAATAGAATTGGTTGCCTGGTATGCACAAGATATTGCTAGTCCGGTTGGACCAGAAAATCATGGCCAATTACCCGGAGTGATTCTTGAACTCGATACGGACAATGGTGCTACTGTCTACAAAGCTTTAGAGTTTAAAAAACAAGTAGATCAAAAGCAATTGAAAGAACCTAAAAAAGGGAAAACAGTAACTGCAGCTGAGTTTTCAAAAATGAGAATGGATCTGATGCAACAGCAAATACAAAATGGTGGTATCAGAATAGGGGGTTAATTCTCGTTTAACTGAATCTTATAGAGGCTGTATCAAATGTCTGATACAGCCTCTTTTATTTAAACGAGTACCAGAGTCTTTCTTTTACCATGGACTATAGTCAATGGTCCATAAGCTATGAACTATAAGTCATCAAAAGAATCTCAATGCTCCTATTTTACTTTTGAGATACCCTTTTTTTATTTGCCTGCTTATATCGAATGATGGGACGCGGATCATCTCCACACGAGTCCTTTGGACATGATTGTTATGATTGGCGCAGATAAATACTCCTTTAGTTTTATAACGACCTTGATATAGATTTATTTAATAAATTATTCTACTAATATGCTTTACGTAATTGAACGTATACGAATCATATACTGCTTCTCAACGTCAAAGCACCTGACTTTTAAATAGCTCACTGTACTTTGGAACGTGCTTACCTGTTTTCAGCGTGAGTTTATTTGATTCGTACTAATCCAGCTTGTGATCAATTATTTTCGGGGCTTAGCATGGCAATAAAAAATCCCCTCCTAGACAGGAGGGGAGACTGATAAATATGAGAAAAGAAAGATTGAATTAGAAAGTTCTGGTAATAACCCTTGCACCTCCTGTTGTAGCGGCTTTATTTAAGCGATAAGTAAAGCTCACCAGGAAATAGCGTTGTAATACATTGTAGCGGGTATCTTCAATGTAGTTTTGATTGGCATTACGATTGATACCTACATTCTTGTTCAACATATCATACACCGTAAGCTTTATCTCACCTCTTTTATTTTTCATAAAACCCTTAGCCAAGGAGGCATTCCAATAAGGTACTCTGGTGTTGAATCCATCTGCACGACCGGTATTCACGATGTAATTAAAATTGTTATTCATTACTAGGCCTAAAGGCAGGTAATTATTCATTTCGAAATTATAGGTCTGTTGCAGGAAGTTGGTATTCAACATGGGTTGAAGTGAATAAGTGGCTTTACTGATATTCAATCTTGCACTTGCCGTAATATCCATCAAGCCATCTTTATTAAAACTATAATTCAGTGATGGTCCAATACCTGTGTTGGAGATGTCGTTTCTTTTACCATTAAGGAAAGCAATATTACGCTGGTAGTTGGTTCCGATACCGATATCAATTCTTGACTTCAGTTTCTTTAAAGGAAATCCGGTACTGATATTACCAAAAATAAAGTATTGTCCGTCCGCATTCACCGGCATAGAAACCCTTGCACCATTGGGCTGTATCACATCAGAGTTCACGATGGCATTATCTGTCTTAGTCGCAGAAATGAATGCGAATAAATTTCTTTGGGTATAAATATTGGTAGAAAAGAAATTCAGGTTGATGGACTGAACATAACTACGTTTCAGATTTGGATTACCGGTATAAGTATTCAACGGGTCACTCACATCAGCAACAGGCTGTAATTGTGCTGTAGAGGGTTGATTGGTTGAAGTATTCAGGTTCAAAGACAGTGTTTTTGTTGATGTCATTCGATATTGAATGTTCATACTGGGTAGGATATCCGAGAACCTTTGCTCTATCACATTTCCGTTGGTATTATTGGTGCTTCTCAAAGTTGCTGCCTGAAAAGAAGATCCAACGGTAAGTGCCAACTTATTCATATTGGATCTGAAATTCAATGTACCGCCTCCATAATTATAACTACTAGTAAAATCATTACTCAGAATGGTATTGTAACGATCATATTTGCCAGAAATACCATCAAAATCAAAAGTCTTACGATCACTTTGTCCGCTATTGGTATTGTAGAAAGAAGTGATTTCTAATAAAGATTTACGACCAATAGGTTCTGTATAAGTCACCATTGCACCAAAATTTCTGGTTATGGCATTACGACTATTCTTTTGATTAGTAATAGAATCACGCAAAGCTACTCCGGCTGCATAAAAGGTATTTCTGGTATACAGATCACCGGTTTGTTTACTATCATTATAATTCACACTGAAATTACCGGATAAAGTTCTTCCCTTTTTCTTCAAACGCTGACGATACAATGCATTTGCTGAAAGATTCAAAGCCTCTGAACGTGTTTTACTATCACTAAAACCATCATTGATTTTTTGTCCGTTAGCGTTGGTAGAGGTATAACTGCTGTAGGTATTGGTATTATTCTGTTGTGCAGATACCTGTGGAGTGATCTTCAAAGAGATCATCGTATCAAATTTATGGTCAATGGCTCCATTCCATCTTTGCTGCTGCACTTTTCTGGCTGAGTTGCTATTACTTCTATAATCGAAATTATTTCCCGGCAATAGATTTTGTCTGTTTGTAACACGGTCTGTCAGCAGATCAATATCACTGAACATACCGCTGGTATTCACATTGGATTTTTTATTCCAGGTATCATTATAGTTGACACCTCCAGCATATGTGGTAGCAACACCTTGTTGATTTTGTCCCAACCCTGTAACAGGCAATCCATTATCAGAAGGCCCACCTCCAATTGAAATATTCACACCCCCGCCATTGCGCATGCCTCTCGCCAGATCACCGGTAAAATTCATGATATCATTCAACGTAAAGCCTTGTCGATTGGTATTATTACCCATTCCCAATAAAGACAGTTGCTGATCGCCATTGAAACGATTCACATTGGTTTGTGCATCATATCGACCATCATCTCCACCGGCTCCTGCCGACACTCGTCCAAATGTGGATTTATTTCTATCCTTTTTCAATTTCAGGTTAATGGCTTTTTCTGAATTGCCGTCATCAATTCCTGTAAATTCTGCTCGGTCGCTTTTTTTATCGAATACCTGCACCTTATCTACTGCATCTGCGTCCAAATTCTTGGTGGCAATTTTTGGATCTCCGGTGAAAAATTCCTTTCCATTCACCAATACCCGATTGACCTTTTGACCATTCACACGAATGGTTCCATCATTATCTACCGTAACGCCCGGCAACCGTTTCAAAAGATCTTCAACCACAGCATTCGGTTGTGTTTTAAAATTTTCAGTATTAAATTCAACCGTATCGTTATTGATGGTAACAGGCGCTCGTCTGGCAGTTACGGTAACATCACCACCATGTAAGAGATCCGTCATAATGATCTGTCCCATATCTAGCTCTTGTCCGGTTTTCACTTCAATATTTTTCCATACAGGTATATACCCCACATAGGATGCAGAAAGAAGATAATTTCCTTTTTCAAGAGATTTAAAACTGAACTTACCCGTAGAATCGGCACGAGTAAAAGTTACAAGGGTAGAATCTTTTGCATGAACGATTGAAATGGTAGCATATGCCAATCCACGTTTAGCAGCGGTATCATATACATTTCCTTTAACAGCTGCGGGTTGCTGCGCTGTAGTTAAGATAGGTAAGGTAAAAAGAACGAGTAAGGTAGCAAGGTATTTCAACATTTACTTCTGGTTTTAGTGTTCCAAAAGTAGATGTACATCGAAGCAAATGCGGTTAATGAACTTTAGGGAAAGGTTAATGAAGGTTAATAGAATACAAAAGCCCTTTACACTTTCCGGCATAAAGAGCTTTTGTAAAAAAGTCAAACTTATTTTTCGATAGATATCAATTCAACTTCAAAAATTAAAGTTGAACCCGGACCAATCTTTGGTCCAGCCTGCTGATCGCCATAAGCCAGATCAGAAGGAACATAGAGTTTCCATTTACTACCCACTGTCATTAACTGCAAAGCCTCCTGCCAGCCTCTGATCACACCTCCAACTGAAAATACGATCGGCTCCCCTCTGTCCACAGAACTATCGAAAATGGTTCCATCAATCAATGTACCGTGGTAATGGCATTTCACCTGATCAGTAGCAGTAGGTTTTGCGCCAGCGGGATTATCTTTTAAGATCTCATATTGTAATCCACTCGGTAAAGTAATGACTCCCTGACGTTTCCCATTTGCAGCTAAAAAGTCCTTTGCCGCTCTTTTAGATTTTTCCAGTTTTGCAGTATTTACTTCATTCGCGAATGTGCCAATACAACGATCCAAAACATCTTCTTTTAGTAATAAAGGTTTCTTCTGCAATACATCGTTCATTGCTTTCTGTAGCATGGCTACATTCACTGCATCAAGTCCTTGTGCCTGCAAGTTTTGAAGAATTCTGATACCTAAAGCATAACCGGCAGAATCTTTATTATTTTTTAAAGGATTCAGAGCTGCTGTATTTGATTTGACAGGTGCTTTAACGGCAGCTTTTACAGGAGTTTTTGTTTGTCCATAACTAATAACAGACAAAGTCATAATAAAAAAGAATAGAACTAATATTCGCATCATTTCAGGTTTAATACACCCAAAACAACAATATTTCCCGCACTATGCCAAGAAAGAATAAAAGGAATCGCTACTGTTTAATTTTCCAATAACATTTGATAGGCTTGACTGATTTTCTCAAAATGAAAGGCATTAACCGCTGTCTCCATCATGGAGCCAATTTCCTGATTACACAGATTTCCGATACTTCCTTCATGCGTATGATGCAAGTCTCTAGTATCCGATTGAAAATGACCTGCTTCAATAGCCGCCCCTACCTGTTGATAAGCGTCTCTAAACGGAATACCTTTTAATACCAGCTTATTAACTTCTTCAACACTAAAAGCATATCGGTATTTTTCATCTACCATAATATCTTTTTTGATCTCAATCGAAGACAGCATAAGACAGGACATTTGTATACATTGCTTCAGCGTCTGAAAAGCCGGAAATAAATGTTCTTTCAATAATTGTAAGTCGCGATGATAACCGGAAGGCAAATTAGTGGTCATCATCATGATTTCATTAGGCAATGCTTTAATCCGATTACAATGTGAACGAATCAGTTCGAAAACATCCGGATTCTTTTTGTGCGGCATGATACTAGACCCAGTTGTAAGCTCGGCAGGAAAGCTTACAAAATCAAAATTTTGATTGAGGTATAAACACATATCCATGCTCATTCTGCTTAAGGTATCTGCCAAATTCGCCATTGCCATGGCAGTGGTACGCTCTGCTTTTCCTCTTCCCATTTGAGCGTATACAACATTATAATTCAGATCGTCAAATCCAAGCAATTGGGTAGTGAGTGTGCGATTGATGGGAAAAGAAGACCCATATCCTGCTGCAGACCCCAATGGGTTTTTATTGACTACTTTATATGCCCCTTGCAGTAATACGGTATCATCAACCAGACTTTCAGCATACGCTCCAAACCATAGTCCGAAAGAAGAAGGCATGGCCAGTTGTAAATGTGTGTAGCCAGGCAACAAATGGTTCTTATATTTCTCACTTTGGTCTTGTAATACAACAAAGAGCGTTTGTATTTCCTGCACCAAAGACCGGATTTCATTACGAAGAAACATTTTGATATCTACCAGTACCTGGTCATTTCTGCTTCTGGCACTATGAATTTTCTTTCCGATGTCACCCAGCTTTTGTGTAAGTAAGAACTCTACCTGTGAATGAATATCTTCTACTGATTCGTGAATGGTGAATTGTGAATGGTGAATTTGTTGGTAGATACTTCTTAGCTCTTGTATGAGTAAATCTGCTTCGGATTTTGTTAGTAGCCCTACTTCTGCCAACATCATCACATGTGCAATAGATCCCAATACATCAAAAGGGGCAAGCAGTAGATCCATTTCACGATCATTGCCAACAGTAAAGCTTTCTACTGCAGATGATACATGGGTATTCTTTTGCCAGAGTTTCATACGGTTTGTTTTTGCATGATTTGAGCCAATAGGGTGATGTATAATTCAATACCTTCTTTTATTTCATCCAGATAAATAAATTCATCTGCAGAGTGACTCCTTGCAGAATCACCGGGACCCATTTTCAATGTTACAAATGGCATCAATGCTTTATCAGATGTAGTAGGAGAGCCATAGGTTTTTCGTCCAATCCTAGTCCCTGCTACTACCAAAGGATGATGCTCGGGTATAGCGGTTGACTTTATTCTTACACTTCTGGGCACTGCTGTTGAAGAAATATGTTGCTGAATGGTTGCCAGAATCTCTTCGAAAGTATACAGTTCATTCACCCGTATATCCACTACAAATTTACATTGATCAGGCACCACATTATGTGCTTTGTTTTCTGTTTCAATCACTGTTACAGACATTTTCACAGGCCCGAGTAAATCAGAAACACGTTCAAACTGATACCGACTGAACCATTCAATATCTTTCAATGCTTTGTACAATGCATTCTCACCCTCATTTCTGGCTGCATGTCCGGGTTTGCCTGTTGCTGTAACATCAAGCACTAACAATCCTCTTTCTGCTATAGCCATTTGCATTTGTGTAGGTTCTCCAACAATACCACAATTGATACTGGGTAACTGTGGAAGCAGTGCTTCAATACCATTCTTACCCGACACTTCTTCTTCTGCTGTTGCTGCAAACAAAAGATTATAAGGCAAGTCTTTTTGTTCGTAGTAATATAAAAAAACCGCTAATAGTGATACCAAAGCACCACCTGCATCATTACTACCCAAGCCATATAACTTACCCTCTTTTTCTATGGGCATAAAGGGGTCTAAAGTATAAGCAGGATTGGGCTTTACCGTATCATGATGTGAATTCAATAATAACGTAGGCTTTACAGGATCGAAATCATGATTGGTTACCCAAATATTATTTAGGAATCGATGAACCGGAATTTGCTTTTGCTGGAAAAATTGTTCAATGAGGTGGGCGGTAGCATCCTCTTCTCTACTATAAGAGGGAGTGCTGATCAGTGCTTTAAGCAACTCTATACTATCCTGAAATAATATATTGATATCCGGTCTCATGTTATGATTGGATAAATGTTCCTGTTTTACCTTCTAATAATTCCTTCAACTGCTCTGCCTGACCAATGATCACTTGTTTTACTCCAGCTTGAATTGCACTAAAAGCATTATCCAATTTAGGAAGCATCCCTGCAAAAATTTTATTGTCTGATTTCAATTGTTGATAAAGCGCAGGAGTTATCACCGGTATGACAGAATTCTCATCATTGATATCCGTTAACACACCTTTCTTCTCAAAAGAATAAATCAAACTGGTGGCATACAAATGACTCATACTTTTTGCAATCTCTTGGGCAATGGTATCAGCATTGGTATTTAATAGTTGTCCACTTCCATCATCCGTTATAGGTGCTAATACAATCGTCAAATTTTGTCCGATCAGTTGGTGTACTTTTATTGAATTTACTGCATCAATATCTCCAACAAACCCATAGTCAATCGTTGCGTGCACTCTTTTATGTGCTTGAATAATGCCTGCATCCGCTCCTGTAATCCCAATAGCATTGGTACCCTTTGATTGCAATTTGGCAACGATGTTTTTATTGATATATCCGGCATACACCATGGTCACGATTTTCAAAGTCTCTCCATCCGTAATCCTGCGACCATCTACCATTTGTTGTTGAACACCCATTTGTTCAGCCAACTTGGTAGCCAACTTCCCTCCTCCATGCACCAATATCTTATGTCCTTGCACAGCAGCAAATTGCTCCAGAAAATGCTCCAGTCTGTTTGCATCATCTATGATGTTGCCACCGATTTTTATGACATACAATTGCTCCACCTTACGATTGTTGATGTGTTAATATGGTTTGTAAAACAGCCTGCGCTGCCCAAACACGATTACCTGCCTGCTTGGTTACCAGACTATGTGAGCTATCCAATATCTCATCACTAAGTTCTACATTTCTTCTTACCGGCAAACAATGCATCACTTTTGCAGTATGCGTATACTTCAGTTTTTCTTCTGTTAACATCCAGGCCGGATCATTTTCATAAACTTTACCATAATCAGTATACGTACTCCAGTTTTTAACATATACAAAATCAGCGTCTGCTAAAGCGGCATTTTGATCATGTGTAATCACTGCCCCTTTTGTAAACTCAGTAGACAATTCATACTCATGTGGATGCGTGATGACAAAATCAGCTTCACCCCATGCATTCACCCACTGTGCAAAGCTATTGGCCACACATTGGGGAAGTGGTTTGATATGCGGCGCCCAGGTAAGTACAATTTTAGGGCGACGATTGATTTGTTTCATCTGCAACTCTTCGGAAATGGTCATCAGATCGGTCAATGATTGTAAGGGATGTAAAGTGGCGCTTTCTAGGCTCACAACCGGAACTCCTGCATATTTAATGAACTGATGAATAAACATTTCACTATAATCATCTTCCCTATTTTTCAATGACGGGAAGGTTCTGACACAAAGGATATCAAAATATTGTCCAAGAACCGGCGCTGCATCTTTCACATGCTCTACGGTATTACCACTCATGATCGCTCCTTCTTCAAACTCTAATGCCCAGCCTTCTTTGTCAACATTGAAAACAATGGCTTCCATACCCAGATTACGAGCTGCAACTTGTGTACTTAATCTTGTTCGAAGGCTTGGGTTCAAGAATAGTAATCCAATACGCTTACCCATTCCTAGATCTTGATATTGCAAAGGGTTCGCTTTACATGCCATTGCCTTTGCAATAAGCGCATTGATATCCGGCACATCATTTACAGAAATAAATTGTTTCATGTGTTTGTTTCAGTAATTAAGATGAGGGGTTAGCAGTTTGTATGAATTGGATGGCTTCACGAAGTCTGTAAAGAAAATCGTTAGCTTGATTTTTATCTAATGCAAGAGAAGGTAATAATCGTATCACATTAGGCTTCGCTTCTCCCGTGAATGTTTTGTATTCACTCAATAATACTTTTTTCAACTCTTTAATTGTGTCAGGAACATCAAATCCGATCATCCAACCTCTACCGCGTACATTTTGGATTTCAGGAATGGTTTTCAATTGTTCCATCATATAAGCCCCATTCACCGCAGCTTTTTGCATTAAATCTTCTTGTTCCATGATTTCCAATACAGCCAATGCCGCAGCACATGCCAAATGATTGCCACCAAATGTTGTTCCTAGCATACCATGTTTAGGTCTGATATGCGGTGCAATCAGTATACCACCAATCGGAAAACCATTTCCCATTCCTTTTGCCATAGAATAAATATCTGCATCCACACCCGCATGATCATGCGCAAAGAATTTTCCTGTTCGTCCATAACCACACTGTACACTATCCGCAATGAATACTGCACCATATTGATTACATAATTGTCTGATGGTTTGTAGAAAATCATCAGCAGCTACATTGATTCCTCCTACCCCTTGTATGCCTTCCGTAATAACAGCTGCAATAGTTTCGCCATGTTGTTCAAAATATTCCTGGAGTGAAGCAGTATCATTAAATGGCAGAAATACAATATTATCTGTTTCGTTGACAGGGGCTACAATAGGCGGATTATCCGTAGCTGCCACAGCCAATGAAGTTCTTCCATGAAATGATTTTTTAAAAGCAATGATCTTTTTTCTGCCGGTATGAAAAGAAGCCAGCTTCAAAGCATTTTCATTGGCTTCAGCACCACTATTACACAAAAAAAGTTCATAGTCTATTTTACCACTCAGTTTCCCCAGTTTCTCTGCCAGTTGCTGTTGTAGTGGTATGATCACAGAATTAGAATAAAAAGCGATCTGCTTTAACTGGTCTTCTATTCGTTGAACCCAATGTGGATGTGTATGTCCGATACTGATCACTGCATGTCCACCATACATATCCAAATACTGATTTCCCTGATCATCCCACACATAGGAACCATCGGCTCTGGTAATGGTGATATTATTTAAAGGATATACATCAAAAAGTTTCATACCGATCACTTGATTGATTAGAAATAATTGGCTTTTAATTCCAGTCCTGTTTTTTCATCCAGACCCAACATGAGATTCATATTTTGTACGGCTTGTCCGCTCGCACCTTTCAATAAATTATCAATCGCACTATGAACGATCAGTTTATTGCCCTGCTTTTCAATATGCAAAAGACATTTATTGGTATTCACCACTTGCTTTAGATCGATCATCGTTTCACTCAAAAAAGTAAAAGCTTGTTCCTGATAATATTCTTGATACAGTTCCTTTACTTTTTCTAATGGCAAACTGCAATCAATAATAGAGCTGGTATAAATGCCTCTTGTAAAATCGCCTCTCCATGGAATAAAATGTATCCCCGGACCTTCTCCTGAAGCTGACAAAGGAGAATCTTTCTGTAATTGATTGATAGATGCAGTGATCTCTTGAATATGCTGATGATTCAGTGATTTATAGGCTTGTACATTATTGGCTCTCCAACTAAAATGAGAGGTAGCGTTCAGCGATTGACCGGCTCCTGTAGATCCGGTGATACCCGTAGTGTGTACATCACTCAATATACCCGCTTTCGCCAAAGGCAATAATGCTAATTGAATAGCTGTAGCAAAACAACCGGGGTTGGCAATATTTTGAGCGGTTCTAATGGCTTCCCCATTTAGTTCCGGTAATCCGTAAACAAAATTTCTGTTACCAAATATTGATGTAGGTGTTAACCTGAAATCCTGCGATAGATCGATGATCTTTACAGCATCAGAGATGTTGTTCTGTTCTAAAAAATTTTTTGCATCACCATGACCTACACATAAAAAAAGTACATCTACCTCTGTAAACGGCTGATCTGCAAATAGTAGTTCCGTTTCTCCAATCAGGTCTTTATGAACTTCATACAAAGGTTTTCCCGCATTACTGGAACTGTGTACACTTAACAGATCTACTGCCGGATGACGCAATAACAAACGGATCATTTCTCCACCTGTGTATCCTGCGCCACCGATGATTGCTGCTTTGATCTGACTCATTTGTTATCGGATTTAATGTTGTGATAAATAGCGGTCTGGTTACCAAAAATTTTGGAAAACCCTCTCACATCATCTCCTGTCCAGCCACTGTTCATTTCACCATACTTCCCAAATTTGCTGCTCATTAAATCAAAAGAAGATTCAATACCCATGACTGCAAAACGATAAGGCAGTAATTGAATAAAAACCTCACCGGTTACATGCTCCTGAGATTGTGTAAGGAAAGCTTCTATATCTCGCATCACAGGATCCATGATTTGTCCTTCATGCAACCAATTGCCATAAAATTGAGCAAGCTGATCTTTCCAGTTCAATTGCCATTTGGTGAGTACATGTTTTTCCAATGCATGATGCGCTTTGAGAATCACCATGGGTGCTGCTGCTTCAAAGCCAACGCGCCCTTTGATTCCTATGATCGTATCACCAACATGAATATCTCTTCCGATCCCAAAAGGACTGGCAATAGATTGTAAGTGTTGAATGGCATCTGTTGGATGTGAAAATAGCTGATCATTAATGGTTTTCAGTTCACCTTTTACAAATCCAAGTTTCACTTCTTCGGGTTGTGATTTTGAAACCTGTGTAGGCCAAGCTTCTTCAGGCAACATGCCTTTGGAATGCAATGTTTCTCTTCCACCCACGCTGGTTCCCCACAGTCCTTTATTGATAGAATAGGTAGCTTTTTCAAAATTCATAGCTACACCTTTTGACTGGAGATAACTGATCTCTTCTTCCCTGCTCAGTTTCATATCTCTGATCGGTGTTATGATTTCTGTATCAGGAATCATGATATGAAAGATCATATCAAATCTTACCTGATCATTTCCGGCACCCGTACTACCATGTACCACTGCTTTGGCACTCAATTTTTTGGTGTGCTCAGCTATATGCAAAGCCTGACTCAATCTTTCTGCACTCACACTGAGTGGATAGGTATTGTTTTTCAATACATTTCCATAGATCAAAAAGCGAATGATACTGTCGTAATAACTTTTTACTGCATCAACAGTGGTGTGGGTTTTCACTCCTAAATTGAAGGCATGTGTCTCTACTTGCTTTAGTTCTTCTTTTGAAAAACCACCCGTATTCACAATGACGCTATGTACTTCAAACCCTTTTTCCTCAGTCAAGTATTTGACACAAAAAGAGGTATCGAGTCCGCCACTAAAGCCTACTACTACTTTTGTACCCGCCGGAAGATTTGTTGGAAGCTGATTCATATAATGGATTGCTTAGACGATTAAAGATGAAAGAAATGATGAAAAAAAGATTTAGGCTTTGTGGTTCCGCCGTTTTCTTTCTTTCGGAAAACACGCAATAATTTATGTTGCTTCACTTTCATGAAACGTTCATAGAGTTTAGATTTCTTTTTGAATTCCGTTGATGTTTCTTCCGGTTCATAATGATCTGCAGGATCATATAGCATTGCTGTACAAAAACAATTCTTGCGATCCTTACTCATCAGTATTTCATAATTGATACAACTTTTACAACCGGCCCAGAACTCTTCATCATCGGTTAACTCACTGTATGTAACCGGCTCATAACCTAAGTCGCTGTTGATCTTCATGACGGCAAGACCGGTAGTCAATCCAAATATTTTGGAGTTTGGATATTTTTCCCGTGATAAGTTGAAGATGGTTTGTTTGATCAGTTTAGCTACACCACTTTTCCGAAAGGGCGGAGCAACAATCAAACCGCTATTGGCTACGAATGCATCATGCCCCCAGGCTTCTATATAACAAAAGCCCACCCAGATACCATCCGGAAGGAGTGCAATCACAGCTTTACCCTCTTCCATCTTGCGGGCTACATATTCTGGACTGCGTTTAGCAATACCGGTACCACGTGCTTTGGCAGATGATTCCATTTCATCTGTAATGGTTTGCGCATATTGCGTGTCGCCACTATTGGCTACACGAACAATGATATTTTGTTCCAACTTATAATGAATTAAATAACGTAAACGGTTAGACAGCTCTCTGTCAGATGATTGATTCCGGGGGATTTTTCACTGATAGGGGCAAGTGCCAGTTGCTCGTCCTATCAGCAACCACGTCGGGGTCGCGGCAAAAAGTTGAAAGCAGCTTCCATTGAAAACACCTGACGGGGTGTATGCAATAAGAAAGATAAATGATGTTGTTTCTGCTTCACTATGTATAACTGATTGATGTTTGAGAATGTAAAAGTATAACAGTTTGAGATAAAGCAGTCAAATTTTTTATGAAAGGAATATTAAATATCAAAAAACTTACAATTGTTAGTTATAGTAGTGAAAGCTATTCTGCTGTGTGCTAATGCCACAAACTAGGTAATGCCCATTTCTATAAATAGCACTCCTCATTTCTTGTTTATTTTCTTACACTTACTGAAAATCCGGATATGTAGATGATAGCTACAATACAATCTCCGAACTACTATAATAAACGTTTTCCTATCTCGCTCAGAGATAGAGGGCAAGTACTATAAAAAGTCAAAATGCTATCGCCCAAACCCTGCTTTAAAACCATCAAGGAAATCATTATAATTGAATACAACTAGTAGCAAAATGATTATTAAAAAAATGCCCATGATTATTTTCCAACGGACTCTTTTTTTCATCATTCTCGGTTTTACTAAATAATTATGTTTAAAAAAGGAGGTAAAGAAAAATCCAACACAGACAATAACATTATACGCCTATCGTCATTATTGTTTATTAACAATATTTTTTAAACAGCGTTTGTTATTTACTCTTTTCTCTGAAAAGTCTTATTGCCAAGCTACAGTAAAGGAGGGAGAAAACTAAGGGAAGAATATTTACAAAAAAACACTGATACCCGATGGGAAGTTTTTTTGTTGACGGCTGTCCTCCTTTTTGAGAGATAAAATCATTAAAGGATGTTTGAAATGAAATCGCATATTCTGGTAACAGTAGAAAAACGAAAAAATCTAAAAAATAAAACATAGCAAAACATCCGATTGTCAGAAAAAAAGCATGAATTATTTTTCGTTTGGCTTTAAAAGTCAATGATTGAGTTAAGTAAATAGATGTAGAAATCACAGGCATAACCACACATAAAAGTAAGGGCTCAAATAGGACAAATTTAGTTGCATCCTGATAGCTAAAACCTTCTTTTTCTAAGTAAATAAATAACCCATAACATGTTATAAGAGCTATAAAACCTGTAATTACTGACGAAGTAATGATTACCCTATTCATGCTATTTTTTTATGTATGCTTTTACGGTTATGGTATAATACTCTTGTTCCGGATCATCAGTTACTACAATCACTTTTCTTTCAACATATCCTGAAAGACCCGTTGTATTAAATCGGATACTGATATTTCCCGTTTTTGCGGGTTTTACTTCGGTTGAGTAGGATGGAATTGTACAAGAACAAGAAGATGAAACAGATAAAATGCGAATAGTCTTTTTACCTAAATTCTTGATGGTAAAACTTTTCCGTATTTCCTGACCCTCTTTAACCTCTCCAAAGTCATGGTTTTTACTGTTAAAGCTAAGGGAGGCCAACAACAGTAATGTTAAGGTACTCAGCATACATTCAGTTTAAATTGATCTTATAAATAATAACTTCATTTTCTTTTTCACTCATTATTTTGGCAGCGAATAGTGTCTCATCTTTTACGCCTATTGCAATTGCCCTATACGGAAGTAATATATCTTTCAAGTATAGATTCTCTTTATATATCTGTACTCGATTTTTAGACTGCTCATTGTGCACTACGCCAGATTGATAAGATCTTACTAAATAAGGAGAACCTTCACCCATGAATAGTTTGATATTTCTCCCATAGTGTTCTCGCTCTTGAGTCATTAAACCGATATCAAAAGCAGAAGCAATTGTTTTATGCAATGGGTATTCATCATTAAAGTATCTCGATTTATTTCCGAGGGTTGATAGCAGTTTGAAATGTTTATCATAAACATAAATTAGTGAATCGGCTTCATAGGTAATAAAAATCATTGCATTTCTTTTATCATATGCAAGAAGAGCAGAATGGAAATAAGGAATAAAATGTTTTTGATGATAAATCCCTTTTCTTTTGCCGAAAAGTTCAACAATCCTGTCTTTTTTCAAGTCAACTATAGCTACTGCATATCCGGTATTATAAAAACTGTAACTATTATATGCGTTATAGAAAGGATGTTCAGCTGTAATATTTAATAATGCAACAGAGTCGTTCAAAACAACAAAAGAAGGGCTAATATAATCTGGCTCATAAACTGCAGGGTTTCTTGGAGAAGGTTCTGTTTCGAGCATCTTTCCAGACTGTGTGGTCGGAAAAGTGATTGAAGCTAATTTTTGTATTTCTGTACCACTTTTATTCAAACACCAAATTTTATAATTTGATAGAGCATAATACCGACCATTTTGAGAAAATGCATTGACGAAACTTTGTTTATGAAGAACAGAATCTTTCAATCCTAAACGGGGTCTGCCGAATGAAAAAGTTTTTAGCTCAGCTACTGATACTGTACAAAAGTTTTTGTCGAAAAACGCTATGCTATCGTTTGTGATCACAAAACTACCTTCACCTGAATGATTCATTTGGACAATTACACTATCCATCTCAGGTAGGTCAATGTAAATAGTCTTTGATTTTTCATCAAAAATACCAGCACAGCCATATAGGTTAAATATTATCAAGAAATAAAAAAGAGTATTTTTTTTCATCAAAATAAGGCTATATATGGATTGTTATGAAGATCCTTTTTGAGCTTTTCATAATTAAATGCAGGTGGGGTATAAGATTTCCAGAATAAAGGATTTTCAGTCAAATGAGATGGTACAGCATATAAAAATCGTTTCTCATTTGAGTAATTTGAAGAACCATATTGCCTTAACATACCTTTTTCATTTCGATCGATAGACGTTAGGTAATAGTTTTTTGTTAGTTCTTGATCTGTATAATTTTTTTGGGTTACATCAAAAAAGAAAGCTTCATTAAATTCTATAAACTGTATATTCTTATTGTTAATCGAAGATATATTTCGCTTTTCACTGGCATATGTGAGTACAATCCACTTATCCTGCTTTCTAAACCGAAACTCCATTTCGCTACGATTTAGTATGAATTTATTAGACCAACCAACCATTCCAACATTTTCCTGCAGTAGAGAAATAGAAGAAATGGTAGTATCATTAAGATTTATGAAATAACGTCTTTTTGAATTGAATATATTCCCATAATTCGGGCTTACCCTTTTGCCTGCTCTTATTAGTAGATTATTGGATACATCTGGTTCCAAATCAACAACCAGTATGCCATCATCGTCATTAATAGAACGGTTTAATTTTTTTTTGTAAAGCTCATGATTGAATGGAAATGCATAACGGAGAAAATAATTTAGAAACACAAAATTACTACCTAAACTAGGATAGATTGTCGCTGTAGACTCATCAGTGTTAAATCCTGTAGATCTTACTTCTGTAAGATAGTCGCAATAATGACTTACTCGTGAGCCAATCGCCATCTGAAGTGATATACCATTTTCAAATCTTTTACCCCAGCCTTCAAAAATTCCGGTAAATCTATCATTTGTTTGTCTAGAAATTCTATAAAATACCGATGCTTCCTGATAAGGCATATATTTCATAAAGGAATTCTTAAACGCAACATCAAGCATCTCAGAAAGGTTTATTCTTTTCAGTACAACTTCCGGCAATTCCTCTATAATCGCCTTTAATTGGATGATAGTTGTATCAGTGGGCCATAGTTTTATAGCGCCAACAGTAACAATTACTGATGAATATCCTGTACTTGAAATAGTTAAAGAGTCAGCATCGGATAGAATTGAAGAATTGGCAAAAGCTATTAATCCACTTTCATTACCAACTAAAAAGAACTGTTTACTATTCGAATACATACTTACGTAAGGTATTGCAAGGCCAGTTGTTTGATCAACAACCTTTACAATTTTGTATTGTTGTGAGAAACCACAGTTTATACAAAAGAATAGTACAAATAATGATAGATTTAGATGCACGACCTAACTTTTAAATATTTTGTAAGAGAAGTTAAAGTAAGGAGATAAGGTTTTTGAACAAAATCTCCTTACTATTTCTTTAAAACAAAACTAAGAAGCAGTGCACGGTTTATTAAGTTGGTCAGGAGGGCAAGCTTTTCTAAAACTAATGCATGCTCCAGTCTGGCAAACACCATGCTTGCATCTATTCTGTGGGGTTTCTGGGCAGAATAGATCAACAACTGCATCAAGAACTTTTCCAACTTCTTCTACCCCGACTTGAGCAGTAGCTTTGTTTTGAAATGAAGAAGAGCCCAAATCAAAAAAGCTGATAAAGGCAAAGCAAATTGCGAAGAGTAATGTCTTTTTTTTCATAAAATGTTTTTTTGGTTGAATGAATATTCGTTTAAAGCCTTTTAAAAATGTATTCAGTAAAAGTTGAAAGAGAAAAGTTTAGTCGTATGTTCTGCCGTTTTCATCATTAGTTCAATAATTAAAGCATCGTCTTTTGTTATAGTCAAATCATAGGAAGTTTCTTCCCACAATCCAACTTTTTCCAACAGCTTTAAATCTCTTTTCACATTTCTTTTTCCTATCTATTACCATATGACATTTGACCCCTTTTATCTTTTTATTTTCATTATAGCTTTTCAGTGACCGAATATTAACCCAGCGAATAGTGTATCTATCCATAAGCCATTAGCAGCTTGTTTTAACTACATACTTAATTCCATTCAAGATTGAACGAAGACTATTTTTTCCTACTCTTACTGTCTAAATAGTTCTGAATATTTTTTACTGTCATGCGTTTGCCCTTTCTTATTTTTTACAATTTTTAAATAGTCTCTTAATTACCCTGTCTTTCGCCATGGATTACATTCAGCGTCACGCTAAATTTCTGCTACCGTGAAATCGGCTTTTCCAGTTTTGCAAATGCTGGGCTGTGTAATACTAAACCCCAAGTAGTATCGCTTCTACCATCGTCCTTTTTTTAGCTACCCGTCGGTGCCTTATGGTCAATTAAGGAGTAATACCATATGATATCGATATCAAGACCAACATTGGATTTTTCAATCTAAGTTTACCTAACGTAATCTTTCATGTAAACTAATTTATTAAACATCTGGATCAAGCATGCGTGGGGGAAAATCCCCATATCACTAATTAACTTTACACAATCCTGTTTCAACTGCATATAATAGTAAGCCGGCTCTGCTGTTTACTTCTAATTTTTTAAATAACTCATCCCTATACCTATCTACTGTTTTAGGACTTATATTCATATAGTCGGCTATTTCTTTGTACGTGAGATCCGGCAATGCGCATAATTTCAAAAATTCAACCTGCCGATCTGTAAGTGGAATAAAACCAGATTGAAACTTATTTTTTTCAGCAAGTGATAGTTCCTGTAGATTATTACCATTAGAAACTACAATTTTCCCTTTCATGACTTCATGAATAGCCTGAAAAATAAAATTTGACCTTATACTTTTACTTAAAAAGCCGAAAGCACCTGAATGTATTAAATCTACTATCAAATGTTCATGTTCAAATACAGATAGAACGATTGTTTTAACAGAAGGATATTTTTCTTTCAGTTTTTCGATAACAGCTTTTCCATTCATTTTAGGCATCTGATAGTCAGTAATAACAATATCCGGGACTACGAACTGTGATACCATTTTGTGGAAAAAAGCGTCACCGTTATCTGCCTCCACAGTAACAGAAAATTCTTTCTGAGTAGAAAGTAATGCCCTTAATGAAGAACGAAACAAATCATGGTCGTCAATGAGTCCGATAGTAATCATAACAATTAATTTACATTAATTGCAATACCGGAATAGGGGGGGTATATTACGATAGCAACTTGATTCAGTTACAAATCATCTCGTGTAGCTACAAGCTATACACAAACGTAATTAATATTTATAATATATTTTGTTAAAGTAGTTTTGTTTAGCTAATCAACAAAAAAAGGTCGCCTGTGTTGAACAAGCAACCTTTCAAGTAAAAAATATTATCAATTACATACCACCACCCCTCATCATCTGCATTTGTCTGCCACCACCACCCGGCATCATCATATTCATCGGACCACGCTGTTGCTGTTGATTGCCTCCGAAGCGACGCAAATTATAGGTAAAACTTACCATTGCATATCTGGTCAGCACCCTTGTAGATACGTCTTGAATCGTATTACCGGTAATATTTCTGGTAATACTTACATTTTGATTCAACAAATCAAACATATACAACTTCAACTCACCTGCCTTGTTCTTGAGCATCTGCTTAGAAATACTGGCATTCAACAATGGAATACTGGTATTGAATCCTTGTGCTCTTCCTGCATTATAGATATAATCAAAATCAAGTGAGAATACCCAACCACTTTTTGAATAAGCGGTTGCTTCTGTTGAAACTGTTTGGGTAAAGAAGTCTCCATTCTGTTGTGGCTGTAAAGTATATCTCGCCATATTGAAAGATGAGTTGGAAGAGAAGTTCATATCAAATCCTTCTTTCAAGTTGGTTGTCCAACCCACTTCACCACCCAAAGTGGTATTGCGTGTATAGTTGCTGGCATTATTGATCAATGTTTGTGATTGATCTCTGGCAATGATTGCTCTTAGGTTAACTGTACTCTTTGGTTTTTTCAATGGAAAACTATAATTGAAAAATCCATTGATTCTATACGTACCATTCAGATTCACAGGCATTGTTAATTGTGCTCCATTGTTTTGGAATACTGTTGAATTCTGAATATCATTTTGAATAAAGCTGGCATTGACAGTAGCAAAAATTAATTTCTGCGTAAACACATCAAATGAGTTGTACAAGAATCGAAAGCTATGCGTGAATTGTTGTTTCAGATTCGGATTACCGGTCCTGATGTTCAGCGGATTACTGTTATCAGCTACAGGTTGTAATTGTTCTGCTGTAGGCTGAGATGTACGTCCGTTGTAAAACAATCGTAAGCTCTTGGTCTTAGAAAATTCATACCGGAAATTCGCAGAAGGAAAAAGGTTGACAAAGTTTTGCTTGATAGATGTGTTTCTGGTGATGTTATTACTTATCAGCTCACCCACTTGCACACCTGATCCAATACTGAAATTGTATTTTGCATTCTGTAAACGATAGCTTATGGTGAACCTATTAGAGCTAAACGTATTTTCAAAAGTATTGGTCAAGTTAACAACCGGTATTTCATATTTACCACTACCTGCATCATACTCCATCGTTTCTCTACCGGAATTATTTTTATTGTAAGAATAGTTATAGTTGAATTCCAGTTGCTGATTTTTAGCGATGGGCTCTGTATAAGATAAGGTACCACTGAAATTTCTGGTATCTCGATTAGTCGTGTACACTTGATCAATGGTATCAATATAAGAAGGTCTACCGGGAGGATTGAATTGATTCAGTGAATAATTCGATCCATTTCCATCATTGGCACTACCACCCGCATTGATACCGATGGAATAAGTTCGACCTCTTTTTGGAAAACGATGACGGAAAGTAGCTTCCACAGTACCATTGTATCCTTTGTTCTCGCGTATAGATCTTGCATCAGAGCTATTCAGTGCCGTAAACTTACCCCTTGTTGAAGATGTTTGTTGTAAGGTTTGAGACCAAGTATCCTGAAAACTGATATTGGGTCTAATGATTAATGAATTGGAAGAATCAAATTGGTGTTCAATATTAAAATTGATCCTGTGATTATTGTTATAAGTTTTAGAAGAGTTCGTTTGATCATTAAAGATCGATGAATCCGGAGCACCGGGTATCAGGTTTTGCACCAAACTTTTCTGGTCACGGTATGTCTTCTGATCATTATAGAAATAACTTCCGGAGAACTGTGTCTTTGGACTCCAAGTATCTCGGTAGTTAATACCACCCGCCCAGGTATTCACCAATCCGCCACCACCGCCGCTTCCGGTGAAAGCAGGAACAGCAACACGTCCACCTCCACCTCCGCCACCACCAAAATTATTGCCTCCACCTAAAGAGCCCAACATATCCTGTACGGAAAAATTCTGTTTATTGACATTATTTGCCTGCCCGGTGAAAGTAATTTGTCGATCACCATTGAAGCGACTTAAACTAAAACTATTATCATACAAACCTTCATCTGCATTGGCACCAAAACCTAGTGTACCTCTGCCAAAATATCCCTTTCGTTTATCTTTCCGTGTGGTGATATTGATGGTTTTCACACGATTACCATCATCAAAACCTGTGAAAGCACTTTGATCACTGGCTTGGTCAAATACCTGAATTTTATCGATGACATCCGGAGGAAGATTACGGGTAGCCATTCTGGGATCATCACCAAAGAATCTTTTTCCATCTACCAATATTCTTTGTACCTGTTCTCCCTGCGCAGTAATATTTCCATTTTTGTCGACCTGAATACCCGGTACTTTTTTCAACAAATCTTCCGCAACCGCATTCGGTTTTGTTTTAAATGCCGAAGCACTGAACTCAACCGTATCATTTTTCATTCTTACTGCAGATTGCGTAACAGTTACATTACCTAAATCAGTAGCCGCAATGGTCATATAGATATTTCCAAGATCAACCATACTATTGGTCTTGGAAAAAGTAATTTTTTTTGAAACTGGCTCATAACCCTGAAACTTGATATCAATGATCATTTCGCCAAATGTGATATTGCTGATCAAAAAACTTCCATCTGCTTTGGTAAGTCCAAAAACGTCCAATGTAGAATCTTTAGCATCCAAAATAGAGATGGATGCATCTTTTAGCGATTGCTTTCCTACCGAATCTACCAGTTTACCCTTCAATGTTCCACTGGTTTGCGCCTGCACAGTAAATGCAAAGAACAAACAGGTAATGGCAGTTAGAATTTTGGTCATGTTCAAGTTTATTGTGTTATACGAAGCTATGCTTTGGTATTAGACTTCATTGCAAGCAAAAAGATTAACGGAAAGCTAGCAGGATGGTTGGGAAGCTTCATGTTAAAATCGGTGAAAGACAGGCACTGATAGGTCGCTCGGTTAATAGGAGCAATCAATCATATATACATAAGCGCCTGACAAACAATCATTAACTGAATAAATACTCCACATCTTCCCGTGTTAGGTTCTTCACAAAGCCTTCATCATCCGTAATTAATTCACGGGCTAAACTTCTTTTGCGGTCTTGTAATTTGAGTATTTTATCCTCTACTGTATCGTTACAGATCATTCTGTATGCAAAAATGTTTTTGGTCTGACCAATACGGTGTGTTCTGTCGATCGCTTGTTGCTCTACTGCAGGATTCCACCATGGATCTACAATATATACGTAATCGGCAGCTGTTAAATTCAAGCCCACACCACCTGCTTTCAATGAAATAAGGAATACGCGACAAGAATCATCATTTTGAAAACGTTGGATGGCTCTCTCACGTTCATTCACCGTACTGCTTCCATCAAAATATTCATAATCAACTCCCAATTCCTTCATTTTTTCTTTGATCAAAGCAAGCATGCCTAGGAATTGTGAGAAGATCAATGCTTTATGGTTACCGATATTTTCTGTGATCTCACGACCCAGCTCTTCCAACTTGACAGACACATTGGGGAATTTTTCTTCGTCTTTGATGATGGCCGGACTATCACAAATCTGTCTGAGTTTCATCAAACCTTGTAAAATGGTAAGCTGCGATTTTTGTATTCCCTGATTATCTACCACACCTAAAATCTTATCCCGATAATCATTTCTGAATGCATCATAAATACGACGTTGTTCATCTCCCATTTCACAGAAGAGAACCATCTCTTGTTTTTCAGGAAGATCTTTGGCAACCTGTTCTTTGGTTCTTCTAAGAATGAATGGGAATAATAGTTTGCGTAAATGTTCTTTTTGTTCCTTTTCACCAAACTTATCAATGGGAATAGAAAACTCTTGTTTGAAGAACTCCACACTTCCCAACATTCCCGGATTCAGGAAATTCATTTGCGCATAAATATCAAATGTATTGTTTTGAAGAGGTGTACCACTTAAACAAAGTCGGTTTTTAGCTTTGATAAGACTCGCTGCTTTTGTGACTTTGCTGGAAGGATTTTTAATGGCCTGACTTTCATCCAACACTACATAATCAAATGCTACTTCAACAAATTGTTTGATATCGCTTCGTAAAGTGCCATAAGTAGTAATGATTACATCCGCATCTGTAGCAGCAAGACTATCACGTGTTCTTTGTGCACCATGGTGAACATAGAACTTAATTGTGGGTGTGAACTTGCCGATTTCATTCTGCCAGTTAAACATCAGTGTTGTTGGACAAACCACCAAGGCTTTTAAGGATCCATTTTCTTCTTTGAGATGATGCAGAAAACTCAATGCCTGAATGGTTTTACCCAAACCCATATCATCGGCCAGAATACCGCCCCACTGTACTTCGCGCAGGTAATTCAGCCATTGAAAACCGCTTTCCTGATAAGGTCGTAGTACGGATCGAAGGTGCGCAGGTGCCGGGATTTCTTTGATGGAATGATTTTCTTTGAGTCGGTCATATTTTTCTTCCAACTGAAAAAACAATTCTTCCTCATCACGCTGCATGTACAATTCCTCTACTACACTGAAATGGTATTTGCTGAGTTTCATAGAACCCGATTTCCCTTCTCCTACCCTAAATAACAATGAATACTTTTTGATCCATTCTTCAGGTAAGATCCCTAAGGTTCCGTCTCCTAATTGTACAAACTGTTGTTTATTACTCAACGCTTTTTTTACTTCATCTACCGTCACTTTCTGGTCACCAAAATTAATTTCGATCTTGGCATCAAACCAGTCAGTATTACTACTGATATAGATTTTGGTAGAAGGTTTTGCAGTATTGAATCTAAAGTTTTTTAATGCTTCAAATCCGTATACCGGAATGTTCATTTCTTTTACTGCATCTACAAAAAGAAAGAACCAGTTATTACGCAATACTTCTGCGCCTTTCAAAGCCAATACATCTCCTTCAGCAGGTCTGATAAAATGAGAGTGCAGCGATTCTATCTTTTGAATGAAATCTTTTTCCGCTTCCAGATTTCGCTGAATGACTAATATTTTATCAGCCACAGGCATAATGATCTTTTCTTTGTCTGAAGTACGCACATCATACCCTCGATAATTGAATATGGGCTGGAACAATAAATATTCACCCTTCTCTTTCAGTAATACTTTGACTTCCGGCTTTACATCTTTCACTTCCTCTTTCTGCACATTTCCGAAATGAACATTGTATTCTTTGGACAATGGCAAGATGAATTGTTGCAGTTGTGCAGACCAGTCTTCTGCCGGAATCATAATTTTTCCTGAAGGAAGGAATTTCTCCAGTATCAATATGTCTTCTGTTCTTTTCCAGGTAAAAAATTGTTGGTGGTATTGAAACAAAAGTGCTGAGCTACTTTCATTTTCTGAAATATTCAAATCAGCCAATGGTAGTTTTACGCGACAGTCTACTTCATATTTTCCTTTCTGATACGTGACTTCAAATTCCGGACTAATAAAGTCAGTGATCAATTCTGCTTTTAAGAGATTGGCTGTAGTGAATGGTTTCTTTTCAGGTAAACAGAAAACGAAATGACTGCTACTGAGCTCCGTAAATAATTTTTTTACTTTAGGATGTAGGTATTCATTGATCAAATGACGGGTTTCTTCCGGAAGCTCATCATCATGTTGTTGGATGATATTTTCCCAGATACCACTAAAAGGAGAGTTACGATCTAAATAACGACTCACTTCTGAAGGCATCAATTTACGTAGCTGCTGTAATAAGCCCTTATCATCTTCATCAAATACTTCTGTATTGATAAAACGACTGAGATCCAGCTTAGCCACTTTACCTGTGTACTTAGTTTTCTCTTCATCTGCTTCTCCCTGTACTCCTTCGAATTGAATATAAGGATACTGTTGTTCATTAAAAGTGAGTACGAGTCCCAGCTTTAGCCACTCTTTCGTATGCTCTTCAGGTTCCTGTACTACGGTAGTGGTAGCAGTTGGCTGTTCTTCCTCTCTTTTGGGTTTTAATTCCGTATTTGGATTCAATGAAACTCTTTTAATACTGGTATCTAATACCCGCAAAAAGGGCTTACCATCTGTATACGTGAATTCAAATTTCCCTTTGAGATCATCATTAAGTGAGTACCCATACAGGGCCAATAATTTATTCTTCTCTTTGTCCCAGTTACGAATCGAATCAAAATAACCCGGACCATAATTATGGAGTAATTGCAATAAGACGATGTCTTTGTGTACACAGAGTGGATGTTCTTTATCGGAAGAACAGGTGCAACTGGTATCAAAATTTCTTTCCTCATTTTTTTGAAGAAGAATGCGAAACGATTCGCCTTCGTACTCAAGATCAGCAAGTACACGCTCATCTTTGGCCTCAAGAATATTGGAACGATTGCTACGTAAATAATTTTCCGCTTTTTCAAAACTCTCTTGCGAAGAAAGCATCTTGATCAGTTTAAGATCGAGCTGCTTCATTTTCACCACCGTATGTTTTTGATCATAGCTGGTTTCTTTTTCACCGAGCTGATTGCGATCTAAGAGATCTTGTAGATGAAACAAAGCACCCGCTTTATGTCTACACACTTCTGATAGATTGTATGGACAACTACAACGCAGTGAAAGTGTTTTGGGATCTTTGAATTGGTTGATGTGTACTTTATAAAAAGTTGCATAACCATCATCTTTCACACGAAAGACAATGTTAGCCATGAGTTCATCATATTCAACCAACTCTACATTCCCGAGTGCATGAATTTTTTTACCCCTGCGGATAACTTCTTCTGTACCGCTATTATAGATATGTTTAACCAGATATGGAAGTGCCATACAATCAATCAACAATTAGTGTAAACAGAAGAGCTGCATTAGGCATAACTACATTCTGTGTACCTGTTTAGCAATAAATGCCGCTCCGAAAAGGGCAATTTGCAAAAGTAAAGGAAAGCAATCCAGTAAAAGAAAAGAAATGGGAGGAATGTGGATGAAATGTTTGTTAAGGTTGGACAATAGTCTATAGCTAATGGTTCATAGCAAATTGTAAGAAAGGATTCAGCATAAAATACCATCTATTATGATCTACAAGCTATAAGCCATGACCCATAAGCCATCTGCTACCCACAAACCAAATCCCCATTCCTATAAATAGGCAGTACATTGGCGATATCGGGGGTTACACAGTATTCCAGGTCTTTTTCCAGTCCATATGAGGCGAGTCTGTGCCAGTGGGTGGTTCTGCGAATGAATTGTTGCATATCGTGTTGGTGAAGACCATACATATCTGAAGCCATCAGACTGCTATCGCAGTGGATGGTGAAATGATCTTGCACCCTGTGAATGACTGCACCGGCAAACATGGCGTCTTCCAAATTAAAACGGTCTTTCCAGGCTGAACAACCCAAGATCACATTCTTTTGTTGTGCGATGAGATAATCGCAAACAGCTGAAATATTAGGGAATGAACCTGTTATTACTTCAGATGCTCCACTATTCAAAGCCATATGGAGTAATTTGGTACCATTGGTAGTCGTGAGCACCAGTGTTTGTCCTTCAATAAAGGAGCGGGGATATTCCGCAGGAGAATTACCATGTGCCAAACCCGGAATCACTTTACCATCTCTTTCACCAGCCGTAATACCGCCTGTTTCTTTTCCAATGGCAATACATTTATCCACTGCATCTACCGGAATCACTCTTTTTGCTCCATTGTATAAAGCAGTAGCAATGGTAGAAGTAGCACGAAAAACATCAATGATCACAACAATACTGTCTGATACATCGTATATATCCAGTAGTCGAGGAGAAAGAATGGTATACAAGGTCGGTTTCATGCTCATAAGACTGCAAATATACGCCCAAACAGAAAGCCGCTGAAGCATGAAAAGGCCAGCCTAGAAAAGCCGGCCGCTCAGAAAGAAAGGCTACTACTTCTTGGGGGTAATAATCAGTAGTTCATGTACATGAATTTCTGTGACAGATCTTTTCACACCTGTCTTATCTACATACTGCCGATTCACCAGTTTTCCATCCACCGCTACTTGAATTCCTTTCACGAGGTATTTTTCAGCAAAGTCTGCCATCTTACCCCATGCTACTACCTGATGCCATTGTGTATCGGTTACTTTCTCGCCACTGGCATCTTTATAATTTTCCTTGGTAGCCAAACTCATACTAGCTAATTTTTTACCGCCTTCGAATTTTTTGATTTCAGGTGTCTGACCCAAATGACCGATCAGTTGGACCTTGTTTTTGATCATATTCATATCAGATGTTTTTATGAAAAAAGCTTTGCATTATTTCAAAACGAATATCTGATTGATCGCATCTTGTAGCCGGAATGTATCCGCTTATTTCCGTTTATAATCGCTTATTTTTCACGCGCTTTGTATGAGTCAAAGTCTATGCCGATTATGAAGTGTTTTTAGGTATAAATACAGTTTCATAGCTTGTACAAATACCTGTTTTTGTTCATGAAATGAATATCCTCCTCAATTGCAGGTATTTTCATAACATAAACTGATGCTTATGTCTGTCAATACCAAACATTGCCTGACCTGCGGACATCCTTTACGTGGCAGAATAGATAAAAAATTTTGTGATGACAATTGCAGAAGTATATTTAATAATAAGAAGTACATAGATGAAAAAGGCTTTGTAAAAAGCGTCAATCACTTATTATTACAAAATAGACGTATTCTGGCTTCGTATGTAAAGGGTAGTAAGGGAACAGAAAAAGTTCCGAAAGCATTATTGTATCATCGCGGATTTCGTTTCAATTATTTTACACATACCGCTATCAGTAAAGAAGGAACTACTTATTATTGTTGTTACGACCATGCGTATCATGTAGTATCGGAACAGGAATTACAAATTTGTAAAGTTTCGATCATGAAAGATGTAGCAACGGCTATTCCTGATAGCGAATTCTGACAGGCATCGAGATTACTTTAGTTGTATCTAATTTTAGGGCAGCCGCTTTACTCAGCGCTATTACTTGTCCGCTCCCCGCCAAACCACGATCAATGATTTTTACTGTTACAGTTTTCCCATTGAGTGTATGCGTCACCAATACCTTTGTACCAAAGGGTAAAGTTTTATGTGCGCCGGTATAACGCGTAGAATCATATTTCTCACCACTTGCAGTAGCAAGTCCGTGTAATACTGACGGAATAATAATGGCATGTCCTACTTCATTTCCCAAAGAACCAATATCCGGCATGGAAGGTGCGGTATACTGTTTGGGTTTACAAGAAATACCCACCAACAAACAGAGCAATACATATGTCTTTTTTGGGGAAAACATTTTTAAAACTACATACAAATCATAAAATCATTGTCATCATGATGCCATAACCGGATAAAAAAAGCCGTAACTATAGATTGTTACGGCTTTATTACATCAACATATATTTTTAGGCAAAAGGGAATTTTACAATTTTCGCTTTCACCGGTGTGTTACGGATTTCAATAAAGATTTCGGTATCTACCGCTGCAAATGCAGTATTTACATAACCCAATCCTACTGCTTTATTTAAAGATGGTGCCTGTGTTCCTGAAGTTACTTTTCCGATGGTATTTCCTGCGGCATCTTTGATCAGATAATCATGTCTAGGAATGCCTCTTTCCATCATTTCAAAACCAACCAATTTACGGGTTACACCTTCTGCTTTTTGTTTTTCCAGAATAGGTCTTGCTGTAAAATCTTTGGTAAACTTAGTGATCCAACCCAAACCTCCCTCCAATGGAGAAGTGGTATCATCAATATCATTGCCGTATAAACAATATCCCATTTCCAAACGAAGGGTATCTCTTGCGCCCAAACCAATAGGTTTCATTCCTTGTGGACCACCGGCAGCAAAAATGGCATCCCAAATTTTATCTGCAGCACCATCCACATCTTCAAAATAAATTTCAACACCGCCTGCTCCGGTATAACCTGTTGCACTTACCAGTACATTGTCTACACCGGCAAATTTTCCTTTAGCAAAAGTGTAGTATTTCAGGTTCATGATATCCATATCGGTCAGTGGCTGTAATATCTTGGTTGCATTCGGACCTTGAATAGCTAACAAACAAGTCTTGTCACTGATATTGTGCATCTCTACATGCTCTGTATTGAACTTGCTGATCCAGTTCCAATCTTTTTCAATATTCGATGCATTCACTACCAGCATGTATACTTTATTCTCTTCAATACAGTATACAATTAAGTCATCAACAATACCTCCTTGTTCATTGGGTAAACAGCTGTACTGCGCTTTTCCATTGGTAAGCTTAGAAGCATCATTGGAGGTAACACGCTGAATCAGATCCAGTGCCTTATCACCTTTGAGGATGAATTCACCCATATGACTTACATCAAATACACCGGCATTGTTACGAACGGTTGCATGCTCATCATTAATACCTGAATAACTGATGGGCATATTGTAACCCGCAAACTCCGCCATTTTAGCGCCGAGCGCGATGTGTTTTTCTGTAAAGGGTGTATTTTTCATATCTGTACTTTATCGTGCCGCAAAAATAAGAGAAAGGAAGATGGGAAATACATTTGTTTTGGTCCCTTTATAGAACAACCCTGTTGCAAAGTCTTTATCAAATCTTTGCAACAGGGTTGTCTGGTTTTTCAGAATAATAATCTCTTGTTTCTATTGACGGAACGCTGGCGACACGCAATACGCATGACTGGAGCCGCAAATCAGGAACACCCGTTCTCCTTTTTGTGTTAATTCCTTTACAATGGTGACCAACTGTCTGTTACGAATATCATTGGAAGTTGTCATGATTGCCGCAAGATATCCGGGTAAAGCGTACTCATCTGAGGTATCGCGCCAATCCGGTCCGGCAGGGAAATATTTTTTCCATAAACGATCTACATCGTCCACCGAACGGATACTGTCTTGAAGTCCAACATACGATGCCCGCTTCAAGTATTCCTTGATAAAATTATCTGGAGAAGTCGGTTTACCGAAACGCAGATTACCGAAATAAGGATTCAGAATTTGTTGTAATGCAATTTGTTCTTTGGTAAAATACTGTTGTAATGAATCTGCCAATTTTTCTTTAGACAAATCCCAGTTCATGATCTTTACCCCGTCTTTGTGTGCCAGCGCTTTTACCCATCCACCTTCTCCTAATTGTTTTACCGGATTCATGAATAGAGGGAGGAGAAATCCCAATCTACCTTCAACCAATGCAATCGTAGGATGAAACTCTGCCCACAGCTCCTCCATCTGTGGTATTTGTGGATCATTGGGATCTTTTGTATGTGTGGCACCAAAGATCAATGCTCTTTTTTGTTTGATGATAAAGGGTCGCTCATGTTCACCCGTATACTTTTCAAAAGGAAGGATGGAGTCAGCGGTATTGTAAGATGTTGTTGGGATATAATATTGGGGCGACTTCCATGCCATCAGGTAGGCAATGGCAAGTAGGAGTATGATCACAAAGATGGACCTCAAAAGCGTTCGTTTCATAAAGATGATATTATGATGGACTGAATGAATGACATAAGCATGCCATACCTTATTAACCATCGGTTAATTTGCGGTTGCAAGTGGGAAAATCATCTATGTGCAGTAGGAAAATTAGCGCTGAGCCTGTTCTGAAGTAATGATGATCTTGATCTGATCTGCCAGTCGTCTTACACGATTATAAGTGACTTCATCATTTTCATCCTTATCCAATCGAATTTTAAGACGACCTTTTCGAAGTCTTACGAATAATTTATCGTCGTCACGAATAGTAAATGTGGCAGTATGAAGCTTTTCATCAGAAGTATTATGATCCAGTTCTTCTTTGATGATACGAGCAACTTGATATGTTTGAGAGCGTTTGAATTTTGCATCGATTCTCAATTGGTGATCTGATTCTTTCACCGTAACAGAGATCCTGCCATGTCTTACCCTGTCTGTTTCATAACGGATACAGCCGGAAAGCAACATGATAAAAAGGCAGATAGCTACTACATATTTCATTTTCATGCCGGAAGTTTTAAGGGTTAAGCGGATTTTTAAGAGAAGGGAAGAACCTCATCATGAGAACAAGACGAGGTTCTTATTTTCCCAACTTCAACCGTCTTTAGTATACCATTTGCATCATCAGTAAGCGAGATGCCTCGATGGGCAGTAGCTGTTCTGACTTGTTATCTGTTACTTCTTTTACTTCAGTACTATTTTGTACTGTTTCTTTTTTGTAACGATAGCGTGTGGTATCAATAGGTTTTTCTAATTCTTTTTTTAGCTCTTCTGCCTCTTTTTGCTTACGCTCATATTCTTTCTGCAGTTCTTCTTTGCTCTTCTTGTACTGTTCGATAGTTTTTGATTTATTGTCTACATCAGAAGTTCTATCTCTATCACGGTACTCTTCTTTATTCACTCTTTCCAATCCACCCGGTGTCATGATATATTCTACATCAGAGCTCCAGCTTTCATAATCGTTGTTCCACTCTTCTTCCCAATCCCAATCGTGGTTAGAACCCAAGCTAAACCAATTCAATCTTCTGGAAACATTTCTGTCGATCAAGATTCTCTTTCCTACAGGCACCTGTACAGTTACCTGTACCCCTTGGTTACGGAAACGAGTTCCTTTTTTCAATGAGAATCCACGATCCAACCAAATGGTACTGTCAGATTGATTGATACCATATGAAATCTCTCTGATATTGCTTAAGGCAGTTCCTTCATCCTTACCACTGCTGTATTTGAAAGCAGAGATATGATAAGCAGAGTCCTGACTTTTTACAATACGTACTCTTACATTGTTCAAGAACAGACTATCATCATTCATGCTTACAATACCATCCATTTTAAACCAACGACCATATACTTTCACTTTGGTATCAGGCACTTTGATGATGAGTTTACTGGTTGTAGGTTGTTGAATGGTGAAGTCTTGTTTTTCTCTCGCTCTTGCATCGAAATTGGTAGCGATAGAATACACGAGGATACCACCGCAGATCAAACCAATGAACCATAAACCACCGAAAGTGAATCCGAGATAACGGCTACCTGATTTTACACCCATGATTCGACGAATCAACCATGTAATGAATGCTACTACCGGAACACCCAGGAATAATAAGAGTGTTGCCCATGCCAGGAAGTTTTGTCCAAAACCTTCCAAGAAGAAATTCTTCAATGGGAATACACCCACACCGGCAAACATCAAGGCTAAAACAGTAACTAGTAAAGCAAAAGCCAATATACCTGCGATGAATAAAAAGAATGCTTTGAATAAGATGGCAATGATACCACCCAATCTTCTACCACCTCTTTTCAGTGCTGATCCTGTTTCTGCATTAAACTGCTGACTTTTTTGTCCAACAGTCTGACCAAATTCTTGTCCAAACTGGGTTGCTTTATCTTTGAATTCGCCGCCCCATTTTTCAGCGCGACTTTTAAATCCTTCCAAATCTTCTTGAATCGTATTCTTAATAGTGTTAAGATCTACTTTCTCACCACGCATTTCCAATTTTTCTGAAGCACTTTTGGCTTCCGGAATCACCGCCCACAATACAGCGTACACTACAAATAAGGTTCCACCGAATGAGCCGAATACGATACCGGGGAAGAAGTCATCATCCATCCAGAATACACCTCTGAAAATTGAGCTGATGATACCGATTACCAATGGGAAAGCAAAGATTAATCTTGGAACCCAAACAGCGATATCAAAATAAGAAGCAATACCACTGGCTACACCGGCAATTACTTTTTCTTCCGGATTACGGTACAAACGTTTGGTAGAAACGATATTGTCTAAAGGCTTTGACGGAAGAATGATCCATAATAAGATGTACAACAAGATACCTGAGCCACCCATAAAAGTAATGAGTGCAAATACCAGACGTACGATGGTTGGATCGATGCGGAGGTAGTTAGCCAAGCCACCGCAGACACCACCTAATATTTTTTCATTGTCATCGCGATACAATCTGCCTCTGGGAGAAGCTTCAGTAGAAGCGGTGCTACCGCTATTGGCAGACTGTCCACCTTCACCGCCCAATTGAGCGTGTACATTTCCTTCTTCGCCTTCAAAGTCTTCAGGTCTACCCATGCTTTTGATGATTTCGTTTACGGTATCATCGGTAATGCAGGTAGCACCTTTTTTCAGGCTATCGCCAAACAGTTCGGCTATACGACCTTCAATATCATTGATGATCTCATCACGACCCTCCTCGTTGGCAAAGAATTTGCGCAAACTTTCTACATACTGCTTCAGCATGTCATAAGCAGACTCCTCAATGGGAATTACCCTGCCCTGAAAGTTTATATTGATTACCTTTTTCATTTTCTGTTCAGTTTTGTTGGTTAAGGTTGGGTTGGATTTTCTTCGGAGGCCGTTTCAGTTTGGGAGATGGTCAGTGCGTGTACTGCATCAGCCAGTTCCTGCCAGGTTCTTTCCAGTTCATTGTAGAACTCTAAACCTTTATCGGTCATCACGAAATATTTTCTGGGTGGTCCACTGTTACTTTCCACCCAACGGTAGGTCAGTAAGCCGGAGTTTTTTAAACGTGTCAGAAGCGGGTATAATGTACCCTCGAGGATGTGCAGGTTTGCAGCTTTCATTCGGTCCACAATATCACTCGGGTAAACCTCACCCTGTCTGATGATGGATAAAATGCAAAACTCCAATACACCCTTTCGCATCTGACTTTGTGTGTTCTGAATATCCATAGCCGGAGTTTTTGTTTGTTCCTAAACCTTTCGGGGGGAGTGGAACAATCGTTATTAAAAAAGATTCAAATTTTGATTAAGCAACCAAGTGTCTTCTAACAATTCTGTTTCTACGGCTGCGCTGTAATTTGTAGTAATCAACGGCACCGAAAACTGTTTTGTTGTGCTGAAGGTTTACAGTAGTTGCTACGGTTTCCTTTACTTCTTTTACCAGATTATTCAGGTGTTCCTGTCCCAGTTGTTGTAAGAAGTTTGCGTTTTGCGTTTTCATGACTTAATATTTATAAGTGTTTTTAATTTTTTCTTTTCCAAAGGTCTTCCGGGTGATCCCCTCATTCCCTTCTTTCATAACACAAAGATGGGGAAACTTTTGGTACTATGCAACACATAGTACCAAGTTTTTTTAGGTAATGGGCAGAACTTAATAATAGGTTAAGCTTAAAATGTTGATTTTCAGCTATTTATATTTTTTAAGGTCAAAACCAAAAGGATGAATGGTCATATTTCTTGAATAACGGCGATTCCTCACTTTAGTCATCGTACTGTCTATAATAGAGATAGTAAAGGCTCGAAAAGAGGGCTCAGGTTGACCGTATTATTCTCGCAGAAAAAATATTTATCGTTTTTGTACGATGAAAGAAAAAATTACCGTTACTTTGTATTATCGTATAAAAACGATAATAGAATGGCGACACCTAAAACAGAAGCATTTTCAAAAAAAGAACAAGACTTGGCAGCATTTGCTAAAGCCATTGCACATCCCGCACGCATTGCGATACTCAAAGTACTGGCACAAAAGAATGAATGCATTTGTGGTGAGATCGTTGAAGTATTACCATTGGCACAGTCTACCGTTTCACAACATTTAAAAGAATTGAAAGAGGCAGGACTCATTGATGGATCTGTTGATGGTCCACGTAGTTGTTATTGCATCAATTGGAAAGCATTTGAAAAATTCAATGCAGAGTTCACCGGACTATTCCACAAACTAAAAGATCAGCATACGAAATCCTGCTGTTAGTGATCATCACTGTGTGCGGGCGATCGATCGCATACAATAGTGATCACGAACAGCTATTCATAACAATAAAAAGAAAGAACATGCAAACAGAAACCGCTTTAAAAGCACTGGTAAAAGAAAAATATGGTGAAATAGCTGACCAGTCGCGCGAGAACAATGCTGCTTCCTGCTGTGGTGCAGGTGGTTGCAGTACCGAAGTATACAATATTATGGCAGACGATTATACGCGTTTGCAAGGATACAATCCGGATGCCGATTTGGGATTAGGCTGTGGTTTACCCACCGAATTCGCAAAAATCAAAAAAGGTGATACCGTTATCGATCTGGGCAGTGGTGCAGGTAATGATTGTTTTGTAGCACGCGCGATTACCGGTGAAAATGGTAAAGTGATTGGCATTGATTTTACAGAGCGCATGATCGATAAAGCAAGAGCCAATGCCGAGAAACTTGGATTCAACAATGTAGAATTCCGTTTTGGAGACATTGAGCAAATGCCGGTATCAGCCAATGTTGCTGATGTAGTAGTGAGCAACTGTGTATTGAACCTGGTTCCCAATAAATTCAATGTATTGAAAGAAGTATACCGTGTTTTAAAACCCGGTGGACATTTCAGTATTTCTGACATTGTATTAGAAGGTGAATTACCAGCTAAACTCAGAGAAGCAGCAGAAATGTATGCCGGTTGTGTATCCGGGGCTATTCAAAAAGAAGTATACCTCGAACTGATTCATGCAACTGGTTTCAAGAATGTAACCGTACAGAAAGAAAAAAGCATTTTATTGCCGGATGATATTCTTCGTAATTATTTTTCTGCTGAAGAAATTCAATCATTCAGAAACAGTAATGCTGGTATTTATAGCGTAACGGTGTACGCAGAAAAACCATTAACCGAAGAAGCAGCAGCATGCTGCGCTCCGGGATGTTGTTCATAGTTTAATGTAAGATCTATGTCTGAAAAAAAGAAACTCCTATTTGTTTGTGTAGAAAACAGTAACCGTAGTCAAATGAGTCAGGCTTTTGCCAGCATACATGGCGGTTCATCTGTAGAAGCCTATAGTGCAGGTAGTAAACCCAGTGGTATTGTAAATCCCAAAGCCATCGCAGCTATGAAAGAGCTGGGTTATGACCTTAGTACACACGATAGCAAATCTTTGCAAGAAGTAGAAGCTTTTGCACCTTTTGATGCAGTGGTAACCATGGGCTGCGGGGATGCTTGTCCGTGGATGCCCGCCAAACAATTCATCGACTGGCAAATTCCGGATCCAAAACATATGGAACCTAAGGAATTCAATGAAATCAGAGATATGATCAGTGAGAAAGTAAAAGCGTTGATCAGTTCCCTATAAACACGCTGCAAATCTTCTTGGTCTCTGTGGCAAAAAAATAACCACAGAGACCGCAAAGTTTGGCACAGAGGCGCTCAGAGTTGTTCAATAATTAAAGTATCCCTTTTTCTCCACGCAACTCTGCGCCAAACTCTGTGTCACTGCTGTTGAATTTTACCGCAGAACAAGAGAAAAATAGTTACCACTGAGTTTTAGCTTTCAGTTTGCTCTCCTCCTTTACCGAGAATAGCTTCGATGATGGAAGTAACAAATGATACGAGTAAACTAAAGAATAAAGCAGATACCCAACCATCTACTGTAAAACCTGGCACTAAAGTAGCCGCCCATTTTACAATGATGATGTTGATGACGAATAGGAATAACCCAAGTGTAATCACCGTAATAGGAATCGTCAGCAGAATCAGTACCGGTTTAATAAAACTATTGAGCAAGCCCAGCACCACTGCTACAATCATGGCAGTTAATGGATCCGCCACATCAATTCCTTTCAAAATATACGCTGCCAATAATATTGCCAATGTACTGGCAATGGTTTTTGTAAAAAATCTTCCCATGATTCATGCATTCAGAAGAAACAAAATAGTATTTATTTTGCTGAAGTCCATGTATACATAGAATTTTAACAGCAGCTATGCAACACGACAATCTAAACCACTACCAATTCATAAAATTGCTCAGGATTCAAATGTTGTTGAGCCAATGTCTGTAGCTCTTCTGCCGTTACCTTTCGAATGGTATCAATACTATTGTAGAAATATTGTTCATCCAATCCATTCAGGATATAGGTTTTCCAGCGACCAATGATTTGAAACGGACCATCCAGATCTCCCAATAATGAACCGATCATATAGTTTTTTACCAGATCCAACTCTTCCTGTTCTACCAACTCCTGTCGCAATAATTCCATTTCTTTATACACTTCTGTAATCGTTGCTTCACAAACATCTCTGCCTGCTTCTGTGCTAATCATCCAGGCACTGTGGTGTATATGGTTTTGTAAATAACTATGAATACCATAAGTATACCCTTTGTCTTCCCGAATATTACTCATGAGTCTTGAGCCAAAGAACCCGCCAAAAATATTATTCAGCACCTGCACTTTCAGAAAATCAGGATGATGTCTGTTGAAGAAAGGTTGTGCAATTCTGATGGCTCCCTGTACACCTTCTTTGTCATTGATGATCCTGTATTTTTTTTCTGCAGCAGGATTCAAGGAATAGTTGACCTCAGGTAATACTGTACTATTGAGTGGTAAGGACCCAAATACACGATTGAGTTGCTGATCCAAATCAGCAGGTAATTTTCCCGCTGCAAATACCATACATGTAACGTTCTGATAAAACTGATTGAAAAACTTTTCAAGTTCAGTTCGCTCTACTGCATCATAATCTAATATGGATGTGTATTTGCCATAGGGATGACCAAATCCATAAACATACTCATCAATCAATCTATTGGAAACAAAATCGCATTTCTTTAAGTTAACTTCCAGTCTTTGCTTTTGGTTTTGCTTATAGATCGCCAATTCCTGTTCGGGAAAAATACTCTCTGTAAGCAGTTCAGCCACCACCGGTAATAATTCTGCCACATGTTTACTTAAACAATGCAGTGTTACAGTAGCCGTTTCATTGTAACAACTTCTATTCAGGTACGCACCATAAAATTCAAAATATTCATTGATGGAGTAGGCATTGCGTTGTTGGGTTCCATTCTTTAACAAGAAATTGGTGGTACCGGCAATGATATTTTTCGACTCATACCAGTTTCCTGCATAAAATACCCATTCAATCATCACCACTTCCTGTGCACCAGCATTGATGGCATACACGGGCACTTGATTATCCAAAGTATAACGATCGCAAGGTTTCAGGCGAAGATCAAAAGCTACTGCGTCTGTAATCGGTGGCGCTACGGTTCTATTTATCATATCTTCTTTACTATTCAACTAAATGATCAGTTGGCAAAATACAACAACGTATTACTGTTGTGGGGTTGAAATATTTGTTGACTATACTCTTGAATATCTTGTACTGTGATATCCTGGTACTTCTGTAACTCTGTATTCATCATAGAGGCATCACCCAATAGCTCATACATGGCCAGACTATTCGCCCTACTCATGATGCTCATATCTTCAAATGCAATGACACTCTCTGTTTTATTCTTGATCTTTTGTAATTCCGGTTCTTCAATGAGTGAAGTAGTTAATTTTTGTATCTCTTCATCTATTGCAGTTACTGCATCTTCCATTTTCACTCCTTTCACCAATTTACCTTCCACCGTAAGCAATCCGGAATCGATACTTCCAAAATGATAACAATCCAGATTTGAGAAATACTGTTTTTCTTTCACCAATTTCTGATACAATCTGGAAGACCCTCCTCCTCCCAATATCTCGGTGATCATATCTGCTACATAATATCCTTTATCCAAACGTGCATCCATATGCCAGGTCTTGATCAATGCATCCAATGGCACAGCAGCATGTACTTCCTTTACACGTTTTTCTGTCTGTGGCGGTTCCTTTGGCAGGTTTCGTAAATATGGATCTCCCATCGGTATATCCCCAAACCATTTTTCAGCCAATCGCTTTACTTGTTCAACAGTAACATGTCCGGCCACCACTAAAATGGCATTCACCGGACGATAATGTTTGAAAAAGAATTGTTTTACATCATCGATATGAGCGTTCTCAACATGACTCAATTCTTTTCCGATGGTCATCCAGCGATAAGGATGTTTTGTATAGGCGAGCTCACGCATTTGATGCCATACATCACCATAAGGCTTATTTAGGTAGTGTTCTTTGAATTCTTCGCAGACTACTTTGCGTTGTACTTCCAGGCTTTTTTTACTGAAAGCCAAGCTCAGCATACGATCACTTTCCAGCCAGAAAGCAGTTTCAATATTTTCAGCAGGTATCTGACAATAATAGTTGGTGAGATCATTGGTCGTATAGGCATTGTTTTCTCCGCCTGCTCTTTGCAATGGTTCATCATAATCAGGAATATTGATACTACCCCCGAACATCAGGTGTTCAAACAAATGTGCAAAGCCTGTTTTATCGGGATTTTCATCTCTAGCCCCTACATCATACATAATATTAACAACAGCCATCGGGGTAGAATGATCTTCATGTACCAATACTTTCAATCCGTTATCCAGCACAAATCTTTCAAATGTTATCATAGTTCAGCTTAAAAGGCGAAATTAAGTGAAATCAAATCATGGCGATTCCGAAACACGGAATACTGCTTATCGGTTACGACGAATGTCTTTGATATTAATGGTCAATATCAATGGTTTCTGATCGCGGAAAATGATCACTTTTACCTTACCGATTGAGTTTTGGAACAAAGTTTTGTATGTCTGGATATTTTTGGTGTAGTTGTTTTCAACAGAGAAAATAATATCACCCGGCTGAAATCCGGCTTTATCACCCGGTGAGCCTTTAATAATATCAATCACCCTGATCTCACCATCAATCAAATAAATACCCAATCCGGTGTATGCATAATCAAAATTTTCCTGGAAATGATTATTGGGTTTGATATGGATAGATCTTTCCGGATAATTCAGGATCACATTAAAGCGACGCATGATATCATTACCAATCAATCCACCTAACATTGGATATGACGTTACATTGAACTCATCATCAAAAACATGGATCGGTACATTTCGAAACTTATAAGGCCCAATTCTGATTTCTGATGCCACGGTAATATCCATCATCTTCTTTCCACCCAAGCCCTCAGCCTGTGTGGGGTAAAATTTCCTTTTCCGTTTAAAGATCACACTGTCTTCCACAAATTCTTTCGACAACAAAAAAGTGAGTCCGGCACCTGTATCAAAAATAAATCTACCCATCACCTGCCGCTCATCTTTCACAGAAGCCAATTGCAAGGGAAGGGTTGAAAAATCCGGACGAAGTAAGTATCCCCCTTTGGGGTATTTGAATCTACCGGGTGTATATACTTCTATCACCTGCTTGTCGTAATCAATATGTACAATAAATCTCCTCAAAAAACTGAATCCAATGATCCCATCAATTTTCAACCCATATACACTGGTCAACAAATCATAATCATTGATATGGAAATCGAGTTTGTCTACCTCTAGGCCGGGCAGTTTCAGCGTATGGTTATATGCAAATTCTACCGTTTTAATTCCTGCAATACCACGGATGGTACGGTCACTCATGGTTTTCGTCATCCCGAGATAATTCACGGTCATTGAATCCAAAGAAATGCCCCCACTTCCTGTATCGAATACAAAATTCAGGCTGTCAGGATAGTTATCGATTCTTGCTTTGATGATGACAATACCCCCACTCAACTGGGTAAAAGGAAAACGGGTCAACAGGCTGGCTTCAGGCATAATAAACTCTTCCTGAGCGAACACAGGTTTACCGGCAAATAACAAGCCTATATAGGTAATGGCAAGCAAAAAGAGTTTCATGCAATTTGAAAATACGCTGATTTTAGTACTCGATGAAGGATTATGTGATAAACAAACAACGAGTTGATGATCGGCTGATAGAAAGGACAAACAAAAGCCTTGTTTTGTTGCAACAGGAATCAACCATATCCTCCTACCTTTGTTGTTCAATTGAAATGATAGGGTATGCAGCTAGCTGATTTGTATCAAAAAGCATTGAATTTTGAATTTTTAAGCATCGAAGAAGGGATGTTTTTGTTTGAACAGGCTCCTCTTTCTGAGCTCATGCATGTAGCAGACGAACTTCGCAAAAAGCAGGTTCCACATGGCAAAGTGACTTGGCAGATTGATCGCAATGTCAATACCACCAATGTTTGTATCGCCAATTGTAAGTTCTGTAATTTTTATAGAATACCCGGACATGCGGAAGCCTATATCACCGATATGGATACTTACCGTAAAAAAATTGATGAAACGCTTCGATATGGTGGTGATCAGTTGCTATTACAAGGCGGACACCATCCTGAATTAGGACTGGATTTTTATACCAATACCTTTAGACAAATCAAACAGGAGTACCCTCACCTGAAATTACATGCACTCGGACCGCCCGAAGTAGCTCATATCTGTAAACTGGAAAAGATGAGTCACCAGGCGGTTCTGGCGGCATTAAAAGAAGCAGGACTGGATTCTTTGCCGGGTGCAGGTGCGGAAATATTGGTAGACAGGGTACGCAGGCTGATCTCCAAAGGGAAATGTGGGGCAGATGAATGGCTGGACATTATGCATGAAGCGCATAAACTAGACATTACGACCAGTGCTACCATGATGTTTGGACATGTGGAAACCTTGGAAGAGCGTTTTATTCATCTTACCCGGATCAGAGAAGTGCAAAGTCGCAAACCTGAGCATGTGAAAGGATTTTTGGCCTTTATTCCATGGACTTTTCAGGATGTAGATACTTTATTGACCCGCATCAGAGGGGTACACAACCTTACAACCACCGATGAATATATTCGCATGATTGCCATCAGCCGTATCATGCTTCCGAATGTAAAAAATATTCAGGCCAGTTGGTTGACAGTAGGTAAACAAACCGCTCAGATCTGTCTACATGCCGGCGCCAATGATTTTGGTTCCATTATGATTGAAGAAAATGTAGTAAGCGCCGCCGGAGCCCCTCACCGATTTACCTATAAAACCATGCAAGACGCAATCCGCGAAGCCGGCTTCGAGCCCCAATTACGCAGCCAGCAATATGATTGGAGAGAAATTCCGGAGAGTATTCAGGAGCAGGTGATTGATTATTGAGAGGTAAAAGAAGCTATGTGTTCCTACCATGGACTATGGCAAGAAATAGGCCTTTCACTTCTTCTCCACTTTTTAACTTCATTTAACGTTTAAAGCTTCCTGTTTAAGATTCAACCTTATACCTTTATGTATTCTTAAACTGAGCTTATGAAAACAAGGCATCTATTCGTTCCTGGCTTAGCGGTAGCCGTTTTAGCGTTTGCAGGTTTTGTGACCAATAACCTAAATGGCCGAAAGATGTGTTCAGTCAATAATAAAGATTGTCCGCTCAAGCAGAAAAAGCAAGTAACACAGCCCCAGGGGAGCAGTCCGGATGAGCTCCATTACGGCGGACTAAACCGTTTAATCGTCTCAACTTTCCGATAATCATTGATCCTGCGTCTAAAACGCAGGATTTTTTTTCTTTGCACTGTAACAAAACGAATGCCTGTCCGTATAACTCCTATACAAGGCAATCAACTGAATTATCGCGCTGTTTATGACTGAACAAGAGTACAATCAATGTGTGAACCAATATGCGGACAACGTATATCGTTTCATCGTTAAAAATCTTCGGCATGAAGAAGATGCGCGAGATATTGTACAAACTGCCTTCGAAAAGCTTTGGCGGAATCGGGAAAATGTAGAGAACAGTAAATCAAAATCTTTTCTTTTCACTGTGGCTTATAACCAGATGATTGACCATATTAGAAAAGTGAAAAGGATTCATTTGAAAGATGAATTTCAGGAAAACAGCAGAACAGAACAGGCAACAGGTCATAAACGAGAAATGAAGAAAATTCTGATGGAGGCATTGAACAGACTGAATGAAACACAAAGAAGTTTGGTGATGCTGAAAGATTATGAAGGATATAGTTATGAGGAGATCGGTCAGATCATGGATTTGAATGAGAGTCAGGTAAAAGTTTACCTGCACAGAGCTAGATTAACATTGAGAAATTATCTGGTAAGCCCGGAAAACGTTTTATAATAAATCAATCATAGTGATCAACATCAACAGACATAATTACGAAGAATTTTTCCTGCTTTATGTAGACAGGGAACTTTCTGCTGCCGAAAGAGTGGCTGTTGAACAGTTTGTTCTGGAGAATCCGGATCTGCAACATGAACTGGAAGCTTTACAACAAACCATGCTCACGGAGGATATAGCATTTGAAATGCCTGATAAATCGGCATTATATAAAGAAGAAACAACAGGTATCAGCTTACAAAATCACAGCATGCATTTCTTGATGTATATAGATGATGAGCTGAGTGCAACAGAAAAAGAAGCAGTTGAAACCTTTGTATTACAACATCCTTCATTGCAGGAATCATTCATGCAATTGAAACAAACCAAATTGCCCGTTGAGCATATTGCTTTCCCCGATAAGGCATTATTATATCGTTCAGAAGAAAAGGAGAAAAAACCAATTGTATATATGCGTTGGTGGCGCATGGCCGCTGCAGCTGCTGTTATTGGTTTTGCTTTTATGGTTTGGACATTGTCGCCAAATGATATTGAAACCGCATCGGGTAGTAATACTGTGATTGCAAAAAACAATACTGATTTACCGGCTTCAAATAATAAGCCATCAGAGAACAGCGTTATTATGAATGATCTTTCATCTGCGCAACCGATGGCAGGTAAGAACAATGAAAAGACGGCTTTACCCAATAAGGGTTTGGCGCAAACATCTCTTGTTGTAAATACTACAGATCTGGTAGCGAATGAAAAAATTAACAGACCGGATCTTATTATTGATAATCCTGGAATCATTGAAACCAGTAGCATAGCGAAAGCAGATATTGTTGCACCGGATCTCACAGGTATTACTGCAACCAGGGCTATTCGGGAGAATGAAATGATTAGAACAGCTGTAACAGTAGACCCAACTGAAACAAAATCTGAATCGCTGATGCAGCAAGTTGTATACAAAGAGTTGGATACAGAGACCGACAGTGAAAATAAAAGTTTACTAATTGGATCTGTTGAAATCAATAAAGACAAACTTCGTGGTATCTTCAGAAAAGCAACCAGTATATTCAGAAGTAAAAGAAATGAAGAAGAAAGAGCCGAAACCGGCCCCTCACGACCATTAAAATAAAAGAAAAGCACATTGTATGAAACGTTTAGCAATTGTAACAGCAGGCATCCTGCTCTCGGGGAGTCTTATGGCTCAAACAGACAGTACTTCCAACACACAAGAATCAGATACTGTGAAAGTGGGCAACTTTATCATCATCAAAAAAAATAAAGATGGTAATAGCAGTAATAGCAACAGTGTTTGGAAAGATTGGGATCGCAATTTTGATATCAGAATCGAACGCAGAAACAGAGCCAAAAAAAATATCAGCACAAACTGGTGGATCATGGACCTGGGTTTCACCAATTTCCGTGATCAAACCAACTATACTGCTGCACAGGCAGGAGGTTATTTCAGAACCTTACGCCCAGCTGATGGACCGGTAAATGAAAACAGTTTTAAACTGAATAACGGTAAATCAACCAATGTTAATATTTGGTTCTTCATGCAAAAAGTAAATGTGGTCAAGCATGTGGTAAACCTAAAATATGGCCTTGGTTTAGAAATGTATAATTTCCGGTACGACTCAAGACTGAGCTACAGAAAAGATCCGAATCCATATGTTTATAATGATTCGATTAGTTTCTCCAAGAATAAATTGTATGCCGGTTATTTGACTGTACCATTCATGATCAATATCAATACATCTCCCAACAACAGAAGAGGTTTTAGTATAAGTGCAGGTATGAGTGCAGGCTATTTAATCAGCAGTCGCAACAAACAAAAGAGCAGTGAAAGAGGCAAACAAAAATCGCCGGGCGATTTCAACTTAGAACCTTTCCGCGTAGCAGCTATCGGCGAAGTAGGTCTCGGACCCATTCGCTTGTACGGAAGCTATAGCCTGAATAAACTGCATAAAGACATTACACGCGTAGAACAATTCCCGTATGCGTTCGGGATTCGATTTAGTAGATGGTAGGAGCAGCGAAGCTGTAGGCTGCAAGCCACAAGCTGCAAGCTTCAAGTAAATAAAAACAGGGTGTTTAAGTAGACACTCTGTTTTTTTGTTCTAATACTTGCAGCGTGAAGCTTGCGGCTTGCAGCTCAAAGCCTCCGGCTTTAACATAAAGTTTGTTAACCAAAACTTTTGTCAATTAACCGAAGAACAACAAAATTCGGTGCAGCGTAATTTTAGTTTAGGGGTCGAATCAAAACCCTACTATTATGCGCCCCCTCATGTATGCCACCTGCTTGTTGTCGGTATGTATCGGCAGCACTTCCTTCAAAATACCTTCACCCATCAACACCGAACATGCTACTAAAAACACCTATCGAATTTTGGTGATCAAAACAAAGTATGCGATGAAAATTTATGACTCAACTGGTGAATGTCTGGCCACTTATCCTGTTGTTTTTGGCAACAAGGATATGGGTGATAAAATGATGCAAGGTGATCGCCGAACACCGGAAGGAACATTCAAAATCTCTTTCAAAAGAAAACACGAAAAATGGAGCCGGTTTTTATTGATCGATTATCCCAATGGAGAAAGTGTCGCCAAATTCAACCAAAGAAAAGCAGCCGGACTCATCCCCGCCCATGCACAAATCGGAGGCAGTATTGGTATCCATGGCACCTGGCCCAATGAAGACTATGCTATTGACGGACTGCAAAACTGGACCGAAGGATGTATCAGTACCAAGAATAGGTATGTGGAAGAGATTTTTGATGTACTTCCGGTGGGAACGCAGATTACGATTAGGAGGGAGAAGTGAAAAGTGAAAGGTGAAAAGTGAAAAGGTTGGGTTCTACACGTTCAACCCTCCGTGCAACTCTGTGCCATACTCTGTGTCACTCTGTGGTAAAAAACCGCAGAGGTAAAGAAGTTAGGCACAGAGTTGCACGGAGGTATAAATAGAAAAGCAGAATTTAATTGTACGTTCCGCTTCCCAAAACCCTTTCACTTTTCACCTTTCACTTTTCACCTTTGACCCTTGACTTTTCACCCAAAATCCCTCATTTATTTAGAAAAAAGCTCATTACAGACACCCATTTTGCCTTTTCTTTCTTAAAAAGACTCTCATGTCCGCTTTGGAGGTATTTGATCATGACCTTGTCGCGACTGCCAATATTTTTGAATAATTCATTGGTTTCGTCCTCGGTTACGCGTTGATCACCGGCACCCCATTGTAATAAGATAGGGCAATTCACTTTTTGTGCATAGATAGATGGCTGATGATTAAACGCCCAGGTACCTAGTTCAAGTCCACCCCAAAAAGTCAACAAAGTACTGAGGGGTTCTGCGGGTAGTCCCATGGTTTTCATACGTCCTTGTACAGCCAGGTGTAAAGAACCAAAAGGCATTTCGATGATCATTTTGGTGGGCTTGATACCATATTCATCCACTGCTTTCAACGCTGTTGCAGCCCCCATCGAGATTCCCCAGATGATGATGTTTTTTTCTCCTTTTGAAACTACATAATCATACACTGCTTTTACATCCTTTGATTCATAGATGCCAATAGAAGTTACAGACCCTTCACTGTTACCATGCGCACGAAAGTCGGTCAGTACAAGATTATATCCCATTGCATGAAGCTCACGTGCTTCTGCAATGATGCCACTTTTACTGCTGCCATGTCCATGAAACATGAGTACCGTTCCTTTTGCAGAATCTTTTGGTACATACCAACTTTCCAAAGTAGCACTATCTGAAGTTTTTAATGAAATGGTTTGATGTGGAATATTGAGCGAATCCACCACTTTGCTTTTTGGATAGCGAATGCCAAAAAAGATGGCTTTCATTTTATCGCCTGTACTCATCTGCTGCGGCTTTTTAACAGGATGGGCATCTGCATAAAAATGTGTGAACTTATAAGCATGAAAAGCAGCGATGATATTGACCAGTATAAATAAGACAAGAAAAGTATAACCAACTCTTTTGAGCCATTTAGATAACATGTGTAGTTGTTTTAAATGTACAAGTGATCTTAATCAATCATTGCTGCACCAAAGTATGGAACCAGGGCCTTAGGCAATTGAATACCATTTTCATTCTGATGATTTTCCAGTAAGCAAGCAACAATTCTTGGCAATGCTAATGAACTTCCATTCAGTGAATGCGCTAATTGCATCTTACCATTTTCATCTTTGTATCTGCATTTCAAACGATGGGTTTGAAAGCTTTCGAAATTGCTTACACTGCTTACTTCCAGCCAGCGTTCCTGTGCTGCACTGAATACTTCAAAATCATAAGTAATAGCACTGGCAAAACCCATATCACCTCCACATAAACGAAGGATACGATATGGCAATTCTAAAGACTGTAAGAGCTTTTCTACATGTAATACCATTTCATCCAACGTTGCATAACTTTTTTCAGGCTGAACAATTTGAATGATTTCAACTTTTTCAAATTGGTGCAGACGATTGAGTCCACGTACATCTTTTCCATAACTACCTGCTTCTCTTCTAAAACAAGGAGAATAAGCCGTCATTTTTATAGGAAACTGCTCTTCTTTTATAATTACATCCCGATATACATTGGTCACCGGAACTTCTGCGGTAGGAATCATGTAAAAATCATCTTCCGGCATGTAGTACATCTGTCCTTCTTTATCAGGTAACTGACCTGTACCCATAGCAGATGCTGCATTTACCATAAAAGGAGGAAGGTATTCGGTATAACCGGCAGCGGTATTAAAATCCAGGAAATATTGTATCAAAGCTCTTTGCAGCTTTGCGCCTTTTCCAATGTAAACAGGGAATCCGCTTCCGGTAATTTTATTCCCCAATTCAAAATCAATGAGGTTATATTTTTTGGTCAGATCCCAGTGAGCGAGTGCTCCATTTGGTAAGCCGGGCTTATTTCCTCCTTCTCTAACAACTACATTTTCTTCCGGCATTCTTCCTTCCGGCACTTCTGTTGCAGGTAGATTGGGCAATTGCAATAAGGTATCCAGCAATGTTTGTTCCGTGATGGCCATTTTCTCTTTCAGCGGTTCTAACCCAGTTTTTAGGCTCGCTACCTCAGCTTTCATCGCCTCAGCTGCTTCTTTGTTACCTTGACCCATCAGTTTACCTATCTCTTTAGAAGCCGTATTGATACTCGCTTGAATGGTATCAAAATCCAATTGAATTTTTTTACGTTCATCATCCAATGAGATGATGGTGTCCACTAATTCAGGTTGTTTAAAATGCTTTTTGGCCAGTTTTTTCTTTACTTCCTCCGGATTCGCTCTCAGAACACTCACTTGTAACATAAGGGTCAATTTTGCGCAAAGATAAAGGCTAGCTGCTGATGAAGGATGGCTTTCAGCGTTTACCTTTGCCCTATGCAATTTATAAGTGATGATCTGCAGCAGCGTTGGTGGGCACTGGAAGCCCAACTGTTAGAACGTTTTGGAAAAAAACCGGATTTGGAGGCTGTCCTTTTTCTCATCGGATTACAGGAGACAGGATTTATTCAGGAGAAAATATCGAAAGAACAGAAACAAGACCTGATGCATGTAGCAGTATGCACCGTTCTTGCGCAAAGTGGTTATTATGCGGTGGAAGGAAAGGATGCAGATGGTTGGCCTCATTTCCGTCAATTAAAAGAGTTGCCGGTAATGGCATTGCCTGAACAGGAGAACTTTATTAAAGACCATGTTTTATTGTATTTCCAGCAAATGGAGGGCAGCTGATAGCCGATAGCAAATAGCCTGTAGCTCATAGCTAATCGTTCATAGCGAATAGCTAACCATTTGCAATGAATGATCAGCCATAAGCCAATCACCGAGGAATAAATTTTTCATGTTGAGGAATTAAGCAATATTTGCACGTGATTAGACCATAGTCCATGGACCATGGTCTATGGACTAACCGCTAATAAATAAAAACCACCATATGAATTTCCCAGCTGAATTACGTTACACGAAAGATCATGAATGGATCAAATTAGAGGGTAATATCGCTACAATTGGTATTACTGATTTTGCTCAACATGAATTGGGCGATATTGTGTACGTAGATATCAATACAGTAGGTAAAAGTCTAGCTTCTGAAGAAGTTTTTGGTACTGTAGAAGCAGTAAAAACAGTAAGTGACCTGTTTTTACCCGTTGCAGGCACCATCAATGAAGTGAACAGCTTATTGGAAAAGCAGCCCGAATTGGTCAATTCAGACCCATACGGAGATGGCTGGATGATTAAAATGACGGTGAATAGTCCGGCAGATGTAGAAGCTTTGATGAATAGTGAAGCTTATGCAGCGCTTGTAGGATAATTCCTCTTGCGGTTACAATCCATCCGAACAATTTCTCCGTATATTGGTTACCTAACCTTGTACTAAACACCAACCTGCTTTTGGAAGTAGCTAAAAAATACAGCGAGTCCGAACTGGTCCGTTTGCTTCAGCAGCGGAGTCAGCATGTATTCAGCTATTTGTATGACAACTACTCAGGCGCCCTTTTATCCATTATCTGCAACATTGTCAAGGATCAAGAACTTGCTAATGATGTACTTCAGGAGGTGTTTGTAAAAATCTGGCGCCAGATAGAAAGCTATGATAGTAGTAAGGGAAGATTATTTACCTGGATGCTGAATATTGCCCGAAACGCGTCTATTGACACGGTTCGAAGTAAAAGCTACCAGAATAATCTTCAAAACCGTGAATTATCGGAAGACGTATATGTATCAGCTGGAACTGCACAACTACAAGTAGATCAGATTGGTTTACGAAAAGTGGTGCACCAGTTGAAAGAGGAACATCGCGTACTGATTGACCTGTCTTATTTTCAAGGCTTTACCCAAGATGAGATATCCAAAATGTTGGATATACCTTTGGGTACGGTGAAAACAAGACTACGAACAGCATTAACACAATTAAGAGGCATTATTAAACCATAAATGGATATAAAGGCATACATAGAAAGCGGAATCATTGAGAGCTATGTTTTAGGCATGGCCGATGATCAGGAGCGTGCCGAGTTGGAACAGTACTCACGTCAATACCCTGAGATCAGGGCTGCTATTGATGCATTTGAACTGTCGCTCGAGCAAAACGCTATGGCCAATGCCATTCAACCTGCTGCACATGTAAAAGCCAATATTCTAGCGGAGATCGCCGGGGAGTTTTCTGATACTACCGATACCGGTACTACTGCTAAAGTCGTATCGATGTCTACTCCCGCCATTGGCTGGTTGAGATATGTAGCTGCAGCTTCTGTGATACTTTTAGTGGTAAGTGCTGCTACCAATGTATATTTCTATCGTCAATTCCGCGAAGCTTCTTCCCAATACCAGGCATTATTGATTGAAAAGTCTAGTTTATTGGCCCAAAATCAGGCCTTACAGGCAAAGGGACTGGATCTGTATCAGGGAATGCAAATCATGAGTGATCCCGCTTATACGAAAGTATCATTGCCCGGTGTAAAAGCAGATGAGAATAAGCTGGCTACTGTTTTCTGGGATAAGAAAAACAAGGAGGTATACTTACTTACCAATCGCTTACCTCAAACCAGTGCTGATACACAATATCAATTGTGGGCAATCGTAGATGGGAAACCTGTAGATGCAGGTATGGTGGATATTTGCAATGGGCTTTGCAAAATGAAAAATATCAGTAATGCTACCGCTTTTGCCATCACCCTCGAAAAACGCGGTGGTAGTCCTACTCCGAATTTGGACCAATTACAGGTATTGGGTGGTGTTAATGGATAATCATTCCCGCTTATTAACCTAATCACAACAGATTCTTTCCAGGCGAAGTCTATTTTTGTGCTTCATAGCATAAATAGTTCCCTGTTTTGAAAATCATTCATTTTATTCCCGCATTCATTTTCTTTATCATCAGCGTCATTTTACTCTGTTTACCAGGCACAAAGAATTTTCCTGCAGCTTGGTGGTTTCAAAAAATACCTCAGTTCGATAAATTGGTGCATATTGGTCTTTTTGGTTTATTGAGCCTATTGTTTCATTGGCCCGCCATGAAAAGTAATTGGAATGATGGCAAAAGAAGAGTCTGGTTTTGGGTCATTTCTTGCTCCTCAGTGGCTTATGGAACCATCATGGAATTTGTTCAAAGAGAACTGATCGTAAACCGATCTTTTGAAGAGGCAGATATTCTTGCAGACAGTGTAGGCGCCTTTGCGGCTTTGGCTTTTTCTTTGACTTTTTTCCTTCAAAAAAAGACCGCAAAAGCTAGCTAATACATTCATTAACAGCAGTATAGACTAGGGTCTATATAAAAAAATTGTCCCCTGTGGAAACAGGGGACGCAACCAAAACTAACTGCTTATGAGAAAATTGACTACTTACTTATATCTATATAAACGCAAATTCAGTGCCAAAAGATTTCAGGAATTTGTTAATCCTTTCTAAATAGATACTTTTTCTTTCTTTACTGTTGCCTAGTGCAAAGTTCTATATAATAGACAGAACAAAATGTCAATGGTTTAACAATGATTTGTTAAAGGATTAATGACAGGATACCGTATCTATACTACGTTCGGAGAGCAATGGACTGAGATAGGGAATATCGAGATTCAGCCCTCTGATAATCAACAAAATACCGGTTATAGCAATTACATAGGGTACCGCTTTTTGCATGTGCCGCCGAGTTTGCCAACTCAGTTTTACACCCCAAAACGCTAATCCCAACAAGGCAGGCAATGTGCCAATTCCAAAAGAAAACATAAATAAAGCCGCACCTGCTATACTACCGCTTGCCATGGCTCCTGTGAGTGCCATGTATACCATACCACAAGGCAACAAACCATTGGCAGCACCCATCAACAACATTCCCATCGGCGACTGTTGTTTGATAGCCCAAAACATAATTTGGGTTACCCTTTTATTCAACCAGTTGTTTCCATGAAATTGGTTAAGAAAAAAACGCCCTGATAACATCAATAATAAAACTGCACCAAGGATGATGGAAAACAGCTGTTGAAAACCTGCTGCATATATTCTCCAACCCAACAATCCTGCTATGACACCTAATACTACATATGTACCTATTCTTCCCAATTGATAGAACAGCATACCAACTGTTTTTTCCCTTTCTTGCAAATGTTGAACAGGCACACTCATAATCAAGGGCCCGCACATACCTACACAATGTAAACTACTGGCTAATCCTAACAACAAAGATGATATGAGTAATGCTTCACTCATTGAATATTCAGTTCAAGATCTTGTTCTGTATAATATTTTTTGTTGGCAGACTCCCAACTCAACTTCAATAAATACTTATTGGCCATGAGCTGCTTTTTGGGAATGAAATGTCTGCCAGTTGCATCAGCAGTCAATGGTAAGCGGAGATCCTTGACAGCGTCAGTTTTACAATACAACCAGATATCTCCTTTTACAGACTGACCAATAAAATTATCTGGTAGTTGTAGAATTAAATTGTCGTTATCTGTATCAATTTTGATATTACTGAGTGCCGAAGCGTTTGCTCTAGCATCTATTTTATCCTGATACCTCAATTCATCCTGGTAATAGGTCTTACTCACCAGTTCATAACGGGTGTTCATGGCTTTGTATACCAGAAAGCACATCAATCCTGCAAATGCAATAAAAACCAGTATTAATTTGTTTCCCCAATTCATATGATTATTTTAATAAAAGATTTTTTTCATCATAAAAAGTTTTGCCTCCATCAACCCAACTCATTTTAATGGTATATGCTTTTGCAGATAGCCAGCTCTGAGGTATCAATTGTTGTCCGGCAGCATCTGTTGCCAACTGTATTTTTTTATCCAGATCAGCATTGTACGCACAATAAAAAAATATTTCCCCTTTCACACCATTTTTAAATCGCTTTACAGGTAACTCAACTACAACAAACGGATCAGCTTTTACCATTCGAAATGATGCGTCTTTTTTAGCACGCTGTATAGCTTCTATTTTCATTTGATAATTTTGAGCTTCTGCTACATAATTTTCAGATACCATATCTGTACGCACTTTTCTATTTATCTGATAGATAGAATACATCAAGATCATGCAAAAAAGCATAAGCAAGATTATTGGTTGTTTTCCCCAGTTCATTTTGTTTAGTTTTAAGGGTTATGATACTTGGGGATATCGGATTATAATTCATTTTTTAAAGCGCAGGCCCTAAAAAATTGGTTTTTGTAATTGCAATCTCTTTCCCATTCTCAAAAATTGCCAATCTGATCATTGTTTTCCTTTGTTTGATATTTTCTTTTGGTAAAACCACAAAGAAAGTTCCTGCCGCCTGAGCCTCTTTTGCCATTTTAATGATAGGATTTCCAGCCATTTGAATTCTTCCTTGTGCATCTACCAATCTTATTTCGATGTTTAAATCCTGCGTTGTTTTATTGACCATTCTAATATTGTATAGATTGGAGATACTGTCTGCCCCTCTCTCCTGATACAACATACCTGCTGTTCTTATCACAGTTGCATCCACATCTTTCCTCGTAAGCAATATCACACTCAGTACTGCCAATAATAAAAAACACAAACCTGTATACAACTTCATTCGCGTAGTATAACGAAGCGGTTCTCCTTTTGCAATACTGTTTTCAGAAGCATACCGTATCAAACCTCTGGGTTTATCGATACTGTCCATGATATGATTACAAGCATCTATACAAGCTGTACAACCGACACATTCCATTTGTACGCCGTTTCGGATATCAATTCCTGTTGGACAAACTTTCACGCACTGATGACAGTCGATACAATCTCCTAAATTCAATTCCGCTTGTTTCTTGAAATTACCACGCGGCTCACCTCTTTTGTAATCATAAGCTACAATCATAGAGTTCTTATCAAGTAATACGCTTTGTAATCTTCCGTAGGGACAAACAACCGTACAAGCCTGTTCTCTGAAGAAAGCATATACGCCATAGAATACACCGCTAAAAACAATGATCGAAGCAAAGCCTGCTACATGTTCTGTTACCGGCTCTGTAATGATCTTCTCCAGTTCTTTAATTCCGATGATATATGCCAGAAAAAAATTGGCAATGATAAATGACAGTAAAAAGAATAAAACATGCTTTAATCCTACCTTGAAGATCTTCTTGCCTGTCCATGCAGCATTTTTTAATTGTCGCTGTGCCGGCGCATCTCCCAAAACCCAATACTCCACTTTTCGAAACATCATTTCCATGAAATTGGTCTGTGGACAAGCCCACCCGCAGAATAATCTTCCGAATGCTGCTGTAAAAAGAACAATGAAAAACACAAAAGTCACCATTGTTAATCCGAAGATGAAGAAATCCTGTGGCCAGAAAATCTTTCCGAAAATGATGAATTTTGCTTCCGGAATATTGAACTGAAATAATGGCCTTCCATCAACTTCTATAAAGGGTAAGCCAAAAAAAATCAAAAAGTAAAAAACACTTAATATAGTTCTGATATTGTAAAACTTTCCTTTGGGTTGATAAGCATAGATCCACTTACGCTTTCCTGATTCATCAACCGTAGCAATACGATCACGAAAAGCTTCTGTTTCAATGATATTAGTATGTTTTACACCACTCATGATTACTTAGTTAAGACCTGCTTTTATTACCGGTGCTACTGAAGCTGAATCCTGTACGGATTTCTCTTCATACAATTCACCTTGTGGCTCTTTAGGCGTTCCGGGTTTTGTTCCTTTCAGTGACTTGATATAACTGGTTATCTGTGCAATCTGCGCAGGAGAATAATCATCTTTCCAACTCTTCATTCCTTTCTCCGGCCAACCATATTTGATAGATTTAAAAACATCTGACATACTTCCGCCATGTAACCAATAATCATCTACGAGATTAGGTCCAACCGTACCGCCACCATCAGCTGCATGACAAGCTGCGCAAGCTGTAACAAATATTTTTTTTCCGGCTTCTAATGAAGTGGCGTCTGATAAATAAGTCACAGTATTTTCATTCACATTATTTGCTGCTTTTTTCAAATAGTTCTCTTTTTCCAATTCTGCTTTTTCCATTACAATTGCCAACTCTTCTAAGCTTGAAGGTGCAGTATGCGTAACATGATAACGCCATAAATAAATAGCAGAAAAAATGATGCAGATATAAAAACCGTATAGCCACCAAGGAGGTAATCTGTTGTCCAACTCACGAATACCGTCATAATTGTGACCCAAATCAATGTTCGCTTCTTCTTGTACTGGTTTGAAGCTATTGGCTTTTCCCCACCACTTTTTCCAGGCAGATTCTTTTACCACAGTTTCTGTTACCGATTCAACTACAGGATCTTTTGCCAATAAATTTTTTAAATGATACAATAACCAAAGCAATACCAATAGTTCAACTCCCACTACTGAGATCAATGAATAAAATGCGGTAGGTGATAACCCGCTAATTGTGGAAGAAGCAGCTACTGCAACATCTGTAGCAGGTTCTTCTCCAGCAAATACACTATTAGCAGAGCATAATAAAGCAATGATACCAAGCACTTTTGCGCCGGTATTATTTTTTTGTTGGTCACGAAAGCGTTGCATTTTCATTTCTGCGGCTCCCAATACCACATGGGCTAATAAGGCAATGGCCAGTAAGAGTACCCCAATAATCACCACAAGTACTTGTGCCAGTGGATTTGCCATAGCTGAGGGTTTGGGAGGACCATCAGCCCACGCATTCATAGGAAGTGCAGCAAATACGATAGCCGTGAAAAGAAGACCTGAAATTTTTATCCATTGATTTTTACGCTGTTGCATTGCGGTTGGTTTTATATAGGTCAGAAGGTTAGTTTTCAAGTGGTAAATGACTGATCTCTTCAATCATCTTTTTATCTGCTTTCCATGCCCATAAAGTCATTAGCAGAAAAAAAGTAAAGAAGATGGAAAAGGAACTGATCGCATAGATATCTACGCCGATGATTTTCTCTAAATAGTTAATGAATTTCATGTCTGTTGATTTATTTTTTTGCGGTCAGTGGTTTTTGCTCTCCTTTGATATCAATACCTACTCTTTGCATGTAAGCAATAAGTGCTACTATTTCTTTATGTGTGCCTGTTTGAATTTTATCTGCTTTAAGATTTTTTTGAATCTGCTCTGCTTGCTTGGTTAATTCCTGATTAGCGATCTGATCATATCCTTCAGGATAAGGAACACCCAAAGTTTGCATGGCTCTAATACGTGCTGCAGTAGTAGCAGTATCAATGACATCATCTAATAGCCATGGGTAAGAAGGCATCACGGAACCCGGACTCATACTCTGCGGTTCTAACATGTGATTGTAATGCCAGCTATCCGGATATTTTCCTCCGATACGTGCGAGATCCGGTCCTGTACGTTTACTACCCCATTGGAATGGATGATCATATACAAATTCACCCGCTTTACTGTACTCACCATAGCGTGCTACTTCATCGCGAAAAGGTCTGATCATTTGAGAGTGACAGGTATAACATCCTTCACGGATATAAATATCTCGACCATGTAGTTCAAGCGGTGTATAAGGCTTTACTGCAGCAATGGTAGGAACGTTACTCTTGATCAAGAAAGTAGGTACAATTTCCAGGATACCGCCAATAGCAACTGCTATCAAACTGAATACCAACATTTGAATGGGTCTTGCTTCGATCCAACGATGCCAATATTGTTTACCATGTGTAACAATCTTTGCAGGCAGTGGTGGCGCTTCGGCTGCTTCTTCTGATACTAGTTGTCCTGCTTTTACAGTCTTTACAATATTGTATACCATAATAAACACGCCAACCAAGTATAACAAACCACCAATACTTCTGGCTACATACAATGGAATGATATGTGTAACCGTTTCCAAAAACTGAAACTTCAATGTTCCATCCTCAGTAAACTGCTTCCACATCATGGCTTGTGTAAAACCTGCCCAATACATGGGAATTGCATAAAGAACAATACCAATAGTGCCAATCCAAAAGTGTGTGGTAGCCAGCTTTGTTGAATAAAGGGGTGTATTGAATATTTTAGGGATGATCCAATATAAAATACCGAAGGTTAAAAATCCATTCCATCCCAATGCTCCAACGTGAACGTGTGCAATGGTCCAATCTGTAAAATGTGAGATCGCATTTACATTTTTTAAACTCAGAAGTGGTCCTTCAAATGTAGCCATACCATAACATGTAATGGCAACTACCATGAATTTCAGGATAGGATCTTCACGTACCTTATCCCATGCACCACGAAGGGTAAATAAACCATTTAACATACCACCCCATGATGGAGCGATCAGCATCACACTGAAAACTACTCCTAAACTCTGTGCCCAATCAGGTAATGCAGTATATAACAAATGGTGTGGACCAGCCCAGATATAAATAAAGATCAGTGCCCAAAAGTGAATGATGGATAAACGATAACTATATACAGGTCTGTTAGCGGCTTTGGGCAAGAAATAATACATGATACCCAAATAAGGGGTTGTCAAAAAGAAAGCCACTGCATTATGTCCATACCACCATTGTACCAATGCATCTTGAACACCTGCATACCAGCTATAACTCTTTAAAAAAGTAACGGGTATCTCAAATGAATTTACAATGTGTAACATCGCTACCGTAACCCATGTTGCGATATAAAACCAAATCGCAACATATAAATGGCTCTCTCTTCTTTTCAAAATAGTACCAAACATATTGATACCGAAAAGCACCCATATCAATGTGATTGCAATGTCAATAGGCCACTCCAGTTCTGCATATTCTTTTCCGGTTGTATAGCCTGCCAATAAAGTAAGTGCAGCTGCTACAATAATCAATTGCCATCCCCAGAAATGTATCTTGCTAAGTGTATCATTGAACATGCGGGCCTTACACAAACGCTGCAATGAATAATACACACCCATAAAAATACCGTTACCTACAAAAGCAAAGATTACCGCATTGGTATGTAAAGGCCTCACTCTTCCGAAAGTGGTGATGGGAAGTCCAAAGTTAGCTGCCGGTAAATAGATCTGAACAGCAGCCAATAAGCCAACGATCATTCCAACTACACCCCATAAGATAGTAGCATAGGCAAAAAGCTTGACTGTTTTGTTGTCGTAGAAGAATTTTTCTGATTGCATGAATGTTGGTTTTATGAGAAGCAGTTTTATGATTACGATTTCGGTTTATCTTCAAAAAGTATTCTTACAGAAGGAGCATTTTCGTCATCATATTGACCCGTTTTCACACTCCAGATAAAAGCACCCAGAAATAAACCTGCTACACTGATACTGGCAATCAATAAAAGAATGATAACACCCATGATGGTTCTGTAATTGATTGTAAAAGTATTTTGCAGTAGTGGGGCAGTCTATGATATTACTCAAGAGGATACATGATTTTAGTCATGTTTTTGTCAGCTCAACTTCAATCGTCTTGCTGCGAGGTTGCTTAACCCGAACGTTATCAGTAAAATACTGATACTACTACAAGGCATTAAAATAGCTGCAATCATGGGAGATAGCGTTCCTTGCACTGCAAAATAGAGCCCTATAATATTGTACAGGATTGAAATAACAAATGCCGTCATCACGATCTTTTGATTCAGCTTACATAACCGAATAAGCTCATATAGCTTCGGTAGAGCAGATGCTTCAATGATGGCATCACTGGCCGGTGTAAAGTTGTTACTGTTATCCGTAATCGCTATACCTACATCCGCTTGCTTCAATGCGCCTGAATCATTAAGTCCATCACCGATCATTAATACTCGATGACCATCTTGCTGCATATGCTGCAAAACATTCAGTTTATCTTCTGGTTGCTGATGAAAATGTAATGCTGCCAGCGGACCTAATAATTTTCTGAGATAAGGTAACTCTCCATTGTTATCGCCACTTACAATCGCCAATCTGAAATGTTTTTGCAAACGGCGTAATAACATAGGAACAGATTGACGATAATGATTCCTAAATCTGAATCTACCTAGTAATTGTCCTTCTACAGCCAAATAAACAGTTGAAGTATCGTCCTGCTGCGGCTTTCCGGTAATAAATAAGGCTGATCCTAAAGTAATCAAATCGCCATCAATCATACCTTCAATACCTTTTCCCGGTTTTTCTTCAAATGCCAGAAAAGGATTTGGTAAGGGTGTGCCTGCCCAAGCTGCGATACCTTTACTTAATGGATGCGTAGATTGTGCAGCCAGCGTGGCAATCTTTTGCTTCAATAACCCTGATAATGGTTTACCATCATAAACCACTTCCATATCTGTTCCTGCCGTAAGCGTACCTGTTTTATCAAAAACAATGGTATCAATGGATGCCATTTTTTCAATCACAGTAGCATGACGCAGATAAAACTGATTACGTGCTAGTCTTCTTAAGATATTTCCATTAGTAAATGTATTGCTCAGTAGTAGTGCGCATGGACAAGCAATGATCAATACTGCAGTAATGGCATTCCAGCTTCTACTTGTATCAACAACAGTCCAGTAAAGACCTGCAAGAAGCGCTATCGAAAAAACCACCCAAGTAAACCATCGACTCAATCCATGTACAAATGAAGATTCAGTTTGAGAGGATTGATTGAATACATCTTTATTCCACAAACGAGTCAAATAGCTTTGAGCCACTTCTTTGATGACCAAAATCTCAATATTTCCACCTACTTGTTTTCCGCCTGCATATACAATCTCCCCCATTTCTTTTGCTACAGGTAATGATTCTCCGGTTACAAAGCTGTAATCAATCAATGCCCTGCCACGGGTAATAATGCCATCAGCAGGTATCAGCTCTTGGTGGTGGATGAGCAATGTATCATTCAACTGAATATCCGGGAGTGTAACTGTGGTATTACCTTCTTCTTTAATTCTGGTAACAGCTACCGGAAAATAAGAAGTATAATCACGATCAAAATTCAATTGCCGATGTGTCCTATCTTGTAAAACCCTACCTGCCAACATAAAAAATACAATACCCGTCATAGAATCAAAATAACCACTCCCTGTTGCAGTAAATACTTCATAGAGACTTCTTGCAAAAGTTACCCAGATAGCCAATACGATTGGTGCATCAATATTCAGGAATCTTTGCTTCAATGCATTCCATGCACTGGAATAAAATTCGCCTGCACTATAAAAGAAAACGGGTAAACTCAAGAATAGATTCAGGTATCGAAAAAAGAGGAGTAGATTTTCCTCTTTATCATCAATCCCTAAATATTCCGGAAAGCTCATGAGCATGATATTGGCAAAACAAAATCCTGCTACACCTAAACGAAATATCTTTTTTCGGTCAATGACCTTTTTCTTTTTCCCCATATCATTATAACTGATATAAGGCTCATAACCAATACCGGTAAGTAATTCCGCAACTTCTCGTAGACTGATCTTTGTATGATCAAAGATGATATCAGCCTCTTTTCTTTCAAAGTTTACTTTACAACTGACCACTCCTTCATTCAATCGATACAATTGCTCTAGCAGCCACAAACAACTACTGCAATGCATTTGTGGGAGATAAAAAGTGATATGTGTTTGTTTAGCGTTTTTAAAACTGATGAGCGACTGTTGTATGGATGTATCATCCAAGAATAAGAACTTATCTTTTCGAACAGTCACTTTTTGTGATTGACCCGGATTCTTGTTGAGATCATAATACGTACACATCCCGTTCTGATTCAAGATATCATAGACCAATCGACAACCTTCACAACAAAAATGTTTGTCTTCAATAACAATATCACGAGCCCTGCAGGGCTCACCACAGTGAAAACATGCCAGCTCAGTAGATGGAATAACAGGGCCTTGCTTCATTCTTTTCCTGTTTTAATGATCCTGATCAATTGTGGGTATAACACACTTTGCTCAAACTGAATCCAACGAAATACATAGGTCTCCAGTAAAAACATTTCATGTATACAGTCTTTGAATTCTTTTGACCAATCAGGTTTAGCGATATAGTGATTCATTAACTCGCGTAGCTTGCGGAATAAAGCAATTAACACCTGATGTGTTGATATCATGGTCTCAATTACTTTGGGCTGTAAGTGGGCAGATTTTGTATCCTGTTGATAAATACAAGGAAATAGAATACCTGTTTCTTTTCTAAAAGTGTGCGTTAATTCATCTTCAATACGCTGAAATACCAATTGAATCAACTCCGCAACTGATTCAGGTAACTCCCTGATAGATGCGTTGTTCTGCAAATAGTTGTTAATGGTAGTACACGACTTTAATACAGGGGCATGATAATCTGCCGGTATCACAGAGCAAATCTCCTGCGCTGAACTAAAACCTGAAAATAAGGGATCATGTGCCTGCAATAACATTACCGTAATTTGAATGCAAGGTAGTGGCAGGCTAACAGGGCAACTATGATACTACTCAACCCTAAACATGATTTTTATCATGTTTCAGAAATCAATCCTGAAGATTGGCAGTTTGAAGTAGCAATGAAGGTTTTAAAATTTTGATCTTTTTGCCATCTAAATCCACCATACCATCTTTTTTAAAGTCTGATAATAAGCGAATGGTAGACTCGGTAGCAGTACCTACTAGATTGGCAATTTCTTCACGTGAAAGACGCACATTCAAGGTAATACCATCTTCCTCAAAACCATAGGTCTCTTTGATGAATAGCAAGGTTTCTGCCAAACGCTCTCTGATGGGTTTTTGCGCCAGATGGGTCAATTTAACTTCGGCTTTATGTAATTCATCGCTCAGCAATTTCATCATTTCAAATGCAAGACCCGTATCATTCTTCAATACAGTAACAAATAACTCTTTCGGTATAAAACAAACTTTAGTATCCTCCAGTGCTATGGCAGAAGCACCATATCTATCGCCGCTTAACAAAGCCCTGTAACCTAATACATCTCCTGCTTTCAATAAACGAATGATTTGTTCTTTGCCATCATCGCCCTGGTGAGAAAGTTTTACTTTTCCGTCATTGATGCAGTATACACCAAAGGGATAAGAACCTTCATTGAATAACACTTGCCCCTTTTTATAACTATTGCAAATTTTTTGTTCGTTGATGGCATTTACATACTCTTCTCTGGCTTTACAAAAAACAGAATTGAATCTTTGAGAGCAGGTTTGACATGTGCTATGATCGTAATGAAGATTCATGAGAAGGATTGAGATACAAAATTAAATTATAATCTGTTCCAGCCTCTTTAAAAATCCTTTAATCTTCTTAATTCATCAGCAAATGTTTAAATTTGACTGAGTCACCATTGAACACATTACAATCTACTTTGTGCCTTATACCATCAATACTTCCATCTTCACTATGTTGCCAGAAATGCCAGTCTCTCTGAATTCTCGGTTTATCAGGTTGAAAGTAATGTGCCACCCATAATGGATATTTTTTGAAATCATCTCCTAAATGCCTTTCATAAAAATCTGCATATGTATAAATAATGGGCTTCACCCTGTAATAGGCTTCGAGTGTCTCTAAAAATTCTTTTACTCTTTGTCGCATCAATACCGGTTTAACACCATATAATTTTTCGATATCAATCACGGGAGGCAAATCACCTTTTTTGAGTTCAACTTGTTTGATAAATTGTAATGCTTGTTGTTTCCCACTTTTTGTAGCCAGAAAAAAATGATATGCCCCTCTAATCATACCTGCTGCTTTGGCTTTTTCCCAATTGCTGTGAAAACGTTTGTCGGTATCATTCAATCCTTCGGTTGCTTTCATAAATACAAAGCCCATTTGTATTTCCCCTGATATCATCTTTTTAACTGAAGGCCAGTGAATAACCCCCTGATAACTACTCACATCAATGCCATGAATAGTATACCCTGCAGGCATCGTTATTCCAAAGGCATCATAACGAACAGATTCAATGGTTGCTGCTTGTCTTTCCTCCCATTTCTCCCATAAAGCAACATACAAGATGAGCACAAAGCCACTCAGCAATAACACCAGCCAAAGAAGTTGTGATCTGTTAGGTTTTTGGGATCTCTTTCGGGTCATACAGTACAAAAATCGTTGAAAAGCGATTTCAATATTAATTTCTTAGTCAATAGATCCAAAGTCTGTTTCAAGCCTCTTTTTACTAATTTTACACCGATGGGCTATTTTAATTGGAATGACAGTTTTAATTTTTTAAGCAAACTAACCCTTAGAAGGTTTTGGAATGCCTGTAAAGTATACAGTAGTTATCAGATCAGTCGCTTTACCAGGAAACCCATACAATGGGGCTATCCTATCTCTATTTCTTTTGAACCTACTACATCTTGTAATCTGCGATGTCCTGAATGTCCGAGTGGATTACGTGAGTTTACCAGACCAACAGGTATGCTGAAAAAAGATTTTTTCAGAGAAACCATTGATGACATCTACAAAGACTTGCTTTATCTCATCTTTTATTTCCAGGGAGAACCGTATCTGAATCCTGATTTTCTGGATATGGTAAAATACGCACATGATAAAGGTATCTATACCGCTACATCTACCAATGCACATTACCTGACCGATGAAAAAGCAAAAAAAACAGTTGAAAGCGGCTTGGATCGATTGATCATTTCTATTGATGGTACTACGCAGGATGTATACCAACAATATCGTGTAGGCGGTAAACTGGAAAAAGTATTAGAAGGCGCTCGCAATATTGTGAAATGGAAAAAAGAACTGAATAGTAAAACCCCTTTTATCTTCTTCCAATTTTTGGTAGTAAAACCCAATGAACATCAGATCGAAGAAGTAAAAAAGTTGGGGGCTGAAATAGGTGTGGATCAAGTTCGCTTTAAAACAGCGCAGGTATATGACTATGAGAATGATCCAAACCAACTCATTCCTGAGAATAAAAAATATAGCCGCTATATCAAAGACAAAGAAGGCAAAATGAAAGTGAAAAGTGGTCTGAGTAACCGATGCTGGAAGCTTTGGCATGCCAATGTAATTACCTGGGACGGATTGGTGGTTCCTTGTTGTTTTGATAAAGATGCGATGCATCAACTGGGCAATCTGAAGTCACAAAGCTTTAAACAAATCTGGCAAAACGATAATTATAAGCAGTTTAGAACTGAATTGATGACCAGCAGAAAAAACATTGATATCTGCTCCAATTGCAGTGAAGGATTGAGTGTTTGGGAGGATTGAGGAACTGAAAAGTGAAAGGTGAAAAGTGAAAGGAAACGTATTTCTTATGTTTTTCACTTTTCATCGCTTACTTTTCACCTATTTTTACAGCTATGGGTATTGAAAAAGATATACAACAACAGCATTTCAGGAACGAATACCAGAAGGCTTCTGTGAATATCATTTATTCTGCCAACTGGTTAAATGAGAAGATCAAAACCATGCTTGATCCGGATGATATTACCCCGCAACAATATAATATTCTTCGCATTCTCAGGGGAAGCCAGCAACCCCTCAGCACGCTACAAATACGCTCAAGAATGCTGGATAAAATGAGTGATACCAGCCGTATTGTAGAGCGATTACTCAAAAAAGGACTTGTTGAAAAGAAAGTTTGCTCTGCTGATAAAAGACTGGTTGATGTCAGCATCTCAAAAAAGGGGCTTTCATTGCTGGACAAACTGGATAAAAAGAATGCTGAGATCGATCAGTTAATGCAAAACTTATCAGAAACAGAAGCCGCCACACTCAATAAGCTGTTGGATAAGGTTCGTGAACTGACTTCTTAAATGTTAATTTCCACGCTTATCATTTTGATTTCTTCCACAACCGGTTAGTTCACTTATGACTGGTATATCTTTAGGGTATGAAATCTTTGTTGCGCATACTCCCCCTATTATTATTCCTTACGCTGTTTTTGCATCCAAAAGCACAATACTCGCCAAATTATGAATTCAGAGCGGCTTGGGTGGCAACAGTAGAAAATATTGACTGGCCCAGCAAAAGAACATTATCCACCGAAGAGCAACAAGCTGAGTTTATCAAATTGGTGGAAATGCATCATCGAAATGGTATGAATGCACTGATCGTTCAAATTCGTCCTTCAGCAGATGCATTCTATCCTTCTTCATTTGAACCCTGGAGTGAATATTTGACTGGCAAACAAGGACTACCGCCATCCCCCTATTACGACCCACTTGAATTCATGATTCAAGAAACGCATAAACGAGGCATGGAATTTCATGCATGGTTAAATCCTTATCGAGCTGTATTTAATATACTTCGTTCATCTATTGCCCCGAATCATATCAGCAAACAACATCCTGAATGGTTTGTAACATACGGCGATAAGAAATATTTCAACCCGGGAATTCCGGAAGTACGCGATCATGTTTCAGCGGTGGTGAAAGATATTGTGAAGCGTTATGCCATTGATGCCATTCACATGGATGACTATTTCTACCCTTATAAAATACCAGGAAGAGAATTCCCTGATCAATCCACTTTTCTGAAATATGGAAAGGGAATGACCAAAGACGAATGGAGAAGAAGTAATTGCGATAGTATCATCGTTCAACTACAACAAACCATCAGAAAAACAAACCCGAAAGTAAAATTTGGTATCAGTCCATTTGGCGTATGGCGCAACAAACATCAGGACCCCATGGGAAGTGAAACCCGATCAGGACCCACGAACTACGATGAACTACATGCAGATGTATTGCTATGGTTACAAAAAGGATGGATCGATTATATCGCCCCACAACTGTATTGGGAGCGTGGACATGCTTTAGCCAGTTATGATATCTTACTGCGTTGGTGGAATGAACATAGCTATGAGCGACATTTATACATCGGTCATGGAATTTATCGCGCAGGAAGCAATACTGCCTGGAAGAATAGAAATGAAATTCCTGAACAGATCAAAGCATTGAGAAGCTATGAAAATGTGCAGGGAAGCATTTACTATAACAGCAGTTCATTCAATCGAAATCCAAACGGATGGAATGATAGTTTGCAACAAAACTATTATCGTTACCCTGCCTTGGTACCTCCCATGCCTTGGATCGACAATACCATTCCCCCACAGCCCTTGGTAGAAAAAGCAAATGAACATACTTATAAACTAGCTTACAAAGGAGAGGAAAAGATCAAAGGTTTTGCGGTATTCATGCATCAGGGAAAGGAAGAGCCCGATTTTGCCAATAGCCAACTCATTCTTTTCATCCCAGGCGATAAAACTGCAGTGATTGATCTTAATAAGCTACCTGAAACGAAAAATAAAAACGTGCTGATCGCTTCAGTGGATACAGATAATAATGTAAGTCCACTCCGACTACTACAATGATCCATCAAACAGCACCCGTTTCTCTTGTGCACCCGACCAGGCACCAAAACGCTGTTCCACAGCCTGAAAGCGATAATCGAATATGCCTTTGAGTTGTGTGCGTACCATGATAGTATTCGCAATATCACCCAAAAACCAAAGCGGTAATTTATAGTGAACAATATCTGTCATTTCAACTCCACCTTCAATTGCTCTAAAATGGTGTTGGTGATGCCATAAACTATAGGGACCAAATCGTTGCTCATCTACAAAAAATTTTTGGTCTTCCACATGTGTAATTTCCGTCATCCAATACAAAGGGATACCAAGGATCGGACTCACTTTGTACTCAATGACTTGCCCCTGGTACATTCTGTCTCCATGGTGCTTACTTATGATATTGAAACCAAGATTAGAGGGCGTGATTTCTTTCAGATTCTGTGGCCGACTAAAAAAATCCCACGCTTCTGCCAGCGAGATCGGAATTTTCTGTACGGTTTTGAGTGAATAGACCTTCGACATGCGTTTGCTTTGTGTAATAACAGCTTCTGAGGCAAAAAGTTCGCCTTGGTGCTGGGTACTAGGTACTAGGCGCTAGTTTTTAGTAGCTAGAAAGTTCTTGCTTATCATAGAGTATTGGTTTCAAGATTTACTTTTGCATCCCCAACACACCTAGTACCTAGTACCTAGTACCTAGTACCTAGTACCTAGTACCTAGTACCTAGTACCCAGCACCCTACACCCAATATTCCTCTATCTTTATTCCATGATTACCCGTGAACAACAACAGGCTCAATTCAAGAAGATTTATGAAGGACTAAATGAGCAACAAAAAAGTGCGGTGGATAAGACCGAAGGTCCGGTAATGGTGATTGCGGGTCCGGGTACCGGTAAAACACAAATATTAGGAGCCCGTATCGGAAAACTGCGTTTGGAAACAGATACACAGCCTGATAATATTTTATGTCTGACCTATACTGATGCGGGTGTAGTAGCCATGCGAAAAAGGTTATTGACTTTTATCGGACCGGACGCTTATAAAGTCAATATCTGCACTTTTCATGCTTTTTGCAATGATGTGATTCAGGATAATCTCTCCCTTTTTGAAAAAAACGCTCTTGACCCTATATCCGATCTTGAAAGAATTGATTTGCTCAAAACATTGATCGATGGTTTCCCAAAAAATCATCCATTAAAAAGATATAGAGGAGATGTATATTTTGAAATCAAAAATCTCCAGCAACTTTTCAGTAACATGAAAAGAGAGGGTTGGCAGCCGGAATACATCAACCAATGCATTGATAGTTACTTGAATGACTTACCCAACCGTGAAGAGTTCATCTACAAAAAAAATCAGGGAGCTTTTAAAAAAGGTGATCTGAAAGAAAATAAGATCGCAGAAGAAAAAGAAAAGATGGAAAAACTTCGCGCTGCTGTAAATGAGTTTACTCGTTTTCAGCAAATGATGCGAAGTAGGAACTTATATGATTTTGATGACATGATCAATTGGGTGATCGATGTATTCAAAACATATCCAAATATACTGGCAAGGTATCAGGAACAATACCAATACATTTTAGTAGATGAATTTCAGGATACCAGCGGCACCCAAAATATGCTGGTAAAATTATTGATCAGTTATTGGGATGAGCCGAATGTATTTGTAGTGGGGGATGACGATCAAAGTATTTATCGCTTCCAGGGAGCGAATGTGGAGAATATGCATGAGTTTGCAAAACAGTTCAGCGACTCGTTATATACAGTAGTACTGACCAATAACTATCGCTCAACACAACCTATTCTGGATGTATCCAGAACACTCATCGAAAGAAACCAAGAAAGATTGGTGAATAAAATTGAGGGACTCAACAAAGTATTGACTGCTTCCAATACCAAGATCAATGATAGTACAATACTTCCTACAATCAGGGAATATGAAAATCCACGTGAGGAAATGATCCATCTCACATTGCAAGTGGAGGAACTGATACAAAGTGGTGTAGCACCCGGACAAATCTGCGTCATCTATCGAGAAAATAAACCAAATGAAGAGCTGGCGAAATATTTTCAACAGAAACAGATCCCTGTTTATAGCAAACGAGAAATCAATATTCTTCATGAAACAATTACACAACAGTTATTACAACTGTTGAGATATCTCAAAGATGAACACCATATTGCTTTTAGTAGTGATCAGCTATTATTTGAAATACTACATTTTCAATGGTTCTCCATTCCATCTATTGAGATCGCAAAACTGAGTGCAGAAGCAGCTCAAAAAAAACCGAATGACCAAAAAATATCGCTACGTCAGTTGATCGCAGAGAAACTGCAAGCTCCATTACCTGATTTATTCAGCACAGAAATACCCGGACTGAGAAAAGCACAGACCATCTTAGAAAAATTGATCACGGATGTTTCGAATGTAACCGTTCAACAATTGTTTGAAAATTGTATTCGGGAAACAGGCTTGCTGGCATATGTGATGAACAGTCCGGATAAACACTGGCTTTTACAATTGCTCACCGGATTATTTGACTTTATAAAAAAAGAAACGCATCGAAACCCCAATCTAACACTGGAAAAACTGCTGAATATTTTTGATTTGATGGAAGATGAGTCGCTGGCACTTCCATTGATTCGTGTATCGGGCACAGATCGAGCGGTGAATCTGCTCACCGCGCATGGTTCTAAAGGATTGGAATATGATTACGTGTTCATAGCAGGATGTAACTCATCCAACTGGGAAAAGAAAAGAAAGCCTGCAGGTGGATACAGCATGCCGGATACCATCTTTGCATCTCAACCTCTTCATAACGAAGAGGAAGAACTTCGAAGACTATTTTATGTGGCCATGACACGAGCAGCTCAACACTTGTATATCTCTTACACCAGCACCAACAAGGATGGAAAAGCCATTGAACCTTCGATGTTCATCGCTGAAATCAGAGAAGAGCATGTATTACCTTATGAAAAAATCAGTCTGTCCGCAGAAACCATTACTGATTTTGCCATTTTATCACTAAGCAAAGAACTAAAACCGGAGATAGAACAAACCGAGGCAGCATTTATTGATCAATTGCTGGATAAGTTTGTGATGAATGTAACTGCACTGAATAATTACCTGAAATGTCCGTTACAGTTTTATTTCAATAACCTTGTACGTGTTCCTTCCGGAAAATCAGAAGCGACCGAGTTTGGATCGGCAGTTCACTATGCTTTACAGAAGTTATTCCAGCAAATGCAGCAGAATAATAACCAGTTCCCGGATCAAACAGTATTTCTGGGTGACTTTAAATGGTACATGGACCGACACAAAGAACATTTTACCAAAGAACAATACGCTAGAAGAATAGAACAGGGCGAACAGGTTTTACCGGCTTACTATGAGCGCTACATTCATGAGTGGGAAAAGATTGTTGCTATAGAAACCAATATCAGTAAAGTTACTATTAAAGATATTCCTTTGAAAGGAAAGCTGGATAAGCTTGAATTTAATGGCAGACAGGTGAATGTAGTAGACTATAAAACAGGAGATGCAGAAAAGGGCATCAAAAAATTAAATCCGCCAAGTGAAAAAGAACCAAATGGTGGTGACTATTGGCGACAGGCGGTGTTTTATAAAATTTTGGTTGATAACTATCCATCCAAAAACTGGGAAGCAGTGAGTGCAGAATTTGATTTTATTGAGCCGGATAAAAAGAAAGGGTATTTAAAGGAAAAAAGGGTTATTACAGCTCAGGATATTACTACTGTAACCGCACAAATCGAAATGGTTTGGGGAAAAATCCAAAAAAGAGATTTTTATACTGGATGTGGTAAAGAAGACTGTCGCTGGTGTCAGTTCGTAAAAACCAATGAGATGGCTGTTGCATTGCATGAACCGGATGAAAGCGAGGAAGAGACAATATGATTAACATGATTTTTAGCTCAATGAGCATAACGCTCAGCAGAAAGCCTGTAAGTTTGCACCACGCATGAAAAATCTTTTGACATTTATTGCTCGCTTACATGGTATCGCGATTTGTTTTGTGATCATGACAATGGCTAATTCCTGTGCGAATATGATACCTCCCAGTGGAGGTCCAAAAGATAGTTTACCCCCACGGTTGGTGATTGCCAATCCCAAAGACTCGGCTACCAATGTGAAGACCAAAAATATCCTTCTTACGTTTGATGAATTTGTGTCTTTACAGAATACAGAAAACATCATTTATGCTCCTGTTCCCAAGAGTCTTCCGCAGGTTGATTATAAACTGAGAAATATAACCGTTCGCTTCAGAGACTCTCTCGAAGAAAACACCACTTATTCTATTGATTTCGGAAACAGTATTATAGATGTGAATGAAAGCAACGTGGCGAAAAATTTTCGATATGTTTTTTCTACCGGACCTGCTATCGACTTCAATACCTATGAGGGTAAGGTATTGGTAGCTGAGACGGGTAAGGTAGATAGTACATTAATTGTTGTATTACACAAAAACACTTCAGATTCTGCGATCGAAAAACTAAGCCCCCGTTTTTTTACCAGAATTGATGGTAAAGGTGCTTTCAAATTCAACAACCTACCTGCGGGTACATTCGCAGCTTATGTTGTGAATGGAAAAAGCTATAACAAAGTTTTTGACAGCAGTTCACTTTTTGCTTTCAGGGATTCTTTGGTACAAATTGGCAGCAATAGTAACAGGATCGATACTTTTTATGCTTTTACACAATCCATTCCTACCGATAAGAAAGCGATGGACCCGTCCAGTAGCTTACCTCCTTCTTTGCGAGACGATAAACGATTACGCTATATCGCCATATTAGACAATGGTATGCAAGATCTTCTCAGCGATTTTAAGATGGTATTCAATAGAAAAGTATTTTCATTGGATACCGGAAAACTGAGATTAACAGATAATGATGATGTACTACAAAAAGGATATACAGTTACCTTGGATAGTCTCCGAAAAACATTCACCCTTCGCTACCCTTGGAAAGAAAACACTACTTATAAATTGATCATTCAAAAAGATGCTGCATTAGATAGTAATGCCACTTCACTTTCCAAAACAGATACATTACTCTTAAGTACGAGAAAGGAAACAGAATACGGCAGTGTGCGTTTTCGCTTTCTGAATGTTGATACCAGTCAGCATGCTGTATTACAACTCTTTCAAAATGATGAACTAGTAGCTTCTTATCCCATCAACCAAAATGATATTCAGATCCGTCGCTTTAAACCGGGTAGTTATGAATTGAGAATTTTATATGATGAAAATAAAAACGGCAAATGGGATACCGGAAGTTTTACACCCGTCAAAAAGCAACCGGAAAAAGTATTTTATATCCCTCGACAGCTAAATATCCGAGCAAACTGGGATAATGAAACCACGATTGCGTTGCAATAGGCTATAAGCTGCAAGCCACACGCTACAAGCTACAAGTGAGGTAATCAGTAAATCTAGGTGTACAAAGCTTGTAGCGTGTGGCTTGCAGCTTGTAGCTTTCTCACGTATCTTCGCACCATGCAACTCCCCTCCTCACTTTTAGAAAATGCAGTAGCACAGTTTTCCAAGCTTCCGGGTATTGGTAAAAAAACAGCATTACGATTGGTGTTGCATTTGTTAAAGCAGGAAGTGAATGAAGTGCAGCATTTTGGTGAAACCATCGCACGTATGCGAAGGGATATCAAATTTTGTCAGCGTTGCCATAATATCAGTGATGGTGATATTTGTTCTATCTGCTCCAATTCTATGCGCAATCAGCAAATGATCTGTGTGGTAGAAAACATAAGAGATGTAATTGCCATCGAAACCACCCAGCAATTCAATGGATCGTACCATGTACTAGGCGGTATCATTTCTCCACTTGATGGTGTTGGTCCGGAACAATTAAGCATCGAATCACTTGTTCAGCGTATTGAGAAAGAAAAGACAGAGGAAATTGTTTTTGCCCTGAATCCCAATATCCAGGGAGATACCACGATCTACTATATCCAGAAAAAAATTGCCCATCTTCCTTGTCGCATTACCACCATTGCCAGAGGTATTGCTTTTGGGGGTGATCTTGAGTATGCAGATGAAATGACCTTAGCAAAGAGCATTGCGAATCGACTTCCGGTGCAACAATATGTGAAATAGGTGATTTTTTGACCAAAAGCAACCTTTCTTTTCCCATTTCGTAATACTACATATAAACAACATTGACTAATTTGCCGTTTAAACATTGAATTTTTCTGGAAACAGCTTTTTTTTTACCTTTTGATCTGTAATTAGTAATGAACTAAAACAAAAAATAACTGTTTCTTTCATTCAAATTAAGTGTATGGAAATATCAGGTTTAATGGCAGGATTGATCAGCACAGGCATCATTTGGTTGATCTTGATGATCATATCAGTGATTACAGTATCGAAAAGAACAGATCTGGATAAGAGCCAGCGACAAAAATGGATGATCGTAGTAGCCATTCTTCCATTTCTGGGTCTCTTGATTTATGTAATTACGAACTTCAGTAAAGCGAAGAATTTGTTATGGTTGGGAATCGCAGGTGCTGTTTTATCTGTTTCGGCAACTGTATTTTTTGTTTACAACCGTAAGCATGAAGATGTAAGCCAGAAAGAAGGGGTAAAAATGACAGCGCAGCAATTATTCGATGCTTTCAAAGCAGATGAAAACACTGCTAACGCTTTGTATCTCGATAAAGCCATAGAGTTGTCGGGCGAGATATTAGCAGTGAATACAAACCAGGATGCTCAGGTTGTCGTAGATATAAAAACAAATGATCCATTTGTAGTGATCAACTGTACTTTTAAGACGAATCCGGGTACATTGACTGTTGGACAAAACATTACATTCAAAGGCTTTTGCAGAGGATATATTCCTGATGCGAATGTTGTAATCAATGATGGTATATTAGTAAAATAAGAAAGGAAAGATCATGAAGAAAATTATCGGACTCTTATCATTAGTTCTTTTAATCGGAATGCAAGCCGATGCACAGAAGATATTTGGAACACGTAATGGAAAAATTACTTTTGAATCTCCCACAGATGGTGATGTGAAAGCAGTCAATAATGAAGTAACCAGTAGAATAGCTGATAATGGACAAATGACTTTCAGCATGCTGATCAAGGGCTTCAAATTCAAATATGCAGAAATGCAAGAGCATTTCAATGATCAATATGCTGAGAGCAGTAAGTTTCCCAGGGCAGATTTTAAAGGCAATATTGTGAACCTGAAGGATGTGAATTTCACAAAAGATGGAAGCTATCCGGTAACAGTGAAAGGAGATCTGACCTTACATGGCGTTACTAAAAACATCACGGTAAAAGGAAACATAGAGATCAAAGCTGGAAAGCCAAGTGCCAAAGCTGGATTCGTGATCAATCTGAGCGATTTTAAAATCGATGCATCTTCTGTTACAGAAAAAGTAACAGTAGATATCAACTGTCAATACCAGTAATCATTATCACCATAAAAACACCTGTATGAAGATCTTATCTAAAAGGTCTATGGCTATTTTTTGCCTAACCCTTATCACATTTAGTGCTGTTGCACAAGAAACAGACCTGTTTAAGATGCAAGACAGCACTGCTGCTGCTGAAGACAAAAACAGAACTGAAAAAACACTCAACACTTTTTATTCTACACGCTTGGTAACCACACAAACGGTAGAAATAACCGGCAAAGGGAGTATGGACTTTCGCATCAACCACCGTTTTGCTCCTTTAAACCAAGGCTTCTATAATTTATTCGGATTGGATTTTGTTGCCGCACGTATTGGTTTTGATTTTGGATTAGCAGAAAATCTGATGATCGGTATCGGTAGAACCGGAACCAATAAGGAAGCAGATGCTTTTATCAAATACAGACTTCTCAGACAAAGCAGTGGTGTGAAAAATGTACCGGTATCGGTTTCCCTCTTAGGTTCTGTGATGTATCGTGGTTTACGCTACGCTGATCCAACTTTGAATGTAAAAACCCAAGACAGAACCTATTATACGGCACAATTAATGGTGGCGCGTAAGTTCAATGAAAACACTTCTTTACAAATCTCTCCTACCTATACCCGATATAATCGAATTCTGTTCCTGTCTGGGGGTGCAAAAGACCTTTTCTCTATAGGCTTTTTAGCCAGACAAAAAGTGAGCAAGCGTGTAAGTATCAATGCCGAGTATTTTGTGCAGACTGAGCGTTTCGACGGCACGTATAATCCATTATCCATTGGAGTAGATATACAAACAGGTGGGCATGTCTTCCAATTGCATTTCACCAATTCTATAGGTATGAACGAACATACTTTTATTCATGAAACTTTTGGATCATGGGGCAAAGGGGATATACGCTGGGGTTTTAATATCTCCCGTATATTTAATATCGGTCGAAAGAAAAAAGCTTAAAGAGACAAAACCACTTAAAAGCCCCTGTATTCGTGAATACAGGGGCTTTTTTATTGCATTTTACCTATCTTTGTATTCTACACAGGCGGATTTGTTTATTGTTCGGCCTGCACTCCTGCCTAAGGCAGGACAAATCGAACTAATAAACGTACAGAAAAGCACCCTCAAATTTTCTCCCTACGTTTTATTGGTTCACCCAAGTAAATGAACAATTATTGTTCTTAAAGAAGTGAATTATGAGTATTCGTAAAGAATTGGAAAAAAGAATTCTGGTGATTGATGGTGCCATGGGTACCATGATACAGCGTCACAAATTAACAGAAGCCGACTATCGTGGTGAGCGATTCAAAGATTGGCATTGCGACGTAAAAGGAAACAATGACTTGTTATGCATCACCCAACCGGATATCATCAAAGGCATTCATAAAGAATACCTTGCTGCCGGTGCTGATATCATTGAAACCAATACTTTCAGCAGTACTACCATTGCAATGGCTGATTATGATATGCAAGCGTTTGCCTATGAGTTGAATGTAGCAGCAGCTAAATGTGCCAAGGATGCCGTTAAAGAGTTTATCGCTGAAAATCCAACCACAACCGCTAAATATGTTGCCGGGGCGATTGGTCCATTGAATAAAACATTGAGTCTGTCGCCTGATGTCAATAATCCGGGTTTCAGAGCGGTTACATTTGATGAAGTGGTAGCAGCTTACAAAGAACAGATCAAAGGATTGGTAGATGGCGGTGTAGATATTTTATTGATCGAAACCATTTTTGATACCCTTAATGCGAAGGGGGCCATTTTTGCTGCCAAACAATTTTTCCGTGAAACAGGTATACCGGAATTGCCGATCATGATCAGTGGTACCATTACGGATGCATCGGGAAGAACTTTGAGTGGACAAACACTCGAAGCCTTTTATACCTCTGTAATGCATGCAGAACCCTTAAGTGTGGGATTGAATTGTGCGTTAGGTGCTGCTGAAATGCGTTCACATATTGAAGAACTGAGTCAGATTGCAGCTTGTTATACTTCAGCTTATCCCAATGCCGGATTACCCAACGCGATGGGAGAATATGATGAAGCACCCCATCAAACTGCTCATTTCATTGAAGAATGGGCACAACAAGGTTTTGTAAATATTGTAGGCGGTTGTTGCGGAACCACACCCGATCATATCAAGCATATCGCCGATCACGTTAAAAAGATTTCACCCAGACCAGTTCCTGTTATTGAAACAGCATTGGCTTAATTTTTAAGTTAACGACATGAGTTCAGCTACTATCATAAAACCTTATCTCCGTTTATCAGGTCTTGAACCCTTGGTGGTTAGACCAGAAACCAACTTCGTAAATGTTGGAGAGAGAACGAATGTAACAGGTTCTAAAAAATTTGCAAGACTGATTCGCGAGAACAAGTACGAAGAAGCATTGTCTGTTGCCCGACAACAAGTAGAAAATGGCGCACAGGTGTTGGATGTGAACATGGATGACGCATTGTTGGATGGTGTAAAAGCCATGACTACATTCCTGAATCTTTTACAAAGTGAACCGGATATCGCGCGTATCCCAATCATGATCGATAGCTCCAAATTTGAGATCATTGAAGCCGGATTAAAATGTGTACAAGGAAAATGCATTGTGAATTCCATCTCTATGAAAGAAGGAGAAGAGAAATTCATTGAACAGGCATTCATTTGTAAAGCATTTGGTGCCGCCGTTATTGTAATGGCTTTTGATGAAGTAGGACAAGCCGATACCAAGGCCAGAAAAGTAGAGATCTGTCACCGCGCGTATAAAATTCTTACCGAAAAAGTAGGCTTCCCTCCACAGGATATTATTTTCGATCCCAACATTTTTGCAGTAGCTACCGGTATTGAAGAGCACAATAATTATGCAGTTGATTTTATTGAAGGAACCAGAGAAATCAAACAGTTAATGCCACTCACCAAAGTAAGTGGTGGTGTATCAAACGTTTCGTTTTCATTCCGTGGTAATGACCATGTACGTGAAGCCATTCACTCTGTATTTCTGTTTCATGCCATTAAGGCCGGAATGGATATGGGTATTGTGAATGCCGGACAACTGGTAGTATATGATGAAATTGAACCAACGCTGCGTCAGCTTTGTGAAGATGTGCTGTTGAACAAGAATAACGATAACAATGAAGCTACAGAGAAGCTCATTGCCTTTGCAGAAACCGTAAAAGCAAAAGGTAAAGTAGAAGTAAAAGATGAAGCATGGCGCAATGAGCCTGTTGAAAAAAGACTGGCACATTCTCTCATCAATGGTATTACCGATTATATTGAAGCGGATACGGAAGAAGCCAGACAAAAATATCCCAAGCCATTGGATGTGATTGAAGGTCCGCTGATGGACGGCATGAATATCGTAGGCGATCTATTTGGTGCCGGTAAAATGTTCTTACCACAAGTGGTGAAGAGTGCACGTGTGATGAAAAAAAGTGTGGCAGTACTCACCCCTTATATTGAAGCAGAGAAAGAAGAAAGAAAACAAGCACATCTCAAAGCGGGCACTGCGAATACAGAAGCAGCCGGTGCAGCAAAAATTTTATTAGCGACTGTAAAAGGCGATGTGCACGATATCGGAAAAAATATTGTAGGTGTGGTATTGGGTTGTAATGGATATGATATTATTGATCTGGGTGTAATGGTACCTGCTGATAAAATTCTGGATGCCGCACAAAAAGAAAATGCAGATATTATAGGTCTAAGTGGACTCATCACGCCTTCATTGGATGAAATGGTACATATTGCCAAAGAGATGAAGCGTCGCGGTATGACACAACCCTTGTTAATTGGAGGAGCTACTACTTCCAGAATGCATACTGCTGTTAAGATTGCACCAGAATATGGGAATGGAGTTATTCATGTATTAGATGCTTCCAGAAGTGTAACGGTTGCCGGATCTTTGTTGAACAAAGAACAGAAAGAAGTCTTCCTGAAGTCTACTTCCGAAGAATATGTAAAACTGAAAGAAGGATTTGATAATAAAAAAAGTATCAAGCAATACCTTCCTTACAGCGAAGCATTACAGAATAAAGTCAATATCGATTGGACTGGTTTCTCTCCTGTTACGCCGGGCTTTACAGGTATTCAAGTATTCATAGATGCCGATTTGAATGAGATTCGCTCCTATATCGATTGGAAACCTTTCTTCATTGCTTGGGAAATGCATGGTAATTTCCCTGAGATTCTGACCGACACTGTGGTTGGAAAAGAAGCCACTAAACTGTACAATGATGCCAATGCTTTATTGGATACCCTCATTGCAGAAAAATGGCTCACTGCCAAAGGATCCATCGGTTTTTGGGAAGCTGCCAGTGTAGATGATGATGTGATTGTAACTGACAAGAATAAAAAAACTACGCTTTCCTTTCTGCGTCAACAGATCAAAAAAGCACCCGGACAACCGAATTTATCTTTGGCTGATTTTATTGCACCTGCAAGTAGCGGAAAGAAAGATCATATAGGTGCTTTCGCTGTCACTATTCATGGTATTGATGAACATATCAAGAAATTTGAAGCGAATCATGATGATTATAACAAGATCATGTTACAAGCTTTGGCTGATCGTTTAGCAGAAGCTTTTGCAGAATTCCTGCACTTGAAAACCCGAAAAGAATATTGGGGTTATGATCGGTATGAGTCACTCAGCAATGAAGAACTCATCAAAGAAAAATATGTGGGTATTCGTCCGGCACCCGGTTATCCAGCTTGTCCGGATCATACCGAGAAGTATAAATTATTTGATTTACTACAAGTCACTCAAAACATCGGTATAGAACTCACAGAAAGTCTGGCCATGTATCCTGCATCGTCTGTATGTGGATGGTATTTTGCGCATCCGCAAAGTCAGTATTATGGCGTTGGTAAAATTCAACAAGATCAATTTGAAGACTATGCCAGAAGAAAAGGCATGACAAAAGAAGTTGCAGAAAAATGGCTTAGTCCGGTGTTGGAAGGCTAGAGAATATCGAATGTAGAATGTCCAATTTCGAAATTGGACATTCTACATTCTTCTGTTTATTGCCTTTTCTCAAATAACCACGTGAATATAATAGCGCTAATCATTTATATGCATCTAGAACACCCATCTCTTTGACCTTGTTGTTGACGAATGATGAAATTGCTCATATATTAAATTAATATAAATAGTTGAGTCAATAAACTTTTTAAAGAGAGCTAACTTTTGCAATTTTTCTAAAGCAATCACACTACCATAATACCTGTTGATCATATATAAGGATATAAATACAAAGTATATTTAATCTTGTCGAATAGAAAAAAACAAGTATTATCATTTTTTTTCTTCAACTAATCTTTTCAATTTGCCTGCAACTGAAGAATCAAAGCCCTTAAATGATGTAATCAACTTGTTATTATCATCAAATAGATAACTTTTAGGAATTGTATTTATCGCATAATTTTTATCCAATAATTGTTTGCTATCAAAATGTACAAGCATTTGTTTCCAGGGCATTTTTTCTTGAGTTAAAGCTGTTTCCCACATTTTTCTATCAGTATCTATTGAAATACTTGTGATCTTAAACCCTTTTTTGGAGTATTTATTATAGAGTTTTAAAAGTTCAGGGATTTCTTTGCGACACGGTCCGCACCAGCTAGCCCAAAAAACTATTAGATGTAAATTTCCAATAGTGGTATCTAAAAATTCTTTTTTCCCTTCTATATTTTCGAATGGAATAAAAGAAGGATATTTCTGGTCGAAGCCAATAGGGTCAGATAAATAATTTTCAATTCGAGTATAAAAGTCGAAAAATTTTACCTTTTGATTAAACTGTTTTAAGAGGTCTCGTAATTCAGGTTTGGGGAAATATTCTTTATAATAATAAAGTTGAGAAAGTAAAAAAAGTGAATTTGGATATTGTTGAATAAGTTCTGTGTTATACTTGTGAGTTGATAAGTTTTCAATAGAATCGTTTTCAGGATAACGAAGTGTAATATTTAAAAAACGAGGTATGTTTTGTGAAGATCCTTCAAAAAAAGAAGTATCGTTATTCAATATATCATGTGCCTTAATAAATGTTTTCGATTCATCAATATAGAAATGAGTATATACCATTTTAGGAGATTTATACTTAAAACCTAGCGGAAGTAAATATTTATTCCCATTTCTAAAATCCCAAAGTTTCACTTTAACGAGAATAGGGCTGGCATTTGTGTTTAGAGATGGCTTAAAAAAAACCGATTTCTTAGTAATTAACACAGAATCTATTATAAAATCACTACTTGAATCATATAGATACAAATATGTCCCTTTTAAACGAGTGAACATACTATCTCCAAATTCAATTTCTATCTCTCCGATATTTTTTTCTTTTGTTTTACAACTGAATAAAAGGAAAAGGAAAAGAAAAAAAACTAAACTTAATTTAAAGTACATTATTGTAATTTTTTGAGTTAACCCTTATTCAAAATAAATGGGAGTTTCTACTTTGTAAAAACTCCCATTTGTCTATGCATGGCTAATACAAGTAGAACCGCCTTGATTTGTTGGCACATAAGGTCCATAACTTGTTTCGCAACCACATTCCATATAGGCACCAGAACCACCACCCCATCCTGCGCCACAAGTTCCAGTATATGTAGTGCCGGTCTTTCCACCGTCACTTACATATAAGTTACAAGCAACGCCTACACGGCAATAAGCTCCTCCATTACCACCTGAAATAAGTTTGATCTCGTTACGAGATAGCTGTTTTCCCAAATCTAAATACTTTTTTTGCATAGCTAATTTTTTATACTATCTTTTGGATAGCAGTTAATTAAAAGAGTCTCTACAGCTTTAAGCATCAGCAGATTATTGGCTCGCCCAACCACTCGTTCGTCAACAAGTGAAGTACCATTAGGCTTTTCTTTTCGGGTACTAGTCAAAAAGAAATCTTGTTTATACTTCTCTAAGGAAGAAAATAATTAATATCGCTAATTTGATATGCTTTGGGTAGTCTATAACTATTAAATCTCCAATTCATTAATCAAATAAGCAAATTCAAGTAGGGGTATATTTATACCCTGCTAAATAAAATCATCTGCGAAATTTTAATCTAATGGGGAGAAAATCCGCTTACCTATTGCTTAATTTAACAAACCCCATGTTCTTATTTATGGAAATGGTAAGTTACTATTCAAAAGACATATCAACTTTCACCTTCTAAACAAACCTCTCCATTGATAGAAAAGCCTATCTGCCAAAGTGGCTTCTGCAGTTATAACTTCAGCGGTACCCATTAAATTATTACTAAATTGAACCACCCTATTGTAATTGGTGTTTAATCCCCTACTCAATTGAACTCTAATTAAAAATACAGAGTCTTTATATGGAACTGCTGGTATATTTTCGATAACTCCCTTTAATACACCATATTCATTTCTTTGATAACTATTCAAAGCAATATTTACTGATTGCCCTATTGTTAGCTTACCAAAATTTTGTTGCGAAGCAATGATTTCAGCAAAATATTCCGGCTGCTCAGGTATGATATAAAATAACTCCTGTCCTACTTTTACCCAACTATTCTTTTGAAAATAATTAATGTACTGCAATCTCCCAGTTTCACTGGCTATTAGCATATACCTGTTAGTCCATTCAGCTATTGAACTTTTGGCATTCAATAAAGCTGTAATAAAATTCTGGCGAATGTCTGAACTATTCTTTTTAAGTTCAATCAACTCCTTTTCTTTGGAGAGCGCATTGGCTGTTTGATTAATCGTACCAGCATCCACCTGCACCAATTGCTGCTGTTTGGCCAGCACTATGGTTTTGTCTTTATTCAACTCAAGAGGGGCAATTATTTTTTCTTTTGCTAGTTTTTCGTTTATCCCCAACAGGTTTCGTTGCATATCTAAATCCTGTACAATTAGCTTCTTTTGTTCTTCTCCATTCAATTGTAGTTGATTAATAATGGCAAGATCTTTAGCTATTGTTGCTTTTTTTTCCTCAAAATATCCGTTTGGTTGCGACCAACTTAACTGGTATAGTTGTTGCTGTATCTCTAAGTAATTTTTTTGTAAATCTCCCAGATTATTCAGCACAACTAAAGTTTTAATAGCTGTCCAATTATTATTTATAATTTTTTGCTCAACCTGTTCAATCCACTCTTTTAATACTAACACTTGTGTATAATCGGCATTGCTTTGTAAAATACCTAGTAAATCTCCCTGATGTACTCGGCTATTTTCTTTAGCAGCTAACAATACCAAACTTCCTTCGGTTTTACTAATCACTTGTTTAGGTAGGTTTTTGCCAACAATACGAACAGGAGCTTTTATCAAATCTGGATAACGAATAAAAAATGTGAGTATAAATAATAATCCTATAATCAGAAAAAATAATGCAATTCCATATCGAACAATCCATACAGGTTTACTGCTGATAATCTCTCGCACTTCGTGGCTATAAATACGATCCGCTTCATCTAAGCGTTCAATTTTAGCAGCCTTGAGCATATCATCCAAACTATATGATTTTTCTTTTTGTGGCATAGTATGTCTTTAATCACCTAGTTCTAATTGATTTTTTACTAAAGTAAAATACTCCCCTTTCAAGGCCGTAAGTTCTGTATGTGTTCCTTGCTCTATAATAACACCGTTGTGTAATACCACAATTTGATCGGCATGACGAACAGTGCTTAGCCGATGGGCTACTACTATTACTGTTTTACCTTCAAAAAAAAGGTTTAGATTCTTAAGAATGGTGCTTTCATTATTAGCATCCAGAGCATTCGTTGCTTCATCTAATAAAATGAGTTCAGGGTTTTTATAAACAGCTCTTGCTATGAGTATACGTTGTCGTTGCCCCGCACTTACGCCTGTACCCTCAGTGCCAATTTTTGTATTATACCCTAATGGAAGACTTTCTATAAAAGAAGTAATGTTTGCGATTTTTGCGGCATAACGTAGTCGTTCTTTATCAGGATAATCTTCTCCTACAGCAATATTTTTGGCAATACTGTCAGAGAAAATAAAACTATCCTGCATTACCACACCACATTGTTTACGCCAAGCACGATGACTGATATTAGATAGGTTGAGTCCAGCAGACTGCGCTATATCACCTACATAGATTTCGCCTGATTTAGTATCATAAAATTTGAGTAAAATCTTAAGAAGAGTTGTTTTACCACTACCGCTGGAACCCACTATTGCGGTTATTTTACCATGCGGTATTTGCATACTAATATTTTTAAGCACTGGCTCATTACCAGCACCGGGATAAGTAAAACTAATATTGTATAAGTGTAACGATCTGTTTTGTGGTAGTTCACTTACGAGTTGATTGGTGTTGTTATTATTTAGGTTAACAGGCTCCTCATCGGGTAACTGGTGAATTTCATTTAGCCTTTCAAGACTTATTTTAGCCAATTGCCAGTTCTGAACAAAACCGATCATTTGCTCAATGGGGGCATTTAATTGACCAATGATATATTGAATGGCCAGCATAGCACCAAGCGTAATTTGTCCTTGAATAACGGCACTAGCTGCTATAAAAGTGATAAAGATATTCTTGCCTTCATTAATAAAAAATGCACCAGCTTGTTGCCATTGGTTAAGAGACAAGTTCTTCATGCCCAAGCGAAATAATGAAGCTTGTAAATGTTCCCATTGCCAGCGTTGTTGCTTTTCACTACCATGCAGTTTGATTTCCTGCATACCTTGGACTAGTTGAATCGAACGGCTTTGCTCAGCTGCTGCTATATCAAATTGCTGATAATCGAGTTGCTTACGCTTTTTCAGGAATACTAAAATCCACAATCCATATACAATACTAGCTCCCGCAAATACACCGAAAATAAGGATGTTGTAATTGAGAAGTACTACCGAAAATATCAACAAATTAAACAAAGAGAATAGCGTATTTAGTGAGGTGCCGGTTAGAAAATTTTGAATACGTTTATGATCATTCATTCTTTGTAGAATATCACCGGTTTTTTTACTATCGAAATAAGCCAAGGGTAATTTCATCAGTTTTATAAGAAAGCCGGTTAAAATAGAAATATTAATACGGCTGCTGATATGATACAAAATCCAGCTACGAATGAATTCAACACTTAAACGACCAAGAAATAATGCCAGTTGTGCTAGAAGAATAATATAAACAAAATGAATATTTTGGGTATTAATGCCAACGTCTACTACACTTTGAGTTAAGAAGGGGAATACTAGTTGCAATAAGCTACCCAATATGACACCTAAGAATAATTGAAATACTAATTTTTTATGTGGCCGAAGATAGCCCCACAATTGGTTGGTATGATTAGTGGATACTTCTTTAAAATCTTCCCCGTACTGTGCGTTATAAAAATTTTGTCCAGGTTCCAACAAAAGAGCAACACCTGTTTCTTCTCCAGCTTCATTTTTGTCGCTGACCCATTTTTTAAGAAATAACAACTTATCAATGCTGACAATGCCGATTGCTGGATCAGCAATCTTAATTTTTTGGTATTCTCGTCGTTTAAAGAAAAGTTTTTTCTGTGGTAAAAGAATAACAAAATGGTTTTGTCCCCAGTGCAAAATAGCAGGTTTAGGAGCTTCTTCAAGCAGTTTTGTAAAACTTAATTTGAGTGCCGTTGTTTGAAACCCGATTTTTTCAGCCGCATCGCTTATACCCAATAAGCTTACACCTTCTTTACCAATCTCAGTCAACTCACGTAACTTTTCTAATGTGAAAACTCGACCATGATATCTGCTTATCATATACAAGCAGGTGGGACCGCAGTCCATTTGGTTTTGTTGGGCTTTGAAAAACAAAGTATTACTTTTTGGGAACAGTTAATTCGCTTAATATTTCAACCAACCGAGGATCTCCAATATGTGGTAAATCCTCATTAATAATATTCCCATTTCTAGAAATAAGAATATATCTTGGAATAAATGCGATCTTATTTTCTAAGACTATTTTTGATCTAAAATTTTTTAAAATCAAGAATGAAGATGAGTCTGGAAGATTTTCAAATTTATGTGCAAGTTTCCAATTTGAAACATCTTCATCTAAAGACAAATACATAAATTGTATGCCTCTATTCTTAAAATCATTTCTTAATTTTTCAGATGCAGGCATCGCTTCCCTACATGGTGCACACCAACTTGCCCAAAAATCAAGAACGATGTATTCGCTATTTTGATTTATTAAAACTTTTGAAAGATCTGCAATGGTATTTGTATCACTATATAGCAAAGCATTTGAAGAAGTAACTTTTTTCAGTTTTGATTTATTGTAAAGAATATCCCGGATAATGTTTTTACACCCTTGAGTTGCACAATTATTGAAAAAAAATTGAATTTGTGTATCTGAAATAGGAAAGGAATGATGTAAAGCACTCCTAATAGTATTTGTTAGCATAAAGTCTTTTGCTATACCATTATAATTTTTATTAATAAATTTTAATCTTTTACTAAAATTCGAACTATCAGTAATTTCATAGTTTAAATATTTTGTCATAACCATACTAATTGCTGCTCGATTTACTTGAAAATCTATAAAGTATGGATAAAAAGGTGCTTCTTTAACTTCTTTAAAGATTTTATTTGTAATGCTGTCATATACCCCATTTTTTATCAATAATTCACGGTTATTCCAAATGAGTACTTGCAAGTCATTTAGTAAAGAATTTTTTAAAATATTTTTTGCTACTAAGTAGAACTCCCTACTTATCAGGTTTTTATTAAAGAAAGAATCAAGAAAGGTTTGTCTTTTAATATTTATGCCCTTATTTACTTTCTCTAACTCCCAAACACTTTCAACTTTATTTAGTTTAGGGTGTTTTGTTTTATCCGGTAAAAAAGAATAGATCATACCATATTGTTGAATTAGTTTTTGAAAAAAAATCAACTCATTTGATCTTTTTTCATTTCCATCAATATAAAAAAGCAGACTAGTTTTATTGACCAATTTAACAGAAATGGTTTCTCCTGGTTTAATAAAATATGGAGTTTGCATTTCGTCTGAGAGAATAATGAAGTTGGGGTTATTTAAACTTATTACATTTTCTTCTTTCGCTAAAGAATGAGGTGCCCCAAATCCCGTTGAATCAATCATCACAAATAGCTTAATAATATTTGATTTAAGTATTGCTGGATCTTTTAAAACTATCTTAACTGTTAAGTTCTCACCTTTTTGTGCACTTAATTGAGTCAATCGAAAGATCAGGAATACAACTATGAAAATTTTACGCATATTTATGATACATGTTTTAAGCCAGCTTCTAATTAGAAGCTGGCATGGAGGCAGAAGTATTGGTTAACAAAAATATTATATTACCGGTGTTTGTGGGCAACTGTCACAACACCAATACCCATTACTACCCGAAGTTTGTGCATAAATCGAAGCCCTCTCTTGTGCAGTTTCTTTACTAAGTCCGCATGATTGATAGCCCCAGTCAGCAGAATGTGCACAACAGGTGCCTCCTCCTATAATTTTTTTCGTTTGTTCTTTACTTAGTACTTTTCCTAAGTTAAAAAAAATATTTTTCATTTGTTTTGAATTTATAGCTAATCTCAGCTCGAAAGCTAGTTTAGCTAGGTTATTAAATAATTTCCCTGCAGCTTTAAGCATCAGCAGGTTATTAGCTCGCCCAATCACTCGTTCGTCAACAAGTGTAGCACCATTGAGCTTCTCTTTCCGGGTACTATTCGAAAAGAAATCTGGCTAATACTCCCTAAAGGAACAAAATAACTTACATCATTGATTTGATATACTTTGGATATTTCATAGCCCTTAATAAAAATTGTAGGATATGGTTTTAGAAAAACTATTACGATTTATTTATAAGCCGTTTTAATGCGACCTCAAGAGTTTCATCTGCTCCAGATTTCCAAACAATTTTACCATCTTGTCCAATAAGCATTCCTGAAGGAATCGGATTATTCACATTATCGTAATTATCTTCGATCTCTTTATTTGCGAGTATATTATACCAGTTCCCTATATCATCTTTTACTATTGCAGCTTTCCATTGTTCAATATCTTTATCAATTGAAATTGTTAGTATTTCAAGTCCATAAGAATGATACTGATTAAATATTTTTTTTAGATTAGGAATTTGCTCTCTACAGGGTATGCACCAACTAGCCCAGAAGTCAATATATAAATACTTACCTCTAAAATCTAATAAAGAAACATTCTTACCCCTGATATCTTGCGCTTTAAAATTATAAGGAATATTCCCTATTACGTTTTGTTCAATTTGCTTAAACAAATCTGCAATAAAAACACCATTTATACTCTTTTGTATCCTAGTTGTCAGTTTTTGAAATATTCTTTTGGCTGAATCAACAGGTAATTGTTTTAGTTGAGTGTAAAAAAAATATGGACTAACATATGAATCAGGGTGAGTTAGAACAAATGAAATGACCGCTTGTCTGATCTCCTCTCTTTCTGGTTTTAACTGCTCTATAAATTCATTAGCTTTTTGCTGAGCCAACTCCTTATCTTCATTTGTGATTGCAATTTTATAAGCATCATTCGCAAGAGCTATTTGTTTGTACAAATTTTTGTACCTCGCTTTAATAGAGTTTAAACTGATTTTTAAATTATCATATTCATTTTGTGTTCTTGAACCATCGAGCTTCGCAAGTGCATAATTGTTTTCGACAAGTTCAATTTTTTGAACTGTAGGTTCAAGAAATATTTCAGTGTAGTTAACATTTTCATAATCAATCATTCTAGTATATCCCTTAATTGTTGCGAAAACAGGCTCAGGTATTTCACCCTCAAACTGAAAATTTCCGTTTTTTAAAAAGGCAGTATCGCGTATAAATTTTCCGAAACTATTAGTGTATGCCAGTATAATATATCCAGTATCACGATTATTGACTATTCCCTTGAGTATAAATTTATTTACACTTAGGTTTTGAGAGTACGTCATTGCGACATACATACAGCATGCTGTTAAAATAAATGCTTTCATTCTAAAAAATAAGGTTCATAATTTTAGGCACTTTGTTAGAATCAAATTTAAATAACCCCACATCAACTCTACAAACTCGTGTAATAATTTTGAAAATAAGGTATAGTTTAACTCTTCATATTTTAAGTAATAAATATAGTCAGAGCAAAATAGAATTTTTATTTTGCTCTGACTGTTACATCTAAGGAGTTTGGCACATTTTATCTTGTCCTGGTTTACTTCCAGAGCCATTTCCTGCGTCATCGCAAGTTCCGCATGAACCAGAACAAGTGACACCAGTTCCTGTTCCACAATAAACATTACAACAACCGCCAGATGCACTAGAACCACAATTCGCTCCCCCAACGATTTTTTTCATAGCATTTCTGCTCAATTGGAGTCCAAAATTTTTCATTTTTTGTTTCATAAATAAAATTTTTCGCTATTCCTTTTTTAAAATAGCAATTAAGAAATTTTCTGTCAGCTTTAAGCATCAGCAGATAATTGGCTCACCCAACTACTTATTCGTCAATAAGTATAGTACCATCGGGCTTTTCTTGTCGGGTACTAAGCGAGAAGAAATATTTTTCTTCTTCTAAGAGATAAAATAGCTTATATCTTTTATTTGATAAGTTTTAGGTAATTGGTAACCATTAATAAAAATGGTCGGTGTAAATTGAATATCAATCTCATCACACCATGCTTTCATTTTGCTAAGTTTTTCATTTTGTTTTATGAGTTCCCCATTCATAGGGTATTTAGCTGCAAAAGCATCATAGTCTTTTTGAGATGCTAAATACCAGTCGTCCAATGCTTGATATGTAATATGTTCATCTCCTTTTTCAGCAATAGCTAATAAATGTTTTACCGGCTTTGCAGCCCTATCATTTTCATTATTGGTGGCAGTAAAAATAATTTGGGCTTTTACTTCAGGATTTTGTTCTATAATTTTATCTAATTCTGGATGTGCTGTTGCGCAAGGTCCACAATAAGGGTTGCACACCTTAACAATGGTATGTTTGGCTTGGGGGTTGCCAATTGTTATGCCTAAGCCATCTGTTGAATTGTCAATGATAGATGGTTGTTTATACAGTAGTGACCAAAATACCTCATCATTATACTTTAATTGTAGGTAATTTCTTTTTTCGTATTTAGATGCTTGTACCCTTTTTAAAATAGGTTTCAATAAAAACCAAATGGTAATGGGTATGACTATTGCTAAAGCGATTGAAATTATATTGGAAGCTAGTATAGCTTTTATAGCTGGTAATGATATTTCGGAATTAATGGCAACTAACAATCCTTCTGAAAATAATACACCCTGCACCATTAAACAAAGTACACACCATTGTTTGGCTACCTTCGCTTGGTAATACAATGAGAAGATAATATAAGGCAGTGCCAGTAAAGAAAACAAACTCAATAAGGGTAATACTGTATTTATTCCCACAAAAGCTGCCACCAATAGAGACCCTGCAAAATAAATAAAGCCAACTTCACTCCATGTAATTAGCCCCCAAAGAGTTGCCGCTTTGGTATTTAATACTGCACTACAATTGGCTTTTTGTATACCCGAACAGATTTGTTTTAATAAGGGGTTACCCTTATCAATGTCGTACCAAAGAAGTAAAACTGAAGCTGCCAAACCTATTAATTTTGCTAATAAATACGTGGTAGCAACTAAAGTAACCGTACCATTTATATAAGGTATCAATATGGCAGCTAAAAGTACGAGAGGGATTAGTGTATAAAAACACTTTTGTACTAATAAGCGATTTAATTTTTTATGATAGTCAGGTTCCCCCGAAAACTCATTGGCTTCTGCTACCAAAATAGTCTCTGTCCATAATTTCAGAAACTCATCCTTAGTAATAATTTTCTTCTTCCCATTTTGGTTAATGATAGTTAGTTTCTCACCCATCAACTTTACTACTGTTACAAAAACTCCATTTTTATAGGTAGTAATAAATGGGATAGGTATTTCGTGCAATTTGTCAGCTACTGTTTGAATTGCTATGCTTTCTACTTTCCATTTTTGTAATGAATCTGAAATAGATAAAAAACTGGGATAATCAGGATGAGCTTGCAAGGTATCATTAATGGTATGCAGGTTAACTTTCACTTTCAGCTGCTTTAATAGAGCAGCTACCGCTAATACCTGGTTTTCATACAAGCTTTTAAATAATACACCCGATAGCATAATCTTAATTGAGTGATTAAACTTCCAAGTCATTCATGAAATGACCAAATTCATGTAGGGGCATATTTCTACCCTACTGAATGAATTACATAAAATCACCTATAAAATTTTGATTAGGGGTAGAAAATACCCCCCCCCTCTCTAATATTTAATTTAACATAATTCACATTCATATTTATGGAAATGGTTATATTTTGCGTCTAGCTATCAACCCCCATTGATAGTAAAATCATAAGATAAAAGAATTCGTAATGATATCGTTAATGATGTGCGATGATCATGTGATGCTACGCGACATGATATTGGGGGTTTTAGAAAAAGAACATGGATTTTCTGTTTGTGGAAGAGTACAAAGCGGTGAGGATTGTATTCGTCAAATTGAACAAGGTAGTATACCTGACCTTCTCATTTTAGACATTAGTTTACCCGAAATGCCGGGTTATGAAGTAGCCAGATACTTAAGAGAAAAGTTCCCGCAAATTAAAATACTGGTATTCTCAATTATCACTGATTATGCCGCTGTAAAAGCAATGATACGTTTTGGAGTTGATGGGTTTGCATTTAAAGATATTACGCCATCGTCTATCGCATCCATCATACATTCAATAATGGCTGGTGAAACATACTACCCTCCGGATTTTATGTTTACAGCCCAAGAAATTGAAGCCATAAAAACAACCGCGATTCCTTGGGCTGAACATATTACCCAAAGAGAAATGACGGCAGTAAAATTATTAGCGAAAGACTTGTCAAGAAAACAAGTTGCCTATCAAATGGGTATATCACCATCTGTTGTAAACAAAAAAATTGACAATATTTTCAAAAAAACTGGACATAGAACCACTCTTTCTGTTGTTGATTTTTTAAAAAGAGTAGGAATTTTATCCTGATCGAAAAATACACTATAGTTTATTCCATAAGGCTTAACCACTTTCATATTCCTCCGTTCCATATTTCTTATTCTACATTTATATTCTCTCACCTTTTCTCAAACAACCACCATAATCTCCTTCTCGGCTTCACGGTATAGTTTTTTCGGACATAGGTTTTAATATAGTCCATGGCTTCGTTCACATCATCCGTGAGGAATAACAACTTTTTATCTTCTGGTGAAATGGTGCCATGTTTCGCCATATCATCAATACTGTCTAGTAGTGGCTGGAAATAGTCTTTTCCCAATAATACAATCGGAAAATCATTGATGACTTTGGTTTGTGCGAGTGTAAGTGTTTCAAAAAATTCATCCATCGTACCAAATCCGCCCGGCATGATGATAAATGCGTAGGAATATTTTACCAGCAACACTTTTCTGATAAAGAAGTAGTCAAAAGTGATCCATTTATGCATATATGGATTGGGATATTGTTCAAATGGAAGCTTAATATTACACCCCACAGATTGTCCGCCACTCTCATAAGCTCCCTTATTGGCTGCTTCCATAATACCCGGGCCACCACCGGTCATAGTAGTAAATCCAAGTTCTGCAATTTTTTTTCCGACCTCGACTGCCTGCTGATAATAAGGATGATCTTCTTTAAAACGCGCAGATCCAAATACAGTAATACAAGGGCCTACAAAGTGAAGCGTACGAAAACCTTTGATAAACTGGCGAAAAATTTGCCAAGCAAAAGCCAACTCATTGATCCTGGGCTTCGGTCCATCTAAATACACGGACTTTTGTGCGGGAATAATCCTTTCTGTTTTATTCATATCTATCCTTATATTGATGAAATTTCAAATTAGCACAAAATTTGCTGTTATCACTCATAGTTAAATATCCTTAACAGTTTTATGAGAAAATTATATTGTATCCTTTTATCCCTTCTGATACTCCAATCTGGCTTCTCACAAAGAACCGTCATATTGGAACAGTTCAGAACTTTTTCAATGGTAGGTCCAGTCATGAGTTATCTGAATCATGGTGATACAAGAAGAACTGTGGTACAACAATTGAACGAGCAACTATTAAAACATAAAAATGCTCAACTCGCTGATACAAGCCTGCGTATCATTCGGTTACCGGATCTAAAAAATATTACTAATTCCACAGCTCCTTTTACAACATCCGATACCTCTGCATGGCATATGTATCTTGATCTGTATGAATTTGAGACCAACACTTTTTATTTTTCACAGCTTGAGTATAAAGAAGATTCTTTATTGTTTAAAAGAACTGCTTCCGTATTCCAATTAGGGATATTATTGACCAATGCTTCAAAAGAGATCATCCTGAATGAAGTCATGACCATTTGTGTAACCAGAGGTAATAGTAGTGGGTTTGGTATCATGGCTCTTACCCCTTCGGTTGGAAATAAAGGGTTTACAGATATGCTCAACTTATCCATTGGTCGTCTTTTAGATCCTGAAAATAAAATTGGTATGATTGAAATAAAAGCTGCTCCCGTATTTTATGCAGATAATTTCATTCTCCCTGAGATCCATCAGTCTCCTATCATTCAGGTGACGATCAAAAAAGATATTGCATCCTTTAGAATTGATAATACAGATGAAATCATTCGCATGGGTGAGCCTTTTTATGAACAGTTGATTTACAAAGGAAAAAATAAGAATATAGACGATTCTTCGATTATAGGTAGAGCGATCATTAAAAAAGAAAGACAACTTAACTCCGATTTTGTACAACTTAGACAGGAAAGCAGGGATGTGGTAAGAGATAAGAACTATACATTAAAAATGTTTATTGAAATTAATCCACACTTTAATTATTTGAATGAAGATGAAGCTTTTACCAGCTTTATGCATGAGAGAATTCATAGTTTGCAATTGAATGGAGATACCATAGCCAAGTTCATTATTACCAAAAATTTAGGTTTTGCGGACAAAAAGATCTATCTGAATAAAGTTAGCAATGGATATGATAGTACTTCTGTTTTCACTTTTGAAGAAAGGGATATTGTTAGAAACTTATTTTGTGAGTATCAGATCAACGGTATGATCGGTGATAAATCTTTTTTTATCCGTTGTTATGATAAAAATATGCTCAAAGAGTTTATTTATGATCATAAAAGAATCGCTGTAGCGCGTGGTCAATTTTTACCCGAAAGAATTGCCATTTTTGATGCATCTTTAAACAAAGAAATATTGAATCAGTTAATGATAATTGGGTTTTCCCGTTTCTTCCGATAAATCAGAGAGCTATGCGTATCATTTCATATAATGTCAATGGCATCAGAGCCGCCATGAAAAAAGGGTTTACAGATTGGCTAGCAACCAATCCGGCGGATGTTATTTGTTTGCAAGAAACAAAAGCCAATCAAGAAGATGTTGATGTAAGTGCCATTGAGAAAATGGGCTATCAAACATTTTGGTATTCTGCTCAAAAAAAGGGTTATAGTGGTGTTGCCATTTTTACCAAAATAAAACCTGATCAAGTACTTTATGGGAATGGTATTGATCAAAGTGATGCTGAGGGAAGAGTGATCAGTGCTGATTTTGGAGATATTACCCTCATCAATGCGTATTTCCCTTCCGGTACCAGTGGGGATGAAAGACAAACCTATAAATACCAGTGGCTGGATGAATTTTTTACGTACGTACAAGAGTTGAGAAAAAAAAGAAAGAAATTGATTGTAACCGGAGATTACAATATTGCGCATACTGAAATTGATATCCATGATCCAAAGGGTAATAAAAAGTCATCTGGATTTTTACCGGAAGAACGCGCGTGGATGGATCAGTTTTTAGCCAATAAATGGGTAGATACCTTCCGCCACCTTCATCCTGAAACTACCGGTGCTTATTCCTGGTGGAGTCAAAGATTTCCGTCGGTAAGATTACAAAACAAGGGCTGGAGAATCGATTATATCAGTATTACAGATACACTAACTCCACAATTGAAAGCAGCTGCTATTTATCCGGATGTGAAACACAGCGATCATTGTCCGATTTATGCAGAGATCATCTAATACTGATACAAACTAAAAAAATCAACCGTGTATATCTATAATGTAACCATTCAATTAGCCTGGGTCATTCATGAAGACTGGCTGCAATGGATGAAAACCAAACATATTCCGGAAGTAATGGCTACCGGTTGTTTTACCGATTTTCGTTTTGTGCGTGTACTTGAAATGGATGAAACTGAAGGACCTACTTATGCCACCCAATATTTTGCTGCAACCAAAGAAGACTATGATCGTTACATCGCCCACCATGCCGCTGCCTTACGAAAAGATGCGTTGGATGTTTGGGGTAATCAATTCGCAGGTTTTCGTTCTTTAATGCAGGTTGTGAATTGAGTGTGGATAGTTTTGCAAATTCATTTTGTCTATCACAAAACTTCGCTATATTGCTCTGAAACCCGCTTCGGGACTGCTTTTCAGCAGAAATCTCCTGAAACCATTGATAATAAAGGGTTTCAAGAGATAATGGTGTTGAAACATGCAATGTACAATTGGTACGAAATCGGCTGAAATGCTTGTTGGCGAAGGGTTTTAAGGAATCAGAAAAAGAAGATAAAGTTGTAAAAATATTTTGCTATTTGATAAAAGCGAATAAATTTGTTTCTCTTATTAAAATACATCTAAAAACACATCTATGAACAAAGCTGAATTAATCGCGCAACTCGCAGAAGATGCAGGTATCACCAAAACTCAAGCTAACGCTGCTTTAGATTCTTTTGTTGATACTGTAACTAAAACCCTGAAAAAAGGTGATAAAGTTACTTTAGTAGGTTTCGGTACTTTCTCTGTATCTAAGCGTGCTGCTCGTACAGGTCGTAACCCTCAAACTGGTGAGACTATCAAGATCAAAGCTAAAAAAGTTGCCCGCTTCAAAGCCGGTAAAGAACTGAGCGCTAAGATCTAATCTAAGCCTCCAAAAAGAATTGAACCCCGCTTTCGCGGGGTTTTTCTATTTTTGCAGCTCACTATTTATCAATTTAAACATAATTACCATGGGTAGAGGCGATAAAAAAACCGCTAAAGGAAAGAGATTCAAAGGTTCATTCGGCAAAAGCCGTCCGGCCAATGCAAAAGCTACGGCTGCAAAAGCAAAGAAAGCAGCTGCGAAAGCTTCTTAGGATCTTTGATTTTTTGATCTTTGATTTTTTGATTTGGTTGAAAAGCTAATGGCTTTTGTCAATCACAGATCAAAAAATCAAAGATTCAAACTTTCCTCCCCGCAATTTCCTCCAACGCAAATACCAGCTTGTCTAAATCTTGTAGTCGGGTGTATACGTGTGGTGTGACTCTTACACAACTGATGTTTTCCCAGACGATACCGACGGTATGAATTTTATAGGTATTGAACAATGCCTGATCCAATTCGGCGGGTGTCATACCATCAATGGATACACCACAAATAGCACAAGCATATTCAGGCTTGAATGAAGTGTGTATTTTTACTTTAGGAATCGCTCTTGCTTTTTCAGCCCAATAATTTTTCAGGTAACGAATTCGTTCTTCCTTTCTTTTAGCTCCTATCGCATTGTGAAAGTTCAATGCCTCACCTATTCCCTGTTCTATCGGAAAGCTTCTGGTACCAAGGGTTTCAAACTTTCTGATATCATCACTCCTGGGTTTATCATTACAAACCAAGGGCCATATCTTTTCTATTTTTTCTTTCTTGATCCATAACATCCCACTCCCGATCGGAGCGCTGAGAAATTTATGTAAACTGGTGCCGAAATAATCACATTCCAAGTCGGGTATTTTAAAATCAAGTAACCCAAAAGAGTGAGCACCATCCACAATCACTTCCAATCCACGCCGATGCGCCATCTGTGCAATCTTTTTCACCGGAAGAATTTGTCCGATCCAGTTGATGATATGTGTCAGGTGTAAAATCTTTGTTTTTGGAGTGATGGCTTTTTCAAATGCTAATACAATGGCATCATCATTTTCGATCGGAAAATCAAAACTGATTTGTGTATAGACAATCCCATCACGCAGCGCTCTTTGCTTCCAAGCCTGGATCATATTCGGATAATCTTGCAGGGTGCCAATCACTTCATCTCCCGCTTTCAGATCCAATCCAAAAATCACAGTATTCAATGCTTCAGTAGCATTTCTATTGACTGCAATTTCTTCGGGAGAACAGCCCGTCAATGTTGCCAGCTTATAACGCAAAGGCTCACGTCCCTGGTCTAAAATGCGCCACATGTAATAGGACGGACCTTCATTGGATAATTGATTGAACCTTTCTACTGCTTCCTGTACCACCCTGGGAGAAGGACTGACCCCTCCATTGTTGAGATTGATCAGATTGGGGTTCACCGTATAAGATTGTTGAATGACTGTCCAATAATCTTCGTCTGTAGCCGTTTGTTCCGGACTAAAACCAGCCACTCGGTTTTGCTCAGACTCCCATTCAGCGGCATGTAATTGCTGAAACAGACTATTGGCAGAAAAAGCCCCGGCCAGGAGCCCGATCCTTTGTATAAAATCTCTTCGTTGGTTCACGGTAAAAGGTTGAACAAGAAAGATAATGAAGGGAATTCAAAAGTCAAAAGTGAAAAGTCAAAAGAAGATGATATATGTTATTTTACCACAGAGGTTCACAGTATTTTTTTGACTTTCGACTTTTCACTTTTGACTTTCAACTTATCCCTACCTTTGTATAAACTTTCCGGTATGAAACAGCAGGGATGGAAGATGATGGTTTTTTTAGGTGTCTTGGTGCTAATCAGTCAGTTGGCAGATGCACAATGCTCTATTTGTACCAAAACGGCTTCACAGTTAGGTGAAGGACCTGCTAAAGCATTGAATTCAGCTATCATTTATCTGGCAGGAGCCCCATTGGCTATTATGGGATATATTGGATGGAGATGGTGGAAAAGAGAACAGGATGTAATAAAAAGTGAGGAACAAACTTCTACTAAAGGTTAAGGCGTCTCTACCAGATCTTCATTAATAAATACCAAGTTTTCATCGGAGATAGAAAAAGAAAAATTGTATTTGCTAATGGCCGCAAATACAGCTTTGGAGCATCCTTTTTTCATTTGATCATGCAACTCTATTACAATTGCCTTTGTTAAAGGCAACCAATACTCATAGTTGCTTTCAAATACTTCCTTTTCAGAACCCTCTATATCAATTTTTAATAGATCAATATGATTCCATCCTTGCTCACGCATGATAGTATCAATACAAATAGCAGAAATTGAATTGGGGTCATTAGGGGATGTTTCCTGAACCATAAAGGAGTTTTTTATTGCTCCATGATCCACTATAATTAAATGAACATCTTTATTCCACAAGCCTTTAAGTAAAGGCTTTACATTAGAATAAGATTCAATGTTCTTCGATAAAACTTCAAAATTTTCTTTACTTGGTTCAACTGCTACAATTGAGCAATTGGAATATTTTTGCGAAAAATAAACAGAAGCCAAACCAATATTAGCGCCTGCATCTATTATATTTCGTACTTCAAAGGGGAAATTAATATTATACTGATTTCTTAAAAAGACTTGATCAAAAGTAAAATAGTCAGTTGTTTTGGGTCGCAAATAAAAAGGGCCTTTATATTTTGAAGCCCTTAATACTCCATAAGGCTTTAGTTTAACCTTTATATAAAGTTTGATTGCATCAATTAACCCGAATGCTTTAGTCATTTTTTTGAAACGAGATGACATAGATACCTATTATAATGATTATACGATAATGCAAAGTACAACATAGCATCTTGATCTTTCAATATTTGGTTAAACTAAACATTATAGCTTATTTTGTTATTAATATTATAGCCGTTTGGCATCAGAAATGACACAGCACCCCGCATTAGTTAGTATTGTAATTCCTTGTTATAACCATGGAAAATATCTTCAAGAAGCATTGGATAGTATAGATTACAATAAAATCAACTACGGTGTTGAAATTATTATAGTTGATGACGGATCTTCTGATCATGAAACACTTCAAAAATTAGAGAGTCTAAAGCAGCTCAATTATACGGTTATTCATCAAATCAATGGAGGGCCTGGCAAGGCTCGCAACACTGGAATAAATGTTGCGGCTGGGAAGTACATTCTACCATTAGATGCTGACAATAAAATAGATCCTAATTACATCAATAAAGCCATTCCTATATTAGAAAAAAATCAGGCCGACATTGTATACGCTGCTCCAATTTTTTTTGGAGACACTTCAAATAAGAAGCGTCAATTTAAAGTTCGCCCATTTGATGATTTAGGGCTTGTTACAGGAAATTGTGCAGATGCCTGTGCAATATATAGAAAAGAAGTATGGATGAAAAATGGTGGCTATGATGAAGTCATGCCTTATTTTGGATTTGAAGATTGGGATTTTTGGATTACTGCATCAAAAAATAACTTCACTTTTCATTTCATCAATGAGAAGTTATTTTTCTATCGTATTGATAATAACTCAATGATTACGCAATTCGACAACAAAGAAAGAAGTGTTTTAATTCATCGCTACTTAGCAAAAAAGCACTCTGATTTCTTTTTGGAGAAGCTAGTAAAAATTACTTATATCAGAGAACGATACTTTTATGATCTATTGCGCTTTCCAATAACACCTATTGTTTATTTACTATACTGGTTAGGTATACTTGAAAACACAACATTAAGGGCAAAAAAGAAATATTCACACTATGAAGTCAATAAAAAATTAGTTTGATAAAATAGTAGCAGCAAATGGTAATTGAAAAAAGACATTTGAATAAAAGTGATCATAAAGAAGAGTACATATTCTCTATTATGATACCTAGTTGGAATAATTTGAATTACCTGCAGCTTTGCATAAACAGCATTCGGAAAAACTCCTATTATCCACATCAACTTATTGTTCATATAAACGAGGGTTCTGATGGAACTTTAGAATGGATTCAATCACAACCCGATATCAGTTATTCATACAGTACTGTTAATGTAGGCGTTTGTTACGCACTCAATAGCTGTAGAACATTGGCCATAACAGATTATTTATTGTACATTAATGATGATATGTATGTTTGTCCCAACTGGGATAAACCCTTACTAGATGAAATAAAAAAAATTGGGCACAAATATTTTTTCCTTTCAGCAACAGCCATTGAAATCAAAGCCCAGAGCAGCTGTTCTATTCAGAAAAATTTTGGAACATCCATTGATCAATTTCAAGAAGAAACACTCATTGAAGAATTCGCCACTATTCCATTTCACGACTGGCAGGGAGCTACCTGGCCACCCAATGTTGTACATAAAGATATATGGGATCTGGTGGGCGGCTATAGCATCGAATTCAGTCCGGGCATGTATTCCGACCCTGATTTCTCCATGAAACTCTGGCAGGTAGGTATCCGTCTGTTTAAAGGATTGGAAAAAAGTAGGGTGTATCACTTCGGATCTATTTCTGTAAAAAGGGTAAAACGTAATAAAGGCTATTACACATTTATTGCGAAATGGGGTATGACTTCCGGTACCTTATCGAAATATTATTTAAGAAGGGGCGCTAAATTTGACGGCCCGCTTTCAGAACAACAGATTCCTAAACTTGTACATATCAAGAACTTCTTCAAACGCTGTTGGAATGCGGCTTTTCAAAATGGTTAAGCATCTATTTTAAAGAACATTTTGATACAAAATAAGATCTTCATAAATGCTGATTTCTTTTTATAAGCTAGTATAACGTACCTGTATTTGAAAAAAGTACTCATACGTTTCCACCGGCTCCAAACATCTGTTTTTCGATAGGTTGTTGCGAGTATTTCAAACACCTTTTTTTGATCAGATAATGATGCAGGGCATTTCTCAAACAGCAATTGCATTCTTTTTCTGGCAATCTCTATTCTCGCGCGTTTTGTTGGCTTCTCTCTTCCATGCTGTCGGGTATTGGCTCCAATAGCATTGTGCGTGTGTTGTCTGTATTGAACCAATACTTCATTTACATATTGGATACCACCATAACAGGATGCTACAAATCCAAGCCAAAAATCGTGGGTTACGATGGTTGGAAAGGGCGTACATTTTTCAATCAACTCCTTTCTGAACAACATGGCATGTCCCGGAGCCCAAGCACCAATAGCATACATGAGACAATTATCGTACGTAAGTTGATTCTTAATATCAGACATTTTTTTGAGCAGCGACTCCCCTTTTTCATCTATCAGCATTGAATCACTATATACAGCGATATTATCTTGCAAGTGTGAAAGCAATGTTTCCAGTTTATGAGGCAGCCAAATATCATCTTGATCACTGAGAGCCACCAATGAACAAGTAGCATTCAGCATACCCCTTTCAAAGCTTTTGATATATCCGATATTCTCATCATTGATGAATAAACGAATTCGATCATCATGCGCATAGGTTTTGATGATGGCAACCGTATTATCAGTTGACCCATCATCAACGATGAGGATTTCTTTTGGAGCGTTGGTTTGTTGAAGTATACTATCTAACTGCTGCCTGAGATATTTTTCCCCGTTATAAGTAGCCATCACGACTGAAATATCAGATGCAGTAAAAGACATAGGGTAGTATTACTGTTGAGTATAAGAATGAATAAAACTAAAAAGGTTAAATGTTCCTTCTGAGCGTAATGATGCGATCTTATCTTTTAAAACCTGCTTATTGATATCTTTCATACGATGTTGCTGAATTAATTTCCATGCTCTTTCTGTCAGCAACCAATCTTTTCTTTCAGAATGATGTACTTCCTGCTGGTGTTGCTCGATGGCAGTGGCGAGTTCTGCTAAGCCTGTTTTATCTGTTGCAATTGTTTTGATGACGGGTATCGCTGTAGTTGTCTGATGAAAAGCAGGGGCTAACATCATTCTTAAATTGCGTACAAAAGTATCTGCCTCGGGGCGGTCACTTTTATTCACAACAAAAATATCAGCGATCTCCATTAAGCCGGCTTTCATGGTTTGTACTTCATCACCTGCCTCGGGAACCACTACCACAACAGTAGTATCTGCCAAACCTGCAATCTCAATCTCACTTTGTCCAACTCCTACTGTTTCAACAATGATATGATCAAATCCAGCTGCTTGCATCAATGCAGTAATTTCAATAATATGCGGATGCAACCCTCCCAAAGATCCTCTGGTAGCCAACGATCTGATAAATACATTGGGATGATTGTACCAATCACTCATCCGTATCCGATCTCCTAAAACAGCTCCCAGATTGAAAGGAGAAGAAGGGTCTATACACAATACACCTACTTTTTTGTCCGCAAGCACCCACTGATGTATCAATGCATCCACCAATGTGCTCTTACCGGCTCCCGGTGGACCTGTAATGCCCGTAACAGCAGCATGTCCAACAGGTAACTTACCCAAAAATTGTTCATACCCCTCCACTTCATTCTCTACCAATGAAATACTTCTGGCTAGCGCTTTTGGTTCAGATAATGCTATTTGTTGTAATAATTGATCCCACATATTGTGATCGGTAGCTTAAATTTAAGTTTACTATTGCAAAAGAAAGTATTTGCTTCGAGAGTATCACCCATTCGTTGATATATCATGAAAAAAGCATGGCTACCCGTTCTACTGATGACTATCTCCCTTGCAGGGTTGTTATGGAGCCGCGCTATCCTGTCTTTATCTGCAGCTTTATGGGTTATCTGGTTGTTTGCCCATTCAAGAAAAGATATTGCTCAGAAAGAAAACAAGTCCTTACTCATCTGGGGAATAGCTCCTGTATTCATTGCGCTATTGGGCTGCTGGCAGAATGGTTTTGACAAAGAAGATCTTGATCATCTGCTTACGTTAAGCACTTATATCGTTGCTGCTCTTGCAGGTTCACTGATTGCAGTGAAACATCATCAAAGCGTGTTATTGAAATATTGGGTTTGGATGAGTGTGATCGCATTGAGTTATCCGCTTTTCTGGTACATTACTCATTATCAGGAAGCCTTGGTCAGGTATGGCTCAGGACAAACAGTACCGGTTTGGATGGATCATGATCATGTTCGTTTTGGAATATTTTTAGCGATCGCTTGCTTTATCAGCTTTGTAATATACACAGAGCAAAAAATAATGCGACTGATCAGTTTATTTTTACTGGTAGCTATTTTACTACTCGCTATCCGAACAGCGTGGATCATGATACTGATTATGATTTTTGTTGCTACTCTGTTTATTTTGATAGAGGGTACCCGAGCACAAAAAAAACGATTGATCATAGGGATACTAGCCATATTCTTACTGGGCGCGATTACTTATCAGCTATCACCGGGCATACAACAAAAACTTGCCTATACTTTATACGACTGGCAACAGTTTGAGGCCGGCAAAGCCAACCCAACTTTATCTGATGCCACCAGAAGGGTGATCAATGGTGAAGCTTGGCAGCTGATCCAATCCGGACAAAATAATATAGGCTGGTCTGCTATTGATGATGTGATTAGAAAAAGTGTTCAGGCAAGTTATCCTGAACAAACATTCGACTTCGGATGGCCATTTAATCAATGGTTGTTTTGGTGGATGGGAAGTGGGATTACCGGCTTAGTGTTATTCAGTATCTGGCTTCTTTTTCCGTTGATTCGAGGTATTCAAAAAAGGAATATGGCATTGAGTGCTGTATCGGCAGCCATTATGGTGTCTTGTTTGATAGAAACCAATCTTGCGTACCAATACAGTGTATGGATCCATGCATGGATCATCGCTTTATTATGGAACTATCCAACCGGTATTCTCAAAAAATCGACTATTTCAAAATCCGGTAATTACGAAAATCAAAAGGTCTGATACCAGTTAATTTTTCAAAGTAGTACAGCAGACTGTCTTTTAAAGAAAACTTCTTTTTAGTAATATCGAGTTCAACTTTCCAATTTTGTTTGGCAATTCTTTCATGCATAACAGCCGGGTGTGTACCCGTAAATTTTTGTAATGAATCGAATTCATCATAGTTCCAGAAGTCAGGCGACTTCATCATATCCTCCAGCTTTTGATCAGAATGCCAGAGCTTACTAAAGTTTTTTATTTTTTTCATCATCTGCTCCGGACTCTTTACCCAACCATAGTGATACACATAAGCATCTACGGGTTTTACCCATAGTTTTCTTTCACCAACTCTAAAGCCTTGCGCATCTTTATAAGAAGTAATTTTTTTATCATTTCGAATGATCCTTACTTCATGATCATACCATTTTCTACTGTCGCCTATATAATCATAGGTTCCATAAAAGTGTAGATATTTAAATACCAGCCCTTCTACGCGTTGATCATCTTTGTATTGTAAACAGGTCTTACGAATAATATCATGGTATTGCTCATGTATCGCTTCATCACCCTGTATATAAAATGCCCAATCACTTTCCGGATCAATCAATTGAAAAGCTTTATTGGTCTCAACTGCCAATACAGTACCACCTGTACGTAAATTTTTATCCCAAACAGAATGATGGATTTTAATCTTTGGGTCATTGATGGACTGCATGAGTGAAAGGGTAGCATCATCAGAATCCCCGATCAGAATAATCATTTCATCTACCACCGGTAAAATAGAGCGGATCGCTTCTACGATCGGATAATCATTCAATACCGCATTCTTGATAATGGTAAACCCCGAAATCTTCATAACACAAAGTAAAGAGGAAATAGATGATACAAGAAACAAAACACAAGTATTCAAGAAAACAGGGATATGAATCCTTAGACGCTATTTGTCGGATAAAGGCTATTTCCCTTATTTCGTATTGTATTGAAATACTATGACCAATTTTATTCCCATTTTCCCATTAGGTGTTGTTGTTTTTCCGGGTGAGCAATTGAACCTGCATATTTTTGAACCTCGGTATAGACAATTGATCCAAGATTGTTTTGGTGAAAAACGATCCTTTGGTATTCCCATTGTATTGAAGAATAATGTTTCTGAGATGGGTACATTGGTTACCATTACTGAAATTGTTCAAGTGCACAAGGACGGAAAAATGGATATCCGAACACGTGGAGAAAAGGTGTTCAGGATGTTGGAACTCGTAAAAACCATTCCCGAAAAACTGTATAGTGGCGCTATCGTTCATTATCCCGATAATGATGAAAGACAAAATAGTAAACTCACTGCTCAAGTGATTGCCGGTATCAGAGAGCTACATAAACTCATTCAGGTGAGTAAAGATTTTAAAAAATCAGATGATGAATTGTGCAGTTATGATCTGGCACATCATGCCGGACTTTCACTCGAGGAAGAATATGAATTATTGGGGTTGTTGCATGAATCACAACGACTGGAATATCTGAAACAACATTTATCAAAAGTTTTGCCTGTTCTTGCCGGCATGGAATCTTTAAAAGAACGCATACAACTCAATGGTCATTTTAGAGAACTGAAAGGCTTTAACTTTGACCTATAAACCCATCTATGTATACCAGCTTATGTTTTGATTTTGGCAATACGCGTTTGAAGTGCGCTGTATTTGAGGGTAAAGAACTCAAAGAAGTACTTGTGCTGGAGAATGATGATACCGATACAGTAGCTGCTATTCTGGATCAGTATCAACCCAAAAAAGCCATTCTTTCTTCAGTCATCAATCATCATTCCGGCTTAGAAACACTACTGTCTGAAAGAACAGGCTTTCATAAACTCGGACATACCAGCAAACTGCCTTTCACCACACCGGTAGGTAAGCCTGAAACAATTGGTGCAGACAGATTGGCCATTTGTGCTGCGGCAGTGGACCTATTCCCCAATGGGCATAACCTGGCTATCGGATTGGGTACCTGTATTACGTATAATTACATCAATAAGTCACGCGAATTTTTGGGTGGCAGCATTTCACCGGGTATGACCATGCGTTTCAGGGCTATGCATGAACAAACCGCCTTATTGCCTATGGTTGAGCCTGATCATCACTTCCCTTTGATCGGTTTTGACACCAAAACCAACCTCCAGAGCGGTGTAATCATGGGAATGGCTAAGGAAATTGATGGAATTATTGATGCTTATGCATTGAAATTCAACAACTTTAACGTGCTATTAACCGGGGGGGATATGGCTTTTTTTGTACCACATCTAAAAAACAGGATATTTGCCGACCCTTATCTAATTTTTAAAGGCCTGTATGCGATTTGTGAGCACAACATTACTGAGATTTAGTTTAACCATTCTGATCACCGGATTTACCCTGCTTCAAACGAACGCTCAGGAGAATTCACCCTTCACTCGTTATGGACTGGGTGAAACTTTCAACAGTTTACATGCGATCAATCGGGCTATGGGCGGACTCAGTGCTGCTTATTCTGATGGTATCAATAATAATGTGGGACAGGCGGTGAATTTTATGAATCCGGCTACTTATTCCAATTATTTCATGGTATCCTATGATATCGGATTAACCATCGATACCAGGAATCTAAGAAGTGAAAATCCATCTGGCAAGTTTCGATCTAATTATTTCTATCCATCTTATCTGGCAGTAGGTATGCCATTAAAAAGAACCAAAGGTCTGGGTATGGCATTTGGTATCAGACCTGTTACACGCATCAACTACTCAGTTGTGAACAGAGAAAGAGTAGCAGGTGATAGTCTTGCTACTATTTTTGAAGGATCAGGAGGATTGAATCAGGCATTTGTAGGAATTGGAAAAAAATGGAAAAACTTCAGTATTGGTTTTAATACCGGTTTCAATTTTGGAAGAAGAGAAATCTCTACTAAAAAGATTTTCTTGAGTGATACAGCTTTCTTTTTCCAGTCGAATTCATCTACCATTACCACTTTCAATAAGGCTTTTTTGAATACAGGTTTCCAATATGAATTCTTGTTAAAGAAGCGAGTGGATCAGAAAACAAATGTTACCAATAATTATTTTTTAAGATTGGGAGGTACTTATAGTCTGAATCAAAATATGTCTGCTTCTCAGGATCAGAAAAGAGAAACTTATACTGAATCTGTAGCCGGTGATATTACGATTGATACGGTTTCAGTTATTAATAATATTAAAGGGACTATTGTGCTACCATCCACTTATGCGGCAGGTATCACTTTTCATAAAACATCCAGTAATAACCGTGGTACTTTTGAAATGTGGTCGATAGGTGCAGAGTATACCAGCACGCAATGGAGCCAGTATCGTTTTTACAATCAGCCAGATCAGTTAGTGAATAGCTGGCAATTAAAAGTAGGCGCTCAACTCGCACCAGATCCGTTGAATGGTAGAAATTACTGGAGTAATGTGAATTATCGCGTGGGGGCTTTTATTGGTAAAGACTATATCAATCCGGATGGTAATGGCCTTAAAACATCAGGCTTTTCATTGGGTGCCGGATTCCCCATTAAGAAATGGAATAATTATGATCGTCAATTTACCATCCTGAATACTGCTTTACAATTTGGGAAGCGTGGTACAGGCGTAAATAATATCACTGAAAGTTATGCTCAGTTTACTTTGGGCATGAGCTTAACTGATATCTGGTTCCAGAAACGCAGGTATGATTAATCATCAGCAACATATTAAACACCTACTCACAGCCTGCTTGTTGGGCTGTGTTTTTTTATTGGCCTGTGAAAATGATGTCAATGATGTAAAAGCTTTAGGGAAAAAATTACCAGCCATCGAGGAGGGAAAAAACATCGAAAGCTTTTTAAGTCAGAATGGAAAAATTGGAGCTAAATTAACAGCACCTTTACTATTACGCTATCAAGGTGATAGCGCCAGAAAAACAGAATTCCCGAATTCTTTGTTCGTAGAGTTTTATGATGATAGCATGAAAGTAGAAAGCAAGCTATCTGCTAAATATGGCCGTTACTTACAAAATGAAAGCAAAGTATACCTGAGAGATCAGGTGGTCATTTATAATGTAAAAGGAGATACACTGTATTGCGACGAGTTATATTGGGATCAAAATCTGGCACAGTTTTATACCTCTACACCTGTTACTTTAATTCAAAACTATCCTTATAAACAAAAGGGAAGATATGCGAATGGATTTCGTTCCAATCAAGATCTAACCGACATCACCTTCTTCAACATTCAACCCGGCAGCTTTGCCATTGTTCCTGATAGCACTTTCAATCAATAAAAATTAATTTTTATTTGATAGACAGGCAACGTTTTACGTTTTGTATACATCATTAGTCCGTTGCATCATCAAACGATAAGCAACGATGTATTTTTTGATGTAAATATTCGTCTATGCGACTCCGTAAAATCCAATTATCATTAGTGCTTATTGTTTTGCTGTCATGTAAAGCTTACCGACCTGTTACTTATGTAGTTTTTAACAATGAGAGTAAGGAAAAAATAGATTTCAGTATTGTTATGAACGATCGAGAGAAAAACAAAAATCTCTCCCCCCGGCAATACCAGGCTAGACCCGGGTTACAAGAAATACCCGTAAGAGAATTTAGAAAAGGTATCTATGCCTTACAAATCAATACCCATAATGGCCAGCAATCCAAATCATTACCCTTGCGATTGGATAGCGATAGATGGGTAATGGTTACTTATATTCATGAAGATTCTTTAACCATACAGAAGAAGTTCGGAATTGTAGATACAGGTATGCTAAAGAAAGTTGCCGGGAAATACTCAGGTATCGATATGTATATCGAAAACAGACGACCCCCTAATTTATAAAACCGCGCATTACGATTGATTAAGCCGATCATTCAGGGTCTTTTATAAGAAAGACCCTGAATGATCGGCTTAATCTTTTATACCTATCAATCAAAATAATTAAATAAATTCATAGCTCGATTGCTTATCCAACCAACAACTGATTTTTATGAAAAAAAACTCCAAAAAGAAACAGCAAGAAATTGTTTCACAGGATGATTCTAGAAGAAAATTTCTCAAAAATGGTTTAACTGCTTTAGCAGGCTTTTACATTGTTCCTCGCAGTGTACTAGGTCGCGGTTTTGTTGCGCCGAGTGACAAACTTCAAATTGCCGGTATTGGCGCAGGGGGTAAAGGCGAGAGTGATATCTATAGTTTTTTCAAGAGCGGAAAAGCAGATATCGCCTTTCTCTGTGATGTAGACAGCAGACAAACCGGTAAAAGTCGAGAGCGGTATCCAAAAGCCAAAGTGTATGAAGACTACCGAGAAATGTTGGATAAGGAACATAAGAATATAGATGCGGTATCTGTTTCTACTCCAGATCATATGCATGCCGTACAAGCCATGGCTGCAATGCAACTGGGTAAACATGTATATGTTCAGAAACCATTGACACACGACATCTATGAAGCACGTATGCTTACCCAGGCAGCTCACCGTTATAAAGTGGTGACACAAATGGGTAACCAAGGTGCATCAGGCGATGGTGTTCGACAGTTGGTAGATTGGTACAATGCAGGTTTAATTGGTGATGTACATACGGTTTATTGTTACACAGACAGACCCGTATGGCCACAAGGTATCCAGTGGTCAAAAAATACGTTACCGGTACCAAAAGAGTTGAACTGGGATCTTTGGTTGGGTACAGCACCATATAAAGATTATGTAGACAATCTCGTTCCATTCAACTGGCGTGGTTGGTGGGATTATGGTACGGGCGCACTTGGAGATATGGCCTGTCATATCATGGCACCAGCATTTGCGGTATTGGGACTTGGTTATCCTGAATCTGCAGAATGTAGTGTAGCCAAACGTTATGAAAGAAACTGGAATGCAGTGTATGCACCTGAATGCGGACCTCTTGCTTCTCATATCATCTTAAAGTTCAAAGGACAGAACGGCAAACCTGATCTAACCATGCATTGGATGGATGGTGGTATTCAACCTGAACGTCCGGCAGAACTTGGACCTAATGAAATGATGGGCGATGGTGGTAATGGTACCATCTTCATAGGTACCAAAGGAAAGATGATGTGCGGCACTTATGGAGCGATTCCTAATTTATTACCAACCAGCTTAACCAAGACCACACAAGTACCTCAAACCATTGCCAGGGTTCCAAATGGTGATAATGGGCACTATGCAGCATGGGTAGAAGCTGCTATTGCCGGCTATGGTTCCGAAGCTGCTAAAAACCTCAGTTCTAATTTCGATGTAGCCGGACCACTTACTGAAAGTGTACTCATGGGTAACTTAGCGATTCGTAGTTATGACCTTCAGAAGAAAATGGAAAACGGACGTATCACATACCCAGGTCGTAATATTAGATTAGTATGGGATGGTCCGAACATGAAGATCACCAACTTCGACGAAGCAAATCAGTTTGTGAGAAGACAGTATAGAGAGGGGTGGAGTTTGGGAGTTTAAAAAACAGAAAATAAGGAATAAGAAATAGGAAATAAAAAAGGAATGAGGAATTGTAAAAAGCTACATTTTCTCATTCCTTATTTTTTATTCCTTATTTCTCTGTTTCTTCAGATTTCAAACTTGCTCATATACTCTGCATTCGCCTTTGCACTATCCATAGGATTGGTTCCGGTGAACGCTTCTTGTTCTACGATAAATGTTTTCATTCCATATTTAGATCCTTCACTTAAGATCGATTTGAAATCAATGGTTCCTTTTCCGATCTGGCAAGATTCATTCCCTTTATCTGTTTTGGTCAGGTCTTTTACATGACACAAACGGAAACGATGCGGATATTTTTTGAACCATGCTTTAGGATCTTCTCCTGCAGCAACCACCCAGTAAATATCCATTTCAAAATCTACCAAATCTTTATCTGTTCCTTCCATCATCACTACTTGTGGAACTTGTCCGTCTAATACTTTAAAAGAATAATCGTGATTATGATAAGCGAAACGAATACCATTCTTCTTAGCGATCTCACCGCACTTATTGAATTCATCATTGAAGCGTTTGAAATCATCGATTGATTTTTGTGGACCTTTCCATGGACAAATCAAATATGACATACCAATCTCAGCAGCTTCAGCAGCTTTTCTTTCAAAATCTACTGTATTGTTACAATGAGAAGAAACGATCTTCATTCCCAGATCATCCATGTATTTTTTGAATTCGGTATTCTTCATTCCCCAAAAAAATCCTTTTGGACCTTCAAAGCTTTCAATCTGTTTATATCCATAAGAAGAAAGTTTGGCAAGCGTGTCTTTAGCATCAGCAAACAATGCTTCTTTCACAGTCCATAACTGAATCCCAAAAGAGCCGATAGGTTTATAAGGAGCGAGCGAGCTTAAAAAAGAAGACGATTTACCTGCAAAAGGCAAAGACGCAGCCAGAGCTGCAAATCCCGTATTGCGAAGAAATTCTCTACGATTGGTTGACATGGTGATAAGTTTAAAGTGATGAAAAACAAAAGTGAAAGGTGAAAGGTGAAAAGAAAAAAATCCATTCACCTTTCACCTTTCACTTTTCACTACATTTAAGTTGCCCAAGCTTTATCCCCCTTATTATAAGGAATACAGCCTTCATATTTACCAGGTACCGCTACATAGCGTAATGCTTTGGTAGCACCTACTTCTGAAGTAAAGAAACCTAACAGTGTAAGCTCTTTCATCATTCGGAAATAATGATTCGGGTCTTCTGGTTTTTTATTTTGTTGGTATTCTTTGGCTTCTTTATCCAAGGCTACCAATAATTCATGACGTTGTTCGGGTGTACTCTCTATGAATGATTTGCCATTTTTTTGCTGGCTGGCTTCATTGAGTTTCTTGATTCCTTCTTTGAAGATGGTCTGGTCTTTTGCTTCATAACAATCAGCTACATACACAGACATAAATTCTCCAACCTTGGCTTCTTTAGCGCCCGGGGTACTGGTAGCAGGCAAAATGGTTTCTCCTACTTCATTGAGGAAACTGATATCGTCAGGCGAAAAGCTAATACCACTTTCGCTTCCACTGGATTTACAACCCATCAGGAAAGCACTGGAGCCAATAATGGTTCCACCAAGCAGCAAGGCAACGCTGGAAAGGGCTTCTCTTCTATTCATGGTGATGATTTTAATATTTTGTGAATGGTGAATTGTGAATGGTGAATACATTTGACAATTCACCATTCACAATTCACAAACATCATTACAAATTTTGTTTCTTTAATTCAGACACTGCATAATCGGCAGCTCTGGCTGTGAATGCCATGTATGTTAATGATGGATTTACACAGGCTCCGGATGTCATGAAAGCACCATCAGTAACAAATACGTTTGGTGCATCCCACACTTGGTTGTATTTGTTCACAACAGATGTTTTTGGATCATGCCCCATACGCGCTGTTCCCATTTCATGGATACCGCGACCAAGTACGCCATTGCCTTCATATCCTCTTACATCTTTTACGCCTGCATTGGTTAACATTTCAATAGCATCCGCTTCCATGTCTTTTCTCATTTTAAGTTCATTTTCTTTCAATTCACAATCAAAAGAAAGAACAGGAAGTCCCCACTTATCTTTTACATTTTTATCCAGTGTAATCTTGTTGTTATGATCAGGTAATACTTCACCAAAACCCATCATACCAAAAGACCAGCCTCCGGGTTCAGTCAATGCATCTTTAAAATCTGCACCAATACTTAATTCAGCCACATCACGACCCCAGCCCTGACGAGAAGCGCTTCCCTGATATCCGAACCCACGCAGGTAATCACGCTTATCACCAAACAGGTTTTGGTAACGGGGGATATAAATACCGTTGGCGCGGCGACCAAAATAGTATTTGTCTTCATAACCCTCTACTCGTCCACCCGCACCTACACCTAAGTGATGGTCCATTACATTGTGTCCAAGTTCACCACTGCTGCTACCTAAGCCGTCAGGCCATATATCTGTTGCTGAATTCATCAGGATCCATGCGGAGTTCAATGCAGAAGCATTTAGGAAAATGATCTTCGCATTGTAGGTATAAGTCTGATTTGTTTCCGCATCCAATACTTCAACCCCCGTTGCACGCTTTTTATCTTTATCGTATAATACTTTAGTAACGATGGACCATGGACGCAACGTTAAATTGCCCGTTTTCATGGCGGCGGGTAATGTTGAAGACTGTGTACTGAAATAAGCACCGAATGGACAACCCAACCAGCATTTGTTGCGATATTGGCAACTGGTACGACCCTCATGCTCTTTCGTAAGGTTCGCGGTTCTGCCGATGATCATGGTACGCTGATTCTTATAATATTCTTTCAGTCGTTTTGCAAGATCTTTTTCTACGCAGTTGAGTTCCATTGGAGGAAGAAAATCGCTATCAGGAAGTTGTGGCAAATTTTCTTTACTGCCGCTAATACCTGCAAATCGTTCTACATAAGTATACCACTTCTCAATATCCTTATAACGAACCGGCCAATCAACGGCAATACCGTCTTTGGCATTGGCTTCAAAATCAAAATCACTCCAACGATAACTCTGGCGCCCCCACATTAGTGAACGTCCACCCACATGGTATCCTCGGAACCAGTCGAAACGTTTTACTTCGGTGTATGGACTTTCCTTTTCATTTACCCAATAATCGAGATTGGTTTCATTCAAAGGATAATCGCGTTTCAACACAGGATAATCATTGATCATCTGTTGTGTTCTTCTTCCACGATGGGGGAAGTCCCATGCTTCTTTGTTGGCGTTCACGTAATCTTTGATATGCTCAATGTTACGTCCACGCTCGAGCATCAGTACTTTGAGCCCTTTTTCAGTAAGCTCTTTGGCAGCCCAGCCACCACTAATACCTGAGCCCACTACAATTGCGTCATAATTTTGATCGGCCATGGTCTTTTGTTTATGAAGGTTTGTTTGTTTTAGTTGATGGTCCATGGTCAATGGTCCATGGAAAAAAATCTCTACCATGGACTATTGACCATGGACTATAAGCCACCTCACACATCACACAACTGCACTGCTTTTCTCAATGATCCTATCTTGTCATTTCCCGTTGGTATGAATTCCTGTGCTACATATTGTTTGAATCCTGTTTCTACAATGGCTTTCATGATGGCAGGATAATAGAGTTCCTGTGTTTCATCAATTTCATGTCTACCAGGAACCCCTGCTGTATGATAATGACCAAAGTATTGATGATCTCTTTTAATAGTACGAATGATATCTCCCTCATTGATCTGCATGTGATAGATATCATAGAGCAACTTAAAATTAGGTGAGCCCAAACGCTTACACAATTCAACACCCCAGGCAGAGCTATCACACATATAATCTTTATGATCTACTTTACTGTTGAAGAGTTCCATCTGAATGATCACCCCTTTCTTTTCTGCCAGTGACATGATCTTTTTCAAGCCATCCACACAATTCTTCAACCCTGTCTCATCATCCATACCATTTCTATTCCCACTAAAGCAAATAAGATTGGTATAACCGGCCTTAGCTACCAGTTCAATATGTTCAGTATAATTTTTAATCAATACATCATGATACTGCGTATCGTTCCAGCCTTTTACCAAGCCAATCTCAGCGCCATTACACATGGTTGAGATGAGGTTATGTTTTTTGAGAATGTCCCACTCTTTAGGTCCAACCAGATCAATACCTACCAATCCCATTTCTTTCACAATTACACACAACTGATCCAGTGGAATATCATTGTAGCACCAGCGACAAACTGAATGATTGATATTGCCTTTGAGTGCCATAGGCGAAGACTTTTTTTCTGCTTCTAATGCAAAAGAAGGCACAGATGTAGCAAGAAGTGCAGATCCTGCAAGCAATTGTTTAATCGTTTTTCTTCTGTTCTGATCTGTTCCCATGATCGTTTTTTCGCAGGTAATAAATATAGGAATTAGTGTTTAAACAATAGCTATCGACAGAGAAAAAATGATTGTCGGTGGATACCCCATGAATAGGGGCGAATGGATCTGACTATAATGGCTTGCATAATCGTTGGTGTTAAGAATGAAAAACCTTATAAATGTAATTTTAATTTTTTCAACCCCTACTAAAATGTTTAACGCATGACAAAGTCTTAGACGATAAAACGAACAACTGTTCACTTTTATCTTTCCGTTTTAGTCAGCAAAATTTCGTCCGCTTCTTTTTTTTTAATAACCTTACATTTCTAAAATACTTTCAGCGCTTAATAACCGAAACCAAAAACGAATTGACATGAATCGTAAACTCAGGATGGGTATGGTAGGTGGTGGTAAAGATGCCTTTATTGGTGCCATTCACCGCCTTGCCGCTAACATGGATGGACTGATTGAACTTTGTTGTGGAGCCCTCAGCATCAATCCCGAGATCGCGAAAGACTCTGGTCGCTCTTTGTTTTTACCGGAAGACCGGATCTATCTGACTTATGATGAGATGATCACCAAGGAAAGTCAGTTACCCGCTGATCAGCGCATGGATTTTGTAACCATTGTTACTCCCAATTTCGCGCACTTTGCCCCTGCAATGATGGCATTGGAACATGGATTCCATGTAGTGATCGAAAAACCCATCGCATTTACCCTTGACGAGGCGAAACAATTACATCAAAAAGTACAGGAAACAGGATTGATTCTTTGTTTGACACATACATATTCAGGATACCCAATGGTAAAACAAGCCCGCGCCATGGTAACGGGCGGTGCATTGGGTAAGATTAGAAAAGTGTGGGTAGAATATCCACAAGGCTGGCTGAGCAAATTATCGGAAAGAGAAGGCAATGCACAAGCTGCCTGGAGAACAGATCCAAAAAAATCTGGTAAAGCAGGAGCTATGGGCGATATCGGTACCCATGCCGCACATTTGGCAGAATATGTAACCGGCTCACAAATCACGCATCTTTGTGCTGATTTGAATGCGATGGTGGAAGGACGTATACTCGATGATGATGGAAATGTTTTACTACGCATGAGCAATGGAGCCCGTGGTGTTCTCATGGCTTCACAAGTAGCCGCAGGCGAAGAAAATGCGTTGAAGATTCGCATCTACGGCGAAAAAGGTGGTATTGAATGGGCACAACATGAACCCAATACCTTACTTGTAAAATGGCTGGATCAACCTACACAAATTTTAAGAGCCGGTGGTAATTATGGTGATCGACTCAGTTCTTTTGCAACGTCTAATTGCAGAACTCCCGGCGGACACCCCGAAGGTTATCTCGAAGCTTTCGCGAATATCTACCGAAATTTCGCACAAACACTGTCTGCAAGGATCGATGGTACCACTCCTACTCCCGAAATGTTGGACTTCCCCAACACACAAGACGGATTAAGAGGCATGGCATTCATCGACAATGTAGTAGCATCCGCCGCCTCAACAGAAAAATGGACGGAATATAAGATATGAGGAAGTGAAAAGTGAAAGGTGAAAAGTCAAACGGTTTCACTTTTCACCTTTCACTTTTGACTTTTGACTTTTCACTTTTGACTTAATCATCATGACAACAATCAAAGGACCCGGAATTTTTTTAGCTCAGTTCATGGGTGATCAGGCACCATTCAATTCTTTGGACAGCATTTGTAAATGGGCGGCATCATTGGGTTTTACGGGTGTGCAAATTCCTTCCTGGGATGCTCGTTGCATCGATTTGCAAAAAGCAGCAGAAAGTAAAACCTATGCTGATGAGATTAAAGGTATTGTACAATCTGCCGGATTAGAGATCACGGAATTATCAACCCACTTACAAGGTCAACTCGTTGCAGTGCATCCTGCTTATGATGTATTGTTTGATGGCTTTGCTCCTGAATCTGTTCGCGGTAATGCCAAAGCCAGAACAGCATGGGCTGTTGAACAATTAAAATATGCAGCCAAAGCATCTGCTAATCTGGGATTGAATGCTCATGCTACTTTTAGTGGTGCATTGTTATGGCATACCGTATATCCATGGCCACAACGTCCGGCCGGATTGGTTGAAACTGGATTTACAGAGCTTGCCGACAGATGGAAACCCATTTTGGATGTATTTGATGAGCAGGGTGTAGACCTCTGTTATGAAATACATCCGGGCGAGGACCTGCATGATGGTATCAGTTATGAAATGTTTTTGGAGAAAGTCAATCATCATCCAAGAGCCTGTTTATTGTTTGATCCATCCCATTTCGTATTACAATGTTTAGACTATCTCAGTTATATCGATCATTATCATGAACGGATTCGTATGTTTCATGTAAAAGATGCCGAATTTAATCCCAATGGAAAACAAGGTGTGTATGGCGGGTACCAAAACTGGATCAATCGCGCAGGAAGATTTCGTTCACTGGGAGATGGACAAGTAGATTTTAGTTCCATCTTCAGCAAATTGGCTGCTTATGACTATAAAGGCTGGGCAGTGATGGAATGGGAATGTGCCATCAAACATCCGGAGACAGGTGCTGCGGAAGGTGCACCCTTTATTAAAAAACACATCATCCGCGTAACCGACAAAGCCTTCGATGATTTTGCCGGCACCGGATCAGATGAAAACTTTAACCGAAGAATTCTGGGAATCAATGAATAACTTAGCAGGATAGCAGATAGCTTATAGTTCATAGCGAATCGCAATAACTTTTTTTCCATCTATACGCTATGAACTATAAGCTATCTGCTAACCTCACTCATCACCAAAACAAATACACCGTGAAAAAGTACTTAGTATCCCTTTCCATGTTAGCGATTCTGGCTGCATGTGGAGGAAATGAAGAGAAAAAAGAAACAGCAACAACTGCTACAACCGCAACTGCAGCTGCAGATGACCTGAGCAGTAATCCAGATTATGTAAAAGGATTGGAGCTGATCGGAAAATCAGATTGTTTGACTTGCCATAAAGTAAGTGATAACCTTATCGGTCCATCTTACAAGCAAGTAGCAGAGAAATATGAAAATACAGAAGAGAATGTGGCAATGCTTGCCGGAAAAATCATCAAAGGAGGACAAGGTGTTTGGGGTCAAGTACCTATGACAGCACATCCTACCATTAGTGAAGACGATGCAAAAGCGATGGTGAAATATATTATGCTCTTAAAGAAATAATTATGATACAAACCTGGATCACCGCCGCATTGTTAAGTACCATGTTGTTTTGTGGTACAAGCTCCGAACATGATACCACCATGAATAGTGTTCAACAAAAAGAAGAATGGATATCCTTATTTGATGGAAAAACAACCAAGGGTTGGAAAACTTATGGTAAGGAATCTATCGGACAAGCATGGAAAGTGGTAGATGGAACGCTGCATTTAGATGCTTCTGATAAAACAGACTGGCAGTCGAAAAGAGGGGGTGATATTATTCATGAGATGGAACTGGAAAATTTTCACCTCAAGCTAGATTGGAAGATCGCTAAAAACGGGAATAGCGGTATTATCTTCTGGGTACAAAATGATCCTTCCAAATACAAATACGTTTGGTATACCGGACCGGAAATGCAGGTGCTAGACAATGATGGACATCCAGATGCAAAGATCGATAAACACCGTGCCGGTAATTTATATGATCTGATTGCTTCAACAGAAGGTGTTACCAAGCCTGTTGGAGAGTGGAATACTGCTGAGATCATTTGTAACAAAGGCAAACTGGAGTTCAAATTGAATGGTACTTCCATATTATCAACCACCTATGGTGATGAGCAATGGAATAACTTAATTGCGAACAGTAAATTCAGATCCATGCCTGCTTTTGGTAAAAACTTTAAAGGACATATCGCTTTACAGGATCATGGAGATAATGTGTGGTTTAAGAATATTGTGGTGAGGAAGCTTTGAGCTACAGGCTGCAAGCTTCAGGCTACAAGGGTTTATAAAACATCCGCTTTCTTTAGAGCGGATGTTTTTTTATATTAGCTAATGACTAAGCAAGACCCTCGTATTGATGCATATATTGCAAAAGCTGCTCCTTTTGCGCAAGTTATTTTACAACATATCCGGAAGTTGGTGCATAAAGCTTGTCCGGATATCACCGAAACCATGAAATGGAGTTTCCCGCATTTTGAATACAAAGGAGTGGTATGCAGCATGGCAGCTTTCAAACAACATTGTGCTTTTGGCTTTTGGAAAGCATCCATCATGAAGGACCCGAATAAAATCATGCAGATCAAAGACCGTGGTGCGATGGGACATTTTGATAGAATTACAACTGTTAAAGACCTTCCGGCAGATAAGATCATGATCGCATATATCAAAGAAGCGGTGCAGTTGAATGAAAAGGGTATTAAGCTCCCTGCTAAAACAAAAACTACTCAAAAAGAGATTGTAGTTCCGTCAGATATCATTGCAGCATTGAAAAAAAATACCAAAGCCAAAAAAGTATTTGAAGCTTTCTCCCCATCGCATCAAAAAGAATACATCGAATGGATTACAGAAGCCAAAACAGAACCCACCCGCATCAAACGCCTCAACACCATGCTAGAGTGGTTGGAAGAAGGCAAGGACAGAAACTGGAAATACAAGTGAAATAGTGGATAGCGAATGGCTGATCGCAGATAGCAGATATTAGATATGTTTCAGTTTATATAGTATTTTTACCCTAGTCGGTCAATAGTCAATAGACCATGGTCTATTGACTATTGACTTTTCACCTTTCACTTTTCACCTCCCCATGCTCCCCGAATCTCACGAATATTTCATGCAGCAAGCGCTTAAAGAAGCTCAATTGGCTTTTGATGCGGATGAAGTTCCGGTGGGTGCTGTTGTGGTGATGAATCATAAGATCATTGCGCGCGGACATAACCAGGTGGAACTACTCAACGATTCCACTGCTCATGCAGAGATCCTCGCACTCACTTCAGCATACAGCAGTATGGGTAGTAAATATTTACCGGATGCAACCCTGTACGTTACCCTAGAACCCTGTTTGATGTGTTGTGGTGCCTTGTATTGGGGCAAAATAGGGCGCATCGTATATGGCGCCAGTGATGAAAAAAATGGATTCCATAAACACCTCATCGCCAACCACTCCCCTTTTCACCCCAAAACAGAAGTTATTAGTGGTATCCTGAAAGATGAATGTGCATGGTTGATGAAGAATTTTTTTCAGCAGAAACGATAGGAAAAGCTACAAGCTTCAAGCCGCAAGCTACAAGAGAGGGGGGTAATTATTTACTTGCAGCGTGTAGCTTGAAGCTTGCAGCGCAAAACAGCTTTCGATTTAAGAAACAATTCATCTCCATTCCCCCTAACAACAGTAAATTTGTACCTCCTATTTAATCATTTAAAAAATCATAGTTATGGCATTTACTTTAGCAGCATTACCGTATGCACACGAGGCGTTAGAGCCACATATTGATACTACTACCATGCAAATTCACCATGGAAAACATCACCAGGCATATGTAGACAACCTGAATAAAGCAATCGCAGGAACTGAACATGAAGGCAAATCATTGGAGCAACTGGTTGCTGCTGCAGGATCTATTAGTCCGGCAGTAAGAAACAACGGTGGTGGACATTGGAACCATACTTTTTTCTGGGAAAGTTTAGCTCCTAATGCAGGTGGCGCTCCATCTGGCGCTTTGGCGGATGCCATCAATGCAGCTTTTGGTTCTTTCGATGCATTCAAAGAAAAGTTTGCCAATGCCGGTATGACTCGCTTTGGAAGTGGTTGGGCTTGGTTGATTGTAAAAGATGGTAAACTGGAAGTGAGCTCTACTCCTAATCAAGACAATCCGTTGATGGATGTTGCCGAAGTAAAAGGAACTCCCATTTTAGGTGCTGATGTTTGGGAACATGCTTACTACCTCAAATACCAAAACCGTCGCGCTGATTATCTTGCTGCATTTTGGAATGTAGTGAACTGGAATAAAGTGGCTGAACGTTTTGCAGCAGCTAAGTAATTCTTTATAAGCTGCAAGCTACAAGCTTCAAGCTGCACGAATATTTCTATCCCTTTCGTGCAGCTTGAAGCTTGTGGCTTGCAGCCTTTTTCACACCAAATAATCAATCATGAAATCACTCCTCACCATTCTCACTGCCATTGTATTCTTTACTGCCTGCTCTTCTGATCAAAAAAGAGTAGTGGTTTTTAGTAAAGGAACTGCTGAGATCAATACAGAAACCAAAACCATCAAAGCCACAGATGGTGCCGGACATGAAGACAAAGCGGTTGACTTTGTTGGAAAGAACATAGAACTCACATTGAATACTCCTTCCGGAGAAGCGAAAGTGACTTTAACAGAAAATGGTTACTATGTGGTGAATGTAAAGAGTGATACCATCATTGGTAGTCAGGTGAACTATACCGATCCACAATTGGCCAATCAACTGATCACACAAGAAGCACTCAAATTCAAGATCGACTCTTTAGAAAATCTAGTGGCCAATAAGAATGTAGGAAAAGCCAATCGCAATTTTTACATACTCCCTAATTCCGCTGTGCACATCACAGACAATTTTGACGCGATCATCATCGGGCCCTTCCATAAAATGCGATCTGCTGAAGGTAAAGATGGTAAAGCCCCTGAAGTATACCGCTTCTACAGCATTAAAGAGATCCGCGAAACCATTGCAAAGTTGCAAGGGATGACAGGAAGGGAGAAAACAGTAGAATAAGAAACAGAGTAATCAGGAATAAGAAAGTATATGTTTTTTCACTTTCTTATTCCTGATTTCTTATTTCTCTGTTTCTTATTTTCTATTCCGGCACCGGATCATATCCATGCCCACCGCCCGGTCTGCACTTGCTGATTCTTTTGATGGATAGCCATCCGCCTTTGATTAATCCATGTTTTTGCAAGGCTTCTACTGCATATTGAGAACAAGTAGGTGTAAACCTGCACTTGGGTCCAATATTCGGTGAGATGACATACTGATAAAACCTGATGAGTAGAATAAAAGGGTAGCTTAATATTTGAAGTAGAAGCTTCATGGGTGTGAATGGTGAGTAGTGAGTGTGTTGTTTATGTGTTTATTTTTTTGATCAGTTTCTCTAGACCCTCTTTCATTTTTACTCTGATCAGTGTATAGTCTGGTAATTCTTTATCGAGGTAAAGAAAGAAAACTGAGATGGTTTTTGATTGAGCTGATACTACTTCATGCAGGCTTTGTTTTTCTAATCGATACGCTTCGCGTAATAGTCTTTTGATCCGATTTCTGTCTACTGCTTTTTTGAAATGTTTGGAACCCACACCCACACCTGCATGAACGGGAACAGAAGTACCCATGGTATCTTTCTCAATAAAAAATACTTTGATGGGGAATACAGAAAAGCTTTTACCAGTAGTAAAAATGGCTTGCAGTTCTGTTCTACTCTTGAGCTTTTCTTTTTTATGATAACCGAATGCCTTCATGTATTGGGTACTAAACTAAAAAAGTCCCGCCGTAAAGCGGGACTTTATATTTTCATCCTTTATTCCGATGGATCGGAATAAGACTTATTTTAATCCTTTCTCGCTTGAAACTGTTAGCTTCTTGCGGCCTTTCGCTCTGCGGCTAGCCAATACTTTACGGCCGTTAGCAGTTTGCATACGCTTGCGGAATCCGTGAACAGATTTACGGCGGCGCTTATGCGGTTGAAATGTACGTTTCATAATTACGTTTTTTTAACTAACCCTATAATTTTGTTTCATTTCATTACGGCAGTCACCATACTGCTGTCTGTGAAAGGACGGCAAAAGTAAGGAAAAGCGCTCAGAAATTGACAAAAATTCGCTTTATAAATTTTAAAGCATTGATTTTCAGCGATAAAAAAGCGTTGTTATAAAAGTTCCAGATGTGTAGACTGCAATTTTTCTCCAAAAAATATACTGGCATGGTTATCAAAATCCACTACAGAATCGGTGGTATAAAAAGTTTGGGTGCCCTGTTTCGAACAACGCTTTTCCATTTCCGGATGACGATGCAGGTATGCTTTCAAACTGGCTGCTACAATGGTTCCCTGGGATAGAACAGTGGTACCTGCCGGAGCAAAAGCCTGTATTTTTTCCATCAATAATGGATAATGCGTGCAAGCCAATAATAAAGTATCGATATCGGGCGCTTGCCGGAACAAACGATTTAAATGTTGTTGAATAAAATAATCAGCTCCCGGTTTATCATATTCATGATTCTCGACCAATGGAACCCACATAGGACAAGCTTCCTGATACACTTTTAAAGAAGGAAAGAACTTAGCGATCTCAATAGGATAACTTTCACTGATGACTGTTCCCGTAGTTCCTAAAATACCTACAGAACCAGATTTACTATAATGACCAATGACTTCCGTAGTAGGTCTGATAACACCCAATACACGTTTCCGTGGATCGATCTTTGGTAGATCTTTTTGCTGAATGGTACGTAATGCTTTTGCAGAAGCCGTATTACAAGCCAGTACCACTAATTCACAACCCTGATCAAAAAACCACTGCACACACTGCAATGTATACTGGTACACCGTATCAAAAGATCGTGGACCATAAGGCGCACGTGCATTGTCGCCCATATAGAGATAATCATATTCAGGTAAGGTCTTTACCAATTCTTTGAGAATGGTAAGTCCACCATAACCACTATCAAAAACACCAATGGGTTGCTGTGCGAAAGACATGTTACGAAGTTAATATCTATCGGCTCATGAATGGAATAAGATATCAGCATAAAAAATCCCGTTCATCATCAGATGAACGGGATCCAATAGTATTCAAAAAATGAATTAATTTTTCTTAGGTGCAGGAGTGGTTGGTTTTGCTCCTGTTGCAGGTGCAGGAACAGTTCCACCGGCTGCTTTCCAGGCATCCATGATCTCTTTGTTCAAAGGCAGGTTCAGTTTCAGGGCTACCCTAATGGTGAGGTTATCCAGAATACTGGGTTGCACATAAGGAGACAATGATTCTGATTTTAGAACCCAGGTATACTTCTGCTCAGCTACGATCTGCTGTAATGCATTGTACATTTGTTGTCTGTATGGTCCTAACAAACGTTCCATTTTATCACGCTGCATTTCCTCAGAATACTGTTGCCAGTTAGCGATTTTGTAATACAATCTGTTCAGATCGCTTTCTGCCATTTCTCTTGCTTTTGCAGGCATGGTAGCAGAATCTTTTTTGTAAAGACTGTCTCTGCGCTTGTAATCCTGCACGGAGTAAGCATATTCAACATTGAGCGAATCTCTAAGATAGGTATTCATTACAGAATCCATTGTTTGTTCTAAACCGGGAAACAGGCTCAGTAGACTTTGCTCATCAAAGTGACCGATTTTAACCTGAGACTGGGCATTGTTGGAGAACAGTAAGCTAGCCACCGTCACACACACAAGTAATAATTGCTTCATTGTAGAGATGATTTTGAGATATTTGTTTTGTTTTAGGAGTTTTATTTGATCCCCAGTTCTTTTAGGATATCATCACTTTTATCCAGCTTGGGGTCGGCAAATATAACGGTAATTCCTTCACTTTTATCCAGTACGAAATCATAAGAACGGGCCAAAGCCATTTTCTGAACAGCAGAATATACCCTGTCCTGAACCGGCTTAATCAGTCGCTGACGTTCCTTAAACAGATCGCCCTCATAGCCAAAACGCTTTTTCTGCAGGTCGCGAATCTCTTTTTCACGAACAAACAATTCATCTTCTCTTTTCTTTCTTAGATCTTCTGTCAGCATGAACTGTTCAGCCTCATAGTTCTTATACATTTTATCCAATACCGTTTGTTTATCATCTATTTCTTTCTGCCATTGTTCTCCGATCTCTTGTAGCTTTTTATCGGCGTTTTTGTATTCCGGTATCTTTTCGAGGATGTATTTGGTATCAATGATCGCATAACGTTGTTGCGATTGCGCCATAAAAGCGGTACCAATCAATAGAAGGGTGAAGAGTAAGGTTTTTTTCATAAACTATTTTTTTGTTCAGGTTTCTATTCCGGTTCGAAGCCTAGCATAAAGGTAAACCTTGCTGCATCTTTCAACGGACCGTTTGGTGTGAACCTATCCAATCCTATGCCATAATCAAATCCAAGCAATCCGAACATGGGTAGGAAGAAGCGCATACCCAATCCAACAGACCTTCTGAGCTTAAATGGATTGTAATCTTTCATGCTGAACCATCCATTAGCAGCCTCATAGAATGCAAGCCCATAAATGGTGCTGCTCGGATTCAAGCTCAATGGATAGCGCAGCTCCATGGTGTATTTGTTAAATATTGTAAAATATTGTCTGGCAGACTGTTGATCGGGGTTCACTTTGGGGTTTGAGTTGTCATAAACCGGATATCCACGGTGTGCAATGATATCAAAACCCAATAATGCAAACTGATTACTTAACCCTGCATCTCCCACCTGAAAACGTTCGAATGGAGAGATCTGAAGTTCTTTATTAAACCTGCCAAGGAAGCCAAATTTTGCTGAAGCCCTCAATACAAACTGTTTGTTTCTATCTTCTCCATGTGGGCGACCCAAGGGCACAAACCACTCACCATTGAAGCGCCATTTATGGTACTCCACCCAGCGATAAGGGTTGGCTTTATTAGAAATATTCGGATTGATGATTGAATAAGGCGGTGTGACTGCCAAACTCAACATAAAGTTGGATCCTGAACGTGGGAATAAAGGTTGGTCTACCGATGAACGCTGTAAAGCAACACGGAAGTTAAAATTGTGTACGTTACCATTATTGAATCCTGGTAAATTAATCGGGTCTATCGCATAATCGCTCAACTTGTAACGTGTAAAATTCAACCCTACAGACAAAGAGAAAAAGTCATCCGGCCATTTCAGTTGTTTTGCTAAACTGATGGTTGCACCGGTTGTAGAAATAAAACTTCTATTCGCAAAATTCGGGTCAAATAAACCTGTATTTGGATTGAAAGTCTGCCCAAATCGGGTATTGTAAATACTGAAAGTCAGCGCATTTCTTTTCTTTCCTCCTAGCCAAGGCTCAGTGAAGGAGAAATTATAAGATCGGAATGCTTTACCATTACTCTGTACACGTAAACTTAGTTTTTGTCCGTCACCCATTGGCAATGGATCCCAGGCAGATTTCTTCCAGATATTACGAATGGAGAAGTTATTGAATGATACGCCCAATGTACCTGTTAGACCAATGATACCCCCCCAACCCGCACTCAATTCTAGCTGATCACTTGATTTTTCTTCTACACTATAATTGATATCCACTGTTCCATCTTCAGGATTGGGAATGGGATTGATACCAATCTTTTCCTGGTTAAAATAATTCAGCTGTGCGATCTCACGTTGAGAACGAATGAGATCCGATCGGCTGAATTTTTCTCCCGGGATGGTTCTCAATTCACGGCGAATAACATGTTCTTTGGTTCTGTCATTCCCACTGATGCGAATATTCTTGATGGTTGCCTGCGGACCTTCAATGATTCTGATCTCAAAATCGATGGTGTCATTGTACACGGCTGTTTCTACCGGATCTGTACGGAAGAAAAGATAACCATCATCCTGATACAATCCACTGATATCACCACCATCGGCTGAAGCAGCTTTACCTAATTTTTTATTCAACACATCGAGGTTATAAATATCTCCTTTACGAATACCGATGATTGCGGTTAGGATGGAATCAGAATATTTGGTGTTACCTCTCCAGGTGATATTTCCGAAATAATATTTCCGACCCTCGTTCATTTTGATATCAATATTGAGGTGACCGGCTTTGTTGTAATAAACCGTGTCTTTCTCAATCACTGCATCTCTATGTCCCAGAGAGTTATAATAATCCAATAAACTTTCTTTGTCTTCTTCAAACTTGATGATATTGAATTTAGCAGACGACAATTTGAAACGTGCATAAGGATCCAATACTTTTTTGGTCTTACTTAACGTCAGGAATCCTTTTTCTTCTACGTATTGTTTGAAATCATAGCGTTGAACGGTAACAATCTGACCACTATCAAAAGATGGATTGAGTGTAAGTCTCGATTTCTCTTTGGTGCCTTTCAATTGTTTTTTCAACTTAGTAGCATCAACAGTATTACCTCCAAAGTTGATGTTGTTGATACGAACCTTAGGACCTTTGTTCACCACAAAATCCAGGATCAATGTATTATCGAAAGTTGAATCAGGTCTTTCATCAATACGCACTTTTGCATTCTGGTATCCTTTCTCACCATAAAATTTCTTAATGGCTTCGATCGCAGAAATCTTCATGTTTTCTGTGATCACACGATTGCGAACCAGTCCGGTTTTACCGGTAAGATCTTCTGATTCTCCTTTACGCACACCTTTAAAAAAGAAGTTGGATAAACGTGGACGCTCTGTAACGACAATTTCTATTTCAATCTCTTTATCTACCAGTTTCGTGATATAGATTTCAACATCACTAAAATATTTTTGATCCCATAATTTCATGATGGCTTTTGAGAACGCATCTCCACCGGGGATGGTTACTTCATCGCCAATATTCATATTGGAAATAGAGATGAGCAGGTTCTCATCAAAGAATTTGTTACCCGTAACTTTAATGGCTGATATCTTGTATTTTCTGGGAGTACGCTGGTTGAAAATATTAATCAGATCCGCATCTACGGAAGTAATCACCGTATCCTGACCGGTAGTTTCCTGCGCATATGTTCCTACGCTAACCAGTGATGATATTAAAGCCAACACTAAAAATTTGTACACTTTCTGCATCCGGATTCTGTTTGTTCTTCAACTGGCTGGACTTGAAACAGCAGTCTTTTCAATGGTTTTGGGTTATATAAACGGGGCAAATTAACGGGAATTATTAAAAGTCTTTGTTAAATCAACCACCATTCTGAGGGTATTATTAGACCAATTGTTTTTCTTCCTGAATTTGTTGACCGGTTTTACCGAAACGTCTTTCTCTGGATTGAAAATCAATGAGGGCTTCATATAAATGCTCTTTGCGGAAATCAGGCCAGCGGGTATTGGTAAAATACAATTCCGCATAAGCCAACTGGTATAATAAAAAGTTACTGATACGATACTCTCCACTGGTACGGATCATCAATTCCGGGTCGGGGAACTCACTGGTAGCCAGGTATTGTTGAATGGTATCCTGATTGATGTTTTCAGGATCAATTTTCCCTGCTTTTACATCCAATCCAATCTGTTTAACGGCATTGGTCAACTCCCAGCGACTGCTGTAACTCAATGCCAGTATAAGATTCAGGCCCGTATTGGCAGAAGTCATTTCCAGTGCTTCTTTCAGTTCATTTCTAGCAAAATCAGGGAGCATGCTCATATCACCGATCACATGCAACCGAATATTGTTCTTATTCAGTGTGGGTACTTCTTTTCGAATGGAATCCACCAATAAACCCATCAACCCCTCTACTTCTTGCACGGGTCTATCCCAATTTTCAGTACTGAATGCATATAAAGTCAAATAACCAATCCCTAGTTCAGCACTCCCCTCCACAATACTCCTAACACTCTCCACGCCATGGAAATGGCCATAAAGTCTGTCCTGCCCCTTTTCCTTAGCCCAACGACCATTGCCATCCATGATAACGGCAATATGTTTGGGCAGACGTTCTTTATTGATTTGTGTCATTAAGGTTTCCTGCATGTTCGTCCCTACGGTATTAAGGCTGCGAAATTAACAAAATCAATGGGTTGCAGGGATTTAATTCCGATAAAAATCAGGAATAATCAAGCACAAATTCAATGGCTAACCATTGAATTTATTTGGGGGTAGGACATTTGTAAGACTGTAAACTAAAGGAAATACCTACTTTGAAACTGGCAAAAGCATCTTTTTGCAGACTATTCCCCCTTTGGCGACCTTTAATACCAATAGAAGTACCTGTTTCGTAGCTTCTGTCTTGTAAGAGGAATGCTGGGGAAGGAGACCCATCCGGTAAGGGAGGGAAAGCATCCGGAGCATATTCTCCGCTCACATCATCCAAATAGTCGGTATTGGTGAAGCGATAGGTCAATTCACCAAATACATTCATTCGCTCATTCAATGCATATTTAAATCCGAGGGTAAAGGGAATACTAATGGCAATAGGATTATAGGGTTGCAAATTGGGATATAAGGAACTACCCTGACCTTCCGTTCCAAGAGGACGAAGCATGTATTTTTCTCCGTTCAGGAAGGCATAAGGATCATGAGAAAAAACACCCAAACCAATTCCTACATAAGGTGTGTAATGATATCCCTTAAACCCGGGTTGAAAACGGAAAAAGTTAAAATCACCGGATACAGCGAGCTCCCACACATTGCTGTTGAAACTCAGGTTGCGTCTACGTTGTGCAGCATTATCACTGTAAATATCTGAATAGCCCAACATAGCGTATTCTGCCGAAAGTCTAACCCCGATATAATTATTGATCTGCTTACGAAAAAAAAGACCCGCAGCTAATTTTGGCCTGTTGATTTTAATATTTGGATTTAGATCACCGAAATAATGCGCAGCTCCAACAGATACCCCTACTTCTCCCTGATGAACAAAACTTTCCATCAATTGAGCATGTGTCTGTTGAAGACCCAAAACCAGTAACAGTGATACGATTGCTTTTTTGAACATAGCGTTTATGTCTTTACCCTTTGTAAAATAGCACCAAATTTTGTTACGATAAAAGTTAATTTAACGGTATTTGGTATAGAACTATCACTACAAAACAGCGATTCTGCTGAATTAACAGCATAGTAGATAGATGAAAGTTTTTACAAAAATGATGCCTGCGTTTGCTTTTTAAGAGAAGATTGAGAGAAAGTGCTAGTTTCTTTTATCCAAGCCCCAGGTGAGTTTGGTTCTCAGCGTAGATAAAAAGCTATTTTCATTCAAGCGAACGAGGTTCACGCAAAATTGCTCTTTGCGAACAGCCAACTGAACAGATTTACCGACAATCTCTCTCCGTGCATCCAATGCACAAATGAACATGTCTGCCCGGCCTTCTACCTCAAAAGAAATGACATTGTTATCAGGAACAATAATGGAACGTACATTCAAATTATGTGGTGCTACCGGTGTAATTACAAAGCTTGCTGATTCTGGAAACAAGATTGGGCCATTGCAGCTCATGTTATAACCGGTGGATCCGGTGGGAGTAGCTACGATCAACCCATCTGCCCAATAGGTATTTAGAAATTCACCATTTAAATAAGTATGGATCTTGATCATGGGGGATGTATCACGCTTATGTATCGCAAATTCATTCAACGCAAACGGAGCATCCCCAAATAAAGGTTCATTGGAATCAAGATGCATCAACGTTCTTTTGTCGACTACAAAAGTGCGGTTAATGAGTGCATCAACAGCACTGCTTAACTCATCGCGGCTAATGCTGGCGAGAAAACCTAATCGACCAAAGTTGATACCCAGTATAGGAATTCCATAATCACGTACCATGGTTACGGCATCCAACATGGTACCATCACCCCCTAAACTGATCAAACAATCAATTTCTTCATTCAGGTCTTGTGAGCCATTAAACGGTATCATTTTTTCTGAAAGATGTCCAGGTATCTGCATGGTTTCAATCAACGGACGATAGATATATACCTGTGTTTCATAACGGGCCAATTCGTCTAACAATATCAAAATGGGATTCCCCATTTCAGCATCAAGTCCCCGGCTATAAATGGCAATTTTCATTGTTTTGCTTTGAGTGTTTGGGTGACGGTAAGCTCCACCACCACTGTATACATCCAACCTTATCAATGGATCCTAAAACTCTCTTCTGGTCTGTAAATATAAGCCATTGCGACCCAGTTGGTTAAAGCTGTATTCAATTTTAAATAGAAAATCATAGATCGATACAATATCCAGCCCTAGCCCCCAGGTCCGTAACAATGTATTGTTCAAGGTATTAGAGGCAACGGGATTGATATGATGTCCATAACCCAGGTCTGCATACCCTTTTAGAAAAAAGCGGATAGGTATTTTGTCATGTGTTTTACTGGGAAAAGGGTTACGCAGAATAAAACCGAATACCTGTTTGTGTAAAGTGGTTTTGAATATTCCCCCTGCGATACCATCAATTACATTGTATTCCAAACCACGCATTTGATTCAATCCATAACCCAATAATCGCTGATTAAAAAACACATCATTTCTGGGAAGTTTTACAATGCCGATACCCTCTAAATGCAGAAAAGAATTCTTTGATAAAGGATGCGCATAAATGGCACGCACACTGGTTTGCCAAAGATTAGATGCTTTTGTGAGACCACGTTTATACAAATTAGCTTCCAGGTGAAATCCTTTAGAGGGATAAGGGATATAATCTACATTATAATACTTGTATTGATAATTGAAATCAATGTATCGGAATCTTGTAGTGTTGCCGGGAAAATAATTCGGATTGAGTTGAAGAATGGTGTCTGATAACTGCTCATCATTATAAGAAACTTTGAAATAATGACGATTACGAACATCCGGGCGATAAGAATAAGTGAAGTCAACTTTCGTAAACTTTCTTGCTACAGATTCTTGTCTGTTGAATAGTTGCTTATTATCTGCTGTTCCATAATTCAACTCTTTTTGAGTAGCACGTATAAACCCGATATTAAATCCTTTGGTTAGCTTTTTATCAATAAAAGGAATATCATATCGGATGGTAAATTGTTGTGTGTACCCATTGATCAACCAAATATTCAGGTTATCATTTCTACCGGTTGTATTATTCTGTATGAATTTAATCCCGTAATTCACACGGTCTAAACTTCGTTTTTGATCCACCCACCATTGGTTAAAATTTCTGTCAACCAGCCTGAAATAAGGGGTCGGAAAAAAATACCAGCGCTCTTTCAAATCAACATTGATGATGAGCACATTTCCCTTTTTTGCAGCCACATATACATTCACATCTACAAACAATAAAGTATTCATGATTTGTTGACGTGCCAGTTCCAGCAGTTTGTTCAGTTCCTGATCTGCAATACGTTCCCCTTTTTTGAAGGGTATTTCCCGGAGAATGATAAAATCGCGGGTCTTTTTATTTCCATTGAGTTGAATATCTCCAATAACCTGATACATGCTGCGCATGGCAACCCTTTCCGATAAACTCAATAAAGTTTTAGTAGTAGAATCCTGCCCGGTTTCTTCCTGCGCATACAGCACGCATGAGGATACGAGAATAACCATAAAAGAAATAAATAACCTCTTGCGCATGAAACCCTTTATAGAATAGTAAGCTTGTAAAAATAGGGAATATGCGTTTCCAGCAGCTCTTTTCATTCATTTTAATTGAAGTCCCCATATCCTCATACATTATGTGAGATATTGATCAGCAGCCTTGATACCTACGCCTCTTCATACATGGCAATGGCATAGAGAACCCTGTTAAGGAAAAGAAATACCGGTGACTTTTAGAAAATAGTTAGTGAAAGAGATCATCACAGAATAAACTACATGTTTAAATAAGCCAACAAGTGGTTATAATTCTCTTTCAACTCATTGGCATATTGTTCTTCACCGAAGTAGTAGCGAACAGAATAATCATAACGCTGGAAAGTAGCAACGATATCAGATACTTCCACTTTATTGATCTTAATGGTGACAATGATTTGTCCGGAATCATTCTCCGGATAGGTATTCAGTTGCGTGATATAAGCATCATTGGTTTCTACCAATCTACTGATCTCACCAAAAGAGAAATGTCGTTTGTCGGTTTCCAATACAATAATACCGCCTCTTTCCTCTGTTCCTAAGAAACGAGATAAGTGCACCATCATAGAGCGAGAAGAAATGATGCCGGCTAATTCGCTCTGTTCATTAATAACAGGTAATAAGGTCAGTTCATTTTCTGCAATCAGCTTCAATGCAACAAGAAAATGTTCCTCTCCTTTAACGGATATCTTTTTGAGTGATTGTTCCAAGGAAGCGAGTAAGCCTTCTTCATCTGCATCGAGTAATTCATCTTTTTCAATGATGCCGGCAAATTTCTCTTCACTGAGTACAGGAAGATGCAACAAGTCGTAATCCTCCATCAACTGTAAGGCAAAAGAAACTTTGTCAAATAAATTGACCGCTGGAAATCCGGTATTGATGAGCTGCGATGCGAGCATGATTCTTTCTTCAATTGATATACGCGTCAACCTTTAGGAAGGTTGTGAAACAACACTTAATTTTTGTAAGAACCCATCGAGAATACGATTAAACTCTTCAGGCACTTCCATCATCGGAGCATGACCACATTTGTCTACAAAATGCAATTCACTGTTCGGGATCAATCGGTTGAATTCCTTTCCTACAAAAGGAGGAGTAATGGTATCATTATTTCCCCAGATCAATAAAGTAGGTTGCTGGATCTGATTCAATTCTTCACCCAGATTATTGCGGATGGCACTTTTCGCCAGTGCAATGATTTTGATGACTTTCAATCTGTTATTTGTGATCTCAAATACTTCATCAACCAGTTCTTTGGTAGCAGTATTAGGATCGTAAAACGTAAGCTGTGTTTTCTTTTTGATGTACTCATAGTCACCACGCTTCGGATAACTATCCCCCATCCCATTTTCAAACAAACCACTACTACCTGTAAGGATCAGTGATTTGATTCTTTCCGGATGTTTCAAAATATGCACAAGCGCCACATGTCCGCCCAAAGAGTTGCCTAAAAGATGAATGTTTTCATACCCTTTCATCTCAATAAACTTATGTACATGTTTTTCCAGTCCACCCACAGAGGTATGGAAAATATCCAAGTCAAAAAGAGGTAGCATGGGCACTACCACTTTGTATTTGGGCTTGAAATACTCAATGAGGTCTTTGAAATTGCTGAGTGCACCAAATAATCCATGGAGCAGCAACAAAGGTTCTCCTTCCCCTTCTTCAATGTATTTGAACTTGTCCTGATGTTTGATCTCGTAATTCATGGGGTTAATTTCTTATGCAAGCATGATATCCGTTACAAATAAAAGAAAAACCATTAACAATATAAGAAACGTTTGAAACAAGCTGCGGATTGTGCCGAATCTTCACTAAGATACTGATTTATAGGCAAAAATGTATGCCTTTACTGTGTCACCTGACTAGCAGGAGCTACACCGGTCTCAAAGAAATCTGTAAGAGAAGAAAACATGTCACCAAATAAAGGGATTATTTCTCCGATCCCATCAATCACTTTTGGACCCCAGGGTTGTATGAAACCATAGGTTTGTGAAGCGTCAAGTGTGGTTTTATCAAATAAATGCAATTGTTCTGCATAAAATAGTACCACACTCAATACTAACGTATAAATAGCAGCATATAAAACAATACCCGCTATTTTATTCAACCATCCTAGAAATACCATTTCTACCATTTTCTGAAGAGCAGTAGCACCCAATCTCACCAATATGACCACTGCAATCATAACCATCGCAAAAGAAATAAAAGGCAACCATGACTGAGAAATACTTGTCTGCTGACCCAACTTCTCCGCCACATAAGCAGATAATTTCATCGCTGCTGCCAATCCCACAACAATCGCCACAAAAGAAAACACCGCCACAATCAGTCCATTGCGGTAGCCTTTGATGAGAGCGAGGATCATACAGAGGAGGAAAATGATGTCGATGAGCATGAGATAAGTCAAAAGTGAAAAGTCAAAAGTCAAAATCGTTTTGACTTTTGACTTTTGATTTTTTAATTAGATGCCAACAACTCCTTCACCACCGCAGAAATGGCTTTCCCATCTGCTTGTCCGGCAAGTTGTTTGGAAGCTACCCCCATTACCTTGCCCATGTCTTGTGGACCTGCAGCGCCGGTAGTGGTGATGATTTCAGCGATGATCTTCTTTAATTCATCTGCATCCAACTGTTTGGGCAGGAACTGTTCGATCACAGCAATTTCTTCCTGTTCTTTTTTAGCGAGGTCTTCACGGTTTTGTTGCTGAAATATTTCCAGTGAATCTTTTCTTTGTTTTACCAGCTTCTGCAACAGTTTCAATTCCCCTTCGGCATTGATTTGTCCGTTAGCACCGGGTTCTGTTTTAGCTTTGATGATTTCAGCTTTGATGGCACGTAGACCACGGAGAAGCGCTTCATTTTTTGATTTCATCGCTTCTTTCATACCTGTCATTACTTTTTCTTCTAAACTCATAGCGGTATGTTTTATTGGTTTTCTTTTAATTGAGAATCACGGAATTTTTTGTAGAACTCTTTGGCAAAAGCTTTCATGTCTTCCATCATTTCCTTTTGTTGCGTGGCACGCATATAGGTATCCGCCATACCCATCAGGGTTTGGTAATAAAAATCGGCCATTTCATCTACCATCATTTCCTTGGTCCAGAGATCGATGCGCAGGGCTGATTTATCCGCCGCGTCCCAAAAAGCTACCATCATGGCTCTGGCAGGTTGTGCCATATCTGCAGTGCTGTCGCTCGCTTTCCATTGGATGGACTGTGGTACTTTTTGTTCGTCTAAGTGAACATCAATGTTTATTGTTGAAGTATGCATACGTAGTTCAAAGATTTTAAAATAAGGCGCAAAAATAAGGTTTAATCAGCAGCCGAGTAAAGGCTTATACGCTCAATACTGCTTTGCGTAAAGATTCATATATGGCAATAGCACTGGTATCCCAGCTAAATTGACCAACCCTTTCCAAGCCTTTGGTAATAAAAGCATTACGGATACCTTCATTTCGGTATAGACTCAACATCTCTTTGGCAATGGCATCTGGATCGGCAGGATCAATCAGTAAAGCGGCATCACCGGCTACTTCCGGCATACTACTGGTATTTGAGCAAATAACAGGAACGCCACATTGCATGGCTTCTAAAATAGGCAATCCGAAACCTTCAAACCAAGAAGGATATACCAGCGCATAAGCTGCGGCCGTTACTCTTTGTAATTGTTCTTCGGGTAAATAATCCAATAGCACTACATCTTCCCGGTATTTGTAGGTCTTGATTTTTTCCAAAAGATCATCGTATTGCCAAGCTTTTCTACCAGCTACCAGCAACTTCATATTACTGTGTTGCCATTTTTTAAAATGTGAGAATGCTTTCAGTAGGTTTAATAAATTTTTCCGAGGATGAATACCTCCTACAAACAAGAAATATTCTCTTCCATCTGCATATCCATCTTTCACCGCTTGTTTGTCTTCCCACTCCATGGGTTGAAACCCTTTCCGTACTGCACCGCCGATCACTTGGATCTTTGTTGAAGCAGTTCGATAGGTTTTCATGATATCTGTTTTTGAAAACTCAGATACGGTGATGATCTGTTTTGCTTTGCGCAGAAATGCGGGTGTGAACCAACGATAATAGGCCCGCTGATACCAGCTGATGTATTCAGGATGATGCAAAAAAGCCAGATCATGGATCATGAGCACTTGCGGAACAGAACTAGTAACACTACAAAATCCGTATGGCTGAAACCAAACATCGGCTTTCCATTTTTTTACAGCTCTTGTCGCTTTTATATCATACCAATATTTAAAACTCAGAGGGTGACGTGCAGCAGGGGGTACTAATACCGAATGAACATTAGGAGCGGTAATAAACGGTGTTTCCCATGCACGATCATACAATAACAAAAACTCATCTTCCGGATGTGACGCTACCATACGACGTAATACTTCCGCCGTATAATGCCCATACCCTTCCATTGGATTGTTCTGTAGAAAAATGGCATTGATGGCGATACGCATGGGGAGCAAAATTAGTAGGTATACGATCAATTATTGTTAAAATAAAGCATCGATATAAAAGGTTAAGAATTTATATTATATTATTGTATTCACTTATGCGAAAAACATGCTTTCTTTTGTTATCCTGTTTATTGTATCTGAACATACAAGCATCTGATTCATTATATGTTCAACTCAATAAGCAAAACTTCAAAAAAGGAGATACCCTAGATTTTTCTTGTGTCATCCCCGATTTTGAAAAAGCAAAACTCAATGCGGCATCCTTACATGTATGGATCGATCATATCAGTACCGGCACTCGCTGGAAATTTCGTTATCCGTTTATCAATGGCGAAGCTCAGGCAGCACTGGTTTTGGCAAAAACATTACCTGATGGACATTTCGCTGTGAACTTCCTGGTACAAAAGGGATATTTCCGTTTATCCGGACAGTTAAAAGAAAAGTTTGAGGATGAGAACAATATCAATTACCTGATGGTTCCAAAAAACAAACGGACCTATTCAGAAACCATCACACTTAATAAGGACGGTTCTTTTCGTTTGAAGAGTACCTTATTCGAAGATTCTGCTTATTTCGTTTTTTCACCCGTTAAAAAGAACGCCAAAAATAACCTGAACATCAGTATAGAAACGCCTTTGGACTCTACTTTCATTCCTGAAATGGAAACTAGGATATGGATTACTGTGGGGAATCAGAAAAGACCCATGAACAAAGAAGATTCTGCTGCTTATGCATTTAACATGATCAGTAGCTCGGGTACTGATCTGTTACCCAATGTAACGGTGGTGGGTAAATACAAAAAGAAAGTAGAGCAATACGATGATTATTATTCGAGTGGTCCGTTTAAACGTGATGAAGCGATGATCTTTGACGGAATTGAAGACGAAACCATGGCACGATCCATGAGCATTCTTCGTTTTCTGGAAGGAAAAGTACCCGGACTGATCGTTGAAAAAGATCAGGAAAGCATGGTGGAGATGGCAAGATGGAGAGGTGAGCCTACGGAAATTTATTTGGATGAGTTTAGAGTATCCCCACAAGATATTTGGATCGTTTCTCCTTCTGATGTAGCGATGGTAAAAGTGTACCGTCCACCCGCGATGTTATCACCATTATCAGGAGCCGCCGGTGCTATCGCTATTTATACCAAGCGTGGAGAGTTTGCGGGGAAGAATAGATTTAAACATAGCTTTACAGTGAAGGGATATACACCTGCGGAAGCAGTTTGGCAGTGATATTTGTATAGAAGATGAACAGCTATTGATCGTTTCCATTTCTCATTTATACAATTCGTTTCTAAAATACCTGTGCTATGCAAAAATTACAATTCAAAGTAAACATCAACGCACCTGCAGCCAATGTATACGATTGTATGCTTGGTATTCAAAATAAATCAACTTATGAGCAATGGACTTCTTTGTTCAATCCCACATCCACCTATGAGGGAAGCTGGAATAAAGGAAGTAAAATTCTATTTATTGGTGTAGATGAGAAAGGAGAAAAGGGTGGTATTGTTTCTAAAATAGCTGACAATATTCCCCACCAATTTGTTTCCATCCAACATTATGGTCTTGTAAAAGGCGATCAAGAAATTACAGAAGGACCGGAAGTAGAAAAATGGGCCAATGGATTTGAAAATTATCACTTCGAAGAAAACAATGGAATTACAACCGTTACTGTTGAATTAGATACCACTGAAGATTTCATAGGTTATATGAATGAGAAATATCCAAAAGCACTTAACAGGTTGAAAGAGCTTTGTGAACAGTAAAATGGAACGCAGATGAATGAATCATGATTGACCATGAAAATTATAAGAATCTGTGTTCCATTATCAATAATGATAAAACCCTTTCCCCGTTTTCCGTCCCAATTCACCCGCAGCTACTTTCGCCGCTTGAATTGGCGAAGGTGTTAAACGTTTGGGTTTACCCAGTGCTTCCCATACAATATTGCTTACACCAAAATTGATATCCATTCCAATAAGATCCATCAGTTTGAAGGGACCCATTTTAAAACCACTGGCTTCCATTACCGTATCAATCACAGCAAAATCCATCTGTTCTTTTTCTACCAATTGCATGGCTTCGAGGTAATAATGTCTGGCAACGCGATTGACAATAAAGCCCGGTGCGTCTTTACAAACAACAGGTACTTTTCCCATCTGTTTACTGATATTGATGGTCTGTTGCATTACTTCCGCAGAAGTAGCATTGCCTTGTATGACTTCCACCAGTTTCATCAATGGAGCCGGATTGAAAAAATGCATGCCAACGACTCTTTCAGGATGCGGAATTTCGGCTGCGATCTCACTCACCGGAATTGAAGAAGTATTGGTAGCCAAAATGGTATCACTACTATTCAAAGCAGCCAGTTGCGTGAATAAATTCACTTTGGCTTCTTTCTTCTCAATGATCGCTTCAATGATCATATCTGCTACACAATCATTTGCTTGCGTTGTGAAAAGGATACGATCCAGAGTCTCTTGTTTTTCTGTTGCACTGATCTTCCCTTTTTCTGTCAACTTATTAAGATTCAACTCAATGGCCTTTCTGCTTTTTTCGATCATCTCCCCACTTAAATCAAACTGAATGGTTCGATAGCCAGATTGGGCACTTACCTGAGCAATGCCGCTCCCCATAGTGCCCGCGCCACAAATACAGATGGTTTTGATTGATTTCATACGATCCTGCAATGATTGGAACGCAAGATACTTACATCTTTTCCACTTTAACTAAACGCCGTAAAATCCTGCTACTCAGATGGCTTACTTTTATACCATGCAAAAAATGCAGCAACTCGATCTGTTTGGAATGCCTGTAGAACCGGCAAGTGCCCCTGCTAAAAAAACGGTAGCCCCTAAAGCAAAACCTGTGCAGGAAGTTGTACCTGAACCTCAACCTATGGTTGTAGCAGAACCGGAACCCGTAATGATTCCCGAGCCTGTTGCAATCATCACTGAAACTCCTCTCATTGAGACTGAGCCTTCTATTATTGCAGAAACACCAATTAAACAAGAAGACCCCGTTGTTTTTGCAGATGAACGTATTGTGGTAAAGATCAAACCCAAAAACATTACTACGGAAGTAAAAGCTATTGAACAAGCAATACCTACTCCGCCTAAAGCTGCTGAACCTCTCGCTACCAAACAACCTGGTAAACGCGGTAGAAAATCTTTCCGTGAAATAGATACTGAAATTGATCTCGTTGATATTCCGGATGAAGAAACATTGAAACAAAAATTATACTACCCCATCAGTGAAGTAGCCAAATGGTTCAAAGTGAATACTTCTTTACTGCGTTATTGGGAAAATGAATTTGATATTCTCCAACCCCGCAAGACACGCAAGGGAGATCGCTTATTCAGATATGAAGATATCCGCAACTTACAACTGATCTATTTCCTGTTGCGCCAGCGTAAGTTCTCCATTGAAGGAGCAAGAGCTTATCTCAAACAAAACAAACATCAGGCCGATGTACAGGCACAACTTGTACAATCCTTGACCAAATTCAAATCTTTCTTACTCGAGCTAAGAGCAGGTCTAGGTAACTGACCCTTCGTCGCCATTTCAGCCCTGCGGACTGAACGCTCCTCAGGGTGACAAGATCGACTATAATAATAATGGTGATGGGTAAAACCTATCACCATTTTACTATCCAAAAATAGATTGTCACCCTGAGGAATCTTCCGACACAAGTCGGAAATGACGACGAAGGGTCACTTGTTTGCTTGTCGCACAGTCACATCTGTATTCGCAGCTGCCAACTGTAAATGATGTTCTTCCAGCCAACCAATAATTTCAAGATTCACCCGCTGTCTTAATTGATTAAATGTTTCTATGGACTGATCCATGGATGTGAAAAATTCAATGATCACCACATGTGCATTCTTACCTGTTTCTGCAAGAAAGACAACCGTGCTGAGAATATCCGGTTTATCCAATATCTTTTTGGCTGCTACGGTGAACGCTTCTAATTGTGTTGCAGAAGCTGCTAGATCCAATTCTATCCTGAGCTCTGCTTTACGTTGTGTTCGCAAACTGATATTGTCTACGATCGTATCCACCATTTGTTTATTTGGAACAGAGATATAGGTTTTTTCTGTCGTTCTGATTCGTGTACTTCTTAATCCGATCTTTTCAATATTTCCGGTAAACCCATTGACTTTTACCAGATCACCTACAGCAAACGGACGATCAAAAAATATGATGAAAGAAGCGATTAAATTTTCCAGACTCTCTCTTGTTGCTAAAGCAAGTGCCGCACCCACAATACTCAATCCGGTCAACACATTACCTACTGGCTTATTGAAAGAGAATTTCATGATCAATAATATCCCAATGATCACCAGTATGACTTTAAAAAAATCTTTGAAGAAAATAATCAGTTGATTGTCTGTTTGATCTATTGTAAGATTTGCCTTTTCTTCCAGTACAATCGCAATAAAGTCAATGACACGTAAACAAAGCCGAATGAATACAGTCACCAATATCCCGTTTGCTAATGATTCAATGATTTGTCTGGATGTAACACGATAAACCTTAAATTCTAACACACCAGGAAACTGTAACTTATCAATGGCTATCACTGAAATGGAAAGAAATAAAAATAACCCCAATGGGCCAGCTACAAGGTCGAGAAAAGATTGCCTAGCTGTATGATCTCTTTTCTTCGTAATTGCCTTATACAGCTGATTGGCCAAGTACTTTGAAATAAAGCGTTTTAGCAACAGCATCAGCAGAATAGTGCCTATTACATATAAGTAGGCTTCAACAGTATTGTCGAATAACTTTTGCTGTAGAAAATTTTCCATAGTGTAATCTACATAATAGGGTTAAGATTGCCATTGATGCAATTGCACTTCAGTACCATCAAAACTGGCATAGGTAAAATTACGGATCCAATCACCGAGATTGATGTAACGGCTTTTTTCATTGAGCTTAAAGTCGATGGGATAATGACGATGACCAAACACGAGATAATCGAAATGTTCTTTAGCCAACATTTCTTTACAATAAATAATCAGCCACTCATTTTCTTCACCCAGGAAATGTTGATCGGAAGTACCGGTTTTTTCACGACTCTTTCTGCTGAAATAATTAGCTAATCCAATCCCCCAGCTAGGGTGCAGCAATCCGAATAACCATTGACACAAAGGGTTTCGGAATATCTTTTTTAGAAACTTATATCCATGATCACCCGGACCTAATCCATCACCATGACCAATATAAAAACGCTTCCCATTCCATTCAAATACTTTGGGATGATGGTAGACCGGAATATTCAGTTCTTTCTCAAAATATCCGCGCATCCACATATCATGATTACCGACAAAACAATGAATCGCAATTCCGCGATCTGTAAGTTCAGCAAGTTTGCCGAGTAACCGTACATAACCCTTGGGTACTACCTGTTTGTATTCGTACCAGAAATCAAAAATATCTCCCACAATAAAGATCATCGCAGCACTGTCTTTGATACTGTCCAAAAATGCCACTACCTTTTTCTCACGAACAAGACTCTGTTCATAATCAGGCGCGCCGAGATGAAAATCTGAAAGAAAATATATTTTTTGTTGCGGTGTAATGGATGGCATTAGGCAAATAACAATTGTGCATCCGTATGATGCATGAATGATCTGTGAATTTACTGTTTATTTTTCTGCTGCATATATACCAGCAAATCGCCACATTCAATACGAGGTCTGCCGCTTATATCTCCTTTATACCAGTAGATCCATGCTTCTATAGCGGTATCATTTAAGTATACCGTCGTTTTCTCACGAGCATACAATACCGGTTCATCTGCTTCTCCATTGATGCCCTCATAATCATCCAACTGACCAATCGCCCAGGGAAATTCTGCCGTTTGTTGAATGGTATACAATTCTCCGGTGATCCAAGTTTCTGCATGGCCGGGAACTGCAGCGGGATAATCGCCCATATCATACAACTCACCCTTCACTTTTGCAGTGCCTGCCAATTCAAAATATTTGCTGATATAGGCGTAGGCCGGATGCTGAAAGCCACTTCTAAGTGAACCATACACAAATAAAGGCAATACGGTGATAGACATACGCTTTAGTTAGTTCTTTGAACAAGGAAACAAAATACTTCTTTCGGACCATGCACCCCCACTACCAATGTTTTTTCAATATCCGCAGTTCTGCTGGGTCCGGTTGCCAATGTGATCATAGAAGGCAATTGCTCTCCGTATTCTTGTTGTAATGAAATTAATGCTTCATCAATATCATAGACCAACTGATCAGTATATGCAATACAAATATGTATAGGCGCATACACACTCACCGTTCTGCCACTTTGTTGTCCACTGGATAGTACCATACTTCCTGTTCTTGCCACCAGGTATTCGCAGCCGGTAATAGAAGCATCGCAACTCTCTACTTCAGGTGCCGTCATGGCATGAAAACCTGCATCGGAGAGTACTTGTCTGAGTTCATCTTCTCTACAATACAACTCTTTCCACTCTCTTTTAATGAAAAGCATATTGAGTTGTGAAGCCAGTTCCTTCTCATTTTCACAATAAGAAAAGCGGCCTTGTAGCTTGGTGAAATTTTCTGCAAACAATACATCTAACTCTTCAGTTGGTGCATGGAATACCGAAGACTGTTCTGTTTGTTGGGGAAAGGGAACAGGCACTGGTTGAGTCAGTGCCTGTTTTATTTTATTCAAAATGGTATCTCTTGCAGATTGTGACATTATACCGTTTCGTTTGAATCTGTAGTAGTGTTTACATCCGTTGTTGCTGTTTCGTCGGCAATGACTTCTGTTGTAGTCTCTTCTACTTCTAATAATTTCTTTTCCTCAAAAGGTCTTTTGCCGATCAACTCTTCCACATCACTTTTATGTAGTACCTCTTTATCTAACAATTCTTTTGCAAGTTTTTCTACTTGTTCTTTTTTCTCCGTCAACAATTGAATGGTACGCTGATACGCTTCATCAATAATACCTCTTACCTCTTCATCGATGATTTTTCCTGTTTCTTCACTAAATGGTTTGGTAAATGTATTTTCCTGTGAAGGGTCATAAAAACTCACATTACCTACTTTGCTGTTCATACCATAAGCTGTTACCATGCTGTAAGCAATTCTGGTAATCTGTTGAAGATCATTCGCAGCACCGGTAGAAATTTTTCCAAAGAAAATCTGCTCTGCAGCACGACCTCCCAATGTCATACAAATCTGATCCATCAATTGATCTGTATTGTATAGGTATTGTTCAGTAGGTGTGTATTGCGCATAACCTAAAGCAGCCGTACCTCTTGGTACAATGGTTACTTTTAATAAAGGATAGGCATGCTCCAAGAACCAACCACACACAGCATGTCCGGCTTCATGATAAGCGATCACAGATTTTTCATGCGGAGCGATGATCTTGTTTTTCTTTTCCAATCCACCGATCACACGGTCAATGGCATCTTGGAAGTCGCTCATGTCTACCGCTTCTTTTCCCTTACGTGCGGCAATCAATGCTGCTTCATTACAAACGTTGGCGATATCAGCACCTGCAAAACCCGGTGTTTGTTCAGCCAGTTTATGCAGATCCAAGGTTTCAGATATCTTGATCGGACCTAAGTGTACTTTGAAGATCGCTTCACGACCTTTTACATCCGGTCTGTCAATAGAAATTTGTCTATCGAAACGTCCCGGACGCAACAGCGCACTATCCAATACATCCGGTCTATTGGTAGCAGCGAGGATAATAATACCTGTATCACCGCCAAAACCATCCATCTCCACCAATAATTGGTTCAATGTATTCTCCCGTTCATCGTTGCTCATGATGGCATTTCTACCACGTGCACGACCAATGGCATCGATTTCATCAATAAAGATGATACAAGGCGCTTTCTCTCTGGCTTGTTTGAACAAGTCACGTACACGGCTAGCACCCACACCCACAAACATTTCCACGAAATCGCTACCGCTCAAGCTAAAGAAAGGCACTTGCGCTTCACCGGCCATGGCTTTTGCCAATAGGGTTTTACCGGTACCCGGAGGGCCCACGAGTAATGCACCTTTTGGAATCTTACCGCCCAGTGAAGTATATTTTTTCGGATTCTTCAGGAAATCAACGATTTCCATTACCTCTACTTTTGCTTCATCCAATCCGGCCACATCTGCAAAAGTGATGTTTACTTTTGCACCCTTATCAAACAAAGTCGCTTTTGATTTACCAATATTGAAAATTCCACCCGGACCACCACCACTGGCGGGACCACCCATTTTACGCATCAACAATATCCAGGCTACTATGATAATAAGCAATGTGAACACTGTATTCAACAATGGACCAAACCATTCCGGTGCTTTTACTACTTTCATTTCAACTTCAGCCACATTATTGGCTTTACAGAAAGCATCCAGTCTTTCTTCAAAAGCTTTCCAGTCTACTACTTCAAAAGCAAACAGCGGTGTGCCTTTTACTTTATCTGCGGATAAACGTCCTTTGAATTGTTTTACATAAAACTCTTTAGAGAGTCTGTCTGACTTGATATAGACATGCACCTGTTCTTTGTTCTTCACCAGATCCAGTCTCTGTACGTCACCGGGAAGCAAAATTTCATTCCTGAATTGCTGCTCAGAGATCACTTTCAGTTCCGGTGAAAAGTTCATGACCTGTGCCAGAATCAGCACAATAGCGATGATACCATATACCCAGTAAATATTAAATTTTGGTCCTTTACGTTGACCATCACCTTTTTCCATTTTCGATTGCTTGTTTTCCTGTGACATATTCCTCTCTGTATTGACGATTCAGGATCCGATATATTCAGTGACCCTATAATTTTTATTTATTCATGGATTTGCGAAGCCGCATCACTCCACATTTCTTCTAATTTGTAAAACTTTCTGGCATCCGGGTGCATCACATGTACTACAATATTCACATAATCAATCAGCACCCATTGCAATGCTTGTCTGCCTTCATGTTTATAAGGATGTTCATCACAACTCTTTTTCACTTCTTCTTCCACTGAATCACAAATGGCCCTGATCTGTGTGGTACTAGAAGCCTGACAAACCACAAAAAAGTCAGCCGAAGCTTCCGGTATTTTTCGGAGATCAAGGCTGATGATATTTTCACCTTTTTTATCCTGAATAGCTTTAATAATAGCCTTGAAAATTTTAGAATTTCTGGTAAGTCTAGATACCGAACTCTTCGTGCGGCTTTGTAAAACTGAAAGCGGTTCCAATAATAGCGTTGATTTAAATTAAACAATGATCCGGATCCTCTGACCCTCTTTCTTTAACACCCCACTTGGTGTTGAACGGTCTGTGTACCTTTGACATCGGTAACTTCGTCAAAAATAGTAATTCTTTGCCATCAGACATCGTTAAAACACCAATCGGACAGCCGTTCGTGGAATTATCTGTGACAGATAGTACCAACATCTATGCCATGACCCATATTCAACACAATATGGCAACACATGGTTCAGTTTTTTTTGCGCATCAGCAGGTGGCGGGGAAGGGCCAACATGGGAAAACCTGGGTAACCGAGGGGGGACAAAACATCATTCTTTCCGCTATCATTGACCCGAATCCATTGATACTGGGGCAACAATTCAGATTAAGCGTTGCAGTTGCCTTGGCATGTTATGATTTTTTTCGCAGCTATGCGGGTGAGGAGACCCATATTAAATGGCCCAATGATCTGTATTGGCGTGACAGAAAGGCAGGGGGGATTTTGATTGAGAACCAAATTCGGGGTCAACATTGGCAATGGGCGGTTGTGGGCATAGGTATCAACATCAACCAAACCACATTCGATCCTACACTGACCAACCCCGTTTCCCTCAAACAAATCACCGGCAAAACTTTTGATCCGGTACAACTGGCCAAAGAACTCTGTACCTATCTTACCCAACGTGTGCACCAACTAATCAACCACCCATTTTCAGCATTATTAGAAGAATACAATCGGTGTTTGTTCAAAAGAAATGAAGTGGTACAACTCAAAAGACTCAACACCCGGTTCACCTGCACCATACTCGGCGTTAATGAGGTTGGAGAACTCTTGGTAAAAGACGGCCCGGCAGATCGGTTTGTGTTTGGAGAAGTGAGCTGGGGGTGGGAAACAGAGAAATAAGAAATAGGAAACAAGGAACAAAGGAAGTGGGAGTGTTCAATTAAGTGTGTCAGTTATTAAATCGGGTTTTAAAATAATCTGAC
>VFQR01000116.1_pt1 | contig 195187 bp, 183 predicted proteins | sample 3512321 | NCBI WGS metagenome assembly VFQR01 (sample SAMN10412374, study PRJNA504923) | tailings metagenome | isolation source: Relicate 3 Philex TSF1 revegetated site | place: Philippines: Tuba, Benguet | collected 2017-08-29
CGGCACCGTCATCCTCGCCTACAATCCCAAGACCGGCGACGCCTCCGTGCTGCGCATCACCAACGCAGGCCCCTACAGCGGAAAGCGCAAGCTCGACGTCTCGCGCGCGGCCGCGGAAAAGCTCGGCTTCCGCAGTCAGGGAGTGGCGGCACTCGTCATCAGCGTTCTGCAATCTCCCACCGAGGCCGAGGCGAGCTACGTGCGCCGGCGCGTCTACCCGAGCGTTCCGGGCCATCTCGGCAAGTACGAGACCTTCGACAAGGCTATCGAGGCCGCGCAAGAGCGCCTCGACGTTCGTGAGGATGGCGAGCAGCAGCCCGCGGACGCGGCAGACGACATTGCCGCCCTGGTGCCGAAGCCGAGACTTGCTGTCTCCCCGTCGCTCGCCCGCGAGCTCATGATGTTGCGCTCACCCCCGCGGCCGGTGAGCCGGGGCGTCCGGCTTGTGCAGGGCCCGCGCCTCGTAAGCCGGGAGAGCTTCAGGCCCGAGCAGGCTCCTGCATCGGCTCGCGCGGCGCTGAACTTCGCGTCGGGCCTGCAGCAGTATCTGCTCGACACCGGCTCGCTGCCGGACGCCGGCAAATAATCAACCGGCCCCGAAGCAGTCAGTCCCCAAGTTAAACATCGCCCTTCGCCTTCCGTTTGTAATCTATGGAAAATGCCGCCGCTGCGGAGCGGAGTTCCCGGTCACGATCCAGTCCATCGGAATGTCATGCGGCTGAGGATAGATGGTGGCAACTGCACCGCTCTCGTGCCCCACACCGATGACGAGCGGTCGCGGCCTGAGATTGAAAAGCGTGCGGTCGAAAAATCCGCCGCCGTAGCCCAGCCGGTAACAGGCGCGATCGAAGCCGACGAGCGGCGCAATGATCACAGCGGGAGCAACCAGATCGCCGTCGGCCGGATAGGGGATGTTCCAGACGCCCCGTTCGAGCCGCGCGCCGGGTGCCCACGCGCGAAACAGTAGAGGTTTCCCTTTTCCCGCCACTTCCGGCAAGGCCGGGCGCAGGCCCGCCGCGTACGCCCTCTCCATCCACGGCCTGAGATCGGGCTCACCGCGGAACGGCCAATAGAGACTTACGATCAGGTGCCGCGCACGTGGTACGAGTGCATCGAGATCACGGGCGACGCGCTCGGAATGGAGCTCTCGATCGCGCGGGGAGAGGGCGAGCCGGGCGGCAATGAGACGTTCTCGTTCCCCCTTGCGCCATCGGGCGACATCCCTGGCCTGTGCGGCATCCGGCATGATCATGCCGCTCGCGGGATCGATATCGTGCATGAGGCAGGGCGGGGAGGCGAACAGGCCGTGCTCGCTGGCATCTTCGTCATACTGCTGGTTGATCATCTCAAACCCTCCACGCGCCTGTCGCGCACGGCGCCACCTCGAAATAAATATCGTATTACGATATAAATTCGGAACGCAAGCCCTGCGTGACACAAGGGAGCTGAGAGGCGAGCGCACCCGAACTTCAGCGCGCGTCGCCTGAAGGCGCACTCTTTTTTTGGGAGTCCGCTATTACGGCCAGTTCCTCAACACGGCGCTCTGGCACTGCGCCCGCGAGCGGCAGCCTGGAGAGCATTTTCGAGACTTCGCCATTCGTGCCGGCCATGCGCGGCGGTCAGGAAACCCAGTCTCACTTGTCCGGGAACACCGTCTTCCAATCGCTCTTCATATCGACGACCGTCCAGCCCTTCGCCGTCGCCTCATCAAGCGCTTTGTCGAGCTTCCCGACATGGGACGCGCGGTCATAGGCCCACTCCCGATCCGCATCGGTATGATGGACGACCCCCATGAACCGCGCACCGTGTCCCGCTGCCGTGTACTGCAGCATCTGCAGATCGCCGTCCGAGTTGCCGAAGGCGAGGATCGGGCGGCGCCCAATGTAGCGGTTGATGCCGACCGGCTTGCCAGGACCGTCGTCGACGAACTCGATCTTCGGCTCCTTCGTCAGCCGCGCGATGCCATCCGGACCGATATCGAATTTCACGACGCCCGACGAGCCCACCACCTGCTCGGGCGGTATCCCGTAAACCCTTTCGGCGAAGCGGCGCATGAACTCCACTCCGCCGCCGGAGACGATGAAGGTCTTGAAGCCGCGAGCGCGCAGATAGGAAAGAAGCTCCAGCATCGGCTGGTAAGCGAGCGACGTGTAGGGACGCTTCAAGCGCGGATGCTCGGCGCTCTCGAGCCAGCCGTCGACGATGTCGCCAAACTTCTCTGTCGTGAGCCCGGCATGCGTGGCCGCCATGATCTCGAGCAGCCCGTGCTCCCCGGACGCCGCGACGCCCTTGATGTCACCCTCGAGCACGCTCTTGAACGGCTGCTTCTGCTTCCATTCAGGATGCTCGCTCGCCAGCGCAGCAATCCGATCCAGCGCGAAAGCGAGCTGGAAATATACAGGCTGCTCCGCCCACAGCGTCCCGTCGTTGTCGAACACGGCGATGCGCTCGGCTGGCGCCACGAAATCCGGCCCGCCTTCCTGGGTCACGCGGTCGACGAAATCGACGATCGCCGTCTTCGACTTGCCGTCGTTCCAGGAGGGCAGCAAATCCGATAGAGGGTCCTCGGCCCGGAGCGAAGCCGGGCCGGCGGCGAACGCGATCAGCGCCAAGAGCAGGACACGCGGCGCGAAAACGGCAAGACCAGCGCGCATAGTCGTCTCCATAGGCGAGCGGACCCTCGGGCCTCACGGGCCTGACGCGCGGCCCGCGGGCGTAAGCGGGCAATCAGTCCGAACCCTTGGAGCCGCTTCGAACGCCGTCAGAACTTGATCGGCCGAGAAGCTTCTGACGGCAGCCAGCGCTGATCCCGTGAGCCCGCGAAATAAATCAAGAAAAACAGCCAAACCGGCACAGGCGCATCGTCGAGAAACTTCAGTATGACAGGCCTTCGCGTCTCCGCTCGAAGCCCTTATCTAACACGCTTAGCCAACTCTCCGCTATTGGCCCGTCACGGCGACCAGTGGCTGTCGTCGGCGTAGTCGGAGGGCGGATCGGCTTCGAGCTCATTCGAGCGCGCGCGTATTCTCTTGATCCCATCCGCCAGCGCCTGCAGCGCGGCGGCCTCCGCAAGCTCCTCTGAGCTCAGCACGTCACCCAGCGCCCGCTTGTTCACGAGCTCTGTCGCACGCATCTGCGCGTTGAGCTGCTTGATGATGCAGGATTGCAGGTCGCCTCCGCCCGTGAGCGCGATGATCCGACGCTGAGCTTCGGCCCGCACCGTATCCGCCGTGACGACCGCCTGCGCTGAAACGCCTTCGAGCAGGCCCGCAGCCGCGAGACCCAGATACTGCTCCTCCGTGTAAAGGTTGCTCGCGCCGCCGCCGAAGTCCACGTCCCACAGTCTCTGCATTCGGGCCTCCTACACCAGCCAACGATTGACACCCGGAATGACTCCGATGTTCGTGTCCACATCGGTCAAGCCGCCCATGAGCGCCGGGCACGCAATGAGATAGCGGTGCCCCGACAGCGCTGCGTAAATGTTCATCGCCGACGGCTGATAGCCGGTCGTGAGATAGGGAGGCTGGCTGTCCTGATTGCAGAGCGAAACCCAGCCATCGGCAGGGCTCACGAGATAGTTGCCCGCCGACTGCAGAACGCCATCCTTGTACGATCGTTGATTGTCGACGACCCGCCACAGCACCGGGGCATCGAGCGCGAGCAGGTACATATGAAAGGTCGCGGCCGGCGGACGGGGACCGAACGACGGGAACAGAGAGAGATAATAGTTCGTGCTCGCGAGCGTCTGAGGCGACGACGCGGTGCCGGATCCCATCGTGATCTGCGCGACGCGAAACTCCACGCCGTAGCGGCGATAGGAAGCCCCCCGGATCTTGTCGATCAGCGCCTTGATGTTCGCGCTCAGCGCTCCTGCCGCACCGCCATAATCGTTGTTGTTGGTGATGAACTTCCCGGCATCGGCGGCAACCGAGCCATTGTAGACGGAGAGATAGGACGGGAACGAAAAGGCTCCGATGGTTTCCGATGCCGCCGAGTTTCCGCCGAAGCGGCCGCTATCCGCATAGAGATTGATGGCGAAGTTCGAGATGAGATTCGCGCGCGGAGCCTGCCGCCTGCGCGTATAGCTATGGCAGGTCCAGTTGCCGGATGCGTCGGAGGCGAGCACGGCCGTATCACCCGCTTCCGTGAGAATGTTGTCGGAACCGGGGAGGATGAGCGACACCGCATTGTGCGTGAGGGTCAACGCCCCTGCGAACAGAACGCAGCGGAGCACGTTCGGAACCGTGCCGAGGCTCGTGATCGTCGTCGAGCCGGTGATGCGCACGCGCTGAGAGCCCGCCGCCCCGACGTCGCACGTCGCCGCCGACGCCACATCCACCTGACCGGACTTGAACGCAACGCCGCCCGTGCTCCTGCTGATGACGATGGCTTCTTGCCAGGCGCTCCCGTCGGCACTGACCTTCACATGAAAGTCGTCGTCGCCCGTGAGACCGAACTCCGCCCGTCCGGAGAACCCCGTCTGGAACAGCACGCTTCCCGTATTGGCAGCCGCGGCCTTGTTGATCTTGAGTTGGTGGCCCGCCCCCTCGTGATTGAAGAGAGACGCGGGCGATGCGACCGAAAGGCGATTGGTTGTATCCGCGGTCGCGTTCACGCCCACGAGCGGCACCGGGTTCACGCCTCCGCCGCTCGCCACCCAGGTCGTGCCGTTGAACGCGTAGACCGTATCCTCGTCCGCCACCCAGGCCCGCCAGCCCTCGAGCGGAACATGGAAGGCCCACGCGCCATCCTGGTAAGCCGCGATGTGAGTCGCATGACCGACCCAGGCCCCCGTCGGAGCCCCCGCGACGATGTAGCGGGCTCCCTCCGCAGGCGAGCCCGGAGGCGCAGCGAGATCCTTGTCCATCACCGACAGCTGCACGAGCGCATCCAGCGCGCGCAAAGCCTCGTTGTGCGTCACATGCTTCTGCGACTGCGCAGCGAGAATGTACGGCAGCTTGAGATTCGAGGTCTGATCCATGGGTCGCAAAAACTCATCGGCGAGGGCGTTGGATCGACACTATGGCGGCGCGCGCATCGGCGAGGATAACTGCGTCCGCACGGGGATTTAGCGGATGAAGCGCGCCATTCCCTTGCAATTGACCGGCAGAACCGCTACACCCGGCAACAGATCCGGGCAAAATCCACGATAAATTTCAATGGGTTGAGTATTCGTGGGTGTGCCGCCATTCCGACCCCCGAGGCCCGAGCCATGTCAGCCCCCACCATCACGCTCCACACAGGCGATCTTCCCGCCAACGTCACGTTCAAGGGCAGCGTCGCCATCGACACGGAAACGCAGGGCCTCAACCCCCAGCGCGACCGGCTCTGCCTCATCCAGCTCTCCGCCGGCGACGGCACCGCCCATCTCGTGCAGCTCGATCCCGGCGGCTACGACGCCCCGCGTCTCAAGGCCCTCCTCACCGACCCTTCGGTGACCAAGATTTTTCACTTCGCGCGCTTCGATCTAGCCGTCATCGAGAAGTACCTCGGCGTCACCGTGTCTCCCGTCTACTGCACCAAGATCGTCTCCAAGCTCGTTCGCACCTACACAGACCGTCACGGCCTGAAGGACATCACCTCCGAGCTCCTGGGCATCGAGCTTTCCAAGCAGCAGCAGAGCTCGGACTGGGCGTCCGCGACGCTCAGCCAGCAGCAACTGGCCTATGCGGCCGCCGACGTTTTGCATCTGCACGCCCTCAAGGCGAAACTGGACGCCATGCTGGAACGCGAGGGCCGCACCCATTTTGCCAAAGCCGCCTTCGAGTTCCTGCCCACACAAGCCAAGCTCGATCTGGCAGGCTACGGCGAGATGGACATTTTTTCCCACTGAGCGGGGTACCGCCTCGGCGGAGGCGTTGCATCTGAAAGAAGGAAACATCTGAGGATTTCAGGGGGCTGGCCGCTTTTACAGTCCCAATCTCACCCCAATTTCACGCGATTGTCCGCCAGCCTTCGCACGTGCAACACTGCCCGCCTTGAGCCGCCGCGCCATAGGCTGTGTGCGTGTACCCAGGGACTTGAGCATAGGAGCCCTCCGCCGGTTTGCTCGCGGACAAGGTCCGTGATGTCCGAACGCGGGAAACCCCGATGGTTATGACTGCCGACCAGAACATGACACCGATGGCAGGCCGCCGCACCGGCGATGGCCTCGTCATGGCCGAGGTCGACCGCACGCGCGAGTTTCGCAAGGCACGCCGCCGCACCATTGTCGTTCGCACGCTTCGCCTCGCCTGTCCGATCCTTGCGATCGGCCTGCTCGGCATCTACGGACTGACGATCGCGCGCACCGCAGGGCTCGTCGGCAGCGAGACTTTGCCAGAGATCGCCGTCCGCAAGATCCTCCCCGAAGACCTCTCGATGAAGAACCCGCGCTACGAGGGCTACAACAAGGACGGCGGTAGCTACGTCTTCATGGCGAAGACCGCCCAGCAGGATCTGAAGACCCCGAACGTCATCAAGCTCAACGGCATCACGGGCGAGGTCTACCAGGCCGACAAGACAAGAACCGACATCGCCGCCAGCCGCGGCATCTTCAACAACACCAAGCGCGTGCTCGATCTCTTCGACGAAATCAACGTCGTCTCGCAAAGCGGCCTCAAGGCGAAGCTCACGCGCGCGACTATTCTTATCAACGAGGATCTTCTGAAATCGCCCCAGCCGGTGGTGGTGGAATTTCCGAGCGGCTCCGTTCGCTCGAAGGAGATGACGCTGCGCCAGAAAGCGCGCGAGGCCACCTTCGTCGGAGACGTCCTGGTTGAGCTCACGCCTCCGCCGGACGAGAAACAGAAAGACCCGGCTGCCGAGGCCGCGCCCCCGAAGGATCCGAACAACAGCGCGCTGTTCACGCCTGCCAACGGCCCGATCAACATCGACGCCAACCGCCTCGACCTCAACGACGGCAGCAAGACCGCGCTGTTCACCGGAAGCGTCCGCGCACGCCAGGGCGACTCGCACATCACCACGCCCGAGCTCGAGGTCTCCTACGAGGGGGAGGGCATGATGGGCGCAACGGCGCCGAGCCCGCAGGCCGCCGACGGCGCCGCGCCGTCTCAGTCCGGCCCGGCAGCTCAGTCCGGTAAGGTGCGCCGTATCGTGGCAAAGAAGCCCGTGGTGATGAAACGCGCCAACGGCGACGTCGTCACCAGCGACACCGCCGATTTCGATGCCCAGGCCGAAACCGCCGTTCTCACCGGCGAGGTGATCATGACCTCCGGCACCGACCGGCGCGCCGCGAGCGAGCGCGTCGAGATCAACGAGACGGCGGGAACCATCCTGCTGACCGGCGATGTCGTCGTCACCCAGGGCGGCAACGAGCTGAGGGGCGGCCGCCTCGCCATCAACCGCACGCAGGGAACGGCCGAGCTGACCACCCCTCCCGAAGCCTCCTACGGACCGGGACGGATCAGCGCGCGTCTTCTGCGCGGACCCGACACGCCCAATCGCAAGAAGCAGCCGGCCAAATCCGATCAGGCAGAAGCGGATGGCGCAGGCGCTTTCGGCTCCTTCAAGACCAATCCGAACGCCCCCGTCGAAATCACCGCCGACAGCCTCGACGTGAACGAGCAGCGCAAGGTCGCCGTCTTCCGCGGTGACGTGGACGCCTCCCAGGACACGTTCAAGATCCGCTGCGCGCAGCTCTCCGCCTACTACAAGGGCGCCGCCGGTCTCATGGATGCCGCCAACCCAGGCGCCACCCCGGGCAACGGCGAGAAATCGAGTGCGGAGCTGACCCGCATCGAGGCTCGGAAAGACGTTCAGGTCACCTCCAAGGACGGCCAGACGGCGACCGGCGACTGGGCCGATTTCGACACCAAGACCAACAAGGTGACGATGGGCGGCAACGTCGTGCTGTCGAAAGGCAAGAGCATGGTACGCGGCACCCGCCTTCTGATCGACATGACGACGGGCGAGAGCAAGATCGACACCGCGCCCCAGAACACCGTCTCGGCCCCCTCGGGCGGCGGATGGGTGACGAAGACACCGGCAGAACCCGCGGGCGAAGGGAAAGGCCGCGCCAGCGCCGTGTTCTTCCCGCAGGAGCTGAAGAAGGACGAGGACAGCGGCGCCAAGAGCAAGGCGAAAGCCCCAAGCGCGGCGACCGACGGCTGGTCTGCGACGGCGGAACCCAACTCCGCGACCGCGCCGGCGAATTGACATCTGCCATCGGAACCGGCTCGAATACCGAGCATCGAGGTCGATGGTGCCCTATTTTGGATTTTGAGCACGGCAGATTGCCAGCATGAAATTGTGGCCCTTCCGCTCCGCACCCGTTGCACAGGACGCCGATCCGTACGGCGCGCAAAACGGAGCGGGCGACCCCTACGGATACACGGCCGACGATCAGACCTTGGCATCCCACCAGGGATGGCTCGTCGCCGAGAACGTTCAGAAAAGCTATAAGAAGCGCATGGTCGTGCGGGGCGTGAGCCTCGCGGTCGGCCGGGGTGAATCCGTCGGCCTCCTCGGCCCCAACGGCGCCGGCAAGACCACCGTCTTCTACATGATTACCGGCCTCGTTCCCGCCGACGCCGGACGCATCTCCATCGACGGCCAGGACGTAACCCGGCTTCCGATGTACCGGCGGGCCCGCCTCGGCATCGGCTATCTACCTCAGGAAGCCTCCATTTTCCGCGGCCTGTCGGTCGAGCAGAACATCATGGCCGTGCTGGAGCTGGTGGAGCCGAACCGCAAGCAGCGCAAAGAGCAGCTCGACAGCCTGCTTGAGGAATTCCACATCACCCGCCTCAGGAAGTCGCCCTCCATGGCGCTTTCGGGCGGTGAGCGCCGCCGCTGCGAGATCGCGCGCGCACTCGCCTCTCGCCCCTCGTTCATCCTGCTCGACGAGCCGTTCGCGGGCATCGATCCGATTGCGGTGGGCGACATTCAGCAGCTCGTCCGCCACCTGACGGACCGCGGCATCGGCGTCCTGATCACGGATCACAATGTACGTGAGACACTGAGCCTTATCGATCGCGCCTACATCATCTACGATGGTCAGGTTTTGACACAAGGTAAGCCCGCGGAAATCATAGCGAATGAAGATGTCAGGCGCGTCTATCTGGGAGATATGTTCGTTAACACACGTTGAGTATAGCCTGGGCCTTGGACAAGCCTTGGACCGTGGACTGATGAGCCTGGATAGGCCCGAAGCCTTGCGCACCCAGACACCGCGATGCATGCGCATCGCATCTCGGGACAAATTCGCCCCGGGCTTTCTTCGTGCAGTATCGCGCCTTCGGCTGCTGTCTGAGCGACCGCCGGAATTGAAAGTCTGAGCATGGCGCTGACGGCAAAGCTCGAGCTGAGGCAAGGCCAGCAACTGGTGATGACACCCCAGTTGCAGCAGGCCATCCGCCTGCTTCAGCTTTCCAATCTCGAGCTCGGCCAGTTCGTGGAAACCGAGCTTGAACGCAATCCCCTCCTGGAGATGGACGACACGCCCGAGGCGGCCCCCAAGGCCGAGCGCGAAGCAGAGCCCGAAACGCCGTCCGAGCGCAGCGAGCAGGCGGGCGACGACGAATGGCTGGATCTCGGCAAACCCGTGGCCGAAGCCGACGGCGGCATCGACGGTGACTATGACGGCGCTTTCGTTGACAACGGTGCCTCGCCCAACGGCCCCGACGGCGGCGAGTCGGGCTGGGCCAGCCTGCGCCAGCGCAGCAACTCGTTCTCGGACGACGACATCAATCCCGAAGCCTTCGTCTCGAGCGAGCCGTCGCTCCGCGATCATCTGAGCGAGCAGCTCCCGCTGGCCGTCAAGGATCACGTCGAGCGCCTCATCGGCCAGCACCTGATCGACATGGTCGACGAGGCGGGCTACCTGCACGCCGACCTGGACCAACTTGCCACCAAGCTCGGCGCACCCCTCGCTCTCGTCGAGAAAGTTCTCGCCACGTTGCAGACGCTCGATCCCCCTGGCGTGTTCGCGCGCTCTCTGGCCGAGTGCCTCGCCCTCCAGCTCAAGGAGCAGAACCGCTACGATCCCCAGATCGCTGCCCTGCTGGACAACCTCGATCTCCTGGCCGCTCACAATCTGCCCGCCCTGCGCAAGGCCGTGGGCGCGGACATGAGCGAGATCACCGACATGATCGAGGAGATCAAGCACCTCAATCCGAAGCCTGGCCTGAAGTTCGGCTCCGTCCAGCTTCAGCCTGTGGTGCCCGACGTGCTCGTCCGCCAGGGCTCGGACGGCGGCTGGATCATCGAGCTCAACAGCGACACGCTCCCGCGCGTTCTCGTGAACCGCACCTACTTCGCACAGGTCAACAAGACGACGCGCACCGAGAAGGATCGCGGCTATCTGCTCGAATGCCTGCAGACCGCGAACTGGCTCGTCAAAAGCCTCGACCAGCGGGCCCGCACCATTCTGAAAGTCGCCGAAGAGATCGTCCGGCAGCAGGACGCCTTTTTCACCTATGGCGTCCAGCATCTGAGGCCGTTGAACCTCAAGACCGTCGCCGACGCCATCTCGATGCACGAATCCACCGTCTCGCGCGTCACCTCGAACAAATACATGGCGACCCCGCGCGGCATCTTCGAGCTCAAGTACTTTTTTACCTCAGCCATCCAGGCATCCGGTGAAGGCGAGGCCCATTCCTCGGAAGCCGTCCGCCACCGCATCAAGCAGATGATCGACGGCGAAAGCGCCAAATCGATCCTCTCGGACGACAAGCTGGTGGAGAAGCTGAGAGCGGAAGGCATCGACATCGCCCGGCGCACCGTCGCCAAATACCGGGAGGCCATGCGCATCCCGTCCTCCGTGCAGCGGCGGCGCGAAAAACAGCTCGCCGAGCGCATGGCGCGCTGACCCGCGTCAGAAACCCAAAGGGTATCCCAGACTTATCAACCGCAAGTCGCAGACGCCCAGGGCCTGCGAACACATACGCAGACCACTGCGTAAGATTCTGAGTTCGCGCGTAAATCGAACCGGCTTGGTTTCAAGCGAACGGCCGCTTGTACGCATGAGTTGCCGCGACACATCACCTGTTCCGCGGCGCAAGATTGACTCCCCCCGCAGCCCGGCCTAGCGTGACGCAATCGTGCGCCGCGCAGGCGGACACCCAAAACTAAAGAATTGGAATAATTAAAGAAAATAGACGCGAGACGCCGCTGGAAAGCTATCCGATTTTGATGCTAGACAGCGGGGGATGACCCGAGAGACGGGAGCCGCGAACACTGGTATCCTCTTCGCACCGGAGCCCCAGAGGCCGAAAAGATCGGCGGGAACCGGACGCGGAATTCGATGTTACTCAAATCGCCATGATTGGCGGATAGGGAACGCAGGTCACGGCGAACTGAACGTTGTAAATCGACGAGCCGGCAAGCGGCTGGATTGATCCAATGTCGGGGGAAACTGTGGGGTGGGCCTCACGCGTTTGAAGCACCTGAAATCTCGTCGAGACGGACGTGTAACTGAGCGTCATTACGAGTGAGGTAGGGGCAGCGCGGTCTTGGAGCTGACAGCAGACATCGATTTGGCCGCCCCGGCCTGCCGGGCGGCACGATTGGTGCATAAATTGATGCAAATCGAGCGTTGATCGGTAAGACGCACGACGGCGTCCCCGTCTAGCGAGGGGCACCGAGGCGCCAAAGAGAAAACGTTGATCGACAGCCGAACACTGGCGATCACAGACCCGATGGGACCGGACACATGGACTTAGGCGATCTTCTGGCACCTGGCGGAATCTACCCCGCATTCGAAGCAACGAATAAGAAGCAGGCTCTCCTGGACCTGTCCGCGCACGCGGCCGAGGTGACCCGCCTCGATCCCCGGACGATCTACGACACGCTGCTTCAGCGCGAGCGTCTGGGATCCACGGGCCTGGGTCGCGGCATTGCCGTTCCCCATGTCAAACTCAATGGAATTCAGGGCATTGTTTGCCTGTTCGCCCGGCTGACGAAGCCGATCGACTTCGAGAGCCAGGACGGCGAGCCCGTCGACCTGATCTTCCTGCTTTTGGCCCCCGAGCACGCGGGCGGCGACCACCTGAAAGCGCTGGCGCGCATCTCCCGCCTGGTGCGCGAGCCGGCTGCCCTTGAGCGCCTGCGCACCGCCAAGGATCTCGCGAGCCTGAAGCGCGCGCTTCTCCAGCCCGCGACCTCTCACGCCGCCTGAGCGCCGGCCAAGTACCCCGCCTTCACAATCGACGTGAAGACGCGGCACCCACAAAAGAAAATGGCTGCCTGATTTAACAGGCAGCCATTTTTGCTTTTTGCCGGATATTTGGGCAGGCAGCCCTAGCCATAGACCGCGAGCGCGGCCAGACCGACGAAGCCCACCGCAATGCGCCACCAAGCGAACGGGGCGAACCCGTGGCGGCTGATGAAGTCGAGTGCGAACTTGACCACCACCACCGCCGTGAGGAACGCCGTCACGAAGCCGATGCCGATAGGAAGCGCGTCTGCCACCTTGAGCAGCCCCCAGTTCTTGTAGAGATCGAAGGCGAAGGCGCCCGCCATCGTCGGCATGGCGAGGAAGAAAGAGAACTCAGCCGCCGTCCGCTTGTCCGCGCCGAGCAGAAGCCCGCCGACGATGGTCGATCCGGACCGCGACACGCCGGGGATCAGTGCCAAGCACTGGAAGAGACCGATCCCGAACGCGCGGGCCGGCGGAATTTCCGTTGCGTCGTCATAGCGAACGGTGAGCGCCAGCCTGTCGACGGCGAGCAGGATGACCCCGCCCGCGATCAGCATCAGGCACACGAGCACCGGTGTTTCGAACAGCACGTCCTTGATGAAATCGTGCAACAAGCCGCCCAAGACCGCCGCCGGCAGGAACGCCAAGGCGAGAGCGACCGCAAATCGCTGAATGCGCGGATCGGACGGCAGCGCCCACACCATGTCCAGCAGATACCGGAAGTAGACGAACACGATCGCCAGGATGGCGCCAAGCTGGATCAGCACCTCGAAGGTCTTGCCCGGGCTATCGAAGCCCAGAAAATGTCCAGCTAGAAGAATGTGTCCCGTAGACGAGACGGGCAGGAACTCCGTAAGCCCTTCCAGGAAGCCGAGCAGAATGGCATGCCAGATCGCCATATAGAGCGCTCTCCGGTTTGTTGCGAGAAATCCAGTCCAGGGGACATGGACAGGGAGGGAGGGGCAAAACTGAGACGAGGCTCGGTAGCACGTTTAGCCAAACGAGGATACGGTTCGTGCGCTGCAGTCCCATGACACGCCGTCGGACACCGGAAAGCGGCGCCAACGCGAGACTTGCCCGCCCTCGACACGACGGGGGAGACGCTCCGGTCCTGCGAGAAAAGCCCGCGGAATTTTGATGCCATGCACACGTTGACGCATTTCAGGCTCTGCCCAAAATCGCGCTCCATCCGCATCGCCCTCGCAGAGATCGGCGTCGAGGCGGAGCTGGCCGAAGAGCGGCCCTGGGAATGGCGCCCCGCCTTCCTCGCCCTCAACCCTGCAGGCGAGTTGCCGGTGCTGGCGCTCGAAGGTGGTTTCGTCCTCTGCGGCGCCTATGCCGTCTCGGAATATTTCGCCGATCTGCTCCACAATCTCGAGAAGGAAGGCCGGCCCGCCCCCTTGTTTCAAGGCTCCAACGAAGATCGCGCCGAGCAGCGGCGGCTGGTGGACTGGTTTCATGGCAAGCTCGATCGCGAGGTGACGCGCGAACTGCTATACGAGCGCGTATACGGGCATCTCATCCCGGACAAGGGCCACGCGCCCGATCCCGGCGCGCTCCGCGCCATCCGCGCCAACATCCGCTACCACCTCGGCTACGTGAACCACCTCGCCCATGAACGCCGCTGGCTGGCGGGCGACGAGATGAGCTTTGCGGACATGGCGGCCGCCGCTCACCTCTCCTCCATCGACTACCTGGGCGAGGTTGCCTGGGAGGACTACCCGTCGGCGAAATCCTGGTACGCCCGCATGAAGTCGCGCCCGTCCTTCCGCGCGCTTCTGGCCGACCGTATGCCGGGCATCTCGCCCGCACCTGTCTACGCCGATCTCGATTTCTGACATGCAGACCGACACGCCCGGCAGCGCACCGAAAACGACGAACCCTCCCCCGCGCGACGCTATCAAGCGTGCACTCGGCGAGCGCGCACGCGCGGCCGGCTTCGAGATCATGCGCATCACGCGCCCAGGCGCCATTCCGCAGGCGGGCGAGCGGCTGATGGCGTTCCTGGCCGATGGCCGCCACGGCACTATGGACTGGATGGAGGCAAATGCCGACAGGCGCGGCGACCCGCGGCAGCTTTGGCCCGAAGCCTGCACGGTCATCATGCTCGGCATGAGCTACGCTCCCGAACGCGATCCCATGGAAGCGCTCGGCGAGCCCTTGCGCGGCATTGTCTCGACCTACGCCAAGCGCGCCGACTACCACGACGTGATGAAGCGCAAGCTCAAGGAGCTGGCCGGATCGCTCGAGCGCGAGACGGGCGAAGCCGTGAAGGTGTTCGTCGACACCGCTCCCCTCATGGAGAAGCCGCTGGCTGCGGCCGCCGGCCTCGGCTGGCAGGGCAAGCACACCAACCTCGTCTCGCGCGATGCGGGCTCCTGGCTGTTCCTCGGCGCCATCCTGACTACCGCCGATCTTGAGCCCGACACACCCGAGCGCGACCACTGCGGAAGCTGCAGCCGCTGCCTCGACGCCTGCCCCACGAAGGCATTCCCCGCGCCCTATCAGCTCGATGCGCGCCGCTGCATCGCCTACCTCACCATCGAGCACAAAGGACATATCGCCGAGGAGTTCCGCGAGCCCATCGGCAACCGGATATTCGGATGCGACGACTGCCTCGCGGTCTGCCCCTGGAACAAGTTTGCGGGCGAGGCACGCGAAGCCCGCCTTTCGACGCGGATCGAGCTGGACGATCCCCCCCTCGCCGATCTGATGGCGCTCGACGACACGGCATTCAGGCTTCGCTTTCGTGGCACGCCGGTGAAACGAACAGGCCGCGACCGCGTGGTGCGCAACTGCCTGATTGCGGCCGGAAACGCCCGCGACACCGGCCTGCTTCCCTCCGTCGCCTCCCTCTTGGGTGACCCCGCGCCCATCGTGCGCGCCATGGCCGTCTGGGCTTACCGGCGCCTCGCTTCACCCGAGGCCGTCGCCGCGGCCCGCAACCTCCACTATCCGGGTGAGCTCGACCCCGACGTTCGCAAGGAATGGGACACCGGAACGACATCATGACCAAGCTCTTCTGCTTCGGCCTCGGCTATAGCGCCGAAGCCCTCGCGCGCCGTCTCGCAACTGCCGGATGGACCATCGCGGGAACCGCCCGCACGCCGGAGGGCGTGGCCCGCATCGCGTCGTTCGGATACGAGGCCATCCTGTTCGATGGCCTGACGGCGGCGCCGCAAGCCACCGCGTCTCTCGAATCCGCCACCCACGTCCTGATCTCCGCGAGCCCCGACGAGCAGGGCGATCCGGTCCTGCGCCTCCACGGAGACGACCTCGCCCGCGCCGCCAACCTGCGCTGGATCGGCTACCTGTCGACCATCGGCGTCTACGGCAACTCGGACGGCCAATGGATCGACGAGACGACGACGCCACAACCGAGGGCCGAGCGCACCCGCCGCCGCCTCGAAGCGGAGAACGGCTGGCTGGAATTCGGGGAGGCCAGCGGCAAGCGCGTGCAGGTGTTTCGCCTTGGCGGCATCTACGGTCCCGGCCGCAGCGTGGTGGACGACCTGCGCGACGGCACCGCGCGCCGCATCGTGAAGCCGAACCAGGTGTTCAATCGCATCCACGTGGAGGACATCGCCACCGTCCTCGCCGCCGCCGCCAACGGCGCGGGCCGCGAAAGCGTCTACAATGTCACCGACGACGAGCCCTCCCCCTCACAGGATGTAATCCTGCTGGCCGCCCGCCTGATGGGCGTCGAAGCTCCCCCGGAAATCCCGTTCGAGACCGCCGACCTCTCTCCGATGGCGCGCAGCTTCTATGCCGACAACCGGCGCGTCCGGAACCGGCGCCTGCACGACGACCTTGGCGTGACGCTCGCATTCCCCACCTACCGGGAGGGAATTGCCGGCATTCTCGCCGGTACTGAGGGATAAGCGGCGCGAAGCCGTCACGCTCCATCCTCTTTATTGCCGAAATCGCGGTGAATGATCAGTCATATCGTTTGAGCACGGAAACGTCCGGCTCGAGCCAATTGGTATTTGTGTTTGTTACGATGCAGGTCGCTCCATGACAGGTCGAGGACGCTTTCCGCTCTTGGCGATGATGGTTGGGGCGTGCTTCCTCGGAGCCGAGATCTCGGCGGCCGACGACAAGGCCGCCCACGCGCTCGCTGAAAGGTTCGCCGGAGGCGCCGAGAAGGAGGAGGCGAAGAGAACGGCCAAACGAAAGGCTGAGGACGCCCGGCGCCAGACGGCCGAGGAAGCCGAGATGCTGAAACGCGCCCGCGCCGAAGCGGAGGAGCGCAAGGCCGCCGCCGAAAAGGCGCGCGCCGAAGAGGAAGCTCGCGAGGCGCGGCTGGAGGAAGAGCGCCACATCGCTGAGGAGCAGCGCCTCACGGAGGAAAAACGCATCGCCGAAGAGAAACGCGCAGAGGAGGCCCGCCGCGTCGCGGAGGAGCAGCGCCTCGCGGAGGAAAAACGCATCGCCGAGGAGAAGCGCGCCGAGGAGGCCCGCCGCCTCGCTGAGGAGCAGCGTCTCGCCGAGGAAAAACGCATCGCCGAGGAGAAGCGCGCCGAGGAGGCCAGCCGCCTCGCTGAGGAGCAGCGTCTCGCGGAGGAAAAACGCGTCGCCGAACAGAAGCGTGCCGAGGAAGCTCGCCGCGTCGCGGAAGAGCAGCGCCTCGCGGAGGAAAAACGCATCGCCGAGGAAAAACGCGCCGAGGAAGCTCGCCGCGTAGCGGAAGAGCAGCGTCTCGCTGAAGAAAAACGTATTGCCGAGGAACGGCAGAAACGTCTCGCCGCCGAACGGGAGGCTGAGCACACTCGCCTGACTGAGAAGCTTCTGAAGCTCCAGCAGCAACGAGCCGAGCGCAAGCAGCTCACGGAGAGAGCCCCCATGGGTCTCGGCGCACCCGCAGCTCCCCTCATCGCGGCACCCGCAAAGCCGGAGCCGCCCCACACCGATGTCGTCACGGCCCCCGCGCCGGCCACGCGCGTTACAATTCTCCTGGTCATGGATTCCGGCACCAACGGCATCCGCCGTTTCGGAAAGAAGACGGCCGATCCCGTCATCTGCTCCGGCCCCACCTGCTGGGTGAGCTCCGGCACCAGCCGCGGTTCGCTCACCTTGGCGCGCGGCCAGGCGCTCGGCCCGGCCAACACGCTCGGCCGCCGCGCGGCCGCGTGCAACCAGCACCTCGCCTGCGTGTTTCGCGATGTGGACCTTAAGACGCGCGCCGCGTCGATCCAGCCCATCGATCTCCGGATCATGCGTCACGACCGCCGCCAGCCGCTGACGCTGGAGGCCGATCACTCCTGCCGAGTTTCCGGTGGCACACTCGTCTGTGACAAGGTGTTCGCCACCAGCACATGGCGCGCGTGGGTGGTGCCCGAGTCCGTCGCCGCCAAGGCCGGTCCCGCAGCCATCGAAGCGGCACTCGAAAGCCGCCTCGGCATCAAGCCCTCTGCGGCCCTGGACGCTTCGCGCCTCTGAGCGGCATAAAAAGCCGGTGTCTCCCTCGCTCCGGCGTCATGGCGAAGCCGTACCTGCGCAACGCGCTCGCCCACTCCGAAACGGTCCGCAAGACTTTCCTAACCATTACTTCCGAGTTACGCCCACAACCGCGCCTGCCGCACTCCGATCCGGAATAATTTTACGGGTTTGAGACGAACCTTGCTCATGGTTGACGCCAGAGTTTTGCGTAAGCGGACGTGCGACCATGGCTATCCTTTCTCACGATGAACCAGACGATCTTTCGTCATCCGCGAGGCCCCGTGCCCGCTCCGGTCTGGAGCAGGCAATAAAGGGCGTCGCCCGCGTCATCGACAACGCCTTCAGCGACAAGCGCCGCAGCATCTCGCGGCCGAAGCTGCTGTTCGCAACAAGCCTGGCCGACGCCTTCATTCTCGTCGCAACCGGTCTCCTCGCATTCCGGTTCGCAGACGCTAGTGCGGCATCACATCTCGCGAGCCTCACCTGGATCGCTCTGATCGCGCTCGCCACCACGCTGGAGCTGCGCCGCAACTGGTCCTACTCGATCCAGGCCCTTCGCCTGCCGACGGAGCAGATCGGAAAAATCGTAAAAAGCACAGTCACCGTGTTTTGCGTGGCCGCAGGTGCGGGCTACCTGATTGGCTTCTCGCCCTTCGAGCCGCTGACGGGAACCGTGTGGCTCATGTCTGCGATCGCACTCATCGCCGCCCTCCGCTTCCCGCTCGCCAGCGTTCTGGAAAACCTCACCGACGCCGGGCGGCTCGTACGCCGCACCGTGATCATCGGCGGAGGCCCCGACGCGGAAACGCTCATCTCCACCTTGATGGACGACAACCGGAAGGAAGTCTCGATCCTCGGCGTATTCGACGATCGCGCGGACGAGCGCTCGGCCGACAGCATCAAGGGCTATCCCAAGCTCGGCACCTTCGATCAGCTTCCGGCCTTCTGCCGAAACGCTGGCGTCGATCTGATGATCGTCACCGTCCCCATGACGGCCGAGAACCGCTTGATGCAAATCCTGCAGCTTCTCTTCACGCTGCCGGTCGACATCCGCATCTCCGCCTTGAGCTCCAAGCTGCGCCTAAGCTCGCGTGCGTACTCCTATATCGGTCGCGTGCCCATGCTCGCGCTGATGGACCGCCCGCTGACCGACTGGGATCGCGTGATCAAGAACATCGAGGACCGCGTGCTCGGCACGCTGCTGTTCCTGCTGGCAGCCCCGGTGATGGCGCTCGTCGCGCTTGCCATCCGGCTCGACAGCAAGGGCCCGATCCTCTTCAAGCAGCGCCGCTACGGCTTCAACAACGAGCTGATCGAGGTCTACAAGTTCCGCTCGATGTACACCGACAAGACGGACGCCACCGCGAGCAAGCTCGTCACCAAGGACGATCCGCGCGTGACGCCCGTCGGCCGCTTCATCCGCAAGACGAGCCTCGACGAGCTTCCGCAGCTTCTGAACGTCATCAAAGGCCAGATGTCGCTCGTGGGCCCCCGCCCGCACGCCACCGAGGCCAAGGCCAGCTCCGACCTCTACCAGACCGTGGTTGGCGAATACTTCGCACGCCATCGCATGAAGCCGGGCGTGACCGGATGGGCGCAGATCAACGGCTGGCGCGGCGAGACCGACACACATGAGAAGATCCAGCGGCGCGTGGAGGCCGATCTCTACTACATCGACAACTGGTCGCTGCTGTTCGACCTCTACATCATCGCCGTCACGCCGTTCGCGCTGATGACCGGAAAGAACGCGTACTGACCGTGGCGTCCAGCATCTCATTTCCATCCGCAGAGGCGGGCGACGGGCGGGCCGGCAGACGCCGGGCACCCGCACGCCTCCATCGCCCCGTTGACGGCAGCGCTGCGTGGACCATCTCCGCCAGCCTGCTCGCCGGCATTGCCGTGGCCGCTGCGTTGGGAACGAGCTCGATCGTCTTCTCGGAACCGGCCGTCGCCGACATCCTGATGGCGGCCGTCATCGTCGGCCTGCCGATGCTCGGCGTCATCCGCTTCGGCAACCTCGCGATCCTGAATGTCGTGATGTGGATGACCTTCGTCGCGCTCGGCCTTGCCGCCTGCTCGGTCTCCACCAACATGGGAACCGCCATCACGCATCAGGTGGTGACGCTGTTCCTTGCGCTCGGCGCTTTCGTTCTCGCCGGATACATCGCGCAGGATCCGGAGCCGCGCTTCCGGCTCATCATGATTTTCTACATCATCGGATGCCTGCTCGCGGCCGCGGCCGCCTTCGCGGGCTATTTCCGCATCATCCCGTCCGCCTACGACCTCTTCACGAACTACGGGCGCGCACGCGGCACCTTCAAGGACCCGAACGTGCTCGGCGCCGCGCTCGCGCCTGCCATCGTGGCGACAGCCTGGGCCACATTGCGCGAGCCCATCCGCAATGCAGTCATCGCCGCGGCCGTCTGCCTGCCGCTCTGCCTTGCGCTTCTCCTCACGTTCTCGCGCGGCGCATGGATCTCGACCGCGCTCTCGCTGCTGGTCGCCGTGTGGCTGGCCCTCGTCACCACGCGGCGCGCATCGGATTTTCGCCGCCTCGCGATCGTCGCCGCCATCGGCACCGGAACGCTGATCGCCGTGCTCGGCGCCGCGCTCCAGCTCGAAGCGGTCCAGGGTCTATTCCAGGAGCGCGCCAGCCTGGACCAGTCCTACGACGTGGGACCCGAAGGACGCTTCGGCGGACAGGCTAAGGCCGTAGGCCTCATCCTCGAGAACCCCTTCGGCATAGGTACGCATACTTTCCGTGACACCTATCACCACGAAGAAGCGCACAACGTCTACCTCAGCCAATTCATGAATGCCGGCTGGATCGGCGGCACGCTCTACGCCGTCTCTGTGTTCGGAACGCTGGCCGCGGGCTTCTATGGGCTCCGGAGGAGAAACGCGCTGCAAGGCCCCCTCATCATCGCCACCGCTTCCTTTGCGGGCGTGGTGTTCGAGGGCTTCGTAATCGATACCGACCACTGGCGTCATTTCTTCATCCTGATGGCCCTCATCTGGGGTCTTGTCGATGCTGAGCCGCCCGCGCCGAGCCAGGAGAGGCGACGCCATGATTGAAGCCCGCGGCGAGCCGCTGACCCTCTTGAAGACTACGCTCAACGAGCTGTGGAACAGCCGCGCCAAACACGCCGCGAGCTGGAACGCAATCGGCGTCTTCGCCATTCGCGCCGCGAGCGCCGCACTCCTGTTCGCCACGCAGGTCGTTCTCGCGCGCTGGATGGGCGCCTCCGAATACGGCCTCTACGTATCGGCCTGGACGTGCGTCCTCGTCGTCGGCGGCATCTCGCACTTGGGCTTCAACGTCGCCATGATGCGGCTTGCCCCGCAGTATCAGGCAAACCAGGACTACGCGTCTTTCCGCGGCCTATTGAATGGCGGGCGCCTCGTCGCCATTGCGTCCGCCGCCGCCATTGCAGGTGTCGGCCTTGCTGCACTCTGGATTTCGAGCACCGAAAGCGGCACAGCGCTTGCCGTGCCAATGGCGCTCGCCCTTCTCTGCCTCCCGCTCTACGCCTTGACCGATGTGCAGGATGGCCTCGGCCGCGGCCAGGGCTGGACCATCGAAGCCATCGGCCCGCCCTACATCGCGCGCCCCCTGATGCTGCTGACGCTCGTGCTCGTCGTCTCCATGCTGGGCTATGCCGCCAACGCCGTGACCGGCATGACCATCGCGCTCGCCGCGACCCTGTTTGCGGCCGTCCTGCAGACCGTCCTGCTGGAGCGGCGCGTCGAGAAGTCCGTACCCGCGACGCAGCCGGCCTATGCCTTCTCCACCTGGCTCAAGATTTCGCTGCCTCTGCTGGCGGGAAGCATCTGCGATCTGGTGATCCAGAACGCAGATGTCCTCATGCTCAATCTCTTCCGCCCCTCCGGCGAGATCGGCATCTACTACGCCGCAGCCAAGACGGCCGGCCTCGCGCTGTTCGTGCACTACGCCGTGGGATCGGCCTACGCGGGCCGCATCGCGGCCGCCCGCGCCCTGGGAGATAACGCTCAGGTGCGGGAGCTGGTGCGCAATTCCGTCCGCTGGACGTTCATACCCTCGGCCGCCGTCACCCTCGGCATCCTGCTGGTGGGCTATCCCGTGCTTGCGCAGTTCGGCCAAGGCTTCACGGACGCCTATCCGCTGATGTTCATCCTCGCTGTCGGCATTCTCGCCAAGGCGGCCACGGGGCCGGCCGACACCATCCTCAACATGCTGGGCCATCAGCGCGCGAGCGCGATCTCCATCGGCCTCGCCGCCGTCATCTGCGTGACGCTGAACCTGATCCTGATCCCGTTGTGGAGCGTAGCCGGTGCCGCCGTCGCGACTGCGACCTCGGTCGTGGCCGCATCCGCCTTCAACTGGTACGCAGCACGCCGCCTCGAAGGCTTGAACCTGTTCATCCTGGCGAACATCAAGCGCCCGGAACCAGCGTCTCGATAAGCCCGTAGAGCTTCTCGAGGTCTTGCGGGCGCGACATGCGGTGCTCGCCATCCGCGACCTCCGTAATCCGCACCCAGTCTCCGGCCAGAACGGACTTGAGCTCACGCGCGTGCGCGATCGGCACATCGCGGTCCTCGCCCCCCTGCAGCACGAGCACCGGCCGCCCCGGATCGAACCCCGCGCCCCTGATCAGATGCCGTCGCCCGTCCTCGATGAAACGCTTGGTGATGGGGTAGCCGGCCGGATCATAGTCCGAAGCGCGCACCCACTTTCCCTTCTCCATGATCTCGCGGCGGATTTCCTCCGAGAACTCGTTCCACATCAGCGCCTCGGTGAGATCCCAGGCGGGCGCGATCAATACGAGGCCGGGCACGCGCTGCGCCTCCTCGGGCGCAGTCGCCATCAAGTGCCGCAGCAGAATGAGCGCCAGGTGCGCCCCCGTGCTCGATCCAACCAGGATCTGCGGCCCGCGCGTCACCTGCTGGAAAACGGCCGCGGCCTCTTCCAGCCAGTCGCTGAGCGTGGCGTCCTCGAACGCGCCGCCCGAGCGGCCGTGCCCGGAATAGTCGAACCGCGTGAAGCCGAGCCCGCGCGCCGCCGTCCACGCCGCCAGCGCCTCGGCCTTCGTCGACATCATGTCGGATTTGAGCCCGATCAACCAAAGCAGACCCGGCCCGCCTTCCTGGGCCGGCGCCTGGGATAGATAGGCAATCTTGCGCGCGTCCGAACCGCTGCCGACTGTGATGAATTGCGGATCGCTCGCGCTCATCCTATGAAACCCCCGTGCCCTGCTATCTAAGTGCTGTGTAATCGACGTGCTAACGATCGGAGGCCGGACTTGGCCCTCACGCGCCCCACCATACTGCAGATCATCCCGGAGCTCGACACCGGCGGCGCGGAGCTGTCCGCGGTAGAGATCGCCGACGCCATCGTCCGCGCGGGTGGGCGCGCCCTCGTGCTGTCGGAGGGAGGCCGCCTCGCTCCACGCATCACCGCGACGGGCGGAGAGTTCGTACCCTTCGCCGCCGCCACCAAGAACCCTGTCCGTATTCTCTGGAACGCGCGCCTGATCCGCCAGATGATCGAAAACGAGGGTGTCGATCTCGTTCACGCCCGCAGCCGCGCACCGGCCTGGAGCGCCCTATTAGCCGCGCGCCGCGCCGGAAAGCCGTTCGTCACCACCTATCACGGCGCCTACAATGAGAAGACGCGCCTCAAGAAGGCCTACAACGCCATCATGGCCAAGGGCGACACCGTCATCGCCAACTCTCAGTACACAAAGCGGCTGATCGAGGAGCGTTACGGGACGCCCTCGGACCGCATCCGCGTGATCTATCGCGGCGTCGACGGCAGCAAATTCGATCCCGCAGTCATCTCGGAGGAGCGCAAGGCCGCCCTCAGAGCCCGCTGGCGCGCAGCGCCCGGCACCAGGATCGTCCTGCAGCCGGCGCGACTGACCGCGTGGAAAGGGCAGAGCACGGTGATCGAGGCCGCCCGCCTCCTCAAGGCCGATAACCGGCTCGGCAACACCCTGATCGTGCTGGCGGGCGATGCCCAGGGCCGCGACTCCTACCGCCAGCGCCTCGAAAGCGAGATCAAAGCCGCGGGCCTCGAGGACAACATCATCCTGCCCGGCCACGTGGAAGACGTGGCGGCGGCCCTGGCCGTCTCCCACCTCGCCATCGTCGCATCCGTCGAGCCGGAAGCCTTCGGGCGGGTGGCCACGGAGGCGCAGGTCATGGGCTGCCCCGTCATCGCGACGGATATCGGCGCCCCCCCGGAAACCGTGGCCGCCCCTCCCAAATTCAAAGCTGAAGAGGCGACCGGCTGGCTGGTGCCCCCGGGCGATGCCTCAAAACTGGCCGCCGCCATGGCGGAAGCCCTGAGCCTGACCCCGGACGCCCGCGCCGCCCTGGCTGGCCGGGCCCGCAACCGGGTGCTCCAGAACTTCAGCCTGGAAAGTATGCGCCTCGACACCCTCGACGTTTACGACCGCCTGCTCGGCACCCAACTTCGGGCGTCGTATAAGTAAATTCCTTAACTCATCCCCATGGCTCTGCGTTGCATAAACCCATCGCAGCTTGACTTGCGGCCGGTTCTTCTCAATTCTCCGCCCGGATAGTTCGGCAGTCCACGGCAGAACGGCCACCCAAATTGCGGGGCGAGGCCGTTGTTTTCTGATTGAAGGTGCCGTAGCTATTGCCGATTGAACTGAAACCACTGATGGAGACTTAACATCCGCAAGCCTATGCGAGGCGCTTCCGAGCGCGAGCCGACCGGTCCGAAGATCAATGATGCGATCCGGGCGCGTGAAGTGCGGCTTATTGACGAAACCGGGCAGAACGTCGGCGTCGTATCGAAGGTTGATGCCATTGCCCGGGCTGAAGCGGCCGGATTGGATCTGGTCGAAGTTTCTCCGGATGCCGAACCTCCGGTTTGCAAGATTCTCGACTTCGGTAAGTACAAATACCAAGAACAGAAAAAAGCTGCCGAAGCCCGCAAACATCAGAAAATCGTCGAGATCAAAGAGATCAAGATGCGTCCCGGCATCGATGATCACGACTATGACGTGAAGATGCGCGCCATCAAGCGGTTCTTCGAGGAAGGCGACAAGGTCAAGGTGACCCTGCGCTTCCGCGGCCGTGAAATGGCCCACCAGCAGCTCGGCATGGCCGTGCTGGTCCGCGTCAAGAACGATGTCGAGCCGATCGCGAAGGTGGAATCCGAGCCGCGCTTCGAAGGCCGCCAGATGGTGATGGTGCTCGCGCCTAAGTAGGACGAACCCTCCCTCACCGGGAAAAATGAAAGGGCGGCCGCACACGCGGGGCCGCCCTCGATTTTTTTGCGATCGAGGTCCCGGGCTCAGTACGCCTGCTGCACCTTGGACTTGTGCTGATCGTGGCGCATCACCTTTCGGGTCTTCTCCCAGCTCTCACCTTCCAGGTTATTGGCGGCTTCACGGCTCTTGGATTCGAGCTTGTCGAGTGCCGAGATGGAGGCCGCGGGCGCCGCAGCCGCGCCGGCGCCGAGCGCGCTCTTCTGCTTGTTGAGGTACATGGCGTTGTCCTCGAGCACCTTCCGGGCCGCCGTTACATCGCCTTTGTCACGCAGCTCCACCGCACGCTCGCTATTCTCGGTCGCCACCTGCTCGGTCACCTGGCTCATCACGGCCTTGTTGAGGCTCGCTTCCGCGTCCTTCGCGTTGTCCGTGAAGCGGGCCTTCACCCCGGCCTTGGCCGAGGCACGTGAGCCGCTCTCGAGGCTCAGATAGTCCACGTCTACGCTCGCGACCTCGCTGTCCCCGGCCGAGACTGCCGACGAGGGCGGATCGAGCTCAACCACCACATAGCGCTCGTTGTCCGCCTGAAGCTGGTTGAGCTTGAGCGTGATGCGGCTGCCCGAGATCTCCGCCTCGCGGCCGAGAACGCGCTTCGGCGTGAAGCCTGACTTGCACTCGATGGTGATGGTGATGTCGCGCGCCGCGATGGACAGGGCGTCGCCGAACTCACGGTCGAAGATCTCCGCGAGATCGCTTGGCCGCTCCACGAACACGTGATTGCCGTCGCTCGCCGCTGCCAGCCGCTGCATCAGATCCTCATTGTATTCGAGGCCGAGACCGATGGTGGAAACGGTGATCCCCTTGCCGGCCAGCTCCCGCCCCAGCGAGGCGAGCTCGCCCGGCGTGCTGGGGCCGACATTGGCAAGCCCGTCCGACAACAGCACGACGCGGTTGACCTTCACGTCGGAGCGGAAGGCGCGCACCTGCTCGCCGCCCTCCTTCACGCCCGCATAGAGCGCCGTCGTACCACTGGCTTCGAGTTTGTCGATCGCGCGTTCGAGCGCTCCGCGCTCGGAGCCGAAACGCCCCGCCTTCTGCAGCACGTCGACCTCGTGATTGTAGGAGACGAGCGAGACGATGTCGTCGGACCCGAGCCGTTCGAGCGCCGCATGTGCGCCCTTCTTGGCCGCCGCCAGCCGCTCACCGCTCATGGAGCCCGAGCGATCGACGACGATCGCCACGTTGATCGGCGCACGCCGCTCCTTTGCTTGCGCGGCAAGCGTCTTGAGAGAGAGCCTGAGATAGACTCGGTCCCGGCTCTTGGTATCGATGACGGAGTGCCCGAGCTCCGCCCCGAGCTGCATCTCCGCAGCCCGGGCTTCGAGCCCCGGAACCGCGACGGCACCGCACAAAGCTGCCAATCCGAAAAGAGAAGAAAGCGTGCGCATGGGCGACATGAAAATCTCCTCAAAAAATAAAAACGAAACCGCAGAATAAATGCGTGCGCGGGCGGAATAGTGCGAAACTCATGTCGGAATGACGCAGCGCCGATGGCAAAAAAAAGAAAGCCCGCGTGCGGCGCTGCCGCCACGCGGGCTTCTACGTAGAGACCGGCTCGTCGCAACAAAAAGCGGCCAGTCAAAAAACTAGTTCAGCGTGCGCTTCCCGTCGCCGACGGCGGCCTGCTGTGCATGTCCGCGCGACAACTGATGGAACACCACCTCGAGCCGCATCCAATCGCGATCGGTTCGACGCGCGTTCTGTGCAAGCTCGTGAACGAGCCGCTGCGCGGTGAGAAGCAGAAGCTGCTCGTCGCTCCGAAGCGAGCCCGTCGCATTGTCCGGCTCAAGCTGCTCGACGAGACCCTGGAGCGCGGTCTCGTAAGGACCGTTCGGAAGCAGCATCAGAATGGGCAGGTTCTGATCCACCTCCTCGGACGCGCTGACCAGAAGCTGGCGCTTCCAGTCGTCGCTGGCCGAAAGCGAGCCATCCATCTGCGCGAAGGCCTGCGAGACAAGGCCGTGAGCCTGCTCGTCACGCTCCGCAAGCTCCTGGTCGAGCAGGCGGACGCTCTGACGCGACGAGAGGAACGCCTCGCTCGCCGCGGCCGCAGCCGCAACGGCGGGCCCCGAAAGGCCGAAATAGGTTTCCGGATTGATGCCGATCGCTTCGATCAAGGCTGCGAGATACTGCGCGCGCTCCTCCTCGTCGGAGAGCCGCGGCTTGGCCTCCTGGGTATGATCCACGAGCGCCGCCTGCTTCGGCGTGAGCGAGCCGCGGAAGCTGACTTTCTCGGCGCGCCGCCGCGCGCGGTCGAGTGCGAGCGGCCTCTGGCCCGCCCGCGCGACCTCGCGTGCCCGGATGCGCGCCAGCGTCTTGTAGAGATCCTTGTGAACGAAATAGCTCTCGCTGCCCTTCTCGCGCTGGACGTAGCGGAACGTCGCGCCCGTGTTGAGCACGTTGAGCATCACTGGCCGCACATCCTCGTCGATATCCTCCAGTGCCACGTAGGACGTGAAGCCATTCGCTTCATCCATCGGAACCAGCTCGCCCAGCACCGCTTCTGCGTTGTCGCCGACGTGAGGCAGCAGCGCCACCACGAGTTGATCGTCCATCTGGTCGATCAGCATGCCGGCTTCCGCTTGCGCCTTGTTCGTCTCCAGCTCGCGTTTGATCACCGAGTTCAGGAACTCGAGCAGCTCTGAGCGCACGAGATAGCGTCCCGGCTGATCGCCGCGCCGCACGGCGCCGATGATAGCGCCCGCGTTCAACACCTCGCGCACCTGCACGGCGGTCTCGGGATCCAGCTCGTCGAGCCTCACCTCGTTCGAGTAGCCTTCCACATTCTCGATCGGATGCATCGCCTGGCTGACGAGGCGCGCCTTGCGGAACATGTCCGGCAGCAGCGCCGTCTCGATCATCGCGTTCAGCTCCTGCGAGTTCCGCGCCTTCATGCTCGGAACGTCCGACAGCGGCGAGCGAACGGCGTTGGCGCCGAACAAGCCGGTCATGAAGATCAGCGAGTCGATGCCGATCGCAATGGCGAGCGCGAGATACGCGAGCCGGTTGCCGTCCTGAAACGCGTTGAGCGTCACGACGAAATTGTGGGCCTTGTCGTCGCGGTTGAGATCGATGGCCGAGAGCTTGGCGCCCATCGCCGAGGAATCCCCGCTCGGCAGACCCGAATCCTGCAGGCACTTGCGGCCGAACTGGAGCAGCGGATCGACGCCGCCCGTGTCCGGCACCTTGTCGCCGCCCGCGCAGTTCGCCTCGAACGCCTTGAGCCCGGCATTAAGGGCAAAAATCGTCGCGGCCGCTTCCACCGCCTGCTTGGGATCGCAATCGATGTCACGCACGCGGTCCTTCGTCGCCGCCGTGCTGATCATGGCGTCATAGAGCTGCGTGCAATGCTGATGAAGCGTAGAGAGCCGTTCGGCATCGGGCTGCTGGCGGAAATCCGCTCGCGCCCGCTCGAACGCGGCACGCACCCGCGCCGGATCGACCTTCTGGCCTTCCTGCCCGAGCTGGGAGGATTCTGCCGCCTGGATGCGCTGCTCGGCGGTCACCGCCTCGCCCTTGAGCTTGGCAAGCTCGCCGTCAACGCCCGCAAGCTCGCGCTCGATCTGGGCGACGCGCGTATCGACCGCATCGAGACGCTTCTGCGCATCGCGCACGCGCTCCTCGCCGATCTTGTAGTATTCCTTGAGCTTGCCCATCTCCGCCATCCTCTGGCGATAGATCGGCCCCTTGCCTTCCTTGAGAGTGCCTTCGACGCCCTTGTCCTCGGCCATCGCCTCAACGCGCTTGGCATCGACCTCCTTGGCCCGCGCATCGAGCTCGCTCTTCTTCCCCGAAAGGTCGGCCGCAAGGCCAGGCCGGTCGGCCTTCAGCCGCGACAGCTCGTCGGTGAGGACGGCTTTCTTTCCGGCAAGCCCCGCCTGGCCGCTGGTCGCAGTCGCGATGCGCTCCTGCTGGGCCGCGATCGACGAGCGATGCGCCTCCATCTGGCGTGTGAAATGCACCTCGATCTCCGCTTCCGCGCCTTCGGACGCCTTGGACAGATTGCCGAGCTGCGTCTCGTAGGCGTGCCAGCCGTCGCTCTGGAACAGGCGCTCGGCTTCGGTCAGGCGGCGGGTCGAGATCGTCTCGCCGATGTCGGCGACGACGCCCGCCACCTGGTTCTTGGTGCGGATCTCGGCCGCGCGCTCACGCTGATCCTTCGGGAAGATGACGTTGAAGCGGCTATCGAACGAGAAGAACACGCTCGTCGCCATGCAGGCGAGAAACATCACCCACAGCATGGCGTTCTTGGCGACGATGCGAAGCCCTTGCGCGTAGGGCTGCACCACGTCGCTCTTCGAGAACATCATGAGAGCGGAAACGGCGAGCAGCACTGCGCCCGCCCCCGCGAACCCGTAGAGCATCTGATCGCTCGACACGCCCGCATGAACGATGCCGATCATCAGCGCGGCGAGCACGAAGCCGCCGCCCAGCACCGACAGGGCCACCATCGGCGGGCTGACGCTACGGCCCGAGCGGCCGCGCACCTGGTTCATGCCGGTGGCGAAGCTCTCGCCGATCAGCCACGCGACGATCAGCATGACGCCGTGGATGCCGAAGGTGAACATCGCGGAGAGCACCGATTCCCCGGTGAAGTTCCGCATACCGTCCCACGTGGTCCAGCCACCGGCGAGCGAGAGCAGCAGCGCCGATCCGCCAATCAGCGCGAGGCGCCAGTTCGTAAACAGCGTCTGCTCGATCGCGGACCAGAGTTTCGGCAACAGCCTGACCAGCGCGCTCGCGACCGCAAGCACGAGCAAGCCCATGATGACCCAGTTGGCCGCCTGCGGCAGCGAAACGTCGCTCGAAATGGTTGGAAGTGCCGGAAGTGACTGAACGACTCCGTCCGCCGTGGCCTTGACGTCCCAGCCCATGCTCTCAAATCCTACATGGCGCTCTTACCCGAGAGCGCTGACAGTGCGATGCCCTTATGCGCACTGCTTGCATTCCCGGGCTTCATCACGGCGGGAATACGGCGATCAGTCCACATGAAGGCGAATTAATGTCTGCTAATGACGGACGAGGCGCCTTCGTTCCGTCGCAAACGCTGATTGCGCGTTGCGCACCGTTCAGGGAACCGCCTCGAACAACGCCGCGAGACCCAGCCCGCCGATCGCCCCCAGCGTGGCCACGCCATACTTCTGCGCCGCGCGCTCCCGCGCACGCACGAGCGTGGAGAACAGCCGCACCACGAGCACCGCACCAGCCGCACCCAGCGGATGCCCCCGCGCAATGGCGCCGCCATGCGGATTGATCTTCGAAAGATCGACGTCCAACAGCTCGGAGAGCGCGATCACCTGCGCCGCGGAGCTTTCGCTCATTTCGACAACGTCGATCTCCTCACGCTTGAAGCCATTGAGGCGATTGTAAAGTTTGCGCATGGCCTCGATCGGGGCCGCCCCGTCGTTGTCGGGGCCCACCCCTTGCGCCGCCGCCGAGACCAGCCGCAACGCACCCGGCGCGCCGCGTTCTTTCCAGACCCGCTCGCTCACCACCACCACGAACGCCGCGCCGTCATGCAGGCTGCTGGTGTTGCCCGGCGTGAGCGTGCCGTGCGGCGGCGCGAACGGCTGCATCTCCTCCAGGTCGTCAAGGTCAGGCTCCACCGCGCTCTGATCCCGCGCCTCTTCCGCGTTGGCGCGAAAGGGCACGATCTCGCCGACGAAACGCCGCGCCGAGCGCGCCGCCTCAGCCTTGAGGTGAGACTGCATCGCCACCACATCCTGCCGGGCACGCGTAATGCCGAGCCGACGCGGCAGAAGCTCGGAGGCCTCGAACGTGGTGTCGTCGGTCAGGTCCGGCACGGGCTCAACGCGCATGAAGTGCGGAAGCTGGTAGAGGCTCTTGGGCTTCGCGACCCGCCACGGAGCGGTGGAGAGTGATTCGGCGCCGCCCGCCACCACCACGTCCGCCTCTCCCGCCTCCACGAGGCGCACGGCGGAGACGATGGCATCGAGCCCGGAGGCGCATTGCCGGTCGATCGAATGGGACGCGACCGTTTCAGGCAAGCCCGCCGCGAGCGAGATCAGGCGGGCGGGGTTTCCGCCCTCGGACGCGTTGCCCACGATCAGCTCGTCGACGTCCCGGGGCTTCAAACCGGCGTCCTCGAGCGCGGCAAGAATGACCGGCGCCGCGAGATCGGCGATCCGCCGATTGCGATGCAGTCCACCAATCCGGCCGAGAGCTGAGCGTCGTGCAGAAATGATATAGGAGGAGGAGAAAGGCATAGACCTAAAATGCAGCCCGCAATACATGACGCAACCGAACCTAACGCCGTCCGGATCTGCCGCGCGATGCTAGTAACTACGGAAACATGGCAAAAAGCAGGTAGGTGTAATACTGTTACTATACAGGCGGCAGGCACGGCTCGACCCGTTTCATTACACTTTCTGTTCACAATCAATTCAGCCGCTGGAAAAGGCCCGGGCGCGATTTCTCTAGGCAGAGGGATCGGTCATGATATTGTGTTGCGAAAGGTCACGAGAAACCGAATAGGCTCCGATGTCTGACGTCGCAAACCGCACCGCGTTTCCTCCGCCGGACAAATCGAACGGCAAGCGCCTCGCCAAGGCCGTCGAGCGCGCCGGTGAGGAGTTTGCGGCCAAGAACCTGCGCTTCACCAAGCTGCGCCAGATGGTCTACGAGGAGATCGCGGCCACTTACGCCTCGATCGGCGCTTATGAGATCCTCGCACGCCTCGCCGACAAGGGCACCCGCGTCGCCCCCATCTCGATCTACCGCGCCATCGACGCGCTTCTCGAAGCAGGCGTGATCCACCGTCTCGAAAGCAAGAACGCCTTCTTCGCCTGCCGCCGGATGGACCACCGCACCGGCCGCCGCCCGCTGTTTCTCTCCTGCGAGAAATGCGGCGCCGTGGGCGAGGTGGACGGCCAGCACATCTTCGACCTGATCGGCGAGGCGGCGAATAGCGCGAAGTTCGTCGCCCGTGTTAAATTCGTCGAGGTTCAGGGGCTCTGTCCGCGCTGCGCGTCGGAAGAGAAAGACAAGGCATAAGGCTGCATCTCGAATGACCGAGCGTCCCGGAGAGACCGCGGGCACCGTCGGCGGCTCAAAAGCGGCCGTGCCTGCCCCTGCTCAGGCTCATGCCCACGATCATCAGTCCGGCGCCTGCTGCGGCCACAGCCACGGACCATCCGCCCGCCCCCTCGATCCGGCAGCCCTGATCGGCGCCCGCGGGCTCGAGATCGTCCGCTCCGGCCGCACCATCCTCTCGGACGTGGACCTCGATATCCGCCCCGGCGAGATTTTGACCCTCATCGGACCCAACGGCGCCGGCAAGACCACCCTGGTCCGCACCCTGCTCGGGCTCGAACGGCCGGATCGCGGCACGGTCTGGAAACGCCCCGGCCTCAAGGTCGGCTACGTGCCCCAGCGCTTCGACATCGACCGCGCGCTCCCCATGACGGTCGAGCGCTTCCTCTCGCTCGGAGACGGCGCCAAGAAATCACGCATTGAGACCGTGCTTGAGGAAGTCGGCGCATCCCGCGTCATCGCCCAGCAGCTCGGCCAGTTGTCGGGCGGCGAGTTGCAGCGCGTGGTTCTGGCCCGCGCCCTCTTGAACGATCCCGAGCTTCTGGTGCTGGACGAGCCCGTGCGCGGCGTCGACTACGTCGGCGAAGCCGAGCTTTACGCATTGATCGGCCGCCTGCGCGACCGGCGCGGCCTCGGCGTGCTTCTCATCTCGCACGATCTCCATGTCGTCATGGCGCAGAGCGACCGCGTCGTCTGCCTCAACCGCCACGTCTGCTGTTCCGGCGTGCCAGAGGCCGTGGCTCAGCATCCCGAGTACACGCGCCTCTTCGGTCCGGAGCAGGCCCGCAGCTTCGCCGTCTACCAGCACCACCACGATCACAGGCACGACCTCGCAGGCGAAACGGCTCCGGCCTCGCCCGCAAGCCCGCCCAGCGGAGACAGGAATGCTTGAGCTGGAGCCGTTTCTCCTGCGCGCGATCGCAGCCTCGCTCGCGCTTGCCCTCGTCGCGGCGCCCCTGGGCTCACTCGTGATCTGGAACCGCATGGCCTATTTCGGCGAGACCGTCTCGCAGGCGAGCCTCATCGGCATCGCCCTCGGCCTCTTTCTCGGCGTGGACATCACCGGCCCCGTCATTTTCGTGACGCTCGTCGTCGCCGGGCTGCTCATATTGCTCTCCCGGCAGAAGATCGTGCCGCTCGACGCCATCCTGGGCCTCATGCACCACGGCGCGCTCGCGCTCGGCGTCATCGCCACCCTGAGCCTGCGCGGCCCGGCGGTGGATCTCATGAGCTACCTGTTCGGCGACATCTTCGCCGTCACCACCACCGATCTCTACTGGGTTTACGGCGGAGGCGCGCTGGTGCTCGCCATCCTCGCCTGGCTCTGGCAGCCCATGCTGCGCCTTGCCGTGCACGAGGAGCTGGCCGCCGCCGAAGGCGTGAACCGGGACCTGGTGAAGGCGGTCTTCATCGTGCTCCTGTCGCTCACCATCGCCATCGCCATCAAGATCGTCGGCGCGCTGCTCGTGATCGCCTTCCTGATCGTGCCGGCCGTCGCCGCCCGCCCTTTTTCGTCGACGCCCGAACGCATGGCCCTGCTGGCGGCCCTCGTAGCCGCCGCGAGCGTCGTTCTCGGGATCACCCTCTCCCTCAATTTCGACGTGCCCGGAGGCCCCTCCATCGTGCTGTTCATGGCCGTGATCGCCGGGTTTTCCGTCGCCTCGGCGGCCCTGCGCCGCAACGCCTGAACTCGCCCCGCTGGCCGAGGCGCCAAACCTCGGCTACACCAAGGGGTGACAACTCCGGACGCCGCAATTGGCTTGGCCTGACCGATGACCGAACCTGCCGATCACGATTTCATGACTGCTCCGCGCCGCTGGTCGGTTCCCGTTGACGTGGGCGGCGTGGTGGTGGGCGGATCGGCACCCGTCGTCGTCCAGTCGATGACCAACACCGACACCGCGGATATCGCCTCGACCGTCACCCAGGTGGCAGCCCTCGCCCGCACCGGAAGCGAGCTCGTTCGTATTACCGTCGACCGCGACGAGGCGGCGAAGGCCGTGCCTCACATCAAGGAGCAGCTTCTGAGGCGCGGCGTGAGCGTCCCCCTCGTCGGCGACTTCCACTACATCGGCCACAAGCTCCTGGCCGAGAACCCCGCCTGCGCCGAAGCGCTCGACAAGTACCGCATCAATCCGGGCAACGTCGGCTTCAAGGACAAGAAGGACCGCCAGTTCGCCGACATCATCGAGATCGCGATGCGGCACGCAAAGCCAGTGCGCATCGGCGTCAACTGGGGCTCGCTCGACCAGGAGCTGCTGACGCGCCTGATGGATCAGAACGCGGCCTCTCCCAATCCGAAGGACGCCCGCCAGGTGATGCACGAGGCCATCGTGCAGTCCGCCCTGATCTCGGCCGAGCAGGCGGAAAAGCTCGGCATGGGCTCCGACAAGATCATCCTCTCGGCGAAGGTCTCCTCCGTGCAGGACCTTATCGCCGTCTACCGCATGCTGGCAGACCGCTGCCGCTACGCGCTCCACCTCGGCCTCACCGAAGCCGGGATGGGCTCGAAGGGCATCGTCGCATCCACGGCCGCCCTCGGCGTGCTGCTGCAGGAAGGCATCGGCGACACCATCCGCATCTCGCTGACGCCGGAGCCCGGCGGCGACCGCACGCTCGAGGTGAAGGTCGGCCAGGAGATCCTGCAGACCATGGGCTTCCGCTCGTTCGTGCCCGTCGTCGCCGCGTGCCCGGGCTGCGGGCGCACGACATCCACGGTGTTCCAGGAGCTGGCCCGCGACGTCGAGACCATGATTCGCGACCGCATGCCGGAGTGGAAGACGCGCTACCCCGGAGTGGAGACGCTGAACTTCGCGGTGATGGGGTGCATCGTCAACGGCCCGGGAGAATCGAAGCACGCCGACATCGGCATCTCGCTCCCCGGCACCGGCGAGAGCCCGGCCGCCCCCGTCTTCATCGACGGCAAGAAAGCCATGACGCTGCGCGGCCCCAACATCGCCGCCGACTTCAAGACCATCGTCGAAGACTACATCGAGCGCCGCTTCGGCATGGGCGCAAAGCAGGAAGCGGTCTGAGTCCGCGCTCGACCGGATCCACGCCCATTTGGTACGAATCTGTACCTCGGGGTGACGGGATATTGGTGGCTTACGGCCGATTCGATTTCGACGTCATCCCGGTGCAGGCCGGGATCCAGACATGCCTGTAGTTTACGTGGTGCCTGGAAATGCCGACCGATCCCGGAAGCCCACTGCGTCCATGCGAAGCTTGGCTCTGCCATGACGCCGGCGTGACGTTGGTTTGGTGTAGGCCGGCTGCTCTTTAGAATTCCGTCACCCCGACGGAGGTCGGGGTCCAGACACGTCTGAAGTTTCCAAACCGTGCCTAATCGACGGATCCCCAAAGCTACCCGCGTTCAAGAAGCATCGCCTCCGAGCATCTTCGATGAAACAGCCAGTCGTTTACATCCTCGCCAGCAAGCCGCTCGGCACGCTTTATATCGGCGTGACCAGCGATCTCAGCAAGCGGATGGCTGAACACACGCAAGGACTAATCCAGGGTTTTACAAAGCGTTACGACGTCAAACGCCTCGTCTATTACGAGACGCACGATCAGATGCTGGCAGCGATTGCACGCGAGAAGCAGATCAAAGAGTGGCGACGAGCGTGGAAAATCCGCCTGATCGAACAGATGAACCCCGAGTGGAAAGATCTCTTCGATAAACAAAGTGGCGAAACCGCCTTCGGCGATACCGACACCCATGCATTCGCCGAACCGACTTCTCCTGGATCTGGATCCCGACCTGCGTCGGGATGACGGCACCTTTGAAGGCAGAACGTCGCCGCCCCAAATAACGTCACCCCGGCGTCATGGCAGAGCCATGCTTCGCATGGACGGCCGGGGCCTAGACACGACTTAGGGTTGGCATAGGGCGCTACGGAAATAGGTCTGGTCACTCGCGCCCAACCAGCGCGCCATTCGAAAACCGCGCCCGTACAATCCCCGCACTATTTCGAATGCATCTGGATCCCGACCTAAGTCGGGATGACGGAGTTCAAAGAGGTATCAGCATATACCAACTCAACGTCACCCCGATGAAGATCGGGGTCCAGCCGCGTCAAAGTTTCAGCACCGAGACCGGCAAACTTTCCCTCGGAAGGCATCCGATACACCCAACGTAAGCTCCCCGAAAGCTTGCGCGCTTACCCCTGCATGAGAGTTCCTGCGTACCCTCGAGTTGTACCGACGGACCCAAGTGCTTCCGAAAAAGTGTGATGCGGCTTTTCGGCTGGAAGCACGAGAAACAAAGCGCGCAGCGGCATGCAGAAAGCCCTGACCCCACGTGGCTCGCTGAGAGCCATGTACGAGACGATGGCGCTGATCCGCGCCGTCGAGACCAGCCTTCTCGATCTCTTCGGCAAAGGGAAGCTGCGCGGAACGGTGCACACGGGCATCGGCCAGGAAGCGATCGCCGCCGGCGTCGTCGCCGCCCTCGACCTCGACCGCGACGTCATCTGCTCGAACCATCGCGGCCACGGCCACTACCTGGCCTATTGCGGCGACGCCAAGGGCCTCATTGCCGAGATCATGGGCCGCCCCGATGGCGTCTGCAAAGGCGTGGGCGGCAGCCAGCATCTGCACAAGAAGAATTTCTATTCGAACGGCATCCTGGGCGGCATGGCCCCCGTTAGTGTCGGCATGGCCATGGGCGAGAAGACCAAGCGCTCGGGCGCCATCGTCGTGCAGTTCGCGGGCGACGGCGCGCTGGCCGAAGGAGCCTTCTACGAAGCCTTCAACATGGCCGCGCTCTGGAAGCTGCCGTACATGCTGGTCGTCGAAGACAACGGCTACGCGCAAAGCACGCCGAAAGCACTCGAGCAATCCGGCACGCTGGCCGATCGCGCCAAGCCCTTCGGCATCCGCGTGATGGAGGTGGACGGCAACGACGCCGAAGCCGTGTACGAAGCCGCCGAAACGCTCTCCGACCACATCCGCTCCGGCGCAGGCCCGGGCGTACTCTACTGCTCAACGTATCGTCTCGCTCCCCACTCGAAGGGCGACGATATCCGCGACAAGACAGAGATCGCCGACGCTTGGACGCGCGAGCCCATTGTGCGAGCCCGCGCGAAGCTGCCGCCCGAATTCTGCGACGCCGTGGATCAGGCCGTCGCCACCCATGTCCGCGACATCATCGAAGCGCTCGCATGACACCTGACACAACGCCGTCCACCTACCTGCAAAGCCTGAACCGCGGTCTCCACGCCGCCATGGCAGCCGACGAGGCCGTTCACTTCGCGGGCGAGGATGTCCTCGATCCCTACGGCGGCGCCTTCAAAGTCTCGGCAGGGCTCTCGACGCGCTTCCCCGATCGCGTGCACACCACGCCGATCTCCGAAGGCGCCATCACCGGCCTCGCGAGCGGCATGGCGCTGCGCGGCCTGAAGCCCGTCGTCGAGATCATGTTCGGCGACTTCCTGACCCTCACCTTCGATCAGATCCTCAATCATGCCGTGAAGTTCGGCGCCATGTACGGCACGGAGGTTCCCGTGCCGATGGTGATCCGCACGCCCATGGGCGGCCGGCGCGGCTATGGCCCCACCCACAGCCAGAGCATTGAGAAGCACTTCTGCGGCATCCCCGGCTTGAAGGTGATCTCACCGTCGCACGTCCACGCTGCGGGCGACCTGCTCGGCGCGGCCATCGCCAACGAGACGCAGCCGGTGCTGTTCATCGAATACAAGAGCCTTTACCCGCTACCGCTCTTCACCGGCAGCGGGCTTCTGAACGTCGAGCCCGCCCCTACAGGACCCTACGCGACGCGCATCGTCCGCAACTTCGAGACGGGCGAGCCGGATGCTGTTCTGATCGGCTACGGCGGCGTCGCCCCGCTCATGCTGGAGGTCGCGGAGCGGCTGGCGGAGGAGGAGATCAACGTCTCCGTCGTGCTGCCCGCCGTCATCTCGCCACTCGACATCGCACCCATCGCACAGGAAGTGGCCCGCGCGCGGCGCGCGCTCGTCGTCGAGGAAGGCGTGGCTGGCTTCGATTGGGGTGCGGAGGTTGCAGCCCGCCTGCACGAAACGCTGTTCGGCAAGCTGGATCGCCCCGTGCGCCGCTTGGCCTCCAAACCGCAAATCATCCCGACATCGAAGGACGGCGAAACCGGCACGCTGATCAGCGCCGACGACATCGAGGCCGCCGTCTACGAGGAGCTCGCGTGAGGTCCGGCACACTGCGGCTGAAGCATCTGGATCCCGGCCTGCGCCGGGATGACGGGGAGCATTTGGCAGGCGGCTCGTCCCCCATCTCCGTCACACCGGCGAAGGCCGGTGCCCAGACACGTCTCAGAACGACGCCAAGGTCACCCGTGTGGAACGTGGAACCGCCGCGTTTATCGGGAGCACAAGCATGATCCATGTGATGCGCATGCCGGGCGTGAACGCCAACGAGGACAGCGCCATGTTGGTGCGCTGGCTCGTGGACGAGGGCGCGGCGGTCAAGAAGGGCCAGCTCGTCTGCGAGATCGAGACCACCAAGAGCGCCGTCGAGATCGAGGCGGAAGCTGACGGCTTCCTGGTTCCCATCGCGGCTGCGGGCGCGAGCCAGCAGGTCGGCGCGCCCATCGCCGTCATCAAGGCCAACCTTGCGGACGCCCATGATCACCTCCTGGGCGCGGACGGCTCACCCGCTAAAGAGGCCGAGAAGCGCTGGACCAAGAAAGCCTTCATCGTCGCCCGCCGTCTCGGCATCGACATCGAGGCGCTGGCGAAAGCCAAACCCGGCGCGACGCTCACAGAAGCCGACGTGCTCGCAGCTCAATCCGGCTCACCGGCCGAGGCGCCTGCCGCGGCTCCTGTGAAACCCGCCGCCGTATGCCCGGTCCAGCGACAGACCGCGGCGCCACGAGCCTATCTCGGCGTCGGCCAGCACTTCGAGCGCGTGCTATTGATCGGCGGCGCGAGCGGGGCGGGCGCCATAGCGGTTGAAGCGATCCTGCGCACGTCGCACCAGAAGCCCGCCGGCATCATCGACACCAATCCCAAGACCCACGGCCAGATCGTCCATGGCGTTCCCGTGCTGGGCGACCGCACGGCGATCCCGGAACTCTGGGCCGAAGGCCGCTTCGACGGCGCCATCATCCTCTTCACCGACGACATCGACGACCGCGCGGAGCTGTTCAACAGCCTCGTCTCGGAAGGCATCCGCATGACCAACGTCATCGATCCCTCGGTCTCGATCCGCACCGACGTCAAGATGGGCGTGGGCAACGCCATCATGTCCAACGGCTTCCTCGCCCATAGCGCCGAGATTGGAAACAACAACTTCTTCGCCAGCCACAACGTGATCGAGCACCACAGCAAGGTGGGCGACCACAACGCCTTCGGCCCCGGCTGCACGGCCTGCGGGCGCGTCACCATCGGCAGCTACATCCGCTTCGGAATGCACGTCGGCATCGAACCGTATCTGACCATCGGTGATCGCTGCATCATCGCCTCGGGCACCACGCTCACGAGCTCCGTCCCCGCCAACACCATCGTCAAGGCCCGCTCCACCAACGAGTTCCGCCAGCGCTGAGTCCGCACTGGATTCTGGATTGGTCGCATTTTCTTGCGATGAACCAGCATCCACGTCGTCGGAAATGCTCCGGTTCGGGCAGAGTAAGAACGTCCCTATGCAGCAGCGCGTCTGGCCCCCGGCCTGCGCCGGGGTGACGTTGAGATTGGGCAGTCGGATTCTACAAAAAACGTCATCCCGGCAGAGGTCCAAGTGTCTTCCATGCACAGCACCGCTCCGCCATGACGCCGGTCTAACGTTAGGTAGGTGCTGGCCGGTGCCTCCCTAGCAACGTCATCCCGGCGCAGGTGCGGACACCCCAAAGATCATCACCTGCATTGAGAGGCCAACAACGGATGCGCCAACACATCCCCCAGTACCGTCATCCCGGCGAAGGCCGGGATCCAGTGACCTCGAAGATCAGCACAAATCTGCCGGGACCCAAATCTAGCGAACACTACCGATTGCGCTCGGCCACGAACCGAGCCGCTTCGATCAGCGTCTCGGCTTTCGCCCCAAATGGAGCCAGCGCATCGATCGCCGCCTGCTCCGCGCGCTTGAGCTCGGCGCGGGCACGCGCGATGCCCATGAGCGAGACGAGGGTCGCCTTCCCGGCCGCCGCGTCCTTGCTCACCGCCTTGCCGACGGTCAACGCATCGCCTTCCACATCCAGAAGATCGTCCGCGATCTGGAAGGCAAGGCCGAGCTCGGTGCCGTAGCGATGCAAGGCGGCGCGCTCATCCGGCCCACCTCCGCCGAGGATCGCGCCCGCCTCACAGGCAAAGCGGATCAACGCCCCCGTCTTGAGGCTCTGAAGGTGCAAAATGCCCGACAGCGTCGGCGCCTCCCGCGAGGGAAGCCGCTCGGCCTCGAGGTCGAGCGCCTGCCCGCCGACCATTCCGGCCGCGCCCGCCGCCTTGGCCAAAGCCGAGATGAGCGCCAGCCGCACCTCGGGACTTTCATGCACCTCGGGCGTGCTTAGAATCTCGAACGCAACCGTAAGAAGCGCATCCCCAGCCAGGATCGCCGTCCACTCGTCGAACGCCTTCCACACGCTGGGCATCCCGCGCCGCGTGGCGTCGTTGTCCATGGCCGGAAGATCGTCGTGAACGAGCGAGTAGCAATGCACGCATTCGAGCGCGACCGCGGTATCCAAAGCCTGGCGTTCCGAAAGCCCGAAAAGAGCCGCACTCTCGATGACAAGAAATGGCCGGAACCTTTTCCCGCCTCCGAGCGTCGCATGGCGAAGCGCGCCGAGAAGCCGGGGAGGAATAGGATCATCCCTTTCAGGATGCTTAATTTTTGTCCCGACGAGCGTACCGAGACGGGCTTCCGTTAGCCCTGCGATCTGATCGAGCCTTTGCGAGAAGGTCATAGACGAAGTACCTAAAGGCCTTGCGGAACAGTGTGAAGCGGTTATCCGAAACGACGCACGACCGAACAACGGGCTGAAAACGTTACAGTCCGGGACCAGGCGGGATCGCCAGCCGGAATGGGGGAGAAAATTGGTCTCGCCGACGTCAGCAGGTCCATGTTTTGCATGGCACTTCGCCAAGCCGGAAGCGAACCGTTTTTCGGACGTGAAGCACGAGCAGTCAAAGGCCGAGAGTGCCGGTACGTTACGGCGACACGCGAAAGCGCCCCGATTTGGCTGAGGGAAACGATGGTTGGCGCGGGATATAGCATCCGTGGCGGATAAGGACACCTCATACGAGTTCGAGGCACGTGGCGAGCCACTCCCTCTGCCCGAGGGTCCGCGCTCGGAAGGCGGCCCTGCCGCGCGAGGCCCAGACCTCGGCGAGGAAACCGACCCCACGACCGAAGCGCCGAGCCGCCCGTCCCCTGCGCCAACGCATGAGCCGGCCCAGGTGACGTCCGATCAGCCGTCCGCCCTGAACAGAAATGCGGAAGCGGAACCCGCCTCGGACATCCAGCTGCTCTCTCCCGAGCCGCTTTCACCCGAACAAGCCCCGCGATCGGCATCCGAGGCGTTCACGAACGCGCCCGCGCCGGAACTTACCGCATCCTGGCACTCGGCCATCGCGGAAGCCTTGGCGGATCCGGCACCGGCGCCTGCTCCTCCCCAGGGGGCTGAAGCACCCACCGCTGAAGCGCCCACCGCTCCGGCCGCCCCCGCTGCCGAGCTGCCCCAAATCCTCCCCGAAACTCCGGAGCCGGAACCAGTCTCCGAACCCGCACAATCGGCAACCGCGAGCACCACGCCAGCCGCCACCGACGACACGTCCGCCTCCTTCACCGCCGCGGCCGAAGGACTGTTCCGCCCATCTGACACCGGCCCTGGCGAGGGCACCCATCTCATCACGCTGGGGCGCAGGCTCGACCCATCGCTCCGCATCCCGCGCCCGGTCCCGCCGGTCATCGAACCGCGGGACGATTTTGCGCCACCCGTCGTCAAGCCGACCTGGAAAACCCGCCTTTTCACCTTCGCGCGCTATGCGGCCTATGCTGTGGCGGGCTACATGGCGCTCGTGCTGGTGCTGATCGTGCTGTTCCGCTTCGTGGATCCGCCCGGCTCCATGCTGATGCTCACCCAAGCGCTCCGCGGTAACTCGATCGACCGCACGTGGGTGCCGTTCAATTCCATCTCACCCGCACTGGTCCGCGCCGTGATCGTCTCGGAGGATGGACGCTTCTGCGAGCACAGCGGCATCGACACCGTCGCCATGAAGGAAGCCATCGAGCGGGCGGCAGGCGGCACGCCGCGCGGCGCCAGCACCATTTCCATGCAGGTGACCAAGAACCTGTTCCTCTGGAACGCGAAAAGCTATGTGCGCAAGGTGATCGAGATCCCGCTCACGCTGATCATGGAGCTGCTCTGGCCGAAGCAGCGCGTCCTCGAGGTGTATCTCAACATCGCCGAATGGGGGCCTGGGGTCTTCGGTGCGGAAGCAGCCGCCCGCCACCACTTCAACAAATCCGCCGCCCGCCTGAACGAGCGGGAGGCCGCCCTCCTGGCCGCGGTGCTTCCCAATCCGGTGGTGCGGGTGGCCGGTTCTCCCGGTCCGCAGACCTCCCGCAAAGCCCGCGTCATCCAGGCCCGCGTGAAGGCCTACGGCGCGGTGGCCTCTTGCGTTGTCGCAGCAGCCCCTCCCGCATCGGCACCCGCAGCCAAACCGGCAACGATCCGCAAGGCGCCCTTGCGCACGACGCCGCGGAAGAAAAAGGTCGACGACTGGACGCCGACCCTCAATTTTGGCAACTGATCGGGCCCCAAGCTCGTCCTTTCGCCGCGCGGAAAAGGCTCTGGCGCACGCCTGGGATTGTGGGTATAAGGCCGCAATCTTTGATTTTGGAGCCTGCGGCGCCCGATCATCCGGTTGGACGTCGCGGTTTCTTTTGGCGGCACCGTCGCCTCTGATCAAACCGAATTTGCCCTTCGAGGCGCCGAGATTACCGGAGTTAACCAATGGCCGTTCCTAGGAAAAAGACCTCCCCGATGAAGAAGGGGCAGCGCCAGTCCCACGACGCGCTGACCGCGCCCGCCTACGTCGAGGACAAGGAGAGCGGCGAGCGCCGCCGTCCCCACCACATCGACCTCAAGACCGGCAAGTATCGCGGCCGCCAGATCCTCCCGCCGAAGGCTGACGTCTAAGCCGACCTGGAGACGGGGCCGGCGTCCTGACGGAACGTAACCGCCCCGTACCACTCCGCCCAGCCTACGGCCTCAATTTTTGTCGAGGCCGGACACTGGCCGGACATTGGATTGTCGCAGAGGTCGTGGAAGATCGCGACAAGCAGACTGGGGCACCCGAACCCGGCCACGGGATCGACGGTCGCACTGGAACTCTTGCCAACGAAAGTGCTTGCAGGCGGAAGCCCGCTCCGGCGCAGGGTCGGAAGCGGAAAAGGCTTTCCAGTTAGCTGGCAAGGCGAAGACAAGAACCGGGATCGCTCCCGCGGGTTAGAAACCTGAGCGGTTCTGGCGGGGGTAGCGGTGTATCCGCCTCGGGCGCCGTCGTTTCTCTTGAGGTCCCTCGAAATCTTTCAGAGGATGGGCCACCAGCCTGCTTTGAGGCTATCAGGAGAGAACCATGTCGCTGCGAGCTATTCCGCTAACGATCATCCCCTTCATCATCTACAATCTCATCGTTCTGTTTTCCGGTTCTCCCGCGCCTGAAGTCGCGACCGACGGCGCAGCAGCGGCCCGCGCCCTGCTCGCCTCCGAGCTGTTCAGCATTCCGATGATCAGCGGCGCCCGCTGGTTCTTCACCTGGGGTGACCTGATCCTCATCATCACCCTGATCGTTCTGTTCATCGAGATCCTGAAGGCCACGTACACCTCCACCTCGTCGCTGGTCGATCACGGCCTGTCCATGGTGGTGTTCGTCGCCGCCCTGATCGAGTTCATCGTCGTCCCGCAGGCCGCGACATCCGTCTTCTTCCTGCTGCTGGTCGCGCTCGTAATCGACGTCATCGCCGGCTTCACCATCGGCATCCGTGTCGCGAAGCGCGACATCGGCTTCGGCACAAACGACTGATCTCAAATTCAAATCGAGCAAGCTGAGCGTGCGCGGAGATCCTGCCGATCTCCGCGCACGCAATCCATTGTGGGATCGGCGATATGGCGTTACCGTTCGCCTGCTGATTTACATCAACTGACGACCGTCCCCCACAGCACAAGCTTCATCTCGATGAGCAAGCAACATCGTGATTTGATGCCTCGCGCCGTTTACGGATACTCCTCGTGAGCGATCCAAACCCAATTGTTCCGCAATCCACGCGCAGAGCGGGCGAGCTTTTCGAGACAGCCTACGCCTGGGACATCGCCAACGACCGGCTGGAATGGCAGCCGAACGCCGTTGAGGTTCTCGGCGTCGGCACGCTCGCAAGCATCTCGACCGGCCAGCGCTTCGACGCACTCGTCGCGCCCGATCACCGCGCATCGCGTCTGTCCGCCATCGTCGATGCCCGCGCCGCAGCCGACGACACACACGGCGTGGCTTATCGCGTGCAGTTCAAGTTCGTGCCCGATGGAAGGCACCCGGGAAACTCCGTCTGGCTCGAAGATACCGGGCGCTGGTGGCCGGCATCCGGCGACCAGCCAGCACGCGCCCGCGGCATCCTGAGACTGATCGACGAGCGCTACATCGAGGATCAGCGCCTGATCGTCTCCCTGCACGACGACGAAAGCGCAGGAGAGCTCCAGCGCACCCGGCTCTTCGAAGCGCTCGGCGCCGTGATGCGGCGCGCGGAGCGTACCGGGCGATCATGCGCGCTTCTTCTGGTATCCATCACCGGATTGGAAGCGCTCAACACACGGTTCGGCCTCGACATCGGTGACGAGATCATCGCGGCGGCCGGCCGCCTCCTGAAGGCGAGCCTCGGAGAGCAGGACAGCATCGCGCGCTACGCCTCCAACACCTTCGCCGTCATCGTCGACGATTGCCCTGAGGCCGCGCTCGCGGAAAGAGCAGGCCGCATGATCGGCGAGATCGGACGCGCGACGTTCCAGACGTCCGTAGGTCCCCTGGCGGCAGCCATCTCCATCGGCGCTGTCACGCTCCCAGGACAAGCGCCAACGGTCGGAGATGCCATCACTAACGCACTGGCCGCGCTCGAAAACGCCAAGCAGCACCCCGGGACGTTCGTCGCGCACTGTCCCGAAGCCGCCATCGCGCGCGCTCAGAACCGCGCGCAGTCCATCACCGGCTCCGTGATTGCCGCACTCGAAGAAAATCGCCTGCTGCTTGCATTGCAGCCCGTCGTGCATGCGGCGAGCAGCCAGCCCGCGTTCTACGAGGCCCTGCTTCGCTTGAAGCAGCCCGACGGTACACTCCTCGCAGCTGCGGATTTCATCGAGGAAGCCGAGACGCTGGGCCTCGCCCGTCCGCTCGACAGGCGCGCCCTCGAACTCGCGCTGGATCTGCTCGCCGCCCATCCCGCACTCAAGCTGTCACTGAACATTTCGAGCCTCACCGCGGGCGACAAGGATTGGCTCGCAACACTCGAAGCGGCCTCCGCCAGGCATCCGGGATTGACCGAGCGCCTCACCGTCGAGATCACCGAGACGGCCATGATCCATGATCTCGACGAGATCGCCTCCTTCGTGGACCTGCTGCGCGCGTCCGGCTGCAAGGTCGCCATCGACGATTTCGGAGCCGGCTACACGTCCTTCCGCCACCTCAAGTCCCTGCATGTCGACATGCTGAAGATCGACGGCATGTTCATGAGCAATCTGCCGAACGACCATCAGGCGCGCGTGCTGGTGAAGACGATGATCGAGATCGCGCAGGCATTCGGACTTGAGACCGTGGCCGAATGGGTGAGCGACGAGGAGACGGCGATCTTCCTCCGCTCTGTCGGCATCACCTACCTGCAGGGATTCCTGCACGGCTCGCCGATCACTGTCGACGAGATGAAGCGGCGAGGCTTGCTTTAGGCGCGACAGACCACGTCAACGCTCTTCAGATGTGAAGAGCTGAAGACCTCGCCCTCAAGACAAAATACATGGCCGATTTGGGTCTTGGCCGAAACGAGGCTTACTCGTTCCCCTTCGCAAGCCGCTCGATGCGCTGCTGCATGGCGCTGAGCTGCGCCTTGAGCTCGTCGATCTCGCCCTTGGGCGCATCCGCACCGCCGGCGGCCTGGGCTTGGTCCTCGCCCGCCTCATCCCGCTTCGCCTGGAAGTTGGCCGCGCCGCCGAACGAGGTCCACATGTTCATGGCCTGCTCGAACATTGCCATGTTCTTGCGCGCCTGGTCCTGATAGGCCTCGAATGCAGCCGCCGGATTGGCGAACGCATTGGCGAACATCGACCGGAACTTCTCCTGCTCCTTCACGAGGTTCTCGAGGCTGAACTGGAGATAGCTCGGCACCATGCTGCCGATGTTGTCGTCGTAGAAACGAATGAGCTGGCGAAGGAACGGAATGGGCAGAAGCGTCTGCCCGCCCTGCCGGCTCTCTTGCTCCACGATGATCTGGGTGAGCACGGCGTGCGTGAGATCGTCGCCGGACTTCGCGTCGTAAACCACGAAATCCTTGTCGTTGCGAACCATCTGCGCCAAGTCGTCCAGCGTCACGTAGGTGCTGGTCTCGGTATTGTAGAGGCGCCGGTTCGCATACTTCTTGATGACGACCGCCTCTTTTTTCTCTGGGCTTACGTCGGATTTGTTAAGCATCGGCTGTGCCATCAACTTTCACCTCTTCGCAGTGCGTCATCGTAGCACAGTCCGGAGACGGGCTTCCATACCTAACTGCATACCTGCCAAGCAAAGTCCCGACATAAAGACCTAATTGCGAGCAGCGACACGCTACTGCTATCGTGCACATAGGGGCCGTTGGTCTTGATGCATGTCAAAGACGGCTCCCCCACCCAAAGGCCAAGAAACGCCCCAGATTTCCCCCCGAGGAGGAAGCACTCATGAGTGCGGATAACACCACTATCGTCATTGCCGGTGCAGCCAGAACGCCCGTCGGCTCGTTCAACGGCACCCTGGCGAGCCTTCCGGCTCACGAGCTCGGAAAGGTTGCCATCACCGCCGCCCTCGAGCGTGCCAAAACCGCCCCTGGTGACGTTTCCGAGGTCATTCTCGGCCAGATCCTGACGGCCGGACACGGACAGAACCCGGCTCGCCAGGCCTCTCTCGCGGCAGGCATTCCCGTCGACACCCCGGCCTGGGGCATGAACCAGATCTGCGGCTCCGGCCTGCGCGCCGTAGCCCTCGGCCTCCAGCAGATCCAGACCGGCTCGGCCTCGATCGTCGTCGCCGGCGGCCAGGAAAGCATGAGCCAGTCCAAGCACGCGGCTCACATGCGCGACGGCACCAAGATGGGCGACGTGAAGTTCGTCGACACCATGATCAAGGACGGCCTCTGGGACGCGTTCAACAATTACCACATGGGCACGACGGCCGAGAACGTCGCCCGCCAATGGCAGATCAGCCGCGCCGAGCAGGATGCCTTCGCCGTTGCCTCGCAGAACAAGGCCGAGGCTGCGCGCAAGGCCGGCAAGTTCAAGGACGAGATCGCACCGGTCACCATCAAGGGCAAGAAGGGCGACGTCGTCGTCGACACCGACGAGTACATCAAGGACGGCGTGACGCTCGATAGCATCGCCAAGCTGCGCCCCGCCTTCGATCCGAAGGAAGGCTCCGTGACGGCAGCCAACGCCTCCGGCATCAACGACGGCGCTGCCGCCGTGGTTCTCATGACCGCCGAGGAAGCCAAGAAGCGTGGCGTGAAGCCGCTCGCGCGCATCGTGTCCTGGGCACACGCGGGCGTCGATCCGTCGATCATGGGCACCGGCCCCATACCAGCCTCCAAGAAGGCGCTGGAGAAGGCGGGCTGGACTGTTCAGGATCTCGATCTCATCGAGGCCAATGAGGCGTTCGCCGCGCAGGCGATCAGCGTCAACAAGGGCCTCGGCTGGGATACCGACAAGGTGAACGTCAACGGTGGCGCCATCGCCATCGGCCATCCGATCGGTGCCTCGGGCGCACGCATCCTCGTGACGCTGCTCTACGAAATGCAGCGCCGCGACGCGAAGAAGGGCCTCGCCACGCTGTGCATCGGCGGCGGCATGGGCGTCGCCCTCTGCGTCGAGCGCGACTAAGGAAAGCGATCCTCCCCCCTACCCAAGGGGGGAGGAAACGCCCTATCCACCGCGACCATTCTCCGCACGTGCTGCTTCATTTTGGTGACTTCCCGCTGCGTTGGCGGGAGGGCTACTCACCGGCACCGCAATCAAACAGAAATTTGCTCTAGGGAGATCTCCACTCATGACCCGCGTCGCAGTCGTTACCGGTGGCACGCGTGGCATTGGCCACGCCATCTCGATCGCACTCAAGAACAAGGGCTATCGCGTCGCCGCGAACTACGCTGGCAACGACGCCGCCGCGCAGCAGTTCCAGGTCGAGACCGGCATCCCCGTCTACAAGTGGAACGTCGGTGACTACGACGCCTGCGCCAAGGGCGTGGCAGAGATCACCAAGGCCCTCGGCCCCATCGACGTGCTGGTGAACAACGCCGGCATCACCCGCGACGCCATGCTCCACAAGATGACGCCCGAACAGTGGCGCGAGGTCATCAGCGTCGACCTCGACTCCGTCTTCAACATGAGCCGCCTCGTGATCGACAGCATGCGCGCCCGCAGCTTCGGCCGCATCATCAACATTTCGTCGATCAACGGCCGCAAGGGCCAGATGGGCCAGACCAACTACTCGGCCGCCAAGGCCGGCATGCACGGCTTCACCAAGGCCCTTGCCTTCGAGGGCGCTGCCAAGGGCATCACCGTCAACACCATCGCACCCGGCTACATCAACACCGAGATGGTCGCCGCTGTGCCGAAGGAAGTTCTCGAAAGCAAGATCCTGCCGCAGATCCCCGTCGGCCGCCTCGGCACCGTCGAGGAGATCGCTCGCGCCGTGGCCTTCCTTGCCGCTGACGAAGCCGGCTTCATCACTGGCGCCTGCCTCGACGTGAACGGCGGCCACTACATCGCCGTCTGATCTCGCCTCGAAGATCCGAAATTAGGAAAGGCCGCGGAGCACCCTCCGCGGCCTTTTTCTTTTCCGTGTTTAACGGACGCGTGTCTGGATCCCGGCCTCCGCCGGGATGACGTACTTATTTGGGCGGTCTGCTCTCTTACTCGTCACCCCGACGAAGGTCGGGGTCCAGACACGCGGAAGAAGAGGCGAGGACAAAGCTGCGGCCCAGGGCTCGGCTGGAAACAGGCTCTCACCGAAGGAACGTCCGGGATCACGCATATCCAAAAAGAAAACCGGCGGCCTCGTTATGAAGCCGCCGGCTTTTTTTCTGCGTGAGAGCGCGTCTTTACCCGCGCAGGCGCGAGCGAACGATGCGCGGGAACTCATCCTCGGGCTCGGCCCCGAACGCCTGCGAAGGCTGCGGCGCACTCGGCAACCCGCGGCTCTCCGGCGCCGGCCAGCGATCGGCCACCTGCTGCTGGGGCGGTGGCACACCATAACCCTGCGGTGCCGACGGACGAACCGGAGCCTGCTGAGCCGGTGCAGCCGCGCGCTGCGACGGCGGCGCGCCTCCAAACCAGGCATCGATGAGATCGATCTCGTCGGCCGAGAGGTTGAGCCCCTGCGAGCGGCAGCGTGCCACCACGAAATTGCGGAACCGGCTGGCGAACAGGTTGGCGGAAGCCCCCTGCTCGAACCAGGGATCGGCCTCGCTCACAACTTCCAGCACGAAGCGGACGTCGTCGCGGCGCACCTCGAGACCCATCTCGCGTGCGCGCTGCACGATGTTGATGAGCGTCTGCTGGCCGGAGAGATTGTTGGCCGTGATCTCCTCCGCCATCACCTCGAACAGCACACGATATTCCGGCGGCGACAGCGGCGGCGCCTGGCAGGCTTCGTGAATCCGCGCGATCGACTGCTGGATCTGCGAGGCCTGATCGACACTACGGGCCGACGGCTGCTGCGGCGGCACCGGTGCGCGCGGCGCGGCATAAGCTTCCGGCTGCGGAGCAGCGGGAGCCGGAGCCTGCTGAGGCGGACGCGCAGCGAAGGCGCCAGTCGCCTGCTGCGGAGCCGGTGCTTCAGGCATCGGCGCACGCGGAGCCGGGGCACCAAGCTGCGTACGATCCGGCGGCGGGGCGAAGAACGGCTGCGAACCGTAGGCTTGCGACGGCTGCGCTTCGCGCGCCTGAGGAGCGCGCTCCTGCCGCGCAGGCAGGGGCTCGTCACGCCGGTCAAACGACGGCTGCGGAGCCCGCGGCATCTCCCGCATCGGCTCGCCAAGCTCGGTCCGCGTTTCGCGCGGAAGCGCATAACGCGCCTCCTCGTAGCGCGCATCCACGCGAGGCTCGGCACCACGCGGATCGCGTTCGGCGATCGGGCGCTCGGCACGCGGCGCATCGAAACGCGCGTCCTTCTGGGTCTCGGGACGGCTCTCCACGCGGCGGCTCTGGGGCGCTTCGAAGCGCGGCTCGAAACGGGCCTCCGGCAGCTCGGGTGCGCGCTCGCGTGCAACCGGCGGCTCAGGACGCGTCTCGATCTCGCGCGAGATCTGCCGCGTGGGCTCGTAGGCGAAATAGGGAGGCTGGTCAGTGAGCTTGATGTCCTTGGGCAGCGCCTTGCTGAGGAGATCGCGGAAGCTTCCCGCACCTCCCCAAGAGGATCCCACGGTCTTGTCGTGCCCCAGCGTGCGCACGGCGCGATCCGCCAATGCCTCGAGCGGAACCGGCTGCGCTGCGGAGCGCACAGTTCCCACGACTTCGGCGACGATGGACTTGCGCATCCCTTCGAGCTCGGCGGTGCTCGGCGCACGCAACTCGCCGCCCGTCTTCACCTCGGCCTCAATGCGCCCTTCGAGCAGCAGCGAGATCAGATCAGCCTCGCGCACCTCGCCATCGCTGATGGCCGTATAGGGCTGTGCCGTATGATCGTTCGCGAACACCACGGTGCGGCGCGCATGCGCGCGAAGCCGGTGCAGAACCGGCGTGAAGTCCGCGTCTCCCGAGAGCAGGATAAACTCGTCGAAGCGCGTCTCGTGATTGAGCACGTCGCGCACGTCCATCACCATCCGGATGTCGGCGGAGTTCTTGAGCTGGGCCGTCAGCGGCGGGCAGTCGACCACCTCGAAGCCCGCGCGCAGAAAGTGGTGACGCACGAACGGAAACGAGTTCATGTCCGTCGAGTTGTCGTTCGCATTGCGGCGCGGAACCGGGTTGCCGTAGCACCGGCTCATCACGATGCGCCGCGGCGCCACGAAGTTCGAGCCGTTAGTCGGCGTGATCAGCCGACCGCTCTCGATCTCACGCAGCCACAGCGCCGCGTCCTTCGCGAACCGCTTCGCGGCCTCTTCGTTCTTTCTTTTCAGCGACAGGTAGATGTTGTCGTAATCGACAAATACCGTACTGAGAACAGCCCCGGTGGACTCCACCTTCATGTTTAGCAACCCCCGCTGCGCGCATACTTTTCCCTATTGATTCGCACTCTTTACGAGTCGGGTTTGAGCGGCAAGCGTAGGGCGGACCCGGTCCCCAGGAATTGCTCGAAGGCTAGAAAAATCAATAACCTGACCTCGTCGAGTTCACATAATGAGTGGTGGAAAACTCAAGGCATCGCCTCAACCGGTTCCAAATTGCCCCCGAACCTGACGGCCGCCATGCGAATCCGGCGTTTCGGACACCCCCGCTCACCCGGTCGCGGCGAATGACCCAAAACGTATGACTGGGCCGCCGGTCAGGGTCTCTGCCGTGCTGGATCAGGAGGTTGCGGCACCCGGCACGAAATCCGGCGGCGCCATCTCGAACCCTGCGAACTCGAACCCCGGTGCGACGGTGCACCCGACCAGCGTCCATGCCCCGAGCGACCAGGCCTGTTGCCAATGTCCCGTGGGCACATGTCCCTGCGGACGCTCCCCATCGAGGAGAGCGGGGCCAAGCCGCAGCGTTTGAGCCGTGGCTCCGGGAGCGGCGATCGAAAGCGCGAGCGGCGCCCCCGCATACCAATGCCAGACCTCCACCGCATCCACCCGATGCCAGCGCGAGACCTGTCCCGCCTTGAGCAGGAAATAGATCGCGGTCGACTGTGACCGGCCGCCGGTCTGCGCCGCATCACGAAACGTCTCGCGGAAATAGCCGCCCTCGGGATGAGGCGCGAGGCCGAGAGCCGCAATGATCTGATCGGCATCCATGCGTGTGGGCCTCTGCGTCTCAGAAGCGGTTCTTGCGCTCGCGAAGATCCGCGAACACTTTCCAGTCCGGCGCCGAGGAAAGCCCCAGCCGCTCGCGCAGATCCTGCCTGTCGACGCGCAGGAACACGTTGGTCTCCCGCTCGAGGTCGATGCGCGTCGGAAGCGTGGCAGCCCCCGCGGCACGCGTCGCCTCCGCGTCCTTTAAACGCTGCTGGAGCAGGGCGTTCTCCGGCTCGATCGAAATCCCGAATTTCGCGTTCGAGACCGTGTATTCGTGGCCGCAATAGACGAGCGTCTCGCCTGGCAAGGCCGCGATCTTCACGAGCGAACCCCACATCATCTCGGCCGTGCCTTCCAGAACTCGGCCGCAGCCCATCGCGAACAGCGTATCCCCGACGAACGCGACCCCGGCCTTCTCGATCCAATAGGTGACATGACCTATGGTGTGCCCCGGAGTATCGAGCACGCGCACCGAAAGACTGCCGAGCGGCAGCACGTCGGGCTCGCCCACCGCCACGTCCAGGCACGGAATGCGTTGCGCTTCGCCACGCGGCCCGATCACCGTGCAATGCGTTTCCGCCTTGAGCGCCGCGATCCCGGCCGTATGATCGGCGTGATGGTGTGTCACAAGAATATGCGTGAGCCGCCAGCCCCGCTCGTCGAGCGCCCGGGTCACGGCAGCCGCATCCGGCGCGTCGATGGACAGCGTCACGCCCCCGTCCGCGTCATGAACGAGCACGCCGTAATTGTCTTTGAGACACGGAAACTGATGGATTTGCGGTTGGGTCATGTTTCTTGTGACTCGCCCGCATTGCATGAGGGGCTCTGGAGCAAGGCTAGAGTGCTTCCGGAGAAGTGTGAAGCGGTTTTCCGCGGTAAGGCGCGAAGCGGCGCCACTCCGGCGCGCCCGAGCTTGTCATACCGGGGCCGATCGGGCGAAAAGAGACCGGGTACGAGCTAGAACAGGACCCCCTGAGACGCATGCATCTCGACGTCGCCACTCTGCGGGATTTCTACGCGACGCCGCTCGGCCAGATCGCGCGACGCATTCTCGCTCGCCGTATCCGCTCCCAGTGGGGGCCTGCACCGGGCGAAACGGTCGCGAGCCTCGGCTTCGGCACGCCGTTTCTCGGCAGCTACCGCAACGACGCGCGAAGCTTCGCGGCCTTCATGCCCGAAAGCCAGGGCGCACTCATTTGGCCTCCCGCCTCGCCGATCCTTTCGACGCTGGTCGAGGAGGGATCTCTCCCCGTGCGGGACAACGCCATCGATCGCCTGCTCGTCATCCATTGCCTCGAAGTCGCCGAGCAGGTCACCCCGCTTCTGCGGGAGCTCTGGCGCGCGCTGGCGCCGCAGGGCCGCCTCCTGATCGTGGTGCCGAACCGGCGCGGACTATGGGCACATGTCGACACCACGCCATTTGGCTACGGACGCCCCTACAGCCGCTCGCAGCTCGACGTGCTGCTCGCGCAATCGCTCTTCACGCCACTGAGCTGGACCACGGCGCTGCACCTGCCCCCCTTCGACCGCAGCATGCTCGTGCGCTCCGCCACCGCGTGGGAACGCATCGGCACGCGGATGTCTCCGAGGTTCGGCGGCGTTCTCATGGTGGAGGCGCGCAAGGAGATCGTGGCCCCGGTCAACGGCAAGCCCGCACGCGCCAAGGCGTTCCGCAACCTCGTCACGGCCCGCTGACGCAGATCGACACGCCTCGCCCAGCTTACGGATAGAGGACCGAACCATGATCGCTTCGGACCCGTCAGTCCGAAACGTGACTCGTCGGTCTCATTAGAGACCTGGAGCTAGCCACGCCGCTTCAACTTGAACACGGCCTTTTCACCGAGCAGGTTCTGCAGCGACAGCGACCGGCGTATGGGCAGCCGCTCGCCTTTGCTGTTGAAGGCCACTCCTTCCTCCACCTCCGCATCGACCAGCGCGACCAGATCCACGAAATCCTTGATCGTGCAGAGATGCGCGTCCGCGGTCGTGTACCAGGGCTCGGGCAGATTGGGCGTCATCGGCATGCGCCCCGTGAACAGAAGCTGCGCGCGGATCTTCCAGTGTCCAAAGTTCGGAAACGACACGATGGCCCGCCGCCCGATGCGCAACAGATTGGTGAGCACCGTCTTCGGATCGCGCGTCGCCTGGATGGTGAGCGACAGAACCGCGTAGTCGAAGGCCTGATCCGGATAGTCGGCCAGATCCCGGTCGGCGTCGCCCTGGATCACGGAGAGCCCGTGCTTCACGCAGAGATTGACCTTCTCGCGCGAAAGCTCGACGCCGCGCCCATCGACGCCCTTGGTCTCCGCGAGCAGCTTGAGGAGAGCACCGTCCCCGCAGCCCACATCGAGCACGCGCGACCCGGGCGCTACCATTTCCGCGATCAGCAGATGGTCTGCGCGCTGCTGACCGGCGAAAGGAACCGCTTTCTGCATCAGATCCCCCTCGCGTAGGCGGCGAGGCCGCGCTTGGCCGCGGCCGCCGTCAGAAAGCCGCGCACCGTGGCGTGAAACTCGGGCTCCTCGAGCAGGAATGCGTCATGGCCCTTGTCGCTCTCGATCTCGACGAAGCTCACGTTAGCGGCAACCGCGTTGAGCGCCTTCACGATGGCCTTGCTGTCGCGCGTCGGATAGAGCCAGTCGCTCGTGAACGACACCACGCAGAACTGCGTCTTCGTCCCGACAAAAGCGTTCGCGAGCTTACCGCCGTGCGCATTCTCGAGATCGAAGTAGTCCATGGCGCGCGTGATGTAGAGATAGCTGTTGGCATCGAAGCGATCGACGAACGTAGACCCCTGGTGGCGCAGGTAGCTCTCGATCTTGAAATCCGCATCGAACGAGAACGAGCGCGCCGCGCGGTCCTGGAGATTGCGCCCGAACTTGCCCTGGAGCGCCTTCTCCGAGAGATACGTGATGTGGGCCGCCATGCGCGCCACCGCGAGCCCGTTCTTGGGAACGACGCCGTCCTCGTAGTAGTTGCCGCCACGCCAATCCGGATCGGCCATCACGGCCTGCCGCCCGACCTCGTGGAACGCGATGTTCTGCGCGGAATGCCAGGGCGCCGTGGCGATCGGAATGGCCGTCGCCACGCGCTCCCTCTGCCGCGTCACCCATTCCAGCACCTGCATCCCGCCCATGGAGCCGCCAATCACCGAGAACAACTGATTGATTCCGAGATGGTCGATGAGGCGCACTTGCGCATCCACCATGTCGCCGATGGTGATGACAGGAAAGTCGAGACCGTAGGGCTTGCCGGTTTTCGGGTTGAGGGAGGCAGGCCCTGTCGAGCCCATGCAGCCGCCGAGGATATTGGGGCAGATGATGAAGAAGCGATCCGTATCGACCGGCTTGCCCGGGCCGACGAGCGCCTCCCACCAGCCGGGCTTGCCGGTCACGGGATGGCGGCTGGCCACGTGCTGGTCACCCGTCAGCGCATGACAGATGAGAATAGCGTTCGACTTGTCGGCGTTGAGGGTGCCGTAGGTCTGATAGGCAATCGAGAGCGGCGCGAGCAGCTGGCCGGATTCGAGCCGCAAGGGCTTGTCTTCGGGAAACACGACCGTCGGACTGGAGGGACGGCTTACCTCGGAAAGCCGCGCCTCTACCCTGGGTTCGCCGGAACGGTCAGCCCCTTCGGACGCGGAAAACGTGCCCATGCCTTGCGCACTCCCGACCCGTCCATGACGGGATCTCGACACCGGCCCTGACCTGAGGCCGGCCCAACCGAAATATCGGGTGTGCGACGGCCCATTTAGCGACTTATTTAACGTGGCTGCAAGCCGGCCGGCCAAATCACCACGAGCGAAGACATTCTGAATATCGGAGCTTGCCCGCCGCGGTCAAGGCCGGGGGGATGACGCACGTCGCCGGCCGGGAACCGGCCCTGGGTAACAGCGTTAACTAATCCTAAATCCCGGCTAGCCGATGGTAGGGCGAGCTTGGGTAAGAACGCGCCCCGCCGGAGGTTCTGAAAGCCACACCCGGCGGCCGAAAGAAGACCAGGACCGCCGCCCCACATCGACATGCACCCCCAACCTGGGTTAATTTAGAGCTATGAAAACTCTTGGTCTCTTCAAAATGATCGTGGCCGCGGCTCTGCTCGCTGTGCCTGTCGCTTCCGAGCCGGCTTTCGCCCAGAAGGCCTATGCGAAAGAGAAGCCTTTGCGTGGCGTCGTTCGTCCGGCGCCCCGTCGTGGCGGATACTCCTACAAGTATCTGCAGGGCACCAACACGCGCCGCTTCGTGGACCCCACCGTCCAGGCTCAGACCAACGCCGGCCCGTTCGACAACGGCTTCTTCTTCTCCACGCCGAACGCGCCGCACGGCGGCGACAGCCCCTATATGCAGTGAGCTGCGGAGCCGGATCGGCTCTGCGGCATTGCCTGTCTCTCACGTCGTTCCATTGACGGAAAAATAGACGCTGGCGGAGCCTTCCCAATGGCCGCCAGAGGCTGAGCTGATGGTGGTCGAAAACACCATGTAGCCTTCGAGGTAGTTCCAGTTCGCCCAGAGATCTGCCGCCGGCAGGAACTTGAACGACACCTTTCGGCACCCGCTGTCGAACTTCACATACTCCAGAACCTGCCGATAGCTCGCCTCCACGGTGCAGGTGAGCCCACGGGGCGCGCCGTCCGCATACGCGACCTCGATCTCACCCTCCGGCTCGCTCGGGTTGCTCCGCACGAACTTGAAGGAAGACTTGGACGCGGTGAGCCCCGTGATCCCGAGCGCACCACCCCCGCCCGCGCTCGCCGCGGACCCCACGAGCGCCGCCCGCCCGAAGTAGGCGGCGGCGACGCCGAGCATCACGCCTAGAACGAGACCGACCAGCAAAAAGAACAGATCCCGCGAGAGGGCACGCGATCGCGCGGGCAGACGCTCACGGACACCGCCATGCGCGACCGCTCCTCCGCCATGATGGGAGATCGCGGCGGCCGGCTCCACGGGCGCAGGCTGCGGGCGGCCGAACCGGCCCGCATGCTCACTCAGAACGCGCGAGGCCTGCTCGTCGAACGCCGCGAGCGCGCCCATTCTGGCGTGCTCGTCGTAGGCCGGGTTCATACAGATCTGCTGCCAGAAAGCATTCCGCTCGGCATGGATCAGGTGCTCGAGTTGCGCCTGGTTCGAAACGGCCGACGCCAGCACCCTGTCCCTCAGGTAATCGTAATACGTCGTCATTCCTCAATGCCATTGGCAAGCCGCAAGCTCGCTTCACGCCTAAGCTAGCGCTTCCCGCCATTCGGTTGATTGGGGCAACCAGACGCAGGGAATACGTCGAAATTCCGGGCAGATAGCCCGCGTTCCCCAGCTTCTACGGCGCGACAAATCTTCTTGACTTCGGCCCTCCGGCCCGCCTCGACCGGCAACGTGGCGGAAAATCCTCCGCCGCCCCCTTCCGGGCGCCAGGGCAAATGACCCGATAAACGCAAGAAAAAGCACCCACAAATCATTCAAATGACGAAGAAATATTCGTTCCAGCATTTCACCATTATACGCTGATTAATTTGCGATCCAATTCGGATAGAATTACAAAACAATGGCCAAAGCAAAACGGCACAAAAACTTAAAACGCGCCAAAGGAGAAACCAGCATGAAATCGGCTTGCATTGCGCTCGCAGCGACCCTTGCCCTCGCCATGTCCGTTCCGGCACAGGCCGGCGGCCGCGGCGGCAGCCACGGCCACGGCGGCCCCGCCATCGGCGTCGGTGCCGGAGCACAGGTGGGCGCCAAGCTCAATGTCCTGAACATCGTGAAAGTCAAGGCTGGCCTCGGGCTTGGCCTTGGTCTCGGAATCGGCGGCCGCTGACTCTTTGAGGGGGCGAGTACAGCCCACCCGACCCTCGCCCCCTCATTGGGCTACCGCATAAGTCAGCCCGATCGCCGCCGTGAAAGCGTCTGTCCGGATATCGCCGAACGAGCTCCTGTAGTCGAGATATCCGATACGCCCATTGAGAGAGAGGTCTTCCACAAGCGGCATCTCTCCGGATAGGGCCACTTCGAACTTCTCATCGAACCGCGCCAGCGCGACGAGATCCAGATCGTCGTAGGAGCGCCGTGTCTGCGATGCGGCGAGCGAGAGAGTTCCCTTTCCAACGGTCCAAACGACTCCCGCGATCGCGACCGATTCGTAGGCCGCGCTAGCGATCAGGAAGTCCGTCTCTTCGAAACCGTAGCGCGCGGAGGCGAAGGCCTTGAGCGTATCCGACAGCTTCATCTCACCTTCCACCGCGTAGCCGTGATGCCACCCATCGGCAAATAGATCGTCACGAAAGTCCCGCCAGAACGGCATATAAAGCCCTCTCAGGGTTCCGGTCTCGCCTGTATACGCGAGCCCAATCGCTGGAAAGAGTGAGACGCTCCCGCGCCGCACGCCGAAATCGTCCGTGCGGGTGAGGTAGTGCTTGGTGTCGACGCCGCCTCCCAGCTCGAGCTCCACATGCTCCGTGAGAGTCATGCGCATTCCAGCCTGTAGCCGGGACGAAAGACGGTCCCGGTCGTCCTGATTGCCGGAGGGCTGGAAGGGATCCGGCAGATCTCGATAATCGAGAAGCGCCGTCTCCGCTTTGAGATAGGGTCTCAGCCGGCCACTGGTCCAGGCGTGCGAAAGCGACACGCTGGTCTCCCCCAGGCGCTCCTCCACGTCGCGCCCGGCAGACGTCGCAAAGGCGAGCAGCGTCTGCTGCCCGGCCCAGTCCTTAGAGAGCGACATCGCGAGACTGGCAGCCCGCTCGTTCGCGTCCTGGAAGGATACGTAGCGCCGCTCCGAGAGATTGAGACCGAGATCCAGCCGGCCTAAGGGCGTGGAGAACACGTGCGCATAGCCGAAGGCCCGGTCGTTAAACGCGCTCGGCACCTCGGCGAGGGTGGGGCCGGCGTTGGATGTGAAGCCGAGACTGCCGCCGAGAACAGCCGCCGAGGTAGCACCGTCCGCGTCGTTGATCCGGCCTTTGAGCCCAGGAGCAGGACGCGGCAGGTTGCTCGCGCCAATCTTGTCCGCGAGGGCCTCATGAGCACCCGCAAAAGAGATGACAAAAGACGATGCAAAAACAAAAAGCAGAAGACGATTTTCAAGCCGCAACGCCGCATCTCCGATAACCTATATTCGATGGTCATTTAGCGAATTGATTCCGCAATTTCGCATTGAAATGAGCTTTCGGCATTCGCGACTAAAAGTTTGTAAAACGGGAACTGAAAAAATCTCCCGTCAGAGATCACCCCTCTCCGCGCGCGGTCTGGAAGGCGCCCCATCTCGTCGAGGGCGTCCCAGCCCCTTGCGATGCTTAATCCTTTGCGCTTTGGCGGCTCCCTCGGTATCACGGGGCCTCGCCTGCGCCGCCCTGGCCAGGCCATCCTGAAAACGACCATCCTGGAAGCCACCCATGGCCCCTGCCGCTCCGAAACCCCGTCCTGGCGTCCTAGACATCGAGGCCTACGTTCCGGGCGAAAGCCATGTTCCGGGCGGGCTGAAGCCTGTGAAGCTCTCCTCGAACGAGACGCCCCTTGGGCCGAGCCCCAAGGCGGTGGAGGCGTTCACGCAGGCTGGCAATGCATTGGAGCGCTATCCTGACGGTCAGGCCTCGGCGCTTCGGCACGCCATCGCGCGCCGCTTCGGTCTCAATCCCGACCGCATCGTCTGCGGCGCGGGATCGGACGAGCTGATCAACCTCATCGCCCACGCCTACCTGGGGCCGGGCGACGAAGGGCTCTTCACCGAGCACGGCTTCCTGCTCTATCGCATCGTCATCCTGGCGGCCGGCGCGACGCCCGTGGTCGCGCCCGAGACCGGCCTCAAGGCCGACGTGGACGCGATCCTCGCCAGGGTCACCCCGCGCACCCGCGTCGTCTTCCTCGCCAACCCGAACAACCCCACGGGCACCTACCTCGGCATCGACGAGGTGCGCCGCCTGCGCGCCAGTCTCCCGTCCGACGTGCTGCTCGTGCTCGATGCAGCCTACGCCGAGTATGTGCGCCGCAACGACTACGAGGCGGGCCTCGAGCTGGTCGCCACCACCGAGAACACGGTGATGACGCGCACATTCTCCAAGATCTTCGGCTTGGCGGGCCTGCGCATCGGCTGGGCGTACTGCCCGGCAGCCGTCGCCGACGCATTGAACCGCATCCGCGGCCCCTTCAATCTCTCCGCGCCCTCCATCGCTGCGGGCGCTGCCGCCATGGACGACTGGGCCCACATCGAGGCCGCCGTCCACCACAACGAGCAATGGCTGCCCTGGCTCACCAGCGAGATCGAGAAGCTCGGCCTCCGCGTGACGCCGAGCGTCGCCAACTTCATCCTGATCCATTTCCCGGATGGTCCCGGCCGCGATGCTGCCGCCTGTGACGCCTTCCTGAAGCAGAAGGGCATCATCCTGCGCCGTGTGGCGGGCTACGGCCTGCCTGGCGCCCTGCGCCTCACCATCGGCACCGAGGATGAGAACCGAAAAGTGCGTGATGCCCTCGCAGAATTCGTGGGCTCTCACGCATGACGAAAGTGATGTTCGACCGCGTCGCTCTGATCGGCATCGGGCTTATCGGCTCGTCCATCAGTCATGGCTGCCGCCGCGGCGGCCTCGCCGGCTCCATCGTCGGCTCCGCCCGCACACCCGCGACCGTCGAGACCGCGATGCGCCTCGGCCTGATCGAGCAGGGCTTCGTCACGGCCGCCGAGGCGGTCGAGGATGCGGATCTCGTCATTCTCTGCACGCCGGTCGGACTTTGCGGCCCAATCGCCAAGGAGATCGCGCGCAGCCTCAAGCCGGGCGCCATCCTCACGGACGTCGGCTCCGTCAAGGCGTCCATCGTGAAGGACGTGAGCCCTCACGTACCGCAGGGCGTTCACTTCGTCCCCGGCCACCCCATCGCCGGCACCGAGCAGTCCGGCCCGGAAGCCGGCTTCGCCGAGTTGTTCGATGGCCGCTGGTGCATTCTCACGCCCGAGCCCCACACTGATGCGGCAGCCGTCGAGAAGCTGAAGAAATTCTGGGAGGCGCTCGGCTCCAAGGTCGAGATCATGACGCCCGAGCACCATGACCTCGTGCTCGCCATCACGAGCCATGTCCCCCACCTTATCGCCTACAATATCGTCAACACGGCCGCCCATCTCGAGCGCGTGACGGACAGCGAGGTGATCAAGTTCTCGGCCGGCGGCTTCCGCGATTTCACGCGCATCGCCGCCTCCGACCCCATCATGTGGCGCGACGTATTCCTCAACAACAAGGAGGCGGTGCTCGACATGCTGGGCCGCTTCACCGAGGATCTCACCATGCTGCAGCGGGCCATCCGCTTCGGCGACGGCGAGACGCTGCATCGCCTCTTCACCGAGGCCCGCGCCATCCGCCGCAACATCATCCAGGCGGGTCAGGACATCGCGGCCCCCGACTTCGGCCGCACCAAGGGACCGGCTCCCGCAACGCCGCCCTCCGCCAAACGCAAGTGAGGAGCAAGCGATCCCGATGCCCGTAGAGCCCGCCGACACTTGGGTTTTCGGTTACGGATCGCTGATGTGGAACCCGGGCTTCGCCTATGCCGAAGCCCGCCGCGCGCGCCTCACCGGCTTCCACCGCGCCTTCTGCATCTACTCCATTCACTATCGCGGCACCGAGCGCCAGCCGGGGCTCGTGCTCGGCCTCGACCGCGGCGGCATTTGCGACGGCATCGCCTTTCGCATCGCGCCGGAGCGGCGAGCCGAAACGGTCTCCTACCTCCGCCGCCGCGAGTTGATCTACGGCGTCTATCGCGAGACTCTGGTGCCTGTCGTGCTCGGCCACGAGACGGGCGAAGCGCCGCGAACCGTGTGGGCGATCACTTACATTGCCGAGCGCGCACACCCCGCCTACGCCGGCTGCCTCCCCCTCCGCCGCGAGGCGAGCCTGATCCGCCGATCGGCAGGGCGGGGCGGCACCAATCTCGACTATCTCCTGAGCACGCTCCGCCACCTGAAAGAGCTTGGCATCTCGGAACGGAGACTCGACAGGCTCCTCACCCTCACCGGCGCGCTCGCCGCGCGGGCAGCAAGCACCAACTGCGCACGCTCCCCCACGGCAGCCTTGGCACGGGCCTGGGCAACGCGGACATTTGCGACACCCCGCACCGTGCGCGACAACCGTTTCGGCTATCGCGCCAAGCGCGGCTGATCCTTGCGCCGATCCTTGCCAAGCCCCCGCGCATCGCGCAGATTGGCGCCGTGGGATGGGAATGGAGTCTCCCGACAACCGCCGCAAGGCTGATGGCTCCTACCAGGCGCTTTCGCGCGGGTAGGAGCTTGCCTCGAGCTTCCCGTGCGGGAGCCTAACGAGGCCCTATGCGGAGACAGGAATGAGAACATCCATTATCGTGTTCATCGGTGCCGGCATCGGCGGACTGATGCGCCATGTGATGAATATCTGGATCACCGCCCTTGCGAGCAGCGGGTTCCCCTACGGCATCCTGACCATCAACGTGATCGGATCGACGGCGATGGGCCTCGCCGCAGGCTGGTTCGCGTCCCGTGGAGAGATCCTGCCGGATCTGAGGCTGTTCCTCGCCACCGGCATCCTCGGCGGCTTCACCACCTTCTCGGCCTTCTCTCTAGACACCGCTCTCCTCATCGAGCGCGGAGAGCCCCTGCTGGCGGCCGTCTACGTTGCGGGCAGCGTGGCCATGTCCCTGCTCGGATTGTTCCTCGGGCTCTGGATGATGCGAGCGGTCCTCGCCTGAAGCGCAAGACGGTCTCTGAAATGCAAATCGCGCCGGACCATTTCAGGTTCGGCGCGAGCAAGGTCTCAAATTCAAACGAGTTGAGTTCTAATGGCGCGTTCCCGAGATGCGCTCCTCGTTGGCGCCGCAGTCGATCTGACCGGCGCGCAAGTCGAGTTCCACGATCCGGCGCTGCTGAGCGGACGGGGCGAGCAGATGGACGTGAACCTCGTTGGCGCCGAGCCGGGCTCCGCGATGACGGATCTCCGCGAGATTGAGCGAACCCGCGTCGTGCGTCAGGTGGCCAATGGCCAGCACCGAGCGGCGGCCCGAACCATCGCGGCGGACGAGCAGGAAATTGGCAGCCGGAACTTCCGGGCAGTCGAGCAGGTCATAAACGGAATGAACGTAACGCCGCCCCGAAGCCCCGCTCCAGAAATGGAACCGGTCGTTGAGTTCCGAGGGGCTGTCCAGCGCCACGACGGGGGTCTGAGCCGAGCGGCGAGCTCTGATCTCTGCGAGTTGAATGACACGCGCTCCCATGACGAAGTTCCTTTGCCGTTTACGCGGCCTTTGACGCTACCGAACTGACCCTGAGAGTGCTGAGCATTTTCAGCCGAAATATGGCTCCATCTCAGTCATTTCAGGGCAATGACACTGCGGGAAACCTTAATGCGCCGCGCCCGCTTCGCGCTGTCACCTGGGGAACGCCCCTTGCGAGTCATTGAGTTAACCAGTTTCGGGCAGCACTCCCGCCAGGGCCGCGCCATGCCACGGATCTGTCACGTTTACAGCCCGCCGCGGCCCGGCCTTACTCGCAACGCGAGAACCCGCACGAGCGGCAGACCCAGCACCCGGCTTCCTTCACGTAGGTCTGTGAGGCACATCGCGGACAGCTTCGGCCCAGCGTAGGGGCCACTCCGGCCCTCGACCCGGAACCGCCCGCTGAACGGCGCTCGGCCCCGTCCTCTCCGCCGCCGAGCGACACGGGCTCCGCGATCGGAAGCGAGATTGCGCCATCGGCCGGTGTGAGGAACCCGATCCGCCGCATATGCGTCTCGATCACCTCGCCGATCGCAGCAAGCAGGCTCGGCACGTAGCGCCCGCCGATCCAGCGCCCCCCCTGCGGATCGAACACCGCCTTGAGCTCCTCCGCCACGAACGCCACGTCTCCGCCACGGCGGAACACGGCACTGATCATGCGCGTGAGCGCCACCGTCCACGCATAGTGCTCAAGATTGCGCGTGTTGATGAAGATCTCGAACGGCCGTCTGCGGCCGTCGCGCTCGATGTCGTTGATCGTCACGTAGATCGCGTGATCGCTCTCCGGCCATTTGAGCTTGTAGGTAAAGCCCGCAAGCACCGTATCGCGATCGAGCGGTTGCGACATGTAGACGACATCGCCATGCCGCGCGGCGGAAATCTCCACCGGCGCCACCGCAGCAGCCACAGCCGGAGCCTTTCGAGGAGCTTCGTCCGCAACCGCTTCCTCCGCTCGTGGACCGGAGGAGGTATCGGGAGCCCCCTCGACCGGGGAGAGCACGGCGCCCGTCACCGCGTTCGGCCGGTAGACCGTGCAGCCCTTGAGCCCCAGATCGAAGGCATCCAGATAGATCGTCTTGAACGCCTCGAACGGAATGTCGGGCGGGCAGTTGATGGTCTTCGAGATGGAGCTGTCCACGTGCCGCTGCATCGCCGCCTGCATCACGAGATGCTCGCGCGGCGAGAGATCGCCCGCGGTGACGAACTGCGGCCCGAGCGGCTCTCGCTCTCCGAACATCCGCCTGAAGCGCGCGTGCGCGAGATCCTCGACCACCTCCGTCCGTGTCGCCCCGTCCTTACCGAGCACACGCCGCGTGTAGCGGAAATCGAAAACCGGCTCGACACCGGACGAAACGTTGCCTGCGAAGAGAGAGATGGTGCCGGTCGGCGCAATCGATGTGAGGCAGCCGTTGCGAATGCCGTCCCGCACGATGGCGCCGCGCACCTCTGCCGGCAGCCGCACCACGTTGGGAGATGAGAGAAACCGCTCAGCATCGTAGAGCGGGAACGCGCCCTTCTCACCCGCAAGCTCCGCACTCACGAGATAGGCCGCCCGCTCGATCGAAGCCATCCACGACTGCGCGAGCGTCTCGGCTTCCGGCGAGCCGTAGCGCACACCGACTGCAATGAGCGCATCCGCAAGCCCCGTGACGCCGAGACCGATGCGCCGCTTGGCCATCGCCTCTTGCCTCTGCTGAGGCAGCGGGTACCCCGAGACATCGATGATGTTGTCGAGGAAACGGACCGCGACGCGCACCCGCTCCTCGAGCTCCGCGGCATCGATCGCCGCGCCCGCCTCGAACGGATGCTTCACGAGCTGGGCGAGATTGATGGAGCCGAGGAGGCACGCGCCATAGGGCGGCAGCGGCTGCTCGCCGCACGGATTGGTGGCGCAGATCTGCTCACAGTAAGCGAGATTGTTCATCGCATTGACGCGATCGATGAAGATCACGCCCGGCTCCGCGTAGTCGTAGGCGGCCCGCATCAGGCGCTCCCACAGCGCACGCGCCGAGACCGTCCTGTAGACCTTTCCCTCGAAGACGAGATCCCACGGCTTGTCGGCCCGAACGGCAGCGATGAACGCGTCCGGCACGAGCACCGAGAGATTGAAATTGCGCAGGCGCACCGGATCCGACTTTACGTCGATGAACGCTTCGATATCGGGATGCGAGCAACTGAGCGTGCCCATCATCGCGCCGCGCCGAGCGCCCGCGGACATGATCGTTCGGCACATCGCATCCCACACGTCCATGAAGCTCACCGGCCCGGACGCATCCGCGCCGATGCTTCTGACCAGCGCCCCCTTGGGCCTCAGCGTCGAGAAGTCATGCCCGATGCCGCCGCCCTGCTGCATGGTGAGCGCGGCTTCCTTGACGTTCTGGAAGATGGAGCCGAGATCATCCTCGATCCGGCCCATGACGAAGCAATTGAAAAGCGTGACGGCGCGTCCCGTCCCGGCGCCGGCGAGAATGCGCCCCGCAGGCAGGAAGCCGAAGTCAGCCATCGTTTCGTAGAAGCGATCGGCCCAGCGTGCGCGGACGCGTTTTCCGCCTTTCTCGACCGAGGCACCCGCCTCCGCCACGCGCCGGAACGTCTCCGTCAGAGATTCGCCGGGCTGCCCCCCCTGCGCTCCACCGTTTGTGAACCGGTACTTGAGCCGCCAGATCTCCTCAGAGATCGGCGCAAGGAACGTGGGGGCGTCTTTCATCCGCGCCTCGAACCGTTGATTACGGCTCCAATATATAAGGGCTTACCCCCAAATCGTCAACAAAATGTTCTCTATAAGTTCCTATTTGTTCTCATCTAGACTTTTCTTCCCCTCTTCGACAAGCCGCTGAGAGGCGGCTTCCAGGCGTGCTTCGAGGATGGCCCGGAACTCCTTGCGGGGCAGCCCGGCCGGAATGGGATCGAGAAACTCGACGACGATCGTGCCCGGATGGCGCACGAGCTGGCGTCGCGGCCAGAAGAGGCCGGAGTTGAGGGCAAGCGGCACGCAGGGAAGCTCGAGAGCCTCGTAAAGCGCCACATACCCCGGCTTGTAGTCGGGCGGCGCGCCGGGCGCCTGGCGTGTGCCTTCGGGGAAGATCACGATTTCGCGCCCCTCGGCGGCACGGGACTGCGCATCCGAGATCATCTGCTTCAGCGCCTTCGCGGCTTTGTCGCGCTTCACCAGGATGTGCTCGAACTTCACGCAGAACCAGCCGTAGAACGGAATCCACTTGAGCTCGTCCTTGAGAACGATCGCCGGATCGCGGAACAGCGGCACGAGCCCGAACGTGTCCCACGCGGATTGATGCTTGGAGACAACGAGATAAGCGCCCTTGGGCAGCTTCTCGCGCCCACGCACCTCGAGCCTAGTCCCCGCGATCACGCGCAGCAGCCACACCGAGACGATGGCGTGCAGCTTGAGCCCCGCCATCGCCCAGCGCCTGGGTCCGAGCAGCAGCCACGAGCCGAGTACGAGGAACAGCGCCGTCGTGACGTAGAAGGCCAGCGCGAACAGATAGGAACGAACAAGAAGCATAGAAAGGCGGGGTCCAGTTCAGGGCAGACGATCCGGTCGGAACCTATCAATCCGACGGGGCCAACATTGTCTAGACCTATGTCTACGACTTGCTGGGCGTGCCCGACGCCGCAGTCACGGAGGTCGCCTGCCAGGGAGTGACCCCCCGGGCGACCACCAGCCGGATCGCCGCCGGCAGAAACTTGACGTACTCGGCAGCAAGCAGCCGTGCCGCCGTCGCGTCGAGCCACCAAACCTTCCGGCGCAGCACATCGGGCGCCACCGGATGCGGAATGAGCTCGATGTTGGGCATGGCGCGCGCGAGCTCCGCGAGGCTCCTCGGCATATGGTAGCTCGCCGTGACGACGATCAGACGGTCATAGCCCAGCGCCTCCGCCCACCGCCGCGTCTCGTCCGCATTGCCGACCGTGTTCAGCGCCGCATAGCCGAGATCCACGCAGCAGGCGAAAATCTTCTCGTCGAGCCCGGAGATCTTGAGCAGGGACGCCCGGCCGATCTTCTGGTTCACGCCGGAGATCAGCAGGCGCTGCGCGCGCCCATCCTGCAGAAGCCTGGCGGCCTCGGTGATGCGGGTCTGCCCGCCCGTGAGCACCACGATGCCGTCCGCGCGCGCGTTCTGAAGTTCCGGCTCGCGCATCACGGAGTTTGCGAACAGCACGAATCCGAATGCGACCAGCGACACGGCCGCACCGAGAAAAGCAACGACGAAGCGTCTCGGAATCATGACTGCCCACCCCGCTCTTGAGCTGGCCGAGGCCCGCCGAACCACGGACTCGAACCCTCTACGAGCGACCTACTCAGGGAGGAGACTAGCTGATTTGGCCTCCCTTGTGACAAGTCGTGCTCACGCCGTCTTCAGGATTGATTAATCGACGGAATTTGCCCCAGCCGGGCTGATCTCCGCCGGCCGCTCAATGCTTGCTGTTAAGGATACGGAAGACGCCGAAACGCGACGTCAGCATGCAAAGCGCAGCGATCACCACCACCACGATGCCCATCAGCACGTAGCCCGCCATATCGAGCGACCCGGAACCCACGAGCCGGTGCAGCTCGGAGAGCGTGAGAGACCCGCCGCCCAGGATCTGCACGATGGTTGGCATCAGCGTGAAAACCGCGAGCGCCAGGATCGCGCCCACCAGCCCCGCGCGCACGCCGAGCCGCAGGAAATGCTTCTCGAACTCGCGGGCAATGAAGCGGTCCGTGGCGCCCACGAAGTGCAGCACCTCCACGATTTCGCGGTTGGAGGCCATCGAGCTCTTGGTCGCCGAGACAATGATCGCCGTCGTCGCCATTGCGACCAGCGCCAGAATGGCGAGCCCGCCGAGCGAGAAGCTGTGCGTGATGGTCGTGATCTGCCGTTGCCAGCGCCGATGATCGTCGAGGGTGACGCCCTGAAACTGCTTTTCCACGCCCTCGCGCACCGCGTCCACGTTCGGCGTACCGGCCCTATCCAGCTCGATGGCGATGAGGCGAGGCAGGGGGAGCGCGTTGAGATCGTCGATAGGCCCGAGCCATGGCTCGAGCAGCGCCGCCGATTCGGCCGCCGACATCACCGTGACCTTGCTGATGCCTGCCTGCTGGCCGAGATAGGTCGCCACCTGCTGCGTCAGCTTCTCGGCATCCGTCCCATCCTTGGCCTGCACCTGGACGGTGACCTCGCTCGCAATGTCGCGCAGCCAGGCGTTGGCGGACTGGCGGATCATGTAGACCGCGCCGACCGTGAGGCACGCCAGGAAGCACATGATGGTGATGACGAGCGTCAGCGAGCGGCCCGTGACCGATCCCGCCGGCACGATCGGCGCCGTGAGCGACTGCACTTTGCGCGCTTCCCGCGTGGGCACGTAGATGTCCGGCCGGGAGACGCGCTCGTAGTCGGTCCTGAGGGAATCCGGACTGATCGGCTCCGGCTCGTAGGTGCCATACGCGGGATCGCGAGACTGCGTCGACGTGCGTCCGCCCTGCTGTGTCACGACGGCGCCGTCGTCATAGGCGTCATACTCCGGGGTGCGAGGAGAGGAGCCCAATCCGCGCATACCCGGCCGATCAGGGGGTCTGTCATACGATCCGGACATGGCCGTCGTGCAGCTCCAGGCGAGGGGCTTTGAACTGTCGCATCAGTTGATGATCGTGTGTCGCGATCAGAACCGAGGTGCCGAGCCTGTTGAGCTCGATGAATAGGCGAAGCAGGCGGCGCGCCATCTGCGGGTCCACGTTTCCGGTGGGCTCGTCGGCGAGCAGCAGCTCGGGCTTGCCGATCACAGCGCGCGCGATGGCCGCGCGCTGCTTCTCACCGCCCGAAAGCACAGACGGATAGCCGTGCATCCGGTCACCGAGACCGACCCACTGTAGGAGATCCGTGACGTCTTCCTTGTAGTCGTCGAGCCGCTTGCCGACCACGCGCAGCGGCAGCGCCACGTTCTCCCACGTGGTCAGATGCTCGAGCAGACGGAAATCCTGGAACACGATGCCGATGCGTCGTCTCAGCGGCGCGCGCTTGCTGGTCGTGATGCGGCTCACATCCTGCCCGAAGAGCTGGATCTGTCCGTGCGTCGGATGGAGCGACATGAAAAGCAGCCGCAGAAGCGACGTCTTTCCCGCGCCCGATGGGCCGGTGAGAAAGTGGAACGACCCCGGCCGGAGATGGAAGTTTACCTCCGACAGGATCTCCGGCCCCCGATCGTATTTGAGACCGACATTCGTCAACCGTATCACGGTCGCTTCGCTCCGGAATGAACTGAGATGGTTTCGATCGATAGTCGAGCGCCTATATGCGGGAAGGCGGCGGCAGTATCAATCGGTTACGAATATGGCGACGGCATGTACAATCGAGGCAGCACTGCGTTCACCGACATTAGGCCGCTGGCCTTGCACTTGGCCGCGGATCACTTGATACCTTGAGGACGGCAGAGCCCGCGGCCTTCGAAACCGGCCGGTCCCGTGCCCAGTCTCGGACAAGGATCAGGCTCTAAACTTATGATTTCGAGTGAGATTCGGTCCCGTCATTCTCACGGGGAGCCGGTCGCGCTCTGAACCGCTGGTAGAGGAATTGGCATGACGGAGCAGACATCCGGCGCACACTCCGAGGTCGAGGTCATTTATTCGGCGGAAAGCATCGCCGCCCGTCTCGAGAAACTGGCGCTGGAGATATCCGACCGTAAGCTCGAGCGCCTGCTGATCGTGGCCGTGCTCAAGGGCAGCTTCGTGTTTGCCGCCGACCTGATCCGCGCCCTTCATCGCATCGGGCTCGAGCCCGAGGTGGATTTCCTTACGCTCTCGAGCTACCGCAAGAGCAAGACCTCTTCCGGCAAGGTCGAGATTTTGCGGGATCTCGATCTCAACGTCGAAGGCCGCAACGTTCTGCTGATCGACGATGTGCTCGATTCCGGCCGCACCCTCGTGTTCGCGAAGGATCTGATCGCCGCACGCGGCGCCACCCAGATTCTGACCTGCGTCCTGATCAACAAGAAGGTCCCCCGTGCCGTCGACGTGGAGGCCGATTTCAGCGCCTTCGAAGGAAACCACGAATATGTGGTCGGCTACGGCATGGACGTGGCGCACCGCTATCGCGAGCTGCCTTTCGTTGGCCGCATGACGAAGGAATAGACTAGATCCGAACCCCACGCGTTGGCGTCATGAAGGAGCAGTAGTCTGGCCGTAACAGCGGCAGCAAAGTCCGGGAGGACGAGGGATGGCTCATATTCTGCTGGCCGACGACGACAAGGCGACGCGCGATCTGGTCAAGCGCGCGCTCGAATCCGATGGTCACAAGGTAGACCTCACCCAGGACGGCGCCGAGGCGCTCGATAGGCTCATTGCCGCGCCGGAGGGTATCGATGTCCTGGTTTCGGATGTCCATATGCCGGGGCTCGACGGCATCGATCTCGCCCGCCGCGCCATCGAGACCTCGCCGCGTCTGAAGCTGCTGCTCATGTCCGGGTTCGCCGAGGAGCTGGACCGCGCCCAGGCGTTGAAGTCGCCGAACCTCAACGTCATCATCAAGCCGTTCACGCTCGAGCAGATCCGCACTGCGGTCCGCACGCTTATCGCGTAAGAACAACGGACGGGCAAACGCCGCCCGCAGCAGGATGGCTTCGGACCCTTGCAGTCCGAGCATGACTCGTCGGTCTCTCTGGAGCCCTAGAGTGCGTTCTTGCGCTGCTGGATCATCATGTACGTGTCGCTGGTGTGCTCGGCGAGCTGGAACCAGAGGAATTCCTCCGCGCGCACCGCCGTCATCGCGTCGTAAGCTTTCTTGAAGCTCGGGTTGCTCGCGGAAAGCTCCGCATAGACCTCGTTCGAAGCCTTGAAGCAGCCGTCGAGCACCTCCTCCGAGAACGGCCTCAGGATGGCGCCCGCCTTCACCAGCCGCCTCAACGCAGCCGGATTGAGCATGTCGTAACGCGCCATCATGATCATATTGGCCGTCTGCGACGCGCTGCGGATGATGGCCTGGTAGGGCTTCGGCAGACTGTTCCATTTTTCGAGGTTGAAGAAGAAGTGCAGCATCGCCTGCCCTTCCCACCAGCCGGGATAATAGTAGTTGCGGGCCACCCGGTAGAAGCCGAGCTTCTCGTCGTCATAGGGGCCTACCCACTCGGCCGCATCGATCGTGCCTTTTTCGAGCGCCGGATAGATGTCGCCGCCCGCGATCTGCTGGGGCACCGCACCCAGTCGCGACATGATCGCCCCGCCAAACCCGCCGATGCGGATCTTGAGGCCCTTCCAGTCTTCCGGCTTGTTGATCTCTTTCCGGTACCAGCCGCCCATCTGCGCGCCCGAGTTCCCGCTCGGCAGCGCGAAAATGTTGTAGCGCTGATAGAACTCGTTCATGAGGTCGATGCCACCGCCTTCGTACATCCAGGCGTTCTGCATCCGGCAATTGAGGGCGAACGGAATGCCGGTCGCGAGCGCGAAGGTCGGGTCCTTGCCCCAGTAGTAGTAGGAGGCAGTATGCGCCGCCTCGACGGTGCCGTCCGAGACCGCGTCGGCGGCTTGAAGTCCACCTACGATCTCGCCCGCCGCGAACACCTGGATCGTGAACTTGCCGTCCGTCATCTCCCCCACGATCTTGGCGAAAACCTCGGCCGCGCCGTGAATCGTATCGAGCGATTTGGGGAAGCTCGAGGTGAGCCGCCAATAGAGCTTGGGCATCGACTCCGTGATCGCGGGAGCCGCAGGCTGCTCGCAGGCCGCCACCGTGGCGGCCGCCCCGCCCGCGCCCGCAATCTTGAGGAATTTCCGGCGATTGAGTTTCTTCATCTTGAATCCCTGCCCCACTTCCGGCGGGACTATAGACGGGCTTACCGTCAGAGGACAGACACGAGCGGAAAGCTTCAGAGGAGAACAGTTGCGCTCCCCGTGCCGCAAAGTAGGGTGACGGAGCGCCGTCCATGGCGCGCGAGAGGATCGGGCAGATGCAGAAAGTGTCGGGTTGGAGACTGGGAGGGCTGATCGTCGGTGTAGCCCTTCTGATGTCGGCCGAAGCAGGTGCCGCCGACTGGTGGATGTTGCAGCAGACGGAAAGCGGCCGGGAATGCGGCCCCCCGATCGAGGCCGAAGGCGTCACCCTTACGCCCGAGGAGCTGATGAAGCGCTACCCCGAATGCAAGCTGATGGAGGAGACCCCGTCGCTCGACCTCGAGGCGGTGATGGTCAATTGCGAGGGCGACATCGGTCGCGTCTTCGTCTTCACAAAAAGCAAGGCTGGGTGCGAGCGCCTCGCCAACGATTGAGCTGACCGGGCTCGGATTGCTTCGAGCCGGTCATGAAAAGCCGGAGTCGAAGAACGGGCATGATCGCGCGCGATGAAATTACAGGCGTGGTGCTGGCCGGAGGCCTCAGCCGGCGCATGGGTGGCGGCGACAAGGCGCTGCTCGAGCTTGCCGGCCGCCCCCTAATCCGGCACGCCACCGAGCGGTTGGCCCCCCAGGTTGGCGCTCTCGCGATCAACGCCAATGGAGACCCCGCCCGCTTCGCAGCCCTCGCGCTTCCCGTCGTGCCGGACGAGACGGCTGATTTCCCCGGCCCTCTCGCAGGCGTGCTCGCTGCGCTTCACTGGGCGGCACGTGTGCGCCCGCAAACGCGCGCCGTCGTCAGTGTCTCCGCCGACGCCCCCTTCGTTCCGGCCGATCTCGTGCATCGGCTTTTGGAGGCATCAAGCTCCACGCCGGTGTTGAGAGCGGCCGTCGCCCAATCCCACGGCCACCGCCATCACGTGATCGGCCTGTGGCCGCTCGAAACCGCAAGCGAGATCGAAGCAGCCTTGGCGCGCAGCGAGCGGCGGGTCGAGGCGATCGTGGACCGCCTCGGCGCCGTGGCCGTACCCTTCCCCGATCAAGAGATCGCGGGCGAGCGCGTGGACCCGTTCTTCAACATCAACACACCCGACGACCTGGCCTTCGCCAATGGCCTGATGACGGCAAGCGCCCACCGCGGAGGCGTCGCATGAGCGGCCTCGCGCCCTTCGTCATCGGCGTTGCCGGCTGGAAGAATTCGGGCAAGACCACGCTCGTCGTGAAGCTCGTGCGGGAGTTGACGAAGCGCGGTTACCGGGTCTCGACCGTGAAGCACAGCCATCACGACGTCGAATTCGAAGCTCCCGGCACCGACAGCGCGCGCCACCGCGAGGCCGGCGCCCGCGACGCCGTGCTGGTCTCGCCGCGCCGCTGGGCCATCGTGCATGAAATGCGCGACGAGCCCGCCCCCGAGCTGGAGGAGATCGTCGCCCGCCTCACGCCGGCCGACATCGTCATCGTGGAAGGCTACAAGCACGAGCCCATCTGCAAGATCGAAGTTCGCCGGCACGGCCAAAGCGAAGGCCCGCCCCTCGCAGGCACCGATCCGCTCGTCGTCGCCATCGCCGCCGATCATGCCGTGACGGACGCGGGCCTTCCCGTTTTCGATCTCGACGACGCGCCGGGACTCGCTGACCTCGTGCTCGCGAAATCGGGCCTCGTGACGACGTGAGGCAGATGATGCCAACCTTTGCTCCCGCGCATCGACGGCTCGCGATCGCGCTTCTCGGAAGCCTCGCGGCGACCCCGCTCTTCGCCGCCGATCCCCAACTGAAACCGGGCCGCGATCCCGGCGGCACCGCGGTTGCCGTGCTGGCTGACGGGTTCGACTACACCAAGCCCGAGCTCACCCGCGTTCTCGCCCGCGACGGGGAGGGCGAAGCCATTGCCTTCGATGCCGTCGATGGCGACCATCGTCCTTTCGCCCCGGCCAGCACTGGAACAAAAACCGCGAGCACTGCCGCAAGCCTCGGCGGGGTACGCATCATCGCCGTTCGCTTTGCCCCGAAAGATCGCGCGTCGCTCGCCAAGGCCATCGCATTCGCCGCCGGGACGCCCGCGCGCATCGCGCTGATCCCGCTCGATGCCGAAACGCGCGGCGAGATCGAAGTCCTGCGCGCCGCAGCAGCGCGCTTCAAAAATATGCTGTTCGTCGCCTCCGCACCGGGCCTCACCGGCGAGGAACGCGCAACGAATGACACGGTTGAAAATCTTGTGCTGTTGGATTCCGCAGGCCGCAACGATGCAGCGGCCGAAGCCGCGGCCCGCGCGCTCGGATGCGGCAACGGAGATCTGGCTGGCGCAACAGGCGGCGAACGGAAGCGGAGTTTCCTAGACCGCGTCGGCAGCGGCGGAGAACCCGGCAACGCGCCGCCGGGCACCGACTGCAAGTCTGCCAAGCCCCAGCAGAGCGAGCAGCGCTAGGACGCCCGCCAGCCGCCCCTCGGGCACAGGCGCGCGAGCGCTCTCTTCATTCTCTTCATCGGGAAGCCGAACGAGGCGTGCCCGGCGCAGGCTCGACGGTTGAGCGCGCTCGGATGTAACAGCGCCCACAATCGCCGGCGCCTCCCGGGCCGCATCCGCACGCGGCTCGTTCACTTTGATGGAAAGCGTCGAAGCAGCCGCCAGCAGCGCACCGCCCCAGACAACGCACTTCGCCCACTGACGCATTGGCCGATCCCGTTTTGGGCCGCCAGACCTCAATGGAAGAAGACCAGCGCCTTTTCCACGGTCTGCCACACGCCCCAAGCAAGCGGCACGCCAACCAGCGTCCAGAACATAGCGGCCTTCGCATCCAGGCCGCCCTTGCCGATACCGTAGGAACCGCCCTTGTCCGCCTGGGCGGTGGAGCTGAGCTTGGCCTGCTCGACCGCCACCTCGGTGTCCTTCATGTGCCATTTCGGATCGACGGGACGGATCATCAGGTTCGCGATGAAGCCCACCACGAGAAGCCCGGCAAGAATGTAGAAGATCTCGCCGTAGAGCTTGTCCGGAGAAATGCCCTGCGCATAGCGCGTGTCGTGCAGATAGTTGACGATCACTGGACCGACGATGCCGGCCGTCGACCATGCCGTCAGCAGCCGCCCGTGGATAGCACCCACGAACTGCGTGCCGAAGATGTCGGCAAGATAGGCCGGCACGGTAGAGAACCCTCCGCCGTACATGGAGGCTATGACGCAGAAGCAGATGACGAAGAGCCAGAGCACCTTCCAGTCGGCCGCGGAAGCCGCGAGCACATACAGCACCGCGCCGAGCGTGAAGAAGATGAAGTAGGTCATCTTGCGGCCAAGATAGTCCGAGGACGAGGCCCACGCGAAGCGGCCGAAGATGTTGAACAGGGAGATGATGCCGACGAAGCCTGCGCCGACCGCAGCCGCGCCCGCGGCCAGCGCCGCATCCTTCTTCATCTCGAGATAGCCGAGCCCTGCCTGTCCGACGAGCTGCCCGCCGAACGTTTCCTGCAGCATCGGCGAGGCCGCGCCGATGATGCCGATGCCGGCCGAAACGTTGAGGCACAGCGCCAGCCAGATCAGCCAGAACGCGCTCGTCTTGTGCGCATTGTCGAGATGGACGTGATTGCTCGTGATCATGGCCTTGTTGCTGGCGGGCGGTGTCCAGCCTTCGGGCTTCCATCCCGAAGGCGGCAGCCGGTAGCCGAACGAGCCGATGAGCATGAAAACCGTGTAGATCGCGGCCATAGCGACGAACGTCTGCCACACGCCCGGATCCGTCGCCGTCTTGAACACGCCGTCCATCAGCGCGGTTGCGAGCGGAGAGCCGATCATCGCGCCGCCGCCGAAACCCATGATGGCCATGCCCGTCGCCATGCCGCGCCGGTCAGGAAACCACTTGATGAGCGTCGACACCGGGGAGATGTAGCCGAGGCCGAGACCGATGCCGCCGATCACACCGGAGCCGAGCCACATGAGCCAGAGCTGATGCGTGTAGACGCCAAGCGCCGACATGAGAAGACCGCCACACCAGCACAGCGTCGAGACGAGTCCCGCCTTGCGCGGACCGGCGCGCTCGAGCCATCCGCCCCAGATCGCAGCCGAAACGCCGAGCAGAACGAAGAAGAAAGTGTACATCCAGCCGAGATCGAACTGGCTCCAGTTGCAGTCCGTGGCGGTCAGCGCGCGCATCGTGCCGACGGCCTTCTCCGCGAAGGTCACAGCGCCCGCGGAGCACTCCGCAAGGGCCTTGCCGTCCGCGCCCACCAGCGCGCCTTGCAGCGGCTTCCAGAAAACGGAGAAGCCATAGGCCATGCCGATGCACAGGTGAATGCAGAGCGCGGCGGGGGGAACCAGCCACCGATTGAAGCCCGGCTTGGCGACGATGGCCTCCCGGCTCAGCCAACCGGGCTGCGCCGACGCGACACCGGGAGTTCCATTGGTGCTTGCCATGGCGTGTCCTTCCCCCCAAACATCTGTTCTTGCCCCCCTTTTGGCGGGGTTTGCGCTAAAGCAGTATAATGCGCAAGCTTATGACACAAGTACGGATGGACTTGATGTAAGCGGGGACGTGGCTACTTTATGGGGTTAAGATCCGGGATCAGAAATGGCTGTTCAGCCACGATCCGATGGCTGACATGATAAGCCTGAAAGCAGACTAACGATCCGGCAAGGAAGCATGGACTTCACGACCCCCACATCGTTCGCCAAAGACCCTGGCCCCACTCCCGGCCTGCAGGACCCGTTCGGCCGCTACGTCACCTACCTTCGGGTGTCCGTAACCGACCGCTGCGACTTCCGCTGTGTGTATTGCATGAGCGAGAATATGTCCTTCCTGCCCAAGAAGGACTTGCTGACGCTCGAGGAGCTGGACCGGCTCTGCTCTGCTTTCGTCACCAAGGGCGTCAAGAAATTGCGCATCACGGGCGGCGAGCCGCTCGTGCGCAAGAACATCATGTCGCTGTTCAAGTCGCTTTCGCGCCATCGCGAGACCGGCCGCCTCGAAGAGCTGACGCTCACCACCAACGGCAGCCAGCTCGCCAAATACGCCGGCGACCTCAAGGCCGCCGGGGTGGAGCGCATCAACGTGTCGATCGACACGCTCGATCCAGTGAAGTTCAAGGCCATCACGCGGTGGGGCGATCTCGCAACCGTGCTCGATGGCGTGAAGGCAGCCCAGCGCGCCGGCCTCTCGATCAAGATAAACGCCGTAGCGCTCAAGGGCGTCAACGAGGACGAGATCGAAGACCTCATCCGCTTCTCGCACGGAGAGGGCCACGACCTCACGCTGATCGAGACGATGCCCCTCGGCGACATCGAAGGCGACCGCACCGATCAGTACCTGCCGCTCTCGGTGGTGCGCGCACGCCTGCTCGACCGCTGGACGCTGGAGGACATTCCGTTCCGCACCGGTGGACCCGCCCGTTACGTCCGTATCAAGGAAACCGGCGGACGCCTGGGCTTCATCACGCCGATGACGCACAACTTCTGCGAAAGCTGCAACCGCGTGCGCGTCACCTGCACGGGCACGCTCTACATGTGCCTGGGCCAGGAGGACGCCGCGGACCTGCGCGCGCCGCTGCGTGAGAGCCCCGACAACGGCCTGCTGTTCGAGGCTATCGACGCCGCCATCGCCCGCAAGCCGAAGGGCCACGATTTCGTCATCGACCGCCGCAAGCAGCGCCCCGCGGTCGCCCGTCACATGAGCGTAACCGGAGGCTGACGGCAGAGAGCGGCGCGCCGCAAAGGGGGGGTGTGTGGCCATGTCGAGGGGACTGCTGCGCTATGCCCGCTTAACGCGCCGCCAGATCGTCATGTTCGCTCTCGCCTCGGCCGCCATCAACGGCGTGATCACCGCGTCGGTCGGCGCCTGGCTCGCGCAGACCTACTCCGCCTACCAGAGCCGCCGCCAGGCCATCGAGACCATCGCCCACCTCGTCTACGAGCGCCGCACGCGCGCCGGCATGGTGGCCTCCGCCATTCGCCGCAACGCCGATATCGAGGAGGTGCGCCATCGCAAGCAGGCTTACGATGAAGCCTACGTCGACTGGAACAAGAACGTGATGCTCAACCTCTTCGCCATCCGGGAGGCAGCGGGCGATCTCAAGTTCTCCGCACTCGAGCCGCTGTTCGAGGATCACCTCATCGCGCGCATGGCGGATGTCGATCGCTGCATCACCAAAGCCTACGACGCGCGCGTGCTCGATCAGGATGCCAAGGCCGTGCTCGAAGCCTGCCGCATGGCGGAGCTGCACCAGTTCGTGCTCGATTGCGGCGCGACCTTCACGAACGAGCTCTACAAACTCACGCGCCTGACCTTCATCCCGTTCAGTGGAGAGTTCGCAGAAACGAAAGCGCTCGCCGAAACGCGCATCCGCGAAGCGTGCCTGGCAAAGGACACAGGCGCGCCTGTCGCTGCCCCCTCCTCGCCAGCTCAACCCGCAACGCCGACAGCCGCGACGAGCTCGGTACCCGCATCACCGCCGCAGGCGACGTCGCCCGCGCAGCCCGCTACTGATGCACCCACCAAATGAGCGGCGGCACGGCGAGGAACAGCGCGTAAAGCCCGTAGACATCGAGCACATAACGGGCATTCAGCAACACCCGCTCGCCGCGCCCGGCAGGCTTCTCGTCGAGCTTGGCACACATGAAATCGATGCGTGCATGGTTCACCGGACAGGCGCGCAATGCCTCGTTGTAGCGCCGCCGGAACTGCTGCACCTCATGCGGATCGGAAGGCCGCGCGATCTTGAGCTCCTGCGCAAGCTCCGAGACCACGAGCGCGCAATTCTGAAGGTGGTGCGCCTTCATCTTGTAGTCGTTCATCGCCTCGAGGAGCCCGAGGATCAGCGTGAACACTGACGAGACCAGCTGGATGAACGTCATCAGACGGTTGGTTGCCTCGTCGATCTGGCCGACATAGACAGCCTGCCAAACGGCGAGCCCTACGAAATAGAGCGCCACCATCGATTGCGTGAACAGCGACACCGCCTGTTTCTGCTCGAGCCGCGTCGCCGCATTGAAGCGGGCCGCCTTCACGAGCCGCATGGTCTGCACGAGTTGATCGGCAGCGCGCGTATCAGGAGGAACCACGTGCAGGCGCGTCCGCTCCGCAGCCCCATCCCGCAACGGATGAGCCGAAACCGCGCCGGTGCGTTCGGCCCTCGGCATGTCTGCGGTCGAGATCATAGGCGCACAAGATCCTGCTCTGTCTGCAAGACACTTCGATTACCTGATTCGTCTCCCGCTCACCGCGGCAGGCATGTGACAGACGGAGGAGGATTGGACTGGAGCGCTCTGCGCGCCCGTTGCTATTGGCGCGCGGCCTGGAACTGCTCGAGATGCGGCGGCACAGCGAGATACCGCCCGGCCACGCCGAGGATGCTTCCGGCCACAACGAGCGTCATCACCCAGCCGAACGTATTGAGCATAACGGTATGCCAGCGTCCGCGGCGCGCAGCCCTCACCCACGGCGGCGGCGACACCACGCTCGGCGGCGGGGCCGGACGCACGACGGCACGCACGGGTGCTTCGGCGGCGGTCTCCTCGGCGTCCTCGAACACGACGAGGCGCGGCGTAGTGAGCGGAGCACGCCGCTCCGGAGCAACATTGGCAACAGCCGCTCGCAAGGAAGAAGAAGAAGCAGGCGCTCTGTAGGGGCGCCGCTCGGATGCGTCAGGCGTCTCCGAAGAGGACTCGCCCAATCCCGCCTCCGACAGCGCATCCTTGAGCGAGCGGCAACCGGCACGGGCCGGTGCCGGAACCCTGCCGGGGCTGCCTCGCGTCACTTCTGTCCAACTGTCGGTCACTGACACACAGGGCCTCACTCGGTCACACGTTCCGCCCGCGCGCGATTATGCTAAAAACTCCCGTATTGGGTCAATCGCGGTTGCACTGCAAAAAATTGCGCGCGCCGAGGTTTGGTTCCATGCCTCACCAGCTTTACGCGACAGGGATCATCGCATGCTTCCGTTAACGCTCGGCCTCCTCCTGTTCTTCGCCGTTCACCTCGTGCCGACCTCGGCCAGCCTGCGCCAAGGCCTGGTCGAGCGTTTCGGAGAAACGCCCTACAGGATCGTCCACTCGGTGCTGTCTCTGATCGGCTTCGCGCTGATCGTGGTCGGCTATCACAAGCTTCAGCTCATGCCAGGCAAGAACCCGGTCCTGTGGGATCCGCCGAGCTGGACGCGCCACGTCGCCTTCCTGCTGATGCTTCCGGCCATCATTCTGCTGGTGGCCGCCTTCATCCCCTCGCGCATCCGCACGGCCGCCAAGCACCCGATGCTGGCCGCCATCAAGTTCTGGGCGCTCGCCCACCTTCTGGTAAACGGCGATCTCGGCGCGCTCCTGCTGTTCGGAAGCTTCCTCGCCTACGCCGTCTACGACCGTATCTCCATGAAACGTCGCCCCTCGGCAGCCCCCCCTCCGGCGCCTCCCGGAGCGCTGAACGACGTGCTGGTCGTGGGGCTCGGCCTCGCGCTCTACGCATTGATCCTGTTCTGGGGACATGGAGCCCTGATCGGCGTGCCGATCACGAGCTTCAGCTTCGCGCCCTGACGGGCAGCTCGCGTCGCCCTATCGGGCGACGCCCCCTGACCGCCTGATGCCCGGCGCTCCCAACAGGACGTCATCTCGATGAAAATCGGGATCCAGACGCGCCGCAACACCACGCGGCCCCCACCCGAGGGATCGCCGTCCTTTCAGCGGATCGGAACGATGAAGTCCGTGAACTCGCCCGTCTCGTTGCCGATGCCGAGATCGGAGATCACGAGCGAGGAGCCTGGCTTCATCACGTCGGCGATCTGCTCGCGCACGTCGTCGGAGATCGTGAGCCGGTCGAGCGCCGCTTGCGGCGTCTGAGCCGCCTTCGACACCTGCACGGCAGGCTCGGCCTGCTTGGCCTTGCCCGTCTTGTCCTTCTTCTTGGACGAAGCACGCGACGGATCGTGCGGAACGGAGACGACGTTCCACGTCATCGTCGTCTTGTTCTCCGCATAGTCGAGCGCGGTGAACACATGCGTGCCGACCGGCTCGTCCGGACGATCGAAGGTCACCTCGGCGTTGAAGATGTCCTCATAGCCCTGGCGGACGTAGATCCGCTGCTTGGACCGGCTGACGAACACGGAGACCGGAAGCTGGCGCTTGGCCTCGCGCCGCTTGGCCGCCTTCTCCTTGGCCAACGCCTGCGAAAGGCGCGCGTTGACCTCCAGAAGCTCCTTGGCTGCCGCGCGACGCTTGTCGTCCGCAGCTTTGGCGGTCCCTTCGGCCTTCTTGAAAGCCGCATCCGCCGCCTGCCAGGCCGTGCGCTTGGCTTCGAGCTCCGGCGGAAGCTCCGCGAGCTCCTCGGTCAGCTCCGCAATCCGCGCTTCGCGCTTGGCCTTGTCCATCACCTTCTTGTTCTTGCGCTTCTTCTTGCCGGTATCCTCGTCCTCCGGCTTCTGCAGCATCGCAAGCTCACGTTCGGCGCCCGCCTTGCCCTTTTCGAGCTTGCTGAGCTCGTCGCCCAGCTGTTCGGCCTCGGCGCGTGCCGCAATGAGAGGCTGGCGCGCAACCGCTGCTTCCTTCTGGAGCGCTTCGAGCTTCGCGGCCTTGTCGACCTTCTCGTAACCCACCGTCCGGATTTCGGCGGCGAGTTGCTCCGCCTCGAGTTGGCGGCGCTCGCGCAAGCTGAGCCGCGCGGGGGCGACCCCGCCATCGGTACCGGCCGCTGCGGCGGCGGAAACGCCGAGCACGGCCGAAACCCCGCCGGCCTCGTTCGTGACGCGCGAAGCATCCGCAACCTGCGTTTCGTGCGCGCTGGTGCTGCCCGTGACGACCGCATCTTCCGGCGGCAACGCGGTGAACAGGCGATCATGCGAGAACGCCGCGGGGCTCACCGGATCGCGCGTGACGATGACGCGCGTGCCGAGCTTGGTCATGCCGAACAGTTTCTTGGAGAACCCATGCGGCAAGCGAATGCAGCCGTGCGACGCAGGATAGCCCGGCAGCACGCCGGCATGGAGCGCAACACCCGACCAGGTGAGCCGCTGCATGTTGGGCATCGGAGCGCCGGAATAGAGGTTGGAATGATGGACGCGGTTCTTTTCCAGAACCGTGAACACGCCCGTGGGCGTGGAATAGCCCACGCGGCCCGAGGAAATGGGCGACTCCGCGATGCGCCCCGTCGAGTCGTAAACCGCAAGCCGCTGGCGGGCGAGCGAAACACTGATCACGAGGGGGCCGGTAGCAGGCTTCTCCGCGACGCTCTCGGATTTCGACTTCTTGCCCTTGGATTTCTCGCCCACCTCTTCCGTGACGGCGGGCGGCGGGCGCTTCACTTTCCGCACCTTGACCGGAGGCGAGTCCCAATTGCCGAAAAGCCCCTGGGCTTCGGCATGCGGGGCCGCGAGAACGGCGCCTGCCATCAGGAGAGCGAGCGTGCTGACGGCCCGAGGCCCCAGCCGCAGGGCGAAAGGATAAAGAGGCGTCCCGGAAAATTGAGGCACGATACAACCATCCCTGCAGCTTGATGAATAAAAAATATAGTGACGACAAGGATTAGTGGCGTTCGCCTAACACACGGTTAGCAGATCTATAAGGTTACCAGACGAAATTTGCCCCAGGCAATTCGTGACGCGCCGAGTTGGCGATCTCACTCCGCGGTGTGGCCCAATATCAACGCCCGCCGCGTTGACCCTGCATGAAAGCACAAGTGGCATCCTGCCACCCCGAGGTTTAGGATTCACCCTCGAATGGCTCCAAGGAGACGCCCCGGATCCCATGTCCCTTCATCCGATGACACGCCGCCTGATGGCCCCCGATATCACCGCCATGAAACGGGTCCGGCCCATCATCGCGCTGACGTCGTATCACGCGCACACTGCCGCAATCGCCGACAAATACTGCGATTTCCTGCTCGTCGGTGACAGCCTCGGCATGGTCATGCACGGCTTCGAGACCACGGTGCCGGTTACGCTCGACATGATGATCGTGCACGGCCGGGCCGTCGTGCGCGGCGCCAAGCGTGCGCTTGTCGTCGTGGACATGCCGTTCGGCTCCTACGAGGAGAGCCCCTCCGTCGCATTCCGGAATGCCTCGCGCGTGCTGAAGGAGACGGATTGCGGCGCCGTGAAACTGGAAGGCGGACGGCGCACGGCCGAGACCACGCGCTATCTCGTCGACCGCGGCATCCCGGTGATGGGCCACATCGGCCTCACGCCCCAGTCCATCAACGTGCTCGGCGGCTTCAAGACCCAGGGCCGCACCCGGGACGAGTGGACCGCCATCGAAGAGGATGCCCGCGCGCTGGCGGAAGCTGGTGCCTTCGCAATCGTGCTGGAAGCCATGTCGGCCCCCCTCGCAGCCCGCATCACGGACGTCGTCCCCATCCCGACCATCGGCATCGGCGCCTCCTCCAATTGCGACGGCCAGATCCTGGTGATGGAGGACATGCTGGGTCTTTCGCCCCGCGTGCCGAAGTTCGTTAAGAAGTTCGGCGCCGTGGCAACCGCCATCGAGGACGCCATCAAGGACTACGCCGACGACGTCCGCGAGCGCCGCTTCCCCGCCGAGGAGCACACCTACGCCATGAAGGACGACGCCCCCGGCAGCCTGGGCACCCCCGCGCCAGTCACGAAAAAGCCGAAAAAGCTGAGCACTTAGACGTTCAGGTGAGAAAGGTCGGGGGTCGGCCTCACGCCATTTGCTCTCATTGGGGCTTACGGGCTATCAAGCAGGTTTCCGACTGTCGCCACGCAGGATCCGATCCCGCGTGACCGGTCGAGCTGGACAAACCAAAGGTGCCCGGCGGCCATCGGCTGCACGAGGCCCGGACAACAACGATTGGGGCACGGAGCTCAATGGTCGACAAAAACGACGCGCTGTTCCGCGAGGTTGAGGAGGAGCTGCGCCGCGAGCAATTCGCAAAGCTCTGGGAGCGCTACGGAATTTACATGATCGCCTTGGCTGCCGCGATCGTCGCGGTGGTCGGCGGCACAAAGCTGTGGGAAAGCCGCCGCATTGCGCACAGCCAAGCAGCCGGCGCGGAGTACGAAGCCGCGACGAGCTTGGCCGTTTCTGGCAAGACCGACGAAGCGGCCAAAGCCTTCGAGGCTCTCGCGGCCAGCGGCCCAAAAGGCTACGCCGCCCTCGCAAGTCTTGCGCAGGCAGGGGCTTATCTGAAGCAGGACAAGCGCGCCGAAGCGCTCGCCGTCTTCGACAAGCTCGCCTCCGATTCGTCCACCGACGCCATGATCGCGAACTTCGCCCGCCTCCAGGCCGCCTCGCTGCGCGTGGGGGAGGCGGACTTTACCGAGATACAGAATCGGCTCAAGCCTTTGACAGGTGACGACAGCCCCTGGCGCTTCACGGCCCGCGAGCTGCTCGGCACGGCAGCGGTCAAGGCCGGTAAGCTCGACGAAGCCCGCGCCGCCCTCGCTCCGCTTCTCGCCGATCCGGGTCTCACCCAGTCGGCATCAGAGCGGGTCAATCGCTTGATGGCCGAGATCGCCACCACGGAGCTCGCGGCCACGCCTGCTCCGGCCCCCGCCGCCAGCGAGCCGGAGAAGAAGAGTGAGCCGGAAAAGAAGACTGACGACGCTGAGAAACCCGCATCGGCACCCTGATAGCCGGTCCCGGAGGCTCCAACGAATGGCGCTCAATCGCTCAGGCCGGATGGCTACGCTGGGAACGCTCGCTCTCACGGCGGGCCTTCTTCTCGGCGGCTGCTCCGACAGTCTCCCGAGCCTTCCCAAAGTCAGCGAGCTCAATCCGTTCAAGGAAACGACGCCCCCGCTTCCGGGCAAGCGCATCCCCGTCATTCCAGCTCAGGAGAACACCCTGGGTGAGTTGGCCGACGCGAGCGCCCCGATCGTCATTCCCCCGCCGCGCCTCAACGAGGCATGGGCTCAACCGGGCGGCGAGCCGAACAACGCACCCGGCAACCTCGCGCTCACCGCCAACTCCCTGAAGCAGGCCTGGAGCGCCAGCGCCGGCAAAGGCACCTCCAAGGTCGGCCGCGTGACTGCAAGCCCGATCGTCTATGACGGCCGGGTGTTCGCCCTCGATTCGGACGGCGCGGTCAGCGCCTTCTCGATCTCCGGCGGCTCCGCTCTCTGGCGCGCCTCCCTGGAGCCGACCACCGACAAAGCCGGTCCCGGCTTCCAGGCCATCACCTCGAACATCATGAACCTCACCGCCGCGGATGGCGGCGGCTACGGCGGCGGCATCGCCGCCGACGGCGGCCGTATCTATGCCGCGAGCGGCTTCGGCGCCGTGATCGCGCTCGATCCTGCCACCGGCAAGCGCCTCTGGGAAAAAGCGCTCGGCATTCCAGTCCGCGCCGCCCCCACGGCCGTTGGCGACCGCCTGTTCGTGCTCACCATCGAAGGCAAGCTCTATTGCCTCTCGACCACCGACGGCACCGAGCTCTGGGTCGTGCGCGGCCTGCCGCAACAGGCGAGCCTCGGCCTGAACGCCAGCCCCGCCGTCGACGGCGACATCGTCGTGGTGCCCTATGCGTCGGGCGATCTCGTCGCCCTGCGCACCGCAGACGGCAGTGGCCTCTGGTCCGAAAGCCTCGCCCGCACGCGCACCACCTCGCAGTTGACCGCCATGAGCGACGCGGCCCGCCCGGCCGTCGACAACGGCACCGTGTTCGCGGTGGGCCATGGCGGCCGCATGGTTGCGACCGTCGCCAAGACGGGCGAGCGCCTGTGGTCGTTGAGCGTGCCCGGCACGCAGCCGCCTTGCGTAGCTGGTGACAGCGTCTTCGTGGTGGATACGTCGGGCCAGCTCATGGCCATCCATCGCCGCGACGGCAAGGTCCAGTGGAGCACCAAGCTGCCCGACTCCAAGACCTGGTCGGGCCCCGTCATGGCAAACGGCATCCTGTGGCTTGCCTCCAAGGACGGCCAGCTCGCCGGCGTGGACGCAGCCACTGGCCGTGTCACCGGACAGATGAGCATTGGCGGAGCGGTGTACATCCCTCCGGTCGTGGCGCAGGGAAAGATGTTCGTCCTGACCGACGAAGCCAAGCTGATCGCTTTCAACTAACCCCCGGTCCTGATCGTCGAGTTGTAAAGAAGCCGCCCGCACCGCACGTTCGGTGCCCGCGCGGAGAGCAGCCCGCCGTCCTGTCGTGATCGTATTAAACAATGCGATCACGCTCTAGCACCGCTCGCGTTTTTGCATTTATACTCACAATCAGTCGACCTCTTTGATGGGGCTGAAAATGTTCGCTCGAGCCGCAGCGAAGCCCATGGGCCTCGGCCTCATCGCGGCAGTCTTTCTAAGTTTAACCTTGGTGACGGTGAGTGAGCGCGCGAAGGCTGGCGAGGCTTTCGATACGTCCGCCATCGAGGCGAGCGTCGTTCGCGTCATCGTTCCGCAAAGCCAGCCGGACAGCTTCAGCCTCGGCACCGGCTGGATCGTCAGCGGCCGCCGTGTGGTGATCACCAACAATCATGTGGTCGAAGGCGGCACAGCCTTTCACCTCGGCGTTCTGGTCGACGGCAAGCCGCAGGTCATTGAGGCCAAGCTGCTGCGCCGCTCTCCCGAGAAAGACCTCGCCGTTCTGGAAGCGGTGAGAGACCTGCCCGGCAAAGCCCTCCCGCTTGCGGGCTACGAGACCAGGGCCACCACACGCGTCATCGCCATCGGCTTCCCCGGAACTGCCGACCTCGCGCTGTTCTCCGATCGCAGCACCGGAGAAATGAAGGCCGTGCGTTTCGGCCTGGAGGACGAGGATTTTTATCGCCCCACCTGGACCGAGGGCGTCGCCTCCCGCAATCTCAGCTATTTCCGCAGCATCGACGGCCCAGCGCTCCAGCATTCCGCGGCCATCAACCAGGGCAACAGCGGCGGCCCCTTGATCGATAGCTGCGGCCGCGTGCTCGGCGTCAACACCATTCGCGCTGTCGAGAACGATCCGCAGGGCGTGTTCTACGCCATCCATCCGAAAGAGATCACCCGCTTCCTCGAGGTCGCGAGCTTTTCGCCCACCATCGTCTCGAGCACCTGCACCATCACCGGCTCGTCGAGCGCCCTCGTCTTCCCGATGTTCTTCGCAAGCCTGCTGCTGGCCGCCGCTTCGCTCTGGGTTGCATACCGCCGTCAGGTTCCGGTCGTGGTGAAACCGCTCACCGCCGTGGCCGACCGCGTGAGCCGCGTCGCCGCTGGCGCCGGTTTCGGCGCGATCGGCCATGCCAACCGCGACGCCGGAAAGAAGGTCTCGCCGGTCTCGCCACCTCCGAAGCGCGAGAAATCCATCACGCTCACGCCCAAGGCGGCAGGCCCCGAATTCGTCATCGACAAAGACAAGCTCGAAAAAGGCCAGTCTCTCGTCATCGGCCGATCGCGGAGCTGCGATGTCGTGCTCTCGCATGAAAGCGTGAGCCGCCGCCACGCGCGCATGTGGCTCGACAAATCCGGCGTGCTCTGGATCGAGGACCTGGGATCGAGCGCGGGGACTTACGTCGACGCCGAGCGCATCACGAAAGCAGCCGTGCCGCCGGGCAAGCATGTCCGTTTCGGCGCGGTCGGATACACGTTCCATCTGGGGCGAGATTTTTAGGCATTTTCCAACCGAGGCGGCCGGCCGCTCCTCATTTCAGGACCCTCAATGGAACACGAATACGCCCTTCCCATCGGCACGCTTCTCGCGGACGAATATCGCATCGACAGCATCCTGGGAGCCGGCGGTTTCGGCATCACCTATCGCGCGCATGACGTGAAGCTCGATATCGACGTGGCGATCAAGGAGTATTTCCCGCGCGATTTCGCGAGCCGCTCCAACACCGTCACCGTCCGCCCGCGCACCCGCAGCGAGGTCGAGCAATTCAAATGGGGCCTGTCGCAGTTCATCGACGAGGCGCGCCGCCTCGCCCGCCTGCAGCACCCCAACATCGTTCGCTGCATGCGCTACTTCGAAGGCAACGACACCGGCTACTTCGTCATGACCTTCGAGGAGGGCCGCACCCTCGAAACCTACTTCCCGAAGCCCCCGCAGCAGCGCGAGCTGGACGAGTTGCTGACGCCGCTTCTCAACGCGCTCGAAGCCCTGCACGCGACGGGCATCTATCATCGCGACATCTCGCCCGACAACATCCTCGTCCGTGACGACGGCAGCCCCGTGCTGATCGACTTCGGCGCGAGCCGCCAGGCCATGGCGCGGCGCACGCAAACCGTGGCCGCCATCGTGAAGCCCGGCTACTCGCCCATCGAGCAGTACGATCGCGAGACGCGCCAGCAGGGCGCCTGGTCGGACATCTATTCGCTTGGTGCCACCATCTACAGCGTCATCGCGGGCGGTCCGCCTCCGGACGCACTGTCCCGCGTGCGCAACGATGCCTACGTCTCGGCGCGACAGGCCGCGCGCGGCGCCTACCGAAGCGAGTTCCTCGATGCCGTGGACTGGGCGCTGGAGCCGGATCCCGACCGCCGCCCCGTCACCATCCGCGAATGGCGGCGTAAGCTGCTGCCCAATCCGTCCGGGCGCGCCGAGACCATGGCGACGCGGTTCGAGCCCGCAGGCGGCGCCAAGACGCTCGCCACGCGCTTCTTTGGCAAGAGTGAGAAGGCGGCCGATACGGCTCCCAAACAGCCGTCGAAGCTGCGCTGGCCCGACTACGTGCTGCGCGGCGCGGCTCTGGTGATGCTGGCCGTGTTCCTCGTCCGCATGTTCGACGGCGCCGAGAAGGAGAGCGCTGCGCCCCAACCCGCGGCACTCCTGGACGACGCGAGCGAACGCAACCTGCCCGCCTTGGCACAAAACCCCGAGGGCGTCTGGAACCGCGTGGAGCTTGTGATGCGCCGCCTCGGCCATCTGCGCGGCAGCGGCACGGCGTCGATCTCCGACATCCGCACCGCTCTCAAGAGCTATCAAGGCGCGATTGGCCAGCAAAAGACCGGCACGCTCAATCAGGACACGCTGAACCGCATCCTGGAGGAAGGCGTCGAGCTCGATCCCTACAGCGTCGCAGGCGCCGCCGTGGAGGGGCGCTGGTTCTTCGAGAAGAACCAGGAGGGCTGCCGCATCTCCACCGGTGCAACGCGCATCGAGGGACGTTCCATTCTCACCCAGCGCCCGGTGTTGGAGTTCGGCCGCAAGCGGAGCTATTCCGAGGACTCCTCGGGCGACACCTTCGACGTGGGTCTCTCCAAATCCGCGCTCTTCGACACCTCGAGCCCCGTGAGCCTCACCTCAGGCACCGATCACCAGATCCTCAAGTTCGACGGCGAGGACATCGTGATGGGCGACACGGCCGACGGCCATCCCTCGCGCGATGTCACGCGCACGCTCCGCTTCCATGAGGGTGAGGTGATCCTATCGGGAACCTCCGCCTATGGCGGCACGCTGAAGCTCTCCTACCCCACCAGCGGCTTCGAGAAGGCATTCCGCGCAATGGCGGCAGAATGCGGCGAAGGCATCCTCTACTGGATCGACGATTGGGGCGCCGTCGTCAGGGATTCGAACGCCATGCTCTGGCGCACGATGGCCTACGGCAGCGAGGAGGAAGCCAAGCAGCAGGCCATGGCGCTGTGCGTTGCCAAGTCCGAATCCGGAGGATGCGAGCAATATGCGTCCTTCAAGGAGCAGTGCTTCGCGCTTTCCGCGGGAGAGAAAAAGAAGGACGACTGGGCCTCGGGATGGGCGACCGACGCCGACGTGGAAGCCGCGAAAACCTTGTCGGCGGAGGACTGCGCGAAACAGGGCGGCAAGAACTGCGAGCTGATTCTCACCTTCTGCTCAGACGGCTCCAACGAGTACGCACCCTGAAAGCGGCCTCTGGAAATGCGAATCCGGACCGCTCCGGCGGCTGATGCAGCAAAAGGCGTGTATTTACCATTCGGCAAGGCCCGCTCCCGCCAAATGGACGCGTGCGCCCATCGCCGCTTTGCATTTCCGGCAATTTCAGGCCATAGAGCGCCTTCGCTTGACTTGAATTGCGCAAACGCGCTCTGAGCGACGCCTGACGCGAGCCAAGATCATGATTCCGAAAATCGCCATTGTCGGCCGGCCCAACGTGGGCAAATCGACCCTGTTCAACCGCCTGACCGGCACCCGCGCCGCCCTCGTCTCCGACCTTCCCGGTCTCACGCGCGACCGCAAGGAAGGCGACACCACGCTCGGCGGCCACCCCATCAAGATCATCGACACCGCCGGTCTGGAGGTCGCCTCGCGCGGCTCCATTGCCGACCGCATGCGCCAGCAGACCGAGGCGGCGATCTCGCTCGCCGATCTCGTGCTGTTCGTCATCGACGCGCGCGACGGTGTGACCGCCACGGACGAGACCTTCGCCCGCACGGTCCGGTCATCCGGCCGTCCCGTTGTTCTCATCGCCAACAAGTGCGAGGGCCGCTCCTCCGACGAGGGATTTTACGAAGCCTTCAAGCTGGGCCTCGGCGAGCCTGTCGCCATCTCGGCGGAGCATGGCATGGGCCTCGGAGACCTCGAACGTGATGCCCTCGCCGCCCTCGGCCTCAAGCCGAAGATCAAGAAGCGCGGCGAGCACGATGAGGAAGAAGAGCCGGAGGAAGAGGAAAAAAAGAGGCCGCTGCGGGTCGCTATCGTCGGCCGCCCGAATGCCGGAAAATCCACGCTCGTCAACGCGCTCATCGGCGAGGACCGCATGATTACGGGCCCGGAGCCGGGCCTCACGCGCGACTCGGTCGCGAGCGACATCACCTGGAACGGCCAGGCGATCCGCCTGTTCGACACAGCCGGACTGCGTCGCAAGGCCAAGGTCACGGAGCTCGCCGAAAAGCTCGCCACCAGCGACACCGTCCGCGCGATCCGCTTCGCCGAGGTCGTCGTGCTTCTCGTCGATCCCGAGCGCGGGCTCGAGCACCAGGACCTGAGCATCGGCGAGCTGGCGACCGAGGAAGGCCGCGCAATCGTGATCGCCGTCAACAAGTGGGACCTCGTCGAGGAGAAGCAGAAAGTTCTGAAGCAGCTCTTCGACAAGATCGCCATCGGCCTCGCACAGGTGCCGGGCGTCGCCGTCATCCCGATCTCGGCCGCGAGCGAGAAGGGCCTCGACAAGCTCCTGCGCGCCATCACCAACGCCGCAGAAATCTGGAACCGGCGCGTCCCCACGCCACAGCTCAACCGCTGGCTGGAGGAGGCCCTCGCACGCCATGCCCCGCCCGCGCCGTCAGGCCGCCGCCTCAAGATCCGCTACATGACGCAGCCGTCCACGCGCCCGCCCACGTTCGTCGCATTCTGTTCGCGGCCCGACGATCTGCCTAAGACCTATCAAAAATACCTGACCAATAGCCTCCGGGATGCCTTTGATTTGCCAGGAGTTCCTATTCGCCTGAACCTGCGCGGCGGCGATAATCCGTTCGCCCCCAAACGCCGCCGATAGGCCGGTTCAACCTGATCAAAGGTTAATCAGAGACAGGCTGGTGCAGCACAACCGGGCAGGATAGTTTCGGGCTTGGATCGTGCCCGGCAATCGCATGTGAAAAAAGCAAAAGGGAACGCGTAGATGTTCAGAGAGTCCCACACTCAGTCCGCAGTGGCCGCGCTCGGCCGCGTGATGCGCATCGTTCCGGTCGCAGCAGCCGTGCTCGGCCTTCTGACGATCGAGGCAAGCGCCTACAGCAAGAAGGTCGAGAATTCCTGCCGGGGCGACTACCAAACCCACTGCCCCGCCTACAAGGAAGGCTCCGCTGCGCTGCGCAATTGCATGACGCTCGCCGGCAAGAGAGGAAACCTGAGCCCGACCTGCTTCAACGCGCTGGTCGATGCCGGCATGGTGCCGCGCAAGTATCGCAAGAAGTAGCAGCGGGAATGGGGGCCGGATTTTCCGGCCCTTTTTTATCGCAGCCCGAATCTTTGTCGGGGCCAAGAATCGCAGCGGGCGGGAGCACGACAGCGAACCCGAAGATGCTGCTGTGCTACACCGCCCGCACGGGCGTCACCCTTGATGGCGCCGCACCGGACCTCGACAGATAGGCGAGAGTGTTCCCCATATCAAGACCCCTCGATTGCCTTTTGTCGATTTGATTTCGAATGCGGAGGCGCGTGCGCATGCGTGCTTGATGCGCGTCAAGTTGCGCAAGCCGCGAAGCGGCCGGGCCTGCATTGAGTGCGGGCCTGCATCGGGATAGGAACGGTCTCAAGAAACGAGCCAAGAGAAGCGCGACGGCAATGGCGGATGCGGCTGAAGTTTTGTTCTACCACCTCGAGCGCGCGCCGCTCGAGCGTGTGCTGCCGTCTCTGCTCGAGCGCACGCTCGAGCGGGGTTGGCGCGCCGTTGTCCAATCCGGCAGCGCCGAGCGCCTCGAAGCGCTCGACCTCGCCCTCTGGACCTACAACGACGCGAGCTTCCTCCCGCACGGAACAGCACGCGATGGCGATCCGTCACGCCAGCCGATCTACCTCACCACCGGCGACGAGACGCCGAACGGCGCCGGCGTGCGCTTCCTCGTCGACGGCGCGGAGATGACGCACTTCGAAGGCTTCGTCCGCATCGTGTGCATCTTCGACGGACACGATGCGGAGGCGACCGGAAAGGCGCGCTCCCAATGGAAGGCAGCCCAGGCGGCCGGCTGCACCGTCACCTACTGGCGGCAATCGGAAAGCGGCCGCTGGGAGAAGCAGGGCTGACGCTCGCCCCCCGATCACGCATCGGATAGCTTCTTCGCTTCCTTGGTGAACGCCGCGCAGGAATCCGCGCAAGCCTTGCACACCTCGTGGTGCTCGGCGTGCTTGCGGCACGCCTTCTCGCAATCGGCGCAGATATCGCCACAGACCTTGACCAGCTCCTTGAGCCGGGTGGCTTGCAGCGAGGCAACCCGAACGACGGCCGTGCAGACAGGGCTCATGGCGAGAACGCTTTCGAGGCATTCGGCGAGCGACGTATCGCCCTTCGCGATCAAGCCGAGGCAGTGCGGCACGCACGCTTCGGCGCTGGCGACGCACTTCTGCGCAGCCTCGATCAGCGCCCTATGCTGCGAGGAGGCGTGCCCCTCGGCCCCGTGCATCTCCGCGTGATGCTCATGCCCCGCGTGAGGATCCTCCTGGGCGCTTGCGCCCGTCGCGGAAGCGAGCGCGCTTGCTGCGAGCACCGCCGCTCCACTCACTTGCAGCGCCTGGCGCCTGCTGAGCCCGGCGTGTGCCGTCGATGTTTCTACTGCCGTGATCATGCCCCGCCTCCTATTTTGGAATGGCTGCTGAGCATATTACTCCCGTTCAGCGTCGCAACCACCAAGTGATGTCCGCCGATCGGCCAGGAACTGACCGAGATCAAGCGTCATGTGATGGATGTGGTCCGGCAGCTCCGTCCACGTCTTCATCTTCTGCTGGAGGGGATGGTCGATGTAGCTCGAATGCACGAGCACCGTCGTCATGCCCAGCGCATGCGGCACCTCGAGGTTCATCGGCATATCCTCGAACATCGCCGCGCTGCCGGGCGCCACGCCATGGCGGCTGATCATCCGCTGGAACGCATCGGCCTCCGGCTTAGGAACGTAGTTGCACGCCTCGATATCGCAGATGTCCTCGAACAGATCGAGCACGCCGAGCTTCTCGGCCACCCGCTCCGCATGACGCCGCGAGCCGTTCGTGAAAATGAGACGGCGCCCCGGCAGGCTGGCGATCTCGGCGCGAAGCTCCGGCGCTTCGCTCACCACCGACAAATCGATGTCGTGCACATAGGCGAGGAACTCGCCCGGATCGAGCTTGTGCACAGCCATCAGCCCCGCGAGCGTCGTGCCGAACTGCCGGTAGTAGGCCTTCTGCAGATGCCGCGCGTGGACGTAGGGAACGCCGAGATAATGCGCGATGAACTCGCCCATGCGGTGGTCCACCTGCGCGAACAGGTTGCATTCCGCCGGATAGAGCGTGTTGTCGAGATCGAAGATCCAGACATCGGTGTTCGCGAACGAGCGCCGCTCGGCTCCGGCTCGCGGGGCAAGGATCTTCGGCCGCCCGTCGGGGCCGCCCGATTGCTCAGGAGTGTCCGTGCCGTGCGCCACGCCTAGGCCTTCTTCACCTTTGGCTTGCGCCGCCCGACCAGCGTGCCCGCGCCGTGATCCGTGAGAAGCTCGAGCAGCACGCTGTGGGGGACCTTGCCGTTGATGATGACGACCGCCTCGACACCCGCTTCCACGACTTCGATGCAGCCCTCGATCTTGGGAATCATGCCGCCGGTGATGGTGCCGTTGCGGATCAGGTCCTGCGCCTCGTCGATGGCGAGATCGGCGATCAGCTTGCCTTCCTTGTCGAGAACGCCCTCGACATCCGTCAGCAGCAGCAAGCGCTTCGCCTTGAGGCGAGCGGCCAGCGCCGAAGCGAACGTGTCGGCGTTGATGTTCAGGGTCTCGCCCTGCGGCGAAATACCGATCGGCGCGATGACGGGAATGAGATCCGACTTCGAGATCACGTCCACGATATGCGGATTGACCTGCAGCGGATCGCCCACATAACCGATATCGACATCCTTCATCTCGTTGCTGGTCGGATCGGCCATCTGCGTGATCTTGCGCGCGATCATCAGGTTGGCGTCTTTGCCGCAGATGCCGACGGCCTTGCCGCCCTGCCGGTTGATGGCCGACACGATGTCCTTGTTGATGCGCCCCGCCAGCACCATCTCGACCACCTCGACGGTGGGCTTGTCGGTGACGCGCAGGCCGTTCACGAACTCGGAGGTGATGTCGAGCTTCTTCAGCATGGTGGCGATCTGCGGCCCGCCGCCGTGCACCACGATCGGGTTCACGCCCGACTGCTTGAGATAGACGATGTCCTTGGCGAAGGCATCCGACAGGGCTTGGTCGCCCATGGCGTGGCCGCCGAATTTGACGACGACCGTCTCCTCGTCATAGCGGAGCATATTGGGCAGCGCCTCCGCCAGGATGCGCGCCTGAACGTGGGCCGAGACCTCTTTCGGATTGAAGCTGTCCTGCACGGTGCCCGGAGTGTCGCTCGCCTTCGCCATGTGTCTCTGTTCGATCCCTGCTACTGCCGCGTACAGAAAACAGCGGGATGGGAGCTTTTCAACGAAAAGCGGAAATCCCCTGGACGGCAGCCCCGGTCACAGGTCCGCCACGGCGAGCACATATACCGTGTGGATAGCCGTCCTCAATGGAATTCCCACACCTTCGCGCGCCAAGATTACGCGTTGAGTTCTGGGGAATTGAGGTCCAACCTTGCCCGCGTCTGCATCATAACGTCATATCCCGAATGATAGATTCGATCCGTTGGGGGCTCCGGCGGCCAGGCCTGGGACTTGGTGCCCGCAAACCGCGCTCGCCCTGGGAGAGGAAGCCGCAATGACGACGATGATCGTCGACGATCTCGGCAGAATTCCCATGTCGCCGTACCTCACGGCCACCCTGACGCGCGCCGCCGACTACGCCACCGCACAGTCCCACCGGGAGGTCACGCTCGAGCACCTGCTTCTGGCGCTCGCCGAGGATCCCGAAGCCACTGTCGTCCTCAAATCCTCCAACATCGATCTCGCCCGCCTGACGGCCGAAGTCTCGGATTTTCTGGGCCGTTCCGACGACCGGGTCGACCTGGAGAGCGGCCAGGCAATCGCCATCTCCGCCGATTTGCGCCGGATTCTGGAGGCCGCAGCCGCGGCCGCCCGCCAAGGCCGCCGCCGCGAGATCAACGGCGCCATCGTGCTGGCCGCCATCGTGGGCGACGGCAAGAGCACGGCCGCCAATCTGCTCCGCGTGCAGGGACTGACGTTCGAGGAAGCGATTCGGGCGCTCCAGCGCGCCACGGCCCCGCCGCCGCAGCCCGCACCGGCACCCGTTCCGCCGCCGCCTCCGGTCGCCCACCAGCCGCCGCCCAGCCGTCCTCCGCCCGCAGAGGTACGCGAAACGCCGCCTCAGCCCGATTTTTCGCGCCCCGCGACCACCGAGGAAATTCTTGCCTCGGCCCGCGAGCGCCTACAGAGCCGCTCTCCCCAGCAACTCCCTGTCGAGCCTCCCGCGCAGGCGCCGCCGCCCGCGCTGCCACGGGCCAACTATCCCGATCTCGGAGGCCCGCCGTCGCGGCATGCGCCGCCTCAGCCGGCCCCCGCCGCCCGCGAGCTCGAACCCGAGCATCCGATCTCTGAGGGCCGCCCGGCCTACCACCACCCCGATCCCGGGGCCGATGACATTCCGGCCTATATCCGCAGGCGCCAGCCCGCGGAGGAGCGATTCGAGGAGCATCACGAGCCGGTGCTTCCGCACGCGCCGGCTCCGTCCGCCTCGCACTATCCGGCACCGCCTCCGGCACCCCCGCACGTAGCCCGCGCTCCCGCCGAGCACGAGCCTCCGGCCCCTCCCTCGGACGCCGCCGCGAGCGCGCGCTGGCGCCCATCGCAGCCCGAGGCTCCGCGCACCGCGCCACCTCAAACCGAGCGCCGGCGCGTGGCGGGCTCCGGCCCCTTCGTAGGCTCCTGGCCGTTGATCGAGGCCGGCCAGCTGGTCGAGAACATTCCGCGCCGCATGCGCGTCGGCGTGCCTGTCGTCGTCGAAGCCCGCATCGCACGCGCCGACGTGAAGGCCCTCGCCGAGGGACTGCAGGGCGGCGGCGCAGCCTTCCGTCATGAGGTCGTGGTCACCAAGGCCATGTCGGTGAGGCTCAGGGCTCCGGAAGGCGGCTTCTCCATCGAGAACCGGTCACCCGAGACGCAATGGATCGAGAACGTCCTCGGTCTCGGCAGCGACGACTTCGCAAGCTGGCGCTGGACCGTGACACCGCGCTCGCGCGGACGCCGCCAGCTCCAGCTCATCGTCTCGGCCCGCACCGTCGGCGCGGACGGCGTGACGGCGGAGACCGCGTTGCCCGACCAGCTCGTCGACGTGAAGGTGGCCATCAACTACGGCCGCACGCTCGGACGCTGGGCAGGCTGGATCGGAGCCGCGATTGTCGGCGGCCTTCTCGCCAAGTTCGGCGAGACCGGCTACGTGATCCTGAAGCTCCTCGCCGCGAAGTACCTCGGCGTCTAGAGCGTGCGATCTTAGAGGCTTGGATCACGGCTCTAGGTTTTGCCCGCGCATTGTCTTGCGGCGAACGCACCTTCACTTAGCCGGAAAATGCTCAAGACACCGCGCAATGTGGACGACCCGTCGTCCCCTCGAGGATCGCGCTCCACGCGTGTCCGGACACCGCCCCCGTCGGGTAATGCGTCAACCAGGCTGTCGGCGTGCCAGACAACAGGAGGTCATCCCGGCGAAGGCCGGGATCCAGTCACGTCTGTTGAGAGCGAGCGGCCTCATCCTTGTCAGCGGCGTCGGCGTTACGTCGTCCGTGCCGCACGAAGCCGGCGACCGCTAGAACGGCGCAGCTTCCTTCTTGAATGCCCCCGACACATCTCCCGAAAGCGCGCTGTTGTCCGGATCGAGCGCCATGACCGGTGCTCCCGGCGCAAGATCGAACTTCGCAAGATCCGCCCAGATTACGTTGGGGCTCGTGGTCAGCTCGAAGAAGTAGCGCTTGCCGGTGAGATTGAGCGCGGTGCGATACTCCGTATTGTAGATCCCGAACCCCTTGTACGGCGCACCGAACGGCACCGACACGTTTCGGATGATTGCGAGAATGCCGGCAATGGCCTCCTGCTCCGACTTGGGGTCTGGCAACAGCGCCGAGTAATAGGCCGCGCGCTGGAAGCGATCGCGAGGATTGACGTTGCCAGGCAGCGGCATCTCGCTTGTCGGCTTCGAGAAATCCAGTTCCGCAAGCAGCGCGAGCTGCTCGTCGTAAGGCGGATCGTTGGTCATGATGCGATAGTCGCGACCGTGATGGATCACGGGCTTGCCGCCTATGTACTCGACGATCGCCGAATCCCCGCCCGCATCCTCGAGCGCGAGGTGAACCGTAGCCTTGTGGCCGCGCGCTTCCGCCATCACCACCTGCACCTTATCGAGCGCGGCAAGCGCCTCCTCGACGGTCGCGGCGTTGTCGAGGACGTACTGCGCCCAGAGCCCCGCATGCAGGCCGGGCATTCCGGCATCGCGCGCGCCGAAATCCGTGGCCGTCAAAAACAGAAGATGCGCGCCGAGCCCCTTCTCGTTCAGCCCATCTACTGAGCCGATACCGTAGATCGTGGTGACGAGGCTGCCGTACTTGGATGTCCACTTGGCCGGGTTCTCGGCAATGATGGTCTCGGCGCCGAGCCGCCCGCCGTCGCGCGCCATCCCGCGTGGGAACACCGTCAGCTTCGGCTCGGTGCTTTCCGGCCAGTCCATGGAGCGGCCTACGACGACAGCGAGCTTGTTGTCGTTCCAGAGCACACGCGTACACGCTTCGGCCATATCGAAGAGAGAGACGGAGAGCGCCGTCACCATCACCCCGGTGATGAGCGGCAAACGCATGCTGAGTTGCATCGCGACCTCGTGCGAGAGGGGGCCAAACTGAAACAGTCCGGCTCGGACTATGGGCGATTTGCCGTCGGCAACAATCGCGACACGCGATGCTGATTAATAACGTCTTCCTTTGGAGGACCGCGAGAGCTCAGTCCCGAAGGATCGCGGCCAGCGTTGCCCGAAGCTCTGGAAGGCCCCAGCCCTTCTCGGACGAGGTGGCGAGCACGATCGGAAACGCCGCCGGATGCGACGAGAGCTCCTTCTCCGTCGCCGCCTTGATGGCCGCGAGCGCAGGAACGTTGATCTTGTCCCCCTTCGTCAGCACCACCTGATAGGGAACCGCCGTCGTATCGAGCATCTCCATGATCTCGCGATCGGGCGGCTTGATGCCGTGGCGGCTGTCGATCAGCAGGAACACGCGGCGCAGCGTCGAGCGGCCGCTGAGGTAGGAGCGAACGAGAGCCGTCCACGTCTCCACCTTGTCCTTGGGCGCCTTGGCGAACCCGTAGCCTGGCATGTCGATGAGATAGAGCGGATCTTCGTCGGGCACGAAGAAGTTGAGCTCCTGCGTGCGCCCCGGCGTGTTGGAGGTGCGCGCAAGCCCGCTCTTGCGCACCATCGCGTTGATGAGGCTCGACTTGCCCACGTTGGAGCGCCCGGCAAAGGCAACCTCCAGCCAGCCGTCGTCCGGCAGCCCGTCGAGCGCCACGACGCCTTTCACAAAGCGCCAGGGCCGGGAGACCAAGCGTTCCCCCGCCGCGATGTCCTCGGGCGTGAAGAGCGCCGCATCGGTCATCCTGAGATCACCCCTTCGACTCGCTCTTTCGCCCGAACAATCGCCCTATTGGCGCGAACGTGCGCTTGAGATTGTCCACCAGATGAACGTCCGCACCCTGCTTGTGGGAGATGTACCACTGCTGAGCGATGGACAGGATGTTGTTCCAGGCCCAGTAGATCACGAGGCCAGCCGGGAAAGCGGCGAGCAGGAACGTGAACAGCAGCGGCATGAACGAGAAGATCTGCTGCTGGATCGGGTCCGGCTGCGGCGGGTTGAGCTGCATCTGGAACCACATGGTGATGCCCATGATGATCGGCCACACGCCGATATGCAGGAACTCCGGCACCACGAACGGCAACAGCCCGAACAGGTTGAAGATCGACGTCGGGTCAGCCGCCGAGAGATCGCGGATCCAGCCGAAGAAGGGCGCATGGCGCATGTCGATCGAGACGAACAGCACCTTGTAGAGCGCGAAGAACACCGGGATCTGCACCAGGATCGGCAGACAGCCCGCCAGCGGATTGATCTTTTCCTTCTGGTAGAGAGCCATCAGCTCCTGCTGCTGCTTGGCCTTGTCGTCCTTATAGCGCTCACGAAGCTGCTCCATCTGCGGCTGGAGCTTCTTCATCTTCGCCATGCTCTCGTAGCTCTTGTTGGCGAGCGGGAAGAACAAGCCCTTCACGATCACCGTGACCGCGAGGATTGCGAGACCGAAGTTGCCGAGGATGCCGTACAGCCAGTCGATCAGGTAGTAGAGCGGCTTGGTGATGAAGTAGAACCAGCCCCAGTCCACAAGCAGCTCGAACTTCTCGATGCCGAGCGACGTCTCGTAGTCCTCGATGAGCTTGACCTGCTTGGCACCCGCGTAGAGGCGGTTCTCGGTCTTCTGCGTGGCACCGGCCGCAACGACGATGCCGCCGAGGCTATAATCGGTCCAGAACACATCAGGTGAGAGACCCTTCTTCGGCTGCCCGCGGAAGCTCGCCGCATACGTCGCCTTCTGATCGGGAATGAGCGTCGCCGCCCAGTACTTGTCGGTGATGCCGAGCCAGCCGCCCGTCTTGCCGTCGAACGTCTTGGCGCCCCCGTCCTCGAGAACCTTGGCGTAGGCGATCTCCTGCAGGCCCGCGTCTCCCGGAACGCCGATCAGACCCTCGTGGAGCACGGCGTAGCCCGACGTGTGCGGCAGGCCGAAGCGGTAAAGGCGGCCGTAAGGCGTGAGAACGATGTCGCCGGAGGTGGTGTTCTGCACCTCGTCCGTGACGGTGATCATGTAGTGCTCGTCGATCGCGAGCGTCCGAACGAACTTAAGGCCCTGCCCATTGTCCCAGGTCAGTTTGACCGGCGTGGACGGGGTGAGCTTGGCGTTGGGCTCGGCCTGCCAGACCGTCTCGCTGTCAGGAACAGCCGTCTGCGAGCGGCCGGCGGCCTGCCAGCCGAACTCGGCGAAGTAGGCGTTCGGCGCGCCGAGCGGAGAGAACAGCACGACGTTCGGGCTCTTCGGATCGACCGTCTCGCGATAGTTGGCGAGCACGAGGTCGTCGACGAGGCCACCCTTGAGCGAAATCGAACCCGTGAGCGACGGCGTCTCGATCGGCACACGCTGGGTCTTCGCCAGCACTTCCGGGCGGGTGCCGACCGGCGCGGCCGACAATGACGTCCCGCTTGGCTGCGCGCCGGGAAGCGTCGCGCCGGGCGTTGCCGGTGCGGTCGCCGCGGCGGGATTTTCACCGGCGGCCTTAGCGGCCTCCTGCTGCGCGACCTTCTCGCGCTGCGCCTTTTCCTGCTGAGCCTTCATCTGCGGCCCGGCGTAGAAGAACTGCCAGCCGAGCATCACCGCCACCGAGAGAACGACGGCGATGAGAAGGTTCTTTTGATCGTCGGGGCGCTGGCTCATGAAGACCTCGGATATCGCGGTGCCGCCCTGAACGCCGGCGGGCGGCGGCCCGCAAATTTCAGACTGGCTCTCTTACAACCCTGGTAACGCCTATGGATATGGGCGATTTGAGCGCGGTGCGGATTAACCCCATTTGAGTGTGTCCGCAAACGTGGGAACCCGCAGCCGGCAAGACACCGGTCAGCCGGCACCCCCTAAGGGGTTTTTGCCTTTCTGCGGCGCTGCCGCAGGGTGATGCACGCGATGGAGAGCCCGTTCAAGGTCTTTCTTGATATCGGCGAACTCACGGTCGAGCGCCGCCAGCCGGGCGACCAGCACGTAGTCGTGCTCCTTGTGGGCGAGCTTGGGCGCCACCAGCGCAACGGCCGCCTTGAGGCGCCTGCGAATACGATTGCGCACCACCGCGCCTCCGAGCTTCTTCGTGACCGTGAAGCCGAAGCGTGCGGCGCCGAAAGGCATCAACTCACTCGGCCCTTGGGACTGTGTTCCTTGGGATTTGGGCGCACGAGAACCCGCCCGCTCACGGGGGCGTGTTTCCAGAACGAAAGAGGGCGTCGCAAACCGCGCGCCCCCTCTAAGTCTCAGAAATTCCGCTCGTTTCTTGAGCGTCTCAAGCGCCACGACGAAGCCTCCAGCCCTGCGGGCCCTGCCGCGTCGCGAACAGTCTGGGCGCTAGGCCGACAGGCGCTTGCGGCCCTTGGCGCGGCGGCGGGCGATGACCTTGACGCCACCGGCCGTCTGCATGCGGGCGCGGAAACCGTGGCGGCGCTTGCGAACGAGCTTGCTCGGTTGATAGGTCCGTTTCACGGGTCTTACTCCAGTAGATCGATGCGAACAGCCGCAGCACGGCGAAAAGCGCCATCCAATGCTGAGCGTGATGGGATTGAGGGGCTTATAAGTTGCACGGGGCTAGAAGTCAATTGACGCCGTGGCCCTCCCGATGCGATCGGCGCCTCCGGACAGGCGGCACAAAAGCGGCCCACGCCTTGCTGCCGCAACCAGCAGGATAGGCCTCAGACCGGCCGCACGTTTTCGATAACTCCTTGCAAACCCGCACAAGACCAGGGAATCCTCCCAAACACCGTTAATGCCGCCGCACCACCTCCCGGGACCTGCGCCAGCCCATCTGGCTGGCAAGCTTCCAAAGAGCGCCGATTTGTGCCCCCGTCGCGAGGGCTTTCTGGAGCATCACAATGTCTCAACCGAGATCCGGGGCCCTGCCCGCACAGAGCGCCGAGACCCCATCCGGCGAGAGCTCCGTCGTCCTCGCCGGCGAGCCCCTCGCGACCGACATTTGCGTGATCGGCGCGGGCTCGGGCGGGCTTGCGGTGGCAACGGCCGCCGCAGCATTCGGACGTAAGGTGGTGCTCGTCGAGAAGAACAAGATGGGCGGCGGCGGCCTCAACGTCGGCAGCATCCCCTCGAAGGCGCTTCTCGCCACCGCGAAACGCGCCCACGCCATGCGCACCGCCGCACCCTTCGGCATCGCATCCGTGGAGCCGCAGATCGACTACCGCGCCGTGCAGCAGCATGTCCGCAATGTCATCTCGGCCATCGCGCCACAGGATTCCGTCGAGCGCTTCACCGGCCTCGGCGTGCGCGTCATCCTGGGCGCCGCCCGCTTCCTCGACAAGCGCACCGTGCTCGCCGGAGACTATCGCATCACCGCGCGCCGCTTCGTCATCGCCACCGGGTCCTCACCAGACGTGCCGCCGATCCCGGGCCTCGAAAGAACGCCCTATCTCACCAACGAGACGATTTTCGAAGCCGACCGCAAGCTGCCTCACCTGATCGTCATCGGCGGCGGCCCCATCGGCCTCGAGCTCGCTCAGGCTCACCTGCGCCTCGGCAGCCGCGTCACGGTGCTGGAAGCCGCTCGCGCCCTCGGGCGTGATGACCCCGAAGCCGTCGCCGTCGCACTCTCGGCCTTGCGCGCGGAAGGAATCGACATCCGCGAGGGTGCCAAGGTCGAACGCGTGGAGAGCATGGCTGGCTTCGTGCGCGTCTACGTCTCCACCTTGAACGGCATCGAGACGGTGGACGGCTCACACCTCCTCATCGCGACCGGGCGCACGCCCAACCTGTCGGATCTCAACCTCCCCGCCGCCGGCATCAAGTTCGGAAAGCAGGGGATCTCCGTCAATCGCGGGCTCAGGACATCCAACCGTCGCGTCTATGCCATCGGCGACGTGGCCGGCGGCCCCCACTTCAGCCACGTGTCGAGCTACCAGGCCGAGATCGTGCTACGCCGCGCCCTGTTCTGGCAGCCGGCCAAGGTCGACACCACGATCCTCCCCTGGATCACCTTCACCGATCCCGAGCTGGCCCACGTCGGCTTGACCGAGGACCAGGCCCGCGCCGCCAAGCACAAACTCAACGTGCTCCGCGCCTCCTTCGCCGAGAACGATCGGGCCCAGGCCGAAGGCGAAACAACCGGCCATATCAAGGTCGTCACCAACGCCGAAGGGCGCGTGCTCGGCGCCACCATCGTCGGACCCAATGCCAGCGAGCTGATCCAGATCTGGGCCCTCGCCGTGGCCCAGCGCCTCCACATCAAGGCGCTGGCGAGCTATGTCGCCCCCTATCCAACGCTGGGCGAGATCGGACGCCAGGCCGCGCTCCGCCACTACGCCACCCTGCCGTCCAAGACGAAGGTCCGTAAGCTCATCGATTTTCTTGCCAAGCTTGGTTAGCGGGGGTTATCGCACCATATTCCTGGGATCGGGATGATAAGCGCCTCTCCCCTTGACCATGTCCCGAGAACTCGGCTCGTAAGGATAGCCGCCGTGGGTGACATAGGCAGCGCGAAGTGCCAGAATCGCTTCCGAGCCTCATCTCGCGGAGGCGCAAGGGCTGGGAGGGGCTGCCGGCGTAACTGTCCTCAAGCCGAAGCGTGACCGGGGGCCGAATGGGTGAGCATGCCCCTCGATATGAACGAGCGTGTGATCGAAACGACGGAAAAACACTCCTTTGCCGTCTGGCCGTGGCTGCGCGAGCGCGCTTCCGCGATCCGGCGCGGCTGGCTTCGCATCGGCTTGCCCGCGAAGCTACTGCTGCTCACGGCCGTGTTCGTCATGCTCGCGGAAATCCTGATCTTCCTACCCTCCATCGCCAATTACCGCATCAGCTGGCTGAATGACCGGCTGACCGCCGCCAACGTGGCCGCTCTCGCCGCCGAAGCCGTGCCGGGACGCAACGTGCCACCCGCTCTGCGGAACGAGCTGGTCCGCACGGCTCTCGTTCGCGCCGTCGCCATTCGCCGGGGCGGCGCGCGCCGCTTGGTCCTGCCGCCCGTCTCCGAGATCTCGATCGACGAGCATTTCGATCTGCGCCAGCCTCCCGGCCTCACCGTCGGCCAGGATCTCGCGCTCCGCGCCGCGCAGATCAAGGACGCCATCGACGTGTTCCTGGCCCCCGACGACCGCGTCATCCGCATCGTCGGTCTGCTGGGTCCCCGCTTCGACGACGTGATCGAGGTCGTGCTGCCGGAGGAGCCGCTGAAGCGCGCGATGGTCCGCTACGGCATGAACATCGTCTATCTCTCGATCATGATCTCACTGATCACGGCGGCGCTGGTGTACTTCGCCATCAGCGCGCTGCTCGTGCGCCCGATGATGCGCATCTCCCGCAACATGCTGCGTTTCGGCGAGAACCCCGAGGACGCGAGCCGCATCATCACGCCTTCGGGCCGCGCCGACGAGATCGGCACCGCCGAGCGCGAGCTCGCTCACATGCAGCGCCAGCTCACGCAGGCTCTCATCCAGAAGAACCGGCTCGCTCAGCTCGGCCTCGCCGTCAGCAAGATCAGCCACGATTTGCGCAACATGCTCGCCAACGCACAGCTCATCTCCGATCGCCTGACGGCCATCCCCGATCCCACCGTGCAGCAGTTCGCACCGAAGCTGATCGCCTCGCTCGATCGCGCCATCAACTTCTGCAACTCCTCGCTCCGCTTCGGCCGCGCCGAGGAGGCCGAGCCACGCCGCGAGCTGATGCGTCTGAAGCCGTTGCTGGAAGAGGTGGCGGAAGGCTTGGGCCTCCCGCGCGAAGGAAAGATCGCCTGGACGCTCGACCTCGACGACCAGCTTCTGATCGACGCCGATCACGAACATCTTTTCCGCGTCTTGAGCAACCTGACGCGCAACGCCGTGCAGGCCATCGAGAGCCAGGGCGATGCCAAGTCCGGCGAGATCCGCGTCAAGGCCTGGCGGGATGGCCGCAAGGTCTTCATCGAGATGTCCGACAACGGTCCCGGCGTGCCGAAGCACGCCCGCGAGAACCTGTTCCGTGCCTTCCAGGCTTCCACCCGCAAGGACGGCTCCGGCCTCGGCCTCGCCATCGCCTCGGAGCTGGTGGGGGTGCACGGCGGCAAGCTCGAGCTTCTCGATACCGGCGCCGGCGCGACCTTCCTCATCGAGCTGCCGGACCGGAGCGTGCGCTGATCGTCTCACCCTCCCGGGCCGAGGCCACCTTGGAAGTGCATCCGCACCCGAACGGTCCCCTCGGGATTCGCCCATTTCTCTGAGGGAACGCAAAGCGACATCGAGCAGAAAGAAACGGAGGAATGACGAGCGCTTCTTGCCCCTCATCGCCCGAATATACGGGGTATCCAGAGGGGTTATCCCGAAAGCACCCCCGGCGTCACCGAAGACACTTGCACTTGACGGACAGGCACATTAGTAGTTGCCGCCTTGCCGGACCTCAGGCGGCGCCGTGGCGCTACTCGACGGTCCCAGCCGGTCCTCAACCGGCAACATCGGCAAAGACGCGCCCGTAGCTCAGCTGGATAGAGCACCAGACTACGAATCTGGGGGTCAGAGGTTCGAATCCTTTCGGGCGCGCCATTCTTCGTTTTCAGCGTTGATTTCATCAGATTTTGCGCCGGTTTTTCCCAAGCCGCCAAACCGGTTTGGCACTTTGATTGCGTGTGGCGCACCCGTAAGGCGGTCGATAGCAGACCGTGCGAGCCGCTTCTGTTCCGCAGCGCGTGTATATTGAGCGACCTGCCGCCTGGCGCAGCGCGCGGACTGACGGTCGAGCTGAGCATTGAGGGCTTCACCGACCGCGCGGCGGTGAGGGAGGCCTCCCGGAACGGTTCTGCCACGCGCCTGTCCGGAGCGTCACATCAACGATGATGGCTCCTTCTGCCTTTGCCACCCCACGCCAACCATTCGGTCCATGGACGAGGCTAAGGTCTGGTGGCAATTGCTACACCGCCATCTTTCGTTGCAACGGGCGCCGCGCGAACCGGGCAGTGGCCGGCGCAGCAGTGGCTGTCACACGGTGAAGCGGGCCCACATCATCAACGTGCACTGGAGGCGGCCAAGAGGCCAGGATTCGAAGACCTCTACCACAGGAACCTCTACGAGGAGCAGGCAACTGTGTTTACGGCAGTTTCTGGGACCGACCGACGATCACGCCCGGCGCGACGGATTGATGTCACGATGGTCCCAAGCCGTCCATAAACTATCGGAGTTTAGGTCAGAAGCTGCCATCAACGGTTTGGCGTCAGATGCGTCGCATAAATGCGGTCCGTCCCAATAGCGGCGATCGGCGTCCCCATGGTCGGCGAGGCCAAGGCCGTCGCCAACCACGTCTGCTTATTGAGGGTATCGCGTCAGATGTCGATCTTCTCGGCGATCGCGATGGCCCGGCGCGCTGGTAGATCAACACCGCCTTGGTACGTCGCAAGGAGTGCGTTCCGAATTTCGCCGGTGAACGAGCCGGGCGTACTGCCCGTCATCATTCCGTGGGAGATATCGCCTCGGCTTGCGAATAGGAACTGACCCGGCTTTCTCCCGGCCCAGCGGCTCAAAGGCAGTCACTAAATTTCTGCATTCGATATGAGAATGAAGTGGAAGCGATAATCAGTGTTAGGGATTGTCGTTGCATCGAAGAATGTATATTTAGCGCTGCGATTGGCAGGAGAGAAAGGCAATGGCAGTTGAGGGGCTGGCAGGTGCAGTGCAAATGGGCGCCAAGCTTCGCCAGTTTCGCCTCGCGAAACGCCTAACCCTCAAAGAGGTGGCAAGCAGGGCCGATTGCTCGGAGAGTATGCTCTCAAAAGTCGAAAATGACCGCATTACGCCATCGATCGGTTTGCTGCATCGGCTCGTCGCCAGTCTAGGAACGAATATGACGGCCCTATTTGAGCCGAGTGCCGCCCGAGTGGTTACGCGACAAGGGGAGCGTCCATTCATCGTTCGGAACGCTGGCGCGGAAGGAAGCGACGTTTCGCTGGAATTGCTGACCCCGTCTCCGGGTCCGGTGTTGTTCCAGGCTAATATTCATACGGTACCTCCGCGCTGCCGGAGCGATGGCAGGATTGTCCATAAGGGTGAGGATTTCGGATACGTGCTGGAGGGCACGCTGGAGCTTTCAGTGGGGGATCAGATTTATGCGCTGAAAGCCGGCGATACCTTCTATTTTCCGTCAGAGCTTCCGCATGGCTATCGGAACGCCGGTAAGACTACGTTGAGGGTGCTTTGGTTCAACACCCCGGCGACATTCTGAGGGGGGCAGTCACCTCGGGATATTGAGCTTTCTGCTTGCTTGATCAGCTTGCGATGGCGGTGGGCGATGCCGTGACGACGAGGTCGGCATCCTCAATGGCGCGGAACGTGGCCTGTGCCTCTCGATCGGCGTCTTTCGGGTTGGCGACTACCGCGATCTGCTTCCAAAGCGTTGACACATCGACGACCGATGTCTCGGTTTCCACGCGATCGCCGACAGCGGCCCCGATGGCTAACGCCAAGGTGCGCGTTCGAGAAGGAGCGCGGACGCCAGCGGACACCCCTGCGACTTTGAATGAACCTTTCAGACGACGGTATGAGTTGGCGACCATGGAAGCCTCTGCTTGCGCCGCAAAACGACGCGGCTCGTATTGTAGACGGCGGGCGCGGCTCCTGTGGTGGATACTTAACCTGGGGGACAGCGGGCAAATACGAAAAATTCATTAGCTTTTTTCAGACGTAAAAAGTCAAGCCGTTTGAGTGTAATTCAAGTGGCTTGATTTTCTTATCACAAATACGACGTTGTTTTGAATTGAGCGCTCGTTAGAAGCCTGGGTCGAAGAATTGTTCACCTGCGGCTTTCAGCGATGCTAACACCAATCATCAACTCCTGGTTTTTGCCGACGCATAAAGACAGCCGCTCGCTCAGCGTCGATGTCAGCGGACGCGAGCCCGATGTTACATATCTCGAGCAGGTCGTTCTGGCGGCTGATGCTCTCGGGCATGAGGGCGTACTCGTTCCCACCGGCACGAGCCGCGAAGACCCGTGGATCGTATCGGCATTCGCCGGCTCCGTTACCGAGCGGCTGAAGTTCCTCCTTGCCCGGAGCTCGGGATCAAGGGCCTCCGATCCGTCGCGGCCACGGGCACGCGGAAGTACGGGGAGGCGGTCGTTGACCAGGACGCGGGAGCGCGCCGTTGGCGCAATCGCCACTCCTCAGGCAACTTTTGGCCATTTCAGACAAGGTGAGAAAGCCGATGCAGGTTGACTTGCAAGGTCTGCCGCTGACTGGCGCGGACGCCAATTCAGCCGCGCTCTATAGGCAGGGCGTCGACGAGCTGGTGCTGTTCAAGACCACTGTCTTCGACACGCTAGATCAAGCTATTTCGGCAACGCCGAATTTTCCGATGGCGTCCTTCGCTAAGGCCTACCTGCATTTGTTCATGACCGAGCCTGCCTCGACGGCATTGGCCGTCGAGACGATCGCGAACTTGAAGACGCATGCTCCCGCATCGTCTTGGTCGGACCGCGAGCGGGCGCACGCCGAAGCGATCGATGCCTGGATTGGCGGCGATATGCGAAAGGCCGCCCGTGTTCTCGACAGGTTGGGGATCGACGAACCGCGCGACATTCTCGGTCTTCGCATAGGGCACGAGCTCGACTTCTTCTCGGGCAACACGCGAAACCTGAAAGATCGTGTCGCGCGACAGATCGGACAGTGGCACCGCAGCGATGCCCAGTATGGTGTTGTCCATGGCTGCTATGCGTTCGGCCTCGAGGAAAACGGCGAATATGAGCGGGCGGAACACCATGGCCGTCTCGCGCTCGATTATCGGCCTGATGACGTGTGGGCGATCCATGCAGTGACGCATTCTCTTGAAATGCGCGGCGCGATCGGGGCCGGGCTTTCGTTCCTGAACGCGCGCAAGGACAGTTGGGCGGCCGGCAATCTCTTCAGCGCCCATAACTGGTGGCACAAGGGCCTATTCCATCTGGATCTTGGCGACTATGGGCGCGCACTCGAGGTTTACGACCGGGCGCTCTTTCATGACGACAGCCCGAAAATAGCGCTCGTCTTGCTCGATGCGTCGGCTTTGTTATGGCGGGCCCATCTTGAAGGTGTGGACGTTCGCTCGCGCTTTGAGACACTTTCTGCCGCGTGGGAGACCGTTCTTCCCGATGTGTCGCACTACGTCTTTAACGACGTGCACGCTGTGATGGCCCACGTGGGCGCAGAAAACCTAGGGGAAGCGCGCCGCGTCTTAGCCAACCTCGAAGCTTTCGTCGCGTCGGATGGTGCGGAGACGAACAACCGGGCCAACGGTCAACGTGTCGGCATCCCTCTCGCGAAGGCGTTTCTCGCGTTCGGGGAGCAACGCTATCGCGACGCCGCGGAGGAAATACTCAACGCGCGGGGCCATGCAGTGGAGTTCGGCGGTTCGGCCGCGCAGCGCGACGTTCTCGATCGTACGCTTATCGAAGCAGCCATCCGCTCCGGTTGGACGAATCTCGCGACCGCTCTTGCGTCGGAACGCATCACGGCGCGCCCGGAGAACCCCTACGGCTGGATCAAATCGGCGGTGGCGCTTGAGAAAGCCCGCAAGACGATCGCGGCCGCAAGCGCGCGCGAAACAGGCGAGCGTCTGAAAACTCGGGTGCATGGCCCGGCGTGCAACACTCCCGATCCTTCATTCGCCTGAGCGTGCAGCAGCCAAACTGTTGCACGCGAACTGTTCGCTTCATGAGGACTACAACGTGTCAAACTCGACGACGAAAAACGGAACGAAGACGAAGTTTCACCTTGGGTGGTTCACCAACTTCACGGCCGACGAATGGAACGGTCCGTTCTCCAACGGCGGCAACAGCTGGGACGGCAGCTTTCACATCGACATGGCGCGCGCGCTCGACCGCGCTGGTTTCGATTTCATCATGCTCGAGGACAAGCTGGCCATTCCCGAAGCCTACGGCGGCAGTTTCGAGAGCTACCTGAAGCTCGGCCTCGGCATGGCGCCGAAACACGATCCAGTGCCCTTGGCCACTCTGATGGCGGCACACACGAAGGGTCTCGGTGTCGTGGCGACGATGTCCACGCTTGGATATCCGCCGTACCTGCTCGCTCGCCTTGCGTCTACCGTAGACCATCTCACCAACGGTAGGTTCGCCTGGAACATCGTGACCAGCGCGGAAAACGCTGCCGCGCAGAACTTCGGTCTCGACGAGCTTCCGCCGCGCGAGAAGCGTTATGAGGTGGCCCACGAGTACATGGATCTCTTTTACCAACTGATCGATTCATGGGATGAGGGCGCGCTCGTCCGGGATCGTGAGACCGGAACCTACGTGGATCACACAAAGGTCCGGACGATTGATTTCCAGGGCAAGTATTTCAAATGCCGCGGGCCGCTGAACACGCTCCGGTCTCCACAAGGGCGTCCGACGTTGTTGCAGGCGGGTGGATCTCCGACGGGCCGTGACTTTGCGGCCAAGCACGCCGACGCAATCATCGCTGTCGAAAACGGCATCGAAGGCATGAAGGCCTATCGTGACGATATTCGCGCGCGGGCGGCGAAGCATGGACGCAATCCGGATGATGTCAAAGTCCTGTTCCTGATCACGCCGGTTCTCGGCGAGACGGACGCTGAGGCGCAGGCGCAGTACGAGCGGACCGCGCATAACGCGACCTTCATCGAACAGAACCTGGCTCTGATCTCTGCCATCACGGACATCAACTTCAAGGCTTTCGATCTCGACAAGCCCTTGCCGGAGAAGCTCACCACGAACGGTGAGCAGGGATCGCTCGACAAGTTCCAGCAGTGGGGGAAAAACAAGACGCTCCGGCAACTCGTCATCGAAGCCTCCGGCGGAATCTGCGCGTCGATCGAACTCGTCGGCACGCCTGACACTGTGGCGGACAAGATGGAAGCCGCGATGGAGGAGGTCGGCGGAGACGGCTTCCTCATCACCACGCCCGCGCTTTCGACCAATCGCCGGCACGTAATTTCGGTGACCGACGGTCTGGTGCCTGCACTGCAGCGGCGCGGGCTGGTGCGAACCGAATACACGCACAAGACGCTGAGAGAAAACCTCCTGGCGTTCTGATCGCTGACTGAAGCTATCCTTTTACAATCGGAGTTGAAGATGAAGAATGCGCGACTTTTTGCGATGCTGATCGCATCGCTTGCGGCAGTGGCAATGTCCATAGGCGGGGCTACGGCGGCAGACAAACCCACTTTCCGCTTCGGCTGGATCGTATTCACGCCGTGGATGCCGTGGAGCTATGCCCAGCAGAGCGGCATTCTAAAAAAGTGGGCTGATAAGTACGACGTCAATATCGAGCTGGTTCAGCTCAACGACTATGTCGAATCCGTGAACCAGTATTCGGCAGGCGGCCTTGATGGCGTTTTAGCAAGCATTGCAGATGTCTACTCCATCCCCGTAGCCAACGGCGTCGATACGACAATCTTCCCCATCGACTACTCCAACGGGGCAGACGCCATCGTGCTCAAAGGCAAGGACAAGCTTGCCGATATCAAGGGGCAGACGGCCCATTTGGTCGAGTATTCAGTCTCCCACTACCTTCTTGATCGCGCGCTCGAGACTGCGAATATTCCCTTCGATGACATAAAGCGGATCAATATTGGCGACGCAGATTTCGTCGCCGCCTACAAGGCTCCCGAGCTTTCGGCGCTGGTCGCCTGGCAACCACAGATCGATCAGATCAAGCAGAGCGGCGATGCACACATCGTGTTCGATTCGTCGAATATTCCGGGTGAGGTGTTCGAGTCGATCATCATCCGAACCAGCAAGCTCAAGGAAAACCCGAACTACGCAAAGGCCCTGCTTGGTGCCTGGTACGAGGTGGCCGCGATCATCAACAACAAGGCAGATCCCAAGCGTCCGGAAGTGATCAAGGCGCTGGCCGAGGCTTCCGCGACCGACCCGGCGACCTACGAGCAGCAGCTGACGTCTGTCGGCCTATTCTCGAACGGTGCAGATGCTCTGGCCTTCGCGGATCGCGCGCAGACGAAAGAGACCTTGGTTCGTGTTCGCGATTTCGCGCACCGCTATCAGCTTCTCGGCAAGGACGTAAAGGAAGCCGACTCAATCGGCATCCAACTCCCCACCGGCGAGGTCGTGGGAAGCAAGGACAACGTTCTGCTTCGCTTCGATCGTGACCTCATAGCGCAAGCGGCGGCCGGCAAGCTGTGAGCAAGACGCGTCTCGTCAACGCAAGGCCGTCCCGTAGAGCCACACTGGCTCTCGGGGCGGTCCCGTTTGTCGTAGCTGCAATAGCCTATGCGAGCGCGTCCGCATCGCGGCTTGCCGAGAACGCGCGCGACAATCTGTTGCCGTCCGCTTTTGCCATGTACGAGGGTGTGAAGCGGATCGGTGGCGCGATTGATCCCCACTCGGGGTTGAGTGTGTTTGCCGCAGATACCTTTTCGAGTCTGGAGCGGCTCGTCATTGGGCTAGGACTTGCAGCGTTGATCGGCTTAGCCGTCGGCATCGCCCTCGGTCTGTTTCCCTTTATCCGCGCAATGTTCTCGCCGTTTGTTGCAGTCGTCTCGATCATTCCGCCCTTCGCGCTACTTCCGATTATTCTCATCACGATGGGACTAGGGGAAGCTTCGAAGATTTTCCTGATCGTGTTAGGCATCGCTCCCTTCATTGCGCGCGACATCGCGACACGAACGCAGGAAATCCCGGTTGAGGTGCTGATCAAGGCGCAGACGCTTGGGGCGTCCACGCATCTTATTGTGAGTACCATCGTGCTGCCGCAGATGCTGCCGCGCCTTCTCGAAAGTGTTCGGGTGGGTCTTGGCTCGGCGTGGTTGTTTTTGCTGGCAGGAGAAGCGATCGCCGCGCAGAGCGGCCTCGGTTATCGCATCTTTCTGGTGCGCCGCTACATGGCGATGGATGTCATCATCCCGTACGTCCTTTGGATCACGCTCATTGCGTTCACGCTTGATTACGTCCTCAAGCGCGGCGCCGAATACATGGGGCCTTGGATCTATGCGAGCAGGGCCACCCCATGAGTGCGATCGATGTGCAGGGCGTCGGCGTCCAGGCTGGAAATCAGTGGGTCCTGCGGGGCGTCGATCTCACAGTTGAAAAGGGGAGCTTCTGCGCGATCACGGGACCGTCGGGGAGCGGCAAATCAACATTCGTGCGGCTTCTTCTCGGCCAGCTCCGGCCCACAGAGGGCCGGGTGCTGCTCGAGGGTGCGCCGATGCCGGACCACCCGACGCCGGACCGCGGCGTCGTATTCCAGAACTACTCGGTCTTCGCACACAAGACGGCTCTGGATAATGTCCTTATAGGTTTGAAATTCAAGCATGCGCCACGGACGGGATGGGTATTCGGGCACGCACTGAAAGTCCTCCGCGAAAGAGCCATGCAAGCGCTCGCAGACGTCGGTCTAGAGACAGCGGCACGGAAATATCCGCACGAACTCTCTGGCGGAATGTGCCAGCGCCTCGCGATTGCTCAGGCGATGATCGCCCGGCCGAAATTGCTGTTGCTTGATGAGCCGTTCGGTGCGCTGGATCCGACCAATCGAACTCAGCTCCAGCGGTTGGTGCGCACGCTGTGGCGTGATACTGGCGCGACAATTGTCATGGTGACCCATGACGAAGCTGAAGCTAAAGCGCTGGCAACGAAGCTGCTGCGGTTCGAGCCGTGCCGCGAAACGGGACATACCCGCATCCGGGTACAAGCGCCTCCAAGCGTTTCGACCGGCTCCCCGAGCATGCGAACCCTGGAGCGAGGAGCGATCACGCCCAAGCCTGGCAAGCAAAAGCGCAAGGCGTGCAATCGCCGTTGATCTATGGCGGACGGAACATTGCGCTATCGGGCCGGTGGGGTGCGCAGTCGACATGGCTCCCTAGTCGACCTCACACAGCTCCACGACTGATCTGTCCCGGAAGCGGATGTAGAGGTCGTCTGAGTCGAACTCATCTGACATTCCCATCGATGTCTGCAGTTGGAATAATTACTGCCATGCCCGTGACCATCGCACCCTATCCACGAAGGCGGGATATCGCGAATCATCAAGTTGCCCTGGAGCATTTGAATGTCCCATGACCCCGTCATCGAGCCCGCTGCCGTGCCGTTGCTCGGCGTCTACCGCCTGCTCGACGTGCGATCGCCAGACGCCTTCGACTCTGGCCATGCAGCGCACGCTATGCGGGTGCCCATCGAGGAGTGGGAGGCGGCCGCAAAGGCCGGCGAGACTTCCTTTGAGAACGTCACTTATTGGGAGCACCAGATCGCCGCTCTCGGCGTGGACGGACAACGACCTGTCGTCATCTACGACGACGGCCGGATGACTGAGGCGGCCCGCGTCTGGTTCATCCTGCAGTACTTCGGCGCCAAGGCGTTCATCTTAAACGGTGGATGGCCCGCGCTCGAAGGAGGCGCGCTATTGCCCGTATCGGCCGCGAAGCCGAGGGATTCCACGACGTTTCGGGCGCGCCCCGGAAGCGGGCCCGTCGGGCTTGCCGACCGGACGACGCTTAAGGCCGAGCTTGGCACTGACGTTCGCGTCTTCGATGCCCGCACGGTCGGCGAATACACGGGAACGGATCTGCGGCGTAATGCACGCGGCGGCCATCTGCCGGGCGCGCGGCTGATCCCCCATTCTGACCTGCTCGACGACGGCCGTCTAAAGCCCGCCGGCCACTTGCGCGGCCTGCTGGCTGATGCCGGTTTCCAATCCGGAGACCATATCGTGACCCATTGCGACGGCGGAGGCCGCGCCGCGCTGGCCGCTGTCGCTGCCGTTCGGGCCGGCTGTGATGATGTGCGTGTCTACTACCTCAGCTTCTCCGATTGGGCGAAAGACGGGAGTTGCCCGATAGTCGGGTAACGGGACGCTACGGCTCGTCCGCCGGACCTGCTGCCCATGGACGAGCCATTCGGGGCACTCGGCGCGCTGACGCGCATGATGATGGAGAGGCACTTTCTGAACATCTAGGCCCGCGTGACACGACCGTCGTGTTCGCCACGCTACGCATGAAAATTCATATGAGAAAATCGTCTAAGCGGCCTGCAAACTAATTGCTTCAACTGGCCGCGCCTTATCCTTCAAGGATTTCCAAAGCGATGTGCGGCAACAGGCGGACGCCAATCCGCCTGCTCAAGCGCGCATGGAGGTTGGGGGTGTAGATTCCATGACAGATCTAACTGCCGGTGCGGCCGGCGAGGCGGCCACGTTTCATCTCTGGGTGTTCTCGGATGCCCACGCAGCGACCGATCGCGCCGTCTCGGCCGCCATCCGCAACGGCATGGGCTTCATTCCGCCCGCCGGCTACCCCGAAAGCCTCGCCAATGCGCTGCGCCAGTCGGAAGAAGGCGGCGAGCTCGGCGGGCCGTCGTTCCGCTGGGACATTGCGCTCGACCTCGGCGACAACGCGGGTCTTTGGGATCTCCCGGACGATACCCAGGGCGCAGAAGTGGTGCGCCAGCTCGGCGTCCTGAAGCAACACCGGCGCGAGCAGATCTATCCGGTCGCCGGCAATCACGACGGCTCGCCCGGAGACGCCGCGTCGAGCCTGGGCAAGCCCGCCAACTGGTGGTTCCGCAAGTGGATCGATCCGCTGGGGGAGCATCCTGAGACGTCGGGCGTCGACCCTGCCAAGCGGCCCTACCCGGTCGATGGCGTGTGGGATCGCTATACGTTCAAGGTCGGCAACATCCGCTTTCTCATGATGAGCGACCGCAACGACCTGCCGTATCCGGTGGGGCGGCGTGAATCCGGCGGCGGCTCACCGGCCGGCGCGGTGACGGGCGAGACGTGGGAGTGGTGGCGGCAGAAGGTCGAAGCCGCCCGCGAAGCGGGCGAGATCGTCGTGAGCTGTCACCATCACATGCTGCGTGAGACGACGGTTGGCTCTGGCGATTTCGAGGGCGTTTCGCGCTATCCCGATGGACGTTATCGCCACGGGCGCTACCACGGCGTCGACGGCGTACCGGAAGGCGCCTCGTATCTGTATTTCGTTGACGAAGAGCCCAAGGCGCAGCGGTTCGAGCGTTACCTCGAAGCCAACCCGGGTGCTGTTGACATCTGGCTCGGCGGACACACGCATACGCATCCGGACGACATCGTCAGCGGACGCAGCCACGTGGAACGCCGCTGGAACACAAACTTCGTCAACTGCGCGCAGCTCTCCAAGTACCACTCGTTCGTCACGTGTCCGCCGATGAGTCGGCATTTCACCTTCACGGCCGGCTCACGCCTCGTGCGCGTGCGCCTCTACCTGCACGACGACAGCCACGCGCCGCAGGGCTGGTATCGCCCGGCAGAGCGCGTACTCGAACTTTCGACGCCTTTCCTGCCGGGGTGAGCGCAGATCGCTCCCAAGCAAAGAGCGCCGAGCCTCATATCGATCCAATAAATTATTCGTTCGCCAGACTTTTGGGGGCTCGTATTCGTTGACGATTGGGGACTTTCACATCGGGGCATCGAGCAAAGTGGCGGGGATTGTCCACCAGCAGTCTTTGCGGGACCTTGCAGGCGCGCCTGCGGGGGCTTCCGCACAGGCTACGGAGGCGCCTCCGAGCTTGCGGCTTGTCGCGGGCGCAAGCGCCGATGGATCGGCCACCGACAACATTCTCGCCAAGCCGCGCTTGCGCCTCGAGCACGTGACGATCAACTACGGACGCAGCCGGCCGGCCGTCGACGACGTCTCGCTCTCGATCGGAGCGGGCGAGTTCGTCGCCCTACTGGGACCGAGTGGGTGCGGAAAATCCACTTTGCTCAACGTCTTTGCGGGATTTCGCTCGCCGGATCGCGGCCGCGTTCTTCTCGACGAGCAGCCGCACCTAGGTCCTTCGGCGCGCTGCGGGATCGTTTTCCAGAAGCATGCGCTTTTTCCCTGGATGAGCGTGATCGAGAACGTGGCCTTCGGACCGCGGCGGCTCGGGCTGGACAGGCCCTTGGAACGCGCGCATGCGCTTCTCGACTTGGTCGGCCTCAAGGACGTGGCGCATGCGTGGCCGTCGAGCCTTTCTGGCGGCATGCAGCAGCGCGTCGGCATCGCTCGCGCGCTCGCGACGCGCCCGCCCGTGCTGCTCATGGACGAGCCGTTCGGTGCGCTCGACGCACAGACCCGCTCTCTCATGCAGGAGGAACTGCTCGCGATCTGGGACAAGCTCAAGCCCACCGTTGTGTTCGTGACCCACGACATCGAGGAGGCCCTCTTCCTGGCGGACCGCGTGATCGTGATGGAATCGCTCCCGGGGCGCATCGCTCGAGAAATTTCGATCCCGTTTCCGCGCCCGCGCGCGCACGCCATCATGGACCAGCCGGCATTCATCGAGCGCCGCCGCGAGATCGCGGATGTGATCCGCATCGAAGCACGGAAGGCATTCCGATGAACCGGCGCGACCACAGGCTTGACCAGATCCGGCAGGCCGCCTTGACGATCGGGCTCGGCGCGGCGGGGCTCGCCATTTTTCTCGCGATCTGGACACTCGCCTCGCTCAAGCTCGACAACGACGTTCTCCTGCCGCCGCCGGCCGATGTTCTCACGACCTACGGCGAGCTGATTGCCGACGGCTCGCTCGCGGGCGACGTCAAGGCCAGCATCGTCCGCGTGTTCGCCGGCTTTTTCGCCGCTGCAAGCCTCGCGGTGCCGCTGGCGCTCGTGCTGGCTTATTCGCGCATCCTACGCGCGCTGGTGATGCCGCTCATCGCGCTCATACGGCCGATTCCGCCGATCGCGTGGATCCCGCTCGCCATTCTGTGGATGGGCCTCGGCGACCCGCCTAGCTATTTCATCACCGCGATCGCCGCGTTCTTCCCAATCTTCATCAATGCGTTCGCAGGCGGCACCTCGCTCGTGGAGGAGCACGTCAATGCGGCCCGCTCGCTCGGCGCCTCGCCGCTCGCGCTGCTCACAACCGTCATGCTGCCGTCCGCGCTGCCGTCGATCGCAACGGGCCTGCGCATCGGGCTCGGGCAGGCCTGGATGGCGGTCGTCACGGCCGAGTTGGTCGCTGCCCAATCGGGGCTCGGCTACATGATCCAGATCAGCCGGCTCAGCCTCGAGACCTCCCGCGTGCTCGTCGGCATGACCGTCATCGGCCTTCTCGGCGCTCTCATGATCGGCTCGCTCGGCGTGCTTGAGCGGCGCGTCATCGTCCCCTGGCACTATCCACGTTAGAAAAGGAAAAGGACCTTTCAGATGTCTCGCTCACTCCTTCGTGTAATCGCTCTGGCAGCCGTCGGCCTCTTGAGCCTTCAGGGACAATCGCAAGCGGAGAATGCCAAGATCCGCATCGGCTATCCGAGCGGCATGAACGGTCAGGTTCCAGTTGTCCTGCAGAAGGCGGGGCTGGCCGCAAAGCACGATCTCGATGCGGAGTTCACGGGCTTCCAGTTCGGTCCGCCGCTGATGGAGGGCCTCGCGTCTGGTCAGCTCGACGCTGTCGTGACGAGCTTCATCCCGCCTTTCAACCTCGCGCTAAAATCGCCAGGGTCGATCAAGTTCGTCGCAAGCCTCGGTCAATCTAGCCACTCGCTGCTCGTGCCGAAGGACAGCCAGGCCAAGACAATCGAGGATCTCAAGGGCAAGAAGATCGGGCTTTCGCTCAATACCGAGTCCCATCTCGACCTCCTGATCCTGCTCAAGGATAAGGGCATCGACAAGGATGCGTTCGAGTACGTCAATTTGCAGCCCAACGAGCTTCCGGGCGCTATCGAGACCGGCCTCGTCGATGCGGTGCTGATCCGCCAGCCGCAGACGCAGCGGCTCGAGACGAAGCTCGGCGCGAAGCGCGTGCACACCTGGCCCTTCTATTTTACCGCGCTCGTGCGCTCAGAATATCTGGCGAGCAACCCAAAGGCCGTCGACGCCTTCGTCGAGGCGTTGAAGGACGCCGTGTTCTACATCGCAACCAAGCCGGACGAATCCGCCGCGTGGTTCGCCGAGACTCAGCGGCTCGACGCCTCGGTGGTGAAGAGCCTCGCCGGCGAGAACCCGCTTTACGGGGTCAAATCGCGCGACGACGTCAAGATCACGATCGACGACGGTTTCAAGAAGCTTCTGGCCGAGCGTCTCGACGCGGGCACCAGCTTCGGCTTCGTCAAAGGCAAGCTCGATCCGGCCACGCTGGTTCCCTGACGGGGGACGCTGGCACGCAGTCCAGGCGGCCTCCCCGCTGGCCGCTTGGACTGCAGCTTTCGCGTCTCTGCCGTTGGAATAATCAGCAGTTCTTCTTCGTTTGTCGGGCCGACCGCGGCGGATAGCGTCGGGCTTGATTTAGATCAAAAGTGGAGATCCACATCATGACGCCTTCGTTCAAGAGCCTGGCGCGCGCCGCGCTCTCGCTTGCCGTCACGGCGGCGCTGCCGGCGCTGGCCTCCGCCCAGGAGAAGCTTTCCGAAATCAAGATCGACTGGGCGACCTACAATCCCGTGTCGATCGCGCTCAAGAACCAGGGCCTGCTCGAGAAGGAATTCGAGAAGGATGGTATCAAGATTACGTGGGTGCAGTCGCTCGGCTCCAACAAAGCGCTCGAGTTTCTGAACGCGAGTTCGCTCGAATTCGGGTCGACGGCGGGAGCAGCCGCCCTCGTCGGCAAGATCAACGGCAATCCGATCAAGTCGATCTACGTCTATTCCCGGCCCGAGTGGGCGACGCTCGTCACGCGCCCCGACACCGGCATCAAGACAGTTGCCGACCTCAAGGGCAAGCGCGTTGCGGCTACCCGCGGCACCGACCCGCACATCTTCCTCATTCGCGCCCTTCAGGAAGCGGGCCTGTCGGAGAAAGACATCACGCTTGTTCTCCTGCAGCACGGCGACGGAAAGGCCGCACTCCTGCGCGGCGACGTCGACGCCTGGGCCGGCCTCGACCCCTTGACCGCCTCGGCCGAGATCGAGAATGGCGCCATCCTGTTCCACCGCAACAAGGAGGCGAACAGCTGGGGCGTTCTCAACGTTCGCGAAGCATTCGCCAAGCAGCACGCCGACGTGGTGAAACGCGTACTCGCCGCCTATGAGCAGGCACGCGAATGGTCGATTGCGCACCCGGAAGATCTCAAGAAGCAGCTCGTCGAAGTGACCAAGCTTCCCGACGCCGTCATCGAGCGCCAGCTCAAGGAGCGCACGGACCTCTCCCACTCGAAGATCGGCCAGCAGCAGAAGGATACGATCCTCGCAGCAGGCCTCGCACTTCAGAAGGCTGGCGTCATCAAGGAGGACGTCAACATCCAGGCAGTGGTCGATCAGTTGATCGACGGCACCTTCACCACGGCCGCGAAATAAGGCGGGATCGCGCATGCCCGCAGACGGCAGTCTCGCCATCGAGGCAAGAAGCGAAATTTCGGCGCTCCGGCGAACCTCACGGTTCGCCGGAGCCTATCCGTTTGTCGCGGGGCTCCTGCTGCCTGTCGCGCTTGGCGCGGTCTGGGAGGCGCTGGTCTATTTCGGCCTCGCGAACGGCCGGCTGGTTCCGCCGCCGTCGGCGATCTTCCGCACGCTCGCCGAGCTTTCCTCCACGGGTGAGCTTTACGTGCATATCCGTGCGACGCTGCTGCGCGTGCTGGCGGGATTCGCGGCAGGGGCCGTCGCCGGCACGCTCGTGGGAGCGCTGATCGGTTATTTCCGCCGCTTCCGGCAGCTGCTCGACCCGTCGCTGCAGGGGCTCAGGGCCGTGCCGTCGATCGCCTGGGTTCCTCTTTTCATCCTCTGGTTCGGAATCTTCGAGCTCTCGAAGATCACGCTGATCGCAGTCGGCGTCTTCTTTCCCGTCTACCTCGGCGTGCTTGGCGCCATCGAGGCCGTGGATCGCAAGACCGTCGAGGTGGGGCGCGCATTCCGCCTCTCGCCGCTCGGCCTCGTGAGACGCATCCTGCTGCCGTCCATCCTGCCCGCCTACGTGGTGGCGCTGCGCCAGGGGCTCGGGCTTGGCTGGATGTTCGTGGTAGCGGCGGAGTTCATGGGGGCTTCGGAGGGGCTGGGCTATCTCCTCGTCGACGGACAGCAGCTCGGCAAACCGCAGCAGATCGTCGCCGCCATTCTCGTCTTCGCCGTATTGGGCCAGATCACGGACTGGATACTTTCCCTGCTCACGGCTCCGTTTCTCAGGTGGCAGGATTCCTTCGCCAGAGCCCGTTGAGGTGCCATGCTCTCCATCAGAAACATCGGCAAAACCTACCCTAACGGCACGGCTGCGCTGCGCGAAATCACGCTCGATGTAGGGGCGGGCGAGATCGTGGCCGTCGTTGGTGGCTCCGGCTCGGGCAAGAGCACGCTGCTCCGCCTCATCTCCGGGCTCGACCATCCGACGAGCGGCACCATCGAGGTCGACGGCACGCGCATCGTCGCGCCACATCCTGCCGTCGGCATCGTCTTCCAGGAGCCCCGCCTCCTGCCGTGGCTTACGGTCGAGGGCAATGTAGGCTTCGGTCTCGCCCACCTGTCGCGGCCCGAGCGACGCCACCGCGTCCACCAGGCGCTGAAGCGCGTCGGCCTCGCCGACTATGCGCTAAGATGGCCGCGTGAGCTTTCCGGCGGGCAGAGCCAGCGCGTCGCGATCGCACGCGCGCTGGTGGCGCGTCCGAGCGTCATCCTTCTCGACGAGCCGTTCTCGGCGCTCGATGCTTTCACCCGCGTCGAGCTGCAGGATCATCTTCTCGAGATCTGGGCCGATACGCGTCCGACGCTCGTGCTGGTGACGCACGACATCGAGGAAGCCGTGGCGCTTGCATCCCGCGTCGTGGTGTTGCGGCCGTTCCCAGGACGCGTCGCCCAGGTCTCCGATGTCAAGCTCGCGCGTCCGCGCGACCGGCTCTCGCATTCCTTCGACGACGAGAAGCGCGCCATCCTTTCTGCTCTCGACACGACGCTCGCGCGGCGCGCGCCGCCGGCGGCCTGACATGGCTGCGCCAAGCGCAGGAGAGATAACGGAGCCCGCACAGATCGACGTAGCCATCATAGACGGCGGCTTCTCCGGCGCGGCTGTGGCCTATCACCTCGCACGGCTCGCGGCGCGGTGCTTCGATCGCAATCCTTCGAGCCGCGCGCAAACCTCGGCGGCGAGTTCGCCGACGTACGATCAACGACCCGACCCATCGCATCAACGTGCCCGCCAAGCGCATATCGCTCCTGCAAGGAGCATTGCACCGCTCGTAAGGGATGGTCACGTGCGAACGAGCCAATCGGTTCGCGCATCCGCTTACTTCCCGATAAGCCTCCAGCCGAGCGAGACCAAGCAGAAGCCCGCCGCGCCTTTGAGAAATGTTCCGCAATGGTGATCGCGACTATGTCCGCACATGCAGAAGCATCTCAATCTCCACCGGCGCATCGAACGCGAGCCCGGCCACGCTGACGACGGCGCGCGCGTGAGATCCCCGCTCCTCGCCGAACACCTCGACGAGCAAGTCGGAGGCCCCGTTCACGACCCACGGTCCCTGGTTGTACCCGTAGACGGCATTGACATAGCCGTTGACCTTGACGATGCGCGCAACCCGATCGAGGTTCCCAAGCACCATCTTTATCCAGGCGAGCTGGTTGATCGCGCATTGACGTGCCGATTGATAGCCCTGCTCAAGACTGATCTGCTCTCCGACCTTGCCAGGGGTCCCAATAACGTCGCGGTCCTCGGCGTCGACGATGGTGCCGAGGGTTCCGGACATCCAGAGCAGATCGTTGACCACCACACCCGGAACGAAGTTTGCCGGCACGCGGCGCGGCCGTGGCAGCGCGATACCAAGCTCACGCAACCGATCTTCAATCGACATATTTGCCTCCCGCATCTTGGTCGGTGTCAGCTCGGGGACTAGGCACCGGCCACTGCCCCATCCCTCCGCCGATCAGCGACACCGCGATAAGTTCCGTCCGGCGCGATCTGGATTGCCTTCACAGATCCGAAGAACGGCGTAGCCCGTGTCGGCCGGTAAACCGAGACACCACATGCAGCAACCGCGGAAACGACGTCATCGGAAAGACCGGCCTCCACGATTACACGCTGATCGAGGTCGTAGGACCAGCGCGGACGCGCGATCGCGGTTTCGAGATCGAGCCCGGCACCAATGTGGCCGTCGATAATCTGAACCAGCGTGGGCGTCTGTCCGAGACCACCCGGAGTCGCCAGCACGAGACGCAGCCGCCCGTCTCTGAGCATCATCATCGGGCTCAGCGTGTGCGCCGGCCGCTTTCCGGCCGCGACCACATTGGGATGCGAAGGATCGAGGCTGAAACCGCGCATGCGGTTGTTGAGAAGAATGCCGGTTTCGGCATCGAAGACACCGCTGCCGAACAGCGTGAATATGCTCTGCACGATCAGAGCCGCGTTTCCGTCGCGGTCAATGGCCATCGCAACCGCGGTTCCGCCGGGGCTGGAGCCGATCCGCGCCGCAGACGCATTGGGTATGGGGCTGGCCAGGAGCGAGCGGAGATCCGCGCCGGTGATCCCGGTCGCATCCGGATCGGCAAGATAGCCGGCGCCCGTCACGAACGCCCGCTCGGCCGCAGCGACCTGCGCCACCAGCCTAGCCCCGGGCAATTCGCGGCCGTGATCGTGGGAATCGAGCTCCTTGAGTTGCAGTAGCCCGAGCAGTCCGAAGGAATTCGGCGGAACCGTCGCGACCATATGGCCGCGATAGTCGACCGAGATTGGCGCCACCCAATCGGTCGCGCTGCCCGCAAAATCATCCACATTGAGCAAACCACCGCCCCGTGCGATACGCGTGGCGAGCGAACGCGCGACGGGCCCTTGATAGAAGGCAGCCGCACCGCCTCGCGCGATGGTACGAAGGCACTCCGCCAACTGCGGCTGGAGAAGAAGGTCGCCTTCGACCAACGACCGGCCGCTCGGGATCAGCAGCGCCGCCAGCCCCGCGTCGCGCGCGATGAGCGCCTCGTGCTGCATGATCGCCGACGCCAGAATACGCGACACCGGAACGCCGTGATCGGCGGCCGCAATCGCCGCCGCGAACAGCTCTGACCAGGCTAGCTTTCCAAACCTGCGATGCGCCGCCTCCCAACCGAGAACCAACGCCGGAACCGTCGGCGAAAGCGCGCCGTGTTCGAGATCGGATCGTTGCAATCGATCGGGCACAAGCGCGCGAGAGGCGCGCCCGCTGGCATTCAGTCCATGGACCGTCGCATCCGCGGCTCGGTAGAACAGCCCGAACGCGTCCCCTCCGAGCGTAACCGCCTGGGGCAGCACTACGCACAGCGTCGCGGCCGATGCGATCAGCGCGTCCGTCGCGCTCCCGCCCGCGGCGAGCGCCTCGCGCCCGGCCTCGGCCGCAAGCGGATGTCCGGCAACCACCACTCCAGCCTTGCTGTGGACGGGATCCTGAGCGCCGCTCATGGTTGCGCAGCGTCGCGTTCGAGGACCAGAACTTCCCCCGTGCACGGCGAAACCCGAACGCGATCACCGGACTTCAGCACCGACGTGATATCCGCCTCGAACCGGTCGATCAGAGGAAGGCCCGCGAACGCCGCGCCCTGCGCCAGGATCGGATTAGCGAAATTGAGTAGAAGCGCGGATGGCCCGAGTTGTCTCGCCTGCATCTCGCGCAGCATCCAGGCGGTCGCGACTCCACCCTTCGCGGCATTGAGCACCAGGATCCGCCCGACGTAGGACTGCCCGTAAAGCGCATGAGAGCGCCGCGAGAACACGCCGTTGATCCGATCTAGATCGTAGCGCGCCGAGAAATTGTCAGAAGCGACGAGCGCGATGCCCTCCACCTGGTCGCCGATCCCGGGCCGTCCCTTGACGAGGCGCAGGCTCACGCGACGATCCTCCCGGCGACTGCACTCTCCACACACGCCTCCATCGAACCCAGCACGGTCTCGTAGTTGTAGCCGCCGAGAATGTTGACCAGCTTGGCGCTGTTCGACATCAGCCGCCGCCAGCCGTTGGCTTCTCCGATCTCGCGCGCGTGCATCTGGTAGAAGCACACGCCCTGCAGCAGGATACCGCCGGCGCCGTCGATTTTCCGCGTGATGTCGAGCCGATCGGCGGCGGACTTGATCTCGGGGCTAGTGGTCGCGATCAGGCTGACTGAGGGATGAACTGTCCGGCCGTCGAGCAGCGTCCCCAACTGCTGCAGCTCGATCAGAGATAATTGCGGAGCGGCAAATACGACGACATGGAGCGTGTCATCCACCGGCGTCAGCGAGGTGCGATAGGCGGCGAGGTCCGCGTCCGTTATCGAAATCGCCGGCGCGCGGTCGTCGATCACGTCGGAGAGCCGCCCCGCCTCGGGCGTGACGCCCACCATATGAAACAACGGCGTCGATCCGTAGCTCGCGAGTGCCGCCCCGAAATGCTTGATCTGGTCCGAGGTCGGTGCCGACGCGATGCCCTCGACGACCGGCACCTCGAAGTAAGAGCGCATGCGCCGGCCGATCACGGCGCCAAGCGCACCCCAGTCGGAGTAGTCCGCGAGCCGGGCCTCGACCGCGAACCGCGTCGTCCCTCGCCGGTGTTCATCGAGATGAAAGCCGTAGCGCGGAACCCGGCCGGTGAGCGCCGCGGACAGCGCCGACGGCCCGCCCTCGAAATTTGTCCGCGCGCCCAGCACCGAGTTGGCGTAGATCGTCGATCCGGTATCGCCAAACGCCAGATGCTCGCCCTTAACCGGCGGCAGGATGGTTTGATAATTGATGCAGGTATCGGTCATGAGAATGCCGAGCGAACGCAAAGCGTCCGCGGCGCGCTTCTCCAACGCGACGAATTCCTCTTTCTGCCTGATGCGCCGGTAGGCGGCGAAATCGGCGCCGCGCGGGTCGGTCACCGTCGGCACCCGAACCCGGCGCTCCGCCTCTGGATAGGCGGCAATACCCTCGAGAAAGCGAATACCCTCCTCGCCCAGCGCTTCGGTGTCCGCCATAAGGTGCACCTGCGAGACCTTGACTAGGTCCTTGGCGTCGAAGAACCGGCCGACCTGGATCAGCTGCTGCATGGCCCACTGGCGCGCACGACCTTCCACTCCGGCGAGCATGGCTTGTTCATGATCGTCTAATCTCAACATTCCGCGGTTCCCAACCTCATTCGACGATCACCTCATCCCGCTTGCGCCGCACGCGCGGCAACAGCAGCACCGACAGCAACGCCAGCGTCACCGCCAGCAACCCCGCGCTGATCGGCTGCTCGACGAAGATCGCGAGGCTGCCGCGCGACATGATCAGAGCTTGTCTGAACTTCTCCTCCATCATGTCGCCGATGACAAAGCCGAGCAGCAGCGGAGTCGGCTCGAACCCGAGCTTGATCAGCAGGTAGCCGCCAATCGCGAAGAAGCCGGCCAGCGCCACGTCGAACGGCTCGTTGCGCATCGAGTAGGCGCCGATCGCGCAGAACACGACGATCGACGGCATCAGGATGCGGAACGGCACCTTGAGCAGCTTCACCCAGATGCCGATCATCGGCAGGTTGATGACCAGCAGCATGAGGTTGCCGATCCACATCGAGGCGATCATGCCCCAGAAGAACTCCGGGCTGCGCTCGATCACCTGCGGACCGGCGACGATGCCGTTCATGGTCATGGCACCGAGCATCAGCGCCATCACCGCATTGGCGGGCACGCCGAGCGTCAAGAGTGGGATGAACGAGGTCTGCGCCGCTGCGTTGTTGGCGGACTCCGGCCCGGCCACGCCTTCGATGGCGCCTCTTCCGAAACGCTGGGGCTCTTTCGCCAGATGCTTTTCAACGCCGTAGGACGCAACCGGCCCCAGCAGCGCGCCGTTACCCGGCAGCACCCCGAGCAAGCCTCCGAGCGCGGTGCCGCGCAGGATCGGCGCTACGGATTGCCTGAGCTCCGAAAGACTCGGCAGCAGCCCTCCGATCTGCTTGGAGATCACATCGCGGTTTTCCGGCGTTTCCAGTGATCGGCCTAGTTCGGCCAGGCCGAACGCACCCATCGCCAGCACCGCGAACGGGATCTGCTCCATCAGTTGCGGATAGCCCAGCGTCAAGCGCGGCGCCGCGGTCTCGAGATCCATGCCGACTGTCGCGAGCAGCATTCCGAGCAGGATCATCGCAATGGATTTGCTGACCGCACCGCGATTGAGCAGCGCCGAGGCCAGCACCCCCAAAAGAAGGAGTGAGAAATAGTCGGCGGGACCGAACTCCAGCGCCACCCGCGTCAGCGGTATCGCGAGCGCCGCGATGAACACGGTGGCGATCGTACCGGCGATGAACGACCCGATCGCCGAGATGCCGAGCGCCGCGCCTGCCCGCCCCTGCCGCGCCATTTGATGACCGTCGATCGCCGTGATGATCGCGGTCGCCTCGCCCGGGACATTCACGAGAATGGAGGCGGTGGACCCGCCGTACTGGGCGCCATAGTAGATACCCGCCAGCATGATCAGCGAGCCGACCGGATCGAGGCTGTATGTCAGTGGCAACAGCATCGAGATGGTGGCGATGCTGCCGATGCCCGGCAGAACCCCGATCAGCGTTCCGAGAAAACACCCCGCAAGGCACAGCAACACGTTGGTGGGCGACACTGCGACCGCGAGCCCGAACACCAGATGGTCGAGCAGCTCGGTCATTTCCACAACGCCGCAAACGCCGCCGCCGACCCGCTCGGTCCAACAGGGATGCTGAGTGTCAGCAGGTATCCGAACACCGCGATGCACGCGACCGTCAATACCGCAGCGAGCACGACGATTTCACGCCACTGCGTCTCGGCACTGGCAAAGCCAGCCAACCCGACAGTGATCGGAACCGCGCCTAGCAGGCCTAGCGGTTTGATCGTCAGCGCGAACGCCATCAATGCAGCGAAGATGAAGATCGGCGGCCGCAGATTGACAAATCCCAGATGCTCCCCCGGACGTGTGAAATCCAGCAGGATGATCAGGACGCCCATGAAGACGATCCCGAACGCTAGGCCGCGCGGCAGTAGCCCAGGACCGACCGCGTTCAGCGAGCCCGCCGGCAGGCTCGCGCCTTGATAGAGCGCGAAGCCCCCGAGCGCGAGCAGAGCGATACCAGCAGCAAAGTCCTGGGTCGGAACCCAGGACTTTGCTTCGGTTGCACCATTTTCTGGAACGGATGACGTGTCTTTATTTGGCAAAACGCTGCCCATGCCGTCTCAGTTCGTCGGGCTCAGGTTGGCGGCCTTAATGACCGGCGCCCACTTTGCGATTTCCCTACCGATGTAGGCTTCGAACTCCTCCGGCGTGCTGGCGATCACGTCGTAGCCCTGGCTCGCGAGCTTGGTCGAAACCTCAGGCGACTTGAGTGCCTCGACATAGGCCGCGTTGAGCTTCGCGATCACCGCCGGCGGCGTCTTGGCCGGTGCGGCCACACCCCACCAGCCATAGGTTTCGAAATCCTGGAGCCCGGCTTCGGCCACCGTCGGAATTTCGGGAGCCAGCGGCGAGCGCTTGGAGCTGGTGATGGCCAGGGCTTTGAGCTTACCGGCCTGAACGTGGGGAAGAGCGGTCGACACGTTGTCGAAGAACACCTGCACGCGGCCGGCGATCAGGTCGAGCAATGCCGGCGCGCTCGATTTGTAGGGCACGTGCACGAGATCGACACCGGCCTTGATCTTGAAGTATTCGGCCGCGAGATGAAGCGGGCTGCCGACGCCGGCGGACGCGAAGTTGAGCTTGCCGGGGTTCTTCTTGGCGTAGTCGATCAGTTCGGCCAGCGTATTGATTCCGAGGTCGGGGTTGACCAGCACGAAGTGCGGCTGCGAGGCGATCAGCGTCACAGGCTTGAAGTCCTTAACCGGATCGTAAGAGAGGTTGGTGAACAGCGTCGGGGTAACGGCGTGGGTCGCGAAGTTCGCGAACAGCAGCGTCTGACCATTGGGCTCTGACTGCGCGACCACCGCGGACGCGAGCGACCCGCCCGCACCGGGACGGTTCTCGATGACGATCGGCTGTCCGAATTTGGTTTCGACAGGACCCGACGAAATGCGGGCAAGGTTGTCCGTGGCGCCACCTGCCCCAAGCGGAAGAACGAGCTTGATTGGAGCGCTCGGATAGGTGTCTGCCGACTGAGCGAAAGCCGCGGTTGCGGCGATAGCGACGGCACCAGCCGTCAACACGATATGGCGAAGTGCCGGTCTCATTGAAATCCCCCCGAGAAGTTTAGCGGCAATGGAGCTCGTAAGAATGCCGAGGCGATGATGCCGTGTGCGCCGTCTCGACGCTGGAGGCTTAGACAAAATCAACACGCGACCAAGAAACTAAAAATGAGAAGCTTATTCAGTGCGGCCGGAGATCAAGCGCAGCAGAAAAATAAAGCAACTAATTGCACTCCACGACGAAGCAACTCGTCGCTCTCGAGATACCGGGGATGTCTAAGGATGGTCAGTCGTGGTCTTCCGCGACAGCTCGTCGAGCCACGACTGGTGGCAGTGCGTACACGGATGCACTTCCGTGAGAAGCGCAATGAAATCCTCGCCATCGACTGACCGTCCGCAAACTCGGCATATGCGACATCGTCCAAGCTGAAACCAGATCAAACGAGTTTGGGAATCCGTCGCGAAAACCTATGAAAACATAGGCTCGAGGATGACCGGAGTTGGCGAAATAACCATCTGAATCATCATCGCCATCGCCGTACTTTCGGGCGCGCCATTCGACCTTTGGGCCGACAGCATACCACCAATAGGCTGTTCGGAATGCGGTCAACCTGGCGACCGGTGCCGAGTGCTCGGTGGCGTCTCGATACCGCTGCGCAGATTGGAATTGGCGAGCAGAGTGGAAGGCGGCTGCTAGCAGGCAAACTTGCTGCCAAAAGCGTATCCCCCTGCGCCTAACCCCGCGCATTTGCCTTTCCCAACATGGCGGTGCGGAACACTGCTCTCGAATGACGCGCGCCGCTGGCACGCCCCCTTCGCGCAGTGGCCAAAGCCCGTGATGCGCGCGGCCCCATTGCTCCACGGGATCTCATGGGCCGAGGCCGGGCCTCCGAAGGCGATCAGCGCGCCCGCGAGGGTAGCAAACACGAATTGTCTCATGACTGGTCCTCTCTTTCCTTCGTGTTGTCAGTGCGTATGCGTTCGGGCGGCGTTGCACGCGGCGGATACCCGCCTGCACCTGTCGGCGGCTTCATTTTCCGAAGGAAATCGATCCGTGCGCCGCCCTGCTTCAGGGCCCAAACGGCAATCGCCCATGCGGCTCCCGAGGTGAGCAGCGGCAGGATCAGTGCCGTGAGAGGGTACGCGCTGGCGGATACGATCATGGTGCCGCTCCCGACGGCCCGGACTGCGACTCGCTGCCCTCCACCAGACGGCCGACCTCGATGACAGGCTCGATCCAGTAGGCCATGTGCGGTACCGGCAGCGCCTTGCGGACGGATTCGAGCAGGAGGGACGCGTTCCGTCGCGGCATCACCGCCACGAGCACGCCTCGCTCGACGCGGCCGCGCACCCGCTCGCTGATGCTGGCGCGCGAGAAATCGAAGCCGTGGCCCTCCGCTTTGAAGGTCGTGAAACCACCGACTGCAGGCTTTGAAGACATAATCAGCTCGATGAGGTCATTTGCGGCGCTGATCGGGTAGACGAGCGTGAGCTTGCAAAGGGATTGATCCATTGGGGACTCCGGATTTCTTTGCTGTCCCTGTCGCCACTCAACCCGAAGCGGCGGAAGAGAATGGGCAGAAGCAGCAGGGTGAGAGCGGTCGAGGTGACGAGACCGCCGATTACGACGATCGCGAGCGGCCGCTGGATCTCCGACCCGGGCCCTGTGGCGAACAGGAGCGGCACGAGGCCGAACGCGGCGATGCTTGCAGTCATCATCACCGGACGTAGACGCCGGACGGCACCATCGAACACGACTTGCCCAATGGGCATGCCGCTTGCGGCCAGCTGGTTGAAGTGGGTGACGAGGACGAGCCCGTTGAGCACAGCGATGCCGAGCAGCGCGATGAAGCCGACAGAGGCCGGCACCGACAGATACTCGCCAGAGATCCAGAGTGAGAGCACGCCGCCCACCAACGCGAAGGGCACGTTGGCGAGAATGAGCAGGGATTGACGCATCGAACGCAGCGTCGCGAACAGAACGCCGAAGATGAGCAGCAGCGCGATGGGCACGACGACCGAAAGCCGGGTAGCAGCGCGGCGCTGATTTTCGAACTGGCCACCCCATACGAGGCGGTAGCCCGGCGGCAGTTCCACCTTCTCGGCTACGGCACGCTGGGCGTCCTCGACAAAGCCGACGAGATCCCGCCCCGTCACGTATGCCTGCACGATGGCGAAACGGGAGGCATTCTCTCGCTCGATCTTGACTGGCCCGCTCACGCGCTCGAGTTTTGCGATGTCGCCCGCGCGCACCACGCCGCCGTCGCCTGCTGCGATCTGGGTCGATGTGAAGGCCTGAGGATTATCGCGGATATCCTCGGCACCGCGAACAACGATCTCCGTGCGCCGGCCGGGCTCCGAGACGAGACCGGCAGGCGCCCCTTCGAGCATCGCCCGGAGTTCGTCCTCGACGCGCGTGACAGCGAGACCCGTTCGGCCTGCAGCAAGACGGTCGAGATCGATTTGAAGGTACTCGACGTTGTCGTTGGCGACGGTCGAGACCTCGGATGCGCCGGTGACGCTCTGAAGCGCGCCCTGGATCTTGCCGGCGAGGCCGGAAAGCGTCGCGAGGTCGGGGCCGAAGATCTTGATGGCAAGATCGCCCCGCGCACCCGTCAGCATTTCGGCGGTGCGCATCTCAATCGGCTGCGTGAACGCGAACTCGACGCCCGGCATATCGGCCATGGATTGGCGCAATTGCTCAATCAGCCACTCCTTGTTCGGTACGCGCCATTGATCTTTGGGCTTCAGGACGAGGAAAGTATCCGTCTCGTTGAGACCCATGGGGTCGAGACCCAGCTCGTCCGATCCGACGCGCGCGACGATGCGCTCGACCTCCGGCACCTTCTCCTTCAAGAGCCTCTGGATGCGAAGATCGCCCTCGATGCTGGCCTTGAGATTGATGGAGGGCAGCTTGGTGATCTGCATGATCACGGAGCCTTCGTCCATGGTGGGCATGAACGATTTGCCGACGGCGCCGTAGGCAAAGACCACTGCGACGATCCCGGCTGCGGCCCCAAGATACGCGGCGATCGGAAAGGCCAGGCATCCCTTGAGGAGTGTTCTGTAGCCACGCGCGAGAATGCGCATCAGCAGCGGCTCGCCGTGACTGCCGCCGCGAAGCAGGTAAGAGGACAGCACCGGAATGAGCGTGAGCGAAAGAATGAGCGAGGCGCCGAGCGCGAAGATGATGGTAAGCGCGACCGGGGCGAACAGCTTGCCTTCGAGGCCCTGAAGTGACAGCAGAGGCAGAAACACGAGGCAGATGATAAGTATTCCCGAGGCCACCGGCATCGCCACCTCGCCCGCCGCGCGGTAAACTTTGTGGAGGAGAGGAATGTCGCTGTCCCCCTCGTGGTGGAGCCGCTCGACCGTGTTCTCGACGACAACGACGGCCGCATCGACAATGAGTCCGATGGCAATCGCCAGTCCGCCGAGCGACATGAGGTTCGCGGACATGCCGAAAGCCTTCATCATGACGAAGGTGGCGAGAGCGGCGAACGGCAGCGTCAAAGCCACGACGATGGCGGCCCGCAGGTTGCCGAGGAAGAGGAGCAGCAGCACGACGACGAGCACTGTCGCCTCGATGAGTGCCTTGCTCACTGTGCCGACGGCCTTTTCGATCAGGTCCGAGCGGTCGTAGAAGACGTTGATTTTCACGCCTTCCGGCAGGCTCGGCTTCAACTCGTCGAGGCGCGCCCTTACAGCTGCCACGATTGCGCTTGCATCGGCTCCCCGTAGAGAAAGCACCAGCCCCTGAACTGCCTCGGCTTGCCCGTCCATGGTTACCGCGCCATAGCGGGTGAGGCTTCCAATTCCGATGTTCGCAACATCACCGAGGCGCAAGACATACTCACCTTCGGTCTTGAGAACGATCTGCTCGAGATCCTGTGGCCTCTGAATAGCGCCGGCAGCACGCACGACGAGAGCCTTCTCTCCCTCGCTCAGCCGCCCCGCGCCGTCGTTGCGGTTGGCCTCGTCGATGGCTTTCAGGATATCTTCGACGCCGAGGCGGGCCCCTGCGAGCGCTTTTGCGTCAGGGATGACCTCGAACGTGCGGACCATACCGCCGAGCGCGTTCACGTCCGCGACGCCCGGAAGGGTGCGCAGCGCCGGGCGAATGGTCCAGTCGAGCAGGCTGCGCCGCTCTTCCAGCGAGAGGTTGCCGCCATCGATGGTGAACATGAAGACGTCGGAGAGCGGCGTCGACACCGGGGCGAGGCCGCCCGAAATGTTCGACGGCAATTGATCTCGCACGCCGTTGAGACGCTCGGCGACCTGCTGACGCGCCCAATAGATGTCGGTGCCGTCCTCGAAGTCGAGCGTGATGTCGGCGATGGCGTATTTGGCCGCCGAACGAAGGATGGTCTGCTTCGGGATGCCGAGCAGCTCCATCTCGATTGGGGTGATGACGCGCGTCTCGACCTCTTCCGGCGTCATGCCGGGTGCCTTGAGGATCATCTTGACCTGAACAGGCGAGATATTGGGAAAGGCGTCGATCGGAATTGTGCGAAAGGCCCACGCCCCGGCCACGGCCGCAGCAACCGCAGACAGCAGGATGAAGACGCGTTGCGTCAGAGAAAAACTGATCAGGCGGTCGAGCATGTGGGCTATTCCGCCCCCAGCATCTGCTCGAGCTGCGGCAGGCCGCTCGCTGCGACCGCGGCGCCCTTGGGCAGGTTGCCGAGCACCGTTGCCGCCGCGGGTGAGCGCCCTGCGACCTCGACCGGCACGAGCGTGAAGCCCGTGTCGTTGCGGACGAACACGCCTTCAACCCCGTTGATACGAGCCACCGCGCTTGCGGGAACCGAGAGCGCGCCCGTCACGGCTTTCTGGACGATGCTGAGAGTCACCATCTGCCCCGGCAGAAGACCGCTCTCGGAAGGGACGCTCGCGATCAGCTTGGTCGAGCGCGTCAGCTTGTCGAGCGACCCGCCCACCGAAACAACTTTGCCTTCCGGGCCGTCCATGACCTTGATGCGGTCCCCAGGCGCGATACGGCTCACGAGGTTGGCGGGCAGCTGCGCCTCGATCCATAGCTCATCACTCGTATCGATCGTGACCGCGGGAGCCATGGCTTCGATCTTGTCGCCGGGCGTGACGCTGGCCTCAACGACGCGCCCTGCTTCCGGTGCCTTGATGGTATACTGGCCTGGGCTCGTGCTGCTGATGCCGCCGAGAACCAGCATTCGCTTGTGCTGCTCGATGACGGCCTTGATCTTGGTGACCTGTGCCTCGGCCTCTTCGGCCATCGTGGGACTCTGGATGTTCTTCTCGGCAAGATCCCGCCGTCGGCGAGCAACGGCTTCGGCGGCTTGAAGCTCCGCTTCCGCCTGAGCGAGGTTCGAAGCCGCTTCCAGCAATTCGCGGCTGGATACTGTGGCCAGATCCTGGCCCTTGCTGACGCGCTCGCCCGGCAGCACGTGGAGCTGCGCGACCGTGCCGCCAAAAGGCGCGGCTGCGACGATCCGGGCATTGAGCGCCGGGATGACTGTTCCCGGCAGCAGCGCTACAACCTGCTCGGCGGTCGGTGTCGCAGGCTCGATTTCAATTGCCATGCGCTCGATCTGGGTCGGCGAGACGGCAAGATCGCGGGCTGGTGCGGGCAAGGATGCGCTCACGGCAACGCCCGCGGAATGGAGCGAGATGGCCGCTGCCATTATCAAAGTCCTGCGCATTTCGAACTCCCCGATCCGACTACAATTCCTGACCCAGGATGTGCTGTGCCAAGCTGAAATCGGCCTGAACCGAAGCTGCGGGCTGGCTGAACGACCGGTCTTTTAAGCGCCAGTTCAGGAGGGCTGTGCTATCAACCTCGCGATAGAGATCGCCAAAGGAGTGCGCCATTCGCATTCTCCTCATCGAGGATGACCCGGAAATAGCCAAACGCCTCGCAGAAGGGCTGGATTCGGCGGGATTTGCCGTCGAACGAGCCGACAACGGCGCCGACGGCTACATCATGGGAACGGAAGAGACGTATGATGCCGTTGTTTTGGATCTCGGACTTCCGCAGATGTCGGGGCTCGATGTTCTGCGCAAATGGCGCGCCGGCGGCCACAAGATGCCGGTCCTCGTCCTGACGGCACGCGGCTCCTGGCCTGAGAAAGTGGATGGCCTCAACGCTGGCGCCGACGATTACATCACCAAGCCGTTCCACATCCCCGAGGTGGCCGCGCGTCTCAATGCTCTCATAAGGCGTTCCGCGGGTCTGGCGAGCGCCACGCTCACGCACAGGGGAATCACGCTCGATACCGGTGCAGGAATGGCCCTGCTCGACGGACAGCCGATCGAACTCACGGCCAAGGAGCTGCGCATGCTGAACTACTTCATGCATCGAATAGGTCGCGTTGTCTCCCAGGCAGAGCTTACCGAGCACCTGTACAGCCTCGGCGAGAGCCGCGAGTCGAACACGATAGAAGTTTACGTGAGCCGTCTGCGCCGCAAGTTCGGGGCCGATCTGATCAAGACGATCCGCGGCCTTGGTTACCGAATGGACTAGGTGATGAAGGAACCTGCCAGCCTCAAAAATCGGCTCATCGTTGCCGCCACCGCGTGGATCGCGTTCGGCATGGTGCTTGCGTGGTTGATCCTCTCGAACGTCTTCCGGACCCACGTGACGCAGCAGTTCTACGACGAGCTGTTCGTGCACCTTTCGGAGCTAAAGCGTCTCGCGCATACAGAGAACGGCCAAACGGTTCTGCGTGCTCCGCTGAGCGACCCGCGCTACGATGTCGAGAACTCGGGTTACTATTGGGAGATCCAGCAGAAAGGCAAGGTGCTGGCGCGCTCTCCCTCCATGAAGGCGGCCCCGCTCACCACCCCGCCCGACGGGCGCTCCGATGTCGGTGTCCACACACATCACATTAAAGGCCCAACTGGCGAGTTGCTTGTGGCGGAGAGCCTCGAGTGGAAGAATCCCGGTGAGCCGCCTGTCCAATTCATCATTGGCACGGACAAACGCCATCTCGAAAGCGTTGTGACCAGTTTCAATGACACGCTGTCGTGGTCATTGACGGCCTTGGGAGTGGCGATGGCTGCAGCCGCCGCACTCTTGATCCTTTATGCAATGCGCCCGCTCGGACAGCTGAATGTTGCGCTACTAAAGATGCGGTCGGCAAATCTGAAGTGCTTGCCCGGAAACTATCCATCCGAGGTGCAGCCACTTGTCGACAATCTCAATTACATGTTCGCGTCGACAACAGAGTTGGTGCAAAGGGCTAGAACGCAGGCCGGAAACATCGCGCACGGGCTCAGGACACCGTTGGCAATTTTGACAGATGAAGCCTATCGGCTCAAATCTTGCGGCTGCGGCGCAAGCGCGGACACTATCCTCGCTCAGTGCCGAAAGATGGAAGCTCAGATAAATCACCAGACAACTCGCGCTCGCGTTGTCGCGAACCGCCTGTCCCCGGGAGCATCGTCAGAAGTCGCGAGCGTTGTATCCGATGTGATAGCGGCTCTGTCGCGCATCTACGCGCATAAACAATTGCACTTCGATGTCGACGTGCCCCCCGCTATTCGCGCTGCGTGCGAAGCTCAGGATCTTCAAGAAATTCTTGGCAATATTATCGACAATGCCGGAAAATTTGCCCACTCTCGCGTGCGCATCGCGGCAAACGAAACCAAAAGCGGATCAGTTGAAATCTTAGTTGATGATGACGGCCCAGGCTTGCCTCCTGAGGCGCACGAAGTCGTCTTTAACGTCGGAGAACGCTGGGATACGCAAGCAGCTGGCTCGGGACTCGGCCTTGCTATCGTACGCGATCTCGTGGTGCTCTATAATGGCGAAATTCAGCTCGACACGTCGCCTCTCAATGGCTTGCGTGTTTCAATCCGATTGCCTTCTGCCTAAAGCCTGCGGCGCAGAGCAGAAGAAGCGTCTGAAGCTGAGGCTTCGATGACGAGTTGCCGGCGATCCCTGCTCACCGTTCGTGGTGAGCTTCTCCGGCAAGGGCTGTCAGTGATGGCAGAGATCAGAGCCAGGGTCTGTTCGATGAAGGTCGCGTTATGCGCGGTCCGCTCGTAGCTCGTACTGCGCCTCAGCGTTCGTCTCGCCGAACCGGCGTGAGGGTGCCGCCGAGCTTGCCACCACCAGCATCCACTTGCCCCCTCTCTCGAGAGCAAACAGCAGTGACGCTTCCAGATCCCAGCTCTTGCTATTCGTCAGGGAGAGACCCGTGGCCAGCTAGCCGGGCAAACCGCTGTTGTCGAGCGACGCGGCGCCCGCCGTAAAGCCGGGACCGCGGCGCTAAGGTGACACCGGAAAGCGTCTTGCCCCGCACGAAGCGCGGCGTTGATGCCAGGGTTTCCGCAAACAAGCCCCGGACGGCGCGTCCAAGGCGAGGAACTGCGTGTCCTAAAGAGCACATCAAAATCGGTCGTCCGCTAAGCCAGCCTTAATTTTGCTCCGCCAAACTTGATTCGTGCCGTGCAAGGCTGGCATCAAAAGGGGGAGCATTGCGTGTTGAGTTGGTTGACGATGACTCAAAAATCCAGTCGGTATCTACTGCTTCCGGCAATTTCAGCACTGGCGGCCATTGCCGCTATGACTGTACTGAGCGACGCCGCCAGCGCCAACCGTCCCCCCCGCGCTGCAGAGGAGGCAGCGCCGCGCGATGCCGGCGAGCCGATCATGGCGATCGTGTCGATCAAGTCCCAGCAGATCACATTCTATGACGCGGACGGCTGGATCCTGAAGGCGCCGGTTTCGACCGGCACGAAGGGACGCGAAACGCCGGCCGGCGTGTTTGCCGTTCTCCAGAAGAATGCGGATCACCGCTCGAACCTCTACGACGACGCCCATATGCCGCACATGCAGCGTCTCACCTGGAATGGGATCGCGATGCACGGCGGCCCGCTTCCGGGCTATGCCGCCTCGCACGGTTGCGTGCGGTTGCCATTCGGCTTTGCGGAGAAGCTGTTCGACACGACGCGCATCGGGATGCGCGTGATTATTTCCCCGTACGACGCAACGCCCGCGGCATTTTCTCATCCAGCGCTGCTGGTTCCGAACGCCGACGCCGTCGCGGCGGCTCCTGAGCGCGCCGAAAAACTGGCGCGGGAAGCCGACGAGGCAGCAAAAGCCGCCGAAGTTTCCAAGAAATCCGCCGCGAAAGCGGCACGCGAGGCGGCATCGTCCAAGGCGGCACTTCGCAAACTCGAAGGCCTCAAGTCCGCGGCCGACGCCGCGCTTGCGCGCGCCGAAAAGGCTCTCGCCACCGCAAAAGCCGATCAGGCCAGGGCGGGTGCCGAGGAACAGAGGCTGAAGGCTGCAACTAAGGTCGCGGAAGCGACAGCGAAACTCGAAACGGCGAAAGCCGACGCGACGCTGAAGTCCGATGCCGCGGCCCGCGCACAAGAGGCCGCCAAGGAGGCCGCCGCCAAGAAGCCCGAGGCCGCCAAAGCAGCGGCCGAGGCAAAGCTCGCGCTCGAGCCGGTCTCGATCTACATCAGCCGCGCGACGCAAAAGCTCTATGTGCGGCGGAACACGCGCAAGGCGTGGCCGGACGGCGGCGAGGTCTTCGACACCACCATCGAGGCACCAGTCACGATCCGCGATGCCGACATGCCCATCGGAACGCATGTGTTCACGGCGATGGCGTCCGACGGACCGGGTCTGCGTTGGAGCGCGGTCTCGATCGACACCGGTGACGACGCCAAGAACGCGCTCGACCGCATCAACATCCCGAGCGACGTGCTCGAGCGCATCGCGCCGACCGCGCTGCCGCGATCCTCGATCATCGTCTCCGACGAGCCATTGAGCAAAGAAACCAACTATCGCACCGAGTTCGTTGCGGTGTTGAGCAATCAGCCACAGGGAGGCTTCAAGACGCGCCGGCCGACGCCGCCCGCTCCTCCGGCTTACAAGCCCTGGGAAGGCGGCGGCTTCTTCAGCTTCTTCGACCAGCCGAGCCCGCCCCCGCCTGACAACAACCGTCGGCGCACCCGCACCAAACAGGTGCAATCGCAATGGTTCTGGTAGGGGCGGCGCCTTCGCCCTTGCTCACGTTAGCGTCGCAAAGCGAGCCCGAACGGTCCAGGTGGATCTATGCGGGGCTGCGCTTCAGGGGCAGGGCGGGATACGCCTAGCGGCAACCGGCGACCACCGATCCATCGCATTCCCAGCGCGCGTCAGAGGGTCATGCGCTCAGGATCGTAGTTCATTCCAAACCGGATGAGCCGCTCGATCAGCTCCGGATATTCGATGCCTGCGGCTTCGGCCGCGCTTGCGAAATCCTCGTCCGAGGCGATCTGCGGATTGGGATTGGCTTCCAGAAGATAAGCTTCCTCGTTGTCCGTGACGCGGAAGTCCAGCCGCGCATAGCCGCTGAGGCCAAGCAGCCGATAGATGTCGCGTGACAGCTTCTGCAGTTTTGCAGCAAGCTTCTCGCTGATCTCGGCCGGCCCTGTCATCACGCCGGCCTGATCCTGATAATCCGGATCCCATTTGCCCCGGCCCGTCGCGATCAAGGGAGATCCCGCGGGCCTGTTCTCAACGAAGAACTCCCAAGGCGGCAGCACGGTGACGCGCTCGTTGCCCATCATGCTGACATAGATTTCCCGCCCTTCGATGTATTCCTCGGCCAGCGCCGCCGACGACGCGGTGCGATGTATGAAATCCACCCGCTCCATCAGTTTGACGTCGTCGCGCACGATCGATGCGCCCGAGATCCCGATCGATCCCTCTTCGGTCAGCGATTTGACGAACAGCGGAAAGCCCAAGGTGCTGGGGCGCTTTGTGTTGCGCTTCATCGGGAAGATGGCGAACTCCGGCACCTTCATCCCGTCGTAAGCGAGGATCTTCTTGGTCAAAGCCTTGTCACGGGCAATCGTGAGCCCGCGGGGATTGCAGCCGGTATAAGGCTGACGAAGCATCTCCAGGAAGCTGACGACGTGCTGATCGAAGTGTCCAATGTGATTGAACTCCTCGGCCAGGTTGAAGACGATGTCCGGCTTGTGGGCTTCGAGCGCATCGGTGATCGTCGAGAGATTGTTCGAGATACCGACCGGAACGAGCGTATGACCCAGCGCCTCGATGGCGTTCTTGACGTCGTATTCGGTCTTCCGGAGCATCCGCTCCTTGCCGCTGAGCTCAGTCAGGTCTCCCGTCGGCAGCAATCGCTCGTCCGCCAGAAGGATAACCGTGAGCTTCTTCTTTAACCTTGTCATAGCGGCAGTCTTGGGCTGTTCCGGATGATTGAGACAGTCGCACGGGAAACGAGGCGCGACACCTTGCTGACCGTTTCCGCCTTGGGGCGTGCTTGTCTGAGCTTCAGGATGCGGGCGCGCTGCACGAGCTGCCGCAAGACCTGATCGACGACGTAGGCGGGCACCCCGAGCGGCTTGGCCGTGCGCCGCCTGAGACGTGTCCTGTACTCCGCAAGCAACGCCGCGGCCGACATGTTCCCGCGCGAGCGGCTTGCTGTTCCATTGCTCGGCTCGAAAATCCGCAGCAGCGAGCCGTCGAACTCGTCTTCGGCGTCGATCGCGTAGAACTCGCGCTTTTCCTCGTAGTGCTCGCCGAGCGTTCGCGTCGAATCCCGCAGCTCGTTTGCAATCCGCTTCGGCTTGATCTGGGGCTCGACATCGCGCAGATCGCGCATCCAGGTGTCGACCGCCATCAATTTTTCATAGGCCGGCCAATCGCGATATTTCCGCCGCCAGCCGTTCTTGGAACGAAGCCACACGGCGAATGTCTCGGCAAAATCCTCGACCGGATGCGATTGCGCATACCAGGCATTGAGATGCTGGACGAAATCGCGGCTGTCCGAGTCCGCCACATAGTCCGTCGGATAGGCCCGATGCGGCGAACCGAACACCTTGCGGTACTCGCGCATCTTGCGAAGCTGAAAGGCCTCGTCGACGGCATGTCCGGTTTCATGCCGCACGATGCTCAGGGCTTCATTCAACGACGCGCCTTCGGCTTCCAGCATCATCTTGCGCTCGAGACGGATCAGTCGCGGGTGAAGCAGATAGAACGGAACGGCGAATCCAACGACCTCGTCGGGATTGTACCACTGTTCGGAGATCCAGAGAGTCGGGCGGAAGCGGATACCGCGCGCGGTCAGATCGTCGAACACGGACTGCGCCCGCTGCTCGATCACGGAGCCCTTCAGGCGGAGCGGAAGGTCGCAAAACCGCACGCGCAGCAGCTCGCTGTCCGGCATCTGATCTAGGCGCGACGCTCGTGTGGTCATGCTGCTCCAAAAAGTGGCTCGGCCGGTCAGTGAAATCACCGAACGCAGGTGCTTTGGACCCGTTAAACCACGAACACATCCCGCCGCGCAAAAAAATGCGGGGAGCCAAATAAATACACTATATTTCAATGGCTTAAATGTGGCTCCACGAGTTGGAGCGGCAAGCAGGGGCCTCACAGGAGGCGACAGTCTTCGTCGAGCCGTCAAAAGAGCCCGGCAGCCCTTGGGAACCCAGGGCGGGCCCGGGAGAGAACGCGGTGGTTTCCGCCCCGGCCGGCCGGCGAGGTCTGGGCGTGAAAGTTGGCGAAGACCGGCCGCAGACGACAGCGTCCGCCTGCCGCCCACACCGAGCCGCCACGCCGTTCGCACCGAAGCGCCGGCAGATCTCGCGCCACGCCGATCCAACGCACGCGCCTAGGACAACATCTCGCCGCCTGCCATCGCCTGCCGGCGAGGAGAGGCGGCATTCGCCTCGACCAATCCGAGCACCGCACGCACGATCTCAGCCTTGCCAGGCCGCAGCGCGTCCTCGAGCGGTGGCGAGAACGGCATCGCCACGTCCCCCACCGTGACGCGGCACACCGGCGCCTTGAGGGCCGCGAACGCGCGCTCTCCGGCGATCGCCGAGATATAGCTCGCCGCGCCGCAGGTGTTGTGCGATTCGTCTGCGATCACGAGCCGTCCCGTCCGCGAGACAGAGCGCAGGATCGCATCCTCGTCGAGCGGAAACAGGGTGCGCGGATCGATGACCTCGGCCTCGATCCCCTGAGATGCGAGCTCGTGAGCCGCCAGCAGCGCCTGCTTCACCATGCTGCCGATGGCGACGATCGTGAGATCGCGCCCCTCGCGCTTCACCGCCGCCTGGCCGAGTGGCAGCACATAGTCCTCATCATCCGGCACGGGATACTGTTCGCGGCTGCGCCCCGCCGCCTGCAGGAACACGACGGGATTGTCGTCGCGGATTGCCGCCTTGAGCAGGCCTTTGGCATCGCCGGGATCCGACGCCACCACGACCTTCAATCCGCCGAGGTTCATGAGCGCCGGATAGATGCAATCCGAATGCTGTGCGGCCGTCGCCTTCCCCCCGCCGATGACACCCATGTACACGAGCGGAAGCTTGACCTGACCGCCGGTCATGTAGCGGAACTTCGCCGCCTGGTTCGCGATCGCGTCGAAGCCCGTGTAGATGAAATTACCGTACATCAGATGGCACACCGGACGATATCCCGCGGCCGCAGCCCCCACTGCCATGCCACTGAGAAGCGCTTCCGAGATCGGCGTATTGCGGACGCGGGAAGCACCGAAGCGCTCGGATAGGCCGGCCGTCTCGCCGAACATGCTCGCCTCCACGTCCTCGCCGAACACGAGAACGCGGGCATCCCGCTCCATCTCCTCCGCCAGCGCCTCCTGGATGGCCTGCACCATGCGTCTTCTGGACATGCGCAAACTCTCCCTCACGCGAACATGAAATCTTTGGCGCCCGTCACATCGGGCCACGGCGCCGCCTTGGCCGCTTGCTTCGCTCGAACGACTTCGTCCTGCACTTCGGCCTCGAGATCGTCGAGGTCTGCGGCCGTCGCAAAGCGATGCGCGATCAGCGCTTCGCGGAACCGGCGGATCGGGTCGGCGGACCTCCTCTCTTCAACCTCCGCGTTCGTACGGTAGGTCTTGCTGAGGAAGGCCATCTCCTGCTCCATGTGGCCGCGAAGCCGGTAGGTCTCGAACTCGAGCAGGATCGGCCCGCCACCGCCGCGCGCATGAGCCACCGCCTCTTCCGCCGCGAGCCACACCGCTTCGAGATTGTTGCCGTCCACCGTGCGATGCGCCACGCCGAACGGCACAGCACGCTCCGCGATCCGTCCCGAGGTCACCGTCGCACTCGGCGAGAACTCGGCGAATCCGTTGTTCTCGCACACGAGGATGAGAGGCAGCTTCCAAAGCGACGAGAGATTGAGCGTCTCCATCAGCACGCCCTGGTTAGCCGCGCCGTCACCGAAGAACGCGACCGCGATGCGGCCCGTGCCTTCGAGTTGCGCGGCCCACGCCGCGCCTGCGGCAAGCGCGAGGCCGCCCGCCACGATCCCATTCGCGCCGATGATGCCACGCGAGAAATCGGCGACGTGCATCGAGCCGCCGCGCCCGCGGCAGATGCCCGTTTCGCGGCCGAATACTTCCGCAACCAGGGCCGCCGTATCGCCCCCCTTGGCGAGAAAATGCCCGTGGCCGCGATGCGTGCTCGCAATCCAGTCTGTCTCCGCGAGGTGATCGCAGACGCCCACCGCGATGGCCTCTTGCCCCACATAGAGATGTACCGGCCCTGGCAGCTCCGCGGCGAGCGAGGCGTTGCCGAGCATTTCCTCGACCTTCCGGATGAGCAGCATCTTGCGGTAGAGGGCGAGTTGCTTGTCGATCCCGAAAATGGGCTTCTGGCACGCCACAAAACTCTGAGAGCGGGTTAGCTGCATTGCATATCATCCGGAACAAAAACCTTTTTCGGATGTACACGCGGAGCAGCAGCCCAACTTGCCCCAGGTCAAATTAAACGACGGAAAGTCGTTTGCGTTAGGGCGTTAAAGACAAGCTCCGTTTACATTCTTTTTCTGCGACGTTTGATTTCTGTACGGACTTGCCCCCAAATCATTCCCAGTCATCGAAGGTTTGGTGGGCCATGAGGAATATTGCCGGCTGGCGGATACAGGTGAGCCCTCAGTATTGCTACGACAGCCTTACGCCTCTTCAGTTCTTTGACGTGCCGGTGAGCGACGACGCAGCCGCCATCTCATTCATCCGGAATAGACCCGACGCTTCCCCCGGCGAGCGCGTCTATGCGGTGCGGCCGCTGACGCCCGACGAGCTTGCATCGCGCGCCGGGCAGGGGACCTCTCTCAAGACTTCATCCTGAATTGAGCCGCGCGGCTGATTTCGCGAAGCGATCCTTAGTGCCCCGCTTTTGCCCGCTGGAGCGCGAGCCATGGGCATAGTATACTGATCGGTACACATGAGAAGAGACCGGCCGGAGCGAACCCGGCCGGCTTTGGTGTGCCAAAACTCAAGCTGTGACCTTTGCGGCCATAACGTCGACTTTCTCGATCTTCGGAGCCACCGCCAGCAGCTTGTCCGCATTCGCAAGCAACGCGGCCGCGATAGGGCCGTTGAGGTGCTCGAGCCGGCCATGGTCACACTCGAACGTATCGAAAATGCCGAACGTGGAGGAGTCGAATTGAAGAGCGAACCAAGTCTTGGTGAAAGACTCTTTTTCGGCCAACGGCAACGCGCTTTCCAGGAACGACTTGAGTTCAGCCTCCATGCCGGGTTTGGCTTCGAGGCGGACGAAGATTGCTTTCTTGCTCATGGTGTCTCCAGCTTTCTGAGATGGGAATACCCGAGATTGATAGGCATCGCCCCGCACCCGCGGAATTGCGGAACCGGACATATTCGATGGGTCCACGGCCATGCGAATTGATCTGTTCGTTCTCGATGGCGTCTTCGACACCGGGCTCGCCGCCCTGCACGACACCCTGCAACTGGCGCGGGATCTGGCCCGCGAGAACGCAGCGCCTCTCCCGGGAGGCGATCTTCAGGTTCGCCGGATCGGCATAGCGGAAAGCGCCAAAACTGCAGCCGGCTTGATTGTACCGACCGAGGCGGCAGAGAGCATCGAACCGCCGGACGTTGCGATCGTCCCCGCCATAAGAGCGACCTCGCGCGAGGCGATCGACGACGTTCTCAAGCGCCCTGATGTAAGCGAAGCCGGAACCCTGCTCCGCCAATGGCACACCACAGGCACGACAGTCGCCGCCGCCTGCACGGGCACCTTCGTTCTGGCGGAAGCGCGGCTTCTGGACGGACTGCCCGCCACCACGAGCTGGTGGCTGACCGACTGCTTCCGAACGCGCTATCCGCGCGTCAGGCTCGTTGAAAACAGCATGGTGTTGGATGCAGGCGCGGTGATAACCGCCGGCGCCGCGTTGGCGCACTTCGACCTCGCCCTGTCCTTGATCCGCCGCAGCAGCCGCACACTGGCTTCGGCGGTAGCCCGCTATCTCAGCATCGAGGATTTGCGCTCGACCCACGCCGCTTTCGTCATGCCCGATCAGGTCCGCAACCACGATCCCGTCGTCGAGCGCTTCGAAAGCTGGGCGCACGACAATCTCGCTTCCGGCTTCTCCCTGTCGCGAGCCGCAAGCGCCACCGGCACGAGCCCGCGCACCCTCACACGAAAGCTCAGGAGCGCACTCGGAAAATCACCCCTCGAAGCGTTTCAGGACGCGAGAATGGCGCGCGCACTCTTCCTCCTCAAGATGACGAGAACGAACGTCGATGAAATCGCCGCCGAGGTCGGTTATGCCGATAGCGTTTCATTGCGTCTTCTCCTCAGGCGCAAGCTCGGTTGCAGCATTGCCGATCTTCGTAAAAACGGCGCGTCCAAATAGCATCCGCACCCCATCGAGAAAAAAAGAATGCCCGGCCAGAAGGCCGGGCATCCGAGTGTCGCGTAAGAGGAGGAACAACTCACGCGACATCATCCCAAGTTCCCGGCGTCTTTTGACCGGTCCACAAATACGGAGTTGTGAGACCCGTCCCGAACACCAGGGGAAACACGAGCGACCAGTTCACGCCCATGTAGGCGTAGGTCAACAGCTCTTCCATGCTCGAAAACACAGGACCGACAAGCCGCACCAGAAGGCTTGCGACGATCACGTCGAGCACGAGATAGAACACGCACGCCAGCAGGCCGCCCCACGGCATCGCTATCTTCGAGAAGGGCCAGTTGTGCGTGATAATCGGCAACGCATAGTTGATCGACGTCGCCGTCATGAAGCAGAGCAGCCAGAAGCTGTCATCGGTGAAATGACCCATCGACCAGAAGGCCGAGATCGGCGACTTGGTGAAATCCCAGTAGCCGGCGGCGGCCGAGATCATGAACACCAGCGCAGCGGTCGAGAACAGCATCGACATGATGACAACCGCCTTGCCCGGCTGCGGCAAGCCGCGCGCGAGATAGCTCACGGTTCCGGTTCCAAGACCGACGAGCAGGAACGGGAACCACCACGCCGGAACCCATTTCACGGCCGAATGCGTGATGAGATAGGTGAGCCCCGTGAACAGGATGAGGTGAATGAAGAACTGGCGCGCTGGAGGTAGCGAGGCGACGAGGAAGTTTGCGCCCGCAAAGCAGAAGAACGCCATCAGGAACCACGTGGTGCCAACCAGCGGAAAGATGCCGTCGCCACCCGGTCCAATGAGGTGAATGAGCTTGGCGCTCCACCAGCCCAAAAACCACGAGACCGCGACCACCACGATGCCGCGCGTAACGGGACTCTCGATGAAGTTGAAGGGCCAGAACGAGGAGACGACAAAAAAACAGACCCACCATGCGGCGAAGATCTGCCACGTTACGTTATCGAGCCAGAACGACTTGGCGATCTCCTCGCCTTGCCAAGGCCCGATCGGATAGTTGGTGACCCAGAGGTTCACCAAGAAGCACGAGATGATCGAGGCGGCATAGATCCATACGAAGCCGCTTAAGGCCTCTTTGGGCCGATACGGCGCAACTTCCGCGGACATTACGTTTCCTTCCCAATATGATTTTATTCGCCGCGCCCATCTTCGGAGCGCATGCAGACGCGTGTCCTCGACGGTGCAGATGCGCCGACATCCACCTCTCGCGAAGATTTGAGCTGATTGCCGATGGCGAAGACGCACGTACTTCGTCTTCCCGGGTCACCATCGGCAGGTGCGCAGGTCCCAGCCCGCATCGACCACTTGTGTATCGACCGGTACATATTGAGCGAAGGACGCGCAATGATCAAGAAAAATGGCGCATGCAGAGAGCCCGCATGCGCCATTTTTTTTGAAACCGTAACCTCGCAGGCCGGCTAGCGGCGCCCCTGCGCGATCTTCTCCGCCTCAGGCAAACGGCGGAGCGCGAGCATCGCGATGGTGCCGATGATCGGGCCGGGAACGAGCAAGACGAAGGCCCACTGCCATCCACCGAGATAGTCGGCGAAGCTCGGCAGGGCCCGAATGGCAATGACGGTTAGCGCAAACCCCAGCCCGAGTTGGAGAGCAAGGCTGGTTCCGACGAAAGAGGAATCGCCGACCTCCGTGACGATCGCGGAAAACTGCGCGGAATCGCCGATCACGCTGATGCCCCACACGATCGAGATCGCGAGCAGTATCCACAACGGCCCGGCGAACGCGAAGCCGATGAGCAAGGCACACGTGCCGGACGTAGCCATCATGATGGAGGTCGTGGCGGTGCGTCCGATGCGATCGGCCATGACCCCGCCGACGACACACCCGATGAACCCTGAAGCAATCACGAGAAACGTCGTCATCGACGCCGCCGATGCGCCGAGCCCATGCGGTTCGAGAGCCGCGTGAATGAAGGCGAGGAACCACCCCCACATCGCATAGAGCTCCCACATGTGCCCGAAGTACCCGATGTTTGCGAGCATCACAGGCTTGTTTCGGAGCACATCTCCGAGCTGACGCGGGTTGAACGTGGCCTTGGGATACGCGGACGGGCCTTCCCGGGCGAAGAGCGCCATGAGAGCAGCCCCGACCAGCGTCATCACCGACGTGCCAACGACCACGACCTGCCAGTGCAGTCCCGTCGTCGTGGCGCGAAGAAGGTGCGGAAATGCCGATCCCAGCGTCAGCGCGCCGATGACGATGCCGAGCGCCAATCCGCGTCCCCTGATGAACCACGTCGAAATCAGCTTGAGCGCGGGTGGATAGATCCCGGCCAGCGCCACACCGGTCAGAAAACGCAGTGCGATGGCCGCTTCCGCACTAGGTGCCGCAAGAAGCAAGAGGTTCGCCCCTGCCGCGATCGCGGCCGACGTCGCCATCAGCGTCCGCGCGGCGACGAGATCCGGCAAATTGACAAAGCTCGCCCCGAGAGCCCCCGCGACGAATCCGATCTGTACCGCATTCGTGAGCCAGGTCGCCGAGTCGTCGGTAAGCGACCAGACCGCCTTGAGCTCGCCCACGATGGCCGTTGCCGAAAACCACGTCGTCATCGAGAGCACGATCGCGAGGCTCAGGATCGCGAGAACGCGCCAGGGACTGCCGGCTTGTACCGGGGGCCGTGTGTCGGTGGAGGTCAGCACGTACGAGCCCCGTTGTTATCGGCTGCGGAGGCGGCTGCGATGTCCTTCAGCGCCGCGACATAGACCGTTGCCGTGCCCGAGAGGCACACGTTTCCCTGTTCGTCGAAGATCCGGGTCGCAAGCTCGCAGATGGGCTTGTCGTCGCGAGCGGCCGTGACCTCGACCTCCGCCGTAATCTCTTCGCCAACGCCGACTGCGCGCGAAAAACGCCAGTTTACGCTGAGAAACACCGTTCCGGGGCCTGGCAGGTCTTCCGCGACGATGGCGTTGAGCAGTCCCGAGGTAACGCCACCTTGCACAATAATCTTTCCGAACACGGATTTAGCGGCCGCCGCTTCATCGTAGTGAAGAGGATTGTAGTCACCGGTCATCTCGGAGAAGCGGGAAATGTCGGCACGCTCCGTTCGCCTTGAACGGCGGGCAACGGCTCCCACTGCGGGCTTGCCCTTGATTGTGTGCTCCCAGACGGATGAGATCGTCGTCGTCAAGTCGCAACCTCCAGAGTGTGTACGTGTTGTTCTTTCGGTTTGTGTCGGCCTGGACCACGCGTGCGGACTCAGCCGAAATTCAGGATATGTACTTGACTGGTGTTGGGGGTCGTGTACCGCCTCTGCATCTTCACGGGGGGTTTCTAGCTTCCCGGACGTTGCCGAACGGTCCATGGTCAATTACGAAGTTTGAACGAACCGCGCTCGGCCACCTGCTTAAGGAACATCCTGTGTCTCGCTCAGACCTGAAAACTCCCAAAAAGCGCGGCCAAGCCGCTAAAGAACCAACTATCATGAATGTACCGACTAGTCCACACACAGAGGCGGACGATACCGAGGGAGTCGGGGGAGACAAAGGTCGTAAAAATTCAGGCGCCCAGCAATTCGAGCGCATCAAGCGGATCGCCGCTGAATTGTTTGCCACCCGGGGCTATCGCGCGGTCGGCGTCGCGGAAATTGGCGATGCCGTCAAATTGGGGCGCGGCGCGCTTTACTATCATATCAGCAGCAAGGAAGACCTGCTCTTCAGTATCGTAGTGCGATACATCGAGGATTTGGTCATCAAAGGCCGCGAAGCCATCGAAACGGAGCCGGATCCCGCGAAGCGGATTTACATTCTGAGCCGGCAGCTGATGACCACGATTTTCGCAAATCTTCCCGAAATGACGGTCTGTTTCCGCGAGGCGGACTGCCTGACAGGACAGCGCCACAGAATAGTGTCGGACCTCCACCAGTCCTACCAGGACGTCTGGGCCGCGACTCTGCGGGAAGGCGAGAAAAAAGGGCGGTTTCGCCATCTCCCGAGCATCGCCATCAAGGGCGTGCTCGGCATGTACTTCTACAGCTTCCTATGGCTGAAGCCCGGCGGGCGTCAATCGGCGATCGAGATCGCGGACACGTTTGCCGACATGACCTTGGCAATCGCCGAAGGGCGGCCGAAGAAGCCCTTCAAACCGTAGCGACTTCATTTTCAGATATCGTGAGACATTCTTTTCCGTTTGGTGCGAATGTAGCGCTCGTTGTACCGGTTTGATGCGCTTTTGAGAGGCGCACACTTATTTACCTGTATTCCGTTTTTGACGAGCGCGGATTTCTTGAGCGGATTTCCGGAAAGCAGCGTCACGGTCCGAAATCCGATGTCTCTTAAAACCCACGCAGCGAACTCGTAATCGCGGGCATCGACGGGCACGCCGATCTCGACATTCGCCTCGATCGTATCCGCCCCGCGATCCTGACGGCCATACGCCAGGAGCTTCTTGTAAAGACCGATGCCGCGCCCTTCCTGATAGGGGAGGTACACGATCGCCCCGAGCGGGGCGGTACAGATCGCATCCAGGGCGAGTTGAAGCTGCTGATAGCAATCGCACCGGAGGGAATGGAACACATCTCCCGTCACGCAACCGGAGTGGAGTCTGACGATCGGCACCACGTCCGGGTCCGCCTCTGGGCTGCGATGGATGAGCGCCAGTATTTGCTCATGCTCGTTATTGCCCTGATAGGCATAGGCATCGAGCAGAACCTGCCGTCCCCGATGATCGATCGGAAGCTTGGTGACGGCAGGTCCCTGAATGAGCCGCGTGGACATGGGCTGGGACGGATGCGCTACTTGTCGGCACCGGCGCGATAGATCCTGAGATCAGGACCCGATCCGTCGTAGAAGCCGTTGGCGTTCGGCATGACGACCTTGGAGAGCGTCTCCGCATCCATGCGCACGTCCTGGCCCACGATTTTCCCTTCCGCGAGGATATAGGCGACGAGGGAATAGACTTCGTCGGCCGTCAGCGATCCCGGCTGATCGAACGGCATGGCGCGCCAGATGTAGTCGAACAGCGTGCTGGCCTGTGGCCAATAGCTTTCGACAGTCTTGAGAGGCTTCTCGCTTGCGAGCGTTCCCCGCCCCCCGGCCAGCGGAGGCCCCGCCATATCGCGATTGCCTTCGAGCTTCTCGCCATGACAGTAGAAGCACCGCTGATTGTAGACCTCGCGCCCATGAGCGACCGTACCCGAGCCGGCCGGCAGCCCGATCCCTCCCGGCTGAATGGAGAAGAACGGCTTCAGGTCTTCCGCGGAAACAGGCGTACCGATCTCGTGGCTGCGCTCCTGCGCCAGCGCGGGAGAAGCGAGGGTACAAGCGGCAACGACGGCCGCGGCGAGCCTAGATATGCACATTCGAAACGCTCCCGTCGGCGCCGATCGCCCAGCTTTGGATGGCGTTGTAATGGTAGATCGCATTCTCTCCCCTGAGCGGGATGAGCTCTGCGCGGGTCGGCTGCACGTAGCCGGTTTCATCGGTACAGCGGCTTTGCAGAACCACCGGCTTCCCGTCCCAGTGCCACGGAAAGCTGAAACGCACGGTGCACATCGGCTCGGGAACATTATCGATGCGGGCGGGCAGCCACGTCGCACCCTTGTCGAGCGAGATGTCGACGGCATGAACGCGGCCCCGTCCCGTCCAGGCAAAGCCCTGGATCATGTACTGGCCGGGCTTCGGAAGCATCATCTCCCCGGACGGGAAGGTGATCACCGACTTCGCATCCATCGCGAGCGTATAGAGTTTCGCGCGGCCGTCCTTCATGAGGTCGGTGTACGCGGAAGTCTCTTCGCGCGTCATGAACGGACGGTCGCTGACCTGTAACCGCCTGAGCCACTTGATATGCGTATTGCCCTCGAAGCCGGGAAGAACGAGGCGGAGCGGATATCCCTGCTCCGGCCGCAATGCCTCTCCGTTCTGCCCGTAGACAATGAGCGCATCCGACAGCATCTTCCCGATCGGGATGCTGCGCGTCATGACGGCGGCATCGGCACCCTCGGCCAGAACCCACGCCGCGTTGTCCTTGAGGCCAACGGCGCGCGCGAGCGTCGCGAACGGAACACCCGTCCACTCCGAGGTACTGAGCAATCCATGCGTGAATTGAACGTTCTTGCCCTTCGGTTTCGACCACTCGCTCAGCGTGTTGCCGGAGCATTCGATGAAATATTTGCGCGTGACTGACGGAAGACGCTTCAGCTCCGCGACCGAGAACTTCTTCGCCACATCGACGAGCCCGTGCAGGAATAGATCGTGCCGATCCGGATCGATGACCGGAATGCCGCCGTGATGGCGCTCGAAGTGAAGGCCCGAGGGCGTGAGATTGCCGATCGTCGATGCCAGCGGCGTGAACGTCCAGGACGTGATGTCGCTCGGATTGTCGGCCTTGACGCGCACTTCCTTCTCGAACTGCGAGCGCGTGCCGTAGCCATGATCCTCATGCACGCCGCGTCCCGGCACCTTCGTCGAATCCTCGGGAACATCGTAGAGCGCCGCACCGGGCGGCGCCTTCGTATCGGCCGCGGCGCGGCTGCCGATCAGGCCGGTTGCCGCCGTGGCGGCAGCTCCCGCAAAAAGAAGTTTTCGGCGGCCAAGATCCACACTCGGACGCATACCCTCCTGACATGGGCACGGCTCGGCCGCGGCAGCCTGCTCATGTTGCAAACGATCTCGCGTCACCGCGCTCCCTCCTGGCTCTTCTTTGTGTACCGTTCGGTACATACTTATCGCAAAACAACCCGGGGTTCAATCGATCATGAGATCGAAAGCAGCCCCGGATCACGACGCCGGAGAGGAATCTAAAGGCTTGGCGATGCCCCGGAAGGCAACGGCGCGCTCAGCACGCAGCAACCTCGATGCCCTCGCGAAGAAGCTCGCGAGCCATCCTGCAGTCGGTTGCCATCTGCTCTTTGAGCGCGTCCACGCTGACGAATTTCATCTCGGGCCGCTGAAACGCGACAAAGGCCACGTTCATCGACGCCCCGTAGATGTCGTGATCGAAATCGAACAGATGAACCTCGAGGCGCGGCGCGCCGTCGTCGAACTGCGGCCGTGTGCCGAAGCAGGCAACCCCTTCGTGACACGCTCCCCGCACCGTGGCCCGGACGGCATAGACGCCATGCGCGAGAGGAGTATCGGGGCTAAGCACGAGATTTGCCGTCGCAAATCCGAGCGCCCGTCCTCGCTTGTCCCCGTGCACCACCGTTGCGGTGATACCCCAAGGCTGCCCAAGCAGAAGCGTCGCGCCGGTCACATCGCCACGCTGCAGGCGCGCTCGTACCATGTCGGGCATGGCCAGCGCGTTCGCGCAAGCCATGCCCTCCGCACGAGCGTCGTGTCCAGGTCTCGTTTGATTTCGTTCTGACATCGCCACACTCTCAGCGCCGGCAGTAAGCCGGCCGAACTCCGTTTCGATGGTTGCGTGGCACACGGGCTAGATGTGGGCCACCTGACCGTAGCGTGCATCGTGATAGACCAGCGGCGGCGTCTCCTCGGTTCCCGTCCCGAGCACACGCCCCACGAAGATGGTATGCGTCCCCACACTCATCTTTTCGACGATCTTGCACTCGATCTGCGCAGAAGCGCCGTTGATCAGCGGAACGCCGCTGTTCGTCACGCTGTGATCGACGGTCGCGAACTGATCCTCGCCCTTCCCTGCAAAGTGCTCGGCGATATGTTTCTGGCTGTCGGCCAGAACGTTCACGCCAAAGTAGCCTTTGCGATCGATGTGCGGATGCGTCCGCGTTGACTTGTTGACGACGATCAGGATGGTGGGAGGGGTCGCGCACACGCTGCAGACGGCAGTTGCGGTGAACCCGTGAAGCTTCCCTTCCCCCTCAGTCGTGATCACGGTCACGGAGCCCGCGAGTTGGCGCATGACCGAGCGAAAGGAGTCGGCGTCAACCCCGCCCTCGCCACCGCTGACGAGGTTGCGCACGAAGTTCGTAATCATAAAGAGTTTCTCCGTTGGAAGGTGACGCTCCCATCGTCACATCTGCTCTTGTCCCACGACGTTCAGTCCGTAGCCCTCGATGCTCACCAGCGTCTGCTCCCGGTTGGACAGCAGGATCAGGTCGCGAATGCCGACATCTCGCAGGATCTGCGCACCCACGCCGTACTCACGCAGTTCCGGCCCCGGCCGCGAGTGCGGGCTACCGTTGAGTATTCGCTGAGAGAGTGCCGTCGGGCGCCCATCATTGATGATGACGATCGCCCCCCGGCCACGCTTGAGAATGCGATGCATCGCGCTGCTCAAGCCTTCGCCATCCCGCCCCAGGATGGCATCGCCCACGAGATCGTGGCGATGCAGACACACCATCGTAGGTCCGGGCTTCTTGAGATCGCCCTTCACCAGCAGCACGTGCTCTCCGTGCTCGACGGTGTCGCGGTAGACGTGGAGTTGCCATTCTCCGAACGCGGGATGATGGATGCCCGAAGCGGCCACATGCTGGATAAGCCGCTCCGTGCGCAGGCGATAGGCGATCAGATCCGCGATGGTGCCGAGCTTGATCTGATGCTGGCGCGCGAACTTCTTGAGATCGGGCAAACGCGCCATCGTCCCGTCGTCGTTCATCACCTCGCAGATGACACCCGCGGGGTTGAGGCCCGCGATCCGCGCCACGTCAACCGCTGCTTCGGTGTGACCGGCGCGGACCAGCGTACCGCCCTCACGCGCAATCAATGGAAAGATGTGACCCGGGCTCACGATATCGCGCGCCTGACACTCGGGGTTGATCGCGACCGCGATGGTGCGCGCGCGATCGGCCGCAGAAATTCCCGTGGTGACCCCGTTACGGGCCTCGATCGAAAGCGTGAACGCTGTCTGCAGACCGGGACCGGGAGACTGAACCATCGCGGAAAGCTTGAGCTCCGCGACCCGCTGAGGCGTCAGCGCCAGACAGATGAGGCCGCGCGCATGCTTGGCCATGAAGTTCACGACTTCCGACGTCGCAAACTGGGCCGGGATGACGATGTCGCCTTCGTTTTCTCGGTTCTCGTCGTCCACGAGTATGAAGCAGCGGCCGGCACGTGCTTCTTCGATGATCTCCTGGGCTGAGCTGATCTCGTCGCCGCGAGCGTTTGGATGCGTGATCATGAAGTTCATAAGGGGTGTACCCTTCTCAGCAGAACCGATGCCTTCCGAGTTCAGTTTTACGGACGTCTTCTGCATAACGCGCTTCCCGTCCTCGCCCCCGGTCACAATGCGATATCGAGTGGACCGGGCGGATCCGCAAGCTCGAGCTCCCGGACCAGAGGAATAATACGCTCCCCGAAGAAGCGCGTCTCCTCATGAAAATGCAAGAAACCGCATAGGATCATATCGACGCCATTCTTGCGAAGCTTGTGTATTTTCCGGGCAATCTGCTCCGGCGTGCCGACGAGGTTGGTCCGGAAGCCGTCATTGTATTGAACGAGGTCGCGCTCGGTCGAATCCGCCCACATGCCCTTGCGTTCGGGGCTCGCGAGCCCGGCCTCCTTCACGTCGTCCTTGAAGCTTGCGATCGCGACGTTGTCCGCCGCCGCGATGACCCTGTCGAGCTCGCTGCGCGCCTCGGCTTCCGTCTCCCGCGCGATGATGAATGCGTTGACGCCGAACTTCACGCGGCGCCCGGCCGCGAGCGCCATCCGCGTCACGTTCTGGATCTGCGCGCGGTGAGCCTGCACCGTGTTGCCGTTCATAAAATACCAGTCGGATACGGCCGCAGCCATCCGTTGCGCGGCGAGCGAATTGCCGCCTTGGAAGATCTCGGGCATGGGGCGGCCGGGAAGCATGAGAGGCTTCGGCTTGATCGTGTAATCACTGATCGTCCAGTGCTTCCCCTTGTAGGAGAACCCGTCCTTCGACCAGACGCCGCGCAGGATCTCCACGAACTCCTGAGAGCGCTCGTAACGCTCGTCATGGGGAATCCACGGCACGCCGAGCGCATCGAATTCCTTGCGATACCACCCGCTGGCGACATGAAGCGACCAGCGTCCGTTGAAGATCTGATCGGCAGTGGCACCGTGCTTGGCCATCACGCCGGGATGAAAAATTCCGGGCAGAACGGCCGTGATGATGTTGAGGCGTTCCGTGCTGGCCAGCAACGCAGCCGAGAACATCACCGAATCGTGCTGATACTCGGCGCCATAGCTCCCCATGAAACGGATCTGCGTCAACGCGTAGTCGAAGCCGACCTCTTCCGCGATTTTGACCAGGCGAACGTTATAATCGAGGCTCCAATCCGTCCGCTGAGGCAGCTTGCTCACCACGAGCCCGCCGCTCACGTTCGGCACCCAATGCGCGAATTTCATTGGCGTGACATCAGTCTTACGCATTGCGTTTCCCTAAGCGAATTTCAACAGGCCGCACCGGTATCGTCGAACGACGGGCGCAGCCGCACCACAGTGCGCTATGTCCTAACGCTCAACTTGCCTGAGAGAGTTGGCGGCGGTCCGCACTACCAAACAGTCCAACGACTTCATGGACGACACGGTCGATTCGCGCGCGAAGCAGCTCGTTCGCGATTGCGCCGTCCCGCACATCGTCACCCACGCCATAAAGCGTGGTCGGCACCGTAAGCATGGAGAAGAAACTCATCAGCGGGCGAAGCTGATGCTCGAGCACCAGCGCGTGCATCGCGCTTCCGCCCGTTGCGCAGAGCACGACCTTGCAACCCTTCATCGCTTCGATATCGACGAGATCGAAGAAATGCTTGAGCAGACCCGTGTAGCTTGCACGAAAGATGGGTGTTCCAACGATCAGAAGGTCGGCGCGCTCTGCAAGCTCGAGCGCCTTCGCTCCTTCGTTGGAAATATCCGAGCGGGTGAGCCCGCTCATGATGTCCTTGCCCGCGAGAGATAAAGAGACCTTGTTGTCCTCCACCGGCAGCGCACGCGCGATCGCGTCTCCCACCGCATCGACGAGAACGCCCGTGCGCGACTGCGCTCTCGGACTCCCGTTAATCCTCACCATGGAGAGCATCGGCATTTTCTCCCAGAACTTCTTCGGTCTCTCACATTCGAGGCGGAGACATTGTTTGTATCGATCGGTCCATAATGATGCCATTTCGACGATGAAGCAAGAGGGAACAGGACAGTTCGACGCAGATTCACCATCATTCGATGCGCTCGCCACACAAGCGCTCACGCAACGGGCACCTTCACATACGTGCTTAAAAAAAAGCCCTGCCGTGCGAATGCACGACAGGGCTGCCGCAGTGGGAGCTAGGTGCGACTAGAAGTTGATGAAGCCACCGAAAACCACGGTCGACATGTTTTCGGTTTGGACACCGGGGACGTCGACTTCGTGTTCACGATAACGGAGCCAGACGGACATGGCGGCTGCATCGATTTCCTGAACGACGCCGAGGCCCCAGAATGTCGCCTCCGAGCCGCGCGCGACGCGGCCCACGTCGTCCGTGGCATCGCCGGGCGTGCCGCCATCGTTCACGATGAAGGCACTGTCGTTAGCGTGCAGATACTCGCCATAGGGAATGGTGGCGCCGATCGAGGTCGGATGAAGACGAATGCCGCTCTTGATATACCAGGTATCCGTGGCCGGATTGTTGAGCGGATTGACGTCCTGATCGAGATGACCCCAGGCACCGTGCGCGAACCAGCCCGACGGGTTGTGCTGCAAGTAGATGCTCGCCTGCGTGTATTCGAGATTGCCGCCCGGAGGCGCGCCCTTCGCAGCGTCCGTCGTTTCCGAGTAGGTCGCGAGGGCCTTGAAGGTGAATTCGTGGAAGTTGGAGTTGATGTAACGGAGCGCAACCGCCCAGTTGTCATCCGCACCCCACGACGCGCTCGCCGAGAACCCGCCGATGGTCGGCGAATCGTAGCGCACCACGTTGAGCGGAACGCCGTTGCAATCGCCGGGTCCACCGCCGTAACCACGGCACGATGACGCGTTACCCCAGATCAGCGAGTCGCCCGCGGCGAAGTTGCCGCGTACGAAGAAACCGAACACGTCATACGCCACCCAATAGCCCGCCTGCAGAGTGCCCGAGCTGTCGAGTGCGACGACAGCGCTGTCATCCGCGGGCGACTGCATGCCGACGCTCAAGCGGCCAAGCTGCTCGCTCTTCGCAAACCAATACGAATAGAGCACCTGCAGCGAGTTGGGACCACCACCCGAAAGGGCCGCGCCACCGCTGCTGACGTTCTGATTGGTCGTGTAGACGTCGCTCGTGATGAGCTCGACGTGCAGCACGTAACCCACCGAGAAGTCTTTCGTGACTTGGGCGCTGCCGGTGAAATTGACGTTGCTGGCGTAGGCTGTGCCGAGACCAGTGACGTAGGTGTTGGACTCGACGCCATCGTCCCAATGAACGATCTGCTCCGTCACCCAACCCGAGATTTTCAAAGAAACCTTACGGTTTCCCTTTTTTGCCGTTGTCGCTTCCAGCTCTGCAATGCGCTCTTCCAAGTCCGCACAGCAATTCTGGCCCAAATCCGCCGCACGAGCAGAAGAAACGCCAAGCAGGCAGCCCAGTCCGGCTGCAACAGCCGTTAGTGTCTTAGTTTTCGTCATAACCTCCCCCAAACGAATCTCCACGATTCGATCAGGATCATAATCAATTATACCGATCGGTCCATCCGCGATTGCGAGGAGGGCCGGTCAGGATGCCCGCCACGATTTCCGCATCGCCTGGCCCCACCCCGGGGCGGCTCATAAATCGCGCGACATACAATTGATATTTATATATTATTTTAACAACGTCGACGCAGGACGCGGCCCCGCTGCCCTTGTGCATAGACGCGCAAAACACCCTCAAAATTCGCCTCTCCGGGAGAGGACATTGGCCGCGTTTGACGTCCAAGTGTGGCCGCCGCGCATCAAGCAGGCGACCCCGAGCCTTGAGACTGCGAAGCGGAAGGAGACCGAAACAAAGAGACAATAAGGAAGCTTTCGAAGAGCGAATTCGCACCCTTTCTCCTAGCTCGATTCATTTGCCGAATTCCGTTTCAAACCCATTCGTCAATTTCCCGCCCCTGACGCATCGAGCGCCCCGCAGGCGCTCGCGAAACCGCACATCGCCCCTTGCGCTTCTCCACTAACGCGGCTAAATGGACCGGTCGGTACATCAAGATCGGACCGCACGATGGACGGGCATGAGAGACCTCACGTCTCTCGGTGGCGCGCACAGACTGCGTTGGATGGAGAGCCGGCGCAGCCTCGGGCAATGGACCGTACGGCCCCGTGGATTGGGCGGTCGGCTCAGAGGCTGCGGAGAAGCAAAAACAAGAAGGCGCGACATTCGCGAGCGCCTTCACGGCAAAGCGAAACCACTACGCACCGAGGAAACGCAATGAAGAAGCGGATTATTTTGAACTGTTTCGATATGACGTGTGTGAGCCACCAGGCGGCTGGCACGTGGCGTCACCCGTCGAGCCAGGCGTGGGACTACAACACCATCGACTACTGGACGAACCTCGCGAAGGAGCTCGAGCGCGGCTGCTTCGACACGCTCTTCATCGCCGACGTCGTCGGCGTCTACGACGTCTACCGCGGATCGGCTGAGGCAGCTCTGAAGGACGCCGCCCAGGTTCCCGTAAACGACCCCTTCGGTGCCATCTCCGCCATGGCAGCCGTGACCGATCACGTCGGCTTCGGCGTCACCGCAGCCGTGACGTTCGAGCATCCCTACCTGCTGGCCCGCCGTCTCTCGACGCTGGATCACCTCACCAAGGGCCGCGTGGCCTGGAACGTCGTGTCTTCCTACCTGAACAGCGCCGCTCTCAACATCGGCATGGACAAGCAGATCGCTCACGACGAGCGCTACGACATGGCCGAAGAGTACATGGAGGTCATGTACAAGCTCTGGGAGGGCTCGTGGGAGACCGGTGCCGTTCACCGCAACAAGGAGACGGGCGTCTTCACTGACGGATCGAAGGTTCACCCGATCCGCCACGAAGGAAAATACTACAAGGTTCCGGGCTTCCACCTTTGCGAGCCGTCGCCGCAGCGCACCCCTGTCATCTTCCAGGCCGGCGCATCCGGCCGCGGACGCCGCTTCGCCGCGCGTCACGCGGAAGGCATGTTCATCCTCGCCACCAGCGTCGAGCAGGCTCGGGCTATGACGAAGGACATCCGCGATCTCGCGGAGAAGGAGGGCCGCCCGCGCGACTCCGTCAAGATCTTCATGCTCTACACCGTCATCACCGGCGCAACGGACGAAGCGGCTCAGCGCAAGTACGAGGAATACCTCTCCTACGCGAGCCCCGAGGGCATGCTAGCCCTGTACGGCGGTTGGACCGGCCTCGACTTCTCGCAGCTCGAGCTCGACGAGCCGCTGCGCGCAATCGAGAACGACAGCCTCCGCACGACGCTCGAATCGCTCACGGGCGGCGACGGCGGCAAGCCGTGGACCGTTCGCGAGGTCATCAGAAACCGCTGCATCGGCGGCCTCGGCCCGGTATTCGTTGGCGGACCGAAGAAGGTTGCCGACGAGTTGGAGCGTTGGGTGGACGAAGGCGGCATCGACGGCTTCAACCTCGCCTACGCTGTGACCCCCGGCACGACGACGGACTTCATCGACTACGTCGTTCCCGAGCTGCGCAAGCGTGGCCGCGTCCAGACGTCGTACAAGGATGGCACGTTCCGTCAGAAGCTGGTTGGAACGCCCGACGCCTACGTCGAGCCGAGCCATCCGGCCGCGAACTATCGCGGTGCTTACGCCGGCAAGGAGAGCGTCGCGAGCAGCACGATTGCCTCGAAGCACAAAACACCCGTTCCGGCGGAGTGACGCTTCAGCGTGAGTAGGAGGGGGTTGCCTCGCCCCCTCCTGCGAATACCGCTGCTTAAGAACCCGTCCCCGATGAAGCAGCGGTAAAGCTGCTAAGCCCAGGCGCTCTCCCAATCGCCTGGGCTTAGTCTTTGTTCACGACGGTCTTGGATGAGGCGCGCGGCGCGCGCAGGCTACTTTTTGTGCTCGAGCAGCACTTGTCCCTTGGACTTGATGGCGTCCTGGATCGCTTCGGCGAAACGCTGCAGCAGCCAGGGCAGCGTGATCTCGATCCGGACGTCCTTCTCCGCGACGTCGACCGACCCGAATGCCTGCTGCCCCATGGCGCTCATGCGAAAGGTCATGGTGTCGCCCGTCCAGACCTCCTCGTCGAGCTTCAGCATCGGCAGCGTCGACGTCGCCTTGGTCAAGCCGTTCTTGAGCCGGTTGGTGGCTTCCTCCTTTCCGAGGCTGTGGGGAATGGTCACCAAAAGCGGCCGGGACATGCAATCTCTCCATCGGACATCGGCATTCTGATAACGCTTCACTAGGCATAGCGTTCAATGGCGGCAAGCCCAATTGCAGGCGCCCCTGCCCGCTTACTCGCAGTAGCCGCGCCCGCGCCGGGAAATGAGATCGAGGTGGAAGTGGTTGCGGTGGGGATCGTTGGCCTCCGGGCCCATCACCGTGCCGAACTCACCGCACGCGCCACCATGGATCGAGCGCAGGAATTGCGCCTCCTTGGTCGGCTTCTGAGCCTCTGCCGGCTTCTCCGCGGGCTCCGCCGGAACAGCGGACTTCTTCTGCGCCAAGAGAGGCTTCTGAGGTATCGGCGTCAAAGAGGCCTGGGTCACCTGCTTCGCGAGCTTTTCACGGCGCCCGGGAACCGCCTCCGTAGCCGCCGTATCCTTCGCCTCGGCTACCGTACTCTTGGATGACGCCTGCTCCTTGTCGCCGACCTTGGCTTTGTCCTTCCTCTTTGCCTCGGCTTCAGCCTTCGCCTTGGCGCGCTTGGCCGCCGCCTGGATATCGCGAACCGTGGGGCCCCATCCTTTGAGCACCGAAATGTAGCGTCCGTTCGCAAGCCCGAACCCGCCGATGTCGATCGCATTGGCGAGCGCGTGCTGGCTCAGCCGCGCATTGGGAAGATTGTAGATGTTGCGGCACGAGTACCCCGACGCGCCGACCACGCGGGTCACGGACGAACTGAAACGCGCCCGCGCATTCGGCTGCAACGTTGTCTTCGCCCACTTGCCGAGCGCCGCCACCATGCGGCAGTTCACCTGCACCGGCGGATCGAACACGACTTTCGGGTCCGAGCCGATGCTCTTGAGGAGCACGGGAGCCGGCAAGCCGCACTCGCCTTTCTTGATGGACTCCATCATCTCGAACTCTGCGGCCATTCCGGAGAGGAGATGCATGCACTGCTCGCGGCCGCGAACCACCTCCTCCTGCGGCCACTCGTCCTTGACGTCCGCAGTCTCGACCGCGGGAGACGGCTCTGCGGCGGACGAAGCAGGCTGAGGCGCTCCCGGCGAGACGACCGCAGGAGAAGAGGGAGCGGGAGCGGCAACGGGGGGAGGAACGGGGGATAGCTCGCGCAGGGGCGGATGCCCCGGAAGCGCCACGAGCAGAAAGACGCCGGTCAGCATCAAATGCGACAGGCCAGCCGACAGGGCCGGAATAGGTTCTTCTCTTCGTGTCATGGCCATCCGATTGCCAGTTCCGAAAAGATTGCCGCCGTAAAGCCCCGCACGAGCAACGAACTTACACCAGAGCATCTAAAGATCCGTTAGAGCGGACGAAATAGTCTTAGATATGTCAACACCCTATCTCGCAGGCGCGCCCGCGCCTCGGCGGGCGGGGATATCCCACGGAAACCAGAGCATTTTCCGCCCCTTCGCGGGGGTCCTGGCGAGCACGCCGCCGAGGCCCTGCATCCGCCTCCGTCGAGAGGCGGCGCATCGCTTTAAGCAGGAAATGGCAAAGTCGTTGCGAACTCTCCGCCCCCGTTGCTCTAGTCGGCAAAAGTGAAGTTCGGGGCCAAGCGAGAAAAAGCGGCCGAATAATTCCGGTTACTTTCGGCCCCCGCGAAAAGCCCGGCGACAAAAACTCAGACCATGCAAAAGCGATCGAGGGGAGCATGAACGTTCTCAAGGTAGCAGCCGTCAACGTGCTGATGCTGTTGCTCGGCCTCGTCGTGGTCGAGCTGGTCTTCGGAACGTGGTTCTCCGAGGTGCACGCGCTTCACCAGTTCACGAAGCCGCGCAACGTCCACCTCGTTCACAAGAACCCGCTCTCCGACACGCCGCCTGAGATCCGCTACACGCGCGACGACAACGGCTTCCGCGGCCTCGACACGTCGGTCGACAAGATCGACCTCATCACCGTCGGCGGCAGCACAACGGACCAGCGATGGATCGACGACAGCGAAACCTTCCAGGCCGTACTTAAATCCCAGTTCAAGAAGGACGGAAAAGACATTCACGTCGCGAACGCCGGCATCGACGGCCAATCGACCTTCGGCCACATCCACAATTTCTCGTCTTGGCTGAAAAACATCGACGGATTGAAGACGCGCTACATCCTCTACTACGTCGGCATCAACGACATCATGAAGACCAACCCCGACGGCACGTTTGACACCATTGCCGCCGACAACTCGCGCCTCAAGCTCCAGCTCTTCATCCGCGAGAAATCCGCGCTCTATCAGTTGTATCTGATTTCGCGCCGCATTCTCGTTCCCGACAAATACGATCATTCCCTCGACCGCCGGAACATCGCGACGGACGGCCCGTTCACCACCAAGGGAAATATCAGGGACTACAATCTGCCGGAATTCACCGCGAGCCTGAAGGCGCTCGATGAGCGCATCACGGAGCTTGCCTCCCTCACGCGGGCGCTCGGCGCGAAGCCGATTTTCGTCACTCAGCGCAGCGCGCGCTGGAAGTCGGCCAACGGCGAGATCGTGGGCATCAGCGACTACAAGCCGGACTTTCACGAGGAAGCCTTCAGGAAGTTCGGCTCCGTCAACGGCGTCGATATCTACAACATCGAGCGGCGCATCGCGGATACCGTCCTGACGGCCTGCGGGAATGCCGGCGCCATCTGCCTCGACCTCATGTCCGAGATTCAATTCGATATCGGACAGGATTTCTACGATCCGATCCACACGACGCCCGCAGGTTCACGCGTGATCGGAGAATATCTCCACGAGCGGCTGAAGCCCCTCCTCTAGCGTTGCGCGCAAGCCTCCGAGGAAGCCCCGCCAGGCGATCCCCACTTTTTCGATTTCACAGCAAGGATCGGAGTGCCGAAAGGCGAGCGACGTCCTAATCTTCCGGAATGCGAACCAAGGACGCCCCGGAAATGGTCACCACGCGCAGCAAACGCTCCCCGGAACCGGCAGCAGACCAGAGCGAAGCTCGCTTCTGGCAAGCCGTGACCGCGCGCGACAGGGCCTATGACGGAACGTTCTACTACTCCGTGGCGACGACCGGCGTGTACTGCCGCCCCTCCTGCCCCGCCCGTCGCGCGAACCGCGAGAACGTCCGCTTCCATGCCACGTGTGAGGAGGCGGAGGAGGCGGGCTTTCGTCCCTGCAAGCGATGCAAGCCCAGGGAAGCCTCGCTACACGAGATCCACGCCGCGAAGGTCGCGGCCGCCTGCAGGCTCATTGAGGAGGCTGACGAGACGCCCTCGCTCGACGAGCTGGCCCGGGCGAGCGGTCTCAGCCCCTATCACTTCCACCGCGTCTTCAAAGCCGCAGTGGGCATCACACCCAAAGCCTACGCCGCAGCCCATCGCCAGAAGCGCGTCCGCGACAGCCTGCAAGGGAGCAGCTCCGTGACCGAAGCCATCCACAAATCCGGTTTCAATTCGTCTGGCCGGTTCTACGCCAACTCCAGTGATCTACTCGGAATGACGCCCTCGAGCTTCCGCGCTGGCGGCGCCAATGCCGAGATGCGCTTCGCGGTCGGTCAATGTTCGCTTGGCGCGATCCTTGTTGCCGCGAGTGCAAAGGGCGTCACCGCCATTCTGATGGGCGACGACCCCGCGGGCCTCGTCCGCAGCCTGGAGGACATGTTTCCGAACGCCACCTTGGTCGGCGCAGATAAGGCTTTCGAAGACATCGTCGCCAAGGTGGTGGGGTTCGTGGAGAAACCCGGCTCGAGGCTCGACCTGCCTCTCGACGTGCGCGGCACCGCGTTCCAGCATCGCGTGTGGCAAGCCCTTCGCCAGATCCCTTCAGGCGAGACCGTGAGCTACGCCGAACTCGCCCAGCGCATCGGCAAACCGAAAGCCGTCCGGGCCGTCGCGTCTGCCTGTGCGGCCAACACCATCGCCGTCGCCATTCCCTGCCATCGCGTGGTGCGCACCGGCGGCAGCCTCTCCGGCTACCGCTGGGGCGTCGAGCGCAAGCGGACGCTCATTGCGCGGGAGGCGAAGCAGAAAACGAAATAGGGTAGGATCATCGCATCGAAGCCGGCAGAAAAGACCGGCGCGAGATGGAGGCCGCCCATGGAAAGCCTGGTCGTTGTCCTGACGTGGCTATCGGCCCTGGGCTGCGCGCTGGTGGCGGGCGTGTTCTTCGCGTTCTCCGCTTTCGTGATGAGGGCGCTCGCGCAACGGCCTGCGCCAGAAGCGATCGCAACCATGCAGGCCATCAACGTCGTCGTCGTGCAGTCGGCCTTCATCGCCGTGTTCGTCGGCACAGCCGCGACATCGGCATTTCTGGTGCTTATGGCGGTGCTGAAGAGCGGCGACTCGCGCGCTCCCTGGTGGCTCGCAGGCGGACTTCTCTACGTGGCCGGAACCTTCGTCCTCACAATCGCGCGCAACGTTCCGCTCAACGAGGCCCTCGCCCGCTGTGATCCTCCATCCGCCAAGGCGGTGGACCTCTGGTCCCGCTATCTCAAAGAGTGGACGTGGTGGAACCACGTGCGCGCCGCTGCCTCCCTCGCCGCGACAGCAGCCTTCGTTCAGGCGCTCAAATAAACGGTTCGCCCGCTTCGCCTGACAGTCCAAGCCATACCGCGCGCTCAGCTTTCGCGTCGCACAACGCACAGGTGTCAGCGAGCTGTCAGAATTCCCTTGTTATTGCCTGATAATCCCGAATAACTCGGGACAATTTCCCTATTAAGGGATGCGTAGGGGAGCGATGCGACCGGAGAGATTAGCCACGTGTGCCCTCATTGCGAGCGGCATGTCGCTCGCGAGCTGGCCCAGTTTCGCCGGTCCTGCGGTCGGACAGTTCGAGGTCAAGACCTTGAACTCCGAGCCCGGCGAGATCGAGTTTCAGAGCCAGAATGCGTACGCTTTCGGCAACCCCCGGCGCAAGGTGGTACGCGACGCCAGCGGCGAGCTCGAAGCCGACGACAACTCCCTCTCCCGCCAGCGCAACGCACTCGAGCTCGAATTCGGCCTCACTCCGTTCCTGAAAACGCGTATCGGTGTCGAGTACGAGAAGGAGCGGCGCGAAGACCCCGAGACGCTTCGCCACGCGGAAGGCTACGAGAACCTCAAGCTCGACGAATACGCCGCCGAGGTCATCTGGATCATGATCCCGCGCCGCGGCGACGGCTTCAGTCTCGGCGTCGTCGTCGAGTACGAGCAATCCGCTGAAAGCGGCAGCTCGCGCACGATCAATGCCGGTCCGATCCTCGAATATACGAGCGGCCCGTGGCACCTGAGCCTGAACCCCACGCTCATCAAGTTCCTCGGCGGCGAGCGTAACGACGCCGGCGAGAAGGACGAGAAGATCGACTTCGGATACGCCACACAGCTCAAATACCACTGGTCCGACAGCGTCGAGCTTGCACTGGAAGCCTATGGCACCGTGGATCGCATCGGCGGAAGCGGCGGGCCCAGTGAGGAAGCGGCCTTGTTCGGCGACTTCGACCAGCATCGCATCGGACCGGTCGTCTACTGGTCTTTGGGCCCCGACTTCTGCGCCACGCGAGACACCACGGAGAAGAGGAACGACGACGAAGGCTCCGAGGTCGTGCTCGGCATCGGCGCCTTGTTCGGCCTCAACAGCACGACGCCGGACACCACGCTGAAAGTCAGCTTGGAAGCGACCTTCTGAGATCGCGTAACGTCCTACCTGAGCTTTTCCTTGCCTGCCGAGAAGGCCCAGTCGAGCCAGGGCGTGAGCGCTACGAGATCACCCGTCTCCACCGTGGCACCCGTCCAGATCCTGAGACCCGGCGGCGCATCGCGATAGGAGCCGATGTCGAAGGCCACGCCTTCCGCCTCGAGCCGCAGTGCCAGCGCCTTCACGAAGGCCGCCTGCTCGGCAGCGGGAAGCGCCAGGACCTCGGGATCGACGATCTTGAGGCAGACTGACGTGTTGGACCGCGTTGCCGGATCGATCGCCAGATTGGCGACCCACGGCGTCCGCGCGATCCAGTCGAACAGCACACCTGCATTGGCGTTTGCCCGCGCCATCAAGCCCTGCAGGCCGCCAACGGTTTCGGCCCAGGCCAGCGCATCCAGATAATCCTCGACGCATAGCATCGATGGCGTGTTGATCGTCTCGCCCTCGAAGATCGCCGCATCGACCTTACCCTTCTTCACGAGGCGGAACAGCTTCGGCAAAGGCCAGGCTGGCGTATGGCTCTCAAGCCGCGCAACGGCGCGCGGGCTCAGGATCAGCATGCCGTGCGCACCTTCCCCGCCCAGCACCTTCTGCCAGGAATAGGTGACCACGTCCGCCTTCGCCCAATCGATCGGCTGCGCGAAGATCGCGCTCGTCGCGTCGATCAGCGTCAACCCTTCGCGATTATCCGCAATCCAGCGGCCATCGGGAACGCGCACGCCGGACGTCGTCCCGTTCCAGGTGAACACGACATCGCGCGAAAAATCGACCGCGCCGAGATCGGGAAGCGCGCCATAGTCCGCCTCGATCACGCGCACGTCCTCGACGCGAAGATGCTTGACGATGTCGGTGACCCAACCTTTGCCGAAGCTCTCCCATGCCAGCACATCCACGCCGCGCGCGCCCAAGAGCGACCACAGCGCCGCTTCGAACGCACCCGTATCGGAGCCCGGCATGATGCCGATGTGATAGTCGGCCGGCAGGCCCAGCAGCTCGCGCGTTTTGCTGATCGCGAGCTTGAGGCGCGCCTTGCCCTCCTTCGAGCGATGCGATCGGCCCAGAAACGCATCCTCGATCGCGTCCGGATTCCACCCGGGACGCTTGGCACAAGGCCCTGAGGAGAAACGCGGGTTCGAGGGGCGCTGAGAAGGCTTCGAAAGCGTCATGAGGCAAGCGATCCGGTTTCGATGAAAATCTGGAGGCAGCGAACGATCAAAGCTCGAAGGTTACGACCTGCGCCACCGCTGGCAATGCCTGAATCTCGGCAAGCGCTGCGTCCGCAAGCGGCGCCGAGATGCTGATGAGCGCGATGGCGTGGTCCTGCCCTCCGGCGCCGGCCCCGTCGATACCCACATGCATACGCGAGATATTGATCGCCTCACGCGCCAGAATGCCGCCGAGCGCGCCCACCACACCCGGCCGGTCCAGGTGACGTGTGAAGATGAAATGTCCCTTTGGCACGGCCTCGACATCGTAGGCATCGATCCGCACGAGGCGCGGCAGCCGCCCGCCGAGTAGCGTGCCCGCAACCGTCGTCGTCGCCGTCTTGGTGACGGCGCTGATTTCCACGAGCGACACGTAATCCCGGGCAAGCTCCGAGCGCGACTCCCGCACCTCAATGCCCTGCGCGCGGGCAAGATGCGTGGCATTCACCCGATTGACTGGCCCCGCGAGGCGCTTGTCGAGCAGTCCGACGAGCGCTTCCGCCGTAATGGGGCGCGCATCGAGCTCCGCCACACTACCATAGAGCCGCACCACCAGCTCACTGATGGGTCCGTGGCTGAGCGAGCCCACGAGCCGGCCTAGCGCATGCGCCAACTCCTGATAGGGCCGCGTGCGGTTGAACTGCTCGCTCGAGATGCGCGGCAGGTTGACGGCCGTCTCGGCGGCCCCGCTCGTCAGGAAGCGGGCGATGTCCTCCGCGATCTTGACGCTCACGGCCTGTTGCGCCTCCTCGGTCGACGCGCCGAGATGCGGCGTAACGACCACGCTGTCGAGGCTGAGCAACGGCGAATCCTTCGGCGGCTCCTTCACGAACACGTCGAGCGCCGCGCCTGCCAGATGCCCGCTCTGCAAGGCTTCGAACAGCGCCGTCTCGTCGACCAGCCCGCCCCGTGCGCAATTGATAAGGCGTGCGCCGTGCTTCATCTTCGCGATGCGGCTCTGATCGATGAGATTGCGCGTCTTATCGATCAACGGACAATGCAGTGTCACGTAGTCCGCGCCCGAGAGCAAGGCGTCGAGCTCCCGCGGCTCCGCACCCGACTGCGCCAGGATTTCCGGAGAAACGAACGGGTCGTAGGCCCACACCTGCATCTTGAGGCCCGAGCATCGCGCCGCAACCAGCCGCCCGATGGTGCCAAAACCGATGACGCCGATAGTCTTGCCTGCAAGCTCCGCGCCGACATAGCGCGTGGGCTGCCACTCACCGCGCCGCACGGAGCGATCGGCTTGCGGCAAATGACGGCTGAGCGAAAGAAGATGAGCGATGGTCAGCTCTGCGGTCGTCGTCGCGTTGGCGTCGGGTGTGTTGAATACAACGATGCCGCGTTCCGTCGCGGCAGGCACATCGATGTTGTCGACGCCGATACCAGCTCGCCCGATCACCTTGAGCGAAGTTCCAGCCGCAATGACCGGCGCTGTGACGCGCGTTTTTGAGCGTACGATCAGCGCATCGTAACGCCCGATGCAGGCGATGAGCCCGGCCTCGTCGAGCCCGGTTGCGACATTGACGGAAAGCTTGTCGCTCGACTCGAGCAGCTTGCGCCCGTCCTCGTGAATCGGATCCGCGATGAGCACACGAAAGGTCTCTGTCATTCGTTCCGGCCTCGTATCCAAGATGTGAATCGAGCGGCCATCTGACGATGGCGTCACGCCGCTACGTTTGGCGGTCTACGGAGCGGAGAGCAACATCAAAACCGGCACCCTAGACCAAAGCAGCGAGTCGCCTCGGAAGAGCAGGCGCAAGCTCAGGCGGAACCGAACCGCAAAGCCGATGTTCTTGATGAGCGTCTGTGGCCATGGAGGACATCATGCCGCAAGGAGACAAGAGCAAGTATACCGTCAAGCAGGAGCGCAAGGCTGATCACATCGCCAAGGGATACGAGAAGCGGGGCGTAAAGAAGAAGGAAGCCGAGCGCCGCGCGTGGGCAACCGTCAACAAGGACGACGGCGGCGGCAAGAAACCCGGCGGCTCGGGCCGCGGCCGATCGACCGGAAATCCCGCGGCCCACAAGGGCGGAAAGCTCGGCGGCAAAGCATCAGCCGCGCGCCCAGCAGCCGCAAGATCGGCCTCTGCCCGTAAGGCCGCGGCAACGCGCAAGCGCCGCGGATGAAAGAGATATTCTGAGACCGGGCTCCGGCGGTCCGATGCCGCCGGAGCAAACCATATCCGCGGACTTCAGTCGCGATAGCCCTTCAGGATCTCGCCGGTCGCCGGATGGACGTGCGCTTCCACCCGAACGCCGTCTGCGTTGGTGCCTTCGAACTCGTAGGCGCCGTCGTCCGCCTCGATCTCGTGCACCTTGTAGCCCTGCCCCTCGATCTTCTTGATCACGTCCGAGATCGAAAGCCACTGATCACGCGGCACATTCAGCGGCCCGGTGTAGTCGTCGCCGGCGAACGCGGGTGCGGCGAGAGCGAGAGACAGGGCCGACACGGCCAACAGCTTCTTCATAGGATCATCTCCGTTTATGTTGTATGCGACCGGACGCAGATGTCGTCCGGTAGACGCATCCTCGCTCAACCCCGCTGATCCCTCGCTGATGGCCGCTGTCAGCGGTTTGTCAGCAGAAAACGTGCATAAATCGCCCCTATGAGACTGTCTCGAACCACACCCTCTCACGCGCTATTTTTGGCGCTGTCCCTCGTCGTAGCGGCCCCAGCGGCCCACGCCGACAACGACGCGCGCGATCAGGCCCTGGCCCGCAAGGCTCTGCTCGAAGGCCGTATCAAATCCCTGTCCGACATAACGGAGCAGGTGAAACCGAAGCTGCCGGGCAAGATCCTGGGCGTCGAGCTGGACGTCGAGAAGGGCGGCCGCTTCGTCTATGAATTCGACGTCATCGATTCCGCCGGACGGCTGAAGGAAGTCGACGTCGATGCAGCGACCGGCGAGATCCTGAGCATCGAGGACGACGACTGATGCGTATTCTCGTGGTCGAGGACGAGCCGCAGATCGCATCCGGCATTTCCGCCGCGCTCGCGGCTTCCGGCTATCAGCCACGCATCGCGGCCGACGGAGAGGAAGCCTGGTTTCTGGGCGACACCGAGGACTTTGATCTCGTGGTGCTCGACCTCGGCCTCCCCAAGATGGACGGCCTCGCGGTCCTCAAGCGCTGGCGCGCCGCCGGGCGGCAGATGCCGGTGCTGATCCTCACCGCGCGGGGCGCTTGGCCGGAGCGCGTGGAGGGCATCGACGCCGGCGCCGACGATTACCTCGCAAAGCCGTTTCAGATCGAGGAGCTGATGGCGCGCGTGCGTGCCCTCATCCGCCGCGCGGCCGGCCACGCGTCGCCGGTCATCGAGTCGGGTCCGATCTCCATCGACACGCGCCAGATGCGCGTCCTCGTGAACGGCACGAACGTCGCGATCTCTCCGCTCGAATATCGCCTCGTCGCTTACCTGCTGCATCACAAGGGACGCGTCGTCTCCCCCGGTGAGCTGATCGAGCACCTCTACGGCGACGACGACGCACGAGACGCCAACGCGCTCGAAGCCGTCGTCACGCGCCTGCGCAAGAAGCTCGGCGCAGACGTCATCCAGACACGGCGCGGGTTCGGCTACATGGTTGCAGGCGCCCCCGAATGAGACTCGGCTCGCTGCGCCTCAGGCTTCTGCTGGCGGGCGCCGTCTCGACCGCTATCGCGCTCGCGCTCGCTGCCTACGGCCTGACCGTTCTCTTCGAACGGCACGTCGAGCGGCGCATCGACGCCGAGCTGACCGTCTACCTCAACCAGCTCACCGCGCATCTCGAGCCCGCGCCCGAAGGCGGCATCCGGCTTCAGACGTCTCCCGCCGATCCTCGCTTCGACGTCCCCCTCTCCGGCCTCTATTGGCAGATCGTGCACGAAGAGAGCGGAACAGTGCTCCGCTCACGCTCGCTGTGGGATTCGGAGCTGGCGCTTCCCGCGGAGCCGAACGTCGACGACCAGATCCACCATCACCACATCGTCGGCCCCGCGAAAGCCCAGCTCTACCTCCTGCAACGCCGTATCGAGCTTCCTCCGCGCATGGGCGGCGGCACGGCACGCATCGCGGTGGCCTGGGACGCGGCGGAGATCTCCAACGCCGTCCGCGAGTTTGCCGTCGATCTCACGCCCCTGCTCGCGATCATCGGCGCGCTTCTCCTCGCCGCGACCTGGATCTGGGTGACCATCGGATTGAAGCCCCTAGCCGCAGTCCGCACGCAACTTGCCGCCATCCGCTCCGGTAAGAGCAAGCGCCTCGGATCGAGCTTTCCCGACGAGGTTCGCCCGCTCGCCCACGAGATCGACGATCTGATCGACGCGCGCGACGCCGAGCTCGCCCGCGCCAAGAGCCGAGCCGGAGACTTGGCCCACGGCCTCAGAACGCCGCTCCAGGTTCTGCAGACTGAAATCGAGCGCTTGGCCAAAGGCGGACAGACGGACGTCGCTCTCAATCTCTCGACGGTCACCCGCACCATGCAGAGAACCGTCGAGCGTGAATTGGCGCGCGCGCGCCTCGCTGCCCCCAACCGGAGCGCGGAGACCAGCGTCGCGACAGCCATCGAGCAGGTGATCCGCGTCGTCCAGCGCACCCCCGACGGCGAGCGCCTCGACTGGATCGTGGACGTCCCTGCCGGCCTCAACGCGCCCATCGATCGCGACGACCTGTCGGAAGCCATGGGCAACCTGATCGAGAATGCCGCGCGCCACGCACGCCACGCCGTCACCATAACCGCCCGCCGCGACGGCACCTGCATTACCCTTTCGGTCACCGACGACGGGCAAGGCATCCCCGAGGGGCACTTGGCCGAAGCGCTCCGCCGCGGTGGACGCCTCGACGAGCGCGGATCGGGCGCGGGCCTCGGCCTCGCCATCGTGACGGACATCGTCGACTCCTGGGGCGGCACGCTGACCCTGAAAAACGCAAATCCGGGCCTCACGGCGACCCTGAGCTTCGAAACCGCCCCGCGCAGATCCTGACCTCCGTACCGGCCTCGGCAAGTCCATCGACATCCGCCTGACAATTCGCTGACAGAGCCCATCAGGGGGCCGTCAGGGGCGATCTCCTAGTTTGTGTCTGTCGAAAACGTCGTGCGCGGTTTCTGAGGTTCCCCAACCGCACGCGGCCAAACGCCAACGTTTGAAGAGAAAGAGATTGAATATGCAGAAATTGATGCTGGCCCTCGCAGTGCCCGCCCTCGCCACCGCAGCGCTTGCCTCTTCCGCTTCCGCCGGCGACCGCCCGCCGAACCCTGCCGAGCGCGCCCGCGTCGAGGCCGTCCTCAGCGCCAACGGCTTCGTCTCCTGGCGCAAGATCGAGCGCGATGACGGAAAGTGGGAGGTCGACGATGCCCGCCATGCCAACGGCCGCGTCTATGACGTCGATATCCGCGGCGGCCGCATCGTGAAGCGCGAGCTCGAGGACTAAGCCTCGGACGCTCCTGAAGGCCTCTCCGCGCCCCTGGCAAAAGCCGGAAATTCATGGAACCGATTTCAGACTCTGGCGGGCCGTCTCACAAGGACGCCCGCCCTTTTTGTTTCACCCGCCGCGAACGCAAGAAAAGCAGAGGCCTCAAACGCACTGCTTCTTCGCGGCGAGAGCATGAAGCGCGTCGCTCTCGGCGGTGGCGCGCTGGAAATCACTCGTCGCCTTGAGCCCGTCACCCGGCCCGCCGAACATGCGGCCAAGCGCGGCGCCCACCGTCGTCGGCCGGCTCCGTTCTTCCACCGCCGCCCTGGCGGGTAAGCTCTTGATCTGAAGGCTCAGGATGTCGAGGCGATCCTTGATCTGCCGGCACGCCAGCTTCTCTTCGTCCTCGCTCACCAGATAGGTTCCGTCGGGTTGATACCCGGCGCGGGGAATACCGGCGAGATCCTGCATCGATGCGCAACCGCCGAGCGCGACCAACGCGCACGGGGCCAGCAGCCGAAAGCATATCCTGCCGATGTTTGAGAGCATCCCGCCCGTTTCCCCCTGTTGGCGCGACGATCAACGGCTGCGCGACCCTTCAAAGAGACCAGCAAGATCTATTTGAACCGCGGAATGCACGCAACCGTAGGTGCCCAATCGCCCCCTGAAACCTCATCCTCTCCCGACAAAGGGCATCTTTGTGGCCATCAGCGTCATGAATTGAACGTTGGCATCGAGCGGAAGGCTGGCCATGTAGACGACCGCGTCGGCCACATGGGCGAGATCGAACCGCGGCTCTGGCTTCACGCTGCCGTCGGCCTGAAACACACCGCGCGCCATCGGCTCCGTCATCTTGGTTTCCGCATTCCCGATATCGATCTGCGAGCAGGCGATATCGAAAGCGCGCCCGTCGAGCGAGAGAGACTTGGTGAGCCCCGTGATCGCGTGCTTGGTCGAGGTATAGGGCGCGGAGAAGGGGCGTGGCGTCACCGCCGAGATCGAGCCGTTGTTGATGATGCGCCCGCCCCGCGGCATCTGCCGCCGCATCATTCGAAACGCCGCTTGCGCGCAGAGGAAGGCCCCGGTCAGATTGACGTCGACAACCGCTTTCCATCTCTCGAAAGGAAGCTCGTCGATGGTGACGGCCGGCGCCGAGATGCCGGCATTGTTGAACAGCACATCGACCCGCCCGAAGGCCTCTTCGGTTTTTTGGAAGAGGCGCAGGACGGCCGCTTCATCGGCGACGTCCGTGGCGACCGCGAGCTTGCGTCCCGGGCGGGCGGTGCACGCATCGAGCGTCTCGTCGAGCGCGGCTTGACGGCGCCCGGCGAGCACCACGTCGAAGCCCGCGTTGAACAGCGCGACGGCAACCGCACGGCCGATGCCGCTTCCGGCGCCGGTCACCACCGCCACTTTCCCCGCCTGTGTCATGGCGAATGCCCGCGCGGATCAGCGCGTCGGAACCGGCTTCTCGCCGCGATAGTCGTAGAACCCGCGGTTCGTCTTGCGGCCGAGCCAGCCTGCCTCGACATACTTCACGAGCAGCGGACAGGGACGATACTTGGAGTCCGACAGCCCCTCATACAGCACCTGCATCACCGCGAGGCACGTATCGAGGCCGATGAAGTCGGCCAGCTCGAGCGGCCCCATGGGATGGTGCGCGCCAAGCCGCATCGCCTTGTCGATCCCCTCGACCGTGCCGACGCCTTCATACAGCGTGTAGACGGCCTCGTTGATCATCGGCAGCAGAATGCGATTGACGATGAACGCCGGGAAATCTTCGGAGACGGCCGTGGTCTTGCCCAGGCTCTCCACGAACGTGCGCGCCACGCCGAACACGTCGTCCTCGGTGGCAATGCCGCGGATCAGCTCCACAAGCTCCATCAGCGGCACCGGATTCATGAAGTGCATGCCGATAAAGTGCTCGGGCCGGTCCGTGGTGGAGGCGAGCCGCGTGATCGAAAGCGACGACGTGTTGGTCGCAAGCAGCGCCGACGGCTTCAGCTTCGGGCACAACTCCTGGAAGATGCGCCGCTTGACCGACTCATCCTCCGTGGCCGCCTCGATCACGAGATCGCAGTCGCCGAGCGCGTCGAGGTTCGGCGCGAACTGGATACGACCGAGCGCCGCCTTCATGTCGGCTTCGTTGACGACGCCCTTGGCCACCTGACGGCCAAGATTCTTCTCGATCGTCGAGATCGCCTTGTCGACCGCTTCCTTGCGGACATCGGTCAGCAGCACATCGTACTTTCCGAGCGCGATGACGTGCGTGATGCCGCTGCCCATCTGGCCCGCGCCGATCACACCGACCTGCTTGATGACCGGGACCGGTCTAACGGCCGGCTTGGCTTTGACTGCAACATCCATGGTGAATGTCCTTCTTGTCCCGGGCCCGCCGGAGCACATCCTGCGGAGCCTGTCCCGGCATCATGTCGGGGCCACGCTGCGCATGAAAATCCGGCATACGCACCGGTTCGTCGTAGAAAACGCGACGCCAAAACTGTAGGGCGCCCGATCTTTCGATCGAACGCCCCCTGATCTTAAAGTCCGGCCTTGCCGAGTTCCGCGTCGAGTTCCGGCAGGGCTTGAAAGAGATCCGCAACGAGACCGTAGTCGGCGACCTGGAAGATCGGGGCTTCGGCGTCTTTGTTGATCGCAACGATGACCTTCGAGTCTTTCATGCCGGCGAGATGCTGGATCGCGCCCGAGATGCCGACGGCCACATAGAGCTCGGGAGCAACCACCTTGCCCGTCTGGCCGACCTGCAGATCGTTCGGCACGAAGCCCGCATCGACCGCTGCGCGCGAGGCACCCATCGCCGCGCCGAGACGCGTCGCGATCGGCTCGATGTAGGTCTTGAAATTCTCACCGTTGCCCATGCCGCGGCCGCCGGAGATGACGATCTTGGCGGCAGTGAGTTCGGGCCGGTCCGACTTCGTGAGCTCCGCGCCGACGAAAGAGGAAATGCCGACGGCGGGTGCAGCCGAGACGCTCTCGATGGGAGCCGAGCCGCCTTCGGATGCCGCCGCGAACGCAGCCGTCCGCACCGTGATCACCTTCTTGGCTTCCGTCGACTGCACCGTCTGGATGGCGTTGCCGGCATAGATGGGCCGCTCGAACGTATCCGGCGAAACCACCTTGATGATGTCGGAGATCTGCATCACGTCGAGCAGAGCAGCCACGCGCGGCAGCACGTTCTTGCCCGAGGCCGTGGCCGGCGCGATGATTGTGTCGTAGTTGCCCGCGAGCGAGACTACGGTCGCCGCGATTTCCTCGGCGAGACCGTTGGCGAGATGCGGGGCGTCCGCCACCAGCACCTTGGCAACGCCGTCGAGCTTGGAAGCAGCTTCCGCAGCCGCCTGCGCGGCGTGGCCAGCGATCAGCACGTGCACGTCGCCGCCGATGGCCTTGGCAGCCGTCAGCGCCTTCCCGGTGCTGGCGCCGAGCGCCGAGTTGGAATGATCCGCAACAAGAAGAATAGCCATTAGATCACCCCCGCCTCGGTCTTGAGACGGCGCACCAGCTCCGCCACATCCGCCACCTTCACGCCGGCCTTACGCACCGGCGGCTCCGTGGTCTTGAGCACTTTGAGACGCTGGGCGACATCGACGCCGTAATCGGCGGGCTTCTTCACATCGAGCGGCTTCTTCTTCGCCTTCATGATGTTGGGAAGCGAAGGATAGCGCGGCTCGTTCAAGCGCAGGTCCGTGGTAACGATCGCGGGAAGCGTGAGCTTCACCGTTTCAAGACCGCCGTCCACCTCGCGCGTCACGTTCACGGCGCCGCCTTCGGGAACGACCTTGGATGCGAACGTACCCTGAGCCCAGCCGAGCAGCGCAGCGAGCATCTGGCCCGTCTGATTGCTGTCGTCGTCAATGGCCTGCTTGCCGAGAACGACGAGGTCGGGCTTCTCCTGCTCGACGACAGCCCGCAGAAGCTTGGCGACCGCGAGCGGCTCGACCGGCGTATCGTCAGCCGTCTCGACGAGGATCGCGCGATCGGCGCCGATGGCGAGCGCGGTCCGCAGCGTCTCCTGTGATTTCGTGGTTCCGATCGACACCGCGACGACTTCAGTCGCAGGATCTTTTTCCTTGATCCGGACAGCCTCCTCGACGGCGATCTCGTCGAAGGGGTTCATGGACATTTTGACGTTGGCCAGCTCGATCCCTGATCCATCCGCCTTGACGCGGATCTTGACCGCGTAATCGACAACTCGTTTCACCGCGACGAGGATCTTCATGATGCGCGGCGCTCCCCGGCGCACTGCCTTGTTCTGGTCATTGCTTTCCTGGTTTTTTACGTTCCGAAATTTGCCCGCGGGAGAACGAACTCGCGGCCCACCTGCGCTGCCCGTCTCCCTTCGATGTCACCGGCGCCAGCCCCATGGCATAAACTCGAGTGACCTCTGACTTTACAAGCCCTTCGCAAGTGCGAGAGAGGAAACTACGAGCCGCCAGGGTTCAAGTCAATGCGGCCAGCAGAAGGACTTCTGCCGCCCGAATTGGCAGGACACGGATCAGCTTCCGTAACCATACCCCCTGTCGAACAGCGGCACACCCGGACGGCGCAGAAAAACCACCAGCACCGCACCCGCAATCAGCCCGCCGATATGCGCCCACCAGGCCACCGGTCCCACCTGCGGCAGCAGCACCATGACGACCTGGATGAGGATCCACAGCCCCAGCGCGAAAGCAGCCGAGATCCGGAGCGGAATGGCCTTGAGGGCCAGCACCCACACCCGGACCCGGGGATGCAGAACGAGATAGGCGGCGATCACGCCCGCCACCGCCCCGCTGGCCCCTATCAGGGGGCTTTCCGAGCCGGGCTCGACCCAGGCGTGCAGCAAGCCGCCCGCCACGCCACATGCCAAGTAGAAGAAGAGAAACTTGAGATGCCCCATGGCATCTTCGACGTTGTCGCCGAAGACCCACAGAAAAAGCATGTTACCGGCAAGATGAAGCACATCGCCGTGGAAGAACATGTAGGTCAGCAGCGTCAGCCGCTCGGGCACCGCCGGCCCCATGGACTCGGTCGGGATCGGCAGCAGGCTGGTATCGAACAACTCCCTGGGAACAATGGCGAAACTGGCGATCGCCACCTCCTCGAGCCGCGTCACCTCGAACAGGTACACGATCACGTTGATCGCGATCAGCATGATCGTCACATACTGAAAGCGGATCGATTTCAGGGAGTTCTCGTCGTGTAGCGGAACAAACATGGCTCGGTCCCCCTCGGCTCGATCCACAAGCAGCTTTTAGCGGTTTTGCCCTGGCACCCACAGCACGTCGCTGCGGCCCCGGTCGTTCACGTAGCGCCCCGCCACGAAAAGGAAATCGGAAAGACGATTGATATACTTGAGGGCCGCGGCGCTCACAGGCTCGTCCTCCTGGGCCGCCAGCGCCACCATCTCACGCTCCGCGCGCCGGCACACCGTCCGCGCCACATGCAGGGCCGCCGATGCCGGAGATCCGCCAGGAAGAACAAAGGATTTCAGTGGTTTAAGCTCTGAGTTCATCTCGTCGATCTCGGCTTCGAGGCGCGTGACCTGATCGTCCGAGACGCGCAGCGCCTCGAACCCCAGCGCCTTCCCCCGGTCCGGCACGCAGAGATCCGCACCGAGATCGAACAGGTCGTTCTGCACCCGGCCGAGCTTGGCATCGAGGCCCGGATGCCCCGCGAGATGGATGCGCACCATGCCGAGCGTGGCGTTGGTTTCGTCCACCGTGCCGTAGGCCGCGATCCGCAGCGCATCCTTGCGCACGCGTTCCCCTGTGCCGAGGCCCGTGGTGCCGGCATCGCCCGTCTTCGTGTAGATCTTGTTGAGTTTGACCATCGTGAAGCAAATCCCCCAATCGGCGCTCACACTAGATTGCTTGCGTCAAAGTGGGAACCGCTTTCCGACGCGAAAAAGAGCCATTGAGACCCGTCACATGTGCTGTTTGACGTAGACGTACGCGACGATCATCACGATGGCGGCGAACTGCAGGCCGACACGCCAGCGCATCAGCTTTTGGCTGAGGTTGGGGCTACGCCCCCGGGTCATGACCCACAGTCCCATCAGAAGCACGATCAGGACCGCGAACACCGCGCCTGTCGACAGGTAGTACATTGCGGATTGCATACGAAAAAGCCTCGATTTTCGGGACGTCGGTATCCTAACGTAAGGTTAGCTCGCTTCAAATACCATGCGGCCCTCTCGGCGCAATCCGGCGCCGCTCGCCCCCCGTACGTTGTTCAAACTTTGTTTGCGCTCCCGTGCCCTAATTCTAACCACTTATCCGGGCGTTGTAGGTTCGGCTGCGCCCCCTCGGGAAGGGACGCGTGGCAAGGGTTGCTCCGGAGTGTTTGTTCCGGCGCGATCGTAGGTTAAACAGCGCCCTTGGGATGAGGCTGCGGCGTGGGGATGCCGAGGGGCCGCTCGCTGGGGAAATCGAACGCAAAGCGCGCGTCCGGCCGGTGCGCCGGAACGCGGACACGAAAGTTGATCGATCGCGGGGCGCCGAGCCGGCATCCCGCCGAATGTCAGATTTATGAGACCATGAAGACCAGGGTCGGTGGTGCGGCGTACGGCACGGGTCATCTCAGTCGGGCCAGATGGGCTAGGGTGTGAGCCGAACCAGGATTGCGACCTCCAGCGAAAAGCAACGCGCCCGCCGCATCGCGGCGGCGCTGACGCTTGCGATGGCCGCTTCCGGCGCTGTGATGTCCGCCGCGCCAGCCCAAACACCCCAATCGACGGACGACACGACAAGGAAGCTCGAGAACCAGAAAAGCGAGCTTGCCGCAAAGGAAGCCCGTGATCGCGAGCTTCAGAAGGATCTGGTCAGCATTGCCGACGAGCGGCGCGAGATCAACGCGCGCCTGGTCGAGACCGCCGCGCTCGTCCAGAAGAGCGAAGAGCAGATGACGGCGATCGAGAACCGCCTCGCCGGCTTCGAGAAGCAGGAGCAGGCCGTCCGCGCCTCCCTTGCCAAGGAGCACAGCAAGATCTCGGGAATCCTCGCAGCCCTCCAGCGCATGGGGCGCAACCCGCCGCCGGTGATCATCACCCAGCGCGAGGATGCGCTCGAGATGGTGCGAAGCGCCATGCTGCTCGGCATTGCCTTCCCGGGGCTGCGCGAGGAAGCCCGCGTGCTCACCACCAAGCTCAACGAGCTGGTGGGCATCATGAACAACATCCGCCGCGAAGGCGACAACCTGCGCGCCGAACGCGACCGGCTGAACGCCACTCAGACACGCCTTGCGAGCTTGCTCGAAACCAAGAAGCAATCGCTGGCCGACCGTCAGGCCGAGCTGAAGCAGGTGCGCGAGGCCACCGCCGAGATCTCAAAAAACGTCAGCGACTTGAGCGAGCTGATCGCCCGGCTGAGCCAGCAGGTGAACACCACCCCAACGCTGTCGCCCCCGGAGAAGCCGGAAGACCAGCAGGTTGTCGCCATGCTGCCGCCGGCCACTCCGCCGAAAGCGCCCGCGGGCTCCGAAGCCGTCCCCGCCGCCCGCACCATCGCGCCGGATACCGCCGTGGACAGCGCCCCGCCGGTCCCCCCCCAGCGGGCCGAGGAAGTGGCGATGATGACCCCGCCGCCGGCGCGCGAGAAACCCTCCTCGATCGTCGAGCTGGCCCCGTCCACAACCGCCTTGATGCCCGGAAAGCCGGACCGGATCACGCCCGCCATCCAGTTCCAGCACGCGAAAGGCAAGCTGCCTCTCCCCGCGCGCGGGCGCAGGGCCTTGGGTTTTGGCGACAAAACCCAATATGGAGGAACGTCCAAGGGTCTCGTCCTGGAAACCCGGTTCGGCGCCAGGGTGACCTCACCCTGCGACGGCTGGATCGTGTACGCCGGAGAATTTAGAAGCTACGGGCAACTCTTGATCATCAACGCCGGCGGCGGGTATCATGTGCTGGTGGCCGGATTGTCACAAATGGATGTCGGCCCCGGACAGTTTGTATTGGCCGCCGAGCCGATCGGGACGATGAGTAGCGCACCTCGCACAGCACAATTGGCGTCCGAAAAGACGGGAATGGGCCAAGCGGCGCCGCAAGCCAGCGCGCCCGTTCTCTACATCGAGTTTCGCAAGGACGGGCAACCCATAGATTCGGATCCATGGTGGGCCGCCTCTGATCAGAAGGTACAGGAATAATGCGCAAGACCGATCTGGTGTTCTGGACGTTTTTGACGATGACGGGTCTCGCCGGCGCCACTACCGTGCTGAACGTCTCGCAAACGTACTCGGCCAATTCGCCGAACTCGGAACTCTATCGCCAGCTCGATCTCTTCGGTGACGTGTTCGAGCGCGTCCGCTCCGACTACGTCGAGAAGCCGGACGACACCATGCTGATCGAGAGCGCGATCAACGGCATGCTGGCCGCCCTCGACCCGCACTCCTCTTACATGAGCCCGAAGAACTACCGCGACATGCAGGTGCAGACGCGCGGCGAGTTCGGCGGCCTCGGCATCGAGGTCACGATGGAGAACGGCGTCGTCAAGGTCGTCTCGCCGATCGACGACACACCCGCCTCCAAGGCCGGCATCCAGGCCAACGACCTCATCACCCATCTCGACAGCGAGCAGATCTCCGGCCTCACGCTCGAACAGGCCGTCGAGAAGATGCGCGGCCCGGTCAACACGCCGATCACGCTGACCGTCGTGCGCAAAGGCAAGGACGAGCCGTTCGACGTGAAGATCGTCCGCGACTTCATCCGCATCAACGCCGTCAAGGCCCGCGCCGAGGGAGACATCGCCTATCTCAAGGTCACCACCTTCAACGAGCAGACGCACGCCAACCTCGTGAAGTCGATGGACGCCCTCAAGAAGGAGATCGGTCCCAAGCTGCGCGGCTTCGTCATCGATCTGCGCAACAACCCCGGCGGCCTTCTCGATCAGGCCATCGCCGTGTCCGACGACTTCCTGGAGCGCGGTGCCATCGTCCTGACCAAGGGCCGCAACAACGAGGAGACGCAGCGCGCCCAGGCTCGCCCCGGCGACACGGCCGAAGGCAAGCCCATCGTCGTGCTGATCAACGGCGGCTCTGCCTCCGCGTCGGAGATCGTGGCCGGCGCCCTCAAGGACCACAAGCGCGCCACCATCATCGGCACGCGCTCGTTCGGAAAGGGCTCGGTGCAGACCATCATCCCGCTCGGCGCCAACGGCGCGATCCGTCTCACCACGGCTCGCTACTACACGCCGTCGAACCGCTCGATCCAGGCGAAGGGCATCGATCCGGATATCGTCATCGAGCAGGAGCTTCCCGAGGAGCTGAAGGGCAAGACCACCGAGAAGCCCCGCGGCGAGGCGAGCTTGCGCGGACACCTCAAGGGCGAGGATGCGCTCAAGGCCGAGCAGGCTGAGAAGAACGCCGAAAAGGAAAAGACCGAGGCCGGTAAGGAAGAACCCAAGGAAGAGCCGAAGGAGGAATCGGGATCGTCGGCTTACGTGCCGAAGGAGCCCGAGAAGGACACCCAGCTCCAGTACGCCCTGAGCTTCCTGCGCGGAACCGCGACCGGTGAGACGGTTGCCAAGCCCGCCCAGCCGCCGTCCACCCCGGGCGCTAACGAAAAGAGCACGGTTCCGAACTGACACCGGTTGCTCGCATGAGATCGCGCCGAGAGCTTCGGCTCCGGCGCGGAAACCTGAACCGGCATTGCCCCTGCGGCATAGTGACCGGATGAGACCATGAGATGGGCGCTGATCGGCGCCCATCGCCGTTTCCACGCCAAACAGCCCGCCAACAGAACGAGCCTTCCGCATGAGCACGCCCAAGCCGGATCCCGCGACCCTCAGCTATCGCCCCTGCGTCGGCATCATGGTGCTGAACCGCGAGGGACGTATCTGGGTGGGCCAGCGCGCCGACATGCCGGGCGATGCCGAAGGACAGGGAACCTGGTGGCAGATGCCCCAAGGCGGCATTGATGAGAACGAAGACCCGCGCCTAGCGGCCTTGCGCGAGCTGCGCGAGGAAACCGCCATCAAAACCGTTGAGATTATTGCGGAAACACCGAGCTGGCTGACCTACGATCTGCCGCCTCATCTGATCGGCGTCGCCTGGGGCGGCCGCTACCGCGGCCAGCGTCAGAAGTGGTTCGCCGCCCGCTTCCTCGGCGCAGAATCCGAGATCGATCTCGGCATCCCCGGCACCCCGAACGCCGAGTTCGTCACATGGCGGTGGGCCTCAGCCGAGGAGCTTCCGGCCGCCATCGTCCCCTTCAAGCGGGACGTGTACCTGGAGGTGCTCCGCATCTTCGAGCCCCTCCTCGGCAAGCCTGCCGGCTAACCCACCGATATTCCGCACGGCACAGACGGGCTGACAAAAACTCGCTAACTTCGCGGGTATGATGTCGTTTGAATAGTTCGGCGCCACGCGGGCCCGGAACCATGATTCCCGTTCGAACCCTATCGAAGGCGGGACAATCGTGACCCCGGCTCAGGCGCCGGTTCCGCACGCGAACGCCGGTCCGCCCACACCCATGAAGCACACAGAGCTAAGCCACATCTCCAAATCCCGCGAGCTTCCCTACAGGCCTTGCGTCGGCATCATGCTTCTGAACAAGACCGGCCGCGTCTGGACCGGCCGCCGCCTGCCGAAGTGGAGCGGAGACAAATCCGGCTACATCTGGCAGATGCCGCAGGGCGGTATCGACAAGGGTGAGGAACCGATCGAGGCAGCCTATCGCGAGTTGCGCGAGGAGACGGGAATCACCAGCGCCGACGTCATCGCCGAAATTCCCCAATGGCTGACTTATGACCTGCCCGAGCCGCTCGTCGGCGTTGCCCTCAAGGGCAAGTACCGCGGCCAGCGCCAACGCTGGTTCGCCATGCGGTTCTGGGGCGACGACAGCGAGATCGACATCCGCCCGCGCAATGGCAAAGCCGAGTTCGACCGCTGGAGCTGGCGCGAGATGTCGGAGCTTCCCGACCTCATCGTCTCGTTCAAGCGGCCCGTTTACCAAACCGTCGTAGAGAGATTTGCCTATCTCGCCCAAAGCTGAAATGAAAGAGCGATCGAACACGGATCAAATCTGATTCCGATCAATCTGGTCACCCAGCCTGCTGGCTATACGAATTTGATAATCCAACGGCTCTCGCCCCGGCGGAGCTGAACCGATTGTTGTATTCCCACGTTCCCTCAAGATCCGCCGCCCGCCGTTTTAAACGCAGACCCGCCGAGTTCAGCACATGTCCACACGCACCTTGACGAGAACGCTGCCCCCCTTCAACGATGGCGCGAACTACCAGACCGGCCAGCCATTCGATCAGGCCGAATACGATCGCATCAAGGAGCTTTGGCTCGATCACATCGCCGCCGAGCATCGCGGCGACATCCCCGGCCTCCTCGCCACCCTTACCGAAGACTGCGTCTACACCATCCTGAACAACGGCAAGGTCTGGAACGGCCACGAGGGCGCGGCCAAGTTCTACGACGGCTTCCTAAAGGCGTTTCCGGAGAACTGCTTCTCCGTGGTCAACGTCTTCATCGGCCCCCAGGGCGTGGTCGAGGAAGCGCACTTCAACGGCGTCCATCACGGCGATCTCATGGGCCTGCCTTCCACCGGCCAGCCGATCGAGTTCGACGTTGTTCTGCTCTTCCCGTGGGATGCGGAGAAAAAGAAGTTCAAAGGCGAGCGCATCTACTTCGCCATCGAGCACAACCTGCTCGCAAACGTCGGTCAGCTCCTCCGCCGCATGGGCCGCAAGCTGGACTTGGCGGAGCAGAAGTAGCCGTTCCCTTTTTTCAACGTGTGCGTATCTGGATCCCGGCCTGCGCCGGGATAACGGCCCTGTTGTGGGAAACGCCTGCCACAAATGTCTCGTCACCCCGACGTCATGGCGAAGCCATGCTCCGCATGGGCGGTCGGGGCCCAGACACGTCACGATGCAAGTCCAGGATCGGACACGAGGCGCGCTTCAAAGCAAAAGCGCCCGGACAACGCCGGGCGCTTTTCAATTTCACAACCGAAAAGGCGCTTAAGCCTTGAGCGCCGAGAGCGCAGCGATTGCCTGGTTGGCAACGAGACGCTGCTCGTCGGTCTTGGCCTGAGCCAGCTCGGCCTCGGCCTCGGAAAGCTGCGTCGAGATCGCCGAAGCGTTCAGCTCCGCGACGTCGTAAGCCTTCTCGGCGAGCACCGTCAGACGATCGGGCTCCACCTGTGCGAACGCCTGCCGCACGTAGACCCGCGACTTGCCGCCGGCGAGCACCACGTCGATCACACCAGGCCGCAGCGTGGAAATCAGCGGAGAATGGCCGGGGAGAATGGTCATGTCGCCTTCGGCGCCCGGGAGCTGAACCTGCTCTGCCTCGCCCGAAAGAAGAACCTTCTCGGGGCTGACCAGCTCGAATGTGAACGTCTGAGCCATTGGCTTCTCTTCCTCAAATTCTGAACCGGCCCGCGCACCCGTGCGATCCGCAGGCCGCGGAAGGCGACGGCGCGCTTACGCGTCGTCGTCCTCGTCGTCACCCGCCTTCGCCCTGACCTCGTCAGGCGTCTGCACGCCCTTGCCACAGAACGGGCAGAAGAAAATCGGATGATCGACCATGCCCGGCTCTTCGTCCTCGAGCTCCACGAGCCCGACGGACATGTAGAGCACGCCGTCGTCACCGACCGTGATCAGCGGCTCGAACTCCTCGCCGCTCATCGCCTCTTTCAGTTCTTCGCAGCAAGAGCCAAAGCTCTGAGCGTCTCCACCTGCCATCTCAACCCCCGCTCCGTCGCCTTGCGACCGGATTTCACTTCTAGACAGACGCAAACGCGAGATCGCCCGGCCGGTGCCGGCCGGACGACTCTAGGACTCTATCAGGCGGCCTCAGCCAGCTTCTCGGCCTTCGCGATGGCCTCGTCGATCGAGCCCACCATGTAGAACGCCGGCTCCGGCAGATGGTCGTAGTCGCCCTCACAGAGACCCTTGAAGCCCTTGATGGTGTCGGCGAGCGACACGAGCTTGCCGGGCGAGCCCGTGAACACTTCCGCGACCGTGAACGGCTGGGACATGAAGCGCTCGATCTTGCGGGCGCGGGCCACGGCCAGCTTGTCCTCTTCCGAGAGCTCGTCCATGCCGAGAATGGCGATGATGTCCTGCAGCGCCTTGTAGCGCTGGAGGATCGACTGCACCTTACGGGCAACCTGGTAGTGCTCCTCGCCGACGATGCGCGGATCGAGCATGCGCGAGGTCGAGTCGAGCGGGTCGACTGCCGGGTAGATGCCCTTTTCTGCGATGGTACGCGAAAGCACCGTCGTCGCGTCCAAGTGAGCAAACGAGGTGGCGGGCGCGGGATCGGTCAAGTCGTCGGCGGGCACGTAAATGGCCTGCACCGAGGTGATCGAACCCTTCTGCGTGGTGGTGATGCGCTCCTGGAGAGCACCCATGTCGGTGGCGAGCGTCGGCTGATAGCCCACCGCCGAAGGAATACGTCCGAGCAGAGCGGACACTTCCGAGCCGGCCTGCGTGAAGCGGAAGATGTTGTCCACGAAGAACAGCACGTCCTGGCCCTTGTCGCGGAAGTCCTCGGCGACCGTGAGGCCCGAGAGAGCGACGCGCATACGAGCGCCCGGCGGCTCGTTCATCTGGCCGTACACGAGGGCGCACTTGGAGCCCTTGGTCGAGCCGTTGTTCTTCTTCGGGTCGATGTTGACCTTCGACTCGATCATCTCATGATAGAGGTCGTTGCCCTCACGCGTACGCTCACCGACGCCCGCGAACACGGAGTAGCCGCCGTGTGCCTTCGCGATGTTGTTGATGAGCTCCATGATGAGAACGGTCTTGCCCACGCCGGCGCCGCCGAACAGGCCGATCTTACCGCCCTTGGCGTACGGAGCGAGCAGGTCGACGACCTTGATGCCCGTCACGAGGATCTGCGCTTCCGTCGCCTGATCGGCGAACTGCGGAGCGGGCTGGTGGATGGCGCGCGTGGCGTTGGTCTTCACCGGGCCTGCTTCGTCCACCGGCTCGCCGATGACGTTGATGATACGGCCCAGGGTCTCCTCGCCGACCGGAACCGAGATCGGCGCGCCGGTGTCCTCGACGCTCTGGCCGCGCACGAGACCTTCGGTCGAGTCCATGGCGATGGTGCGCACGGTATTCTCGCCGAGATGCTGCGCAACCTCGAGAACGAGGCGGTTGCCCTGGTTCTTGGTTTCGAGGGCGTTCAGAATTTCCGGCAGATGGCCGTCGAACTGCACGTCGACGACAGCGCCCATAACCTGACGAACCTTACCAACCTTGCTTGCCATTTTCCTCTCCAGCCAAAATGCTCAGACCATGATCGCTTCGGACCCTTTTAGTCCGAAGCGTGACTCATCGGTCTCACTATGCGATCGACAGCGTCACGGGGATGTTTCCGCGCGTCGCCTTTGAATAGGGACAAATCTGATGGGCCTCCTCGACCAGCGCTTGCAGCGCGGCCGGATCGGCACCGGGAAGCGAAACCTTGAGATCGACGGCGAGCGAGAAGCCGTCCGTGGTGTTGAGCGTCACATCGGCCGTCACGCGCGCCGCCTGGCCATCGAGCCCGTGCTTCTTTGCAAGCACGAGGATCGCCTGGCCGAAGCAGGCCGAATACCCAAGCGCGAAGAGCTGCTCGGGATTGTGGCCTTCGCCCGATCCGCCGAGCTCCTTGGGAAGCGACATGGCGAGAGCGAGCTTGCCGTCGGCGAGGACCGCTCGGCCGTCACGGCCGCCCTTCGTCGTTGCTGTCGTTCTATATGCCATTGTCAACTCCTCGACGCTCTACCAGCCGGGACCTGCACACGATTGCCCTAGAGCGCTTCCGCGCCCGAGATGATTTCGATGAGTTCCTTGGTGATGTTCGCCTGACGCTGACGGTTGTACTTCACGGTCAGCTTGTTGATCATCTCGCCAGCGTTGCGCGTGGCGTTGTCCATGGCGCTCATGCGTGCGCCCTGCTCGGACGCGGCATTCTCGAGCAGACCGCGGAAGATCTGCGTGGCGATGTTGCGCGTGAGCAGGTAGCCGAGGATCGCATCCTCGTCGGGCTCGTAGTCGACGACCGACTGTCCAGCCCCCGCCTTGGCATCGTCTGCGGCACTCGTCTCCGGCAGCTTGGCCGGGATGAGCTGAAGCGCGGTCGGCTTCTGCGCGATGACGCTCTTGAACTCGGCGAAATAAAGCGTCGCAACGTCGAACTCACCGGCCTCGAACATGGCGAGCACCTTGTTGGCGATCTCTTCCGCGTTCGAGAAGCCGAGCTGGCGCACGCCACGCAGGTCGTGACGCTCGACGATGTTGCGGCCGAGATCGCGGCGCAGGTTGTCCGCGCCCTTGCGGCCCACCGTCAGGATCTTCACCGTCTTGCCGGCCGCGATCAGCCTCTGGGCATCAGCGCGTGCAAGCTTCGAGATGTTGTTGTTGAAGCCGCCGCAGAGACCGCGCTCGGCCGTCATCACGATCAGAAGATGAACCTGATCCTTGCCCGTGCCGACGAGGAGAGGCGAGGCCCCTTCACGGCTCGCGCGCTGGTTCAGCGCGGCCAGAACCGCGTCCATGCGCTCGGCGTAAGGACGGGCGGCAGTTGCGGATTCCTGCGCACGGCGAAGCTTCGCCGCGGCCACCATCTGCATGGCCTTCGTGATCTTACGCGTCGCCTTCACGGAGGCGATGCGGTTTCTGAGATCTTTTAAGCTCGGCATTCGAGCGTCCTCGAGAGTTCGGCCCTAGCCCTCCCGCGAAGCACCGGATCGTATCCGGCTTCGCGGAACGGGCATTGCTGACTTAAGCGACGAAGGTCTTGGCGAAGCCGTCGAGCAGGTCGACCAGCTTCTTCTCGGCGTCGGCAGAAAGAGCCTTCTCGGCGGCGACCGATGCGAGAATCGACTTCTCGTCGCGGAGCGCTGCAAGCAGGCTCTGCTCGAACTTGCCGACGGCCGAGACCGGCAGCGGATCGAGATAGCCGCGCGTGCCGGCGAAGATCACCGCAACCTGCTCTTCCATCTTGAGCGGAGAGAACTGCGGCTGCTTGAGAAGCTCGGTGAGGCGTGCGCCGCGTGCGAGCAGCTTCTGCGTGGCGGCGTCGAGATCCGAGCCGAACTGCGCGAAGGCCGCCATTTCGCGGTACTGCGCGAGCTCGCCCTTGATCTTGCCGGCAACCTGCTTCATCGCCTTCGTCTGTGCCGACGAGCCGACTCGCGACACCGAGAGACCGACGTTCACGGCCGGACGGATGCCCTGATAGAAGAGGTCCGTCTCGAGGAAGATCTGGCCGTCGGTGATCGAGATCACGTTGGTCGGAATGTAGGCCGACACGTCGTTGGCCTGCGTCTCGATGACGGGGAGCGCGGTGAGCGAGCCCTTGCCGGCGGCGTCGCCGAGCTTGGCGGCGCGCTCGAGCAGACGAGAGTGCAGATAGAAAACGTCGCCCGGATAGGCTTCACGGCCCGGCGGACGACGCAGCAGAAGCGACATCTGGCGATAAGCCACGGCCTGCTTGGAGAGGTCGTCGTAGGCGATCACGGCGTGCATGCCGTTGTCGCGGAAGTACTCGCCCATGGTGCAGCCGGTGAACGGCGCGAGGTACTGCATGGGAGCCGGGTCGGAGGCCGTGGCGGCGATGACGATGGAGTATTCGAGGGCGCCGCGCTCTTCGAGAACCTTGACGAACTGAGCGACGGTAGAGCGCTTCTGGCCGACGGCGACGTACACGCAATAGAGCTTTGCGCCTTCGTCGGTGCCGGCGTTGACGGACTTCTGGTTCAGGAAGGTGTCCAGAATGATCGCCGTCTTGCCGGTCTGGCGGTCACCGATGATGAGCTCGCGCTGGCCGCGGCCGACGGGGATGAGAGCGTCCACCGCCTTGAGACCGGTTGCCATCGGCTCATGCACCGACTTGCGAGGCAGAATGCCGGGCGCCTTCACGTCGACGCGCATCTTCTTGTCGGACTGGATCGGACCCTTGCCGTCGATCGGGTTGCCGAGGCCGTCGACCACGCGGCCGAGCAGACCCCTGCCGACCGGAACTTCCACGATGGCACCGGTCCGCTTGACGGTGTCGCCTTCGCGAATCGTGCGGTCGTCGCCGAAGATAACGACGCCGACGTTGTCGGCTTCGAGGTTGAGAGCCATGCCGCGAATGCCGCCCGGGAACTCGACCATCTCGCCGGCCTGAACATTGTCGAGACCGTAGACGCGCGCAATGCCGTCACCGACCGACAGCACTTGGCCGATCTCGGAAACTTCAGCTTCCTTACCGAAATTCTTGATCTGATCTTTCAGGATCGAGGTGATCTCTGCAGCCCGGATGTCCATCACTTGACCTCGTCTCTTGGGGCGTTTTCTCTATGTGTTCTGATCTTGTGAGCGCGCCTGTTCGGCAGGCTCTGAAACGTACGTGGGGAAGGCAGGGCGCAAGGCCGAAAGCCTGGCGTCAATGGCCTCCCTTGAGCGAAAGCGTGAGATTGGAAAGCTTCGTCTTGAGCGACGAATCAACCATGCGGCTGCCGAGCTTCACGACGAGACCGCCGATCAGCGAAGGATCGACCTTCGTCGCGAGCGTCACGTCCTTGCCGACAGTGGCCTTGAGAGCAGCCTTGAGGGCTTCGGCCTGAGCATCGGTCAGCGGATGGGCGCTGGCCACTTCCGCCGTGACCTCGCCGCGCGACTTGGCCGCGAGCGCCTTGAAGGCGCGCGCCATGTCGGGAGCCGCGAACAGCCTGCGATTACGAGCCACCAGGTTGAAGAAATTGCGCGTCAGGGTGCCGACGCCCGCCTTATCCAGCAGAATGCCGAGCGCACGGGCCTGGTCTTCGCTTGCGATGACCGGGCTACGGATGAGCCGAACCAGATCGGGGCTCATGTCGTAAAGCTGCTCGAATTTTGCGAGATCCTGCTCGACCTCGGCCACATTTTTCTGCTCGACTGCAAGATCGAACAGGGCCGCCGCATAGCGTCCGGCCACTCCGCCTACGATTGGTTCTTCTGTCGCCACGTCAAGAAATCTCGCGCGCTCAAGGGGTTGGAGGAGCCCCGCGGCCGAAGCCACAGCCCTTTTTCATGATGATGACGTTGCAGACAGGACAAACCGCACCGCTGAGTTGCGCTGTACCCCGTCTGAAGCCCGCGGTTCTGTATCATGTGCGTCACGGCGCATCAACCGGCCTAACGCGTCTCTAACGCGGCATTTCCGCGGCCATTCAGCACTCCGCCCGGCCCTCTCCGAGAAAATAATCCTCAGCCCCCGGCCAATCGGTGTGATTCCTTCGCGCAGACCCCACATCCCTAGGTAACGGCCCGAGCGCCTTCCACGTGGCCCAGTCGCGTGGTGCAAACCAAACTAAGGAGCATAAGGCATGAAAACAGCGAGACTACTGGCCGTCGCGGCCCTGGCGGCGCTTCCGTTGGGCGCAGCGCCAGCCGCAGCAGCGCCAGCCGCGCCCGGCCCCGCGAGAGCGCTGTCGAACGACACCACGAGAGCGCCCGTCATCAACGTCCGTAAGGATGGTGGCGGCGGAGGAGGTATGAGGGCGGGCGGAGGTTTTCGCAGTATCGGGCCCGCCTCGAGAGGCGGCGGCCCTGCCTTCAAGCCCGCAGGCCCTGGCTCGATCCCGAGATCTCTCGGCGGCGGAAATCCTGGTTTCCGCGCCGGACAACACCGGCCCGGTCCTCCGGCGTTCCGAGGTCCGCGTCCCGGCCCCAACTACGCATGGCGCGGTGGCAAGCACCATCACCACGGCTACCCGCATCGCCGCTTCCCGCGCGGCTATTACGGCGGCTATCCGTACTTCTATGATTACGGACCTTCCTACTACGACAGCTATTATTACGACGACGACTACGATGACGACGCCGTCGTCTATGCCAACGACGGTGACGCCGTTGCGCGGTGCGAGTCCCGTTACCGCTCGTTCGACCGGGCCACGGGAACCTTCCTCGCCAACGACGGCAAGCGCAAGCTCTGCCCCTACCTCAAATAGCTGAGCCACGCTGAACCAGCAGAAGATCGAAAATCCGCGCCGGCAGCTCGAAAAAGCTGACCGGCGCGTTGTCTACGCATCTCCAACGAAGATGAACGGAAGCTGCAAGCATCGTTCAACACGAGTTCAGAGTGCCCCCGCTATCAAGGATCTCAACGTGCCGGGACAGTCCCGGCGCAAGGATCGGGACGAAGGGGACACGATATGTCGTTCAAGAAATTCGCCACCAGCGCTGCCGTCATCACGAGCTTGCTCGCCGCCAACATGGGTCCGCTCGCGACCGCCGCCAGCGCCCATGACAGATGGAACGGATATGAAGGCCGCGGCTATTCGCGCCACTATGATGGCCCGCGCGATTACTACGGCCCGCGCCATCGCTACGCCTACAAGCGCCACCGCGACAACCGCGGTAAAGACATCGCGAAGGGCATCGCCATCGGCCTCGGCGTGCTCGCAGTCGGCACGATCCTCTCGTCGGGCCACCATCGCTAAGCCGCGCTTGGCGTAGACACAGACGGCCCTAGAGAAAGTTGTAGGGATCGATATCGACGGTGAGGCGCAGATCACCTCCGATTTTCGGAAGCGCCTCACCCCATGCCCTCAGGAAGGCCTGGATGTTCTTGTCGCGGGGCGCCTTCACCAGCAGCCGCCAGCGATGCCGCCCGCGCACGATCGAGATCGGCGCCTCGGCGGGACCCAGCACTTCGATCTGCTCCGCACGCGGCGCGCGCCGCGCAACCTCACGCGCGAACGTTTCCGCCAGATCCTTGTCGCGCGCCGAGATGACGAGCGCGGCAAGCCTGCCAAACGGCGGCAGCACGCCGCGCCGTCGCATGTCGATCTCCCGGTCGAGGAAGCTCTCGCGATCGCCTGAGATGATGGCTTCCATCACCGGATGCTCCGGCATGTGCGTTTGAATGAAGCCGCGGCCCTTGGTCAGAGCGCGCCCGGCACGCCCCGTCACCTGATGCAGAAGCTGGAACGTCCGCTCGCCGGCCCGCGGATCGGCGCCCATCGACAAGCCCAGATCGCCATCGACGATACCAACCGTGGCCAGCAGCGGAAAGTTGTGGCCCTTGGCCACGATCTGCGTCCCGATGATGATGTCCACCTCACCGCTCTCAATCGAGCCGATGATGCGGCGCATCTCCTCGAGCCCCGGAATGAGGTCCGATGACAACAGCGCAAGGCGCGCGTCCGGAAAGCGCTCCCGCACCTCCTCCGCCACGCGCTCGACACCCGGTCCGCACGCGACGAGCGATCCTTCCTCGCCGCACTTGGGACACGTCTCCGGCATGGGCAGCGAGAAACCGCAATGGTGGCAATTGAGACGCCGCCGGAACCGGTGCTCCACGAGCCATGCCGTGCACTGCGGGCATTCGAAACGATGACCGCAGCTGCGGCACAACGTCAGCGGCGCATACCCGCGCCGGTTCAGGAACAGGAGAGACTGCTGCCGCTCCGCGAGCGTGGCGGCGACCGCCTCCACCAGCACCGGCGAGAGCCATTGCCCCTTTTCCGGCGGATGCGTGCGCATGTCGATCGGCTTGACGTCCGGCAGCTCAGCGCCCGTGAAACGTCCCGGCAGGATGATATGCCGGTAGCGCCCGGTCCGCGCGTTGACATGGCTTTCGATCGACGGCGTTGCCGAGGCGAGCACCACGGGAAACTTCCCGAGGCTGCCGCGCACGACACTCATGTCGCGCGCTTGATAGTGCACCCGGTCATCCTGCTTGAAACCAGGATCGTGCTCCTCGTCGACCACCACGAGACCGAGCTCGGTGAACGGCAGGAACAGCGCACTGCGCGCGCCAACGACCACGCGCGCCTCGCCCGTCGCCGCCGCGCGCCACACGCGTCCGCGCTCGACCGGCGACAAGGCCGAATGCCATTCTGCGGGCGCGCATCCGAAGCGCGCGACGAACCGGCTCATGAACTGCCCGGTGAGCGCGATCTCGGGCAGCATGATCAGGGCCTGCCGCCCCTTGCGCAGCGTTTCCGCAACCGCCTCGTAGTAGACCTCCGTTTTGCCCGAGCCCGTCACGCCGTCGAGCAGCGACACCGAGAAGCTGCCGCCGTCGACGGCCGAGACCAGCGCGTGCACCGCCTCCGCCTGTTCGCGCGTGAACTCCGTTTGCCGGTGGTCCGCATTGGGTAGCGGAAAACGCCGCTCGGGAATGACGACTTCGACCAGATTTCCGGACGCGACGAGACCATCCACCACGCCCGTGCTGCATTCGGCTTCCTGGGCGAGCGCGGACTTCGCGCGGATCGAGCCGTCGCGCGCGAGATCGAGCGCGCGCCGGCGCGCCGGCGTCATGCGCGGCGGGTCAGGCGCATCCGCCACCGCACGCACGCCGAAACGCGGCTTCACCGGCTCGAACGCGGCTTGCGCGCTCATCATCATCCGCACCACCATGCCGAGCGGCGAAAGCGTGTAGCCCGCGATCCACTCTGCGAACCTGAGCGACGTCAACGGCAGCGGCGGAACATCGAGCCGCTCGGTCAGCGTCTTCATCTTCTTGGGATCGACCGGACGATCGGAGCCGCCGAGCGGTCCGTCCCACACCACGCCGATGCGCGTCTGCGGCCCGAACGGGACGAGAACAAAGGCGCCCGGCTCGATGGCAAGCCCCGGCGGAACCAGATAGTCATAGGTCTGGTCAAGCGGGGCCCCCGGCATCAGCACCGGAACCAGCGTCCGCGCCGCGCCTTCACCCTTTTCATTAATGCCAAGAAGGCTATCCAAGTGTCCCGCTACCGGATTAGAAGCTACCAAGCTTGAAAGCGATAGCTTATGCGGAGAGATAGGGCGAGCTGACGGCCATGGACAAGGCCGCGCACCTCTCTCAACTTGAAGGATGCCCACGAGGGGCAGCACAAAGGACCGAGAATGAAGTTTTTCGTCGATACTGCTGATGTCAGCGAAATCAAGGAGCTGGCCGCAACCGGACTTCTCGATGGCGTGACCACCAACCCGTCGCTGATTGCAAAATCCGGCCGCGACTTCAAGCAGACAATCGCCGAGA